>MDSW01143154.1_pt1 | contig 211838 bp, 201 predicted proteins | sample 811171 | NCBI WGS metagenome assembly MDSW01 (sample SAMN05326641, study PRJNA326480) | marine metagenome | isolation source: seawater | place: Atlantic Ocean: North West | collected 2012 | reverse complement strand
TGGAGTGGTAGCCCAGAAGGTTGCACTTAGATCTGCGAGATCAACATACACTGGGAAGTCGGTGAGATCGTCGTCGATGTTGTCTGCGTCGATGGTGATAGTGTCGTAGAGGGTCCAGTCGGATGAGTTCCAGACTTCCTGTGCTTGAGCTGCCTGAGGAAGAAGCAGTATTAAAAACAAGAAAAAGCCCGCATATAGCGCAAATGTCGCGACCGGCTGAAGTCGGTTTTTGTTCATGGCTATAAAAGAGTAATACAGGGGCAATCCAGCTCTACGGAATGCTTATTCATATTATATAAGTAAAATATAATTTGTTTTTAAACTCTGGGGATAGTTGTGGCAGTTAGAAAAAGAGGGGCGAGATCGAAGATCTCGCCCCTCTTTTTTCCATTTTCTTACTGAACTAAAGTAATATTTTTCAACTACTTAGCACCTATCCATATAGAGTCTGGTTTTATATTCTATGAAGTGTTTCGCACCAATATATTATAGCTCTTCCATTCTGTTTCACAGCTATAGTGGCAGGACCGGATATACCAGATATGACTATATTTTACATAGCTATGTCGGTATTTTAAACCACATCTTCATCACCGCCTGTATCAGGTTCTGAATCCGGTTCTGGCTCTGGTTCTTCTGCAGGCTCAGTTTCTTCTACCGGAGGTTCAGATGGCTCTTCTTCGGGATCAGCACTTTCTGCGGACTCCCCTTCGTCGCTATCTGTCATATCACCACCACCGTCACTGACACTGTCATTTTCTTCGTCGTCTGAGCCAGCATTCTCATCGGTTGAAGTGGAAGTGTCACCTCCATCGTCTTCGACAGTATCTTCAGGATCATTTACTGGTTCAGTAGTTGAGCTAGTGGTAGTACTGCCTGTATCGCCGGCAGGAGGAGTATCCCCACCGCCTCCGCCTCCGCCATTGTCATTAGTCTCATCATCAGACTGATCTTCTGGCTCAGGTGGAGTTGTGCCAAGCGCTTCTTCAAGTTGTTGAACTCGCTCTCGCAGCTGATCTATTTCCAACTCTTGCGCATCGTTTCGATCGGTATTCCCAATAATGCGTTCCCACATCACGGTCAGAGTATCGATAATTGATTCAAGTAAACTCTTATCTTCTGAGGCGAAGAAGTTTGGTCGTTCTATTTCACTGTCCGTACTAGTACCCAACAACACTCCAAGTGCGGCCAACTGTCCCTCATCCACGAAGCGTTCTTGCAACTTAACAAACATCACGATTTGCCCCACCTGCACCTCTTCTCCGCCATCGATGGTCATCGTCTCTGATTCAATCTCACGCAACTCATCTAACGCTTCCTCAACACTTTCAGTTTCGATAATCTCATTTACTTCTTCAATTTGGTCTTCAGTTGAAGTTGCCTCTAGAGGCACACATGGTTCGTCACCCGCTGCATTCCCTCCTCCGTAATAACAACCATCATTAATACGTGGATCGGTATTGGTAAGGACTGGCGCAATCACTGGATCTACCATGTCGTCGCCAAACTGATTGATATACGTATCTGAATACATACGATCATCATCAAAGTCTTCAAGGGCAGTACCAATAACTACACCTGTCCCCTTAGCTTTCATAGCTACCCCTGGAATACTCGACAACATCAAAGCATCCCCGCGCTTAACCGGACCATTTTCGGTAGACAGTTTAATTGGCACACGTCCAGACAGAGCAATCGGGAAACCTCCCTCGTCTTCATTTAGAGATACGTCATCGAATCCTAGAGTCACACCCGGCTTGGTTGATACCACACCAATGATAGGAGTAGTACTGTCTTGATGAGCTCGATCAACAGACAGTCCGCCTTCCAAGACCACGATCTCTCCTGGCTCAAGGTCGGTACTTGAGAAGTACATTTCCGCGAGGTCGGAGTTGCCAGAGAAAGTAGCCACAGATGCGATGGTACCTGAAGTCGCCGCTACACAACTACCATCGTTGTCGACACAAATACCTCCGTAACCAATTTGAAGTCCAGCGAGGTTGTTGGTGGTACCGTCTCCGATGGTGGTGGTACCAAACGCTTCGACAGTAAATACAGAAGTACCGGCGTTTTGGAAATCAAGGTACTTACTTGAAGTGCTTGAGAAATCACCAGTAGTATTACCGAAATTCATTTCTAGACCAGTACCGGTAAAGTCGCTAGTGTCTTGGAAGAGAGACAACAGCGTAGCGGTGGTAATACTATCTGAAAATCCTCGAATAGCGTTACCTTGGGTAGTTCCTTCAGTCTGGAAGAATCCACCAGCCGGCTCGAAGCTACCGCCAGCGTCACCAGAGGTTACACCGCGTACACCGAAGGTACGAGCAAAGCCTGATAAGGCGGTATTTTCCCCTTCAGTGTTTGCCCCTTGGTTGGTTTGTACTTCAAGACCGCGCACCGTGTTGCCAAAAGCGGTATCATCAGCAATCCGTAAAATACTTCCTACGACTGTGGTGGTGGCGGTATTAGAAGCATTCATAAATAATCTATTTCCAAACTGAGCCGCTCCATCAACACTGTTGGCCGTAGTGAGATATTGATACACCCCAACAGTACCGGCTCCGTTGAAGTCGGTATTTTCAATTGTCAGTTTCGCTGAAGGTGACGTGGTACCAATCCCGATTGAAGTAGTCGGTACGCTACCAGAACCGTCAGAAATGCCGTGCAGGGTCAGCAGTTCATTGCCGTCTAGTGAAGCAGAATAGCTCAAGACTGTGCCGTCGGACGACGAAGCGGTCACGCTCATGTCTACCCACGAAACCACTCCTGCATCTTGCGCGAAGTTCATGTTACCGAGACGTAGGTTTTCGATGCTGGTTTCGTTGTTGGTGGCATTGTATGAGATCGCACCATTAGCCACATCGAAGCCACCCGTTACCAAAGTATTCGCGTAGGTACCTGAAGTATCGACCCTAAAGATCGGCGTAGCTGAAGTTGAAGTAGCAAGCGTATATGAGTATGCGCTGTTGTCTAAGATGGTTGAGGTAGCAGCATTACCATAGTCGAAGACAGAGCCGCCTTCAGTAGTGGAGGAGATACTGAAGAGACCGGTGACATTAAAGGCAGTGTAGTCGGAGTTTATGGTGGTGCTTGAGTTACCACGCACGGTGAGGGCGCCACCGATGAGGGCGTTTTGACCGACGTTCAAACTGGTGTCGATATTAGCGTTCTCTGCGCGGAGATCATCAGTTTCGATATTATTAGCGAGAATGGTGCCGATTTCGGCTGAAGGGGCGGTTATGCCACCGAGGTCGAATATTTCGAGGCCATCCGTACGATCAGCAACGTACAGGTAATTACCTCTCACAAACAAATCAGCAGCGCTCCCACCATCATCAAATCTACCCACTATACTCATATTTGCAGGATCTGAGATATCAATCACCTCTATACCGTCGGTCTCGTCTGCTAGAAAAGCATAATTACCAGATACTTCTACTGACCGAGCAATACCAGCACCGTCGTAAACTGACCCGACTATGTATGGATTTGTGGTACTGGCAATATTTATACTTATCAACCCATCTGAATAAGCGGCAGCAAACACGTGATTATTTGCAACATCAAGCCCTGGATAGTAGTTACCGCTTACTCCACCGACTTTTATCGGATTGGTTGGATCTGACACGTCAATAACGTCAAGTACTTCGCCAGCACCAAACCCTTGTGTCAAAAATACAAGATCACCAACAACCTTCAATTCACGCGCCAGATCAAAACCATCAATGCCAGTATAACTACCGACAAAGAGCGGGTTGACTGGATCTGACACATCATAGATCACCAAACCGTCATAGTTCGCAGCAATGTATGCATACCCGCCAGAGACTTCAGTGGCACCAAATTCGTAACCGGTACTACTACTTACTAAAACCGGATTAGCAGGTTCAGAAACATCATAAATCTCAAACTCACTTGGTGTGCTCAATGAGGTATACAAATAATCCCCTGCCACATACATATTATCTACAGAACCGCTGACAGTTCCAATCTTTACTGGACTAGTTGGGTCTGAGATATCAATAATCTCAAGGCCGTCTGTGTCATTATCAGCTACATATGCATAACTCCCGCTGATATAGAGAGATGACACATCATCACTTTCGTTGAACTGACCGACCTTAACCGGATTAATCTGAAGCAATTCAACCGCCCCATTAGGACCGATAGTGAGGGTGGTAGACCCAGTTGAGGTCGCTATTGCGAATACTGGTGTAGTTGAACCGCTATTACCTTGTATAGTGAACATTGCTCCAGTAGAAGTAGTACCGATACCAAAGCTATCTGTGAGAGATGTGAGGTAGGTGTTAGATCCATCGTCGGTAAACAGCGAGCTTCCTCCCCCTGAAATACCAAGACTTGAAGTAGCCACCCACTGCACTCCAGATGCAGTAGCTTGGAGTACCATTCCAGCGGTACCAGTAGAATAGTTTGAGTCGTAGAGGTCTCCGATGAGAGCCAAGTCCCCATCTACGGTAAGGGTACTGAAAGCAGTGGTAGTACCAAAGCCACTGTAGCCATCTAGCACGCTAAATGAAACATGGTCTGTAGCTAGAGTAGTACTACTATTTCCTCGCACAGTAAGAGCGCCACCGATGAGGGCGTTTTGGCCGACGTTGAGACCAGTCTCTACCGCTACCGCGTTGGCCACAAAGTCTTCAGTCTCGATACTGTCAGCCAAGATGGTGCCGATTTCTGCCGATGGAGCGGTGATGCCTCCGAGATCGAAAATCTGTAGATCATCACCACCTCCATCAGTGACAGTGTATAAGTAGTTACCGCTGATAAACATATCGGCCAGCGAAGCAGATAACACAGATCCTGACACCCTGAATGGACTGGACGGGTCACTTATATCAATTGCCGCCAAACCAATACCAGTACCATTGGATCCAACATAGGCATAGTTTCCAGACACCTTTAAGTCATAAGCGATAGAAGGTACAGCCGCTACAGAACCCACACTACTCGGACTAACTGGATCTGAGATATCGTAAATTAATAAGTTTCCTCCACCTGTCCCGATATAGGCATAATTATCCACCACCTCAAGTGAGTAAATATTGTCTCCCAATTCCACCCCAGCGACTTTCAAAATGTTAGACACATCGCTTATATCAAATATCTCAAAGTCGTCACCCGCCGCTGTAGACACTGCGTAAAGAAAACCACCTGACACTTCAAGATCAAATACTGACGCTCCGGCCGAAATACTGTCTTGAAGGACTAAGTTGGTCGGGTCTGAGATGTCATAAATATAAATATCATCACTGGTAGAAAAATCTCCAGCAAATAAATAGCCCCCCGACACCTCAACATCATATATAGCATCGGTTGAAACTTGTAGCGAGTGAATCTCTGTCGGATTTGATAAATCGCTAATATCTACTACATAGATATTATCTGAGCCTCCGCCAGCAGTTCCGACATAAGCATAGTCACCATCAATAGTTACAGAATTACCTGCTACCCCCAAAGTAACACTACCGATCAATGAAATACTGCCAACTTGCGCTACATCGTATATTTGCAAAGCGGTGCTTTGTAAAACAAACGCTGTCTTATCTTTCACGTACACATCATAAGCCGCTCCGATATCTGTCCCTCCCACCTTAATAGGTCCGACTGGGGTAAGTTCCACCCCACCATTAGGACCGATAGTGAAGGTAGTAGATCCCGTTGAGCTTGCTACCGCAAAGATAGGATCGGTGTCACCAGAGTCACCTTGTACGGTGAGTTTGGCGCCAGTAGAGGTGGTGCCAATACCGAAGTTGTCGGTGAGTGAAGTAAGGTAGGTATTTGCTCCATCATCAGTAAATAGCGATGACCCGCTACTTATACCAAGCGTAGAAGTAGCTACCCAAGCAAGGCCTGATCCGGTAGACTGCAAAACGTATCCACTCTCCCCAGATGAAGCATTGTTATCAAAGAGTGCACCGGTAATAGCCACATCACCAGCGATGGACAATTCAGCGTATGGTGAGGTGGTACCGATTCCTACATTTCCACCATTAGCTACCGTAAGAACGTTTCCACTGGCGTTATTGAGAGCGAAGATGTCGCCAGTGCCGAGTTGAGTAGTACTAGCTAATGCGACGCTGGAAGATCCACGCATCGAGAGAAGTGAGTATCCGACTTCGTCTGCAGTAGTGAAGGTACGTCGGTCATTTTGGTCGAAGCGGGTGTCGGTACCGTTGTCGGTAATGTATGAGGCTTCGGCCAGGTCAGGGTTAGAGAGGATGTTACCGGCGATGGTGGTGCGTTCATCTGCAGAACCATTCACAAATATAAGTGATGCTGTACCTGTAGCAGTAATAATATTGTCTATAACGTTGTTATCATTCCCGCTAATATAAATTGAGTAGCTGGCAACACCTCCACCTCCGTTATTATTGATGTTGTTTCCGTTAAGAGTGTTATTGGAACTAAAAAATAAATAAATCCCATTAGTACCATTGTCACCAATATTATTGTATGTGATTACATTACCAGAACCTAACTGAGAATAAATACCCACTGAATTGTTTTTAATTGTATTATCATCAATTGTATTATCATCAGCTAAGAACAAGTAGACTCCTTCACTTGTACTATTGCTTATAATATTATTTCGCAACACATTACTACTAACTCCAGAATCAAAATATATACCTCTACTATTACCCGAAGCTAGGTTACCAATTAGTGAATTGTTTGAATCTTCTACGCGATAACCATTAATGTTATTTGTTGCAGTATTTTCAAAAAAAGTATTATGGTTTCCAGACTCAACCAAAAATCCCATTTGATTAAAATTATCTGCAGTTACAAACTCAATAGTTGAAGATGAGGTGTTAATTAAAACCATACCATCATTACTACCCGCCGCATTATTAGCCTTGTTTCCCTGTAAATTAAGGTGAGCGACGTAGGTGTAGTTAGCTTGATTGGCTTCAATCATACCAGCTCCTGTCGGCACATCAGCATTGTCTACCAAGTATAAAATGGTAGACGACCCTTGCCCGATTAACCTTGAACTGGTCGCAAGATTGATTGAGGAAGATGCGATGTTGAAAGTACCTGAGAGTAGTCGCACTTCCCCGCCGGCGCCAGAGTTGTACGCATAGTCGATAGCCGCTTGGATGGTGTCTTCGTCTCGGTCACCGTCGGCGACGTAGTCGGCGTTTGCAGCTTCATTGGCTGGGGTATCTGAAGCGGCGACTGTGACTACTGTATCGCCTGAAGTGATACCTAGGCTAGAAGTCGCCACCCAGTCAAAACCTCCAGTAGCAGTGGTCGAGGCTTGAAGCACGTATCCATTAGTCCAATTAGAGATACTGAAAGAGGAAGATGCTACGACACCACTATCAAGAGAACAGGTGGTTCCATTGCAAGTGAAGTCTCCAAAATCAGAGGCTGATAACATAGCAGCTGTCACATCATTAACATTGAGGGTAGCGGAAGACCATTCAATACCATCTCCTGCTGTAATCACGGAACTTGGGGTGTTATAAAAATCATTCCAATTGGTTGTAGAGGCAGTCAGCGGGATATTGTATCCAGCTGAAAGAACGATCGTGTCGTCAGATAATTCAATTCCAGTAGCTGAGACGGACAGATTGGTATCGGCACTAATGTCTAGATTTGAGATAGATGTGGTATCTAGATTTAGAGTTGAAGTAGCGACATTAGTCCAAGCTGAACCACTCCATGACAAGAGATCACCAGTGACTTCGGTCATGTCAGCCACGTCGGTGAGTCCTTCCAAGTTTGAAACCCCAGCAAAACCGAGACTTGATGTGGCTACCCACTCGACGCCAGTGTTAGTGGTCTGGAGAATATAACCAGCTGTACCAGTTGAATAATTTTCATCATAGATATTACCAGTCAGTGCCAAATCTCCAGCCACAGTAACTTGCGCAAATGGGGTCGTAGTACCGAAACCGCTGTAGCCGTCGGCACCAACAACGAAGAAGACATCTCCAGATGAACTGGCTACCGACAGGATATCGTTAGTTGATCCAGCATCACCCTGCACAAATAGACGAGCTTGACCGGAGGTGGTGCCGACCAACACATTATCTTCTGGGTTTAGCAATATATTTCCACCCAAATTACCTTGCTGGGCTTGGAAGATGATATTTTCAGTTGAAGCGCTGTCATAAATGGTAAAGAAGTTCGGGGCATCAAAACCAAGATCTACCCTTAAGCCTTCAGTGCCCGTCAGACTGTAAGCCAATTTGGAATTGACGTTAGTATGATCACCGTCTTCATAAAAATATAGGCCGTCCATAACCACATTACCAAGCACATCAAGAGATTCTCGTGGGGTTGTGGTGCCGATACCTACACTTTCACTCGCAGTTTCAACAAACAGAGCTGGGGTAGAGCCGGTACCCACTCGCATATCCCCCCACACATCAAGAAGACTAGCGGCTGAGGTAGTACCTATTCCCAGATTGTCAGATGAAGTGAGATATGTAGTGGCTCCGCCGTCGGTAAAGAGTGAAGATACAATCCCTAGGGATGAAGTAGCCGCCCAAGTTGGAACCCCGCCAGCGAGCTGAAGAATTTCTCCGTTAGTGCCGGCATTGAGAGCTGAGATGGTATTGGCCCCGCTACCATAGAGCAAATCTCCGGTTGTGACTGAAGTAATACCTGTACCTCCACGTGTCACACCAAGCGTACCGGTGGTATCCGAAAGTGCAATATTTAGTGATGTAGTGGAAACAGTCAAACTGCCCGAATTATTTGTCAGACCAGTGCCTAGTAATGAAGTAAAGAGATCACTTCCCAAGACAAAGTTAGTGGTAGTAGCAGTTTCGGTAGTGAGGTTAGCGATAGTGCTTGAAGCTGATGAAATGAAACCTCCAGTGAAGGTAAGGAGACCTGAGGCAGTATCGGCCTGATCGCTACGCAGGAACGAAGTTGATGCAACTCCGCCCAGCTTAAATGACTCAAACGCCGCCGGTACGGTACCCAGGGGCTTACGAGGGCTCATTTCCCCATCCCAGGCTGTGGTGGTCGTACCTCCAATCTCGACTCCGAGATAAAGAGTTTGATTAAAGTCAACAGAAGTGAGGGCGGAAGTCGAACCCAACATCACACTGAAGAGTCCGTCGATGACCTGAACTTGGTTAGCACCGGTAAGTTCCTCGGTCCAAATAGCACTAGTGGTAGCTTGACTGGTATTTTGCAATAGCCAAAACCGCATGTCGTAGGTGTCGTCTGGGACAGCTAGGCCGTTGGTGTCGGTGAGCTTACCTTGGTAGTTGATAGTGGCTGTTGGTTGAGCTACTACAGATTCGCCAAAAGCCACAAAACTTATGGCGAGCATAAGTGAGAAAGTTATAAATGATGTGATTCGACCAAATCTCATACGCTATATCTCAACTTGATTAATTGGCACTTCCACAAACGGCAACACATTACCGACCGGACGACCGCTACTATCTACGCGCACCACCATCTCGACCCCGCTCTCTGACACCAACACTTCGACTTCATCAGAAAACAAAGCGCCGGTCGTAGCTGTCAGACTTCCTTGAGGCAGCAGTAGAATACCGTTGGCAGGGTCAGTGGAAATTGGTTCGATGTCTCGCACTGACTTAACAGGAATCATTGGAGCTTCCTCTGAAGAAGCGGCTAGCGGAAATGAGTCAGTAGCATCTTCTAGACTCAGTGAATAATTCTTTGGTGACACTGAGCCTGCTACTGTCGCTATAGACGTGCTGGTTTTACTCAAAATTAGGTTGGTGAACATACCGCCCACCAAACCAAAACCGAGTACAAGCACTGTTGCCACCACCGCTCGCGCGTGAAAAGTTTTTTCTTTCTTGGCGAGTCGCGATCGTCTCGCCTCAACCTGACTGCGCACTTCTTGCTCGCGCTTTCGCGCAGTACTCAGCTGCTGCTTTCTTAGCTCTTGCTCTTTGGCAGAAATTTGCTCGTAGTTTTTTAGAGAATCAATATCGACGTACCACTGACGACCGACGTGAGTAGCGACAATTTTTCGCTCTCGGGCGAGGCGGGTTATGTAGTCGCGAGAGTAAGACACAAACTTAGTTGCATCCTTAATGGGATGCAACTTTTTTCCATTTATTTCTAGCGCGCTTACTGTTGTACTCATATTCGCTTTAACTATAATTATATAGCCAAAACGAATGTAGCCTGACACTAGGTGTGTATAAAATTAACTACCTAGTGCTAATTATTTCTAAGAGATTCGCAGCTTGAAATTCGATACTTGAGAAATAACCGGAATCAGCAATTTTGACAGTGGAATGAGCTGAAAAAATAGCCGTCACACAAACGAGGGCCAGCAAAGAAGCTATGAGCGGTGAAGCTAACTTCAGTGACGAAATATGCACGACTTCAACTGGCTGATACGCACTCTCTGGAGTAAAGTTGACCTCACCCGTTTTAACGCCAGAAACCTTACCTTTTAGCGGCTTGTCTGCTGTATCAGGAGCGAGTGACTGCTTTGTCTTCTCAGTAGATGACATCGTTTTATCAGGATTATTATCACTTTTTTTGACCCTAACTTTGACTACCTTTTTTTCTCGTTTATCCGAGATATCTTTATTTTCAGGCATATTATCTGACCCTGTCTCAGCCGGTCGGTCAGCGGCTTCGACTATCTTGAGAGTTCCTGACAGAGATACTTCTGGAAGTTCCTCGGCCTTAAAAGACGTTGCTTTCTTGCCTCCTTTGACTCTAATCTCAGTAGCCTCAGCATGCTCTACTCTTATTGACTTAGCCGGCTTACCGGATTCCGCACTCACTTCAGGATACAATGATCCTTCATCTGGTTGGTACGAAACTTTTAAATTGACCACCTTAGCATCTGAACTATTGCTAGTCTGACTCACTAATTTAGCAGTCTTGCTCTTAATAACGGGCTCTACTGCTAGCTTTGCTGGCTTTTGGTGGAACTGCTCCCTAAGTGACTCAATCTCTGCTTTAGGAACCTTTTTATGTTTGGTCTTTTTATGATCAGTGATGGAACTAGGGTTAACAAACCAAGTACGCCCAACTAAACGAGCATCGATTTTTTTGGCTCGACAAAGCTGGCCGATATAGTCTGATGTATACCGAAACTCCTTAGCTACCACCGAAGCTTTTTTATACTCTATCCCATCTAGAATTACCGTGTCCATAAGTTATATATATTCTATCAGATTAAAAATAATACACCTCACTTGGAGGTGTATTATTTTTATGCTTAGCCGAGATAAGCTTATTTTAATACATCAATCAGCATCGTCTGGAGTGCACTAGGGTCAGCTGAACCCCTTGATTTCTTCATGCCCTGGCCCACCAAAAACTTGAGTGAGGCTTCCTTTCCAGCCTTGTATTCTTCAACAACAGATTCATTCTCGGCAACGACTTCATCAATCATAGTCTTCAAGGCAGCGGCATCTGTTATTTGTAGCAAGTTTTCCCTCTCAGCGATTTCTAATGGGCCAACATCACTGCCAAATAACTTTGGTAGCAGATCCTTACCCACCCTAGAACCAATCTTCTTTGCCTCAAGCAAGTCAACCAGCTCTACAAAGTGCTCAAAACTAAGATCATCAACTTTGTATCCTTCGTTAACTAAAGCGGGAATGTCAGAAGTAGCGTAGTTAACAATGAGCTTTGCCTTTTGCTCAGAGTTTCCTACCGCTGTTAGGGATTCGGTTACCAATTTATCTACACTTGAATCTTGAAGCACGACTTCAATCAAAGAACTCGTTACTCCGAGATTTTTCATAAATTTCCTTTTTTCATTCGGTAATTTTGGCATTATCTCGGATAGACTAGTGTCTGAAAACTGTTCGTGAGCAGACACATCAATCTTTGATATATCTGGATCTGGGAAATATCTATAGTCTTTAGCGGTCTCTTTTGAGCGTTGTGAGAAGGTTTTTAGCTTAACTTCGTCCCAACCTCTGGTTTCTTGCTTGATTTCTTCGCCTTTTTCGAGCGTTTCAATATGCCGCTTAATTTCGTATTCAATGGCGGCCTCGACTGACTTGAAGGAATTAAGGTTTTTTACCTCTACTTTGGTACCCAATTCATCTGTATCACTGACCGAGATATTGGCCTCTACTCTCATTTCACCCTTCTCCATGTTTGCTTCAGAGATGCCGAGAGTTCGAAGCAGTAGTTGTAGTTCGCGTGCAAAATCTCCGGCTGTAGCAGAATCGTGTATTACTGGTTCGGTAACCAGCTCCATCAACGGTACCCCGGCTCGGTTGAAATCAACCACACTTCCCTCACCTTTGTCGTGCTGACTACGAGCAGTATCCTCTTCGAGGTGTACTCGAGTGAGCTCAACTCCGTTTAGTGAACCCTTTGTCAAAAACGGAAAGGCATATTGGCTGATCTGATACGCCTTCGGTATGTCAGGATAGAAGTAATTCTTCCGATCAAACTCCGAGTAGGTGGCCTTAGTGGCGCCGACAGCTTGCCCAAACAACAACACCATCTTTATCGCCTCTTCATTTGGTACCGGTAGGGTTCCTGGGTGTGCCATGCAAACCGGACAGACGAAAGAATTGGGTTCACTGTTGTGTGGCTCATTTTTGCAACCACAAAACATTTTGCTTTTAGTATTTAGCTCCGCATGAACCTCTAGACCAATAGTCGGTTTGTATGACATATATAAGTAAAAATTAGAAATAAGGGTGAACCTATTGTACTTTTAGTACCCTCTCCTGACAAGCTATGCCTGATTTAAGTGCGATGAAATTTCCGCACTAAGTTTTTTAATAGAGTCCGGGTCATTTTCTGATATTACAAGCACACGTTTTTCAGTTTTTTCAAGGTCTGTAACAGCTGAATCAATATCTTCTTGTTTTGCAAGGTCTTTCTTGGTAAGAATAATCCACTCTTCTTTCTCTGATAGAGTTTTATCGAATTCAGAAAGCTCTTCTCGAATTGTATAATATGTTTCCGCTGGATTTTCTGACTCTAGCGATACAAGGTGCAGGAGCATTTTAGTTCTCGAAACGTGCTTTAGAAACTTATGGCCAAGCCCCTTCCCTTTTGCAGCTCCTGAAATAAGGCCTGGGATGTCAGCAATGACATAGCCATAAAAGTCGCCCAAGTGCGGTTCTAAAGTAGTGAAGGGGTAAGCACCGATTCGCGACTTGGCATTTGTAATATTGTTTAGCAAAGTGGACTTACCAGCATTTGGTAGTCCAATTAAGCCGATGTCTACCATCAGTGACACCTCGATTAGAAACTCGCCCTCTTCTCCGACCTTGCCGTCAGTGGATTGTTCTGGCGCGCGATTGACTGAAGACTTGAAATGCTCGTTACCAAGCCCACCACCGCCTCCTTTTAGTATTCTTTCGGTCTCGCCCACTTCCATTACTTCAAAAGAGCGCTCACGTGCCGTGTCAGTAATACGAGACCCGACCGGTATATCGATGTATATATCGTTTCCATTGCGACCATGCTGGCTCTGATCTTGTCCAGCTTGGCCGTTCTCAGCTTCGAAAGTATTGTTACCCGTATACTTGGATAAGCGATTGAGGTCTTTCACAGCCCTGACGTAAACATCACCGCCGTTTCCTCCATTTCCTCCAGCTGGGCCAGCTAGGGGTCGAAATTTTTCATGCCGCCAACGAACAACGCCGTTTCCACCGTCGCCTGCTTTTGCGTAGATTGTGAGTTCGTCTACAAACATAGTTAGTGTCAGAACACTACCTTAAACAAGGCTATTTGGCAATTATTAACCCTCTCTGTACTCGATTTTTTGCTTGGTAGATTCTTGGTTTATCCAACGGTTCCCAATCGTGCTTACTACACTCATGAGCAAAGACCCTAGTATTGCGTACCAAAAATTATTTACTGAGAACCCTTCAATAAACGAAGCGGCAAACAAAAATAGTGCGCCGTTGATAACAAATGAAAACAGTCCAAGAGTGACGATAGTAATTGGCAAAGTCAGAATCAGTAGTATTGGTTTAATAACAATATTTAGAATCCCCAAAATGATCGACGCAATAATTGCCGCGTAGAAATTATCTACCGTTATACCGTCTATCAGCTCTGCAATCAGCAGCAAACCAAGGGCATTAAAAAGTAATCTTAAAATCATAGTCATGAGTTAATTGTAAACGGTATCAAACGGAATGACAATTAAAAACCGCCAGACCGGCGGTTTTTTAATTGCTTATTTTTCTACGACTGTCCAACCCTCTTTGCTAAGCTCGTCTAATTTTTTAAACTTTACGTCCTTAGTTTCTGTACCATTTGTGATGGTAACAATATCGTTTCGGCCGTAGGTTTTTTGTTTCACCACTGGTTTTTGAACAGCTGGCTTCTTAGCTTCATTTTCTCCAGCCATTTTTTGAGCAGCCTCCGCTTCCTTTTTCCGCTCCTCTTCTTCCTTAGCAACCACTTGTGGCTGCACCCGAGGCAAGACATCATTGATACGATCATAGAGAGCCAGCTCCATTTCTTTAAAGAGCCTATTACCCTCCTTACGGTACTCAATCAATGGGTCTCTTTGCCCGTAAGCTCTTAGAGTTACACTAGATCTGGTGTAACTCATAACCTCTAAGTGCTCGACCCATAGCATGTCCATCATTTGTAGAGTCAGTCTCCTAAATAGATCCATGAATTGATCATCGCCAAACTCTTTCTTCTTGGCATCGATTACAGCCTGTGATTCAGGATGAGCAGCAAACAATTCATTTAATACATTCTGAATCTCTGTTTCTTCTCCCATTAAGAGAGCCCGGCGTCGAGCGTAGATAGATTGTCGTTGCGTATTTAGCACATCATCGTAAGCCAATACCTGCTTTCGTGAATCGAAGTGGAATCCTTCAATTTTTGTTTGCGCACTTTCTAAGGTCTTAGAGATCATGCTCATTTGGATCGGTTCATTTTCTGGAATTTTAAAAGTACCCATCAAATTCTTTACCCTTTCACCGCCAAACACCCGCATGAGAGAGTCATCCATTGAGACAAAGAACTGAGTCTCACCCTTGTCTCCCTGTCGTCCAGAACGACCCCGTAACTGGTTGTCGATACGACGAGCTTCGTGACGTTCGGTACCAAGCACAAACAAACCACCGAGCGACTTGATTTCTTCAGCCTCTTCCTTTGATGCGTCTGGACCGCCCAACTTGATATCAACCCCTCGTCCAGCCATGTTGGTCGCCAAGGTAACAGCTCCTTTCACACCAGCCGCAGCAATGATTTCTCCTTCGCTTTCGTGGTTTTTTGCATTAAGCATCTGATGCTTAATGCCTGCCTGACCAAGAGCGGCTGATAAGCGCTCGTTTGAATCTATTGAAGCTGTACCGATCAGGATTGGCTGGCCGGTCTGATGCACCTCTTTTACTTTTTCAATAATAGCTTTAAACTTGCCCGACTCGTTTTGGTAAATCAAATCGTTTTTATCAATTCTTTGCACGTCTCGATTGGTCGGCACCGGGATAACTTCTAGATTATAAACAGTGAAAAACTCTTCTTGTGAGGTTAACGCTGTACCGGTCATACCAGACAATTTGTCATACATTCGGAAATAATTTTGGTACGTGATAGAAGCAAATGTTTTTGATTCTTTTTGGATAGTCACCCCCTCTTTAGCTTCTACCGCCTGATGGAGACCTTCTGACCAGCGACGACCTGGTTGCAAACGCCCAGTAAACTCATCGACAATCACCACCTCTCCGTCTCGCACCACATATTCCTTGTCTTTTTTAAATAACGCTTTAGCTCTGACTGCGGTTTCTAAATGGTGCACATACTTTATACCTTTGTCGGTATAGATGTTGTCTATGCCAAGCATCTTTTCGGCAATCTCAATCCCGGCATCATTAAGAGTGGCGCTTTTTAATTTCTCATCGACGGTAAAGTGCTCTTCGAGTTGTAGCTTGTTAGCAATCTCAGCAAACTTTGGATATAGATTTTCGTTATCAGCAGCGGGGGCAGAGATAATCAGCGGAGTTCTTGCTTCATCAATCAGAATAGAGTCAATCTCATCGACAATAGCGTAAGCGTGATGATGCTGCCGCAATCGGTCTGCTTCGTACTCAATATTATCCCTCAAATAATCGAAACCGAATTCGCTGTTGGTACCATAAGTAATATCTGCCGCATAAGCTTCTTGTCTAGAGCACGGTCGCAAGAAATCTCTCACCACCTTGAATGAGCCATGCTCATCTCTTTCTTCATCTTTTTCTTGGTGATTTGGATCATACAGATAGGATGAATCGTGATTGACTACACCGACAGTCAAACCAAGCTTGTCATACACCTGACCCATCCACACAGCATCTCGTCCTGCCAAGTAATCATTGACAGTAACCACATGTACACCCTTCCCGGTGAGAGCGTTTAAAGAAGCAGGCAAGGTGGCGACCAAAGTCTTTCCTTCACCAGTACGCATTTCGGTAATTTTTCCTTTATGTAAGATAGCCCCACCAATCAGCTGTACGTCGTAGTGACGCATATTTAGAGTGCGCTTGGCAGCTTCGCGCACTAAGGCAAACATTTCAACTAAAACTTCATCTAGAGCAGCCCCGGCCTGGACTTTCTTGCGGCACTCTAATACTCGATCCTTAATATCGTCATCCTTCAGAGCCTGAATTTCACTCTCTAACGCGTTTATTTCAGAAACAAGTGGTTTTATAGCTTTCAGCTCTTTTTCGTAAGTTGGACCGAAGAATTTATCTAAAAATGACATAGTCCGCGTAGTATATAGGTAATTTTGACTAAATACAAAGCAAAATCGCCCCGAAGGACGATTATGCAATAAACTTCACGCGGAGATGTCTAACTCTCTCCGCACTAACTACTTTTTTCGCTTTCGAGTAGTTTTCTTAGCGGACTTTTTGGCTGGCTTCCGCTTTGCGGTCTTCTTTACCACTTTTTTCTTTGCTGCCTTCTTGGCAACTTTTTTCTTAGTGGTCTTCTTTACCGCCTTTTTCTTAGTCGCTTTTTTTGCAGTCTTCTTTACAGCTTTCTTGGCCGTCTTATTCTTTACTGCCTTCTTAGCAACTTTCTTTACCGCTTTCCGCTTAGTAGCTTTTTTAGCAACTTTTTTCTTAGTCGCTTTTTTCTTTGCTGCTGGCATAAGGTGATGAGATATTTTTATTTATTAAAACTCGACCGCAACACTTCTCATTTTCAAAGAACAAACCGGGAGAAGATTTTTGCTTAACTTTATTATTACTCTTTATGCAAAGATAAACAACAGGTGCAGGTAAAAAAATTTGGGGATTATGCAGTGGGGCGAAAAATTAAAATTTTTCGCCCCACTGCTTCTCAAACACAACTCACCTCTCTCTCTATTGTCAGGCCAGTTTTCTGCTTCACTTCCATTTCGACATATTTTGCAAAGTCATCAATCGCTTGCGCATTGGCGGCAGACACATTCACCAAGACCAAAGCCTGCTTTTCATAAAGACATACTCCGTTGTCGCAGTAGCCTTTTAAATTGCAGATCTTATCAAGAATCATTCCGAGCGGCAGCTTTACCAGCTCTTCATCTAATTCATAGCCAACAACTTCGGGATAATTATTCTGCAAAGCGATAAATTTTTCCTTCGACACAATCGGGTTCTTGAAAAAAGATCCCGCTGTCCCTATCACTTTCCAATCTGGAAACTTACCAGCTCGCACTCCAATCACCTCACTCCTGACAGCTTCTGGAGTCAGACCATTTACACTCTTTAAGTCTGTTAGAGATCCGTAATCTAAAACCGGCCTCGGCTCACGACTCAATCTGAAAACCACTTCATAAATGATCCAATTTTTGCCAGCGTTAGTTTTGAAAAAAGAATCACGATAACCAAAACCGCACTCTTCATTAGAAAATGTTTTTAATAAACCATCTCTCACATGCAAAGCTCTCACTTCTACAACAAGAGAAGCTACCTCTACTCCGTAGGCGCCAACATTTTGAATTGGAGTAGCGCCTACCGTACCAGGAATATGACTCAGATTTTCTAGGCCCCACAACCCTCTTTGCACGGTCAGTCTAACCAGGTCATCAAAATTCACACCAGCGCCACAAGAAACCAAAACCCCTCCTTCGGTGTCTGCAAAAGAAACACCGTGAATGGAATTTTTAATCACCAATCCCTTATATCCATTATCGCCTACAAATAAATTTGAGCCGCCTCCAATCACCAAAGGTCTTTCGTCTCCACAGAGCAACACCGCCTCTTTTAGGTCTTCCAGTGAGTTAACTTCGACAAACTCATCAGCTGAACCGCCGACCTTAAGAGTGGTGTGTCTGGAAAGCAGAATATTTTTTTCTACTTGTAGACTCATAGTTTATTGACAGCCTTCTTGTGGGTCATTACCAGCTTCGATATTTTCAATAAAACATGAAGCTATGCCAGCAAAAGATGGTATCAGTTCAGACGCTTCATTCAGCGTATCAATAGCTTTATCGTTATCATCTTGTTGATAATAGACAAACGCCAGTGAAGCCCAAGTCTGTGGATCAAACTTCCAATTTTGTCTGGTGCTCGGTTCGGTTGCGACACGCTCTTCCAATAACTCTTGCACAAAACCAACTGCTTCCGCATTGTTAGCCGCCCCAATCAAGAAGTCACTTGCAGCAAAGCGAGCGCGCGCAGCTTCGTCATTCATCAAACCAATAGCAGCGTCAACGTCGCCAGCATAAAACAAAGCTGCCGCATAATACTCACGAGCCTCTAAGTTATTTTCATCCAATTCAAAAGCGGTCTGAAAGAAATCTCTCCCAGCTTCATTATTACCAAGAGACAACTCGATAAAACCTTGCTGAATAATAATAGCCTGCTTATTTGGTGAGAATTGACGAGCCAAGGCCATTTGCTCTTTTGCTTTTTCTAGCTCGTTGATGGCTCGATAATAGCTACCGATAAAGACATGGATACGAGCATCACCTGGCTTATTTGATGCTAATTTTTGCAACTCTGATTCAGTAGCAGAAGCATACGCCTGCTTGATTTCACCTGGGATACTGGAGTCTCGCACTATACTGATGGTTTGCTGAGATAATTGTTCCGTAATCTCTTGGTGAGCAAATGAATCAGCAGCCAGTGCCTGATTGAAATGCTCTAATCTAACAGTTGGGTCCTGTTCTCTAAAGGCATCAATCAAACTGCCTGAAGCTTGCATACCCGGAGAATGAAATAGGTAGATACTCACCACTAGACACGCGGTCACTACTGGAGCGGCGATTTGTTTGATAAGGGCTGTATCGATTTTTAGATCTTGCAAACGCTTAGGCACCTCCCCAACTCTTGAGGTAATAAGTCCAAGAATGATAGCAAAGAAGATGTAGCTGACGATATTATCGAATACAACAATATTGTGTGTGAAGTATCCCGCCAAAATACCTAAAAGTACCCCACGTTCCATTACCGTAAACGACTCATCTGCCTTATCAATCATCGGTCGGATAAGCAGATACCAGGCGCACCAAGCAAAAATACTCAAATACGCGATCAATCCAAGAAAGCCTCCGGTCACCAACCAGTCCATGAAGATATTATGAGCGCGGTCAAACCATTGTTCCTGAGCGTATAGACGAGGGTCGTAGTTTTGATTGAAGATATAATTGAAATTACTCTGACCGTAACCAATGACCGGACTCTCCTTCACGCCTTCCCAAGCCATACCCCAAATGATTCCTCGAATCTCCAAGTCTTCGAGAGAAATATTGGCAATACGAGCTAGGTTTGGATTGGACTGGACCAACTGTGAGTCGCGCCCAACCACAAACCCAGCGACACCGAGTACAAGCAGCAACGCTCCCCCAATAGCGTACTTGCGATACTCTTTAAACTGATTGCCAAATAATCCAATGTAAGCGGTCATCACAAATACACCAGCCGCTAGTCCTACGGCGGTACCTCGAGTACCAGTCTCGATTAATACAAATGTAAATAAGGCGGCCAACAAAGCATAAAGGGTTTTGTGAGTTTTGTTTTTTGTTTCAACAAAGAGCCAGAAAGCGATGAAGATGTGAAACAACATGTAGATAGCCATGTAGGCCGCGTTCCCCAGGCGAGAGTCGATACGACTTGAACCAGGAATCATACCGCCATATTGAGCCAGACCATAGAGAGCTACGACTAGCGCCACCACCAATGATGTATTGAGAAGTCTTTGCCAAGCTGCCTGGCTATGAAGCATGCTTCCGAGCACAAACATGTACATGAAGGTGTGTACTAGTGAGACGTAGCCATCCATGCGTTCAAAATTGCTCCAGAAACTAGACTGCGGATGTAATCCGAACCAATTAGCAAAGAACATCACGACCAGCAATGCACCGAAACTCCAAACGATACCAGAAATCTTTGGTCGATATTTTACTTCATACAAAGCTAAAATTACCCATGCAGCAAAGACCACATCGACAATAATTCGAAACCAGAAGTTCTTACCAGTAATAAATGGAAAAAAGTAGTCATTCTCGACATACAGGGTCAGAAACGGTACCGCAAACAGGCCCGCAAAGACAATCGCTTTCAAAAAATCTTTCATATGAGAGCCACTATAACACGCTGTGATAAATCCGAATCCCTAGACGAGCGAGAAAATGAAAGGTATAGGAAAAGGCCGGCGCCTGCGCCGCCGGCCTTTATCACCCAACTACACTTTCTCACCCCAAACTGCCACCGCTGGAAACAAAGTCTCCTTTTCCTTAACCGGCAATTGATCGATATCGGTTTGAAATTCCATCTCCCACGCAAATAATTCCTCAACCGGTTCAATACTACCGACAATCTTTTCAAAAGCCTTATGATTGGGCATTTGGTGATAAGTTACCTTGGTTTTTTTAACGCCATTATTGGTATAGCATTTTTCTACCTCAGGCACGCCCACGTACCGAACAAACTGTCTTTCTGGTAAGACTTGAGGAATATGATTACCCATTATCACATGCAGCTTTTCTTTTAGTGAGTGTGAATGCAGGGCGTGACCAAGGTCGTAACGATGCACCATCATACCGCCACTTTTTACGTACTTGGCAGATAACGCAATAAATTTATCCAAATGCTTAACGTGTTCCAGAACACTAAGTGAAAACACGAGATCAAATGACCCCTCTACTTCGTTTGGCACAGAGTCATAACCAAGCTGATAGTGAATCTGGGCATTTGGTAAGTCCTCAACTACAGCAGCCGCTTTATCGTAAGAAGCTTTGATTGGTTCGACTCCGACATATTCGATATCGGGATACTTATTAAAAAGTGACGGGAGGTAACTTGCTGAACCACAGCCAAGGTCCATGACCCGCGGCGCGCGCCCTTCGGGCGCGCGCCTTACCGCCTCCGCCACTACCTCCCCAATAAACATTTCTTTGAGACTTTTCATACCACGTACTTTATCACAGAAAATTGTTTTTCTACCTTAGAGATAATGCACTTGGTCATCCGGCAATCTAAACAAACCTTCGTCACGTCGTTTTTGACCCAGAAACGTACTGATAAATCCTACTGTTCGCGGAATTAGGAAGAAGCTGTTAAAGAATTCAATAGTAAACAACTCTTCAATTTCTTCATGACTCATTTCTTCATACTCCGACAGAAGGTCGAGCAAGATCGCCGCCAATGCCCCATCGACATTAAGAATCAAACTACTTTTCTTTTGGATTGTCCGCTCTTCTACTGCAAGCGCGTACGTGAGGTATTTAGCCTCTTTCAGAACACTCTTTGCTTCGTTGATAAGTTCTGTTACACGCGTATCTGGATTTTCTACCGAGTACTTCTTATGACCAATACCCATAACTGGTCGACCAGCCTGCTTGTGATCTTCAAGTAGATCCTCCACGCCGGTATTGTTATTTACTGCATCGAACCAAGTCTTGGCAGACTGATTGATCGCTCCACCAAACCGATCACCAACCGTAAGCACTGCACTCGCTAGTGCACTACTCATATCTCGGCCCGCTCTAGCGGTGATCATTGTGTTCACCGTTCCAGACGGTTGCACTCCATGATCAATTAGTAACGAAAATGATTTGTTCGCAAAGTTAGACAACTCTGACGACACTGACTTCTTCTCAAGAAGTACAGAGAGAATATGCGGTACGAAGTCATCTGCATGTTCGCTCTCATCCTTCTTGGCAGTAAACAGTGATTGCTTTCGAGCTGTCTCAGGCAGATCGAAGTCTCTACTGTCTTCCATTTCCTTTGTCATAAATTTACAGTTATTTATCCGCATAATAAAATCTCGGTAACTACTTGAGGCAGTTACTCCGGCGCTTTGTAATCTGGCTGTTTTTGACACCGCATCAGTCTTACCGTCGCCGGCAAGTGCCTTGGCGTGACCAAACTGCACCCGCTTACCTGCGGTATCATACCGACCAGCAATGTACGCCGACACTGGCTTTGTGATGACACCTTTTTCAATTGCTTCTGCGATTACATACTCATCGTCTCCACCCAGTTCGCCAAAGTAAACAATCTGTCTCGTTGCCTCATCCTTCTCAGCCAGCAAAAACCATTCTAGTGGTGAAGTAACCGGAAAACGATCACCACCAAATGAAACAGCAAAGCTTGGAACTCCACCCGCACGAAGAACTGAGTCGACTAGTTCATTAACCATCCCGCCAGAACTACAAATCACCGCAGTGTCTCCTCGCTTTTTAGCAACATGATTAATGTTGCCTCCCAAAATACCACCAATAGCGCCAAGTTTCAGATGCCCCGGAACCAGTAGTCCCACTCCTGACGGCCCAGCAATCACTTTGCTGTTATGAGTATTGATAATACTGAGGGCATCTTGTTCCGATAGACCTTCACAAAAAATGTGTGCGCCAAAGGCATTTTTGAATTGTGAAAAGAAATTATCAGTCACGCGCTTGGCGCTGTTGGCAGACGCAAGGTTTAGTAGCCAATCTGGCTTTGCCACAACTGACTGCATATCTCGGTACACCGGCAAAAGCACCTCAGTGTCACCAAACCAAAACTTATGACTTTGCTTCCCTCCTCCTATCACACCAACCACACTAGGTTTGCTAGTTCCTTTGACGTAATCAAAATCAAGAATCGATTGGATTATTCTCTCGTGTAATCCAACCACAAGAATGGTGGGGTCTTTTTTTGTTAAGAGATTGTTCATGATAAATATTCTTTAACTTGATCTGCAACAAAAGAAAAGCTCTTAGCTGGACCATGTACCTGATGCGAGATGTCGTGCTCAGCCAAAAAATGCTCCAACCGACTGAGAGCTATTGTTTGATTCGGCCCACCACGTCGCACAAATACTTGTAGGTTTTGATCTTGCAAGACAGACAGGTGTTTTGTGAAACTGTCGGTAATACCCTGAAAAGTAATATGGATGTCGGTGAAGTTAGCGACACCGCCGGCAATCACAAGGGCTTTTTTTGGCGCTCTAGATGAAAGTAATGCTTTGATTAAAGCGTCAGTATATCGAGCAGTTTCATCGGTTGTTGGTGCTCCACTATATTCTCCGTAGTTCGCGATATCTTTTTGTAACCCAACGCTCACCAACTCATCGATCGTTACCAAACTTGCGCCACCGCCGGACAGCAACGTAAAGATCGCTGCATCTTTATCAAACATAGTCAGCGAAAACGTAGCACTTGATTCATCGTCGAGCTTAGCAACTGCTGCTTCTGCTTCGTGCCCGACCTTGTTTTGTTGCACATGGTCATGAACCCACGTTGGTAAACGATTTATATAATGTGAATCAATCTCAACTGCAAAATCTACACACAAAATATCTCCTCCGATATCGACATAAGGATTCACTTCAACAAACACAGCTCCAGTTTCGTTAATAAAGTCAGCTAATCCTTCAACGACCTTAGTGACGTCAGTAGGTAAGCTGTAAAATGAACGCGTCTTAAAATCTTGATGACTGACAACTGTAGTTGCTACCGTTTCTGTCGATTCAACGTCGACTCCTCCCTGATTATTTGTGATGACTCTAACACCAGCTCGCGTCAACTCGAGGCTAATGTAACGTTCAGCTGCTTTGTCGTAAAGGTAAAACGGTTCGATCAATATTCGACTGGCAGTCGACCGGAGAAGATCTCGCGCTGCCACAACGGCTTCTTCCCGAGTAAGATCAAGTTTTACCAAACCTTGCTTCCCTCTTTTTTTAGTACCGTTGTCGGCCTTTACCACATAACGACCCTCGCCAAGACTCAGTTCGGCTAGCTCTTGCTCGGAAGAAACTGATACACCTTGATACGCCCCTCCTGTAAGGAGGGACTTTGCTGCATATTCAGAAATAATTACTCTAGCCATGATAATTAGTTGCCGTCTTCAATATCCTCAAATGTGCTCGTAAACCACGATTCGAAATAAGACGTAAGAGAAAGACTTCCCTCCACACTCAAGTGATCGTCATCCATGTATTTAAGAAAATCTTGATCTTCTTCGTAGATAGAACAAACCTCATGAGGACAAATCTGATCGTATAAATCAAACAAATATACTCGGTCATTTCCATCCGCAGCGTCGGCTAACAAATCGTAGGTTACGGCGACGCGCTTGAGGTCTATAGTTTTATCGAGCGTACAATGCTGACCTGTCACCACACAAGATTCGGGACCAGTTGGAAATACTGGGGTTGGTGCAACCAGCACGATTTCAGCAAAAGGACTGATGGTTTTAATATACTCAATCATATTAGTACGACTGTCGTCAATCCGATCTTCGTATGGACTCAAAAACAATGAGGAAATCACCACAATCTCATCATAGTCTTCTTGTAATACCTCAAGACGCTCCCGATGCTTTTCGATGGTGAGGTTTGGGTTACTTGTACCGGCCTCGCCTAGATGAATCATTTGGTTTTCTCCCGGGTAAAAATAAATATCAGATTGCACCTGGGCAGCGTCCATCATTGGCACCAAGTGTCGCGCATGACTATCTCCCGTGAGATAGATCAGTCTTTTAGACTGGTCTTCGTTTCCGCAGATTCCGCGTGGAGCGCCGGCAAACAGTTCACGACCGTTAATCTCTTCTTCACAATCAAGCTCAGTTTCAAAGTGGTTTGGTTGAATTCTTTCACCAAGATCGTAACTTCGTTCAATATAATTTACCGTCTTCACTTCATCAGAAAAAGTGTTCAGTCCTTGATTTACTGCCAAGACCACACTCCCTGGACCTACTCCAACGATAAACACTATTGCGGCTGTTCCCCCGCTTACTACGAGATACTTGAGTTTATTGAGATTGTCTTCAAGCCACGCTGAATGTCGGAACGGATTCTCAATAAGGTAATACGATGCCCACGACAACACGAAGGTGAGTGAAAGTGCAACGAGGTAATACGCTAAGGAATTTAAATATAGGTTGGTGAAATAGAATACTGGCAAATGCCACAGATACAGTGAGTATGAAATCTTTCCGATGTGTAAGAAGTACTTATTTTCTAAGAAAGCAATTATGGCTGTCTTGTTGGTTAGTCCAGCAATAATAATGAGAGAGGTGGCGATAACAGCGAGCAGAGTCTCTATCTGCACCACATTCAAGACCGGCACGAGTAGCTGAGTTGAGAATAAGAGAATGATTCCAGTGATAATTAAACCTGCTCCATACTTAATGTCTTTAATTTTGAGAGATAAGAAAAACAGCGCACACCCAACTCCAATCTCCCAAAATCGAGCGGTCGGGAAATAGTAACTTCCCCACATTGAATCAGCGAAAACAACGAAGCTGACGTACGAAAGCACCGATAAGCCAGTAATGACATACAAAAGATATTTGACCTGGTCATTATTATTCTTAAAAAGTCGAAATAATCCCAACATCAAAAGCGGGAATATCAGGTAAAACTGTTCCTCAATTCCCAGCGACCAGGTATGTAGTAACGGGTTGATAAGATCCTGATGAAAATAGTTGTCAGCTTGTTTCAGATAGTAGAAATTTGAAACCGCAAGGATTGAAGTAACGCTACTCTTAATAAGCAGATTGGTATCCCACAAAAATCCCAGGAAAAAGTAGACGAGGGTTGTAACACTCACCATTGCCACTAGTGCTGGGTATAAACGCTTGAGACGTCGTAAGTAAAAACTGCCAATTTGTACGGTGTTAGTCTTGAGGTAATTCTTGTAAATTGACTGGGAAATAACAAACCCGGAGATCACAAAAAATACATCAACGCCCAAATATCCCCCTTTGAAGATTTCAGGCTCTAGGTGAAACAACATCACCAACACAACCGCAATTGCCCGCAATCCATCAATGTAGTGGTGGTATGTCATAAGTACAGGAAATTTAGCACATTACCCAAGAAAAAGCGCCCCGATCTTTCGACCGGAGCGCTTTTACCTTAGAGATTAAGTAATGCTGGTATATCTGCTACTGAATCTACGCTTGGGAAACGTTCCTCGGCCCACGACTCACGATTCTTTTCAGTGATGATACCAATCATTTGTGTACCAGCACCTTTGGCTCCATTGTAGTCACTCCCTCCATCGCCGATCATTACAATCTCATCTGCATTGACTTGGTTCTCCTCTGCAATCAAAGTCAACTCCCCTGCTTTACCATTTGTCATCGGGTAGCCAATAATTTTGGTGAACATTCCGGCCAACTCAGGATACTCTGATTCAAAGTGTCGAATGTTTGCGACAACTGACTCTTCTGGGGTGGCTGAAAGTAAATAGACCTGACCAGAAAAACTGTTTCTAATATTAATTAGTGCAGCGAGATCTTCTTCGTGAATACCATGTTCTCTAATCGCTTCTTGGGTCATCTCGTCAAACCGCTCTGCAAACTCCTCGACCCGTTTATTGTCTCGACAATCTTCTTGTGGCTCTTCAATGACATGCGCAATAATATTGTATCGATCACCTAGGCCGGTAAATTCGTACAGCTCTCTCGCCTCTTGCAATCTATCTAATTGATCTGCAAACAAGCGCTTCCAGGTCTCTATCTTGATACCGAGCGTTCCTCTTGTGACCGTATCGTCTACATCAAATACAAGGACTTTGATTCTTTCTGGCTGAAACTCTGCGATCGCACTCATTTTGACTACTGATTAAATGAGCTTTTCAACTTGTGAGATGTGTTCTGGTCGGTCGACTTCGATCCAATTTGTGTCATCAATTTGAATTCCTTGCACAACCAGATCATTCAAGACGAATCGTACCAAGTGACATGTTTCTGCCTGCTCTAATTTAGAAATTTCCATATCTCGGAACTGCAGCAACGGTTCTCGCTTCCAAAGGTATAGGCCGAGGGTCCGATAACCAGTCTCAAGCGGGTGTCGAGTGAAGGTTAAAAACTTGCCGCTGTTACTGACCACCACCTTCACCACATCTTCATCTTGAATCATTTCTGGAGTAGCAGCGGCATACGGTTGAACAATATCGATTGCTGGATTCTTTATCATTTCTTCACGCGCTTTCCCTAAAAACTCATCGATGATTTCAGCTTTTACCAGAGGCTGGTCACCCTGAAGCTCAAAGTAATAAGGCGCATCCATACCTTTAGCTACCTCAGCCGCTCGCACAGAACCATTTTCACAATCTGCAGGAGTCATCACAACTTCCATACCTTGCTCTTTGCAATAATCGTAAATCTTTTGATCATCTGTAGCCACGATTACAGGATCTGCAAACTTTGAAGCTTTTGCATTATCGTAAATCCAATCAATCATTGCCCGACCCTGAATCTGCTGAAGTGGCTTTCCGGGAAATCGAGTGGAGTTGAAACGTGCGGGAATGATGCACGTGAAGGTTTGAGTTGGTTTTAATGACATAAATAGTGTAACCTAGTCTACACTAAAACAGTTTTAAAGGTAAATATTTAAATAAAATTTTTAAATGAAATTAACTCTAATTGGGAGCGTAAGTGCGGCAGATAAATTTGTCGAAACCTACAATAACTTACGCAAGCTTGGTCACGAACCAACCATTCATGAAGATATGTTTGAATACAGCAAAACTTCATGGGAAGAAGTTCACGATAAGTCAGAATTACGTGAACACGCACAAACTAAAATAGATAACGACTACATCAAGTGGTGGCACAAATCTATTATGGATAGCGACGGTATCGTTGTCTTAAATTACGACAAAAAAGGTATTAAAAACTATGTCGGAGGTAACACACTTATGGAAATTGGTTTTGCGTATGTTGCTGACAAAGAAATCTATCTCATGAACCCAATCCCTGAAGACGTACCATACACTGACGAAATTGAAGCAATGGTTAAGAAAGAAAACATTCTGAACGGAGACCTCAACAACATTATCTAGAGAATTGAATTCGCTTGCAGAATTTCGACCCAAACTGGTTCAAGGCCTGGGTTTTTCTTCCATTCAGATTCTTCAATGTTGCCCGCGAGATATTCGGAGGTTCTATCTGCCAGACTCCGTAATGTAGACGGGTCTGCCCAGACCACTTGCTTCGTCTCATCTGCACTTGGGACCACTTCCCCTTCAAACCCAGCTTTGAAAACATACCAATGGTGATAATCACCGCCGAGACGGCGACACTTATTTTCGTAGCGCTTCTCATGGATCAGCTCCACTTCAGTAAGGGTCAGTCCTACCTCCTCTTTTACTTCACCAATCGCACAGGCTTCGGGTGATGAAAAGTCATCAATGTGACCAGCTGGTAACGCAAAGCCAAAAGGAAATTTTTTGCGCTCAATTAACAATAACCTCCCATTGTCATCAGCAATGACAACACCTACTGAATAATTATCGCAAACCTTAGTCATCAATCGAAACGGTATCTTTGGTCAGCGGTTGATCAGCCTTGATCGGTTTTTTTACCGTCATCTTCTTATCGAGATCGATCGACGCAAGCTGCCCTTCCTGTAACGGGATTGCAAGGAAGTAGTCAGTCCCCAATCCTTCGTCGGTAAACTCGTAACCGGCTTCAAGGTCACGGAGTGCATACGCACCACGGTTTACGCTCTTGATGTAACCTGCTTCAATGTCGGTCATAGTTCGAACTGAATCAGCTGCATTACCACACATTGCCTTAGCAACATGATGTGATCGGAACCATTCATCAGCTTCTTCTGGGACAATACAGTACTTCTGCACTACATGTTCATCAGCTTGAATGTCGATATGACGTTCAAAGCTCACCGCTCCTTTAGCAACAGCGATAATATGAGATCGCGTAATATCTACGTAGTCATGAGAAGAGAATCCGATTGGGTTATCTGGATAGCGCGCTTTCCAAAAATCAATCTGGTTCATTTGGAGATCTTCGTCGTCAGACGGGTAGTTTGATACACACTGATTAATCAAAAGGGGTACATTGTTAGCAGCTGCCATCTCAACAATTCGATCTACATGACTGAGGTTTACTGCTCCGGTTGAAATAGACATAGGCTTACCAAGCTCAACCACTTTCTTTACGAGGTTAATTGAACCAGTGTCAGAACTAGCCAGCTTCATCACATCGACATCCAACTCGCCACACAGATCTACCGATCGTTCGTCATAGGGAGTCACCATAGTAACCAAGCCTTCATCACGGATCGCGTTCACTAGCTCAGCAAACTCATCGTCGGTCAGTTTTGTTGCCAGGGTCTTTTTGATATACCGGGTATGTGATCCCGGCGCTTGGTTGTTCTCACCGTCATTCAATTCATTTTCTTTAGGTAAGAAATCTTTATGAATAAAATTATCAGTATCAAATGCCTGCAGCTTAATAGCAGCTCGCACATTATTCTTTTTTACTACCTCAGCATATTGGCGAATGATTTCCTTTCCTCGCTCAACACTCCCCCAGTGATTACGAGCAAGTTCTAATACAAATAAATCATCAAAAATGTCAGTTTCTTTCATAGTTGGTAATGTATCATTCAATTACTAATGTGTCATACCTATAACAGGGTGTAATTCTCTATTGTTACACCTCATTAACTTCAGCAAGTACTTCTTTAAGCAATCTTTCACCTGAATCTCCTTCAAACGGAGCAACAAATTTTTCGATTGCAGCCAGCCGATTCTTATGATCAATCGTAGGATCCTCTAAGTACTCATTAATATTGGCAATCATTCCAGCAAACGAAGTTGGAACCTTTGCGCTCCCAGTTTTCATTAGAGCTTCGTAGTGATCAAAACTATCAAACAATCGACCTACTCTCTTCCACTTGGGTAGACTTTTTGATTCATCGTCAAAGTTGATGCAAATCACCGGTCGGTCGAAAACCGCACCGTCGATTGCTAACGTAGATGCAACATTGATAAGGACATCACAGTGATAGACCAAATTGATGAAGAAGTCTTTATCATTAAATGCCGTCCGCTTATCCAAAAACGGTGCATTGAGGGTGGTGTGTTTTAAACTGTCAATGTTGTAGTCACTTATCTCAAAAGGAGTACTGGGGTGAGGGCGGAATACGACTTGGACCGGCTCATCAATCTTCCCCTCCTCTATCGCTTGGTCTAATTTTTTAGGTAACACGTCTTCGCTCCAATAAAAATCAAAACCGCCAAGTAAGATAAGTTTTTTTGTTGGATCCAAATTGTTCTCTCTGAGGAAATCTTCTTTTGGCTTCACAAACTTTTCTGGGTAGCGATAGTAGTCGTAATGAGGTAAGCCAATAATACTTGTTCGAGTGTTACTAAGATCCATCGACTGAAGCTTTGTTGCGCACTCTTCGAGCCATTTATTCTGAAAAATAAACGTATCTGGTACGAATGGCAATAATCCATGAATCGCCATATTATCCCAACTACGAACCATTCCCACCACTCGTACACCTCTTCGCTTTGCAGTTGCGCCAATAAGGGCATCATATTTAATATCGACCAAAGCCGAAGCAAATACTAAATCCGGTTGATAAGTATCAAAAAGCTCCTCAATCCATGCGGCAGAGAGTTTGCCGTACACTTTTCGTAACAGATTGTGATACCAAGAGAAATTAGCTACGGTCGAAGCTAGTAGGACCTTAAGCATGGTACTCCCCCAACTCGCTTGTCTCATTGTGTAGCTTCGCCAGCGGTACAAACGCACACCTTTAGTATTGGTGCCAGTCCTCACTAAAAACAAAACTAGTTTATGCCATAAAGAAGTTTGATAGTCAGATACATTTTCAATAACAACATTCTCAGCGCCAAATTTTTCCTCGTATAATTCTCGCTCCCCCGCTTCACCAATCAGTACTATTTGATGATCCTTCATCTGGCTGACAAAATTTGTCCAAAATTCTGTTTCGAGAATATTTCGCCGCATAATATTTTTTGAAATAACTACGAAAATAGTTTTCTTATTTGTCACTTTTGTACCTTGCATAATGTTGTATATAGGAATTGACCTCTCACTAAGTAACAATATAATACTATCGTGAAAAAAACTACCAAGAAAAATATCAGAAAAGCAAAATTTTCGTTGCGGAGAAATGCTTTCCAGGTGTATTCAGACTTAAAGTACTTCAAGCCAGTCTGGCAATTAGTAAACCGTAAAGCCATCAAATCATTCCAATCAAATCGACCCGTTCTTTCTCCTGCCCAAGAGAGGATTCTCAATCAACTAAACGCCGACGGTATTGCAACCACTTCGCTTGAAGAACTCTTCCCTAACAAAAACATTCTCCAAGAACTGACAGAATATCTAAAAAAAAGAAGTCACCGCGAGTACCAAAACTTCAAAAAACCTTTTTTGATTGATTTGATTCCAGAAGTTCCAGAACTTGGAGTCGAAGTACCGTTTTTTAACCTAGCAATTGATAAAACGATCCTTGATATAGTTAATAGCTACCTTGGTTTACATAGCGTTTTGTACTACTACAATATCCGTAAGACAAAATTATCTGGTGACGCCCTCCCTACTCACTCACAAAACTGGCATCGCGCCCCCCAAGAATCTAAAAACTGTCGCGTGTACATTTATTTGAGTGACGTAACTGAAGACTCTGGGCCGTTTATGTATGTCCCCCAATCAACGAAAGGTGGTAAGTATGCTCATGTCGCAAAGCAAACCTCTCGAACCCGCGGTTATGAATCTGCCGAACAAATTGAAGCTAAGGTAGTCCGGTCAGATATTATGACCGTCACCGGAAAAGCCGGCACCGTAATTATTTGTGATTCAACTGGGCTTCACCGTGGCGGCTACTCAAATAAGGACACTAGGGTAATGTCGACCTTTGGATACAGTGCTCCATCATTTAGGGAGAACATTAATTACTCCTACCCCGAAAGCTTAAAAGAAAAAATTGCTTCAACGCCAGCCGTGCAACAGGTACTCAACCCGAAGTGGGAACGTTAAATTATTGGATGGTATAATCTGCAAACTATGAGTATCAAAAACACAATTAACAAAAATTTATTCGAAGTAATTGCCAAGGCAAAGTACCCGCTTCCAATCTGGAAGACACTTAACCATAAGAACGTTGCATTATTTAAGAGCAATACTCCGGAATTAAATGAAGTACAAAATCGCATCCTCAGTGATTTGAAAAACACCGGTATTGCAACCACGTCTCTTGATGAGCTTTTCCCAAAGGAAAATCTCCTCGAAACTCTCAATGCTTTCGCTGCGAAAAAGGAAGAAACAGGATCAACAAATCACAAAAAGAAATTCTTGGTGGACTACTGGGATGAGGTGGTAGAACTTGATATCAACAACCCATTTTTGAAGACAGCGCTTAGCGCCAAAATTATTGATGTGGTTAATAGCTACATGGAGATGTACACCTCTCTTATGTATTTCACTCTACAAAAGACTATTCCAATTGGTGAAGGTGAACTAACCAACTCACAAAACTGGCATCGAGATCCGCAAGAAGTGAAGCAGGTAAAAGTTTTTACCTACCTAAATGATATCGATCAAAACTCTGGACCTTTTACTTACGTCCCCCACTCTGCACCCACTCACAAGCACGAATACGCCAAATTATTTCCACAGCAACCTCCTCAAGGGTCATATCCTGGTAATGGACAGGTGGAAGAAAAAGTAAAAACTGAAGATATAATCCCAATGCTGGGTAAAGCAGGCACCATGATTTTTTGTGACACGAATGGATTACACTACGGGGGTGTCGCAAAAACAAACCCACGAATTATGTCTACCTTTGGCTACTCAGCTCACACTTACAAAGAGAATAAGATGTATTACTATGATCAAAAATTCCTTGATTCAATTACTGACTTCTCTCCGCAAGCAAAGCACTCAATCCGACCACAGTGGAAAAATAAATAAGGAAAGCCATGCAATAGCATGGCTTTCCTTATTTTCTCTTTAGAACAAAGAAAATCGTTTCTACAAATAGATTTTTGAATTGATATTCTGGTAACAACAATTTCAATAATGGGTACATTAACTTAATTCGTAAAATAGTTTTGGGTACGTTATAGCGTACATCTATGACCTCATAATTTAACTTGTCTCGGCTAGAGTGATAATAAATGAAGTCTTCGGCGTCTTCAGTATTAAAAAACCATTTGTGTCGATCGTGTGGTTTTTCAGGTGGAATACCATACGATTCCCAACGGCCTCGTCCTTTGATCATTTCGTTTACTGCCTTCTTCCAATTATTTGGCAATGACACTAAGACATATTCACTAGACAGTCTAATTATATCTGAAAAACCTTCGTGAAAATTATCTATATGTTCTAATGTGTCATAGCAAATCACTGACTGGTAGCTAGAGTCGGAAGCTGGTACTGGTGTCTTTTCCCAATCCCAATCAGGCAAATCTTTGTTGTGCTTGTCTACTAATTCTGCCCTAACTCCAGTTAGTCGCTCTAATAGCTCGGAGCTACGACTTCCCACATCAATCACTTTACCCTGCAAGTATTCTTTGTGATACTTTGCCAAATGTCGATACCTCTGCTCAGGCCTAGGATCAAACGCATCATAGGTGACCTTATCAGTTAGCTTAAATTTATTTTTATATTCATCTATTTTAGCCAGACCTAAATCTGAAAGAGCTACACTGGTATAGTGTTTATTATTGCTAAAACGGGGCTTCACTCGATTAAATGCGTAACTCATAGAAAAAGATATTTTTAGTCACTTACAAATATAACAAAATAAAACTAATTTTTGTAACCATTAACCATAAAGTAACCATTTGCCTGCACATTAAACTTCTTAATTACAAATCCAGCAGCTTCCAACAAATCCTTTACCTGGCCAAAAGACTCGTCCGGGTGGTGAAATTCCATAACTATCCTGTTAATCTTGTCAAAACTAGAACTGTTTGATAATTCTTTAATTACACCAATTTCAGCCCCTTCAATATCTAGCTTGAGTGTCACAGCACCATAAGCTTGCAAAAACTCAGACAGTTTCCTTACTTCGACTGTCCGTTTTCGCGTCGGTTCAGCCTTTTCTGGTAATTTACTTGCCCTGTCTGGCACAATTGTTGTTGCTCGCCTGGAACCATAAGTATCCATTTTCATGTTAGTTTCACCAATTCCAACCTGATGAGAAATTACATTATCAAGCTTATTAGAGAATAAATTTTTCTGGTATAAACCATAAGTGTCTGTGTCCATTTCAAATCCGACAATTTCCACTCGCGGCATCAGCCAGTCAAAGTATATTGTGGCTAAACCAATATTGGCCCCCACATCAAAGACAACATCATCATCTCCATTAATAACCTCTTTATACTCTTCGGTTACAAAAATTTCGTAGAAAGTAGCAAACAAGTCAGCTATATTGTCGGTCGACACCTGATACCCTACCACAGAGACATTTATCACCTCCCCTGCATTTTGATAATTTTTATGCAAATAGTGCCTGCGCCTAATTTTAAGAAGCAAAAAAGTGAAAGCTAGCTGGATTCTTTTATGTAGAGACAGATGCTTCTTATTTAAGATAAAAAACAAATCTTTAAAAACTGGAGTAATCATAAAGCTTCGGTAGTATAGCAATAATTAATGGATTAATAAAATTCATCAGTTATAATTGCTAATTATGTCAAAACAAGGTCTACGCTACTGGTTAATCACAAATATACCGTCACCGATATTAAAAATCATAGTAAAAATTAAAGGCGGAGGTTCTTTGCGTAAACCCAGACATAGCTCGTCAAAAAACAAAAATGTCGTCCCGTGTACTATTGCCTGTAACAGCAACGGAGCTTTTTGCACACCAGATTCTTGCCGCGAAGACACCCCCGTACAGGCCATTTACAGAGGAGAACAATATGAAAATTTAACTCTAGACTTTATTAAAAGTTTAAAACTAACAGGAGACATCATTCATGCTGGAGCATACTTTGGTGACTCTCTTCCATGTCTAGGTGACAGCATTCTGCCCAAAAATAAAATTTGGGCATTTGAACCTAATCCGGAAAGCTTCCGGTGCGCACAGATCACAATTCTATTAAACCGTTTAGATGAAAAGATTGAACTATTTAATCACGGCCTAGGAGATACAGATGAAGTGGTAAACCTGCAAATAAACTCTTCTGACAATCAGAAAAAACTTGGGGGCACGACAAGGATTGTCAGCAATCAAAATATTGGCACCACTGAAATCTCAATAAAAAAACTCGATGACGTAATTCCCCACAATAGACAGGTATCACTAATACACTTAGATGTTGAGGGTTACGAAGAAAAAGTACTCAAGGGGGCAAGTGACTTAATTGAAAAATACAAACCATTGGTTATTCTTGAGGTAAGTAAAAATATCGAGGATACTCTTGCCATGATGAATAAACTAGGCTATGAAATGATCCAGAGCCTGGAAATGAGAGATTGGGGTCAGGGCATAAGAAATGCAGTATTTAAAGCGATTGGATAATTTTAATAAGCTTTTTACTACGCCTGTTCCAGGTATAATCTCTTACATCAACCCTGGCTTGGTCCGCACACTTTTTCGCGCACTCAACATGAGAGAGCACATAATCGATTGATCTACCCAAAGCCTTCTGACTATCTGGCTCAAAAAAGAAAGCGTTGTTTTCATTTAGAATTTCCCTAATAGATGGAATATCGCTAGCTATAATCGGTGTACCACTGGCCATATATTCAAAAACCTTCATTGGAGAAGTGTGCAATCTTGAAATTTCCTTTTTGGCTGTATTTGGCAACACCAACACATCAGCAGCTTTCAAATAAAGTGGCATCTCATCATGAGGTCGATGACCAATAAATTTAACATTGGTAGTCTCGCCATAGACATCATTCATCCTTATCAGGTCGGTATTTGTACCGCCCACAAATAAAAATTGGATGTTGGGACTTTTCTCTGCAACCTGTGCCAATAAATCAGCTCCCTTCCAATCATATAAATGCCCAGTATACACGACCAAAGGTGTAGTTAAATCTAAGTCCAGACTTTTCCTCGCACTTTCTTTAGAATGATCTACTTCAAAATCCTCTAAATTAACCCCATTATGTAATGCGACTATCTTATCTCTTGAAATGCCGAAATCATTTTCTAATAATTTTATTTTTTGAAAGTTGTTTGTTTGAATTTTTGCAACTCTTTTAAACATCCTGGCGTATAGCCATCGTGACGAGCCAGGATAATCATGTAGCTCATAAATTAATCTTGAATGAAAAAAGCTTAAACCTAAAGCGATAACCATATTGTTGGTAATAACAACCGAATCTTTCTTTACTTTAAATAGTAAAAAAATAATGCTTGATAATAGAAAAGAGATTAGTCCAACATAAATAGCCGTTGGACGTAAGATGCTAATCGGAAAAAGATCTAAGCTAGGTATCATTTTCACTCTAATCTCTCTAGATAAATTGTAATAGTCTTTGTAGGACGCCTTCATATTGTTAAAACGTCTAGGTAAAACCAGGTAGATTGAAAATTCTGACAGGTCTGACAATGACTGGCAAACCTTAGCTAAATATAAAGCGTGAGCTTTTTCTGAAGGAAAACGTGTGTAGCTAAAGAAATATACTTTCATATTTTAATATTTAAGTTTCCTGCCTACAGCATGCCAAACCTTATCAATAATCAACCTGTCAGTTTCAGTTACAGTTAGCATGTCTCTAAAACTAAACTGATAACCTTCTACACTATTCTTTAGGACCCTATATCGTCCGAAAGCATAAATAGTTAGTGTAATGAAAAACTCGACCGCAATACCGTATAATCCAAATAAACTTATTGTCAGGGGCAACACCACAACGATCATGCCTAAAAAGAAAATTCCTGACGTAAATAAATTCTTTTGTAATCTCAAGGCATGAAAAGCAGACACAAAAACCCGACTGAAACTTCCTGGTAAAAGCGCCAACGTCATTAACACAAACAATGGATAGGCACTTTCATAATCTGGGAAAAAGTTATTAATTAAAACTGGAATAAATATAAACGCTGCGACTGAGTTAAAGACCAGTATCAAGGCTTGATATTTAATTGTTGAATTAATCAACTTGGCTAATCGCAAACGGTCATTTGAATAACTAGGTATGATTGGCGTCACTACTTTCCATAACGGAAAAAGTGTTGATACATGCTGAAACATACCGAAAGCCAAACCATAAATACCAACTGCAGGCACGCCCAGAAAAAACTGAATAATCCACGGTCTCAAATTCTGACTAAAGGAATGTAAGCTGGCTTGTAAAATACTCCATATTGCATGTGTCTTTAAGGCAAACAGTGGTTGCGAAGACCATCTATAAAATCCTCGAAATTCTTTTAATAAACCAAGAGCTACCGGCAAAAACAAAATTGTAACAATCGCTTCACTTAGTACATACGCCACAATGATTCCCACCGGACCAAGATCTACTTTAATTAAGAAAAAAGCAACCAGTGCCAGTTTTAGTGCTTCCTCTAAAAAACTAAAAAGGCTCAATTGCCAGAACTTATGCAAGACGTTACACGACAAATTAACCAAAGACCTGAAAGGTGACATTAAAAAGGACAGGGATAAAATACTCACCATATTTCTCACCGGTTCAGAGAAGCTATCCATAAAGTATAAGGACACAATCAGTAATCCTATACTTGCAATAACAGAGAGTACAAATCTAAGCAGTATATATGAAGATAATAGCTTGCCCGCACTCTTCTTATCATCGTCACGTTTGTAAGTACCTAAATCAGCAATAATAACTGGATCTAACCCCGCCAAGCTTAAGAGGCCCATCATTGGTGGTATAGAAATAGCTAGTTCAACTAGGCCATACTCAAATACTGTTAGATAGCTCAAAACCACTATCGCATAGGCAATACTAATTACTTTGATCAAGATGGCACTAACCGACATCCAAACCGTACCTTCACCTACTTTCTTAGCTACTGTGACCATGTGGAATGACTATTCATATAGTTATATAACTAAGTAATCATAACAAAGTTGTTAATATACAACCAAATAGATACGATCTTTCTGTAAAATTACTTGGATCTCTCCAGGTACATTTCAGTCAAAATCTGAAAAGACACCCACTCTGAGTAGAGTTTATTTCGATAATAAAAGATCGGGATAGCAGGTCGATTATTTAGATCAATTCTTGAGGTGACGTAACGAAATACGACACCCAGCGATCTTTTTAGTGGTAAGAAAATTCCCTTCTTGAGATACGTTACTAAGTCTTGAGGAGGATTAACTTCAAACATTACACGAAGTCGATACCTCACCGCTCTACTGTAAGAAACAAAGTCTGGCTTGCTGATCGGTACGCACCACGCGCCCTGCAGCCTTCCCACAGAGTACTGCTCACGGTCAAAGACGTATCTTTCGTGCATCTTACGCTCAAACCTCCCTCCTGATTGTAAATTGAAGAAACGAATTTGGTGTACCGGGTGTTTTCTTTTGTAGGTCACACTAGCATCGGGACTTTGAAGTGCAATCGGGAGCTCATACGCAAAGTGCTCGGGAATTACTTTGGTACATACCTCAATAATTTCTTCACGTAACTCTTCTGTAATATATTCATCTGAGTCAATCCATAAAAACCAATCTTCATTTGCAGTATCGATTAGGCGGTTTCTCTCACGCGAAAAATCCTCAACCGGATGATACTGATCCGGTCCTGGATGATACTTCGTGTACTGATCAATAATCTTACAACCGTATGCTTTTGCTATTTCTAAAGTTGCGTCGGTACTACCGCCATCTGAAATAATTATATCTGAAAAGTCTGAAATGCTATCTAATGCTCTCCGTAGATTTGCTTCGGAATTGTATGTCAAAATGCCAACACTGCACGGTATCTTTTTCATAAATTAAGAAATCTTAGTCTCAAACTTTACATTTCCTTCTGGCAGTTCACAAATTGTATAATTTTTGGGCTGACCGTCCTTCTCCAGCACATAAATGATCTCGTATGCAATTCCCGGGTAATTAACCGGCTGAAAACTCCATCCCAATTTAACAACATGAAACGATACGCCAACCTCGTCGGTCACCTTAAATCCAGCATGGCCAGCAATTGTCCGCATATTATACCTAGTAAACTCGTAAAAATGCTCTTCAAACTTTACTTTTGCAACCCTGTCCTTGAAAAAATTAAAAAATACATTTAAACATTGCTCCCAATAATAATTAGGATTTGGCGTTGATAAGACAATAATTCCATCGGGTTTAATAACTCTATGCAATTCTACCAAGAGCCCGAGCGGATTAGAAATATGAGCTAGTACACACCCCATTGTTACAGCATCAAACTCTCCGTCTTTGTAGGGCAAAGAACATGTATTTAGATCTACACGATCAACCTGAGTATAGTTCTTAGGCCTATCTGTATCGGCAATATCTACTCCATAGATGATTCCTTCCAAAAAATTATTCGGTTGTTGTGCGTAGCCAATATCTAACACCTTGGAACTCCTTTTCTTTCTTTTATATAGTGTCTCTGCTATCAATTGAGATTTACTTTTGAGACCTTTTTTTACCAAAAGATCGTTCTTTTTACATACATCGTTATTACACATACCTATATTTACTTATCTTATTACATAAATATTCCACGCAACTCGACGAAGACAGCTCTTTACGATAAAAGACTCTTGAATCCTATATGTTTTACTAATCCAATTAGCGATCAAAGTTGTACGCCAAGTTTTATACATTGAGACCACAATCACCCCGCGCTTACTCAAACGATTACGATACTTATTTAACCATTCTCTGTAATCTCCGTAATACAATATCTCAGAGAAGATAATAAAGTCATAATCATCATCCAACTGCGACACATCATCTACCGGAGCATTAATAAATCGACCATCACAACCCGTAAGAGCATCAATCGCAACAGAAGAAAAATCGGAACCTGTATAATCGATTTTTGATAAATTTAATTCATGAAACAGAGCTCCGTTACCACAACCAACATCTAACACTTTTATACGACTCGAGTGACGGGCGGCTTTGTTTATCATATTTGCCATTATGCTGATATTAGGCTGACCTTCAAGTAAATAGTCCCACTTACCTGTGCTGTACTGTTTATCCCAATGACTTTTTGACTGTGGGACAGTAAATAGACTCTCTCCTTGCGAAAGCTTACGGTGGGCGCTCTTCAATCTAGTAAGTAATTTCATGAATATTATTTAAATACCCTAATCAATTTATTGTATACCGTCAAAGCTGGAGTAAGCCGAAGCTTAAACAATGAAAATGGAATTCTTCTTCCAACCTCAATTCTATTTAATCGAAACAGGTCATCTCCTACTTCTACAAAACCAGAATGAGTACTACAAGCAGCCAGATACCCTCTTTTCTTTAGCATATCGATGGCGGTCTGATCATACACCCCAGCCGGGTACGCGGCGTACTGTGGCTTATCACCACCAGTAATTGTTTTAATCACTGATTCACATTCTTCGACTTCTTCTTTGATTAAGTTCTGACTATTAGCTATGACCGGAAACTTTTCGTGAGTGTGACCATGTGTCTGTATAGACACCAAACCGCTTGCGGCCATCTCAGACAGTTGTCCAATAGTTGGACGCGCAATATTACCAAAAAAATCACGAGGTCTTAAGTCAGAAGTTAGAAATATAGTAAACGGCACTGAATACTGTTTTGCCAGAGGAAAGAGAACATGGTACGTGTCTTCGTAACCATCATCTACCGTAATCGCCACACTATTCTCATTGATAGTTTTATTACCTTGTGCGTATTCAACAATGTCAGAAAAAGGAACGATAGTTTTTGTTTTCAGTAGGTGTTGTAATTGCTTCTTAAACACCTCGGGATCTTCACCAAACCGCCACCCGGCAGTATCAAAGGAGTGGTACATCAATACCCCCGGCTTTTCTGACAAAAAAGATACCCGTGCTATGACAGCACTCAAACAAAGAAGCAACCATTTACCGAAATTTCTAACTTTCATATTCATGAAAATACACTTCTGCTTCCTCTACTGACGACACCACTACATAACGTGAGTCGTGTTCGGTCAGTTCTAGAAGTAATTTATGAATCTTTTGCATACTATCAGTTCTGCCCGGTTTGGCGACATCACTCCGCCATACTCTCTTTTCCAGATTCTTTTGTCGCTCCTCTTCGGTTATATGCAAAATGAGTACTTTATCTGGCTTTGGTAACAGATAAAGATATAGCTGCAACAAAGGTTTGAAACGTAATATTCTTGTGTGACTAAGAGTGTTCTGGTGAGACCCCTCTTCAATCACCTTTGTACCGACACCTTTCTTTGCTTTGTACAGCTTACTGCTTCTAATAAAGAAAGTATTCCAAAATAATGTTGGCTGTGTGAAAGACAAGAGAGCAATCAACAAATCTACACACTTAAATACAATATGCTGAAAGCTTCGCAGCGTATAATAAAGAATTTCTCTCTTAGCATTAAGGGTAACAATAGAAATATCGCCCCGATCCTTAATTCGAGATACTAAAGTAGATTTACCTGAGCCAGGTAGTCCGAAAATCTCTATGATCATTTTTTTTCAAATACTACGCCGTACGCTTCGCTGAAGTACCTGCCAACTGAGAATGGCAACAGGCGGCATACTATTGACGTAACTCGATCAAGAAAACCAGATCGTACTAGCGGAAAGACACAAGTAACGTGGAAATATTTTTTGACTTGTAAGCCATTCGCTTCAAGTAATGAGACGAGATCTTTGGTAGCAATTTGACCCTTATGCACCTCTGTATAGTTATGCCGTTTAAATGGCCGATCGCCTTGCGGAGTTTTAGTTATCAGACACCCTCCTCCGCCGCTTGCTAGACTCTGTGAAATTATTTCAACAACCCGATTTTTATCAGGCACGTACTCGATCATTCTTGATGAAAAGAATAAGTTATATTTCTGCTCTGCCTTTAAATCTAAAACATCACTACACACGAGTGTAATATTTGATTGCTCAGGGAGTGCTGCTCGTGCCTGATCAAGCATTGATTGTGAGATATCAACTAAGTCGTAGGTTGCTTCAGGAGCTTTATCTAACATCAACTTAGTCCAAGTTCCGGGACCCGGACCAAGTTCAAACACCTTTGAGTCATTACCTACAAGTGGTAGTACATACTTTTCAACAGCCTCCTTGGTAGACGCATAGCTTGCGCGGGCTTGTGCATTTTTAAACCAACGATCATATTCGTATTTATTTACCCGTCCTGAAACAGAGCTGTTGAAAAATTCTTTTACTTCTTTCGTATCCATAAAAACTATTTATTCTGCATAATGTAAAACCGATGATATTGGTTTTCATGTGGTATGTATTCATCCAGTATATCAAAGTGTGTGTTAAGAATAGACCTAATCTTACTTGCTGAATACCCTTTCTTTCCAATCTCCCAATAATGCTGGCCACAAAACACGTGCGTAATCGGTCGCGGCAGTTTTATTGCGAACTTGAACTCCGCAAACTTAGGCAACTTAAGTCGAAATTCTAATGACGGTCCATAGTGAGGCAAACTAATAAAAACATAGCGTTTAGAAACTCGCTTCATTTCTTGCAGCGCTACCTCAAAGTCGTCGAAAGAAATATGTTCGAGCACCTGAAAGGCTGTCGCTAAATCTACTGCATTATCCTTAAGCGGGATGTCGGTCACACTCCCCTTGATATCTGGATGTAAGTCATCTGCGATGTCGAGTGACTGATAAGAAAGGTTTGGCTTCTGCTCATTAAGAATAGCCTGCAAGACACTAGTTCCAGGACCAACATCCAAAACTGAATTAATGTCATCACGAGAAACTATTTCTTTTATCTGATACCAATAGCTCATCCAGCGACCTGGATAAAAGTAGCTTTCAAATGCATAATGCCTTTTTTCGACTTGTTTTTCGTATTTCATGAAAGACTTTTTAATATAGATGGTATCAATTGCTTGAGACTGTGCTGGTTCTTAATACAAGAAGTATTGTTCACGTCTCTGGTATTTTCCATGCTGAGATAACGACTAATTACTTCAGACATTGCAGCAGTATCTGCCACTTGATTGGATCCGAGTGGTAGCGACTTACTACCTTCAGCCATTGATACTACCGGAAGACCGCAGGCCATTGCTTCCAATATTGCCTTATCAAGGCTACCATTGTTTGCACTAGTTACAAAAACTTTAGCTGAATTGAGAGTCTCTGGTAGATCCTGCTGAGTAACTTTCCCAATAAAGTGCACCCGGTCCTGCAGGGAAAGTTCTAAAATCTTATTCTTCAATTCCTCCTCATACGCTTCATCTTCCGTTGTTACTGGTGTCCCGACGAGTGCAAGACTTGGTGCAGCACTAGAGCTAAGCGAGTGTAAAACATCTATTAATGTATGCAGATTTTTAGCACGTGATATTCTACCGACAGATATTAAGTCGTATTTTTTATCAGATTGTTGTGGCGCAAAGTGATTAGTATTAATTCCATGTCCTGTCACTATTACTTTTGCAGATGACACATTAAAACTATTGTTTGACGCGGTAAATATTTTATCTGCTAAAAGAGTGGCTAACCTCAGTGACAAGGAGACAGTGCCGTGGGTGTACCAAAGCGATATTCGTTTACGGAGCAAAAACCAAATCGGCCAACCCAAAATTACATATATTTGATTCATGTGCACAAACACTGAATTGTACTGCGATCGATTGGAAATTATCGCCTGGTAAAAATTCTTGAGTATTGAAAAGCGACCTGCTCCCCGCTCTTTACCAAGTGATACCACAGTTACATTCTCAGGAAGATCATATTCGCCAGACTGCAAACAGACGACTGTCACTCTCTCGCAGTGGGCCGCAAACTCAGAAATCCACTGATGAAAAAAACCTAAGACAGGATGTTCACGGTCTACCACTTGAGTAATGATAAGTAATTTCATTGTATTTATATAACTTATCGTATGGTTTTAAGTTACACACTATTGTGTAGCCACTATATCGTAATACATTGCAAAATATGGCTTTAGGACTACCGGGCAAATAAATTCGAACAGGCGGTTAATCGGTACCGCGATTCCTTTTCGCCAAAATCTATCGAGAAATTTTGGTAAAAAAATCAGTGACTTCGGCAAAACAGCAAATCCAACTGGACGCAACTCAACTTCTGTAAAGCCATCAAATAGATGTAAGATCTCCTTTCTACGGTAATACCTGACTGGACCATTCTTAAACGGCTTGCCCATCAAATTCAAAAGCGCTTGGTAAGCATGCCCTTGCAGACCCATAAGAGTGGCGGATCTAGGGAAAGATGAGTAAACCAATACTTTTCCACCTGGCTTAACAGTCCTCTTTATTTCATCCATGGCTCGACTCACTACACTCTTGTGATTATGTAGGAATACAGCACACACAATCGCCACATCAACACTCGCCTCTTTAATAGGAATAGTATGAATATCAGCATTTAGCAGCAAAAGCGGAGTCTTTTGCTCAGCTTCATGAGACTGATATCTGTCCTTAAATAAAGACAGCATTTCATAGGCACTATCGACTCCGACATAGCCTCCTATCTGCATGTCAGGCAACAAGTACTTGGCTACCCGACCATACCCAGTTCCACAGTCTAATAGGACATCAGTGGGCTTAAGCGCATGTTTTATATCAGCTATTTGCTCTTCTGATTTCTTGTAAGCCTCTGATTCATCTTTGGCAGATATCACCGCATGAGTAGGGTTTTCAATCGCCAATTTATCCCAAACTGTCTTCTCGGCAATTTCCTTGGCAACAAAAATACCTTCCTTTTCAATAACACTATCTGTCTTCAAAATATTCTGGAGTCGTTCAATAATCATATTGGAGATTATAATAACACTGTCGCTCGGCCGTCACCAGAAAAATAAATATTAATCAATGAAAAAAGCTTTTTCGATAGAGTCACGGTAGGCTTGTCGGTACTCCTCTGGATCAGAGTGAAATTCTTGCTCGATAATACCTTGAGTACTAAGACTAAACTGCTTTCGTAAACCTATATCATTCAATAGCGTATTGACTGCTCCAAACAAAGTTGTCCTATCGCCTTTGTTGTAAAATAAAACTGATTCACCATTCTCAAAAACATCCTCTCGTTTTTGGGTCTTTGCCAATACCATCGGTATACCGCAAGCCGCACCTTTTAAGACCACTTCTTCACTTTCAGAATCTACATCACTCACAACGAGCAAATTGGCGGACTTCAAATAAGGCACAATATCTTTATTGTTTTTAATAAAAACAACCTGATCCTCAATACCCAAAGTTTTGACTTTCTTTTCAAAAACTCCGCGCATTTTCCCATCACTCAATACCAGTAAACCAATACGTGGATTTTGCAGCAACCCCTGTGCAGCATCCAGCAATTCATCCAGACCACTATCGCTGTCCAGTCGCCCAGCATAAACCATAAAAAAGATTAACGGTTGATAGGTGGTCTTGAGATCGATCGAATCTTCTCTCGTAATCAAGGACTCGTAATCTTGATATTTTGGCAAAAGATCAAGGTCCTTGATCTTAAAATTATTCTGTATCCGCTCGCACAACTTAGTGGTAGAAACTCGCACACTCGAAAATTTGGGAACAGTAAAGAAAGGTAGAAAAATTCTCCACTTATTAAACTTATCCTTAAGCAAAAACTCGCTGGTGCTGTAGTCGTCTTGAATATGTAGCTGGGTCGGTCGATTGTATCGCTCGCCTAATTTATTCACCACCCACGCAGATTCAAACGGGTCTAAGGCCACCAGCAAATCAGGTCTAAATCCATTAGCAAACTCTAATTCTTGTTCAGCCATTTCGAGTGCTGCCCGAGACGTCTGCCACCAAGCCTTAGAGGCTGATGTGTAAAGCCAGACATTGTCTGACACTCTTAAAACTGGTTTTTTAGGTTTTATACCCTGACGCAATATTAAAACATGCACCTCATCAAATAAGTCGGACACGTCGACATAACCATCGAGTGTCTGCTGGGTCGGGCTAAGCAAGTCTATATTCTGCGAAACAAACAGGACTCTAGTAACGTCTCTGGTCGAATCAGAAGAGAACACGCGCTTCTCAGACATCGCCTCTTTCACTGTCACCGAAGGGACCTCTGGTGAAGCTTTCTTTTTGTCACGCTGAATAACGTACTCTAGTTCTGAGCCAGCATACTCGGAAGCATCCCTACTAGAAAGATCACGCCTTACCATGAGGCAATTATAACAAGAAGTTTAAACCTAATCAGTAATTGTAACCGTCGCCCAGCGCTTTGCGTAGGTCGAAAGCGAATCGCTGCTAGCAACTTCTTTTTTTAAATTATTTACATAAGAAGTGTAAGCTTCTTTGTCACTAGCCATTTCCACCATGGCCTTAGACAGACTTGCAACATCATCAAGCGGCACCACTTTTCCATGCAACTTATCCAACACAGCCTCGCCTACACAACCAACGTCAGTAGTAACCACCGGTAGTTCAGAGTACTTAGCCTCGATCAACACCCTTCCCCAGCCTTCATAATTCGAAGACAAAACATAAGCATCACTCCCCTTCATAAAACCAGGCACGTCATTGATCCAGGAGATTATTCTGATCGAAGGAGCATCAAGATCTGGATCAAGATCTGCAATCATGCCTTTCATCGCATCATGCTCTTCACCCGTCCCAGCGATTAGCAGTCGAATGTGACTACAGTTTTTGCGGGCTTCATAAAAAGATTTTATTAGTAGCGGGAAATTTTTTTGCGGAACAAACCTAGCGATTGATAAAAATATAAAAGCGCCTGATTCAAACATGGTCCTCGGCTCCGTACTAGCAGGGGTATTTTCAAACTGACTGGGGTCTGTTACCACCGGCAGTTGCTTTATGCTATTTTCATCTACCCCACGCCTAACCAAAGTATTTTTTATTCGCTTTGAAACCACCCTAACGCTATCGGCTCTTTTAATTAGAAATAAACCAAGCTTAAACCTTACTTGGTTTAAGGCACTCTCATTTCGCCAATAATTAGTACTAAAAACATCACCATGTTCTTGTATATTTAATTTTGCTCGGTTAAAACGCGTAGAGAGCCATGCCACCAAACCAGTCTCAAATGGATCTTGCGCAGTTACTGTCACCCCCTCTCCATCGCCCGCCACCAACTTTCTGGTGATCAAAATAGCTTTAAGTAACTTTAATATTGATAATCTGGCAGCAATTGGATACAAGGACAAGCCTGATTCTTGATCGTGGACCACGGTCAAATTATTATTCTTAACGAACACCACCATCTGGTAAACACCCACCTCTCTAGCACAAGCTTCCATTCTCAACCGTTCGGCATTCCCTTCAACAAACAAATGCTCCCCGTACCCGACTGATATTACAACCTTATTCATGTAACTCATATACCGCTGCTTTAAATTGCTCAATAGAATCTATTTTATTAAATTGCGAAACAGTTTTTTTTGCTTGTTCTGCGAGAGCAGTGGCTTGATGCTTATCTGACAACAGACTTATAACTGAGGTGGCTATTTGATCAGTGTGATTAAAATCAACGATTAGACCGTTCTTTTTATCTTTCACCAATTCTGCATTACCTCCAGCAGACGTCGTAACAATAGGAGTCCCAATAGCCATCACCTCTAACAATTGATGGGAGAGGCCTTCGTATGCGGTATTAAGAACGAAAACATCTGAATTTTTAACAACTGAAAATAAATCCGACTTACATAGATCGCCTGTCATTATAACGTTACTAGACAATCCTTCTCTTTGAATTAATTCAACCAAAGAAGTTTCACCTGGCCCCGATCCAACAATATACAAGACCACGGATGGATATGAATCCTTAATTTTTTTGACAGCACTGATAACGGCCTCGAAACCCTTCCAGGGCACCAATCTGCCGACAGAAACAATGCTTGGTGAAGCGCTAACATTGTACGAGCCACCATGCTCCGGGAGTGGATCTAATGAACTGTATATCACTTTAATTTTATCGCTACCGACTCCCCATTTGCTCACAATACTTTTTAAATACTCACTAGGCACTACAATTAAAGCTGATCGACTTGCCACAAATGATTCTACTCTCTTCAGCAACTTGGTTTTAAAACTTAAATCTGAATTATCTTCAAGCCAAAATTCATCTAGCGTTTTAATATGCCCCTCCTTAACCCGAGCTTGTTCCCACGCATAATCACCCCCTAAACGTAACAACATCTTCTTTCTGACAAAAAATGAAACTGTCGCTGCTGGTAAACCGACACTGACCGGGTCTAATGCATATATAAAGTCAGCACCTTTTGAAGCCAAAAATAATTTCCAGATGTACAAAATATGCCTAATCAATTTTGGATACCTTTTTACGTCTGAGAATTTCACTATAGACAAGTCGAATTCAACACCAGGCAAATCTCTCTCCAGCATTGAAACGTAGGTAGCCGGGCCGCCAATCTCCGGCGGGTACAAGCCGGTGGCGATGGTAATCCGGATTGGTTTAGCTGGATTCGCCTTTAGTTCTAACGATTTCTGATTTTTAATAATTTCTGACGCCATAATATACCTAATCAAATAATGGACTGAATATCTTCCCTTCCATGTCACCAGCGATAATATCCCAGTCGTATTTTTTCATCACCATAGTTTTTGCGTAAATGGTCACCTTATCTACTTTTTCTGGATTAGACAAAATCTTCATTACAGCCTTGCTGATTTCTTTAGGATTGTCTTTTGGTACCGCCCAACCTGTTGTATCTTGGTCAGGATTAACTTCTTCATCAAACAGAAAATCTGCAATTCCACCCTCTTGAGTAGCAATCACTGGCAACCCGGCTGCCATGGCTTCCACAAAAGAATTACCCATCCCCTCGCTACGTGACGGGCGAATAAAAATATTGCACGCCTTTAGATACAAAGGCATTACTGAGTGTTCAATCTGGCCAAAAAATAACACCCTGTCTGACACGTTGAGTTTGGCAGCCAAAGCTTTCAACATGTCGTTATCTGGCCCAGTGCCAAATACCACAAACTTCACATTCTCGGGAAGATGTACTAGCGAAGAAATAACATCGTCTATGGCATTTTTAGTTACCAGTCGAGAGGTAGTAACCAGAAGGACATCGTCTTTAGAAAATCCCAACTCTGTCCGAACAGAGGAAATTTCTTCTGGGGTGTAGCATTGGGTAAAGTGCTTGGTATTTACTGCATTTGGTATCAAAACAGGCTCTCTGTTATAGCCTTTCTGCTTAGCCCAATTACCTAGGAAGCTAGAAATAACTTGGATCGTATCCGGTGTAGTAAACGCTCGATCAAAAGCTTTGCCAAACAGGCGCATTTTCTTTTCTATATACTCTGGCGGGTCTCCCTCTTGCAGAGTGAGAATATATTTCGCATCTGGAAACGCTCGTTTAAATTTTTGAGCTGGTACTCCAGTTGCATGCGCCATCATAGCCCACACACCATCAAACTTCTCAGTTTTGTGTAATTGCTTGGCTTTATAAAAAGCCAAAAATTGAAATATTATTTTATTTAAGTGGAGCGGCCACTTACGCAGATCGGCCATCGTTGGATTCTTAGTCGTAATCCCTATTCTGTGCACTGTTACATTTCCGATTTGTTCAGTTTTAGGAAGAGTCGAATCAAAACGATTGCAAACTAAATGAAACTCAAATTTTTCCGAGCTAATACGATTGGTGATTTCCTGCAAAGCCACCTCGGCTCCCCCCACATGCTTTGGAAAATAAGCTAAAGAAAAAATTAGAATCTTCTTTTTCATGATTTAATATTTTGAATGTAATCACGCAATGATTTTTTTGGCGACCAACCAAGCTCAAGCGTGGCTCTTTTTATATCAACCTCGGACGACATTCTATTACCCGGTCTCTCCTCCAGCATTTCGATTTCTCCACCAAACAGTTCAGCCACTTCAAGAATAGAAAAAGATTCTGGATTACCCAACCCATACTCATCTCCTTCACCACGCTCACCAACCAATACTAATCCATCGACGATATCGTCAACGTGGGTAAAATTTCTCTTTTGAGTCCCCGGCAATCGTACTGAGAGTTTTTCTCCCTGCTGATACTTTCTTTTGAAGATCCCAATCAGCGTACCAGTTTCGATATCCCCTCGCTCTCGTTCTCCGTAAACATTATAAAAATAAGTAATGGCATAACTTATGCCATACCAGTCTGCATACCTCTGAACCAAATTAGTATTCGACGCCTTAGTCCAAGCGTACGGACTTTGATCCTTTCCAATCCCACCATCGGCAAACTTAGTCGATGAACCAGCGTATAACAATTTTGCTCCGCAGTCTCTAACAAATTCAAGTACTGCAATAGTACCGATCACATTTGAGTCAAGTACCATTTTTATATCATCAAACGATTGTTCCACTCGGGCATACTCCCCCAAATGAAAGATGATATCTGGTGATTCGGAAATATGTTTGGCGATGTCTTTGGTGTGACCCTCCCGATAATCCACGCCGTCTACATGATTGTCTTTGCTACCGGTAAAATAGTTATCCAAAGAAATAACCCTGTAACCATCTTTAACCAATCTTTCACATAAATGCGAACCAATAAATCCAGCTCCTCCTGTTACCACCGCTAGTTTTTCTGACATAGTATCTAGATATTACCAAAGATTAAGTGATTTCGTTACTTTTCGGCCTAGCGTAGACACTAAGCGTACCTAGCAACAAGACTACAACCAAACCAATATACGACCAATTAAAATCTGTTTCGGCCTGCACCGAAGCAGCCAGCTGTTGCTTACTTTGCACTTTAGTCGTTTTACTATCGTCCTCACTGACAGCCACCTCATCCTTGGTTGACTGATCTTCGATAACCGACGCAAATGGTTCGCTAGTAGAGATAGCGCTAATCGCTGGCTCTGGTGCGACATAAGCCACTTCTGGCGGCTTTATTGATTCTGCTTTATGCAAGCTATCTGGGATAATCGAGTCTAATAAAACTCCCTCTCCATCATAAATAGCTACCATGCTCTTGTCGTTTGCCACCAATCTTTCTTTCTTAAGCATCATGGTTTGTCTGGGTAATAAAATAGTCCGCGGTGGCATATCAAAATACTTATCACCCCGCACGCGATAGTTAGACAGGTCGATTTCGTACTCTGAGTCATTATTTACCAGTATGTCCCCACGGCGATTTGTACCGAGAGATACATCCACTGGCAAAATAGTAATTTCGTGACGCTGGACTGCGTGTTGGCGCTTATACTCAGCATGCACGGTTACTACATATTTACCCGGGTAGGTAAAAATATGTTCCTGTTCTTTACCGGCTGCACTATAGCTATCACCAAAATTCCAATCATAATGCAAAGAATCAATCAGCACATCACCAATACCTGACGGCTCAACATAAAAATCAATCGGCTGATTTACATAGCCGGTCTTCTGCGCGTACACCTCAAGCTCTAGCGTTACTCCAGGCAACACCAGCTCTACCCCAGTTTCTTGATCAGACTCACTATCATCGTCGTCAGGCAGATCATTATCATCATCTTCTGCAGACAAATCTTGGGCAGTAACCTCCGGCGCCGACCCAGGGGTCGGCGCCTCAGTTACCCAACCCTTACTAGTGTACTGAGCTGTCTCCTTAGTAACATTATCACCGCCAATTTTTTCCCAACCTTCTCCTCCACTCACCTGATCTACCAATGATCCATCAGCTCGCTCTAGGCGCAAAGTCGCACCCGTATTTACCAGCGCTCCGGTATACAGCATAAAAGCAGTTCCCTTAGCTGAATCTTCACTGGTTCTTTCTAAGACAGCATAGGAATTTGCCGGCAAGGTTCCCTCTAAAACAATATTTAAATTCATCCCGTCACTAATCACCCAATCCGTCACATCAATCGCAGCCCCATCATTTCTAAGTTCAATCCATTCATGCCCAGCTGAAACTGATGACCCCATCCAAGCCACTTCGCTGATATAAACACTAGCGTTGGTTATACAAGGTAAAAACAGCAACAACCAAACGCCTATCCTATACATGTCCTACTGTTTAAAAGGTGAAGACTCACCATCACTCTGCCGCAGCAACTTCTTTACCACCGCCACATCAGCGCCAGTGCTACCTGCGTTGGCCACTGGTCGTTTTTGTACAACCACCGTTTTCTTTTTTTCTTCGACAGATTGAGGCTTCTGGGGTGTTTCCACTGGCTTTGTAGACTGGTGATCCTTCAGCGCCTGAGCCAAAGCGTCTTTCAGATTATTGCCCTCCGCTGGTTTGGCTGGCCGTGGATTATTAGACTGGAGCTTAGACGCTTCTTTTTGTGGTTTTCTGTTACCTGATTGTCCTGGCTGATTTCTTTGGTCAGTTTTGACTGACTCCTTTTCTTTATTAGCCAATTGCGACAATATATTCTTTAAATCATCTGGACTTTTATCCTGTTTGGGCTGCTTATTTCTTTCTTGTCCTCCAGAGTGATTTCGGCCATTACCGTTAGGTCGGTTTTGACCATGTGCCTTATGTTCATTGCCACCCTTTTTACCATTATTTTTTTTTGGCTTCTCCGGCGTTGGCGTTGGGTTGTGTAGCTCAGCCACCAGTTTTTCCACCTCGCCTCTCTCGTTTGCGTAACTCTTTCTACTCGCTTCAATCACCATATCCCGATAAGACGCCGGTGGCGGTTCAATTGGCGGCAAAGTTTGCGCCGAAAATGGCTGCGACCCAATTCCGTCAATCATCAAAGTGAGATAGATTTGTGCAAATCCTAAATTAACCAAATCATTGGCTTCAAAACGCGGTGAGAAGATGGTCTCTAAAACTTCAGCATCAAACGGTCCAACACGAAAAGCGACGGTGGTTCCGACGTTACCAAACACAGCATTACGAACATCCTCTTCCATTTGTTCAATGTACTGGTGGGCAATGATCAGATTCAAGTGATACTTACGAGCTTCAGATAAAATATTGGCAAAAGTCGCATTCGCAAACGACTGGAATTCATCCACGTAAAAATAAAAATTTGGCTGTTGTTTCATTTCTGCCACTGGGAGATCGGCTCGACTCATGGCCGCCAGATAAATCCGAGTGGTCAACATTGAACCAAGTAAGTTAGCGTTGGTTTCTCCAATCAAACCTTTAGACAAGTTCATAATGAGAATCTTTTTTTCATCCATCAACTGCCTAATATCGAAACTAGACTTTGGCTGACCAACAATATTCCTGATCAAAGGATTACCAGTAAATTGTCCAATCTTATTCTGGATAGCCGGCAAGGCTTCAGCCGCAAATCGCTCGGTGTAGTTAGCAAACTCCTCGGTCCAAAAAGCTTTAACGGCTGGATCCTTACAATAATCAACCACCTGTTTCCGATAGGGTTTATCTATAAACAAGCGATTAACCGACAACAGCGTAGTATCTGGATATTCAATCAACACCAAAAGTGCGTTAGTAAGAATATATTCCATTCGAGCACTCCACTGATCTACCCAAATCTTTTTAAAGGTCGACATCAGGCCAGACACCACCAAGTGGCGTTTGTCCGGACCCACGTCTTCCATCACGTTGAAAGAGATTGGGCTATCAATATCAAACGGAGCGAAGTAAACAACATCTTTAATCCGGTGCTCTGGCACATATTCGAGCAGAGTTTCAGCGGCTGATCCGTGCGGATCGATAAAAGCCATACCTTCTCCATTTTTAATATCCTGAGCCGCCATATTCTCCAACAAGGTCGACTTGCCCATACCAGTCTTACCGACTACATACATATGTCGCTGTCGGTCTTTAGCTTTGATTCCAAACGGAGTATTCTGACCGCGTGCATCAGTTTTAGCAAAGAAAGTGATTTTCTCAGGATCAAAAGTAGTCATAATAAAAGTATAGCACTAGCTATCAAACTGGCTTTTAGCGTGTGAAATGAGAGTCTCAATATCTGTCGTGCGATCAGTAGAGCCGAGCACAATAATAATCACTTTGCGTACCTCACCCTGAAACTCAATCTCGTGCAAAGATACTGAAGTCTGACCAGCAGCTGTCGTCTCACCCACTTTTCCGCCCACAAAACTATCCATGTCTTCTAATTCATTGAAATTAATCAAGCCATCAAACTCACCCCCGACATATACGCTAGTCAACTTTTCATTGACGGTAAGGTCAAAAATAAATTTCTTATTATCGTGAATATACTTTGCCAACTGATATAAATCTCCGATAGTAGATTCGTTGCCGTCTTGCAAACCAGCCGGATCAACAAAAGTAGTATTGAGCATGCCGATCTGGCGTGCTTTGGCATTCATCGCTGCAATAAAGTCTTCCCGGCCCATTTCACCAGCGATCGTTTCGGCTGCCTCGTTTGAAGACTCAAGCAGTAACAATTGCAACAAACTGTACATCGAAACACTACTGCGGTCTGCTAGTCTCGGGATCAAAGAGTTTACAAATGTCGGCGCTGTCACTCGCACCCTTTGATCTAGGTCAATTTCTTCCGCCGCAACCAATGCGGTCATTAGTTTGGTCACAGAAGCAATTGGCGCCACCGCATTTAAGTCGCTAGCGGCGAGCACTGAACCATTATCAATATCACCGATAAAGTAATGATTGGATCCCACCTCTGGCACTTTTGGCTCATAAATGAACGTGTCTTTGGCAGCTACTTGTTTGTGTACGAGCACTGGTACCCCCTCCTTGACGTTGGCAAACAAACGCTCGGCCGCTGCATCAGCTAAACGTACCCCACCGCCATTAAAATCTTCATCAACTTCCTCTCCGTTGGGATAAGTTGGTAGGCCATGAATGTAATAATTGTTTTGGAAAGTTACTCGCCAAGGCAAATCTACCTGTGATACGGTACTAAAAATTTCTTCATCCAATTGCTCAACCTGATACAGACCAGACGACACTTCAGACCACGAACCACTGTCGGGTGTACCCAGTATTTCCGCGCTTTGTAACAACACTCCATTCTCAAAATAACGGAGCTGCGATTGCGAAAGATCCAACTCAATGAAAGTTAAACTTTCTTCAATAAATGCATCGCGGGTTTCAATAAAGAAATTATTACTAGCCAGTGCCGCTAAAGGCCCGTACTCAAGCGTAGTTGGTCGATTGGAGTATGGAGCATTAATGGTCACAACTGGTACCGCTGGAGAACCTCCCAAAGACCACAAACCAAAAGCCGAAGTCCCCAAAATAGTAAGGGCAAATAAAGCCAGCAGAGCGGTTGTGTTTCTTTTATAACCAACCCCTCCCTTACCCCCAATGGCGGCCGGAGTGAAGTCGGTAGTGGCTGGTGGCAAAGTTCTGGTGTCTTTGATGCGGCCAGGAATTAACAAACCCTTTCTTTCGTTAGGTCTATCGTCTTCATATGAAAACAGGCGGACTGCTGAATCTGAATCATCTGACATGTTTATTTAATAATAACGCATCAAAATAGCTAAAAACAGCAGAGATAACCCCACCTAAGCTACTAATCAGCCGGCAACAAAGCGGCTCTAGTGTATATATTTGACGGTGCCCAAATCATCCAACTACCTACTCCGGCGTCGTAGCTAGCTTGAATCTGTGCTCGTACATCAGCCGCATCATAGTCGCCACCATAATCAAAATCTTGAATCCACGTTCGAAACTTCTCAGGTCCATACGATGGTTTTGAGTAAAGTCCGGTAAAAGTCTCTGTGCCGCTGGCGTTCGTGGTGTAAATTGGTTCATGCAAAAAACCTTCAAGTGGTGTGGTGCTAGAAGTCATCCTATCAGCTCCGGTCTTCATAGCGTGGTAGACCACTTTGTAGGGATATTCATTTGGATTACCCAAGCCCAAGAAGCTGTTCGGGTAGTGTGATGGATAAACCATCGGAGCGATAAAATCAAAATGTGGCGCTGCCCGATCTTGGATCTGACCGATCGACAAATCGTCATAGTTAGTAGTGGTCATACCAAACAGGTCAGCGGAAGTGTAAGGGACTGACAACTCCCGACCAGTATTTTCGTGCTTTACTTCAGCAAAATTCTCTTCGTCTGTCATGGCCGAGTGCAGGTAAGTAAAAAATGCTTCTAGGTTGGCCGGCTTATCTAAACCATGTTCACTCAAGGCACTTTGTGGGAAATAAGTATCCAACATATTTCCGTCTGATGGATACCGAACATAATCAAAGTTGATCTCATCAAAACCTAGATTGTATGACTCAACCGCCAATTCAATGACATGATCCCAATACTCCTTACTCGCCACATCCACAAAAGACAGACCTTTGTAATCAGTCCAAACCGTCTCCTGATCTGATCGCAAGACGGCTTGATCAGGATTTTTGGGTGCATAAAACGGATCCTGAAAGACTGTTATCCGTCCAATTACAAAAATATTATCGGCGTGTAAGCTGGCAATAAATTCCTTCATATCACGCGCACCACACTCGGCCGCCTGCCAAGCCGGCTTCCAGTCTGCACTCTCTGGCGAGAAAGCAATCGTACCGGAGTAATCTTTAATATCTATCATGACCGCGTTTACCTCTGTTTCGTTTATTAATGTACGAAGTCGCTCTCGAAAGCTTGGAGTTCCTGCTACACACGATGACATATAAATAGATTTGACTGCTTCGGGCAAAGGCACATGTGACACTACTTCGCGATCATCGACCACAATCTCCTTCTCTTCACTTATCACAGTCGGCTTTTCTTCCACTATAGTTTGGGCTACAGGCGGTTTTTCTGGAGCTTCGGTACTTACATCAAAAAATGGCAATGGTACGAGACACACAACAGCAAAAACAATCGCTGTTCCGACCAGTGGTGTACCGACTTTATGCATTCATTTATTTTAGCGCACCTTCGTCAAAAAGCACTTCGGTAGTTTCGACAAACATGTCGTTACCTCTCTCCCCCTTACCGTTATCAATCCGCTTTAGATAGAGATCGCGTCTTAGAATGTAGCCAATTAAAATTAATATAACCCCGATAGCAAGCGTGGCATATCTAACCCAATCTTCAGGCACTCCAAGAAATGGGATAATTGTGAGTAATATTCCAGCAATAAAGACAAGGGTTTCTTTGGACACGGTAATTCAGTATTTAATGGCTAATTTGAAACATTTTAACCCGCCTCAACTATTACGACAAATTCACCTTTTTGACGGACTGGTTCGGCTTCAAGCAGCTCAGTGATTTCTGCTGGAGTACCAATTAACATTTCTTCGTGCAGCTTGGTGAGTTCACGACCAATATAGACAGTAACGTCTGGGTACATTTCATTGAGATTAGAAAGTGCTTTCATGATGCGGTGAGTCGATTCGAAAAAAACTGCCGGTTGAGCATGTTCGGCCAGACTTTTGAAGAAAGTTTCTCTGCCTTTTTTCTGGGGCACAAAACCGAGGAAGGTAAATTGATTACCAGGGATACCAGCCAAGGATACTGCGGCTGTGACAGCTGACGGACCGGGAATAGTCTCTATCTGAACACCCACTTCGCGGGCGCCCTTAATAAGCAGTACCCCAGGGTCACTTACCCCAGGTGTACCAGCATCTGATACTAATGCGTAATGCGTCCCGTCTTGTAACTCGGAGAGAATCTGTTCATGAACTGACTGACTAGCATGAGCGTCGTAGCGCTTCAGAGGTTTTTTAATTTCGTAGTGAGCCAACAACCTACCGGTCACCCTGGTATCTTCACACAACACAACCTCACACTCTTTTAGTGTACGAAGTGCTCGCAGGGTAATATCCTCTAAGTTCCCGATTGGAGTCGCGACGATTGATAATTTGCCTGACATAATGCTTGAACCATAGCACTAACAAATCAAATATAAAAGCGGCGGAGGCTTTCGCCTCCGCCGCTTTTATATTCCACCAAACTCTATTTCCAGTTAAATCCGCGTCCAAAGTGACCCCAAGCAGCCGTGTCTTTGTAGATTGGCTGATCTAACTGCAAAAAACTCTTAATGCCCTGCGGAGTAAGATCGTAGCCCGTCACTTCTTCTGGCAAACCGTCGACCGTTGCCACCGCCATCAGTGCCTCTGGGTGACCAATCGCATAGGCTAGTTTCACCAATACTGTCTGCGCTGCGGGATTCTTTTCTAAGTAATCTACCGCAATCCTTCTTGCCATATAGGCAGCACTTCTATCCACCTTACTCGGATCCTTCCCTGAAAATGCTCCCCCTCCGACTGCAATTTCTGGCCCGTAGTTGTCGACAATAATCTTTCGACCAGTCAGTCCGGCATCAGCATCAAACCCACCTTGAGTCCAATCTCCGGCTGGGTTTATATGATATTCCTTAGCACCCGGGATCACCGATTCTACTAAAGGCTTTAACTCACTGGTTGGTGCATTTTGAAAACTGCACACTACGGACTGTACTTCCCCATCTTGATTGAGCGTCACTTGAGTCTTTCCATCATACGGGTACTTCTCATACACCTTCTGGCAAAGTCCGCGAGCCAGTTCATATTCTTTTGGCATGTATGTGTCAGTTTCTCTTGTAGCATAGCCAGTCATAATTCCTTGATCTCCCGCTCCGCCGGTGTCGACCCCCTGAGCGATCTCCGGACTCTGCTCTACCACATGCACCGACAAGTCATATTTGCCTCCCACGATCTCTTCCACAATCGCACAGATATCAACCCCTTTGGCTTTTGAGGTAACTTCTCCAGTGACAAAAATTTTTCCATGCGAGCCCACCGCCTCTACTGCCACTCGGCTATTTGGGTCTTGTTCTAGATAAGCATCTAGGACTGCATCTGATATTCGGTCACATACTTTGTCTGGATGTCCAGGTGATACACATTCGGCTGTTCTTAACATAATGTTTTCTGTTTATGATTAAAGCACAAAATGCACCCATAAGGTGCACCAGAGGAGTTACGCATCTACCCTTGCTCATGAATTAATTACTGAATTAATTCATGAGCAAGGTTGAAGGTCGCACCGTTCTCGATTGAGTGGTTGCGGATGGGGTCTTGAGCGGGAAAATTTTCTGTCGAAAATTTTCCCGCTCATCAGGTCAATTCCCTAACCCATACTCTGGATACTGGTATTTATTTGTGTCTATATATTATACCCCGCGGAAAGAGAAAAAGTTATAGTATTGATTTAAAGTCTTTTTAGTGTTGTAATAGAGATAATCAAGTTCCCTTTCTAGTTATTTATAAGGAGATCCGAATGGACTCACTGATGATCTTTCTGTCATCTTTTGCTCTCGTCTTTGTTGGCGAGCTAGGAGATAAAACTCAGATCGCTTCAGGCACTGGCGCTCTTGCTAACCGCCGCCGAGCTACGATTATATTTTGGAGTTCAATAGCCGCCTTAGTTACAGTAGCCGGCAGCACTGTCTTTTTAGCGGGATTAATACCCGAAGGTTTTGTTCCAACTATCTCGGTGATTGGCGGAATACTGCTCATTATCTATGCAATCTATCTTTTTATCGATGCTCATCAAGAAAAAGATGAGAGCGAAGAAGAAAGTGGTACGAACTGGGCTCTTTTTATCTCTCACTTCACTATTGTATTTATTGCTGAATTAGGAGATAAAACTCAAATTGCCACCTTAGCAATTTCGGTAGAAAATCAAACAAACCTATGGTTGGTATTCTACGCCTCGTCATCTGCTCTAATTGCAGTGACAGCCATCACCGTTTGGGGAGCATCCAAAATACCAGCCAGTAAGATACCTTTGATTCAAAAATTGGGCGCCCTTTCAATGGCATCTTACGGTGTCTACATGGTACTTTAAAACAAATGGGCGGTGTACTCGGTACACCGCCCACTTTCTTTTTATATTTCTATTTAACCAAATCTCCAGCCAGCTTCGTAACATCCCCCGCTCCCATGACCACCACCACATCGTTTTGGTCGATGTTAGCTCGTAGGGTTTTTTCAGCCTCCTCAAAAGACTCTGCGAAGCTGGAGTTTTTATTAAACTCAATCGCCTTAACCGACAACTCCCTACTCGACACACCCGTTTCGTTTACCTCACGCGCAGAGTAGATTGGTAAGAAAATCACCTCATCCGCATGACCAACCGCTCGCGCAAAATCATCAAACAACTCCGCGGTGCGTGTGTAGGTGTGCGGCTGAAATACGATCGTCAATCGTTTATCCGGATACAACTCGCGGACTCCGCTAATACTGGCCACAATTTCGGTCGGGTGATGAGCGTAGTCATCATAAACTGGCGCTTCATTAAGTTCACCCTTATATTCAAACCGACGCCAAGTACCAGCAAAGTTTTGCAGGGCCAACTTAGCCTCATCGATATCTAATTTTTCATTTTTTGCCACCGCCAGCGCTGCCGCGGCGTTAAGTCTATTGTGAACCCCTGGTTGCTTTAGATTTAAGGCTGGATCAAAAAAATCCATATAGTTAACCACCGGCACATGAAGATCCTGTAGCACGGGCGCCAAGTTTTCATCGCCGGTATCAGCGATCACTAACCCTTTCTCATCTACCTGCAAAGCCAGTTGTCGGAAAGACTGTTGCACAGCCGCTAAGTCTTTATAGAAATCTACGTGTTCATGTTCGAGGTTGGTAATTACCAAAACATCAGGTTTCAGGTGCAAAAAGTCTCCCTTATACTCACACGCTTCGACAATAGCGTACTTGCTCTTACCAGCGCGGTAGTTACTCTTGGTCTTTGCTCGCAATGAACCAATCACGGCCGTTGGATCTTTTTCCGCCTGCTCAAAAATATCAGCCAGCATGGCGGTAGTGGTAGTTTTTCCATGTGTACCCGCCACGGCAATTTCGTAGTAGGGATTCATTGCGAGGCCAAGCGCCGAAAAATAATTCATGGTTGGTATCTTAGATTGTCTCGCCATTTCCAGCTCTGCCCAACCAGCACTAGTCGGAGTTACCGCTTCCGTGTAGACCACCAGATCTAATTCCTTAGTGATGTTTTGTTCCGAATGTTCAGCAAATACTTGCACTCCTTCCTCTGAGAGAGACTTGGTAAGATCAGATAAAACATCGCTGGAACCACTCACCAGCTTTTTTTCAGACAGAAAATGCCGCGCCAGTGCGGACATACCAATACCGCCAACACCGATGAAATGCACTCTGGAAACCTTATTTAGATCAAGATTTGACATATCGCTAGCGTAGCATATTATCATCTCGGACACTCTTTACATCAATCCTTTGGAGAGCTACAACCATGGCAATTGCCCAATCGAAAATCCATCACAACAGTGACTACACTGTCGCCCTCTTTGGACCCGATCATTCACCCCAGGAAATCCGTACTGAAGCTATCAGTCTTGGCGCGGACCCCGAACAAATCTGTTTTGTAAAATCAGCCAGCGACAAAAATAGTCCTGGTTTCATGGAAATACATCCGCCGGTATTTGGCCCAACCAATACGGTCGATCACATCAAAGCTGATGCGACCTATATCGGACCCGGACAAGCAGCAGTTTTTCGTACCGCTGGTTGTTTGGTCGGTGTTGAATTTGAACGCAGGTCTCACCAAGCTGTAGTTTGGCACGGTGGTCGCGCCGCCATGACCCCACAAAGAAACGGCCCAGTATACTTCAACATACTCAATCTCTGTCACGAAAAATTGGTACTAGGGATAGCTGAACCGGAGCTGGAAATGTATCTTACTGGCTGTATTGGTGCCGATAACTTCAAGCACGATCACCCGGAAGCGCGCGGACTAATCTCTCCCTTTGCATCAAACTTTCCGATTGAAGTTGCTTTCAATAGCTACAAGCTGGGCACTCTTGACCTCAAGCGCATCGCGCGCTTTCAGGCTATCGAACAGATCGGTATACCGGAGCGAAACATCAAGGATGATGGACTTTGCACCGCAAGCACCAGTTGGTTGGCTGACTTTCGCACCGCTACTACCAAGGAAGGAAAATTAGCTCGTAACTACATTGTTGTAATTGTTCATTGAGAGGATGTTCCTTACTCAAAAGGGCGCGGTCTTTAGACCGCGCCCTTTTTCTATTCCCCTATCAATTGCTGAGCCAACCTTACAAACTGATCGTTGCGGTCGTATTCATTTTTATACTCTTTACCAAATGATGAAAAACCGGGGCTAAACAAAATCACGTTGCCCGGAGCGGCGGTCGCAAAGGCAGCAGTCACACATTCGGCTAATGTGGCATGTTCTTCATTAGTCACACTCTCTGGCAAGGCGGCCTTGAGAGCTTCAGTTCCGGTGCCACTATAGAGCACTACGTGAGAACAACGCTGCGCGATCGTGTCTGGCAACGCTCCTAGCTCAATCTGCTTATCGGTACCACCAACGATCAACACCACATCATTTTCTCCTCCGACCGCTTCCAGTCCCGCGACGGTTGCTTGCGGTGTCGTGGCGTTATTATCGTTGTACACCGCAACTGTTTCTTTGGCACCAAGGTATTGCAAACGTCCCTCTACCCCACCAAAACTCGCTAGAGCGGGCCAGATTTCTTCATCAGTCAGACTTATCGCCTTGAGCGCCTCATATGCGAGTGCAGCGTTCAAGCGATTGTGCTCACCCGGCATCGCCAACAGCGAATCATCAGGAATGACTGAAGCGTCAGCCAATCGCACCTCCTGCCCCAAACTCACCCCCGACAATTGCTTTGCTCTATCAAATACTGCTGGAGTTGTGATCAGCACACCACTTTCTTCCTGGTGCGCAAAAATATTTGCCTTATCGGCAAAGTACTGCTGCATAGCCTCTTCCTTCGTTTTACCGCCAGACTGGTAGTAATTCAAATGGTCTTCCATAAAGTTAGTAAAGACGGCGATCTGTGGTGAAATCTGTGACCAGCCAAAGCCTTGCAACTGCCACGAGTCGAGCTCCATGACACAGAGTGAATCCTCTTTCACTTCTTTTAGTAGCTGTAGGTTTGAAACCCCTCGAATATTGCCGCCAAGTAAAATCTTCTCACCAGTCACCTGCGCAAGCGTATGATGAATCATATGAGTCACCGTACTCTTACCCCGTGTTCCGGTGACACCAATAATTGGTATCTTGGCTAATTCTGCAAACCAGGCAGCCGACTGTTTTACCGACACTCCAGCCTCCCGGGCCGCTTGAATTTCCGGAGAATCAATCGGGGCGCCAGCTCCTACCAACAGATAGTCACAATCTGTAAAGTGTTCGGTTTGATATGGCCCGAAGGTGAATTTCACATTATTGTAGTCAGCCAACGCATCAACGGCTGGCTGCATGGCCTCCTTTGCAGCATCATCAACTACATGCACTTCGGCGCCAGCTTCGGCCAGATAAGCTGTATCGCCAATCCCGCGACCCAAGAGACCAATCCGCATTACTGTCACCTTCTTATTTTTAAAATAGTCTTTAAATTCCATAGCGTCATCATAGAAAAAAACCTCTCAAAAAGCTAGTGTTTAGAAACGCATTTTTATTATCCTGGCTGCGGTATACTTTAAGCATGAAACATCAAGGTCAAAAACGATCATTAGAATCGTACAAAATATTTCCCTATGTAGCTTGGACTACATCAATTTTATTCGCTTTTTTTGTGTACAACATAGCTATGGAACTGCAAACTGTTGCTGATCAACTGCAAGCCCAGGCGGAGAGCCTAGAAACTAAAGCCAATATGGCACCAGAGGCAATTGTAGATTTCGAATCATAAGCCATGAAAAAACAGCTTCGTTTAGCTGCCACCATCCTCGCCATCATAATCGTTTTTTGTGTGATGGTGTTTTTTTCTGAATCACTAGCCAGCAACGAAACTGTGATCCACCTTACCGACAAACTCGGCTACCTGGGCGTTACTATTGTCGCTATAATTGCCGGACTCAACACCGTCATACCACTGCCGGCTGCTACCTTTACTCCGATTTTTCAAAGTGCTGGACTCGCCTTACCATTCATAATTTTTTTCCTAGCCTTAGGCACCCTCATTGCCGATAGCATCGGTTTCCTCCTCGGTCATGTCAGTAAAGATTTGGTCGAAACCAAATACCCTAAGCTCTTTTCATTTATTACCAACATTCAAGAAAATCACCACCGTCTCATCTTGCCAGTAGTCACTGGTTACGCCGCCTTTGTCCCTTTCCCAAATGAAGTCTTATTAATCCCTTTAGCATTGGCGGGCATCAAATTTAGATATTTGCTACTCCCACTCATCGTCGGAAACATCATTCACCAAGCTGTACTCATCTTTGGCATTGATGGCTTAAGACAACTATTGTCACAAATCACACTTTAGGTTCAAAATGCTTCCGCTCAGCAGTAGCGCCTCCTGACTCTTCCCACTTTGGCATCATGTACACTGCGGAGATTAGACCAGTCTGTAAAATTGGCTGATGATAATACTCCATTACAAACTCTTGTAAGTCATGTTCTTTGATAACATCTTCATCATCGTTATCTTCAAAGTAATCAAAGACAGTAAAACCTTTTTCACGAAGGATTTCTTGCGCCCTAATAAAACGTTTCAAATTTTCATCATAACCAAAGCCTCCTGAGGTAATAGGACCACTTACTCTCACAACTGGTTGTGGTAGTGCTTTTAATCTTTCGATGGCTCCGGTTGTGATTTCTTCCATCATCTCCTTTTGTATTGGTGTCATAATTACTACTTAACATAGCATAAAAAGTGCTTCCATATCTCATCAAAATCTGTTATAGTGCTTGCCACTGAAGTCCGTGCGAGCTGAAATATTTAAACTGCTTTAAATATTTCCCGGTCACGAAGTGAATCATCGATGTTTACGAGATGATAGGAGACTAGAGCATTCTCCTGACTTCTTACAGAAGCGGTATACCATTTGGATAATTTGTTTTCTTTGTCCGTGCTTAGCTCAGTTGGCTAGAGCATTCGACTGATACTCGAAAGGTCCTAGGTTCAAATCCTAGAGCACGGACAAAAAACGCAAATTATCTCAAATGGTCTTGCAAAGTAATAGTTATTACTTCTCACTCGAAAGGTCCTAGGTGCAAATCCTAGAGCACGGACAAGGGGCTTTTACTATGGGCCAATGGGTTATAATTCTTAATATGAACAAAAGTCTCTTTGCCCTATCATTGCTGGTACTTCCAGTAGTCTCACACGCACAATCATTACAAGACCTGGTTAAAAACACCACTTCTTTTCTTGGTGAGATTGTCATTCCCTTTTTGATTGGCATAGCTTTCTTAGCTTTTGTCTACAATGTAATTCGTTTTTTTGTCTTGGGTAGCACCAGCGAAGAAGGTCGGGAAAAAGCTAAAGCTTTAGCTATCTACAGCGTCTTGGCTTTTACCCTCATTATTATTTTCTGGGGCATTATCAATCTATTAACCAGCAGTATTGGCTTAGATGACAAGAATCAACCCGGTTCTGATTACGTACCCGGAGACTTTAAACTTGGTGAATAATATGCAAAAGCCGGCGGTTCCTTTCGGAACCGCCGGCTTTTGTTTGTCGTCACTTTGAAATAAATAACCTCACAGCGACTAGGAGATTTCTAATTAATACAAAAGTAGATGCAAGTACGCTACTTGGAAGCTCTGTGCGACTGAGCCGTACTTTGTGTACGGTGATGAAGCGCAGGGCTGAAAGTAGTGTAATGGCGCTACTTTTGTATTAATTAGTTGAATGCTCTTTTGTCTTATCCTATGAATTGACTTGGTCTTTCCCAAGAGTCTGATACCACTTCAGAGTGTTGAGTATCATTGCTCGTTATGTGCTCAATTGAGGCACATAACATCGACCAATTAGCTGTCATTGTGAGTGGGTCACCCCATCACGACAACGTGTCCAATTGGAATTAATCCACGACCAGCTTCCGCTAGCCGTGCCTTGTTACGACTTAGTCCTTGTTATCGAATTTACCGTAGGTCGCCTCAAGGACGAACTTCGGGCACTTCCGACTCCCCTGACTTGACGGGCGGTGAGTACAAGGCTCGGGAACGTATTCACCGTGACGTGCTGATTCACGATTACTAGCGATTCCAACTTCATGTGGGCGAGTTGCAGCCCACAATCCGAACTGAGGAAAGTTTTATCAGGATTTGCTCCACATTACTGTATTGCGTCCCTTTGTACTTCCCATTGTATCACGAGTGCAGCCCAAGGCATCAAGGGACATGCTGACCTGGCGTCATCCTCACCTTCCTCTCCCGTGAGGGAGCAGTCTCGCCTGACACTTGTAACAGGCAACGAGGGTTGCGTTCGTTTCCCCACTTAAGGGAACACTTCAAAGCACGAACTGACGACGGCCATGCATCACCTGTCATACACCCTCGAAGGCTACTTAAGTTTCCCTAAGTATGCAGTATGATTTCTAGCCTTGGTAAGGTTTTTCGCTTATCGACGAATTAAGCCTCATGATCCACCGCTTGTGCGAGCCCCCGTCTATTCCTTTGAGTTTTAAGCTTGCGCTCGTACTACCCAGGCGGTCCGTTTAACGCGTTAGCTTCGCCTCTGAAGGGGTCGATTCCTCCAAAAGCCAACGGACAGCGTTTAGGGCGTGGACTACTCGGGTATCTAATCCGATTCGCTACCCACGCTTTCGTGCCTCAGCGTCAAGAAAGTCCCAGTAAGCTGCCTTCGCATTTGGTATTCCCCTCGATATCAACGGATTTCACCCCTACACCGAGAGTTCTGCTTACCTCTGACTTCTTCTAGTTATACCGTTTCAAATGCGATTCTCGGGTTGAGCCCGAGGATTTAACACCTGACTAATATAACCGCCTACGCACCCTTTACGCCCAGTGAATCCGGATAATGCTTGGGGCCTCTGTATTACCGCTCCTGCTGGCACAGAGTTGGGAGCCCCTTATTCATGAGGTAACGTCAATAAACTTCCTCCCTCATAAAAGGTGTTTACGCCCCTAAGGGCTTCATCCACCACGCGGCGTCGCTCCGTCAGACTTTCGTCCATTGCGGAAGATTCTCGACTGCGGCCTCCCGTAGGAGTATGGACCGTGTCTCAGTTCCATCGGTGGGGGCCAGGCTCTCACCTCCCCTATCCGTCGTAGCCTTGGTAAGCCGTTACCTTACCAACAAGCTGATAGACCGCAGGCCGTTCAAGAAGCGATAAATCTTTACCCCGAAGGGACTATCAAGTATTATGCCGATTTTCACCGGAGTATCCCTGACTTCTCGGTACGTACCTACGTGTTCCTACCTCGTCTGCCACGGGTCTAAACCCGTTCGACTTGCATGCCTCATCCACGCCGCCAGCATTCATCCTGAGCTAGGATCAAACTCTAATTTAAGACAGGTACTGAGAGTAAACTCTCATGTATCTGCGTTTCAAGCATATGAGCGGAGTGTACTTTTCTCGACGCTCTCTTGAAACAAGTTCCTATTCAAGGATAAGACAAAAGAATATTCAACTGTGATGAAACTCTTTTATCTTATTGTGCTCACATATTCTTGTGGAAAGAAAATGTGTTATTGCTGTGATGCATGTTGTCTAAATATGGTCTTCGACCATTTTTTATTCAACATACGTTATATCTATGATTGGGATCATAGATATAGGTTATTTATTATTTTCAAAATACTATGTTCTCCTACCGGATTGTCCGAACAAACAAAAAACGGAACTTACCCGTTCGCATACTCTTTCGAGCGTTCATTTGGCATCCGTAGAACAGTGCGAGCATTATACAGATATCTAAAATTAATGCAAGCGGTTATTTGGCATAAGACACTCTCCTGCCCTACATATAAATATTATATGTAGCGGCAATGAAAAAGCCCCACACAAAGTGGGGCTGTAAGGAACATTACCGGAGTTAGCTGGCAGGGCCTTTACGCCTCAGATAAAGAGGGATATCAAACTTACTCTCACCTTCGTCACGATCAGGCACAACCGACAGCGATGGCGAATCATCCTCCAACTCATCTTCAGCGAGCTCTGCTGACTCCAAAGAGTCATCGTCAGACGTTTGGTCTACCGACTCATCGTCGGTAGGCGCTGCTGCCTCCAGAGACGAGTCGTCAGACTCTACTGCTTCTGACTCGTCCTTGGCGTCTTCCGCTTCAGATTCGCTCGCTGACTCAACTGACCCGCTGGTGGTAGCTGCAGCAAAACCGACACTGGGTGGGAAATGAGTTTTCTCGCCCCGCAACTGTTCTTCGATCTTTATCAGTTGAGTTCCGTGACGTGTCTGCTCTCCATTGATGGCTTTCAGCAAATTATCGGTCTTGGACGCGTTCTCTCGCACCAGTTTTTGTAACCGATACTCCTCTCGCTGTTCAGCCGATTTTCCCTTCGCTGCCAGATTGTACAAATAGACGACAATACAAATCATCATTAGTGCAAGCAGAAGCAAAGGCAACCACCACCAGATACTCGCTCCTGAGGAAGTCGATACTTGATCGAGTTCTTCTCTCAGTTCCTGCATCCCTTTCTCCATTTCCGCCACACTGGCGGCAGTGGCCATTTTGGCGATCTGCTCATCTTGTTGCTGGAGACGTTCACTAAACTCGACTAGAGTTTCGCGATTCATCACCACCTCATTAGCCAGCTTAACCAATGATTCATCAAGCTGACCAAAGCGACGTTCGTACTCAGCGGTTTGCGTGCGATACTCTGACCACAAGGCTTCCAGCCCTTTGGTAGAAATCGCCTGCATACGCTGGTCGATCTTACTCCAGAAGTCAGATGAGACCTTGCCGCCTTTGATGGCAGCCAGGTCAGCTCGCAATGCCGCCAGTTCCTGTTGCAGCACCGGATTGGTTTTACCCGCTCCAGTTTCTGCTACTACCGACTCGACCATCCTGAGCTCACGACTGACATTTCTGCCCGCCTGAGCTTGTTCGGCCAAATCCTTCGCCGCGGCATTCAGCGCGATGATTTTAGAAACCACCGCCGGATCAGGTTGTGTCGGCAACCACCAGCCCCACCCTCTGCGAATTACATCAAAAAAGTTGATGGTTATTGACTCAGGTATCTGGCCGGTTTTCGGATTGACGACACCGCTCTTGGTCAGAGACAGGTAGACATAAGCCTGTTGCAATTCTGGCGACGCATCAGCCGGAATATAGCGGTTCTTGATACCAAGCGAGACTATATGCTTAGACATACAAGCCACCTTGATAGCCTTCCCCTGAAGACACCCAGTACTTCGGAAAGGTGTAAACACCTTTCGCTCCAACTCAGCAGAACCGAGTGGATAGTCCCAGATCTTTTTGTACAACCCGTCATCTGCCTTGGCCTGACTGACCACGACGGACAAACAGGCCAACAGTACACACTGTATAAACCGTTTCATTTCGGATTACTCCTCAATTTGTTTACGAATCCGGTCGGCAGCGCGTAGCGCTGCCGACCGTTTCAACCGCCGTAACCAGACTACTCTTGAGCAGCCTGACAGTGACCAGTTTCACAACCAAAGACGAAGCTGGTATCACTACCAACCTGCACCGCCGTGTCAGCAGTACTGACTGACTGCGACAAAGATCCACTCGAATTGTTAAGAGTGATGTTGCCACAACCACCATTACCACAGCGTGACGTGTGCGCCGCCCAGTATCCGTTTACAGATGCAGTCGCCATACTGCCGCCAATTGACAACAGCATACGACCCAACGTTTCCTGATTGGACACGTTGGCACTGATGACAACTGGGACCGTGACACCTCGACCGTCTTTCTCCATGCGGATTTTACCGTTTGGAGCACCGTCTGGACCGACATCACCCATAAAGGTGACAACACCGCTCATGTTCATGCCAAATGTACCTGTACGGTGTCCTTGTGCCACATGAATCAAGTTGAGTTCCCGATCCCACATCCTGGTGTAAGACATCTCACCAGTACCGTAAGGTACTGGGCGACCAAGCATATACTCAGTATCTTTCTTCAGCTTGGTAATAAGATCATCTTTCCTCAATGAATCGAGATACTCCTGGCGCTGCGTCTGTGTGTAGTGGTAGAACTCTTCGTCACTGACAGTGTCATTGACGTAGCCCTGCGGCTTATAGCCGTTAGACCCACACGCTGACAGCATTACCAATGCCAACAGGACAGCCAGAGACCGTCCGACCAATTTCATTTTGTTCATCTTTAAGTCTCCTGCCCTATGGGCGCTGTGTAATGTCTACTGCTCGGGGGGCGACGCCATAAGCGACGCCACGTGTTTGAATACCGCTTTGTTGCGGTACCACAAAAGGTTGATTGGGAATAAACAGTCCGTTACTAGACGAACCGTATGGCCCACACCACTGTGTTTGCACCGAGTTCAAAACCGGCGCACTGTAACCCTCCACTACATCACCACTCAATTGCTGAGTAGTGTTGTATGGAATGTACGGCACCAATTTTTCTGCCGGCGGTGCCACTAAGGCTTGCATTACCTGAGGTGGCACGGGTGTTTTATCCTCCACTGCGTTTAGGCAACTGAGAGAAAACATGTCTTTCCAGACACCGTCCACTTTGACCTGGACGATTTGCTCGCCGGTACGACAGTCACGAGGGAACCAATCAAACTCTGGGGGCTTGTAGGCTCCTGTATTGATTCGTTCACTCGTCGGACAATTGCGTACCTGTACGTAGTTATCGTCGAGCATGAGCGCATTAAATTCCTCGTCGCCCAATTCAGTAAACCCCGTCTCATCCCTGACGTAGTCAACGATAAGGTCAAAGGCTCGCTCCGAACGGAAAAACCCACGCGGGTTGACGCGAAACAACTCAAATGAGATGTTTTTTTTATACCATTTATATTTAATAAACGGCACCACCACCTCGGCCGCACCAGCAGTCAGACAGACCACCAATAGCAACGAAGCTCCGAACACCTGAATTATCTTCATGCTGATTCTCCGATATTTAATTGAAAAGAACGCGGACAAAGCCACGTTGAGTGGTTTTGTCAAGGTTCTATACCTTGGACGGCTTTATATCATAGTTTTGACAAAAAAGCAATTAGTTTGTGTTGAATATAAAAAAGAAGAAGCCTCCGGGGAGGCTTCAAGGGTATACCCTGCATGGCAGGAATTATTCGACCTTGTCTCAGGCCTTATTGTTCGGCAGTGAGGGCGGCGTCAAAATCAATCGACACTTCCCCATCAGCTGTAGTAGCTGCGTGACCGCCCAGGCTCTGAACCATCGAGCGTTCATAGTTTAGGGCGGTAGCCATAAAATCAATCAGAGCACTGCTCTGTTCTGCGCAGCCGCCAGGGCAACCCCCGTCGACAGAGCGACTCTTCATCAGCACATTCATGCTGCCGTCAGACAAACTGTCGTTCAACCGATTCACAATCGGACCAGTAGCATAGTTGCTATTTTGTCCTCCGGCGAACCAGTTGCCATTTACATAGCCTGAAGTAGCTGCATAGCAGCCATTACCTACACAGGACAGAGCTCCGGTTGATCCGAGAGCCAACATGCCAGTTGCCGCTAATGCTGCGAGATTCTTGCAAATGTTCATAGTGCCTTCTCCTCGAAAGCAAGGTTCTTTTCTGTCGGCCCTGTGGGACCGACGGTTCCTGCCTCACGACGTGAGACAGGAACAGTGGTTTTATCCATTTGAGCTAATTGCTCTCTCAAATGGACTAGACCACAAATCCTTTACGTCGTGAAGACCGCAATAAATTATCATGGTTTAAATATTTGTCAATAGTATTTAGGTCACTCCCGCTATTTACAACTTTGGTTTGCTTAGCAAATATATTTCAGTACAATTCATAACACTATGGATACACAAGAAACAATCGTAATGTCAGTTGGCGGATCTTTGATCGTTCCTGACCAAATCGACACTGATTTTTTAAGAGGGTTAAAAAGCTTTATTGATACTGAAACGGCCGCTGGCCGTCGTTTTATTATTATTGCTGGAGGCGGTAAGACTGCTCGCCGCTACCAAGACGCGGCCGGCCGTGTATCAGAACTACAGAATGACGATCTAGATTGGATGGGCATTCATGCTACTCGTCTCAATGGACACCTACTTCGCACCATCTTTAGAGACATGGCGCACCCCGAAATGATCACCGATCCATCCACTATCACCGAAGTGCCGACAGATGTACCGGTAGTAGTGGCAGCCGGATATCGGCCAGGCGCTTCGACCGACCTGCGCGCCGTGCAAATTGCAGATCAGGTGGGTGCCACTAAGGTAATCAATCTTTCAAACATCGACTACGTATACACTGACGATCCTCGCTCTAATCCAGAGGCTAAACGACTAGAAAACATTTCTTGGAGCGAATTCAGAGATCTTATTCCAAAAGACTGGGATCCGGGAATGTCTGCCCCATTTGATCCTATCGCCGCGAAAGAGGCTGACGAAAAAGGCATTGAAGTGGCGGTAATCAATGGAAATAAAACCGGCGAACTAACCAACTACTTACACGGAGAAAAATTTGTAGGAACCAAGATTTCGTAGGTAGAGAAAAAGGCCGGCGCCGAAGGCGCCGGCCTTTTTCTTTAAGAATACCCTTAAGTACGATCTACCTCTTCAACTACTGGATCTGCTTCTGATTCAGGAACTGTCACCGGATCAGTAGCCGGGACATCTGTTGAACCTCCAGCGTCTGGAGTTGGAGCAGATCCTGTACCATCAGGAGACACTGGTTCACCAAAGCGATTGGCGGTAGTTCCAGTTGGTTGTACTAACCAATACAGTAGTACCAAAAATCCCAGTAATGGGATCAGTACTATTAATTGCCACCAACCACTGCGATCAATATCGTGTAGTCTTCGAGCGGCAATACCAAGACTAGGAAACAGCACTATCAAAGATAGTAAATTTGATAACACTACTTCAAGACCAACAATAGCTCCGACAATAGAAACTGCGATTGAGACCAAGAAATAAACCAGAACAAACATCCAGTAGGCTTTTCTTGATACTCTTCCTTCAAAATCAAAGAAATGATTTTTTACTGGGTTAAGAAACCAATTTAGAAATTCCATGCTAAATAATTAATTATAATCAATAATTATTCTAGCATGTAAAAGTCCTTACAACTCATCAAAAACGTCAACCATCGCGCTCCTGAAGTTTTCAGCCGTTTGTTTACAATAGGGATTATATTGATAGATATCTTTAAACAACACCTTGTCATCCTTTACACTATCTACGGCATCCATCAAAAACTGGAAAGCCAGAGTATCAATCTCCGTGCGCTTTGTATCCGTCTTGGCCACTGCCTCTGATATGTAGTGAGTAATAAATAAAGTCTCAGCTAAATTTTTATCGTGTTCGTCTGGCGTCATTTCGATAATATCAAAACCAAATTTAGAGAACTTAGTCTTCAGCATCTGGTAGGTATCGTTCTTTAGAGCGTAGTCAGTCGCAACAATCTTAAAATCTTTAATTTTCCCACCTGTTTTAGCCAAACTAGAAGCACCAAACATCGGGTGGATAGAGATAAACTTTTTGCCCTGACAATATTTTTGGCATAGTTCACTTGTGTAAACTTTTGCCGCTGCCACATCAACAAAAATTGTATTTGGTAATGCGTGTTTTAATATTTCCTGCATCCTTTCTTCATACTCAGATATTTTTGCACATAAAAAAACCACATCTGCCTGAGCCACCTCTTTTAAATCAAAAAACTTTTTCCCGTCAGTCGGAAAGCGTCGGGAATTTATTTTGAATTCTATTTCGGAAAAAAACTGCTGACCTAGCTTGTATACAAAAGAACCAAAATTACCGTATCCGACTATTCCAACAGTGCTAATCATAATTAACAAACTTTAAAAACTCATCAATTGAAACTGCCAATTCTTCCAGCGAGCCGTTATTCATAATGGTAAAATCTGCCGCCGCAATTACCTTGGCCTTCTGCATCCCATTTGGATCAGGGTCGTTCATTTCTAACTCTTCATGTGCCACAAATTCCTCATAAGTGACTTGATCTGAACTAGATTTACGTCCAGTAATACGATCATATCTAAGTTTGGTGTCAGCATCAACCGCTAACAGAATGCCTCCTTCAGCTTTTAGGGTATCTGCTTCTGCTGTAGTGCGGATAGATTCAATAATCACATCACCGGCCTCTTCCTCTTCCATCTTATTTAAATAATATGTCACCAAAAAATCTTTACCGTGTACCGAACGCATTTCGTTAGCAACCAAGCGCATGTTCTCTCGATTACTCTCGATCCCTCTTTTAACAAACTCGTCTTCCCAAATTGCCCGAGCGGAAAAATGCGTGAAATTTTTTTCACCAACCAGGTACTCCACAACTGCCCCCTTGCCCGCTCCGTCTGTACCAGTAATTCCGATTAACATAATTAGGTCTCAACTTCTTTACGAGCTTTATAATTTGCATAAGTCACTACCAGTGGGCTGGCGATACAGATGGAAGAATAAGTTCCGGCTAACACGCCGGCAAACAAGATCAGGGCAAAGGTCTGAGTCACTGAGCCGCCGAGGAAAAACAGAGCGGCTAGAGTAACCAAAGTTGTGATAGACGTATTGATAGATCGAGCCAAAGTTTCTTGCACAGCTGATCCAACAATTTCGTCGTATGGCTTGTTGAGAGTGTAAGTGACCTCCTCTTTTACAATACCCGCTTCTTGTATCTCTTTTTTATGTTCGGTTCGATTATTTACCAGATTTTCTCGCACTCGATCAAACACCACGATAGTGTCATTGACTGAGTAACCCAATACGGCCAGAAGTGCCATCACAAACAAGACATCAACTTCGACACCAAACAAATATCCAAGCACTGACATTAAAGCAGTCGGCACAATGACATCGTGAATCAAAACTAAAATAGTAATACCGCCGTACGCCCATGAACTTACCGGTTTACCAATACCTGAGAAAGCGAACGCTACGTAAATTACGATAATAGACACCACTCCAAAAATAGCCCAACCTGCCTTATCTCGGAGTTCCTGTCCAATTACCGGCCCAATTGATGTAAAGCGTGTTACCTCTCCCCCTTCACCTAAAGCAACGACGACACCTTGCACAGACTCTCTTTCTGGCTCGGTCAAATCTCTAGTCCTAATAAGATAAGCTTCGCGATCCACATCATCAATTGACTCACGAACTGAGATACCGCCAAGCTCAAGTGCGGCCAAAGCTTCTTCGACTTCCACTTTCTCTGGTGCTGTTTCGTAAGCCACTTCAGTAAGTGAACCGCCTGTGAAATCAATACCAAGGTTAAGGCCCAGAGTAGCCACCAACAAAATACTCACCGCCATTACAGCTGTCGCGATGGTGAGAAAGATTTTTTTGTGAGTAATTGCAAACATATTATTTTTTCGCTTTGTTAGAACTGTCGCCAGTTTTGATGCCACATCCAATTAGCTTAGCCATCAATGTTCCTTGCCTCTCTTTTACGTCTGGCAGCATCAGCAATAAAGTTCTAGTAATTACCAGGGCTGAAAACATAGATACGATAATTCCGATCCCAAACACTAGAGCAAACCCCTTCACCATTGAGGTTCCGAACCAAAACAAAATAATAGCAGAAAGTAAGCTGGTGATATTACCGTCTCTAATGGCACTCCAAGCGCGCTTGAAGCCTGAAAAGGCTGCTTCTCGACTAGACAGCCCGCTACGGTACTCTTCCTTCATTCTTTCAAATACCAACACATTTGCATCTACCGCCATCCCGAGAGAAAGCACAAAACCAGCCAACCCAGCGGCAGTTAAGGTGACTGGTATTAGTTGGAATAAGGCCAACATAATAGTTATGTAAGACAACAGCGCTACTCCTGCAACCAGTCCTGGCAATCGATACCAAGCGACCATAAACAGCAACACCAATGACAAGCCAAACACCCCAGCCTTTACGCCACTTTGTAACACTTCTTCACCCAACGAAGCGCCGACCGTCTGCGTACTCTGCAATTCAATCGGCAAAGGTAGGGCCCCGAAGCTTAGATTCTGCGCCAACTCGCGAGCAGTCTCTGGCGTAAAGCTACCAGAAATAATCGCTGTACCACCCACAATTGGCTCATTTATGACCGGTGCGGACAGAAGGTCACCATCGAGAAAAATACCTAACTGCTCTCCTACGTTGTCTCGTGTAATTTGTGCAAATAGTTTTGATCCTTCGGGTGTAAACCGGACAGACACTAGTGGCTCACCCGCCACTCGCCCGCTTTGCTGACCGGCAAACTCAAGCATGGCAGTCTCAAGATAACGACCAGTCAAACCAGTATCTTCAAAGGGGTACTCTTCATCTGAAACCGATTCGCCATTGATAGTTACATTATCAATCGAAATAGTAGAAGAGCTGCTGTCTTCAGATTCTGACAGTGAGCTCAGACTAGCGATTGCTGCTTGCTGTTCAGCCAGTTCCTCTGAATACAACTTAAACTCTAATAGCGGCGTACGGCCAATTTCTGCTACTGCCTCCCCGACATCTGTTACCCCTGGCAGTTCTACCACCAATCTCTCAGTAGCCGTTTCACTAACCGCGCTACTACTTTCCACTTGTACAATTGGTTCAGATACACCGAAAATATTCACCCGCCTCTCAATCACATCACGAAGCACGTTCATCAGCTCGTCTACTTCTGTTGGTTCGACTCCAGAAGTATCAGCTACGTACACTAAGTGCGAGCCCCCAGCCAGATCTAGTCCGAGTTTGAAGGGATTGGCTGAGTCTGGATCGGTGGCGTTCTGGTAGACTGTCATTGCCAGCCAAGTCAAAACTCCCACCAACAACAAACCACGAAACCACCTCACGATCGACTGAGTTTGTTCTGCTGTAACTTGTTCGGAGTCTGACATATTTATGTAGATACTTTTATACCATAGGTACCGCTATTCAACACGCTATTCATACCTATTTTATGTTTTATATTTTACTTTACCAGCGCCACCAAATTCTTCAGCAAATAAGCCACAGTGATCGGACCAATCCCACCAGGAACCGGTGTTACCAATGCCGCTTTTGATACCACTGCCGGACTTACATCCCCGACCAACTCTCCACCATCCTCGGAGGTGCCGGCGTCAAAAATAACCACCCCACTTTTAACGTCATCATAATCAATCAGGTTTGGCACCCCTACTCCACTGATAATAATATCGGCCTCAGCTAATTGACTGCTATCAAAATTTTCTTTATTAAAAATAGATACGACTGACCCTCTCTGCTTGGCATACTGAATAGCTGGCACTCCTACCAACCTGCCCTCACCAATGATTGCCACTTGTTTCCCTGCCCACTCAACACCATAGCGGAGACTGATCTCATCAATAGCACCGATCACTGGTGAAAGACAGGCACCTTTTTCTCCATAACGAAAACCGTCCGGGTCTTTTTCTAACGGCACTGCCGCCAATACCTCATCTCGGTCTACTTTGGGCGGTAATGGCAACTGCACCACGATACCATCTGTCTCTTTGGCAACCTGACTAATACAGTCAATGAAATCGTCAGTACTAGATTCAGACGGCATCTCAATAACGTTGAGATGAATACCCACCGAAGCGGCTTTTTGCTTCTTCATGTCTAAATATTTTTGCGTCTCAAAATTGGGCGCACAAGTAATAGCAGCCAACTTTAGAGGTCGTTCTAATCTTGATACCGCCTCGGACACTTGCATTGTCAAATCAGAAGCGATTTTCTTACCTTCTACCAACATGATGTGACGAGTATAACAAATTAACTCCAAACCAAAAGAGCAACCGGGCTTGAAGTATTACTTAAGTGCCAGTCCGCATGATGATGGTAGACAAGGTTTTTATAGCAATCTGAATATCAAGCAGAAGAGACCTTCGCTCCAAGTAGAACAGATCGTAGGACAGTTTAGAAATAGTTCGCTCTACATCCACCCCACCACGCGGCACATCGTAATTATTAATCTGCGCCCAGCCAGACAAACCAGGCTTCAAAAAATGTCTGGTGTTGTAATACGGAATCTCTTTTGTATATACATCCACCAGCGCTGGCATTTCTGGTCGAGGACCAATGAAAGACAAATCACCCTTTAGCACATTAAATAATTGAGGTAGTTCATCTAAGCGAGTTTTGCGTAAAAAAATTCCCACCTTCGTATCTACCAAATCGCTCTTCAGTGCCTGACTGCCGACATCAGCGCCATTTTTAGTGCGAAATTTATAGATAGTAATTGGCACTCCGAACTGACCGATACGCTTAGTGGTATAAAACAACTGGCCTCGGTCTTCAATTTTAATAGCTGCCGCTACAAACGGTAGCGCCAAAGCTGCCGGTATGGCTAAAGCAATCGCTCCACATATATCAATAGTCCGTTTGACGACATCGTAAATCGCGGTCTTAGATTGTGAAATATTGGTAATAAACCACTCATACTGCAGCATGGAGACTGGCACACGATCAAACGTATCTTCATACAATCGATTGAAGTCTAAAAATGTAAAAGCAAAATGCAAAAACGACAGATCAAACAGAACTGGAAGGAAATTTTTAATCGAATCACCTCTTGGGTCTACCACAACTAACTCAATTTTTTCTCGCTCCATCAATGATAAAATCTTTTGTTCAAAATTTTCTGTCGACTTAATCACCTCTTCATCAATAATGCGGGTAAAATAATAATTATATCGGTCGTTATTATTTATTTCGTCAGTCAATTCAATCGCCTCTTTTCCATCTGCAATCAAAATCGCTTTATGCCTCTGCTTAGCAGACAGTAATGGCACCAACCTGATCCTCCACACGGTCAGAAGTAAAATTGAAATAACCAAATAAATGATTAGGTTGGTTTTTGGTGTGATTCCAAAAGGCAAAATGAAGAATAATATTCCGGCCACCACCACATTAATTAGTTGGGCTTGTAGAATTTTTGAGACTAGAGATTTCTTAAGAAAATTGGTGTGCTTATCATAAAGTCCGGAGATAAAGAAAATCACTAACCAAACTGCTGAGAAAGTTAAAAATGGTGGAACATGATTATCCAAACGCTCAACTGTCGGCAATTCAAAATAACGTAAAAACAGCGTCATCCACAGCGCCAAGTTAAATACGATTATGTCTCCTGCTATCAGGATAAAGAGTTCTCTGGCTCTTTCACCCATAATTTAAATATTGTGCCTAAATCCTACCTGAGATCGTTCGAATAGCAAGCCTAAATAGGTAGGTGATAGCTATCTATCTAACTATTTATCAATATATTATGTTACAACTAATAAACCATGGCAGAAAAACCGTCTATCTTATATCTTATTACCAAGAGTAACTGCGGGCTGAGAAGACGTGGGGCGCCTTCTCAGTTGTACACCCCAGTTGCCACCAACCCAGTAACACAAGCAATATGACAAGCCAGGATCGAACAAGCATTTTGTACCTTATTACCAAGAGCAACTGGGGTGGCGCGCAAAAATATGTTTTTGATCTAGCGGTCGCTGCGAAAGCACAAGGGTACGAAGTATCCGTAGCGTGCGGCATGAGCGAATTCGACAGCGCACAGCCAGGTCCGCTGGTCGCAAAACTTAGACAACAAGGCATCCCGGTGCATTTTGTTTCCAGCTTCAATAGAGATATTTCTATTTTTAATGATTTCAGAGCTTGTTTTGAAATCATATCTCTGATCAGAAAAATAAAACCGGACGTATTACACATCAACAGCTCAAAGGCTGGCGGGATCGGTGCTTTGGCTGGACGACTCACTCGGTTACCAAAAATTATCTTTACCTCGCACGGCCTCCCTTCCGATGAAACCTGGCGCCCAGCTTGGCAAATAAAACTTATACGACTAGCCACTTGGCTGACTATCGTTTTGTCGCACCACATCATTACTATTTCTACTCCTAATTTTAATGAATTAAAAAGTATCCGTGGAGCCACCAATAAACTAAGCCTGATTCACAACGGAGTGTCTGCTGTAGCGTTTATTGATAAAGCCAAGGCTAGAAAAGAATTAGCTCCCCAGGTTCCGCCACGCGCTTTCTGGTTTGGCGGTATTGGAGAGTTGTGTGAAAACAAAAACTGGTCGGCAGCTATCAAGGCGGTGTCAGCCCTACCAGACAAAATACACCTAGTAATAGTTGGTGAGGGCGACCAAAGAACGGAACTAGAAAAACTGATTATTAAACTTAATCTGTCAGACCGGGTACATTTATTGGGCTTTGTCGACGCGGCCAAATATATTCAGGCCTTTGATGTATTTATTTTACCCTCAAAAAAAGAGGGTCTGCCCTACGTACTACTGGAAGCCGGGATGGCCAGTCTAGCGGTAGTGGCGAGTGATTTGCCAGGTAATCGCGATATTATTGAATCAGGTCAGAGCGGTTTTTTAATCACTCCCACCCCTGAACTTATAAGCACTACCGTGCATATGCTGTTTCGGGACGAAGGCATGCGCCGTAGTATTGGTGAACAACTTAGAGAAACTATCGATCATAAATTCTCAACCAAGGAAATGCTACAAAAAACCTTGGCGCTCTACTCTTCTAACAAATCTTGAGCTTGGTATGTAATGGGAGCATAGCGACCCATCCCCATCACCATACCGATAGCCAAAAACTCGGTGATTAAGTGAGTTCCGCCGTAACTCAAAAACGGAATCGTGGTTCCGGTGACCGGCAACAAACCAATGTTCATACCGATATGAACAAAAAAGTGCGCCACTAGAAGCATGCACACGCCCGAAGCAAATAGTCGTTCAAAGTTTGTGTCACCATTAACGGCATGGCGTAACAACCGAAAAACCACTACTCCGAACAAAGAAAATAACAAAATAACCCCCAACATACCCCACTCTTCGGCAAAGGCAGCGAAAATAAAGTCTGTCTCGTACTCTGGCAAGAACAGAAGCTTTGACTGAGTACCAAACCCGATCCCCTTGCCCAGCAATTCTCCTGAGCCGATAGCCACGGTAGACTGATAGGCGTTATACCCCGCCCCTTGAATATCAGACAAAGGATCCAGAAAAGTAGCGATTCTTTCCTTTTGATAATCAAAAAACACAAACTGCCACATTAATCCAAACACCAGTGATCCAAGCAAAAACACTGTGACTAAATGTCTTAGCTTAATACCAGAAACCAAAACCATTCCCAGCCAAACAAAAAATAGAATCACGGCCGATCCAAAGTCTGGCTGAATAAAGACCAAACCAAAAATTGCTAAGGCGTAAATGCCCGAGATTATAATATGGCGAAAGTCACCGATTAGCTCATGGCGCTTGGCAAAATATTTAGCCAAGACGATTATCAAAACTAGCTTAGCGGGCTCCGAAGGCTGGAAGGAAAAAGCCCCTAAGTCAAAACGGCTCTGAGCTCCCAAGGTGATCTCACCAAACAAAAGCACCAACACAAGAAGACTCACTGTGATAACGAACAATATGAAAGCATTATTCCCCATCCGCAAGAAGCGGTAGTCTGGAATAATAGACAAAAACAGTACCGCGGAAGAAATAGTTATCCAGATAAGCTGCTGATTAAAAAAAGTATTCTCACCAACATGAGAGTACATAGTTACCAAACCCATCAGCGTCAGACCTAGAACACCCAAAAAAAGTACAATATCAAAACCAGCAAAGAGTGTCCTGAGTTGCCCCATAATTTGTGTATTGTACTGCAGTTTTAAAACAGACGTAACTTGTCTCAACCTAAGATCGTGACGTAGCCCACTAACTAACGTGATTATTTTACCTCAGCAAAATTAACTACTGGCTTGGCAAACACTTCTATCTTAGTTGGCCCCACCTCACACAAATCGGTACTGATTTCGCTATAAATACGACTAAGGTCAGCAGCCGAAGGTGCCAAATAGGCATTAGTTGGATCTGAGGCCACCTGTTCGATAAAAGCTTTGTTTACATTATCGCCCAATCCAATGGTATAGATTTCTACTCCCCCGTCACTAATCATACTAGCGTCTGCTGCCACAGCTGCCTGCAGCTCCTCTGTGTCTCTGTCATCTGCGGTTGGTAGGCCGTCAGTTAGAAGTACCAACACCCTACGAGCATTGTCGTTATGGCGCAAAGATGAGAGTTCGACATTTCCCGCCTCAAGAGCTGATTGAGTATTGGTAAAGCCAGTTTCTTCAGTTGGATCTATCTGCAGCTCAGCCAGCTTGCCAATCACATTAGTTTTATCAGCGCTCAATTCTTGTGCCAGACTAGCGGCTGAAGCAAAGGTCACCACTCCAATTTGATCAGATTCGTTATTCAAATTATCGACAAAATTAGCCGCGGCCTCAAGCGCTTTCGTGATGGGTTGAGGCGGATCTCCACCATCGTTATTCATACTTCCTGACAGATCAATCGCCATCACTACATCAGTTGGTACTTCGCAGCTCCGTACGGTTTTTGAAATCGGATTAGGCCAAGTAAAAACTACGTCTACTGATGACCTTGATCCGATGCTTTCAACATAAGTTTGAGAGGCGGTGACGGCCTGGCCAGCATCGTTAAAAATAGTAGCCACCACCTCGACATTATTGACCGCCTCCAGCTCATCGTTTGATATTTCGACATTTAGGCGTGGGCGATCATCTACTCCTGACAATTCAATATTACTAGAACGGAACTGGTTACGATTAAATGACGCTGGCAACCAATAGCCTGACGGCGTAAGCTCCGCCTCGACCCTTACCACTTCCACATCGCTTGCGGTCAGGATGCGCCCCTCAAAAACTGGCAAAACGGCATTGGGAGGTAAAGCCACCACACCAGAACGCTCCGCCACTACTCGATCTGACTCATCATAAAGTAAAAAGGTATACTCTAAATCACTATCCCCTTCGGTTTGATTGGGGTTTTCTATATAGGCGGTCACGTTATATTGACCAGGGTTTATAGCAAAAGCTTCTACCCAAGCCACCTGTGGAGGCAGCACATCAGCCTGACACACCCGCACGCACTCCCCGCCACAATCAACCCCTCTCTCCAAACCATTCAACACTCCATCAAAACAGTTTGGAGGTTGGTAGAAATTGGTGTAATACACCAAAGACACCAGCATAAATGTAAACAAGCCAAAGCCAGTGCCGTATTGTACTCTTCGCCAGAAAGCCCAGGTTCTCATAGAGACATTGTATCAGACTATCTTTTTATAATGGTCGTTTAGATCTCTTGTATATCCGGAACAACTTCAACTGTAGCAATACTGCTGTAAACCACTCCAGTGATTGGCTCGACACAACGCAGTTCATACTGACTAAAGTTTGTAACCGTTACGGTGATCGGGCTAGTGCTATTGTCGGTATTACCGCCAGCCGGGCCGTGACTAAAGCTAGTATCTATACCTGGTCCTTGTACCGTACAGTCAATCTCATACGCGGTCTCCAAATTCCAGCTCACATCAACATCTTGGCCGACTCTGGTAATCTGTGGGTCTGTGTTAATACCCATTGGAGGTGGAGGTGGATTGAGGACAAAAGTATCATTGAGAACATTGTTAGTACGATCGCTTTCACCCACCGCATCTACTGCCTCATTATTTATCTCCCCTACTAAGGTGTAGCTACCAAACGGTACGTTGGTGAAGAAGTTGTCGGTACTAAATGACTCGCCGACTCCAACCGCGCTGTTATAACTTCCCAAACCGGAATCCAAAGCGTCGAGTCGGACGCGGTGCGGTACGCTACTGGCTCCAAAGCCTTCATTACCAGAGTTATTTACGTCCAATCTGATATTCACGTTGGCGTATACCCCTGTGACAGGATCTGCGCCGGAGTTAAACGGTGAGTAACCAAACGGGATCAGATCTATATAAAATGCGTCGCAAGTTTGAGTGTTGTTATTCCACACAAATCCTCCATCACAATCAGTGGTTACCGTAACGGTTTTATCACTATCCATGGTCAGATTACAGGTTGCCCCTGAACAATCTCCAGAAAAGACAGTAGTAGCATCTGGTACAGAATTTACTGTCAGAGTGACCGATTCGTTTTCATCATATGTTTCAAGACAATCAACTGGGCAGCTAATACCAGCTGGACTGGATGAAATAGTAATCAGATCACTGACCTCACCGGCGTTGGATACATTTAGATCATATCGTCCGACACAGGCGGTTCCGCTCCATACAAAACCAAAGTTACAGTCATAAGTTGCGGTTACTGACTGAGCACCAGTCATTGTCACCACACACGAGTTGGTACCGGTGCAACCACCACTGAATACCGCGCTACCGTTCGCAATGTTAGCTGTTAAGTTCACTATAGAATTTTGAGTGTACGCTTCAGAACAATCATTGTTGGGAGGAGTCAGACCAGCTCCTTCACACAAGATACCTGAGTCGCCTGAAGTGGTCAGGCCGATTGAGCCAGCCAAACCATTATTATTTACATTCAGCACGTAAGTTGGTTCCGCGGCCACTGTAGTTATCATACTGTCTACGCCAGTAGCCTCTCCGTCAAAGGCTGACAACCGAAACTCATAAGTACCGGCTGACATATCGCTAAAGGTAGGATTGAGAGTGGTGCCGTTAGTGATAGTTGGTAGCGACAAGCCAGTTCCTCCAATATAAGTCCAGTTAAATATCAGCGGGCTTGGACCATCAACGTCGGTAGCGGTACCGGTGGTCGACGTGGCGCTCTCAGGCAACACCAGCGCTTTATCAGCACCAGCATTAACTACCGGAGTTTGATTAGGAGCATCACAAGTGAAACTCTCTGAGGCATCAGAACTACAGCTGCCAGAACCGTTACAAGCTTCGACCCATACTCGATAACTATTACCAATTGTACCGGTAGCGTTATACGGATCAGACACGAGGCCATCAATACAAATGTCGCCAGCGTTTGGACTCACACATGAACCATTCCAACCATTAGCTGTTTCATCATCGAGACGGAAATTGTAGCTAGCCGCCCCGACAGAGCTAAAGTTCACCTCAATACTACCAGCATCACAAGTAGCATTGACAGCCGGTGCCAAAGGCACTGGGTCGGGATCAAGGTAGGGTGCTGAACAGAGAGCCTCATGTTGCCAGCCCCAACCAAAAGGTGAGAAAAATCCGCACGACCAATCATAATCTCCCTGCTGGGGTGGCTCGTTATAGTCGAAGCCATAAAAACACCAACCTGGCGAAAAGCCGCATGGGCCATAATTTGCAACACCGTCTTTATCGGCAGTAGCAATAATTGACCAGTGCGGGCTTGGGTTTGCGCTGCCAGAAGTACAGCGCTGTCCGGCAGTTGGCCACGCAGAAGTTGGCACACCCGCAGCAGCACCACACTCAGCTGGTGGAGCCGGGGCCGGTCCTCCTCCACTGTCATAATTGGCCGTACAGCGGGCCGCCGGATCTCCTGACCCTGACACAAAGCAAGACCACTCATATTCATCGCCATTTCTTACGGCCCCACCGCCCAAGACAGCCGCTCCGGCCGAGCACAAATTGGAAGTAGGTACTGAAGTATAAGTTCCGCCAGCGGCTGATCCACAAGCGGCTGGTGCTGGGGTGTCAGACTGACAACTACTCCCATTCCACGAAAAGCCGGTGTTACAACTAAACTCACAGGCTCGACTCGTGTCGCTTGATGAATGTTCCCAACTTAAGGTTGCGGTGGTGGTCGTATCGCCAGGATGAGCAGTACCGTTGCTTGGCACGCCCCCCTGACAAGAGGGGCTAGAAACAAACGCATTACATACTTCTGAAGAACCAGTCCCTTGCCCTAGACAGCTCCACTGCCACAGGCCACCTAACTGCGTAATACTTGAGTTTCCGCCATTGCTAATACATAAATCTGGATCTCCGACCGGTGCCGCTGAGTAGCTTTTGTTAATGGCATTTCCACACTGACCATCAGAGTTGGCACTTTTTGAGAGCGTACACTGAGTAGCGCTAGTGTTTGCTCCCCCGTTGTAGCCATTACATCCCCAGCGATATTCAGTTGTCGTGTCTCCTGCTAGTCCAGCGTTTACTACCGTATTGTATGGACTACCAGTCTCACAAGTGTCTAAAACAGACGGGCTACTACACTGACCGACGTAGGCGCGATCAGCACTACAAGCAGCATCGCTTCCACCACCAGCCCCCTCACAAGTCCAAGTCCAGCCATCAAGATCGCCGCTCCAACCAGTCAAAGTGCCTGCGTCACAAGCAAACGATTGATTTGGGTTGCTGAGATAACTGTTACCGTCAATTGATCCACAAGCACCGACAGTGAGCGGTTCAACTACGGTAAAATCTACACATCGGTTTATATAGTTTGTACTGTAGTTGCCAATTGCAGCAATCATACACACTTCATATGTACCGGTAAACATTGGCGCAGCAAAACTATCGGAAGTACTGTAAGCAGAAATCAGTTGCGCGGAGCTTAAAGGCGCATTGATAATATTTGAATAACTTCCACCATCAATATTATAGGCCACGCGGACATTACCGTGCCTAGGATCGTCGTCACTACTGACCACAGCTTGTAGTGTCACGGTCTCGCCAGGTGTGTATGGTCCACCCCCAACGAAAGATACCGAACTCCAAATTCCGGTTGCTTCCGGCGGTCCGCCATCTTGCACGCTATGAGAAGCGTTCATCGCCAAGGCATGATTGACACTAAAGACAAAAGCGAGCAGCATGATACCAGCAGCAAGCAGTATCTTTTTAAGGGTCAATCCGTTTGTTGTCAGTGCTTTCATAAGATTAATTATTATCTTCATTAATCACCTCATCTCCCTCTTCTTCCTTCTTACTCAAAATTGTAATTAACTTAAGAACGATAAAGATCAAGGCCACCGCGATTAATCCTGACAATCCGTAAATAATCATCTTTTCAATCGGCCGGTCATCCGGCAGAGACTCGGAATCAGCTTCTGTACTATCATCCGCGAACTCTCCGGCAATCTCAATTACTTCCATATCATCAGTAAATTCATCAATGAGGGTCCCATCGCCATAATAAAGGCTTGTCGTAAACTGCGGACCAGGACAGTCCGTAGTTAACTCCAGACTGTAGCGCAAAAAGTCTTGCTGATCGGCCAGAAAGACATTCTCTGAGGTGGCGCATACTTCGCCAGCTTTAGAATTGATCTGAAATACTAAATAATGCGGTTCGGTACTAAAATTAGTTAGTTCGGCCACCGCTGTTACCACTTCTCCAGACTGAGGCTGCACAGGATCCGTCACGACATTTTTTAGTGCTACTAATTCAGGGTTACCCACCCAGTAATCAAACGCTACCTGGTTGGAGCTAATGCTGATGTTTGATGCATCACGTAGGTAAAGTCCGGTCACATACTTACTCTGGACGGTCGGAGTAAGAAAAGTGAAGCTCACTCCAGCTGTCTCACCGGGCGCCAAGTTTAGATTCTGCTCATCCTCTAGAGAAGTAGCGATGTACTTTCCGTAAGGAGACAGTTGGTTGGTGCCGATTATTTTTTGTAATTCGAGTGCAGCATCAGTATTATTTGTAACCAAACAAGAAACATTGAACTCCTCTTCCGCAGCGACAGTTATCACTGCTGGCGTTTGTTCTAACTCAGCCGTCACATCTCCATCGCCGATAGTACAATCATCTAGAACCACCCTCCCCAGCTCAACGTCTGAAGTAATAGACACCGTTGGTACCACCGCTTCGGTCACAAAATCTCCTGACCAGTCGGCAATCTGCAACCTCATCTCATAGTCACCGCTGAGATTTCCCTCGACCGGAATGATCACCTCTTTTTCTACTTCTGATTCACTGTCTAGACTAAAAGAATCGGCTGGAATAAAACTAAAAAACTGACTGCCACTACCGTCAACTGGAACAAATTGCATACCATACTTCAAACTCATCCAGCTCTTATCAGTTTCATTGATAGCCTTAAAGCCGATGGTGATGGCCTGCTTGCTGACTTGGTAGTTTGTAATAAGTATAGTTGGCGCCAAATCTTGATACTCCTCTATCACTGCATCCGGCAATGATACAGCATCAACCTGAGCGTTTGTAAGTTGAGCAAAGGTTAGTAAAGCAACTCCAGCTGCCACCAGCGCAAGCGTAATAATGCGAGCAAAATGAAAACAATTAATTATCATACGTATGAGGCTTTTTTATAGTATAGCCCGGGTCTGCAATTTTGTACTGTTCTATCAACATAAAGCACCTCAATCACACTACGTACAAACGAGTGTTTTATATTGACAATATAGTTATTTAGTTGTCTTATAGGTTAAGCCTCTTATATATTTCACCAGAATATGTATGATATGTCTAGGTTAAACTCGATCTTTACAACTTTGGAGATTCCCTATGAATCATCTCAAACTCTTACTCGGTCTCATCCTGGTCTGTGCGCCTTACTTGGCTAAAGCAGAAATTCCTCAGGTATACCTCAACCTCTGTGTGGTAGCCAATTCAGCCGCAGATTTTGAGGAATTCCAATTCTTCACTGCTAGACTGGTCTTTCCCTCTGTTGTTTCTCAAAATTTGAAAGCCAGATTTGGTTCTGACCTCATCTACTTTGAAGGAGCGAGAAACAGCGGTCAGGAATACGAGCGTTGCTCGTTACTAAAATCCTTGCTGCCCCATGAATCCGCCACCAATTACAATATTCAAATTGCCGACGGTGATTATGGCGACCGGACTGTAGTAGCTAACCTTATTCAACTCATTCCGATTGTTAGCAATGAGTCTAGCAACGAGCGGTTTCGCACCCAACACATCAGCACAGTCGAGCTGCGAGTCGGTGGTCAGCCAAACATGCGTATTGGCTCAATCAGTCTCAACGGCAAAGACGGTTCTGTACCCGATACACTAAAGATGCAGTAAGGAGAAGCAGATGAAGATACTTTTATCAGGCGTTCTCATACTCACCCTCAGCACAGTATCGGGAGTGAGTATGGCCCAAGAACTCCTCGGCCCTCAGATGTACCTGCGCTTTTGCACGATTTATAGTACCGTGCAAGAAGCTCAGGATGGTGGTGTAAAAATCTTTTATGCGGACTTGGTCTACCCAAGGCATTTCACCACTCAATTTGGTGGTGAACTCATCATGTACCGCAATTTGGATTACATCCACCAGTTCCACATTTGTTCAGACGATTACCGAATTTCTCACGACTCTGCTGCGAACTACAAGATTCGCCTGGAGAACGGGGATTGGGGAAATCGACCGGTCATTGCAACGCTACTCGAAAAAGTACCGTTTGCCGATGGCAGTGGCGAGAGAATCAGAAAGCACCGAACCTTTGAATTGAGAGTTGGTGCTGGGAATTCTAGACTAGGTGATCTGGATTTGCGAGGTCGTGACGGCAGCGTCTCAGCCAATCTCACAAATCAGTGAATCACAGCGAGGCTGGCACTACGTGCCAGCCTCTTTCTTTTTAGATATTTAATCCGAGTAAAAATTTAATTAGCAACAGACTAGGTTTCCTCGATTGTTGGTACCACATCAACACTCCCAGACACCGGGTCGAAGACCGTACCGGTCACTGGCTCAGTACAAGTAAGGGTGTACAAGCTAGTGCTGGTAAGAGGCCCTGCTACAAATGTTTGTCCGAAATCATTACCTGGTCCGGCTGTGATGTTACCGATAGTATCACTTGGAGTGTAACTCAATGAACCCATTGGAACTGGACTTTGCAGTAACGGTCCAACCAGCTCACACACAACACTAAATGTACTTGATTCAACAGTTACAATGACGTCAGCATTGTCTCCACTTCGCACTACATCTAAGTTAAAATCTATATCCATCGTTTCTGGATCGGACAAAGCTAGTCCCAGAGTATCTTCACCTGTGTTATTGAGTGAATCGCTATCAATCGATGCGTCAGGATAAAGTATTACTTGCATGCGATAAGTGCCGGGTGCCAAACCAACCCCAATAGCCAGTGTGTGGCTTTCAGTATCAGCCTCATTGATGGCGCCGGTCACAATATCGCCCGAACCAACAACCGCCCCACCAGCGTCTAGATTTCTAATCTCATACGGAATTGGAGTACTGTCAGGCACTGGATTGATAGATGTATTGGTTATTTCAACCACCATCTCATGGCCGCTAAACTCTCCAGCAATTGGATCATATATTGCCCCCTCTATCGCACTCGCCCCCGAAACGGCTACATCTGGCAAAGGCAGTTCACATGCTGAACCGGTCCACGCATATCCACTAGCTGCATCACAAACAAAGTCAGCGCTCACACTACTATCTGCGCCAAGACCACTAATAGTACAAGTATCTGTCCCGACACAATCTCCGGTAAAGTTAACTGAACCATTAGCTAATACACCAGTCAGTGTAATATCTAAACCTTCTGCATACTCTTCATTACAATCAGCACCGGCGCCGTCATAGCAGTCTAAGCCTCCTTCAGATGAGATCACCTGACCAGCAGTCATTGCTTCACCGGTTGGAGTGACGTCCACGGTGTAGCTACTAGGGATATTACCCAGGTTTAGCAAACGACAATTGTTCCCTTCGCTTAGTTCCGCAATATCATTGTCTGGTGTGTCTGCACAGTATTGCACATCGACTGATGCGCCTGGATTGTTTGGCACCACGAAGCTGCCAGCTCCACTATGTCGACCGCCCACGCTCAAGGCTGGGCTCGCGATACTAGATATAGTGGTCCAAATTGAATTTACTCGGTAGCGTAATCGATTGGAGAAAGTACCGCCTGTTCCAGCAGAACCAGAATTTCTTACCTCAGCACTAAGCTCTACAGTATCGCCAGGTGTTAGACTACCGGCTGTCATATTTAGGCTGCTGATTGTCAAATCAGGGTCAGTAGCCGGACAACTGCTGGTGTCGTGGCAGAAGCGACCTCTTGGTGAACGCGGACAAGCAGCTCCGGTACCAGACTGGGTTTGAGTAACCACAAACGTCTGACTTTGGATTCCTAGACCACAAGTATTTGAACAGCTCCCAGTATCCATCCAATACCCGGCACAGTCTCGGTTTACACCTGGAGCAGCACAGGCACCATTATTACAAGCTCGATTTTGTGTAGCACCATCAGCAAACGGACAGGCAGCGCCGCCACCTGAGGCCGGTCTGGTCACGTTGTAGGTGCGGGTTTGGGTTCCATCGCCACAAGAAGCCGAGCAGCTACCGTAAGAGCTCCATGAACCTTGGCAGTCTACTCGAGCCACACAAGATCCAGCAGCACAAGTGCGAGTTTGGGTTTCGCCATCAGCAAACGGACAAGCAGCGCCGCCGCCTGAGGCAGGCACGCTAATAGAATAAGTTCTAGTCTGGGAACAGCCGGCACCCGTACATGCACCATAAGCACTCCAACGACCAACACAATCTATAGCCGGCGGGATACCACACATAGCTGGAGGAGCGGTTCGCACAACCGGAGTACAAATACCATTAGTAGTGCCGGCGCCGCTGTTGGTAGAATAAATCGTATTAACAGGGTCACACACCAACCTTGGACCACCTCCGCCTCCGACTGAGACATCTCGTTGAATGCGGTTAGTAATCTGATAACACTGAGCGGCATCAGCAGTCTCGGGCAATAAACCAATCAGAAACAAAGCAAAAACAGCCGTGAGCAAAAGCTGTTTGGCAACTTGCAACCAATTTTCTACCCTTAAATCATTTAATATTTTCATAGACATACGTTTACGGACGGACAATTTCCCACTCATCATCAACTGCAAGAGAGGTCTCTTCCCCTTCTACATACTCACCTGAAAAATGAGTGAACAACATTTTATTGTCTAGTAGTACATAGTAGATATCCAACTCTTCGTTCACCAATACTGCACTCAGCCTGTCTCCCTCAAAGACTTCACTGGCCTCATACGGAATCCACTGGTTTAGACATTCATCCTCACAAAAACCTTCCTTCTTTTGGTAGAGCCAGACACCCTCTGAAGTGGTTAAAAACATATCTTTATTCTCGATCGTCACCACACTGACTACACCTTGACCCTGATCAATCTCAGTTAATTTTTCGGCAGCTATTGCTGCCATATCTACCGGATCTTCCTCTACCGGCACTTCGATATCTGGTTGAGGAACTACTTGATTATTATTAATAGTACTAGAAATGAGCTGGTAACTCACAAAACCTAGGATAGCTAGCACCAAAAAAACAATCGAGAAGGTGGTTATTTGTCTCATATTGCTGTTCGATACCTCACTCAAGGGCGCTTCGTCTGTTACCGGACGCTCCATCCCTTGGCTATCTGGTTGCATATCATTATTTTCCATTTACATTAATGATACTCCATTGCCCTGTTCACACAAGCCTATATAGTGGGTACACGAAAAAAGCCACCCTGCGGTGACTTTTTAGGAGAATTAAATGCTCTATGTTGGCGACTACCTACTCTTCCCCTTGCGGAGTACCATCGGTGGTAGAAGACTTTACTTCCGTGTTCGGAATGAGAACGGGTGTACCCCTTCCCCCAAATCACCAACATAGAATCTTTAATTCGGTTTTATTAAACTTTGCTTCAATCGCGTGAAATGGTGGAGTGCAGCGGTGGATCCTTAGATAAACCTTTAGCCCGTGATTTGCTAACACTCCGGAAATGGTCGGGATTGTGGATTCACACCACTACAGCCTCTAAGTACAACTAACTGGCAGGAAAGTTTGTAAGGACACCCCGTGAAATTACCATTTCACGCGATTGAATATGCATATTCAAGACTTTTTTGGGCCGGTGCCGGAGGCGCCGGCCGTTTTAGGTATTTACACAACACTCTTTCAAATTACACAGTATTCACACTGAAACAATTGGAAATTGTTGAAGAACAAGGCGCGCAAAGAAAATTTAATGAGCGGGACTGGACGTCCAGCGAGTTAAATTTTACTGCCGTGCAACGCAGTTATTCGACAATTTAGTTTGTTTCAGGCGATGTACAACGTTCCCTATGGGAAACCACGTCCAATTAGTACACCTCGGCTCAACACATTACTGTGCGTACACCTAGTGCCTATCAACCTGATCATCTCTCAGGGGACTTAATGAATTCTAATCTTGGAGTTGGCTTCCCGCTTAGATGCTTTCAGCGGTTATCCATTCCGAACATAGCTACTCGGCAGTGCCACTGGCGTGACAGCCGATAGACCAGAGGTTCGTTCATTCCGGTCCTCTCGTACTAGGAACAACTCTCCTCAAAATTCGACGCCTGCAGTAGATAGGAGACCAACCTGTCTCACGACGGTCTAAACCCAGCTCGCGTATCTTTTTAATTGGCGAACAGCCAAACCCTTGGGACCTGCTCCAGCCCCAGGATAAGATGAGCCGACATCGAGGTGCCGAACTGTGCCGTCGCTATGGACGCTTGGGCACAACTAGCCTGTTATCCCCAGGGTAACTTTTATCGGGTAATCTCCGGCGGCATCTAAAGCCAACCATCGGTTCACTATGCTCTACTTTCGTATCTGTTCGCCATCTACGGCTCACAGTCAAGCTGGTTTATGCCATTACACTATCGTCACGGTTTCCATTCGCGACTAACCAACCTTGAGACCCCTCCGTTACAATTTGGGAGGGTAGCGCCCCACTAAAACTGCCTGCCACGCACTGTCTCGATGAGGTTTTTCCTCACCGGTTAGAGACTGCCAAAATAAAGATGGGTATTTCACTGACGACTCCACGGTACCCGAAAGCCCGCTTCAAAGTCTCCCCACTATACTACGCATTAATTCAACAGCCCCAATACGAAGCTACAGTAAAGCTCCTGGGGTCTTTTCGTCTAACTGCAGGTACCCGGCATCTTTACCGGGATTGTATTTTCACCGAGCAAGTCCTCGAGACAGTTTCCCACTCGTTACGCCATTCGTGCACGTCGGAACTTACCCGACAAGGAAATACGCTCTATTTTTCCTTCTTTTATGAACTAGCCCTTACTAGTTCGTACACAATAGGACTCTATCTTCATCTTCAACTTAATGGTCAGATGCCAAGCATTTGGTCTCTTGTTGGCTTGGTTTGGATCATACTTACATTTCTGTAAGCAAGGTAGCTTATGGCTGGGCTGCTTACCCTACAATCGTTCCAATCCTTCAGTGCACGATTTATTGGATCGGTCACTGAACCTTAGAACGATTATAGTTATCGCTGACATTTACCGGGGCTTATACAATCCAGCCCAACATATAAATACATTGGACCCTCCGTATTTAACCTTCCGGCATAGGTCAGGCGTCACCCCCTATACTTCCACTTTCGTGTTTGCAGGGAGCTGTGTTTTTGGTAAACAGTCGGCAGGAAATCTTTCGCTGCGGCCACATACACCCGAAGATGTAGTGGCGGGCCTTATCCCTAAGTTACGGCCGCTATTTTGCCGAGTTCCTTGAGGACCTCTCACTCGTTCGCCTTAGTCTTCTCGACTCTACCACCTGTGTCGGTTTGCGGTACGGAACCATTATGCTTAACCCAAACGAAGTTTTTCTCGGAAGCGTGCTCCTCTCATTCCCTCGCCCGTAGGCTTAGGTTCAGACTCTACTCGCGCTATTGTTACCCGGATTTGCCTAAGTAACACGCTCATAGCTCCAGCTCCAATCCAATAAGAAGCTTCGAGTACAACGCTCCGTCCCTCCATAGGAACATAACAGTGTGCAGGAATATTAACCTGCTATCCATCGGGTCCCCCGTTCGGGATTCCCTTAGGACCGACTAACCCTTCGCTGATCATCATAGCAAAGGAAACCTTGGTATTTCGGCGGGCAGGGTTCTCACCTGCCTTGCGGTTACTTGTGCCGGCATTCTCACTTCGCATCGCTCCACCGCGGCTCTCGCCTTGGATTCATCGCAGATACGAACGCTCTCCTACCACTGACATCTTCCGAAGAAAATGCCAATCCGCAGTTTCGGTAATATGCTTGAGCCCCGATCATTTTCGGCGCAAGGACTCTCGACCAGTGAGCTGTTACGCTTTCTTTAAAGGATGGCTGCTTCTAAGCCAACCTCCTGGCTGTTGAGGAATCCTCACCTCCTCAAGATGCACTGAGCATATATTTAGGGACCTTAACTGGCGATCTGGGCTGTTTCCCTTTTGACCAATGGAGCTTCGCCCCCATAGTCTAACTGCCGAGCTATAACCAACAGGTATTCGGAGTTTGATAAGAAAGACGAGATTTCTCCCTATTCTTTCTTTCCAGTGCTCTACCCCCTGTGGGACCACTCGACGCCAACCCTAAAGCTGTTTCGGAGAGAACCAGCTATTACGGAATTCGATAAGCTTTTCACTCCTTACCACAAGTCATCCGATGGTTTTGTACGGCCAACCGGTTCGGGCCTCCACGACCTATTACAGTCGCTTCACCCTGCTCATGGCAAGCTCATCCCGCTTCGGGTCGTATCCCTGCCCTATATTCGCGCTATTCACGCTCGCTTTCACTGTGCCTCCGTGGGGTTGCCACTTAGACAAAGGACAAAGATACACTCGCCGGCTCATTCTTCAATAGGCACGCCGTCGCCCCGCAGGGCTTCGACTCCTTGTAGATGTATGGTTTCAGATCTATTTCACTCCCCTCTCCGGGGTTCTTTTCACCTTTCCCTCACGGTACTAGTTCACTATCGGTCTCCAAGAATATTTAGCCTTACCGGTTAGTTCCGGCAGATTCGCTCGAGCTATTCGTGTCTCGAGTTACTCAGGAACGGAACCAAAAGAGTCAGTTACATTTCGAATACGGGACTATTACCCTCTAGGGTCACACTTCCCAGTGTGTTTTTCTATATAACCGATTTGTAACTCTTCGCAACTAAATGCTGATTCCGCCCTACAACCCCAAACATGTAAACATGTTCGGTTTGGGCTGTCCCCGTTTCGCTCGCCGCTACTCAGGGGATCGCAAGAAACTTCTTCTTGAGCGTAATGGCGCTAAGCACCATGCTCACAAGTGAGCCGATGCTAAGCATCCGCCCAAAAAGAAATTTCCGTTTATTGCTTTCTATTCCTACAGGTACTGAGATGTTTCACTTCCCTGCGTACGCTCCCACATACATGGGTTCCTGCCGATGACAGGAGGGTTTCCCCATTCGGACATTTCCGGATCAAAGGTTATTTGGCACCTCCCCGAAACTTATCGCAGCCATATCACGTCCTTCATCGCTTCTTGAAGCCAAGGCATCCACCATACACCCTTCGTTCCCATAGGGAACGTTATACACCGCTGTATAATTTGTTGTCGTGAACTTCGAAGAGGTGGTGAACAAGTCACCGATTCTTCAAAGAGCTCCCCCCACAAGGGGCCTGAACATGATGCTGCATGCCTGCAGCTCATAACCTTCTGGCCAGAAACGGCACCAACTTGTACTTCATTGATGCGATTATGTTTTATCAGAACGAGCCCCGGTGTGGAGGATTGTGAGGATTAAACCTCTTCGAAGTTCACGACAATTTTGAGTGTCGGCCGGAGATACATTACTCCGGCCTATACTTCATAAGCCGCTTGCTCGTGACTTATGAAGTATGTGTGTTTGCACCCTGAGGACGAAAAGACCTCTCCGAAGAGAAAACTAATTTCTCAGGGTGCTACCTGAGTCCGAAATTGACGAAGTCAATTTCGGACACTGCCTACCAGACGTCGACCTGGTAGGACTTTTGGAGACAGACCTTATCAATCTGTCTCTCTTGAATATGCAATTTTCAAAGAATCGCGCACCCCCTTGAATTTGAGAAAGAAAAAACCGCGACAGTCGCGGCAAGTAAAATCAGTGACTGACTTCGCTTACTACGACGTTGCTTTTTCACTCAAACTCATAAATACGTGCCCGCTATCTTATAGGAAATAAAAATAAAGTCAAGCGTTCTATCTGGAAAAATACCTCGACTTTTTCACCACTTTATCAACAGGCTATACACAAGCTAAATAGCTATAGAAAAAGGCGGGTTTCCCGAAGGGAAACCCGCCTTTTTCTCCCCTACTTATGCATGTTCTCAATATGACCTTCAATAAACTTAGCCGCCGCATTCTTACCCCCCAAACCAAACGCCAAACCAACTGCAATCGATACTGCCAACATCACACCAGTGAAGAATGTTTGTACTAGCTCCTCTGCAATTTGCAATTGACTAAGCGCCGCCAAAGCACCAAACGAAGTGATCATATAATATGTCAGTTTTCCAAAGAGAATCGGGTTGTGTCCCCCGCCAGTTTTCACTGCTGCCACCACCGACTTGTCGGCCACCTTCGCAATCAGTGCAGCTGCAAAAATAATCAACACCGCCGCAAACACATTAGGCAAATAACCTAGCACTACATCCCTCATAAATACGTTCACCACATCAAGTCGAAGAATATCAAGAGCCGCCACAGCAAAAGCAATCATCACAAACCATTTCACCAAACCACCGACAAAATGTCCTGGCTTAAATTGATAGCCAGCTCGCTCTGACAGGGTATCAACTCCTGCCTTATCTAACGCATGATCCAACTTAAGTACCACAAACATCTTACAGACAATCCCGCCCAAAATCCGACCGATAATCCAACCAGCAACCAGCACCAAAATAGCCAATAGTAATTGTGGCAAAAATCTCATCACATCAATCCAAAGCGCTACCATAGATTGTTCAATTGAAGTCAGCACGCTGTATCCCATAAAGTAAAATTATGTGTTTAATAACTAAATTGTAGCATCAAAAATCCGCCTTGGCGGATTTTTGATGCTACATCCGGTAGCTGTTTGAGGTCACTTCATCTTTTACCCCGATTTTATCAACCAAAACTTGGTGGTTATAGTCGAAGAAATCACGAGTCAGTTTGTCATACAATCCGACGCGGTACATCAAGTCTTCAGACGACATAGCGGCGAATCTGATCTCAATTCCCACCTCGGCTTCCAGTGACCGAATTGCTTTTTCAACCTTAGACTGATTAAACTTTTTCATCGACAACAACACATCGAGCCTTTGCTCAAAATCACGTACAAACACCCCTGAAATACCCACAAAATCAAGTGTCCCTGCTTGGCGCAAGTGTTTTAGTAGATTCTTACCGTCAATTGGTGCTGTTTCGAATAAAAATGTTTGCAAAGCCTGCAGCTCCTGAAAGTCTTTATTCAGAGTATAGCCGATTGCCTTCATTTTATTCTTCTTCCCTTCTACTTCAATGTAAACAGTTTTTTGTTTAATAACTCCGGCTTTCTCGAGTGAACTGATCTCAGTGCGCGCTGTGCGGCGCACTAACTTTGCCCTCCGAGAGATATCATCGAAGGTAAATTCTTTTGACGGGTTAAATAGAAAAAATCTTAGGAGTTTTACTCGGGCGGTGCTACCAAACAGAATTGAAAGTGGGTCTGCCATACTGAAATTGTGAGACTACTATATCACATCAAGTCGGTAGACAGTTTTTGGGGTCAATGTTGTAAAAAAGCAGCGCCCACGTACGTGGGCGCTGCTTTTTTATGCTACCTAAGTAAGTGATTACTTAAGGTTTACTGTAGCTCCGTCACAAGTCCTCAGAAAATATACGATGTTATTTTCTGGGCTCGCGACCCCGGCTCGACCGTCGTGCTCACTTACGTTCCGCGCGACATGTCTCCGCCCCTGGAGCAGTGACTTAAATCTTAAAACTATTTAAGATTTACAGTCGCTCCAGCTTCCTCCAATTTCGCCTTTAGAGCTTCAGCATCTTCCTTCTTCAGACCAGCCTTAACTTCTGCTGGTGCTCCATCTACCATTTCCTTAGCCTCCTTAAGACCAAGACCACAAGCTTCCTTCACTGCCTTAATAACAGCAATCTTTTGTGCTCCAGCGTCAGCTAGTTCAACAGTAAATTCTGATTGTTCTTCGCCTCCAGCGTCACCGCCAGCTGCTGGTCCTGCTACTGCTACTGCAGAAGCTGAAACGCCAAAGCGCTTTTCTAGAACCTTAACTAGTTCATGTAGTTCAAGCACTGACATCTTTTCTACTTGCTCCACTAGAGCAGCGAATTCTGCTGGCACTTCAACTGATTCATCAACATCTGATTCTGAAGCCGCTTCTTCAGCTGGAGCTTCTTCCTTAGTTTCTTCTGCTGCCGCTTCAGGAGCTGCAGTCTCTTCAGTAGTTTCTTCTACTACTGCTGTGTCTTTCTCGTCTGACATAATTTTATTAGTTAAATCCAATTTGTTTGAAAGTGTTATTTGCTTTAGATGCGAGGCCTTCGAAAAAAATACTGTGAGCCGTACGAGTTGTACGGTGAATAATATTTTTTGGAGAATAACGACGCAGATGAAGTAAAATTACGCTTTCTTCTCAGCGATAGCGTTAAGGCCGAGTACCAAACCTTGGATTGGTGAGTTAATAACGTTAACGAACATACCACGTAGAACTGGTAGAGCTGGGATTGAGGCAATCTCAGTCATTTCTGCAGCATCCTTGTAGACACCTTGGAACACTCCTCCAGCAATCGCAATATTGTCCTTGTACTTACCCGCAAATTCTTTGATTTTTTGGGCTGGAGCAATCGCATCGGCGCTGTATGCAACCGCGATCTCCCCTTCTAGTTCTGGCATATCACCCTCGAAAGCACCGTCAAACGATCGCTTCATCAGAGTCTTCTTCGCAACGAAGAAGCCTACACCTTCACCACGCAAGTCAGTTCGCATCGCTGTGGTATTTGCTACGTTCATACCATTGAATTTAACGAATACGATAGATTCAGAATCAGTCTTTACTCCATCTAGCTTAGCGAGAATTTCCTGCTTTTTTTCTTTTGTAATTGCCATTTAGAATATGGATTACGTTTTGTAATTTACACAGGCCCGGAGGCATTTTTAAAATAAAAAATACCCTGACGGGCTCGACCTTCCATACTAAATTAGCTTAGTTTGGACCTCGGCCGGCGAAGCGTATGCTTCATTACTTTCTTTCGAAAACCAGCTGTCATGAGCCTGTTGGCAACTAATATAGCAGATAATACTTAAATGTAAATGCAGGGACCCTACTAACCCTCATTTTCTCGCTTGAGCTGCTCTGCCTTGTGTCCCACCGCGCTAGACATAAGCTGCAAGAAAGTAGCTACACTAGATAACGCCAAAAATACTACCGGGAACACAGCGTAAGGTGTCAGCAGGTAAACAAACATCACAAGGGCAGTAGTCCATACCGACAAACACCAAGGGCAATCGAACAAATCTGCCATAGTACGTCTTGGTCCGGTCTTGGGTTTTTCTAACTGGTACTTTCTTCCGACCTTCTTAACATCCCAGAACTGCTCACGAATAAATTTGGTAATGGCATCGTATACAAATAATCTCACCAGACGCCAAGACGCTAGTGTGATTAATGCATAATCAACCAACTCCAAATCAGCTAACAAAATTCTTGATTCGGTCTCTAGAATAATCGCTCCCATCACCACCAAAATGATGAAAAAGACTGAGAAAACAAAATTCCAAAAATATTGATCAGTAATACGTAACATAAGAACTAATTAGCGTCGCCTCCTATCCCAATAGCCAAAATTACCAAGAGTGCCGCTGCTATTACACCCACAAAACTAAAGACAAAACGAAAGAATGTTTTATTGGCTAGCCGACTCAACTTACCTCTTGGTTCATTCATCATGGTGCTACTAGTATATCAGACTCAGCGGCGCCTTGATCAAAAAACGTGTAAGCCCCCTCTTCTGTCGTAGATTCGCCATTCTTGATATAGGTGAACGGGATTTTCTCTAGCGTCATTACAGGCGCACCTTGACCTGCTAGCACCCCTTCTACGATAGCAATCAGCATAAAGGCCGGACGGTCGCCAGCGGCGATCTCGTACCCACCAGACGTGATGTCTTGCCCACTTAACACTATAGAGCTTACGGTCAGCTCCCCTTCTCCTTCTACACTAAAAACGGTTTGTGCTGTATCAAACTGAGAAGTTTCTTCTAGCCCAGCCAAAATTGGCGTGTTCATATCGGCATTCAAAAAACCTAAGGTGTAGGCATGCGCTAATAAATAGGTCGTGTCATTTATTTTAGTTGTGACATTTCCTAGTGACCGGTAGGCCTCGGCATCGCCAGCCGAAAACGCAAAGGCTATTAACAAAAAGCTGAGTGTGACTATAGTTTTATTCATATTTGATATTTTACCGTGAAATAAATAAAGCAACAAATATACGCCCGCAGACTCCTTTCCAAACAACAAAAAAGCCCCCGAAGGGGCTTTTTTGAAGAATCCGTAACCATACGTTACTCATCCTAGGATAATCCTAAATGGATTATGAACCTTGGATAGTTTCGTAAGATGTTCGGAAGTCTTGTGCTGGAGTCGGTACGTATAGGTCACCGTCTGTACCAGCTGTTACGTAGAATCCGTTTGAGTTTTCTGCGTAGTTAACACCTGTTAGGTTAACTCGGAAGTCACCTGAGGCATCTGGGTTAACAGTTACTCGTAGAGTAAATGTTTCAGTTTCTCCTTCTCGAACTGTGAATACACCTGCAGTGTCTTCGTCAGCTGTTGAAGATAGAGTTCCTGAAGTTGTTGCTGAAGTTCCGTCAACTGTGAATTCAACACCAGTTGTAGCAGATGTACCTTCAGTAGCAAGTTCTCGGATGTAGAAGTCACCTTCTACTGCAGTAACTTCGAATTCGATTTCGAATTCACCAAGAGTATCGTTGTCACCTGAAGTATCAGTTGTTGTTTCAACACCGTCAACTGGTACAAGGATACCTTCAGCTACTAGTGTGTGAGTATCACCAGCTGCAGATCCGCTAGGAGTAACATCGTCAGCTCCTTCTACGTCCCATGCTGCTAGTTCTACTGAAGTGATAGTTGCTTCAATTTGAGTACCGTTTGAGTACCGAGCACCATCGTTGGTGTCCTTAAGATCAACTACTACTTCTAGATCTACTTCTTCATCTTCTTCAAGAGTTACGTCTCCGTCAATGTCGAATACGTACCACACAGCGTCATCAGTTACGTCGTTGTCTACGTATCGTGAATCAGATCCGCTGATTGTTCCCTTGTTTGAGTTTGAAACGTTCTCAGCATCAAAGCTTTGACCGCCAATAACAACTCGAATGTCATCAACTACGTCAGTAGTAGAAGCACCAGTTGTGTTAACTCGAACGATGAATGTATCAACTTCTAGATCGTTGTCTTCAGCTTCTAGATCAGCTACTAGGATTGTTACATCGTTAGTGTCTGAGTCAGTGTCAACAACAATGTCAGTTGAGTCTGGGTTGTTTGAAGATAGAGAAACATCTAGATCTTCGTTTGAACCTTCAGCTTCAACATCGAATTCAACTAGATCACCTAGTTCGTCAGCGTCAGTGTCACCGTCTGTTACAGTTTCGGCTACACCATCAGCGTCGAAGAATCGCATTGATTCAACAGTAACGTTCCAAGTTTCTGGCATGCTTTCAAGGTTGTTCTGCATTGATACAGCAACGATGATTTCTACTTCTTCATCTTCTTCAGCGAAGATATCAAGACCAGAGAATCGGATTGAACCGTCGTCTTCGTCTAGGTATTCATCTTCGTCGTCAGCATCAGCTTCAGCGATCATGTCGCCGTCGATCCATAGAGAAACAGTTTCAAATACTTCCCATGGTTCATCTTCAGCGTTACCACCGTCAGCTGTAAGTTCAACGTCAAGTCGAGCGATTTCAGCGTCACCGTTTTCGAACTCTACTCCGAGTTCCATAACTGCAACATCTTCTTCACCTTCTTCAACTTCAGATTCTTCTGAGTTAACAGATACTGAGTTTAGAGAAGCTTCACCAGATAGTGTGTTATCTGAATCGTCTTCATCTTCGTCATCATCCATCATGTCATCGTCTCCCATGTCATCGTCCATTACTGGAGCAGCAACACATAGAGAGTTAGCCTTTGTTCGTGATGAAGGACCGAAGAATCCTGTTGGGTTCACCAAGTTTGCTGGTGAAAGGATGTCAGCTCGGTACTTAACTTGCATCTTTGAAACTGCAGCTGCGGTCGCTGGACCGTAGTATTCAGTTTCCATTCCTGCTGATCCTACGCCTGATACAGCCACTCGTGTGTCTGGGTCAGCGTTTAGGAATTGTTGAAGCTTCATTACATCAGCTCCAGTTGAACCTGTTGAAAGGTCTCGTGTCCAAGTGTAAGGACATACGTCTGAAGAAACTCCAGCGTCTTGTCCAGCACCAGCTTGTAGAGCTGCTACTTGAGCAAGAAGGTCATTAATCATTGCTTGTAGTTCTTCTGTTGTTTGAGCTTGTGCAGCTGGTGCAAAAGCAGAAAGAACCATAGCAACTGCTACAAAAGCTACTGCTAGCTTTGCAACAAATTCTCGTGCGATAGTCATATAATTATCTGTAATTTGTTTGCGTAATTACTACGCATGTCTCCGAAGAGACGTTAATTGATATATCTAATAATATGAATTAATTCATATTAGTAAGTGGTTTATCACATCACTTACGTAATATCACTAACTTTGCAGTCAGCACACCATTCCCCTCTCGATAGAGAGACGGTGTGCTGCCTGCAAAGGTTAGCTGCGAATCAGGTCTGCGTATCTGCCAGGCGGTCTAAAACGGAAAAAGGTCACGCGGTATTAGTGTGTTAAGACTTTGATTTATTATTTAGAAGCCATAGATAGCTTCATTGTCAAAGTGCGTTCACAACGCAGAGGCTTAGAAAAAAAGCGCTCTTGCGCGTACAGAGATAATAGCATCTTTATACTGGTATAGGAGTTCACAGACTGTGGATACATGGTGTTATAAAACATGCTTCATGTATAAAAATTAGTGAATTTCTAACCGAAATGCCGTTCTCTCTGGTCTGGTTAATAAGACGCCTGACCTAGGGTCTTCTTACACCAGTTCAGCATTACATAACAAAATGGCTTATTTTGCAAGCAAAAAAGACTCAGACGTACATTAATAGACATCTTGGACTTTCTAATTCTTTAACGAAGCTTTCTCTTCCTACACATCTGTCCGTTTGACCTTATAGGTCAAACGGACAAAACTTAAATAGGACTTTATTGATATAAAGTACAAGCTATTTAGAAACCGAGTATCTAGACCAACGCCTTTCTCCTTCCCTGAACACTTGTCCTTTTTCTATAAGACTATTCAACTCTCTTTGAATTGTCTTTTCGCTTACGTCCGTAATCACTTCTGCAATGTCTTTAATGGTTGCTTGCGGCTTTGCTTCAAGGACTGTCTTTATTCTCTCTCCTCTATCGGTCATCTGGCTATGTACCATATAAGCATCGGTACTAATGTCTCCCGCCGGGATATTCACCCGCCGTTGTCGCGTCCCGCCTGTAGCCGAATTGACACCCTTTGTCTTTGGAGCCTTGCTCGCTAAGTCCAACTTGTCTACCAATGAGTCTATGGCAATACCGTCATTACTTAAGTAATGGTTATTTAGATAGCGCTGCACGATATCTAGTTGATCAGCTAGTAGGTTGTGAATCTCACTAGTTACCACCTGAGCCGTGTTGGCAATCTTCAAGTAGCTCGCTAGCGAGACGAGTGAATTTTGAAAAGCGTACAGTCCTTGAAATTGTTCATGACTTTGAAGAGACAAGGTGTTAAGAGACAGTTCGTGAGTTTTAAAAGCTATGTCTTTTAGTTTATTTAGATGACTTTCTGTCTTATTGTTTATACTAGTCTCAGAGACAACATAAAATATAACGGACACGATCTTTTCTGCCTTTTTAAAGACATTATTATAGTAGTTTTCGTCACTTGAAAGTCTTTTAATTTTTATCTTACTGTCCTTTTCTATCTGCATACTGTCCTTGTCGTTTAAACTTTTAAAGACTAAAGTCCCCTTTCGTATTTACCACTATAAGGACATTTTTAATTAATGCAAGCTACCCTAAACTGTCTTTTTAAGCTCTAGTTTTGATGCGGCATACAAGCGATACGTGATATTATGGAGGCATTATTTAAAAGTTATCCAGCATTGCAATAGACCCTATATGGCACGTAAAAAGAAAAGAAAGAAAGTAGAAAGTGAACCGTGGTTTGATGATCTTTCACCCCAAGCCAAGCAAGCCATCGGCGCCGTCCTAATGGGCATCATTGCCGTCTTTTTTCTGTTCTCGCTACTCGAGTATGCTGGACCGGCGGGCGAGCTAACAGACGTCGCCCTCAAAGCTCTATTTGGTACAGGTGCTTGGCTCGCCCCTTTTGCCTGTGTGGTCTATATATTTGTATTGTTGAATCCCAAAGAAGAAGGTAGCGAAGTAAGCGGCGCCAAAATCACCGGTACTATACTTTTGTTCCTTTCACTGCTCGGAGGTCTCGAATTGTACGGAGAAGGCTTGGGTGGTTTTACTGGACTCGCCCTCGCCTGGCCTCTAGCGGCCCTACTTGGGTCGGTTGTGTCTGGTGTACTCATCTTCGGTTTAGTACTCATCTCTCTCTTCCTTCTATTTAATACCGGCTTAAAGATTCCATTCTTAAGTAAGAAAGAGGAGGACGAATTTGCAGACGAAGATTTTGACGACTTGGGACTGCCCGAGGAAGAACTAGAAGAAGAGGCCGAACCAACAGACGGCGACGAAGAATCGGAGGAAGACGAGGAAGAAAAAGGGTCAGCCCTATCGGCGGTCTCGAAGAAAATGTCTAAGTTTGGCAAATCAAAGAATAATGAAATTGTTATCAAAAACTTTAGCGGCACCTACGTAGCCCCCTCTCTCTCTTTACTCAACAAAGAAAAAGGTAAGGCACAAATTGGCGACGTAAAAGAAAACGCCAAAACCATCAAGCGGACGCTGCGAGAATTTGGTATTAGTGTTGAAATGGACGCAGTTGAAAGTGGACCGACTATCACCCGCTATGCCTTGAAGCCAGCGCAAGGTGTTCGAATTGCTAAGATTGCTGGCTTGCAACAAGAACTACAACTCGCCCTCAAGGCCAGCTCTATCCGTATTGAAGCTCCAATCCCTGGTAAATCATTGGTCGGTATTGAAGTACCAAACGAAAAACGCGCGACTGTTGGCTTATCTACCCTTCTATCGACCCCAGAGTATACAGACTCTCCGCATCCACTAATCGCCGCTCTCGGTAAAGACGTGACCGGTAACGTCCACTTTTCAAATGTGGCCCGTATGCCCCACGGCCTGATTGCCGGTACCACCGGGGCTGGTAAGTCGGTAGCTATTCACAACGTCATCATCTCTCTTCTCTACCGTAATTCCCCAGACCAGCTACGTTTCATTCTAGTTGACCCGAAACGAGTTGAGCTCACTCTCTACAACAAAATCCCTCACCTGCTGACCCCTGTGATCACTCAGGCTAAGAAGGCTATTCAGGCACTCTCATGGGCAGTAAAAGAAATGGAGCGACGCTACGACATTCTCGAGGCCGAAAAAGTTCAAAATATTTCTTCATACCACAACAATGTATACAACCCAGCTAAAGAAGAATGGGAAGCAAATGGTTCAAATGAAGAAGACCGGGTCAATCTGCCAGAATCCCTTCCTTATATTGTCATCATCCTCGATGAGCTAAACGACTTGATGCAGGCCTACCCGCGCGAACTTGAAGCCATGATCGTCCGATTGGCCCAAATGAGTCGAGCGGTGGGAATTCACCTCATTTTGGCGACCCAGCGACCATCAGTAAACGTAATTACCGGTACTATTAAAGCCAACATCCCTACCCGAGTTGCTCTCATGGTAGCGTCTCAAATTGACTCTCGCACCATTATCGATTCGCCAGGAGCAGAAAAACTGTTGGGACAAGGTGACATGCTGTACCTATCGTCTGATAGCCCCAAGCCGGTCCGACTGCAATCAGCGTATGTATCTGAAGAAGAAATTAAGAAAGTGGTTGATTACCTAAAGAATCAAGACGCTCAAGAGCTCGACACCATCAACTTCGAAGAACAGGGTGGCAGTAATGACGCGGTGTTCAATGCCATGGTTGGCGGCGATGATGCTGACGATGACTTATACGAAGACGCCAAAATGGCTGTGATCGAGGCCAATAAAGCTTCAACCTCATACATCCAAAGAAAACTAAGAGTTGGCTACTCGAGAGCAGCTCGTTTGATGGACCTGTTGGAAGAAAACGGTGTAATCGGACCAGCCGACGGATCTAAGGCTCGTGAAATCCTCATGACTGGACAAGCAGAAGAAGCCGTCTCAGAGGATGAAGATGAGGATGATGAAGACGAAGGAGCTAGCGAGCAGCAAGAATACTAGCCTATGGAGACATCAATTCCGTTCAGAACTGTTGTAAAGATGTCCCTAATTTCCATTGGCTTTATGTTAATGGTTACCTATATAGTATTCCAATCACGCTACTTTATCATCGGGCCGCAAATCAGATTGGTGGACGAGCCATCCTTGCGTCAAAATAGCCGCGCCATCGTTTTATCTGGAGACGCCTACAACATCTCTCGTCTTTGGGTCAACGATCGACAGATATTTACCGATGCTCAAGGGCGATTTCATGAAACACTAATTCTAGAAAATGGCTACACCACTGTAGCCCTGAAGGCCGAGGACCGCTACGGACGCAAAACATTAGTAACTAGACAATATATGTATAACCCCTCTTCTTTCATTCAGTAAAGACTGTTTGAAGCTAGAAAATGTTAAAATTACATAAATTAATAAAAAACACACATTATATATGGCGGGAAAAGCAAAGAAGACAACTAAAACTAAAAAAGAAGCGGCGGCTGAAGAAACTACTGGTGACGCGAGTCAAATTACCGAAACTCTGCGTAGCATCAAAACCAAGTTTGGTGACGAAGCGATAATGACCCTGGACGAAACCAAGAAGGTTGATATCGAATCTATCCCAACTGGATCAATCGGTCTTGATGACGCACTTGGAATCGGCGGTCTTCCCCGCGGGCGAATCATTGAAATCTACGGACCAGAATCTTCTGGTAAGACCACCCTTTCCCTTCACGCTGTAGCTGAAGCGCAAAAAATGGGCGGCATCTGTGCCTTTATTGACGCTGAGCATGCCATGGACCCTGAGTACGCGAAGAACTTGGGCGTCAAACTAGACGAACTGTTGGTGTCGCAGCCCGACAACGGTGAGCAAGCCTTAGAAATTGTTGAGTCTCTAGTACGCTCAGGTAAGCTAGATGTGATTGTAGTTGACTCGGTCGCTGCCCTCACCCCCCGTGATGAGATTGAAGGCGAAATGGGCGCGCACCACGTCGGCAAGCAGGCTCGTTTGATGAGTCAGGCACTGCGGAAACTCACTGGTATTGTGGCCAAGAGTAAGACTGTGGTTATTTTTATCAACCAAATCCGCATGCAAGTCGGGGTGATGTTTGGTAATCCAGAAACTACCCCGGGTGGTAAAGCACTAAAATTCTATACTTCTGTCCGACTGGATATTCGCCGTATCGCTCAAATTAAAAAGGGTGACGAAGTAGTTGGTGGTCGACACCGCGTGAAAGTGGTTAAAAACAAGGTCGCAGCGCCATTTAGAACCACCGAGTTCGACCTGATATACGGCGAAGGGATCTCCAGTGAGGGCGAACTACTAGCCTTGGGAGAAAAATACAAAATGGTCGCTAAGTCTGGCGCCTCGTATTCATACACTCCCCCAGGAGGCGACGAATCCACTATTGTGAAACTTGGTCGTGGTTACGACGCAGCTAGAAAGACCCTTAAGTCTGAAAAGAAACTCAAGAACGAACTTTTGAAGAATATTAGAAAAGCGATGAAAGAGGAGGCCCAAGAATAATTGGCAAAGCCAATATATTCTTGGAGCCGATCCGTCAGTCCTTTCCTTTCCTAGAAAGGACTAGGATCACCGAGTCTGTCCAATCACTTAACGTACTACTGAAATTCAATACGCAAAATCAGCTGGTACTAAGCAAAGCCAATATATTCTTGGAGCCGATCCGCTAGCCATCCTCGTCCGTAGAGATGGCACGAATCATAAACAAAAGGCCGGCGCCTTCGGCGCCGGCCTTTTTTATTTACTATTAAACTCGCGACAACACTGTTGACCGTGAAGCCATGAATTGCATGAGCTGGTAGCCAGCTTGGACAGCTACGCCGCTCGCTAGCACTAACGTCAGGGCGGTGATAATTTCCCCGTGGTTGATCGCTTCCACAAAGGAGTTGTAGACATATTGTGGCGTTTGACCAACCGGTACAGATAAAAAGTTATTTACTATGCTCGCAACATGGAGCCACTTAGCCAACATGAGAGTCGCGACACTCAAAAATAAACCTTGCCAAAACATAGCGTGAGTGAACAAGCTGATCGCGTAGCTATAATACACTCGTCGCATAATGGCTGATTGTAAACTTTGTGATTCCATACTCTTATATAACTAACTAGTAACAAAAAAGTTACAGGCCCACAACATTACTATTGCGGGCCTGAAATGCCAATTATTAACTGGTCGAAGCAAGATAAACACTCGCAAAACCAAGCAGAATAGCCAAAATCCCCCGCCAGTTAATATGAACCTCCGGAAAGTAAGATGGAAACAACTTAAACATGGCAAAACCTAAGGCAAACACCGTTACAGTAACCATATTGATGATCATGTTGGTATATGCCGGGTTTGGAGCTTTGGTAAATGACTGAGCAATCGCAACATTCATTAATGCCCCAAACACTAGACCGATCAACACTACAACCAGTGCAATGCTGTAGCTTCCACCAAACTTAATCCCCCCAGAAGACAGGAACGATATACTCGTGACGCCAATAGTGGTACCAATAAGCCAGAGCGACGCTGTCTCAGCGGGTTTAATCCCGAAGTTTTTAAACATGAATGGAACAAACAACGAGTACGTTGCCATTACACACATTCCAAATAATGCTTGTACTTGCCAAGAAAAACCACCGAACATGTGACCTCCAAAAGAAACTGATTCAAAATTACTATACGTTGTAAATAAGATATGTCAACCTAATCAGCCAATAACTCTGACTCCTTTCCATCTGCCTTTTTACGAAAGGCGGCTTTAGCGCGGTGGATACGAGCTTTGATAGTGCCGACATTCTCCCCTGTTTCATTCGCAATATCTTGGTGGGACCAGCGTTCAAGGTAATGCCAACGTAGTACCACAGCAAAATGTCCTGGGAGTTTCTCTAGCACTCGCTCAATCGCGTCTTGCTTGTGGTTAAAGCCGGAATGCAACGCCCACTCGCCGTAATGTTGTTCGTATTCTGGATCCATTGCGGCAAACCGCTCGCTATTCTTCACGAGCTTTTGATAGCGCGTAAAGGCTGTATTCATGAGAATACGATACGCCCAAGACGAAAACTTAGCGCCGTCTTGCGGGGAGTATTTATCAGCATTAACATAGATCTTAGTGAAAGCATCCTGCACTACCTCTTCAGCATCGAGTGGGTTACGAACAATTGTCTTGGCCTTACGTAAGAAAGGTTCTTCGTAACGACCCACCAAAATAGCAAACATCCACGGTGATGATTGCGAGCGACGGAGGACCACTTCGTCTTCCAATTCTTCATCTGGTTGCTCATTGAAACCCAACATATGTCTTCACATAGTATCACTACAAAAACTTGAGAGAAGTTGCGCAATCTCCCTTTCCTGCTATAAAATGTGCACAAAATTTAAATAGAAATATGGCAAAAGTAGAATACAATCAAATCTTACCGAAGCGAACCGTCACCATGGATAATGATCCATACTTGATACTTTCTTCAAACATCTCAAAGAAAGACCGGCAAAAGGCCAGCAACAACGTTCGGATGAAAAATCTTCGGACTGGAAATGTTATCGAGAAAACATTCCATCAATCTGATGTCCTGCAAGAAGCGGATATCTCAAAGCAACAAGTCAAGTACCTATACGAGAACCGTGGTGAATATTGGTTCTGCGCCCCAGATAATCCAAAGGATAGATTTAACCTAAGCGCAGAAGTAGTTGGAGAACTTAAAAGCTTTGTGACAGAAAACTCTGAAGTAGAAGCGATTGTATTTGATGAGGAGATAATGAGTGTGAATATTCCGATTAAGGTAGAGCTTAAAGTAAAAGAGGCTCCTGATGCGGTCAAAGGTAATACCTCAAGCGGAGCAACCAAAGAAGCCATTCTCGAAACCGGCTTCTCACTGCAAGTTCCCCAATTCATCAACGAGGGTGATGTGGTGGCAGTAAATACTGATAGTGGTGAATACACTGCGAGAGTAGATAAAGCCTAAGAAAAAGCCGGAAGCAAAGCTTCCGGCTTTTATTTTTAGCCAAAAGGATGATCCAGATACGAGGAGCAACAAGTTTCTAGAGGAAACGGTAGGCTGCTACCGTGACTGATAAAAACGAAGTTGCGACAAAGTAGATGAATTATATCTTTTGACTAAAATGGGATGTCTTCTGGATTGATTTCCTCTTCTGGGTAGTCTGGTACCGCTGGCGCCTTACCATCATCCTTCGGAGCTGAGTCTCCCCCGCTGGCTGGAGCTGAGCTCCCACTTCCGCCCTTTGGACCAAATTGTACACGATCGGCCACGATCTCGGTTCGGTACTGCTTTTGCCCATCCTTTTCCCAACTTCGAGTCTGGAGTCTCCCTTCTACGTACACTCCGTTACCTTTCGAGAGATACTTGGCGCTATTTTCCGCCTGATTACCGAACACAACAATGTTGTGATAATCAACATTTTCTTGTCTGTTACCATCCCGGTCTTTATATACGCGATTGGTTGCAATAGACATTGAGCAAACGTTCATTCCGCTTGGCAGAGCTTTCAGTTCTGGATCCCTAGTTAGGTTTCCGTAGATCATTGCTTTGTTTAGATACATATAATAGATTCCTCTTTATTTGAATATGGAGCTATTATAACCTGTCTGCTAATACCCCGCCACATTACACAAAACCACCCTGGAAGGGGTGGTTTCATTACTCAAGTTTGAGTGAGTTGTTAATTTCTCTCAAAAATAACTGTAGGTGTGCCAGCTGGACTGATTTTATGAGGAAGCTGTATTTTTATATACAGCGACTGAGATAAAATCAGGAAGCTGGTGCAGATACTTTATTTTTGTAGAAATTAATGCTGGATGTATGGGAGTAGAGCGAGGAACCGTGCTCGCTTAGTAGCTCGCGCAAAATTTCGCTGTCCCTTGGCAGTCATACCAGTTCGACGTCGACTCATCATACGTGAGTGCGGGTTTACGTTACTCCGCAATCGATTGATATCCTTGTAGTCGATGTGGTTAGCTGGTGGATTTACTGTTTCTTTTTCCATACGACAATTATTCCTTAGTTTCTTCAGCTGCTACCTCTTCTTTTTCTTCAGTTTCATCCTCCTTAGCATCTTCTTCTTTAGCTTCAACTGCAGTCTCTTCACCAATCTCTACTGTTTCACTCTTACTATCAGTTTCAAGTGCTTCGTGGAAGAAGAAAGGATTCGCTTCTTCTACCTTAGTCAACTTGATAAGTAGGTGTCGCAATACTGAAGCATTGGCTTCAACTGTAGCGTTGATTTCATCGACTTCAGTCGGTGCAATGCTAAATCTTACCCATCCAAAGTACGCGCTAGAGAACTTTCGATTTCGTCCTTCTAGATACTTTTCGATTTCGTATGCGAGATCGAATCGTGCTGGCGCTTCTTCAGAAGTAATTTCACCTCCATGCTTAGTAATTAGATCTTTAAGATCTTGTGCTACTTGAGCCACTTCCCCTTCAGCAATCGTTGGAAGTACGTGGAAAGCTAGTTCGTATGAACCGGCTTCGACTGCTGGCATTTCTTTATCAGACATGTGTGTGTCTTAATTAATAACGGCAGAACAGTACCATACATACTCCTTAGCTTCAAGGCTAAAGCGCGTGTTAGAATAGGCACATGAAATTGCCGCACGACACTACTTTATATGTCATCGGAGGCCTAGCCGTCATTGGTATCGCTAGCGCTAGCTACCTGTATGTGGAAGGTCAAGAGAAAAGCGCGAATATCTCTAGCTTGGAACAAAAGAATTCATCTCTCACCACTGAACTTAACAAAACCACCACCACTCTCACCAACGAAAACAACACCCTTAAATCCGAACTCGAAGACCTTAAGGAAAGTTTAGAAGAGCTAGCTGACAACTACCAAGACGAGCGCAATCGCAATGAAGACTTCGAAGACCAAATCAGAGCCCTGTCTGGCACCCTCGGTGATCTAGACAAACTAGCCAGCATCGACGAAGAGCTTCTCATGAAGTATTCAAAGGTATCTTTCCTTAACGAAAACTACACGCCAGAGCGACTACGCCAACTCAAAGAGGACTGGGTTGCTCCCGACCGCGGTGACGAGTATTTTCACTACCGCGCCTACAAACATCTAGACGATCTGATGGACGAAGCAGAAGATGATGGAGTAGCTCTCTCGATTGTATCCGCCTATCGCTCTTTCGATGAACAAGGTGAGATCAAAGGTAATTTCACGCAAATTTATGGTACCGGAGCCAACGCCTTCTCAGCCGACCAAGGTTATTCTGAACACCAGCTCGGTACTGCCGTCGACTTTTCTACAGCCGCCATCGGCTACCAGCTGGAACAACCTTTCGACCAAACTGAAGAATTCAAATGGCTCGAAGGCAACGCCTACAAGTACGGCTTCATACTCTCCTACCCCCCTGACAATGAATTTTATATTTACGAGCCATGGCACTGGCGCTTTGTAGGCACCGACCTAGCTCGACACATTCACCGCTCGAGCGACACCTTCTACACCATGGAACAACGCGAAATTGATAGCTACCGACTTAATTTCTTTGACTAATGAAAACTGATAAAGAAATTGCTTATCAAAATTTTTGGAATAACCTTAAGCATGCTTACCCGATTTCAAATGGAGATATCCGGTTACCAATCGCTAGGGATCTTATTGAAATCCCAGACCTTGATCATAAAGAATTGCAGGATCAACTTAGAGTTGTCCTAGATCAACTTCTACAAAATGATGAAATAAAAGCAACTGCTAACAAACGTGCAGAAGACGCGGGAGATAATGATCTTATCCCTCTCATTAATGACGATTACACGGGGGTTGTTAGATTTGATTGTCTTTGGAACCCAAATACTTCAAGAGTATCTATTTTAGAGATTAACTGCGACTATCCTGACGGTCTACTGCTGCATGACAAAACTTACTCGGCTTTAGCTGATCGCTCAACAAACGAACATAAATTTAACCTAAACAAACTGTTCGGGGACGAAGAAACTGTAGTTCTACATAGTGACGACGCTTTCTTTCTGGATGCGTATGCAGTTGAATCACAAAATCTCAAATCTCTCGGAAATAACGGCAAAAGAATAACTGACCTGAGTGAGGCAACCGAGGGGTCTGTTGTACGACGCTGCCTTGAAACCTCCAAAATGACTTCAGATATGTTTGATCATTTTAGAACCAAACGACTGAAGCCAATAAATACAATGGCATTAAGAACCCTCGGTTACAAGGATCTATTGCAGGAAATAGACCATCCATACGTTCTTAAAACTACGAAAGTCACCACTGATATCATTGACTATTGTAACCAGCACAAAGATGACCTTGTACTTAAACCAATTGATGGTTGCGAAGGCTTTAATATTTACTTTGGCCATAAGCTTAACCAAGTAGAATGGTCAAAACTGATTAGCAAGCTTTCTAATACAAATTACATCGTCCAAGAGTTAGCTCATATCCCCCAGATGAAAGTTAGCTTATACGATGAAGGAACCGTTATTGATAAAGTTCTATACTATGATCTTTGCCCACATTTCTTCATTAAATCAGGAGAGGTGATTGGTTCAGGTCATACTCTGATGCGATTTTCAGAAAACCCAATTGTTAACGTCTCCCAGGGTGGCGGGATTGGTTATTACAAACTGTAAAAACTCTGAGCGTTTTTTATCAGCTGTGTTCTAACCTCTTCCTCATCCACCCCCTTCAATTCGGCTATTTTTTTGTATACCTCAATCACGTAGTGTGGCTCACAACGCTTGCCGCGATGTGGCACTGGCGACACATAAGGAGAGTCGGTTTCCGCGTGGATGCTATCGAGCGGTGCCCACTTCACCACTTCTTCGTAGTCTTTCGCAAAAGTAATCACTCCAGTGAAGGAAATAGTGCCCCCTAGCTCGAAGAATTTTTCAGCTTCAGCGATAGTACCCGCATAAAAATGCACGTTAAAAGGCACTTTGGTGTACTGCTTTAAAGTCTCGTAGACATCGGTGTAAACACTGCGTCCAGTCGGACTCTCATTCCCCGGCTTTGGCCCGCGTGTATGAATCATCAGCGGCAACTCTAATTCATTCGCTAGTGCAATTTGCTCAATAAACGCTTTCTCTTGGATAGCGTAGCTGTCTTCTGGTGTGTGATAATAATCAAACCCACACTCACCAATACCGATCACTTTTTTAGACTTAGCCAGTTCGCGGTAAAAGTCTTTGTTAAATTCTTCACCCTTACTCTTAAAAGGTTCGCCGCCACCCAACTCTTCCTCATCATGCATCCCCGGTACAGTTTGGATCGGGTGCAAACCCACAATGGCGTACTGAGAATCATATTGCTCCGAGAGTTCCACCCCCCGCTTACTGGTACTCTCTTTGGTGCCCACATTAATTACCGATACCGAAGCCTCCGCACAAGCCTGCGATACAGCCTCAACATCCTCCTTAAAAGCAGATAAGTTTAGGTGAGCATGCGTATCGATGTATTTCGTATTCATGATAAAAATTCTTTAATTTTCTCTTTATAGTCAGAGAAATCTAAGTAGTCATGATTATCTCCTCTTAGGGTAAATAATTCAATTGAAGGTGCCAAGATCTCAAGCTTATCTTTAGTAAATTCATAATTAGCGGTTGGATCACTATCATTATGAAACGCTAAAGTTCTAACTTTATAGTCACTCAGAGGATCCCAATCACCAGCGTAAAATTCCTCCGCAAAATCTAACGGCATACCAAAAAAGACAGTCTGCTTGGGGGTAACAATACCATCATGGACAGCTTTTAAAGTTACTAAAGAGCCAATTGATTTGGCAAAGACGTGCCAGGTATCATCTTCGCTATTTCCGATAGTCCTCTTAATTTTTTCCAATTCTTTATCAAGGCTAATAAAATTCTCTTCATTATCCCAGTGGTCATAGTATTGCATCACCACCTCATCAAATAAATCAACGTAGGCCAAGGCACACCCCTCTCCCCACTCTTTGTTTCGTAAACTATTCCCTGGCAAGACCAATAACTTTTTCATACTAGATTATCTAAATACTTCTTAGCTTCTGACGGTTTTTTAAATCGCACCACCTTACTTTCATAATTATTCTCCCTAATTAACTTTTCAACTTTGTAAACTTCTTTTTTCTTAAATACCCGCCATAAAAACTCGAGGCTAAACTTTTCTGGGCAACCCAGAATTTCTGGTCGCGGATCATTACGGTGCTTAATAAACCTAAGCATATATCGATAGGCAGAAAACCACCCCGAGTAGTCCAAGTACAATATTAAATCTGCTTGATCAAAAACATCTTGCCGAACCAATCCAACAATATACCCCTCGATAATCCAAGCTTCTTTACTAGTTACTTTTTTTAATTTTTTAGCAGTCTCTTCATCACCAACATAAACCCAGTTTGGTTTCCACATAATTTCATCAACCATAATTACCGGTCTTTGAAGTTTATGCGCGAGCTTTTCACCAAAAGTAGTCTTTCCCGATGCACTTACACCTTGAATTAGAATTTTTTTAGGTGATTTCGTCATAGTTCTCCTATCCTACCACTCCCCCAATCCTCCACACAACCCCTTGTAACCTATCGATTAATCGGTATAATTATAACGATTAATAGATAGGTTATGACAAGAGTTTCAAATCAAAAATTAGATAAGTTGGTGGCTAAAGAAATCTGGAACCAGCTAGGAGAGACGATCGGTCGCTTAAGCGCCTCGAAGGCTGATCCATTTTTAGAGAGTATCCTAACTCCAACTGAGCAAATTATGCTCGCCAAGCGCTTAGCCATCATCGTCCTCATTGATGAAGGTCATACCGATTATGCTATCAGCAAAACCTTGCGTGTAAGCAGCTCTACCGTTGCTCGTCTTAGGGAGACTTATAATTTTGGTAGCTATAGACCCGTTTTATCTGGACTAAAGAAAAACAAGGCAGATTATGTAGATTTTGTTAATACTTTGGTCGATGTGATTCACATAGGACTACCCCGCTACGCTGGACCAGATCGTTGGAAATTACTCAAAAAATAACCCCTTGCTTGGGGTTATTTGTTTAAGACTCTAGGCGATTAAAGAGATTGTCTGGCTTTTTGTTTTCTAGTATCGCCTGTTTTAGAATTACATTCGCCTCAGGAAGGACTGGGTTCAACATTCGACCAATAATATATAGCTCATGGAGTAGCTCTTTAATAATCGCTACCGCCGCTTCTTTGTCCTCCTTTACCAATTTAAAAGGTTCGGTCTCGGTGATTTTTTCATCTAGTGCTTGCACCTTGCCCCAGACAAAATCCATCGCTCCTTGGAAATTGTAGCAGTCTAGAGCATCAATATACTCTGGCGCAAAACCTTGCGCTTCAGGTCGTTCAATCGGTGCATCAAGATGAGTCTCAGCCATTTTCATAATTCTAGCGGTAAGATTACCAAGTCCATTAACTAAGTTTGCGGTATACCACTCATCCATTTTCTCCCAAGTAATATCTGAATCGTCAGTTGGGTGGACGTGACGTAGCATAATATATCTTGCCGCATCAGTACCATACTTATCGACTATCTCATACGGATCGATCACATTCCCGATCGATTTACTCATCTTTTGGCCGTCGCTATTTATAAAACCGTGATAAAAAACTCTATCGGTCGCCTGAATACCGGCACTCTTTAACATCGCCTGCCAGATAACCGATTGGAAGCGGATTTGGTCCTTACCGGCTAGCTGCAACGTGCTGCCATCGTCCCAAAATTTCTTAAACTGACCGGCCTTATCTTCTGGCCACCCGAGGGTTGAGATGTAGTTAGTCAGCGCATCAAACCAAACATACATAACATGCTCGTCATCACCAGGCACCGGCACACCCCAATCCATTCTTGATTTTTCTCGCGAAATACTCAAATCTTCAAGACCTCCCTCCACAAACCGCAGAGCTTCTTGTCGTCTAAATTCAGGTACCACCACACCTTCATTGCTTAAATATTCCAAAAGGTAATCTTGGTAATTTGATAGTTTGAAAAAGTAGTTTTCTTCTTCAATTGCTTCTGGCTCTGTTCCATGTTCAGGACACTTTCCATCCACCAGGTCAGAATCTACTTTAAATGATTCACACCCCACGCAATACAAACCTTGGTACTTTTTCTTATAAATATCTCCGTTCTCTTCGCATAGTTTCCAGATATGCTGAGCTGCCGCCTTATGCTCAGGATTGGTTGTACGAATGAAATTAGTCCAGGACAAATTAAAAGCGGTCTGCAAATTATCAAACTCAGCAGCGTACTTATCGGTATATGACTGCCTATCAACACCAGCTTCATCGGCTTTCTTGGCGACTTTTTGCCCATGCTCATCAGCTCCGGTATTAAAAAACACCTCGTGTCCCATCAGTCGATAGTATCGTGCTAAGGTATCCGCCTGCACAAACTCAAGGGCATGACCCATATGCGGTGACGCATTTACATACGGTAAAGTAGTAGTGATATATTTTGGTGTTTTTTCTTCCATGAAGATTACCTTACCATGGTGTATATATAAAAATAAAGGGGTCATGAAGACCACTCCCCCTCTTGTCTAGCCGCCTCGCGCCTAAGCCGGCGTTCACGCTCTGTATGATCCAAAAAACTTTCCAGAGTATTGTAGTGAACATGACGATAGCCTTTCACAGCCTGGCGACAAAAGTAGCAGTAGTGAAACCTGACGTCATCAGTTCTCTCAATTAAGGTCACCTTCATGTAATCCCCTCCTCCGGCCAACCCTCTTATAACCCCTAGATCAAAAAGAGTAAAGTTATTTTAGTTTTTGAATCAAGTCAGAAATGGCCACACGCTCTTGTTCACCAGTATCACGATCACGGACTGTCACCGTATCTGTGTGCTCCGGCGCTTCTTGTCCTAGCGTATCAAAATCGATTACGATGCAGTGCGGAGTACCAATTTCATCCTGCCGACGGTAGCGCTTACCGACGTTTCCATTATCGTCCCAGGCCACGTTTCCAAACTCAGTCTTAAGCATGGTAAATACTTCTCGCGCTTTTTCGACTAATTCTGGCTTGTTCTTCAAGAGTGGTGATACCGCTACCCGGTTTGGCGCCAAGTGCTTAGGCAGCTTAAGATAAGTACGAACATCTCCATTCATTTCGTCTTCAGTGTAGGCTTCACAAAGTACAGCAGTGATAGCACGGCCAATTCCAAATGATGGTTCGAGTACGTGTGGCACATAACGACTGCCATCGGGTTCAATGTATTCCATTGATACTCCACTGGCTTCCATATGATTTTTAAGATCATGGTCAGTTCTGTAAGCAAAACCACAAAGCTCATCAAAGCCTTTACCTGGGTAATTGTATTCAAAATCAATTGTCCGTTTTGAGTAATGTGCAAGATCGTTATCAGGCACCTCGTATTCACGAATATTATCTTCAGACAAACCTAAATGAGTGTGCCACTTTTTGATGTCTCCTCTCAGTTTTTCAAACTCATCTTTCCAGGCTGCCTCCTTAATAAAATACTCAATCTCCATCTGTTCAAACTCACGCACCCGAAACAAAAATTCCCGAGGAGCAATTTCATTGCGAAAAGCTTTACCGATCTGAGCAATACCAAAAGGCATTTTTGGTGACATCGTATCGACAACATTCTTGAAATTAACAAAAATACCTTGGGCTGTTTCTGGCCGTAGGTAGACCCGTCCTTCGTCTCCGGCAGTGGCTCCAATACGACTCTCAAACATTAAATTAAACTGTCTGGCAGGAGAAAGTGGATTACCATTGGGACTTACAATTTTATTATCAACAATAATTGCATCTATCTCTTCGAGACTTAAGCCGTCGGCTTCATGTCCAGCGTCTTTAAGTAAGTGGTCTGCTCGATAACGTTCTCCGGTTTCAGTATCTTCTACCAAAGGATCACAAAAGCCGGCGCCAGTGTGACCAGAAGCATCCCAAACTTTTCCATTCATCAAAATAGACGCATCAAGACCATACATATCCTCTCGCCCATCGACAAACATCTTCCACCACTCGCGCTTGAGATTGTTATTGAGAGCTACCCCCAATGGGCCCAAGTCCCAAGTTCCTCGTAGTCCACCGTAAATTTCACTACCTTGAAATACAAAACCCCGTCGCTTACAGAGACTGACAATTTTGTCCATTTTGTTGTTTTCTTTTTCGTTCATTATCCTGATTAAAATATTAGTCTGCTACTGTTCCGTTTCCTTCGTCATAGCCCATTTCTCTTGAGAGTTCAGTTGTAACAGCTTCTGCCCTATCTTGCAACAGCGCCCCAGTGAAGCGGTCGTTGGCTCGCACTGTTTGTGAATTTATCAAGACCGGTCGATCACCCTCTTGAGAGCGGCTCGGCACAATGTCAAGTTGAACATTCATAGTCTTTCTTTCCCCGGCATCGATATTACCGGCCAACCACTCTAGTTTTTTCGATACTGAATTGAAAGTCACTGCTCCATCAGCTTCAAAAGAATTGGCCCATTCAACATAGACCGGCAAGCTCGACTCAACAATAGTGTCGGTCAGATCATTGGCGCCCGCCTCAGCCACCAAAGTTATATTGTAGCTAGTCATTTCTCCCACCCTTGGCGGCACTGGCCCACTAATCAAACTAGCCTGATTTCCAAGACCAACGGTAGCTGAATACTTGGCTTCTGCTCGAGTTGTCCCGATCAAAGTTTCTTGGGCACTTTCTTCGGCCACTCGCCTAGCGTAGACATTGATCACAATATCGAACGAGGCGGTACTTGGGTTATTGTTTGGTTTTATATCAAAATTAATTTGACGGGTATCACCTGGGAAGATGCGCTCAAAGTCCTCATTATTAGAAACCTCCCAACGCACCACTCCGCGGTTGGAATCATAAAATCCCTGGCCGCTAATAATTGAATCTTCATTTAATGCATTCCCTCCTGGCTCTACTTCCACCACCAAATCATAAACTGTCTCATCTAAGGTATTGGTTATATCCACCACCACTTTTGCCTCTTCGCCCTGACTTAAGACTACTGATCGACTTTTATCATCATTAATCGCAATATCTAAATTAATAAAAGGTCGCTCAATCAAAAAGTCGGATGCGCCTTCGGCCAAGCTGGCCCCAACGATGAACTGATTGTCAGTATCTGGCGGACCGGCCACGAAATTAAGACTTAGCTCTTCCTCAGTCAATCCGCTAATAACACCTTCGATTTCAATAGAAAATTCTTCGTCAGGCAAAATTTCTTCAATGCGCCAGACATTTTGTGCAAAAACTGGCTCCGGGTCTGCTGTCTCAAAATCAAAACCATTCGGATAAGATGCAGCAATCAAAATGTCTGAAAGCGGCTCAGAAGCATTTGATACCGCTGTGACCTTAACCTGCACCAATTGCCCAGACGCCACCTTCTCTACATTATCAATCCGTAGCACCAACGGTGACGAACTAATCCTAAGTGCCAGTGGTGCAGATTCTTTGTAAAACATACTATTAGAACCTTCCACTCGATACTCCAACGTAGCTTCTATCTTTTTCTCATCATTCTCATCGCCAAAAATAGTCACGCTAACTGGCACATTCACCGTCTCACCAGGAGAGAGGTCACTAATCGGTATACGCTCCTCAAATAAATTGCGCGGGTTGTCTTCGACTGATCTGGTACCAGGAGGATATTTCACTATCAAGGTCGCTGACTCAATCGCCACTGCGTTTTGGTTATCGACTTCAATTTGCATAGACAACATCTCTCCTCCACCAATAAATGACGGTGCTTCAATATTCAAATTAATGTTTTCACTTGAAATTTGATTGTTGCCTTGGAACAAGGTCACAATGGAAAATGTGGCCACACAAATAAATAAGAAAATACTCGCCACTAAAACAATTGTGCGATATTTTCTGGCAGGTTCTGATGTGTCTTGATCTAAGACATCAGCCTCATCCACGACTTCAGGCTCTTCCGGTTCGGTAGGGGCTGGTTCTGCAGTAGGTTTATTCTCCCAGTCTTTTGATACATCTACTTTTATATCGGTAAGCCTATGACGCTCACTCTCACGCAAAGCCGGGCCGCGGTCGTATAGACGGCGGCGCATCTCATCGATTTCCTTTTGGGTTTTCAACGGCTTCATATCTTGGCCATAATTATACCACTGTAGCTACAGATGGCTGACATCCACAGCGTGGGCATAAAGTTGGCTAATAGCTTTTTCTAACTTGTCATCATAGTGAGCCGCAATATTGCTACATTCACCCGTCAGTTCGGCGGGTATTTTATTACGATCTACATAACCAAGCAGTGCCAGCATGCGGAGCTTAACCACCTCTTCAATGAAGGCGCGCTCTGTTGTTTCTTTGAGTAATGTTTCAAGTCCATCTTTAGCCAAATCAAATAGACCAGTCATCACCTCCTCCCCTTTCAGAAAGCGACGCAAAAGGCGTACTACCGACACTACGCTACCGCGTGCTGACTTGCTGTTTGCTTGCTGATAATAATTTCTGATTGATTCAATACTGCCGATTTTCCAACCACCTTTTCCTTTTACCAAAGACACCCTGAGTAAGGAAAAATCTTGTAATGCGTAGCGCTGACGCGAGCGTTCTTCACGAACGCTTCGCGCGTCAGCGTACAACATCCCCGCTTCTCTAGTAAACAATAAGTAAGAAGCATCGGCGGTGTTTCTAACAAAAGTTCCGCACACTAACGCCTCTGTGGTGTACGTAGTATAGGCCATCTAGGCAGTCTTAATGGTAAAGACAAACTTATAATCTCCAGCTTGCACCTCTTCCCCAGTAACCTCAGCAAATGCTAGCTCGCTTGCTCCTACTGTTCTTACCAAAAGCTCCTCGTGGGTCTCCACCGCCTGTTTGCTAGCTTCATCTGCTTGGATAGTGAGGGTAATTTCGTCGTCTGGCTGCAGCCCGGCCTGCTTTCTATTTCCCTGCACCGCTCGCATGAGTTCTCGCACCGCTCCTTCAGACAAAAGCTCCGCGGTCAGCTCAGTATCAATCTTTACAGTCTCGGCCTCTTGGTACTCTTTGGCATTAAGTTCTTCAACCACTATAGCTGACAGCTCAGCTGCTAGTTTCGGGCCGAAAACAGCCTGAATTGGTTGACGCACCTTAATCCCAGCCGTAGTCCGCGCCTCTAGCGCCTCGGTTACGATAGTTCTGGTCGCCAACATATCAACCACCACCGACTCATCAATCTTCGTCGTTTTTGGCCACCGACCTAAGTGCACGCTTTCAGCCTCAGTTTCTTCTTTAACCGCTTGCCACAGAAATTCTGCGTAAAACGGCATCACTGGAGCCATCACTAAAGCAAGATTTTGTAGCACATAGCGCAAGGTGCTAAGTGCCAAAGCCTTGTCTTTCTCATCATCACTTTTAAGACGATCGCGACTACGACGCAAGTACCATACTGACAGGTCATCAATAAAATCAGTAATTGGTCGAGTGGCTTTATCGAGCTCATAATTTTCATAACCTGCTGTCACTTCAGCAACCAATTGATTCAGGCGAGCTACCACCCATCGGTCTAGCACATGGTCTGAATTGTCGGCCGCCTCAGTGCCATCCGCAAACATCTGGTACATCACCAGCACATTGTGTAGTCGACCAATATTCTTTCTTTGTAATTCTTGCACCTCCTTCTCAGAAAAGTTTACATCTTCCCCTCTTATCAATGACGATGACAGGAGATAAAAGCGAATGGTATCGGCACCCACCTGACTGATCAGCTCGACTGGATCAGGATAATTCTGTAATGATTTACTCATCTTCCGGCCATCTTCAGCCAGCACCAAGCCATTTGTTACGACGTTTTCATACGGTGACTTACCGAACAAAGCCACTCCCAGCACAATCATTGAATAGAACCAACCACGAGTCTGATCTAAACCTTCGCCAATAAACTGCGCTGGGAATCGTTGCTGCAGGAACACCTCTTGATCACACGAGAATGGATAGTGATTTTGAGCGTACGGCATTGAGCCAGATTCAAACCAACAATCAAACACATCCGGTACGCGCAAAAGTCGCACTCCCCCATCATATAATTCCACCTCATCTATGTATGGACGATGGAAATCAAGTTCATAATTATCATTATGCGGTAGTGGACAAAAATCTGGCGTGCGCACTTCAGCGTTGTTGAAGTAGGCCGCTCCGTCAGCGAAGTAGCTTTTTGACTGTTCGATATTCAAGCCGTCAATTGCACACTCAAGAGCAAACAATGGGCCGGCGTGACTGACAATCAAAATCTTCTTGTCGGCATAGCGCTTATCCAGATCGTACAAGAACTCTCCCATACGCTTTTGTACGTCTAGGCGGTTTTCGGAACCAACCAATTCTTTTTTAAACTTTTCTTCCCAAGTACCAAAGCTGGCGTTGTACTCTTTCCAAGTCTGACCTTCAAAATCATCACTCAGGTCAAGTTCACGAATCCGATCATCTTCAATTAGTTCGACGCCAGGAAAACGGGCGGCCACAATTTCAGCCGTCTCTTTGGTGCGCTGGAAGCCTGAATGAATAATCACATCGATATCTTCTAGCTTTGCAGCTGACGTTGTCGCCTGCTCTTTACCTTTATCAGTCAGTCCGTCAACATTTGCTTTGTTGCAGCTAATGATACCTTTGATATTACTTTCACTCTCACCGTGGCGCATTAGTACATACTGATTGCCACTAGTTTTCACTAATTTCTTTAGCTCTTCGAGCCCACCAATGACATGCACCTCGTTTGTGTCCGGATTTTTCCAGATCGGTAAAGGTGCTCCCCAATAACGCTGTCGTGACACTGCCCAGTCGCGCGCACCCTCAAGCCACTTTCCAAAGCGATTCTTCCCTACATGTTCTGGCACCCAATCTACCTCGGCGTTTGCAGCCAATAACTCACTGCGTAACTTGGTCACTTCAACAAACCAAGAGGTGGTGGCGTAATTCAGAAGCGGTGTCTCACAACGCCAACAATGCGGATAGCTGTGAGTAATTTTTTCCTTACCAAATAACACACCTTTTTGTGCCAAAGCGCGAATGATCTCGATATCGGTGTCCATATGATTGATATCGGCTGTCTTGTCATCTTTTGGCTTTACCAGCAGACCTGCAAAGTCAGTAACAAAATCCATAAAATGGCCGGATTCATTGACATGGTGCCGGATTGGCACCCCATTCTCTTTGGCCAAATTCATGTCATCTTCTCCATACGCAGCTGCAATGTGCACAATACCACTACCTTCTTCACCGACCTCAACATAATCGGCGTGGTAAATCGTCCAGCAATTTTCTTTTCCGTCAAACTCTTCCTTTTGATGATAATCAAAAGGTGGCTGATACTGCTTGCCGATCAGTTCAGACCCTTGGTAAGTGCCGATGATTTCAAAAGTCTTTTGTCCAAGCACAGCTTCAATCCGATCCTTGGCTAAGATCACGGTCTTTTCCCCATCATCTTCGGTCAGCTTAACTCGAGCATACTCAATGTCTTTATGTACTGCAGCGGCGATGTTGCCCGGCAGAGTCCACGGAGTAGTCGTCCAGACTATCAGCGAAGCCGCTTCATCTATTAGTGGCAACTCAACAAACACCGATAAATCCTTGATGTCCTTATAACCCTGATTCACCTCGAAGTTGGACAAGGTCGTACCACAGCGTGGACAAAGATGCATAGTCTTAAAACCTTCATACACCAAACCTTTTTCATGTAGTGACTTAAACACCCACCACACACTTTCGGTGTAGGTACTGTCCATGGTCTTGTAGTCATTTTCCATATCAACAAACCGACCCATGCGCGGCACGATTTGTCGCCAATCATCAGCGTACTCCATGACGGTATTACGCGCTTCTTCGTTAAAGTTTTTTACTCCAAAATCTTCAATATCCTTCTTGGTGGCTAGTCCCAATTTCTTTTCAATCAAATTCTCAACCGGCAATCCGTGACAATCCCACCCCCACTGGCGACGCACCCGCTTGCCGTTCATGGTCCAAAAGCGTGGAATGGCATCTTTGAGAGCGCTTTGTAGTAGGTGTCCGTAGTGAGGTGCTCCGGTGGCAAATGGTGGACCGTCATAAAAAACAAAATCCCCGTCTGGCTCATTGCCAGCTGGAGTCTCTAAGGTTTTATTAAAAATGTCATGCTCAACCCAAAAGGCTTGCATGTCCTCTTCTCGCCTGGCCACTTCAGAAGCAGGCTTAGCGTCAACCACTTTTACCTTGTCGCTTACGCGACCATCATTCTTGTTATTCATATTAGATTGTTTATGTATATCAGACATAACTAAGTCACTAATTTGACTTAGATAGGTGGTGTATCAGACCACAAATTGATCGTACCATGTGTGAGGTAAAAATAAAGGCCGGAGAAGCAAAGCTTCTCCGGCCTTTATTTTAATTTCCTTACCGAATCTGTACTTCGTTTTTGTCAGTACTCTTCAATTCACCTGCGGTATCTATTACCACCGAATATCGGCCCAACACCTGCCCCCTCTCAGTCTCCACACTACAACGCCAAACACCATCGAAGAAATTCTCGTTGACGGTGTAGCCGCCATACCCACCTTTGTTAGCACCCGATATTTCGTAACCAAATCGAAAATGCTCATGCCAATGTCCCTCTTCATCTTTATATTCCCAGCGGTGATAAATATCAGTCGACAAACGAGTCGGCGCAAATACTCGAGCAAAACAACTGACCGAATTATATTTAGGATGAAGCACCGGCTTCATAAACGGCAGCTTGCGAAACCAAGGCTGCACTTCACTCTCCACCCGGTAGCCACCACTTTCCAACTTGACCGATCGCTGCACGATTTCTAATTCGGTCAGCGACAAAGGAATAGGAGGAATCACACTGGTGAAGTACAAAGTATTGAAGCCAATATAAATAAAACCGATAGTAGTAATGACTCGCTTCACATTCGCCTCCATGAAATTCGGCACGATCTTGTGAAGTAAGCGCACGACAAACGTAACAATCATAAGCGCAATCAAGCCGCTGCCGATAAATATCCAATCCCCCATCATGCCAGAAATCACTGGAATCACGAGTACGATATATGAGAACAGACCAATAAAATATAGTGCGAGATTATACACCAAGCGATCAGACCGCTTGCCAACAAACTCGTTACCCAGGATGACTCCCAATATTAAAAGCAAAAAAGGGGCGCTGGCCAACCAATCTCCGCTCCGCCCGTAAAAAATAAGCATCCCAGACAACAAACCACCAAAAGCGTACTGCATTAAAAGTGGTGAATACTTTTTCATCCACAAAGAAGCAAACTGTGGACCACGCTCAGCCACTCCCATATAAAGAAACAGCATCGCGGTAGTGGCCAATAGCACATAAAACAACAAGATCAGATTGTCTACCAAGTCATCAATTCGGTTCAGCAAAATTAAGTCGGTAATAAAACCGAGAATAAAACCAAAGGTTAACCAATGGACTCGCACCAAGTGACTGAAGTGTTTTATAAAATTCAGCATAAACTCATCATACCAAACTACCGTCTAGCACTACCTGCGGATTATAGCTTGTCTTAGTCGACAAAAGTTTCAGGTACCGGAAATTTTTCACAAAGAGCGACCACTGCCTGTCTGATCTTTTCTTTCTCTGCTTCGTTGTCTTTATTTTTCAGGGTTCGGATCATCAACTCAGCTAAGCTGGTAGCTTCTTCTTCTTTCATACCGCGGGTGGTCATGGCCGGAGTACCGAAGCGTATACCAGATGGGTCAAGAGCTGAGCGCGGCTCATCGGCGATCATGTTTTTATTGAGAGTGATACCCACTTCATCGAGCACGGTCTCGGCCTCTTGTCCGGTCACCCCTAGTGAGCCGTACACGTCAGCCAGTAGTAGATGATTATCAGTGCCACCACATAGTAGTCGCACTTCGTGATCTTTAAATACAACCTCCATAGCTTTGGCATTTTTAACAATCTGCTCAGCATAAAGCTTGAAGTTTGGATGCAGGGCTTCACCAAACGCCACCGCCTTGGCAGCAATAATATGCATGTGCGGACCACCTTGCATACCCGGGAAGACAGCCTTATTTATTTTCTTAGCGATTTCTTCGTCTTCGCGGATCACAATCATTCCTCCCCGTGGACCGCGAAGTGACTTATGAGTAGTCATAGTCATTACATCAAAACCATAATCGAATGGATTTTTGGCTACCCCACCAGCAATTAGTCCAGTAATGTGGGCAATGTCCGCTACGGTATACGCCCCCACCTCATCGGCTATTTCTTTAAACTTAGCGTAATCAAGCTCCCGACTGTAAGCAGAAAAGCCAGCCAAGATTATCTTTGGTTTGTGCTCAATAGCCATCTCTCGCAAATGTTCATAGTCGATCTCCCCCGTGTCGACATCTTTCATTTTGTAGCGAACAAAATTGAAGACTTTATTGATAGCAGTAGTCGGATGACCGTGAGTAAGATGTCCGCCGTGTGAAAGATCCATACCAAGCACCGTGTCGCCTGGTTCCATGAGCGCAAAATACATTGCAACATTGGCGGCCGCTCCCCCGAGCGGTTGAACGTTAGCGTACTCAGCTTTAAATAATTTTTTAGCCCGCTCGATGGCAATAGTTTCCATTTGGTCAGTAAACTCCTGTCCACCATAGTACCTCCTCCCTGGATAGCCTTCTGAGTATTTGTTGGTAAATACCGAACCACAAGCTTCCCGCACCGCCAATGAGGCGTAGTTTTCACTCGGAATTAATTCAATCCCGACTCGTTCGCGCTCCTCTTCTCCTACTAGTGTTTGATAGATTTCTTCGTCTTGATCTTTGATGTATTTATATTCGCTCATACTTAAATAAATTACCGTAACTGTTAACTTGCTCTACTAAGTGGTGGCGAATGAGTTAGATCATAAAACGAAAATTATTGGCAAAATTATAGCACGATTTAAGATACCAATGACAAAGCCTCTTTGGTCACTTCAGCAGATGACTGAGCGGCGCCGATGGTCGAATACTTTAATCTACTCTAGGAAATAAGTAGACATGGAAAAAAAATTGTAACAATCCCTTCATCCGACTATTTATTTTTCTTCTCGAATCCACCAATATTAGCAATCTCTCCACGTAATGACGGATGAGATTGATAGTCGACCAACTCGATGTCTTCAAGCTTAAAGTCGTCGATATTTTTAATCTCCGGGTTCAGCTTCACTTCCGGGAAAGACATTGGCTCACGAGACATTTGCTCGTTCACTTGATCAAAGTGATTAGAATAAATATGAGCGTCACCAAAAGTATGTACAAATTCCCCGGCTGGAATATCGACCACCTGCGCTACCATCTTCAACAACAATGCGTAACTTGCAATATTGAATGGTACGCCCAAGAAAACATCAGCCGATCGTTGGTAAAGACCGAGATTCAACTTACCGTTTGCCACCTGAAACTGAAACATCGTATGGCAAAACGGTGGCACTTGTGACTGCTGACCTTCAGAAGCCATTTCGTAAATAAAGTCTGGATTCCACGCATTTACCACATAACTCTTACGATCTGGTTTCTTCTTTAGTCCATCAATAACCCACTGCAACTGATCGATCTCGCGGCCATCTTTGGCTGGCCACCGGCGCCACATTCGACCATAGATAGTGATCAGGTCTCCCCATTTTTGGACGAATTCATCATCCGCATCAGACTCGGCAATTTTTGTAATAAACTCTTCCTGAGTCATGTCTTCATCTGGAGCATTTTCAACCGCCCACATGTGATACATCTTCCACGCCCACTCGTCCCAAATATGATTATTCTGATCAACGAGCGGTTTCAAATTTGAATCACCAGAAAGAAACCATAAAAGTTCGGTGGTAATTCCTCGCCAAAATGTTTTTTTGGTGGTGAGAAGCGGAAATCCTTCCGATAAATCAAAGCGAATTTGCCGACCGAAGACTGAGCGAATAAACGGCGGCTCTTCCCCTTTTTTCTTGTACTCCTCAAGTACAACATCATTGAAAAACAATTCTTTATCAGCGCCATTATCAAGAATGTCCTGACATAAGTCTAAATATTGATATTCTGGATGTTTTTTCTCTGACATAATTGCTTTTTTATTTAATCAAATCGCGACCCTTAAAATTGCTCTCCCAATTGTCCTTCCCTCGTTCTTCATTATCATATGCCGTGCTGGGTGGGCTAGAGAGAATCGAAAATGTAAGCTGGGCAATCTCCATGCCTGGCCGGAGAATAATCGGTACGTTGTTGAGATTGCAAAGCTCAAAAGTAATGTGGAGGAAGTGCCCCGGATTAATAAGTCCGGCCGTATTGTGAATCATCAGTCCCACGCGAGCGAGCGATGACTTACCACCAACCTGAACCAAATATTTATTGGACCCGAAGTATTCTTTGGAGATCCCCAGCACCGACACACCCGGATGCAGAATAAACTCTTCGCCATCGGCGACCTCGATCTCCCGGGTCTTGGCGAAAATATTTTTGGCAGGATCAACCAGTGGAGTTTGATGTTCATCATTCACTACAAACTTATTACCTAGCAGTATGTCGTAACTAGCGGGCTGCAATTTCTCCTCATTAAAAGGCTCGAGAGTAATCTCTCCCGCATCCACCGCTTTTTTAATATCAATGTCAGACAAAAACATAATTCCTATTATAGAGAGGTCTCACTGTGGGCGCAAAACCGATTAATAATCTACTCAATACTGAACACCTTATCGGTGCCATAGTAGTCTGGCCAATTAGCGTTGTAGTGCTCAAACATCCGCGCCAATCTTTCTTGCGGCAATTCTTCAACCTGCAGTTCTTGCATCAATTCCAATAACTGATTTTTTACCACATCGGTTTCGGCTTCATCCTCAACGATCTTCTCAAACTCGGCCAGATATCCGTAACCAGCGTTGCGGTCAATGCAGACATTAACGCCCTTGTATTCATACTCTTCCCGATCCCGCGACCACTTGGCCTGATATTTATATCCGGCCTGCTGCACCAAATCATCAAGTTCTTCGAGAGTAATGCTCACTGGTTCTTCAAACTCCATTCGCTTCACCGTGTTTTCGCTGGTACCCTCGTCGATGGAAGCTTTAACTACGAGCAAAACCTCATCATCACGCTGCCGTGTTCGCACTGAACAATTAGTCCCCTTCTCTGCCAGCATTTTAAATTTGTCGTGCTCTACTCCGGTGTATAGATGTTCAACTAAGTCATATAGTTTATGAACGTCACCCCCTTCGAAGTAGTGGTTGAGCTGCTTATTTTCAGACACCTGCTTATGCCCGGGATCCAATTCGGCCATGCGAGCTTTTAAATTTTCAGCATTAGTTTTTTCGCCGAGTAAAGATTTTATTTCGATTTCAAATTGAGACATAAGCAGATACAGATTAAGTCTGATCATTATACCGGCTCGTTTTTAGCCTGTCGCCATTTCAACTTATACAGCCTATGGCATAATTGCCTCTATGAATAAACCACCACTAGTCATTGTTGCGGCCATGAGTAAAGAGCGCCGCGCGATCGGTTTTAAAAACCAACTGCTTTGGCACTTGCCGGAAGACCTTAAGCATTTCAAAGAATTAACCCTCGGGTACCCCATCATAATGGGTCGAAATACCTACGAATCTATCATTAAAATTTTGGGCAAGCCTTTGCCGGGGCGGACCAATATTGTTCTCTCTCGAGTTGGTGAAGAAGTTACGCCAGGTGCCAAGGTGGCTCATTCTTTAGAAGATGGAATAAATATCGCGAAAGAAGAAAACCCCACCGAAATACATATCGGCGGCGGTGCCATGCTCTACCGTGAAGCCCTGCCTTTAGTGGACCGACTACACCTCACTCTAGTCGAAGACGAACCAGAAGCAGATACTTTCTTCCCTGATTTCTCAGCCGACTTTGCCGTCACCAAAGAACACGCACCCCAAGAGCACAACGGCATAAAATTCCAATGGATTGATTACGAAAGAAAAGGATCTTAGAACCGATTTTGCTACAAATTAATGTGGTATTTTAGAAGTAATGACCATCACAATCAAAGCTAGAGCGTTATCTTTCCTGCTCGCCCTTTCATTACTATTCACTTTTACCAATCAAGCCAGCGCCGATCTACCCTGCGGCAACATTATCGACTTTTTTGAGGAAATACATCCCATCGAAGACTGTGAGGATCCTTTTGGCAAATCTGATATAGAACCAGCTATCAAATTGGAAATTAACGGCACCATCATTAATGACGGTGATGTGATAGAAGTAGAAGATCCAGACTCGGCTATCTTGGAAGAGGTAGGTGATCCGAGAAACACCAGTGCTTCTTCTTTTATTTATAAGCACGACGGAGATGACTACCGTGACAGTAGTAATAATTTTAGACTAGCTCTCGACGGTTATGGCACCTACACTCTTGTGACCATGGATGAATTCCTAATGGTCCTTTCGGAAGCAAAACGCAACCAATGGCTAGAATTTTTAATCCCGACTGCTCACGCTCAAGAATTTCCCCCTACCTACACTTACGTGACTACCTTCACGGTGGTAGCGCCCTCTGACGAGGAAGAAATTGACCCACTACTTTTAGAGTACGCACCGATATTGCGAATGCACCCTGATGAAGACTACTTCCCGATGAGCATGGAAGAGTTTATTACTGATAGCGCTCTCTGGGATGGAGAGTTGGTAGATGAAATTGTCCTCAATGAAGAAAGTCTGACTCCAGCCACCTTTGCACAGATAGTAGAGCAAAATAATACTGAAGATTACTACCTCGCCTACAGCGACCCGAACAACCCAGCTTCAATCGATCTCGATGCGGCCCGCACCAAGTACGGCACCCCCGACCCTGAAAATGTGACCGTCTACGCCCACCGCATGACTGACTCCACGGCCGACAAAGACTATATCGTCCTGCAATACTGGCAGTTTTACGCGATGAATAATTGGGCTGAACAAGGAGGCTTTAACAACCACGAAGGTGATTTTGAATCAGTCTTTATTTTCTTGGACGCCGAAACTGAGGAGCCTGAATATGTGGCTTATTCAGCTCATCATAATAATGGGGATGCGGAAGACTTTGATCCCAAAACCTACGACTCTGTGAGAAGGGCTTGGGATAGCGAAGAAGTAACTAAAGATGCTGAACGGCTAGTGAGCTATGTGTCATTAGGATCACACGCGAATTATCCTTATGTAAAAAGTATTAATACTGGTGTTGGCACAGATATAACTTCTAATTCTGGTGTAACTCTAGATAGTTTAAATAAACTATCTAGCATCGATCAAATCTTTTTAAATTTTAGCGGTAAGTGGGGATCTGATTTAACGCTCACACCGGGTGGTGATGGACCTCGAGGACCTGGCTTCCTCAACGTCGGTGGCACAACTCGTTTCTTAAATCCTGTGGCCTGGGCCGGGATCGATACCATTTCGCAATTAGAACTAACGGAAGAAACTGATTACATCTCCTTCCCCAAGTCTGACATTGAGATGCAATTTACCTCTCCTCTACCAGCTGGCACCACCTTCAACATCACTCCCTATCAAGAACCCGTCACTGAAGGTCTGATACCAGACGGTACCAAAATGCTACCTATCTTCTGGGATCTGGAATCATCGCTCGAAAATGACACTTTCTCAGTCGATGTAACCTTTGCTTATGAACCAGAACTGATAACAGAACTAGGAGGTAATGCGGAAGAACTGATTGTTTTCTACTTTAATCCTGAGACAGCAACCTGGGAACCAAAATTAGACAGTAATGTAAACGTAGCAGAAAGCACCGTCACCTTTACCAACACCACCTTCTCTCGCTACGGACTAGGACTTTATACCGCAGAAGAACCTCCGACCACGGAAGAATTGTTTGCTGCACTAAAAGCTGCAATAAAAGACAGCGACTTAAGCCGCCACAACGAAAAGCGCTTGCTGCTAAGGATCAAGTTGGCTGAAAAAATGTCACTAAAGAATACCCGAATCTCCGACCGGACAGCAAAATTTTTACTACGACGAATAGATAGGATGATCGAAAGATTAGAACGTAGAGATCAAATCTCCCCAGAGGATGCGCAAACCAGCCGTGACTTAATTGCAGAAATTAAAATGAGCTTATCACCACAGCACCAAAAATTAAACTGATTAGTGAAACAGTAACGAATGAAAGCGGTATTAGAATTTTAATCTTTCCTCGCGGTCTCACGACATTTCGAAATACGTAGAAAGCAAATACTACGAAAACCAGAGAATTTATAAGATCTATAACTATCCCATCACCTAATATTGGATAAATAACTAGTGCCGGTGTAGCAGCCCCCAAAATCAGCAAAGTTGCATATAAGTATTCAAAAACTGTATCTGAGGTGTTATACAAGATGTTCAATAATATTAAATTTGTTAATGCTTGAATTACGATTAGACTCAGCCAAAATTTTCTAGTGTAAATAATTGATAGTTTGTTATTTTCCATGTTTCTATTCTAAAACAAATGATGCTGCCTGATTGAGTTTATACAGTAGCGGAACCGCCGACTACAGAAGAATTATTCGCTGAACTAAAAGCGGTCATTAAAGACAATAATAAAAAGACTGGAGCGTAGAGATCAAATCTCCCCAGAGGATACAAAACCAGCCGTGACCTAATTGCAGAAATTAAAATGAGCTTATAAGAAGAGCGTTCAGAATACAGCGGTGGTTAGGAAAAAACCACATCAATTATATAAACTCCCAACATCATTACTAAGAAAGACAGGATACTACTGACGGTCGGCAGAGTTACTAATGAGATCACTTTATGACCTGAATGATCATTATTAGAAAAGACTCTAAACCATTTTGATTTAGCTATTAAAAATACAAAAAATATTGGCAATAGCGGTAAGAGCAAAAACATATATAGCTCAGACACCCAATAAACACTATAAGACAATCCCCATACAAAAGGGAACACAAAAAATTTGTACAACACACTAGACATTGCTAATGCTGGGATGCAAGAGATAACTAATACTTTTTTATTGTTGTAAATTTTGTTGTTTTCCATATTTATATTCTACAACGAAGGATATGGGCTGATTGGGTTTATACAGACCTAACCTCCGCAGCTGCTGGAGTGAGTCTTGAGGAAGGTAAAAATATTAATCTTGCATACAAAAAGCCGGCGCCCGAAGGGCGCCGGCTTTTTCATCAATATTGGTACCTAATCAGTTACCTCAATACCCATTGAGTAGCAAGATCCTTCTACGATCTTCATCGCTGCTTCGATTGAAGCTGCGTTCAGATCTGGCATCTTTTCTTCTGCTACTTCTCGTACCTGAGCCTTAGTGATAGTTCCAGCTTTTGATACAAGATTCTTACCTGATCCTTTAGGCTTGTTGATCTTTTTTAGAATCAAGCGTGACATTGGTGACACCTTTACGATAAAGTCGAAACTTCGGTCATCGTAAACATTGATCACCACTGGTACCACCTCCCCCATTCGTTCACGGGTTTGTTCGTTGAATTGGTTTACGAATTCACCGATGTTGATTCCAGCTTGTCCTAGTACCGGACCAAGTGGTGGAGCTGGCGTAGCTTTACCACCGATCGCTTGTACTTTTACTTGATTGATTAATTCTTTTGCCATCTTAATTTAAGTTAAAAACTGTTTAGGTGGGGCGTTCCATAGCCACCAGCACCGTTAGAAGCCTCGATAATGTACAAGAAATATAACTAAAAGGCAAGCGCTAATACCTGGTTAATCGAGCTTTTTGTACAGTTTTCCAGTTAGGACTAAAGTGATGATCCCGATGGCAAGTATTATCCAAGGGCGTTCTAATAAAACATCGTACTTAAACAAAAGTTGCTCAAAGCCGGTAATCACTGCAGTGGCTCCAAAAGTGACCACCAAGAGAAAAAGTGTAGGAAATCTTTTGATCGCCTTTTTTCGCACCGGATCAATTGCCTTATCAAGATCTGCTTCTGCCTGGTCGACCACCTTATCTACCTCTACAACTGTTTCGGTTACGGCCGCGGTTATTTTCTTTGTCACTTTGTCTGAATTTTTCATATTCATAATAATAGCAAAGCCGGCGCCCGAAGGGCGCCGGCTTTTTATCGTAGCGACAAAGTTATTCGCCAATTTAGACCTTTTTAGCAGCTCGCTGCGGCCAGATTCAGGACTAGGTCTGGTCCTGAATCGTGGCCAAGCGCCTGCATAAGAAATTTATAGTCGCTCCCGCTCCTTAAATCTTCTTAACTTGTAGGAAATCGAGTTCTACTGGAGTCTCTCGACCAAACATACTCACCATCACCTTGATCTTTCCACTAGCCTCATCCACTTCCCCGATCTTTCCTTCCAGATCTTTAAATGGACCGTCGGCAATGATGACCATGTCACCAGTACTGAAATCAACTTTGTGCTTCACAGTTTCTGAAGACATTTGCTTCATCAGTGAATTGTATTCTGCCTCAGACAGAGGTACTGGCTGAGTACCGCTACCGACAAAACCAGTTACTCGTGGAGTATTTCGCACCACAAACCAAGACTCATCGTCTACAATCATGTCCACCAAAACGTACCCTGGATAGATTCTCTCTTCTTCCGTTACTCGCTTACCTCCCTTCACTCGAATCTTCTTTTCAGTTGGAACAACCACGTCAAAAATTTTGTCGTTCATGTTGAGCGAGTCGATTCGTTGCTTTAGGTTACGTGTCACGGCATTCTCATATCCAGAATAGGTATGAATTGCGTACCAGTGTCGTTCACCAGTTCCTTGTTGCTTAGCCATAATTAGTAGCTATTTACGATTGACTTGATAAATTCACCAAACACGAAGTCGAAAGCACCTAAGAAAAGTGCCACGATTACGGAAATAGCGATTACTAAAGCGGTATACATTAGCGCCTGGTGTTGTGACGGCCATGACACTTGCTTAAGCTCGGCCATGGTATCGGTGATATATTTTGAAAATTTGTCCATGATGTTTGCAATTAAAAAAGCCCTCCGGGCTTTGATTACGCTCTATAGTACTCCTAATTTTGAGAAAGTAAAGAGCCGGCGCCCTTCGGGCGCCGGCTTTTTAGAATGAATTTACTTAACTTCGTAGATGAGTTCAACCGAAACTGTCGTACTCTCTTCTCCCATTGGCAGGTCCGCTCCTCCAAATCCCGACTCTTCCATGTCCATAGACATAGCCCGCGCTTCGTAGAAAAACGGGTCATAGAAGTCTCCCCCTTCATAAAAGCCAGACAATCGGACAATATCTACTCCCAGCTGATCAGCTAATATCTTCGCCTTGTCTTTAGCATCTTCGATCGCCAACTCTCGTGCTTCCTCACGCAGAGCGTCGACATCATCGATCGTGAAATTCAAGCTACTAATGTTGGTCGCGCCACGCTCACCCACTCCGGCGATAATAGCTCCAGCTTTATCAGTGTCCCGCACCTTAACTGAAACAGATTGAGTGACTTCAAAACCGTCTTGCACTCGTTCGCCTGGACAATACGAACCAATAGGGCAAGTTTCGGGCTGCTGATAAGTCCATTTTGGATACAGGTTGTAGTTTTGTGTCTTAATATCCTTTTCATCTATACCCTGCTCTTTAAGGTATGCGATGATGTCATTAATTTTTGTACCTGATTCTTCTTGTGCCATCGCCGCATCTTTACCTTCGGCATTCACCGAAAAGGAGAATTGCCCAATATCTGGTACCGCTAATACCTCACCTTCTCCGTTAACAGAAATGGTGGTGGGAAAAGCATCATTAACTAAGTCGCTCTGCTGCACCGTCACAAAAGCAAATGCCAATAATGCTAGAGTGGCGCTGCCCAGCATGGCTGCCCCGAGAGTTTTGTTTAATTGGTTACTAAATAATCCTGATTCCATAAATTTAAAATAATTTTAAGAGGCTTCTAATATAGGCTCGAGCTCGCTGTTCCAAACTTTCCGTCTGACCACACACGCTGTAGTACGCTTCGATATCAGACTCTGACAATGGGGTGCGGCGACTGGTGTCACCTAATAAATAGTACATGACTGATCCTGGCTCATCAACGTGACCAATTCCGAGAGCATGTCCCAGTTCGTGACCGAGCACGGTCATCAGTTCGTTATCATTGGAGAATTTATAAATATTGATCGCGCTGCCAGTATAGTCACCCTGAGTGAATTCTTCTTCAGTCACAAATCGATCGTTATACAGATCTACATTATGATTGAAATCTTCAACAATACGATTACCTCGCTCCCCCAGTTCATTAATACGCGCTGCAAAATCATTTAATTCGGTGGCCGTATTACTCAATGACTCTGCTATTTGATTTAGCTCCGTCCGCTCATCTTCTAGCTGGGAAAACACTTCAGCGGGGGCACCCCCACGGTCGTTATATTTATTTACCTCAGCATTGTATGCACTTAGTCTAGATTCATAATTAGACACCCTGGTCTCATAGGCAGCGGCTAGCTCATCATAGTCTTCTTGAAGACCTTCAATCACTTCCTTGATCTGTTCACTCTCTGTACGCTGGTCATCTAACTTAGCCTGCAAATTTTCTTCTTCATTGGCAAACTCTTGCCGATCATCAAAAATAAAATTGACGGTAAAATCTGCCGTATCATCATAAACGAACAAATCACGACGGGTGATATTCTCCCAATACGCTTCGGCTTCAGCCACGTATTGCTTTGCAGCTTCGGGAGACAGGTCAAAAGACGCATCCAATTCTCCCAATCGATAATATAAAGGGGTTGGACACTCTTGCGCGGTGGACTGATACCAATACGTGGTACTGGCCACTGAAGATAGTATTAATAAGCTCAGCAATAAACTCTTCATAGAATATATGGAATATCATACCAGAGCCAACAACACAAACGGCGCCCAGCGGGGACTGCGTAGTCGCGATACGTAGTCCCTGGCAGGGCGCCGTTTGTAGAGGCGAACCTCATATAAAAATATGTCCGCAAGAGCTGAAGCTCTCACGTATCTTAACTATACCCTACTTCTAGGTCTGCAAGTGGCAGATTTACACAGTTAGAAAGACGGCGCCCGCAGGGCGCCGTCTTTCTAAATCCACTTCAATTAATCTACTTACCTCCTTCTGTCAGCTTCTTTCTTACCAATTGCTGTGCGGCGTTCATACTGTGTTGGTAATAGAGAGATTTCACTCCTTCCTTCCAAGCTTTGATGTATAGCTGATTGATTTCCTTTACCGGAGTATCAGGCGCCACCATCACATTAAGTGACTGACCCTGATCGATATACTTCTGTCGTTCTCCAGCTTGTTCAATGAGAGTAGCTTGATCGATTTCAGCAAAAGTCCGGAAGATAGCCTTTTCTTCGTCTGACAAACAATCTAGGTGCTGTACTGACCCGTCATTATCGCGGATGCTGTCCCACGTAGTTTTTGTGTCCTCTCCCTTCTCTTCCAAAAGCTTCTTGAGGGTCGGGTTCTTAATGGTCACCTTCATCTTAGCCACATCTTTGATGTAGCAGTTTGACCAAATCGGCTCAATCCCTTGAGACACTTGCCCCAAAATAAAGGCTGATGAAGTGGTTGGAGCAATAGCCAGTAGCGTTGTGTTTCGACGCCCATAACCTTCTAGCACTTCAGGTTCACCAAGCTCCTTAGCCAATACTTCCGACTCAGCATAAGCTTTTTCTTTCATTAATTTGAATACTTCGGTGTTGAGAGCAGCTGCTTCGTCGCTTTCAAAAGGCAAATTCTTTGCCTGTAGTAGAGAGTGGTATCCAAGGACACCCAAGCCGAGAGCTCTATTGGCTTTAGCGAAGTTGTACGCTCGCTCCATAAATCGAAATGCTGCTTGTTTTTCTGAATCTTCGTGATCTCGCATTTCTTCCAACTTCACGATGAAATCTTCCATCACTGCATCTAGAAAAGCGGTCATTGTCTCGATTAGATCGGTATCCTTCCAGTCATCGTAGTGTAGCAAGTTGACTGAAGACAAGCAGCAAACAAATGACCAGTCTTCTTTACTTGGCAGCATGATCTCACTACACATGTTACTGGCATAAATAGTGAGGTCTTTATCTTTGTAGGCGTCAACGGTGTTTTTGTTAGCTGTATCATTAAACATGATGTACGGATAACCCATTTCTCCCCGCCGCTGAATGATGCGTGCCCAAATCTTTCGCTTGGCTTCGTCGCCTTCGATCATTGACTCCATCCATTCATCGCCAACAGTCACCCCGTGCGTGAGCTTTTGGATCGGGTTCCCTTCAGTCCCGATGTCGAGGAATTCCATGACATCATCATGTTCGGCCGGTAGATACGGTGAGAAATGCCCGCGTCGCACTGAACCTTGCGAGACCACATCCACCAAGGTTTCGAACAGCTGCATAAAGTGAACCGACCCAGAAGAATAGCCGTTGTTATCTGAGATAGACGCTCCACGAGCTCGGAGTGCACCAAAGTAGCCTGAACAACCACCACCGAACTTGCTCATCATCCCCACTTCCCCGTTGGTGTGTAGGATGCTGGCCATATTGTCGGCAGCGTAAGAACCGAAACAGCTAATTGGCAGGCCCTTGCTAATGCCAAAATTTGACCACACCGGTGAAGACAGTGAGATCCAACCTTTGGACATATACTCATAAAACTTGTCTGAGAAGCCGTCTCGTTTTAGATATTTTTCTGCTGTGTCAGCGATGACACGAATACGTTCTTCGGCGGTTTGTTCTTCGCCAAGATATCCTCGGGCCAGAAACGCGCGACTATTTTCGTTCAGCCAGTACCAGGGTTCCATAGATTACTGTGATTATGCGTTTATAATTTTCGCTATTATACACCAATTTAATACTTGGGCGATTTCTCTTTAAAATCTCCCAGTTCGAGGCAAATGGTGGTTTAGAAGAGATCGTCAGAAGTTACAGAAGAAGATCGCTTGTTGTAGTTGATCGATCGCTTGTTAAAGAAGTCTACGTGCTTAGTGGCAATAACTTCGTTGTCGAACCAATCAGTTTCTTCCAAGAGCGCTTCGGACACCTCAAAGTGTCGAGTCAAACCAATCGCAACCAAAGAATTGTTGAAGCGATGCTTGATGAATTCTTTAACGTTTTGTGATGGCAAAAAGTCTAACTCTCCAGCTTCAAAGATCCAGTCTACGATCTCAGCTTCGGCTTCGTAAGCTTCCTCACACGCCTGAATAATTCCCTCTCTACATTCAGCATCAAACCATTCTGGATGTTCTTCCTTGATGATATTTATCACATCAATACCAAACATGCCGTGTAAGTTTTCTTCCTTTGAAGTTGCCTCAACTGCGTTTGAAATTCCCTTGAATAGATTTCGGTGCTTATTAAATGACATCATCACCAAGAATTGTGAGAATAGTGACACGTGCTCAACAAACAATGAGAAAAGCATTACTGACTTGAAGTAGTCACGATTTTCTTGCGTCCGCGACAGATCAATCACTTCTTCCAGGTATGCCATTCGCTTTTGAATCACTGGAATATCTTTGATCTTATTAAATTCTTCATTGAGTCCAAGGATTTCTAGCAAGTGTGCGTAAGCGTCGGCATGCCGCACTTCTGATTCCGCGAAAGTAGCGCCGACCGCTCCGATCTCTGCCTTTGGCATTTTCTTGTAAATGTCTCCCCAGAAAGTTTTCACCGCTACCTCAATCTGAGCGATAGCAAGCATGGAGTTTTTGATAGCCGAACGCTCTACGTCGTTTACGTTGATGTGAAAGTCTTGTACGTCTGAAGTGAAGTTGAACTCGGTGTGCACCCAGTATGAGTGGCGCACTGCGTCTGTGTACTCGTATAGCTCTGGGTATTCGTAAGGCTTGAAGGCTGTTCGCTTAGCGAAAATATCTCGTTCCCGCAGTTTGCGTCGAGCGTTACGATAAATAATGTATTCCTTGGCTGTATTGTAATAATCCTTCTCCATCAGGGCCTGCTCTACTAAGTCCTGAATTTCTTCCACGGTTGGATTACCGTCAATACATTTTTGTGATACTGGGTCGTCGTCGGTGGCAGTACCTGCCTGCACACACATGGCGACAACTTTTTGATGGGCTAGCTCCGCGACAGCTTCAGCAGCAGCTCGATCTCCTTCCCCGGTTTCGGCCAATGCCTTAGCAACGGCGTTGGTGATCTTGCTGATATCGAACGATTGGATTGAACCGTCCCTCTTTCTGATGCTTTGGATTTCCATGTAAGTCTCTAAATAATTGGATTATGAGTAAATGACTTTGGTGCTTGCGTGCAGACGTAATTGGTGGAAGATACTAAATTAGATTGGTGAAACTATTTTAGTGCAATTAGGTCTAGGCGCAAACTAGGCCGCGACAAACACACCACCATTTAAAAAAATGATGCTCTGCTCTTCTGAAGAGAGAGGAGCGTGTGTCATACCCCCGACACACGACTACTTCGTGTGATAAATAAATACTACCATTTTCCAGAATTAGGCGTGATCGAGTGCAGCTCTATAAATAAGGATATCCTGTACTTAGTGCCCTCAAACCTGTGGATAACTACTGAGTAGCGAAATTACGATTCAAATTTTAGATTTTGCCAATATATACAAGGTTTTATTTTTATATTCTTGTACGTGTTTTTCTTGACAGCGCAACAAAAAACACCCCGACGGGGTGTTTTTTGTGTGAAGAACTTATCTTCTTAACCCATCGCGGATTTCACGCAGTAACTTCACTTCTTCTGACGGCTCTGGAGGAGCAGCGGGTGCTTCTTCTTCATCATCTCCATCAACTGCATCTTGCGCTTTATTGATTCCCTTAATAATCATAAAGATAACTAGCGCTACAATTAGGAAATCGATCACCGCTTGAATAAATACCCCGTAGGTAATCACTGCTTCCCCGACATTGGCAGTCAGACCAGAGAAATTTACTCCTCCCATCAATATACCGATAAGTGGCATGATGATGTTGTCTACCAAAGCCGACACGATCTTGCCAAACGCCGCACCGATCACAACCGCAACCGCTAGATCGATAACGTTTCCTTTCATGGCAAAAGCCTTAAATTCTTCAACAAATGACTTCATACTTAAAAACTATAAAATAATAAATTCACTGAAAGTATAGCTTATTAGTGGTGGTGATGGTGACAATGCCCCGCTTCAACGTCTCCGTCAACCTCTCGATCATTAAACCACCAAGCCGCCGCTGCGGTGGTAGCGGGTACAGCCAACAAAAGCCCGATACTGCCGATGATAATCCGCACAATCTCTGCCGCCACCACCTCTTGGTTGAGATTAGTAATCAAACTAGAGTCAGTCTTGGCATACAATAATATAAGTGGCAGTGACACCCCCACATAAGCCAAGGCGAGCGTATTCACTAAAGAACCAATATGATCCTTCCCGACCACGATTGCTCTTTTATATAATTCGTTGAATTTAAAGTTGCGGTTGGCGCGTTTTAGCTCTTGTACCACCGAGGCTTGCGTGATCGACACGTCATCTAACACTCCCAAAATACCGATAATCACACTGCCGAGTAGTAGCCCAGACAAATCAAGCTGACCATTGGTGGCAAAATTTAAATAAACTGAAGCATCGTTCCCAAAACCAGTTAGCCGCATCATATCCACTGACAAAAAGGCGATCAATCCGGTAACAGCAATCGCGCTATATGTCCCTACAAAAGCAATAATAGTGCGCGGATTCACCCCATGTGTACCAAACAAGACAAATACCATGATCACGGCCGCAATCAGGACACTGGTAAGAGCTGGGTTGTATCCGGCCAAGAGCGCAGGGATAAGTAGAAAGACTATGGCAGCAATACTACCCGCCAAAGAAGCCAGCGCTCTGAGACCACCCCACCCAGACAGGCCGACCAGCAACATCACAAACAGTCCGGCCAACATATATATGACTGGCCGGCGCTCAAAATCGGCAAAGGTAATATACTCGTCACCATTTATAGTAACGACTCGATTAAGAAAAATATCGTCACCTTTTTCGAGGCTAACCGCCTCACTTTCAAAGCGCACCACTTCCCCTGCCCGGTCCCCCGAATGCAGTACCGCCCGCACTTCTTGTACGGTCGCAATAGCATCGGTACCGGTGATCTCTCGCTCTCGCTCATCTACAATTTCAATCACTTCAGCCGCTAAGCGTTCTTGCACGTCTTGGTGCAGGTTTTGAGCGGACACCCAAACTGGCACCAACAGTACCAGCATTACCAGAGCCCTACAGAACGATACTCGCCCCATAAAAGCCGATACTCAAACCAATAATAAAGGTGAAAAATAATGACACCATGAGAAATGTTTTGTCCATAAACTAAATATACATTAGTGTATCGTTAAATTCGAATGAAGCTCTCGACATTTACAGTAAAAATAGGTATAAATGTAGCCACTCGGGTGGAATTTTGCCGGCTCTGCCGTCAGCAAAATCCCACCCTACAACATGGCGACTATAGTATAACGGTTAGTGCACCGGTTTGTGGTACCGGCAGTTCGGGTTCGATTCCCGGTAGTCGCCCATCGGCAAATCAAAACACTCCCTTTTGGGAGTGTTTTGATTTGGTGACGGCGGATACAGCGAGCAAACTGCTTTGCTCGCGTCAGGAATCGAACGCCGGAGCGGTGTGAGGAAGGATGACGAACAAGCGAGGTGTGTCCCGCGGCACCAGTTATTTTGTGAGGAAACGAAGCAAAATAACTTGGTGACCGTCAGGACGATTCCCGGTAGCCGCCCATTTTAAGAAGCTATATTTAGCAACATATTTAGATGGTGTTTTTAGTGCCTACTGTCAGTAGTGGAATCAAAAGAAAAGACCCGCCAACACTACGACTGGCGAGCCAATTCGTTCAGTGCTGGCGGGTGCTACGCTACCCTATCAAGACCTTTGATGTATTGTTCGGCGCCACCGTCGATAGTACACAGCAGTGCTACCTCAACCAACATGTCACCATCAGGCTCATGCCCGCCTTCGTTTACTACCTTGGCGCCACCGTCGACCAAGCCATACTTGATTGCGATGTCGCGCGCATCGTAGAAGTAAATCGGACCACGCAGATCAGTATCAGTATCAGGATCAATATCTTCAACGGAAATCCAGACACTGGTTTCAAGCCACTGACTCGTCATCGTTCCATTATCCATGACATGATTTATGCGATCATAGAGATCGCGCAGAGCGTCCTTGAAATTATCGTGAACTTCGCCGTCGCCGCCGTTAGCGGACATCAGATCTATGAGTTGAAATGTCTTGGGCATAGCCCACCTCCATGTACAGTTGAATCCTATTAGGAATAATGCCACAAATATATTTATATGCCAATATTATTCAGTAAATGTCTCCTCACCTTCCCCAACTAATCCGCACAAATTTCCTCAAACTAGTTACGTCGCATGGACAGTACGTGCCCATTCCAAGAAGCGATATTTAAAAACTTATTTTGGGGTATTTTTTTAGTGCCTACTGTACTTAAACAAACCAGACTAAAGCTCCAATCCTTGATGACACAACCTAGCAATCACAACAGCAGTTGGCGACGAACCAAAATCTCCATCTACAACTTTCTGAAAAAGTTCTTCCAAGGTGTAGTCTACAAAACCCAGTATATCTTCCCCTTCATCATGCTCTAAATCCACTTGAATTAGATTTTTTGCTGAATAATATACGCGACTATCGTTAACAGCTCCTTTCTGCTCCGCCACATAAACCTCTTTCCACTCTTCGGCTATTAACCCCAGCTCTTCTTTAAGCTCCCGCTTTGCAGCCACCAGAGAATCTTCATCTTTCTCGATAATGCCAGCCGTTACTTTGTCTTTCACTTTCCCATCCTGCTCATGTCTCCTCTCTCTAACCAGACGAATCTTACCCTCATCTGTTATCGGAAAAATATGCACCGAACCCGGTAAATAAACTTTTTCAAAATCTATAGTTTTACCATTAACTTCTTTTGGTTCAATCATCAACCGAACAACCTTTCCGTTAAATATTTCTTGATTCATTACTGGTTATTATAGTCTATAACGGAAAAGAAAAAGCCACTTCTTTATGCTGGTATACCTCATGTTTTATATAAAGGAACAATTGATGTTTCTGATGTTCCAATAGTTTCAGTTTAGGTACTTGCTACGTAGCATGTTACGTAACATGCTACGTAACAAAGATGAAGCGGAGTATAATGGAAGAATACCAATCTAAGTGTATTTTATCGTGTCACTTTCAACTACAATCAAATCCCTCTTAGAAAATGCCAGCGCCAAAGCCTTGGCCACCAATGGGCCAGAAGGAATAAACGTGGTGCCGGTTTCAATGATTAGAGTCAATTCAGATTCAATCTGGCTCTTCGATTTTTTCATGAATAAAACCAAGAATAATCTGGCAGCTGACGGGCAAGTAGCTTTAGCCGCTTGGACCGATATGACCGGTGTCCAGATAAAAGCCGAGGTTACCTATCTTAGTGCTGGAGCAGAGTTTGAAGAGGCGGCAGCCTGGGTCGAAACTCAAAATCCCGAACGGGTGACCAAGGGTTTGCTGGTACTAAAACCAACTGCTATTTACGACGTCTGCCCCAGCGGCGTATTTAGTGAAGAAGATTTGGCTTGTCCGAAAGAATAATCAAAATGAAATTAATCCTTCCTCTCATTTTGATCATAACTGGCCTGATGCTTTGGTCAGAGTTTGTGCCGGCTGAAACCGGGGTCAACAAAAACCTCGATCGAGAGGAACCGGCAGCGACCTCCTCTCCTCACAATCAATACCAAGTGGTAGACATCATAGATGGGGACACGATCCGGCTAAACATAGACGACACTATCGAAAGCGTACGCTTGGTGGGCCTCAACACCCCCGAGACTGACAGTCCGTATCGAAAAGAAGAGTGTTTTGGCCAAGAGGCAACCGAAGAAGCCAGAAGAATTTTAACTAATCAGACAGTCACTTTCACTCATGACCCAAGTCAAGCCAAGCGTGATCAATACGACCGGTTGCTTGGTTACATCTTTTTAACCTCAGGCGAAAACTTTGCTGAGAAGATGATCAGAAATGGTTTTGGCTATGAATACACTTTTAAAACTCCATACCAGTACCAAGCTGACTTCCAAGCCGCTGAACAATATGCGAAATCTAATCAACTCGGCCTCTGGGCAGCCGGAGTTTGCGATTAGACACGCTCTGCAATTAGATCGTGGTAACATCGTCTAACACAAACATAATATGAATGAAGCCACTATCATCTACCCTCACCAATTATTTGAGACTTCGCCGGCCGTCTCGCTGGGGCGGCCAATTTATTTAGTTGAAGAGCCACTAATCCTTACCCACAATCCAATCCACCGCCAGAAATTAATCTTCCACAAACTAACTATGGATGTTTATCAGGCTGAGTTAGAGCAAGCTGGCTATCAAGTAACTAGAGTGTCTGTCCGAAATGACTTGGGAGAAATCCTGAACCGCGACCAGATAGAACAAATTCATGTCGTCGACACCACAGACAACTACCTCGAGAGAAAAATTGCCCAACTAAATATTGAGCGCGTCTGGTACGACTCACCCTTGTTTGTATTAACAAAAGCCGAGGCAATGCACCGGTTTGTGTCGAGTCGTAAATTTATGGCTAGTTTCTATAAACAGCTGCGAATTGATAAAAATATTTTGATAGACGATCGAGGTGAACCGGCGGGAGGCAAATGGAGTTTTGATGATGATAATCGCAAAAAACTGCCGCGGGACATTGACCGGCCAACAGATATAGAGTTTATATCTAACAATGAGGTAAAAGCGGCGATTGAGTGGAGCGCTGAAATTGAAGGAGAAATTTATGGTGAAGCGGGGTGCTGGCTGCCTTATACGAGGTCGGAGGCGGAAAAATTCCTCCAGGAATTTTTCCGCCTCCGCTTCCACCACTTCGGCACCTACGAAGATGCTATGACCACCAAAGGTACTCGGCTTTTTCACTCAGCCTTATCCCCTCTTATTAATGTGGGGCTGCTAGAACCCGACTCCGTTTTAAAGACAGCGATCAATTATGCTGAAGATAACAAAATACCCTTCAATTCAATAGAAGGTTTTGTTCGACAGATTTTAGGTTGGCGAGAATTCATACGAGCTAGCTACGAAGTTGATGGTAACGTCATGCGTAACCAAAACTTTTTTGCACATACACGAAAACTGCAGGATAGTCACTGGTCAGGCAAGACCGGCATCATGCCAGTCGACCAGGTGATAAATACCGCTTTAAAATTTGGGTATACCCACCACATAGAACGACTTATGGTCATGGGAAATTTTATGCTCCTGAGTCAAATACATCCCGATGAAGTCTACCGCTGGTTTATGGGTATGTATGTTGATGCCTACGACTGGGTGATGGTGCCCAATGTCTACGGCATGAGCCAATTTGCTGATGGCGGTAGCTTTGCCACCAAACCATACATCTCCGGCAGCAACTACTTAAAGAAAATGTCTGATTTCCCCAAGGGTGACTGGGAGGAAACCTGGACGGCCCTCTACTGGAATTTTATTAATGAACATTTAGATTTTTTCAAATCAAATCACCGGCTCTCGATGATGCCTAGGTTATTAGAAAAAATGACTGAAGAAAAAAAGCGCACGCATTTAAGTCAGGCCAAAGATTATTTATCCAGTGATTAATAAGCGACGGCGATGATTGACCGCTATAATGAGACCATGGAAAGTGAGTTCTTGCCCCTTATCAAATCAACCATGGCCAACAACCAGCGTAAGTCTGGCGGACATTTCTACACCGTGCCTTCCGACCGCGCCTACCCCTACCAATGGCTCTGGGACTCTTGTTGGCATGCTCTCATATATAGCTACTACCAGCCAGAACTGGCAGAAAAAGAAATCGAAACCTTGCTAACCAAACAGTGGGAAAACGGCATGGTACCTCACGTGATCTACTGGGAGCGTGACCACGATGTGTACCCGGTTGACTGGGGCGTCGACACTAACACTACCACCCTCATCCAGCCGCCGGTCATTGCATACACTGCTTTAAGAATTTTTGAAAAGACCAGTAATACTGATTGGCTGCAGCGCATTTTCCCCAAACTGGTGAAGTGGCACGAATACCTAGCGCGTGAGCGCCAACTTCCCAACCGAAATATTTACGGCATCATCAACCCCGACGAATCGGGCGAGGATAACTCACCGCGTTTTGATATCGCGCTCGACTTGCCACCAATACACGATGTAGAGGAAAATCAAAAAAAGCGGTTTGCCTTATTTGACGTGCATAAGCAAAATGCGTTTAAGGCTAATCAGGGTACACACGAACACTTCTGGGTCGAAGACGTGCCATTCAATATTTTCACCCTAGAGAGCGTCCGCTCCTTAAGTCGGATAGCTGAAATTTTGGGAGATCAGACAAAATCTGATCAGCTGCTTCAGCAAGCCGATCAAACTGCCGAGGATTTGCGGCGCTACTGTTTTAGTGACGGAGTATTTTTGAGCGCTATGGGACCCAGCCAACCACTCATTGAAGTAGATACTTGGGCTCATTTTGCCCCCTTATTCGCTGGATTATACTCACCAGAAGAAGCGTCTGAGTTAATCGATAAATATTTTAATTCTCCCCGTCACTTCTCTACCCCATTTTCAATCCCGACCGTTAGTCAGAGCGATGAAGCCTACGCCCCCACCGAACCAGACTTTGGTCAACCGTGGCAGCACCCGCATTGGCGCGGGCCAATCTGGATGGTGGTCAATTGGTGTGTTTACCAAGGATTAAAGCGATACGGTTTTAACGAGGAAGCGGCTAAACTAAAAACCTCTACTGAAGAACTAATCCGAAAGTCTGGCATGCGTGAGTACTACCATCCTGAAACCGGCCAAGGTATGGGCGCCGACCGCTTCACCTGGGCCGGGTTGATTCTGGATATGAACTAGCTAAACAGCAGGTTTTGACTATACTAAATACTTATGGATAAAACCTATAAAAGATCGGTTTTTATTTTCAGGCGAGATCTGCGACTGGAAGACAACCTCGGCTTGTTAGCTGCCTTGGAAAACTCGGAAGAAGTGGTGCCTTTATTTATATTTGATGACCGACAAATTAATAAGAAAGAGAATGAGTTTTTTAGCTCCCCCGCTTTCTACTTCATGCTTAACTCCCTCGCCGAACTTGATGAAGCACTCAAAAACCGTGGCTCGCAATTACACGTCGCTCATGGTCAGCCTGAATTAGTCGTAAAATCACTCATCGAAAACGACCAGGTGGAGGCTGTGTATGTAAACAAGGACTACACTCCCTTCTCTCGAAAACGTGATGGCGAAATTAATGATGTGTGTAAAGCAGTGGAAGTACCCCTTTTCAGGCTTGATGATGTGGCGCTCAGTCCAATCGAAACTATTCGCACCGGTCAGGACAAGGTCTACACCGTCTACACTCCGTTCATGAAGAACGCAATTCAAAATGAAGTACCTAAACCACGCAAAAATAATTTTGATAATTATTTTAGTAGTGCACTTAAGACCGAACTAGTGGCACTGGAAGACTATCTCCTTCCTAAAAATGAAGACTACGTGATTCAGGGTGGACGCGAAGAAGGTCTCGCGATTCTCAATAAAAACCAGTACCTTAATAACTACAAAGATCGACGCAACCTCCCGGCCGACAACGGCACCTCGAAACTATCCGCTCATCATAAATTTGGCACAATTTCGATTCGCGAAAGTTTCCATACTGCTAAAGAACACTCGGGCATCGGTTGTCATTTTATTTCAGAACTATACTGGCGCGACTTTTATTTCTATATCACTTATCACTTCCCTCAGGTATTCAAAAACTCTTTCCTGCCGTGGGCCAAGCACCTCGAGTGGATTAATGACGAGGAACAGTTTGAAGCTTGGTGTGAAGGCAAAACCGGTGTGCCGATGGTCGACGCTGGTATGCGCGAGCTAAATAAAACCGGCTGGATGCATAATCGTTCACGTATGGTGGTTGCCTCCTACCTTACCAAAAATCTCCTTATCAATTGGCAGTGGGGTGAAAAATATTTTGCCCAAAAATTAATTGATTATGATCCCTGTCAAAATAATGGTGGCTGGCAATGGAGCGCGTCAACGGGCGCTGACCCGCGTCCACTAAGAATCTTTAACCCGTACACACAGGCAGTAAACTACGATAAAGATGCTGAGTATATTAAGAAATGGATTCCTGAACTGTCAGAGGTAGACGCCTCACTTCTCACTGATGGCAAAACTCAAAACTTCAGCACACTCGCTCCTGATTACCCTGCCCCACTCGTCGACCAAAAGATGAGCTACCACCGCACGATGGAAACCTACAAGAAAGCGAAGGAGGTCTTTTTACAAGAGAAAGAACAGATGAACTAACTTAAAATAATGAGCATGAAAGAATACGACCTAATTGTCATAGGAGCTGGTGGCGGCACCAAACTATCTACCCCCGCAGCTAAGCTCGGCAAGCGAGTAGCGATCATTGAGAAAGAAGACTTAGGTGGCACTTGTCTCAATCGAGGTTGCATCCCCTCAAAAATGCTAATCCACCCGGCCAATGTTCTGAATCACGCTAAGGAGCTGCATAAATACAGCATCGAAATAGACGGTGACTGCAAGGTTGACTTTGAAAGACTGTTCGACCGTGTAAACAAAACCGTGGAGGCTGAAAGCGCTTCAATTGCTACCACCTACGACACCATAGATACCCTAGACTATTACCGAGGGTCTGCTTTGTTTGTAGAAGATAAAGTGATTAAAGTTGGCGATGAAACTATAACTGCACCGCTGATTGTTATTGCGACCGGCTCAAGGCCGAATGTGCCACCAATTCCTGGACTGGCCGGTACTCCTTATATGACTAGTCGCGAAGTACTCAAACCAGACCGGCAACCGAAAAAATTACTTGTAATAGGTGGCGGCTACATCGCCAGTGAGCTTGGTCATGTCTATAGCGCCCTCGGGACTGAAACAATATTCTTTGTGCGGGACTGTTACCTTAGCCATGAAGACGAGACTATCAGAGAAGAGTTTCAGAAAATTTTTGAGAAAAAACACCAGACAATTTACGGCACCCAAAACCTGACAGTCTCTTATGAATCAGACGAATTCACCCTGACTGGCCTAGACCCCGCCGGTAATGAAGTACGGGTGTCAGGAGATGCCCTATTCCTGGCCACGGGAGTGACACCAAACACAGATGAATTGGGTATCGAGAATACGAATATCCAAACTGATGAACGAGGTTACATAAAGGTGAACGGTCATCTAGAAACTAATGCGTCTGGCGTGTACGCTATTGGCGACTGTGTAGGTAATTTTCTATTCCGACACAGTGTCAACTTTGAAGGTGAGTATTTATTTGAGCAGCTATTCAAGTATGCCGAGAAGGCAGAAATTTCTTACCCACCAATGCCTCACGCGGTCTTCACTTACCCAGAGATTGCTGGCGTTGGTGCCACCGAAGATCAACTTCGCCAAACCGGCGCTAATTACCTGGTGGTGACTCATGAATACAAACACAGTGCTCAGGGTATGGCTCGCTTACCAGAAACAGGGCTCGTCAAGCTAATGTTCGATAAAGAGAGTAAGAAACTACTGGGAGCGCATATTATTGGTGAAGAAGCCGCTACTATGGTGCACCAATTAATACTGGCCATGACCATGGAAGCCACCTGCGCAGACCTACTAAAAATGATCTACATCCACCCCGCCCTGCCAGAAATTGTTAGAAACGCTGTACGAAAAGCCGAATCAGAATTAAACAAAGTGTAAAAGTAAAAGACGCTGGTGCTATCGCACCAGCGTCTTGGTTTTACCTTAATGTTAATGACTTCTGCCCACACCAAAGCAATATGGCGGAATTGCCACCTCATCAACTGGCAGTTTGTGAAAAGTGCCAGCCGGAATCCGACCGGAGAAAACCATGCAGTCTCGAGGCAACAAACAGTTACCCACCGACGAAGACATGCTACAGTAGCGCTTATCAGCGATCTCCCATGACCGTTTATCATATTCACTAACCACCACATACCCGACAACTTCATTATCGCGGTGGCCACGCCCTCCCCGGACCTCATAGACTGAGAACAGTCCAAATTCCCCAGCAAAAAAACTATGCAGGTGATAGGTGCTACGAGAACGGATGCGCACCCGGTCGCAACCAGTGATGCCGTCAAGGAATTTGTAATCGTAGTCTTCTTGAAAAGCCTGAGCACGATCCATGTTCCGAAACGCATGACGCAAGTCTCTGACTTTTTCACAACCCGGTAACAAAACACTTTCCGGATCTCGAAAACGTTGATCTAGTCCTTCTTGAGCGCTAGCGGAAAAAGCGATTGACAGCAGTACCACAATAATTAGTAGGCGCATTATGCGTCTCCTTATTGGTTTAAAAACGGAAAGACCAAAGTAACCTAATTCAAAACAAACTATACAAGCTATTACTTATATTTCAAGTGCGGATTGGCTTGCCAGAAAATTTGTTACTTCGGAGAACATCTGTTTTGTATCACTGTAGTCTAGTCGTTTTTTAGCATCTGCGAGGGAGTACCAGCCCGCTTCTTTCACTTCTTCTGGGTCTAGCTGGTATTCAATTTGGGAAACCAGGCCAAGGAAGAATACTACAGTCTTATCAATTAGATTACCGTCGTAGTGAAAGCTATATTGCAGCTTAAAAACTGGATCCCTTATTAATTTATCAGCCAACATGTCAGTTTCTTCTTTGAGTTCACGTCTAGCCGTTTCTTCTGGAGTTTCCCCGGCTTCAGGGTGTCCTTTGGGAAAAACCCAGTAAGTATTATTTCCAATGCGACTATATTGATGGATGAGAAACACTTCGAATGAATCTCCCGCTCGTCTGACCGGAATCACCCCATATGAAGTATCTTTGATTGCTTTCATGTCGGTAGTATAGCAAACGAGGCGATATCGGAGATATCGCCTCGTTTAATTTGTATGTCTACTCCCTACGTTGGCCACAAGTCACTAAGTATATTTATTGCTTCGCAACAAATCTACCAAGTGCTTTCGACCCCGACTCACTTGTTCGCACACTCACATCGTTCCGTCTTTTAACTCCAGACGAAAGCAAAGCAGTTTGCTTTCTTCGTAGACACAAATTAAAAACGCCCGAAGGCGTCTTAATTTGTGTCTACGACTGGAGTTGAACCAGCACGAGCATAATGCTCACTACCCCCTCAAGGTAGCGCGTCTACCAATTCCGCCACGTAGACATATCGATTGGTGCGAGCCATTATGCCTGAAGCACTTATATTGTTCAAGTAAATAAAAAGCCGGCGCCCGTAGGGCGCCGGCTTTTTATTTAACCTAATCCTTTTTTTCTTCTTCAGTCTCTTCCTTCTTGTCTTCTACTGGAGTTTCTTCAGCTGCTTCTTCTACCACTGGCGCCGCCTCTTCGGCAGCTTCTTCAGTATTTTCATCAGCAGACTCTTCAGCCGGTGCTTCTGCTGGAGCTGCTTCCGCCTCTTTGGCTGCAGCCTCCTCTGCCTTCTTGGCTTCCTCTTCAGCTACGCGAGCGGCTTCTTCTTCAGCTTTCTTAGCTTCCTCAGCCTTTCGAACTTCTGCCTCAGCTTCAGATTCGGTTGCGAGAGCAACTAGGTGCATTCGACGCATTTGTCGCTTAATCTCTCGATTAACCTTCTCACGAATGTAGTACAACTTAGATTGTCGCACTTTAGCGCGCTTAACGATTTCTAGCTTATCGATAAGTGGTGAATACAGTGGGAAAATCTTTTCCACCCCTACTCCACTAGCCACCTTTCGTACAGTGAAGGTCGCTCCTGGTTCATTACCATGCTTACGAGCAAGAACCAAACCTTCAAAAATCTGAATTCTGGTCTTACCTTTATCTTGAATTTTTTGGTGAACTCGCACTGTGTCTCCAGCTCGGATACCAAGTGACTTACGTTCTTCCATGTTTACGGGAGATACTTCAACCCCCTCCATTGCTACTTTCATAATAAATACAATTAATAAATCTGAATGCGTCGTTTCTTAATAAAGAAGACCTTATAAAAAGGTCCTTAAAACGTGCCACAATCTACCACAATACTAGTTACTCTGCAATGCGCTCGGCCGCTATTTCAAACTCTTGGGGAACTGGTGCCATAGCGCGGTGGGTTTCACCACTCGGGAGGGCCAATTCAAGAATATAGGCATGAAGAGCCAGCCTATCAAGCGATAAGTTATTGGATTTTTGGATTTTATGCTCAGCATATAGACCATCACCAACAATTGGACGATCGATGGCGCGTAAATGCACTCGAAGCTGGTGAGTGCGGCCAGTTTTAGGGATCAATCTAACATAAGAAAAAGGTTCGCCATCATACTCACCCATCCCGACTCGCTCAAAGTCGGTAATCGCCTCCCGACGCACACCCTTGGCTCCCCGCTCAGCTGATCGACGACGAGAGTCTTTGGCACTACGGCCGATTGGTCGGTTGATAGTGCCCCACCGATCATTCATCCGGCCATACACAAACGCTCGGTACTCTTTGCGTACCAACCGTTCCTTAAATTGTTCCTTGAGAAATTCGTATGCAGGTTGATTCTTTGCCAACACCAACACTCCAGACGTTTCTCGATCAAGCCGGTGCACAATACCCGATCGATCGAGTTCCGAGCCATCTTTGGCGTAGCCAGGCTCTCCAACCCCCTTAGCTTCAGGGTACTTGGCGCACAACCAATCCACCACTACCGGTGCAGTTTGATTATGTCCATCCGCATGAGTTAACCAGCCGTATGGCTTGTTGATGAAAACAACATCATCGTTCTCAAACAATACTGCTGGTTCATTACTTACCTTTTCGCCTGTCTCTGGATTCATATTCATTGAGTATGCCGTCGAAATCACTTTTGGTCAAAGCGGGCCAGTGTTTGTCTAAAAACAAGAATTCACTATAAACTGAATTCCAGGGCAAAAAATTAGACAGTCTCTGTTCGCCGCTGGTACGCACGATCATGTCGGGATCAGGCATATCAGCTGTCCATAATAATTTTTGAAAATCTGTTTCTGTCACTTTAGTGCCGTTTTCGACCGCCTGATTAACGGCCGTGATTATTTCGGCTCGGCCTCCATATGATAGCGCCAACCAGATGGTAGTCTCTGTATATTTGGCACTATCTTCTTCCAACTCTGTCATAGCGGTTTGCAGTTCTTCTGAAAAGTCAGACCGATTACCAACTATCCGCACTCGCACCCTCTCTTCATCTACTCCTTTCTTGATATTTTCAATGACTTGAGCGAACAACTGCATGAGATACGCCACCTCTTCTTCTGAACGATTCCAATTCTCAGTAGAAAAGGCATAAAAAACTGCGTGCGGGATATGCTGATCTCTAACAAAGCGAACGCAGTCAAGGAACACCTCGTGCCCCTTACGATGACCCTCTAAAGTAGGCAGGTTTTTTTCTTTCGCCCAACGGCGATTGCCGTCCATAATAAAGCCAAGGCACTGGATTGAAGTTTTGTTCATATTTTAATGCAACAAAGAAAATTCGTCGTAAGTTTTGGATACACTGCGCCATTCGACCGACACCCCTTCCACTTCTGACATTAGTGACCCTTCATTTAAGTATTCCACAAACTCTTTCAAGACATCAGGCTCAGCCTGAGCCACTACTTGTACTGTGCCATTGGACATATTTTGCACACTACCTACTATCCCTAACTCGGTCGCCGATTCTTGGGTATAAGCTCGGTAGGCTACTTTCTGCACTTTACCAGTCACGACTGCTAGCATTTCGATCATGCGTGACAGTATACCTTGTGCCCAACACTAAACCAACATATTTGACATATATAAATATTATTATATTGTTGCTGGTGAAGTAGTTCTACAACAACCCTCTGGTCAACAAAAGGAAGTAATATATGTACGTTAGTGAACCGATCAACATCACTGCCTCCCCTGGTAAGAAAATTTGCCTGCATAATGTCACCTGCCATGTTGGCGTTACCGTCAAAAAAGCTGGGGATGGTCGGGTCGAATATCTAATTCGAAGTATCGACAATCTCACGGGCTGCAGCTCACCTATCAGTTTCCACACCACAGCTGAGATCTCACTCGGCTTTGTGCGAAATGGAGAATTTGTCTTCACTGACTGCAAAGATACGTTGACGCTATGCGTTGACAAACCAGGTCGACTCTTCAAACTTCATGCCACCTCTCCGGCCATACCGGCAGAAACTAATACTGAAACCGGTGTGGCGGGGATTATTGAGGCGGTATGATTCACACCTGTTAACTTGCGTCAGACCCTACACCGGTCTATAAAGTAAATAGGCACACTAACAAGGAGAAGTTCATTTGGCAAATAAGCACCGGACCTATAACCGTGGTGGTGAACCAGAAAGTCGGCCGTCTCCGAACAAAAATCGGAAACGTCACCTACCCAAATTTCAACCACCCCGTTATTTTAATCTGCCATTTCAGATTCAGATGGCAAAACGGTGAAGGGGTACGAGCTCGCACAAGTTGCGAGCTCTAACTATTTTAAAAGTAGCCTATTGTTTTTTTTGAAAAATTCGGTAGGATATCCCCTACAACCAAATATTTAAGCGCGACGAAGTTGGTGGAAGTGAGAAAGTCTGGGAGACTTTCGAACCGTTTACACCTGTAAACGAACTGACATCTTAAGCTATATTTGTGTTGGAAGCCAAAACATACTATTTATAAGCGCGATTAGCTCAGTTGGTAGAGCAGTTCGTTTACACCGAAAAGGTCGGGAGTTCAAGTCTCTCATCGCGCACTAGCACAAGAACAGTCGGACATCGGTCCGGCTTTTCTTGTGTCTCAAATTATGCAGAGTGGTGAGGGACTTGAAGAAAGCGAGTATATCGCCCGGAGCGGAGCGAGGACGATTCGAGCGCCGGGGTCGCGTAACACAATATTTTGGAGACTTTATGTCGAACAAAATATTGATGTGAAGGTGACCAAATCTCTCATCGCGCACACTGATTTTTTAGCAAGGTGGAATGTATCCCTCAATCTCTTCAAGCGAACCTGTCCTATAGGTTTTATAATGACAATCGCCACTAGCAAACCATACTGTGTCTGTATCCTTAACTATCGTATTTCCATTCAGAAACTCTGCGTTTTCAAAATCAATACCATCCAGCAAAAGATCTCGGTAGTAAACTCTATTTTTACTAACAATAAATACATTAGAGGGATGGTCAGAATTGTTTACTAAATAAAAATCGAAATTATCTGGATCAACACCCTCTAGTGCCGGTATCTGATCATTTTGATTAATACCATCGAGTGAATACAACTTGGTGCCGTCAGTAATGTATCCGTAGCCAAGTACTAACAAATCGGCTCTCCTAAAGCCTGGTAGCTCAGCCAAACTAGAGCCGGTCATGATAACTGGAACACTTACAAACAGTCTCTCTCCATTCTCAATAAACGCCTCTCCTTGTTCTGTGAAAACCGTGATAGCAAGTGCTGGATCAAGCTGAATAGAGTCAGGGATAAAGATTGCTTCAACTGTATCCAGTCGATAGATTTCAATCTTGTCAGTAAATAAACCTAGACCAAGATATTTAAGCTCATCTGGATTAGAGACCACAAAAGAGTGCCAGTCATTCCATCGATCAGACTTGGGGTTCCACTCTCTCCACCGTAGGGTATTTTGAATCAATTCAGCTTCTATTTCAGAATTTAAATCATCTATGACAAAAACAGAATCAGGTTCCTCAATTCCTACCTGAGTATTAGCACTTGAATTGTCGGACACACCAATCAATTCCTCACTTACCTCCTCTCTAATGACCCCCCTTTCAACCTCAACCACCTTAACCGGAGCATACATATAACCGATATAGCCTCCGATAAACGGTAAAAGAACAAAAAGTAGCAGGGCTAAATATTTTGATAGTGGCGTGACTTTATTTAGATTTGATTCTTTCTCAATTTCTTGAGTTTCAATTGTTTGTTGGGGTTCCATATCCAAAAGTATATAGTATTTTTACAAATATAAATTCTCCTTAATCATTTCAACAACTTGTTTAGGGTTGTTTTCAAGTGAATCAATTTCCACACTTACGTCCGAGGGGTTGTCCTCATAGAATTTGTTGTTAGGTTCAAAGTATCCACGGAGTTCCTCAACTTTAGATTCGGACAAGGTTTCTACTTTCATCATTAACCTTGTTCTCTCCTTAACTCGTTCCCATCGCACATCCTTTGGCGCGCTCATTCTGTATGCAAAAAATCTAGCGCCATGCTTGTCTGCAATGTCTTTGAGTGAGTGAATACCCTCTTGTTTCGTAATCTGTTCTACAACCACGCTCACTCCATGTTCCAAATATTTTTCAATCATAACCGCCATCACTTCTTTTATAACTGAAATTGTTATTTCGTTTTCTCTGTAATTTGGAACCAGTCTCTTAATGTCAGGAAAAGCGATCCTTGCTGTATCTGGAAGCTCAGAATTGAGTAACTTTGTGGTGGTTGTTTTACCTGAACCCATTGGTCCGTCAATAAATACTATAAATGGTTTTTGCATAACATAATTATACCAACGCCTTCTGATACAATTTTTAATATGGCTACATACGTTGCGCTGTTAAGAGGAATAAATGTCGGTGGCAATAATAAAATCGACATGCGGGAGCTAAAAACTTCTTTTGAGCAGCTTGGTTTTAAAGAAGTAACTACCTACATCAATTCTGGAAACGTAATATTTGACACTACAGCAAAGAGTAAGAAGGACGTCATTCAAAAGATCGAAGCAACTATTGTTCGAGATTTTAATTTAAATATTCCGGTAGTTTTGCGTAGCCAGATAGAAATTGATAATTTAATTGAGCACGTACCACACACATGGAAGAACGACAGCGAGTACAAAACTGACGTGTGGTTTCTGTGGGATGAATATAGATCGAAAGAAACTTTAAAACTAATCGAGAAGAACCCGGCTGTCGATAAGACCCAATACTTTGAGGGAGCAATAATATGGCGCGTGAAGAAGGCTGACTACTCAAAAAGTAAAATGAATGAAGTGATCAAAACTGACATTTATAAAAAACTCACCGCTCGCAACATCAACACGGTAAGGAAAATCGGTGAAATAATGAATGACTAACTACAAGCACCTTTCCGAGATAGCCAACGACTAAACCTTTGTTATAATGCCCGCTACATCACATGAAACAAACAAGACCTAAAATCATCTTTGCCAAACGTCTGCTAGACATCGTTTTGTCTTCTTTCATTCTAATAATTACTCTACCCTTTAGTGCTACTGCCCTCTTCTTGATTAAAATTGTCCAGATTCTTGACGGAGGTTTATTCCACCCTCTCTTCTATAAAGAAACTCGGATGTCGCACGGGGTTCCTTTTACTTTATATAAATTTAATATTTTTAAACACCGCATGATCCTGGAAGCAAAGGCCCGTGGTGAATTTATTCACACCAAATATTTTGAGAAAAATGGAGGTGTCACAGTGGTTGGCTGGGTCTTGAAGCAAATTTATATGGACGAGCTGCCACAATTTTTTAATGTGCTAAAAGGTGATCTGAGTATAGTAGGACCAAGACCGGTCAATCTTGAGGTGTATCAAAACCTAATGGATAACGGACACTTCGCTAAAAATCAAGTGCGTGCTGGTATTACCGGCCGCTATCAATCGATGAAGAATCTGACCGAAACCACCAAGATCACCGACCGTGATATGGATCAGGAATACGCTGACTATTATCACCACCACAACTGGTACCAGGTGTTATGGTTTGATTTAACCATCATGTTCCAAACCGTTGCGGTTATTTTTAAAGCGAGAGGCATCTAATTCTTTTACACCCCCTTGCAGCTAAGTAGTTTTCTTAGGTCGTTTTTTTTGCTATGGTAGTCCTTGCCCCTATAGTTTAATGGATAAAACGAGAGGCTTCTATCCTTTTGATGTGGGTTCGATTCCTACTAGGGGCGCTAGAAATTAAAGGCCAGACTTTTATGTCTGGCCTTTAATTTTTGTTTTAAATTGAGCTACTCCAGCAAAGCTGGTGGGGCTGCGTTGGATTCATCTCCCGCAGGAGCTGACGGCTCTGAAGAAGAAGCGGATGACTCTGCTTCATTTACACTAGTAGAAGTGCTTGTCTCTGCACTCCCCTCCTCTACAGGCACGACGATGTCTTCCCCCACTTCAACCATAGGCTCTTCCACTAAAACGCCTGCAGATCCGTTGATAAGAGATTCATGCTCGACTGCCCGCTCAGCAAATTGTTCGAGGGCACTTTCGACCATTGATTCCCGGTAAACAATATTTTCACCTGCACCATTTGAGTTTTGAGAAACTGAAATATTTCGATAAGAGGTATAAGTAAAAGCACTCCAGGCAGCGACCAAAATTACAATCAACACACAAACGAACAACCCGATGAACCATTCTCGAGATGGGTGAATTAATTTTGGGTTTTGCATGCCTCCATTCCGTTTAAAAATCTGGCGGGCAATTTTTGAGAAATCGGGTTTATTAATCATACTTAATTCATTACTCTTATTTGCACATCTATCGAACCCTGCCAATTACCGCCGTTGCTGGACACGCTTATGTTATTAACCCGCGTCACGTAAGGAAGAGTTTCAAGAATTTTTACAAAATTCTGCACGCGGTTTCTTGATCCGCTGACCGCCAAAGTCATGTCGACCCACGCATCATCGGTGCCGGCACCTCGTTCCTGTATTTGTTGGAAATCTAAATTTATACCAACCTGTGGCGCCAATGCGGTCATAGCATCTAAAAACTTCACTCGCTCACTACCAGTTGGCAAAAAGTAGCTGGCTAACTTTGCTCGCTCATCTAAAGTATCGTCCGAGATTCTTTCTAGTTGGATAAAGGTGGCTTTTTTGGTCTGGGTTTCTTGTAAGATCTCTACTTGGACACTTAATTCATTAGCTTCAGTGATAACTTCTCTGATCATAAAACCAAACACGCCACCTGCTATGAGTAGCATGACAGATGCGATGATTGCCATTTTAATCGTGCTCTTACTCATGGTTGATTTTGATTAAGCTCGACCACTAAAGAAAAAGATAGGTTTTGGTCTTGAGCCAAGTTTGAAAATGGTAACGGAGCAGACTCGATTAGTGGATGTGCGACTAGTCGATCGCTGTATGCAGCTAAGTCACTGCGAGTATCGGCCACCCCAGAAATAGACACCGGTCCAAAGCCGGTTTCAGTCCGCTTTATACTTATAGACGATATCCTAATGGATGCAGACTCAACCGACTCCAAAGCATCCAGGTAAGCAGAAATTCTCGGCACAGCACTTTCATCAATAATGTATCTCGCCTGCTGACTAGCCTCTACCAACTCGGGTGCAACTGACTCGAACGTTTCATTGGTCTTGGCGGCCAGTTCGGCTGATTCGGCGTAGGTTAAGGTTTGATAATTGATCAACACTTCGGCGGGCATGAGCAAAATAGACCCAATCACCAGCGCTACACTCCACATCACCGCCCAAAAAGCTACCACTCGAATCCAGTATTCGATCAGCAGTGCTCGTTTAGCTTGTGGTGGAATAAGATTAATCATGAACTAAGAAGATTGATATAAGGCCAAACCAATAGCGGTGGCGTAGCCAAAAGAATGCCGCTTGTCTATTGGTGGCACTACGTCGTTGAGGTCAAAAGAATTTTCCCAGACGTTCGCTAGTACACACGGCACTTTCAGTGATTCTGTGAGGTAAGTGGTAAGTCCCTTCAGGTTTGAACTCCCGCCAGAGAGTTGGATGGAAGTGATACGTCGATCGTCTCCCCCACCGTTGCGCAAATGCCAGTATTGCATGCGAGTTGCCAACTCATCTTTGATCACTGAGATGGTACTAAGGAGTGTCTCGGCTATCTCAGACGAATCTACCCCTTTAACCAAGCCTTGAGTATTCTTTAGTTGGGTTAATTCTTTTTCGGACACATCAGACCCGAGCACCTTGCGCAGCGCTTGTGATAACATATCGCCTCCAATATCAATCGTGGACGTGTAGAGGAGAGTGTCTTTGTACACGATACCAATACCGGTTCTGGTTTTACCAAAATCCACCAACATAGTTGACCCGGTGGCGTCATGCGGGACTGCTGCCCTAGCGACCGCCTGCGCCTCAACCTCAAAGGAGATGGGGTGTAACTTAGCCTCAACACAAGAGTCATAATACTGCTGGATAGTTTCCTTCGCATAAGCGGCCACCGCTACTTCAACACTCCGCTTGTCTGATGTCCCTGGCAAAAGCATGTAATCGAAGAATACGTCCTTAGACGGGATCGGCACATTCTCTTCCAGACGAAACTCTAATAAACTTCTGATTTCTTTCAGAGGAGTTCCGCGCTTTATGGAAGTTTCAAACAAATAAGCTCTCTCTTCAGGCAGAGACACGCGAATAAACTCGGCGTTGGTCGCGGTTTTAAATTCTTTTAAAACCGCGACCAACTTAGTCGGATCGATAACCTGACCTCGATTCACGATACCGGTAGGAATATCAATGTCGCCCCACAAGTCGAGCACCCGGTCTCCTCCTTGCTTGCTAGAGGGTTTAAAGGAAATATATTTTAGTGAAGTGTCAGAAATATCCACCCCAATACACGGCATGGTTAAAAAAGCGGGTGGCGGAAATATTTTTGAAAGACCTATCATAAGATATGTACCTCTAGTATACGCTGTTCAGCCTCCCCTTTCGACACAACAACTCACATCTTTAGCCAAACCAAGAGTGCGACAGCAGCAAACACCAGCAGTGATGTGACCGCAATATATTTACGCGCGTATTTCACCGCCAATGGACCGAAACGATAAGCGGAATAGCCCACAATCGCATAGCGAAGTCCTCGTCCGATTACAGAACCGGCAATAAAAATGATTAGACTACCTTCTAAAACCGCAATTGCCCAAGCCACCACAGTATACGGGACTGGTGTAATCGCTCCAATCAAAGTTAGGGCTAGTGTACTACTGTCTTTTGCTTCGGTGAGATGATCGAGATCAGAAATCATAATGCTGGGCACATAGGCAAGGATCATATCGAGCGCAAAAGTAGCCATAAAGTAAGCTACGACTCCTCCCATCACTGACGAAAACATAGTCACTAAGACCAGCCTAACCACTTGAGTTCTATTAAACAAAACCGACACCGCTAGAAACGGGTCAGTCAAAAGCGGCACCGGTAGAGATGACTCAACAAAAGAGATGGCAGCTAACACCAAGGCGCCAGCCCGAGATTTGGTCAGGCTCTCCAACTTACGAACCAACTTCGACTCGTACACAATTTCTTCTGCTGATGATACACCTTCTAGCATGTAGCTATTGTACCAGTGAGCCAGACGACACTTCTGACCCTGGGTGTAACAACGTAAACTCATCGTTGTCACCAACCGCCAAAATCATCCCCTGACTTTCTAAGCCACGAATAGTACGCGGCTCAAGATTGATCAGAAACGGACATTGCTTGCCCACTAATTCATTTATATCTTCAAAATATTCTCTGATACCAGAAACGATCTGACGCGGTTCCTCCTCGGCCACATCAACAGTTAGTTTTAGCAGCCGGTCAGCGCCCTCTACCATTTCGACAGCGGTAATCGTTCCGATTTTAATTTCCAACTTGGCAAAATCTTCGTAGCTGATTTGTTCTTTTTCCATATTATTTATTCTTATTAAGATGACTGTCTAAAATTAAAGCGGCGGCTGAAGCATCAGCCATAGCAGACTTACCCTGAATCTGCGCAGCCATTTGCGACGTGTACTGCTCTGGCTCTAAATGCACTGGGATACCTATGTGCAGCGTGACATCAGTAATGAACTCTTCAACTTGTTGATGAATCTCATTTGGCTTCCCGTCATTATTTAATGAATGACCAATCACAATTTCTGTAACCCCAATATCTTCCACTAAGTTTTTGATGTATCCGAGAAACTCAGAATTATTCGGCACAACTTCATGCGGAAAGGCCATAGTCCCCCCATCATCACTGAGGGCTACACCAATCTTTTTTGAACCATAGTCAATTCCCATTTTTTTCATATAACGTTTGAGTACCATAGCACAAGGTGCGGGTTTGAAAAGTGAGAAAATGTGTGATGAACATACCGTGATGTGTTCATTGGGGGGGCTTAAAGGGGGAATCTTGAAAATAACTTGTTTGTGGTCACGAGTTACTAACCAAATTATTTCACTACGTTCATAATTTACTAAGTATTCTCGACCCCGCCTCAGCTGTTTTTACTTCTAGGAAATGAAATAAAAACATGCCTCCAACCAGCACCTTGGACACGAGACTGAAGCAGTTCAGTTTCTAAATGAAAATCTCTCTAGACTAATCTAGAGAGATTTTCATTTGTCCGGGTGCTCCCGCCAGGAATCGAACCTGGAGTTTCGGTACCGCAAACCAATGTTTTATCCATTAAACTACGGGAGCAAGTGATAAATATAAAACGAGCCGCTCGTTTTCGTATTTCGAACGCAACACCTATAAGAAGTTTTATGAACTGATAATGAAGTAAAAGCTTCTTACAACGAGAGCGCATTCACACAAAGAATCTTGCGTGAAAAGATTCTACTCTAAAATCCAAATAATTCCAGTATTTTGATGAAAAGTGGCTCTTCTAAGTCTTCCTCTAGTAGGTTCTCTTTTAGAAGATCGTCAATATCATCCACATGATCGGCCGGAATAGGCATAACCATCAACGGCATCAGCTTACGTTCTGATTTAAGTAACAACTGCGGACCACGCGGATCTTCCTCCTCTATCCGGTAACTTTCCAGTGTTGAGTACGGATAAACCCGATCATCAACCCGTACCCCCCGTAGCGTCACAGCATACGGAATAATGGCCGGACGCTTTGCGGCCGACACAAATAGAGCGCCGCCGGCTAGGCCAATTAAAAGAGCGAACAAAGAATTGTCGAATAAAATGGCTACGATAACAAAAGCCAAAACAATAACGACAAGAGCAAAAAACCAATCATTCCCTTTTTCGACATGATGATGCTCGGGCGCTTCCCAAGTAATACTACGGGGTTTTTGTTCCATTTAAAAAATTGTATCACAGGGGCTGTATACTAGTGTACATTTAGGCTATCTTCTGTTATTATCTTGGCCACACAATTAAATATATATGGAGAGATGGCTGAGTGGTTGAAGGCAACGGTCTTGAAAACCGTCAAGGGGGAAACCTCTTCGAGGGTTCGAATCCCTCTCTCTCCGCAAATAAAAAACACCCAATGGGTGTTTTTTATTTGCGGAGAGAAGAAAGCAAACTTCTTTGCTTTCGTGAGAATTCGAAAGACGGAGCGGTGTGAGCTTGCGAACAAGCAAGTCGGAGTCGTGAAAAATTTCTGAAAGAAATTTATTTGTGACCGAATCTCTCTCCAATACAAAAAGAAAACGCCCTCTCGGGCGTTTTCTTTATTTTACAGCTTTTACTCGCTTGGCAACCAGGGCTTTCTTTCGCGCAGCAGTGTTCTTTTTGATCACTCCTCGCTTAGCCGCCTTGTCGATTGCTTTGTAAGCAGTTGGCACCAATTCCTTGGCTTTAGTAGCATCGCCACCTTTTACTGCTTTTTCGATAGCCTTTTCAGCGTCTTTCATAGCGCTCTTTCGTCGAATATTAAATACTCGCTTGCGCTCTGATACACGATGGGCTTTTTGTGCTCCTTTTGTGATTGGCATATATATTTCAATAAAGTGGGCATACTGTACATCAGGGATACTAAAAAGGCAAGCCTTTTTCCTTTTGTTTAGATTGCAGTACAATACATATTGTATGATCAGAACCCTGACTGGAACAATCGAAGACCAAGGAGAAAACTGGGTGGTAATTAATGTAAATGGAGTAGGATATTTAGTAGCTACCCCCACCCTCACTAATACATATCAAAGCGGCAGCACAGCCACTCTTCAAACCTACCTCGCTGTCCGAGAAACCGCTCTCGACTTATATGGTTTTCCGCAAAAGGAAGAATTGAATATGTTTGAACTTTTACTCGGTGTGCCAAAAGTAGGACCAAAATCTGCCTTAGCTATCATGACGCAAGCCACTCCCTCCCTACTAGCAGAATCGGCCCACAAGAATGACGGGGCATATCTACACAAACTCTCAGGTATTGGTAAAAAGACCTGTGAAAATATAGTGCAATACCTAAGTGGCAAACTAGAGCTGCTGCCAGATACGACTATTGTCGCCGAAGGTGCTTTGGAACAAACTCAAACCGATGCCATCGACGCTCTCATTTCACTTGGCTACGACATGAACACAGCGAGAGAAACTATCATGGCTCTGCCGACCGAAAAGGAGACTGTTAACTCACTGGTAACAAAAGCGCTGAAGCAAATGTAACAAGACTAATACATATACAAAAAATCACCGGCAAGCGGTGATTTTTTAGTCACATTATTCTAGGTTTCTTGTATGACAGGCACCACATCAATGATGCGAGACACTGGGTCAAAAACAGTGGCAGTGACTGGCTCAGTACAGGTAAGAGTATATTCACTAGCGTTAGCTAGCGGACCAGCGGTGAATGAATCATTAAACGGCGTGCCTGGACCAGCCACGATATTTCCAATAGTATCGCTCGGACTATAGCTGTATAAGCCACCTGGATCCTGTAGTAACGGACCGGTTAAGACACACTCGACAGTGAAGACTGTTGACTCAACAGCGACGATCACTTCTGCATTGTCACCACTGCGAATCACATCTAATCCAAAATTCACATTCATGGTATCAGGGTCAGCTAACGCAAGTGATAGGCTGGTCACTCCTGAATTGTTTCCTGGATTTTGATCCACCGAGCCTGGTGGAGCAATGGTCACTGTGAGTGGATGCGATCCTGGCCCAAAACCAGCCGACACCGGTAAGTCATGATTTTCCGTTCCACTTTGGACAATAGTACCTGTAGTTACATTTGCAGAACCAACCAATGTGGCACCTGAATCTCTAATTTCATAAGGAACGACTGTGCCATTGGGGACATCAACGGCGGTAGTGTTGGTTAGGACCATTCTCACTTCGTGTCCAGTAAACTCACCGGTAGAGGTCGAATACGTTGTGCCCGGAGTGGCGTTTATCCCACTAATAGCAACATCAGGCGTGGGTGTGACACATGCACCGGCAGAATAGACTGCTGGGGCAGTACAATTTATGTCGGCGTTTATGGTTACATCTGCATCCATATCAACCACACAAGTATTGCCCCCGTCACAGCTTGGACCACCGCCAGTGTACACAATGGTACCGTCGGCAACGCTAGTTGGACTCAGAGTGACTGTGGTTGTGTATGGGTAGGTGTCTGTACAATCGCTACCAGTACCGCAATTGATATTCCCAACATCAGACGCAACTGTAATGTCGCTAGCGTCGCCTGATTTGGTGACTGTCAAATCACTATTGGCCTGCACACACGCCCCTACCCCGTTCCAAACATAAGTCGGCGTGTCGCAATCATAATGCACATCAATCGTACGGTCGCTATCGACAGTGACAGCACAGTTTGAAGTGCTGGAATCGCAAGGAACGTAGCCAGAGAAAGTTACAATCCCATTTGGTATAGATCCAGTTAGCATCACGGAGGTACTAACAGGTGGTGTTGCGTAGATATGACAATCTGCACCGCAGCTAGCACCGCTTGGAGATACCGTCAGAGAACCAACCGAAGCGCCGTCACCGACACGGTTGATCTGCAGATCGTTACCAACCGGAGCCGCTTGGACATCGATTGGTTGTGAGCAAGTAACTCCAAAGTCTGACGCCCCCTCGAACATCTGCCAATCAAAATCATAGATGCCTGCTACCGCCGGAGCTGTAAAGGTATAAGTGAAAATTCCATCCGCCCCTGGGTTGACCGAAGACGGTAAGCTGACCGTGTCTGTTCCCCAATTCACGTTACCGGCTGGACTTTGGGAACCCAAGCCATAACTACCAGCGCTAGTCCAAGTCGTGCCTCCTGAATTAGTTAGCTGCATAGTCGCAGTGAATGTTTGACCAGTATTTAAAACTCCTGGCACACCTGACATTACACAGTTGGTGGCGTCATTAGCGACTGGTACAGGATTCACTGTCACCGTCATATCGTCGGTATCAGTTGCTCCGTCGTCATCTGTGACTGTGATCCTAAAAGTATACGTGCCTTCAATTAGACCAGAGAAGGTTGGGGTGTAGCCTCTGTCTCCAGTAATAGTGGCCAATCCTGGCCCGCTTTGTTGCGACCAAGTAATACTATCAATAGATCCGTCGCTGTCACTACCCCCGGCCCCAAATGCAGTAGTGGAGCTAGTTGGCAGAGTAATGGTACGACTCGATCCAGCATCTGCGGTGGGAGCTGCGTTGCCGCCTCCTCCGCCGCCGCCACAAGGATTTGGAATACTGACCCTCGGTCGATAGCCAGCCCAAGGACTTACTGTTAAGTGTGATGAAGTGATACGAAACTCAACATCAGTACCACCCCAACAAGATGACAATCCGTCTCCCGGGATCATGTCACTGACATGAATTCTCCTGGTCTCGCCTGGATTTAGTGTCCCTGAACAATTACTCATACACTGGTGAATACCGGTACCACCTGGCAGGCTAGTGCTATAGGTCACAACTTCAGTCCCAACATTTCTTACATCAGCGGCAAAATAATCGGACGGACTAATCACCAATCCCCAACCACTTGATCCGGCAGCAATCTCAGCATAACTGGAAGTATTTCCCACTCCTGCCAAGTCAACACTAGGGTTAGACCCTTGGTCAAACCGCATCAAAGCTCGACCTGAAAAAATACTGGCAGAATCGGGAGCAAATTGATAGGTTACCACTTTACTCGCACCCCCAGACAAACTAAAACTGCCGCAGCCGCCAACGCAAGAGAATTGCGGGGATCCAGCTATTGTGTCTACTCGCCCAGTAGCCGTTTCCCCGCCGGTGTTGGTAATGGTAAAAGTACGATTTAGAGTACTCCCAACTTCCACCGTTCCGTAATCAATACTACTAGGACTGAGCGATAGGGCAGCTGGTGCAGCAATTCCGTTACCTGTTACTGTCACATTACCGCCTCCCCCAGAGGAATTTACCCGTATAGTATTTCCATGTCCTCGCACACCCTGTGGTGTAAACCTAATCCGCACATTTCTTCCAGAACCAGGAGTAAGCGAGCCGCTACAATTACTCACGCATCTGAATGACGGGCTGGCATCAGTGATTGTATAGCTTGAATTAGCTGAAGCGGATGGTCTTAACGATACTCTAAAGGTTCGCTCTAACGTGCTGCCGACTACAACGTCTCCAAAAGATAAAGAAGACACATTGGGTTGCACGGCCTCTGCTCTTGGAGAAAATAGCAGAACTATTAAACCCAGAGCCAACACACTAAAGGAAATAATGGCTAGTCGTTTTAGCAGATCGGTTTTGGTTAATTGGAACAAATACATAATTACGGAATTAAAAGAGTAAAGTTTGTCTGAAAGCCGTCGCCTAACACATCGTTTGGCCGACGGTCTAGCGCATAAAGATAGATGGGTTTGTCGTCCCAAGTATACTGATGCAAACCGTCCTCAATCGCCATAGACCCAAACCGATTAGCCACCGGGTCATTATCAACCTTACGTTCATGAGGATATTCCGAGGTAAAGGGGCTCATGCGATCAGCACACTCCCCTTCACACTCCTCTTTAGTTCTTTGTACATACAAAGTACGCCCATCCGAAGCACGAGCTAGGTAATAGCCAAACCCAGGTAATTCAAGAACAGTTAAAACTTCTCGATCTAAGTACATGGTCGCAGCGGCCACCATTTCAGCCTCCTCTTCTGGAGTGAGTTCTGGTGTCTCGTCCATAATTTCAATACTTAGGTCGGGAGATAAGATTGAATCATCTATTACTTTTGTCTTCTGCGCCAAAAACCATCCTAGTCCGGATAATAGTCCGAGGATGATCATGATCACTAGTAATTTTATTAATGAGAAAGACTTTTTTTCCGTAATAACCGGGTCTTGTAAATTATTTTCTACTCTTGAATCTGAGTTAATTGGTTCATTTTCCATATATATGTTTTTTCCTTAATCATACCGCTTAAACCTGACGGTTACATAAATAATGGGGATATCTACTCTAGGGCAGAGTAATAATTAACAGGCCCGATTGACCTGCAGATTCGGCCAAAACTAGACCGTTTGGGGCTATCAACAGGGCCGGCGATCCGTTGGTTGCCTGCCCATAATATGACTGGTTAGCAACCGCCCTCACTTTTGCAATATCACTTATATATGAGTGCAAAAGAGTCGTATCTCCAAAAAAAGAGTGCGAGGCCAAATTGAGCAGTATGTTTTTCGATTCATTTGCCGGTTTGTATAATTTAGGAGAAGTCACCTCCGCACAAAACTTAACGTCTAGTTGCCATCCAAGTTTTGTAACGGTTTGCTCAATTTGACCGACCTCGTTCTCTTGCAGATTGTGGTCCACACGACCAAATTCACCACCAAGACCAAAAAGCTTAAAGGTGATCCGCACAACCTCAGGTATATACTCTCCCATCGGGACCTGAAAGCGCTTTTCATAAACAATATTTCTTTGCAAATCATTCATTTGGTAGGTATAAGCAGCCGACCGCAGATAACCCGCCTCACTTCCGCTCACCGGGCCCGAATCAACCAGTAAAGTGGTGGAGGATAAATTATTTTTAAGCCATTCCAAATCATTAGCTATCGCCCTATCTACAAAATTAGCCTCTTCCGGAAAAACCAACACATCAACCGACTTAACCGACTCCTCTGCAATAATTTGTTTGATTTTTTCATACTCACCTTCAGTATTCAATTCACCATACTTGGAAAAATTGGTCTGCACCAAACCGAGTTTAAGCGAAGTGCCCGCATGGTTATTTAATGGTACAGGAATAAAACTTGAACCTAATATTAAGACTATCGCAACCACCATAACTTTTCCTTTAGTAATAAGAGCAAAGCGAGACTGAACACCAAAGCACAAAATAACCGCCATGGCTGCCACTAAAAAACTTAAGCCGTACACATCTCCAAACTGCGCTATTTGCAACAACCAATTATGGTTAGCAAGCGTGTAGCCAACCATGTTCACCGAAAAATGAGCGCCGGTTAGATTGCCTGCTCCATATGTAAGTAGAGAAAAAAACCATTGAGCAAGATACTCCTGTAGCACCCAAAATACCGGAAACAGAACCAGTCTGAACTCCTGACGACCAACAAATAGCATCGGTACTAGACCAACGACCCCTAAGGATAAAAATAGTGCCGCCAGAAACCAGGCAACTGCCACCATCAAAGCCGCCAGCCACCACTCCCCAACTGCCCATTTGAGTGGATAGGCCCCCCAAAACCAACTTAAAGCTAGTAGATGATACGTGAGTAACATCACCCATAAATGAAAGAGAAGCTTGGGCTTTTGTGGTGTCTCTGCCACAGAAAGAAATGCCGCAAACGCCAGTGTGGGTATAGCTATAAACCAAACCTCATCAAATAATCGGGCAGAGGCCAACAAGCCGGCGACAAGAAACCAGGACCAGAGTCGATGTTCAGACAGTAAAAACTGTTGCCTTAAGTATGAAATAGCTGACTGCACATCCACAGTATAGCAAGCAAAATATACTTATATGAATAAGTCGACCTAGCAATCAAAAGTTAGTATAATGTCAGTTAAATATGCAATACGGACTGACTATACTGAAAAAAATACTACCGAAAAGACTTTACCGCTTTTTACAACCTCCATACCATTACTGCCTGTCTCTTATCGGCAGTGTAATCTATCGCCAACCCAGCAAGCATATTACAGTCATCGCCATCACCGGCACCAAAGGCAAGTCTTCCACCACTGAAATCCTGACTCACCTCCTAAGAAGCCATGGTAAAAAAGTAGCCTCACTATCAACTATTCAATTCTCCATAGACGGCAAAAAAGAACGTAACTTATTCAAAATGACCATGCCGGGTCGCTTCTTTGTGCAAAAGTTTTTGCGGCAGGCAGTTGATGCTGGCTGTAGTCATGCTGTAATAGAAATGACTTCCGAGGGAGCTAAACAATTCCGACACCGCTTTATTGAAATGAATGCCTTGGTATTTACCAACCTTACTCCCGAACACATAGAATCTCATGGTTCGTTTGAAAATTATAAAAATGCCAAACTGAGGCTGGCTGAAGCTGTTACTAATTCCAAAAAACGACCACGTTATATTGTATCTAACATTGACGATGAACACGGTCAGGACTTCCTGGACTTTGAGGTAGACAAGAAACTTCCGTACTCATTAAAAGACCTCACTCTCCACTCGCTGCAAAAAGACAGCATTAGCATGGTCATCGACGATATCACTATAAGAGTGCCTTTGATTGGACTGTTTAATGTATATAACGTACTCGCATGTATCACGTTAGTACGTGAGCTGGGCATGAGTGTTGAAGCTATAAGCGAATCGCTACGCGACCTTCCTACCCTAAAAGGACGTGTAGAAACATTCGAAGCATCGACTGGAGTAACAGCGGTAGTTGATTATGCTCATACTCCCGACTCTTTAACTAAGCTCTACGAAGCCTTCCCTAACAAACATAAGGTGTGTGTCCTTGGCAACACTGGTGGTGGACGCGATACTTGGAAGCGACCAGAAATGGGGGCGATTGCTGAAAAATATTGTGATGAAATTATTCTCACCAACGAAGATCCGTACGATGAAAATCCCCGCAAAATTGTGGAAGATATGCAAAAAGGCATGAGTCAAAATGCTCCGGTAGAAATCATTATGGATAGGCGCGAAGCGATTAAGGCCGCACTTAATAAAGGTGAACGAGATGGATTTATACTTATTTCTGGAAAAGGCACTGACCCTTACATCATGGGGCCAAACGGCACCAAGCAAGAATGGAGTGACGCCGAGGTGGTAAAAGAACTAATCGATGAACTAGCCAAAACAACTCATCCAGAGATTGCTGCCGACTCAATGTAGACCGTGGTACAGCACAACCCCAGCCGCAACAGAAACATTGAGTGACTCCTTAGTCCCTTGCATTGGAATATCAACCACCTTATCGGAATACTTAATAGCCAATTCGCTCACCCCTTCGACTTCGTTCCCCATGATATAAGCCACTTCTGTAGGCACTACAAAATCAGGTAGTGAAATTGATTGTTCGCTTTGTTCAACCGCAACGATTGTTGCGCCGCTTTGTTTTAATTCATCTATCACTAGGGAAATATCTTGGGTGTGTTCCCACTCAATTTCTGCACTGGCCCCGAGCGAAGTTTTTTTGATCTCTGGTTGCACTCTACCGAACCGGTCGATCGGGGTTGGTGTATACCCAACCAGATAGATCTTGTCTACCCCCGCTCCATCGGCCGTACGAAAAATGGCACCGACATTATAGGCGCTACGGATATTTTCCAGGATGAGGATTTTAGTCATGGTGAGGATTGTATGCCCCTTGTCCTCACAAGTCCAGTACATTATAGTCGCTTTGCTCATTAATTTTACTGGCTCGCGAGCCCGGCTCGTCTATTTTCTCGCTACGATGGCGAGAAAATTATGAATGCGTCTCGGACAACTAAAAAACTGTGCGCAGGCACAGTTTTTCTTAACGTTGTCCGCCCACCAGGGCTCGAACCTGGGACCCTCAGCTTAAAAGGCTGCTGCTCTACCAACTGAGCTATGGGCGGTTTTATTTCATACCCCTCAACTTATAAAGGCGTTCAAAGATTTACCAAATCTTCTCACCTCCACCAATAAGCTACGGGCGGTTATTTGAGTGCAACAGGCATTCAAAGTCGAAAAACTATAGCATTTTTCAGCTTCAATTCAAGTTTTGAATTGACAATTTAAACAATAGTTGTATCTTTTGTTCAGCTTTAATGATCTTTAACTAGTTCCCACTCAAATATTATGGAGGTGCCATATGGCTTCGATAGACCTGATTGTTTGTCGCCACTCTTTTACCAACTCAGTCAAAGAGGCTGGGTCTGACCACAGACGGACTTTAACCAAGGAAGGACGAGACAAGGCCGAGGCGGTTGGTCACAGACTACACACACTCAACCTTATTCCGACCGTTGCACTCGTAACTAGTGCAATCCGCACCTATGAAACTGCGGTCAGCATTACCACCAACACGGTTCGAACCATTGAAGTGCCGAAGGGCTATCCGGGCCAACCAGACTTCTCGCCGGAAGACGAAAAGGCGCTTGCCAGTGAATACCAGGAGCGATGCAAACAAATCGGTCATGGAAATATAAGCTATAACGCGATGATGTCTAAAACCAACGCCACTCAACGTTGGATGTCCGGATTTTTTGCCCAGGCCGCTCCCATGATTAGCAGTTTGGCTGATCAAGGACACAACACCATCCTGTTGGTTGGACACGGGCCGTCAGCCATCGGGCTATTCGCCAGCCCTCTGTCTGACTTGCTTAAGATGGATTGCCCGCCCTGCACCACAGTCTACCTGGAAGTAGATCCTGTCAGTCTCAGGGTAATTTCCGAAAGGAAGATAACCTGAATACGGATTTCTGTAGTACCGCGCTATGTCCTAGCGCGGTTTTTATATCTTTAAACACCACTCTTCAAGAGCCAAGTCGATTTCTTTTACCCCAGCGTGACCGTCGTGATACAACTCAAGCAGTGATTGGGATAAGCGCTCCACTTCGCCGTCGGTAAATTTTGCAAGGGCTCGCTTGGCTTTATTGTACGGAAAATCTTTCATGCCGGCTTCGGCGGCAGAAGAAGTCTGTTTCGCTAAACGAAGTGATTTTAGTTGCCACCACAAAATACCGATGAGCTCTTCAGGAGGAACCCCTTCTCTTCGCAAATCTGCAATTGCCAGCCACAAACTACGACGATCTTTAGCGGCTAAAGCTTCCGCCGCGCCAAATACGTTTAGCCTTTCGATGGCGTCTTGTTTAGATTCTGAGGTATCAGCGGCGTATTTGGAGTAGCTTTTTTTGGCGGGCGCGAGTAAAGCCCCCTCAAGAATCACAAATGTATTAATAGATTCGGCCATTTCTTTCAGAGCACCTTTAACCTCTTCATTACAATCACTGTTATCCGAAGGCGTATCTAACACAAACCACTCAACACCACCAAATAATGAGGTCGCGCCTAGCGCATCAGTAATCTGGCCCGGCTCGTAGCTCTTTCCTTCAATAGTGGTAAGAGTAGCTCCCTCGGGTAAATTCTTATTTATGTAGGAACTAGCATTATTGCGCACACCAGTTCTATCGTTGCCGTAAAATACTACGTACATAATTATTTCAGATCTTCTACTTTAACATTTTCTAGATCCTCCCAATTTGGACCAATCTTTGCTTCCACAATTGTTGGCACTCCCTTAGATTGCTCTTTGGTCAAAACTGACGACATTATTTCCATTAACTTTGGTACGACTTCTTTTACCTTACTGTCTTTAATTTCAAAAATTAATTCATCGTGCACCTGTAAAAGTGGTCGGACGTTCTTCTCCAACTTTTCTTTCTTTAGGTACTGATCAATCTCTACCATCGCGATACGAATAATGTCAGATTGTGAACCTTGAATTGGCGCATTGATAGCCATTCGCTCTGCCTGCGCTCGAATAAACGGCACGCTAGATGATATACCGGGAAAATGTCGACGGCGACCAAACATGGTTTTGGTGTAGCCATGCTGTCTGGCGTAGCTCTTGGTCTCCTCAAGGTATTCGGCCAGACGAGTAAAAGTATTAAAGTAGGCATTAAGAAACTCTTGAGCAGCTTCTCTGGTGGTATCAGCGCCGAGATTTTGGCGGAGCGCATTAACGCCCATCCCATAAAGAATCCCAAAGTTAATCACCTTGGCTTGACGACGCATGTTGTTGGTTACCTCAGATTCACTCACCTGAAACACCCGCTGTGCCACACCAGAGTGAACATCCTCACCAGACTTAAAGATTTCCATCAGGCTTGGGTCTTCAGACAAAATCGCCGCGATACGTAGTTCAATTTGTGAGTAATCAATTGCCACAAGTGAGTAACCTTTTTCAGGTACAAAAGCTTTTCGCACCGCTCTGCCCTCTTCCGATTTAACTGGAATGTTTTGGAGATTGGGATCGCGACTTCCCATCCGTCCGGTGACGGTTCCAGTTTGCAGCAAGGTCGAGTGAACCTTACCATCTTTACCTACTTGTTCGGGTAAAGAATCGACATATGTTGAAACCAACTTCTGCAGCTCACGATAGCGAAGAATCTGCGCAATAATTGGATCATCATCAATTAACTTCTCCAATTCTGATTCCTTGGTAGAGCGTTGGCCGCCCGCCGTCTTCTTTGCATTCTTAGGTTTTAGGCCGAGCGTATCAAACAAAACTTCGCCTAGCTGCTTTGGTGAATTGAGATTAAATTCTACCCCTGCTCGCTTATAGATATCATTCTCTAATTTGGCGAGTTCTTTATGGAACTTCTTAGACAAATCCTTGAGGTAATCAACATCAAGGCTAATTCCTTGATCCTTCATTTTTTTTAGCACGTCGATCAGTGGCAGTTCGATGTCTTCATATATATGTAACAGGTCTTCTTCTTGCACCCGCTTCTTTAGCGTAGCTACAGTGTCTGCGAATGTAGTGGTTTTGAGAAACGAGCGGCCATACTCGATGATGTCGTCGTAGTTTGCATTAGTTCTTTCGCTCTCTACCAACCAAAGTAAAATGGCCGCCTCTTGCAAAGAACGTTCGTCGACTTCGGCAGCCATGGCCACATCATCAACTAGCGTGATATCAAACAATTTCTTCACCCGATCGGTAACCGTCCTAAAACCAAGCTCACTAAATAGCTTGATGATCTCTTCAGCATCAGAACGTTCTTTCCACTCAGTTTCTTCCAACTTAAACTCATCGAGCGCATCTACCCGAATAGTAGCGAGCATCTTCGAGAACTCGGCGTCTTCCTTTCCTTCTTTTAGCAGGTTGATGATTCTTGGTTTGATACCGGCCTCAAGAAATGCATCTTCGTCTTTTTCCAGTTTTTTGTACAACTTCTCGAGTGAACCAAAGTTAGTAAGAAGTGTAGTAGCAGTTTTTTCTCCGATACCGGCGATACCAGGAATGTTGTCTGACGGGTCACCGCGAAGCCCTTTGTAGTCGGGCACGAGATTTGGACCAAAGCCAAACCGCTCTTTCACCGCTGCTTCATCGTAGACAATAGTATCTTTAATACCCTTCTTGAGAGTGAACACTTGCACCCGTTTTTTGTCGACACACTGCAACGTATCCATATCGCCAGAAGCAATAATTACACGCAGATCTTTATTGTCTGCAGTAAGATGGGCGATGGTTCCAAGGAGATCGTCAGCTTCAAACCCCGCCCTTTCCATAACCGGAATCCCAAAGACCTTAAAAATGTCTCGTGACCGCTCAATTTGCTGCACCAACGCTTCATCAGTTTTGGATCGTCCAGCCTTATACTCGGCGTAGGCTTCATGACGATATGTGGCTTCGGGCAGATCGTAGCAAGCCACCATGTATTGCGGTTTGAATTCTTCAACAATCCTCAGCAGCATTGTCGTCACCCCATACAAAGCGCCGGTCGGTTCGCCGGTTGGTGAAGAAAAATCTGGCAACGCGTGGTAGGCTCGATGCAAAATAGCGTGCGAATCTAAGAGAACAAGAGTTGGTATCTCTTTTTTTGCCATAGTGCTACTAGTATACGTGCTTTTGGAGAGCGGTACTATTTACAATTGTTTTAGTTGTTGCGACTCGCGGTTACTAGACGTGTGTCTCCTTCAGTAATCTTTAAAGTTAGGTTATAAAAATTAGCTGGCAGTGTCGACAAAATTCTTTCTGGCCATTCTATGGCAATAATGTTTCTTTTTTCACCAACCAAAGAATCTAGATCGAGTGGCCCCACCTCATCCTCTGATTCAATCCTATACGCATCAATATGAATAAGTTCAGAAAATTTTTCACTTTCCAACTGATATTTTTTCATGATTGTAAAAGTGGGGCTTGTTACCGGCTCAGTCACACCAAAATAAGCGGCCAATTCTTTGGCAAAAGCAGTTTTACCTGCTCCCAAATCACCCGTTAAGGTAATCACCAGACTTTCTTCTGATTGATGCTCCAGCAGTAGATCATCAATAATCTCCCTGAAGTCTTCTGGTTTTTCTATCGTATACTCAGCTTTCATTAATAAAGACTATAGCAGTAGTTTTAACGTAAGCAAATCAAAAGTAACCAAGAAACTGCGTGTTATCATAATGATAATATGGTTCAATTCGATGACAAATTTGCCGACTCGCAAGTGAAACAGTTGCGAGCCCGAGAGGAGGAGCGTGCGGTGGAAGCTTTAGCCCCACAAATCGGTTTTCCTTATATTAACCTTATTGAACGCAGCCCAAATCCAGAAGCTATTTCTACCATTTCGGAACGAGAAGCGCGCGAAGCTTTTGTAGTAGGGTTTGACCTAAACCAAAAAACTCTTTCGGTTGCCTGCAAGCATCCCAACCACCCCACTACCACCGAACTTATCGGTAAGCTAGAACAGAAAGGTTACGCTGTAATGGTTTACCTCGCATCAATGGCTAGCCTGGAACACGCTTGGAAACGCTATAAAGATGTGGTTGGTTCGACTGCGGAAGAGAAAGGGGTGCTGTCTATTGGAGAAGGCGACATGGTCAACATGATGACAAAGATTAAACACAAATCTGATGTTGCTACCATCTTAAAAAGCATTGGTGACTCGAACAACACTCGTCGCATCACTGAAACCTTAGCTTTAATGTTTGCAGGCGCATTGGCTCTTGGAGCATCAGACATCCACATCGAACCAGAAGAAGCTGGTGTACGTTTACGCTACCGTCTAGACGGTGTACTTCATGACATAGTCGATCTGGACACCTACATCCACAAGCGTATCATGTCGCGGCTCAAGCTACTATCTGGCATGGTACTCAATGTAAAAGTTGAAGCACAAGATGGGCGGTTTACTTTTAGTGCCGGCGAAAAACAAGTGGAGGTGCGTTCTTCAATTATTCCAGGGGCGATTGGTGAATCTATTGTAATGCGTCTACTCGACCCAAGTGTGGCGAGCTTTAGTTTGGACACCCTAAATGTGAGCGAGCATGTTATGCGAGTAATTAAAGAGCAGATAAAAAAACCCAATGGGTTAATTATCACCACCGGCCCAACCGGATCTGGTAAAACCACAGCTCTTTATGCTTTTTTGAGAGAAGTAAATGATGAAGAAATTAAAATTATCACCATCGAGAATCCGGTTGAATACAAACTAGAAGGTGTTATGCATACGCAAACTGCAGAAGATTATACTTTTGCTCAAGGCCTGAGAGCGATATTGCGCCAAGACCCAGATGTAATTATGGTGGGAGAAATTCGCGACCATGAAGTAGCCGAAACCGCCATTCACGCTGCTCAAACTGGACACCTAGTGTTCAGCACACTACACACCAACACTGCGATTGCTGGTTTTGTACGCCTGATTGATTTAGGTATCAGCCCGGATGTGCTTGGGTCATCAATCAATCTGATCCTGGGCCAACGCTTGGTGCGTATATTATGTCCGGACTGCAAACAGTCCCGCCCAGCCAACCCGAATGAAACAACTCTCATTACTGAAGTCTTGAAGTCACACCCTTATCCCCCATCATACTCAAACCCCTTCACGGTTTATGAGCCGGTAGGCTGTCCTACTTGCAACGCCACTGGCTACAAAGGGCGTCAGGCAGTATTTGAAGCAGTTATTATGGATCCGGCGGTAGAAGAAGTTATTAGCCGAGACCCAAGAGAAACCTCTATCAAGCAAGCAGCCGAACCACAACGCATTCCGACCATGCTACAAGACGGTATGGACAAAGTGCTACAGGGAGTTACTTCCATCAAAGAATTAGAGCGAGTAGTAGAGTTTCCCGCCAACCTGGCCAGCTTTAAAACAAGAAACGACAACAACGAATTGCAACAAAAAAATCCTACACCAGAAGATGAGGACGTAGATTTTGAATCTCATATTGTTTAGTAGTATTCCGGAAGGTAAATTATATTCGGTCAAGACTACAAAACTTTTTTTCGTGATAAGGTCAGAACTCAGAGGCGTTCGTTCCAGAGTATAACTCTCTAAGCAAGGCTTCCGCATTGAAAGTGGATACCGCGCTAAGGAAATCTTTCGCATTCTCACTCTAGGGTGAGCGCCAAAAACCCCTCGCAACGTACCCAAGTTGCTTAGAGAGTTATCTTCTGGAATGTGACAAACAAAATAAATACACACGAATCGTGTGTCGAGAACTATTTCTTGATTAAGATATTAGCATAACTAGAAAATTTGTCAACCCCTTAGTGGGCCTTTTTTATATTCATTGTTATACTAACTCTACTTATGTCAGATTCGGAAAAGAAAGAGATTACCCGCGATGATGCCAACAACCTTGATCGCACCCTACGACCTCAAACCTGGGAGGAGTATATTGGTCAATCAAAAACCAAAGAAAATTTACGCATTCTTCTTACGGCCGCCAAGGAAAGAGGTCATGCCGCTGAGCACATACTACTCTATGGTCCACCAGGACTAGGCAAAACAACCCTAGCCAATCTAGTCTCAAAGACTCTAGGTACAAATATGAAAGTTACCTCTGGCCCAGCCATTGAAAGAGTGGGTGACTTAGCAGCCATTCTCACCAATCTATCTCCGGGTGATGTTTTATTTATTGACGAAATTCATCGACTTTCAAAAAGTATCGAGGAAGTACTTTACCCCGCTATGGAGTCTGGGGTGTTGGATATTATTATTGGTAAGGGTCCCTCAGCTCGCACTGTCCAATTGGAACTACCGCCCTTCACAATGGTAGCGGCCACCACCCGCATCTCCCTCCTCTCTTCCCCACTTCGATCACGCTTCTCTGGCGGAACATTCCGACTAGATTTTTACACCGACGATGAAATAGCCACCATCCTTAAGCGATCTGCAGAACTTCTTGGTGTTGATGCTTCCTCATCTGCTTTGGATCAAATTTCGAAACGGTGCCGAGCTACCCCTCGTACAGCCAACTACCTCCTCAAGCGTTGTCGTGATCTAGCGCAGCTAGAAAATGTAGAAATAGATAATGAAATAATTAACAGAACATTCGAACTATTAGAAATAGATAGTATTGGTTTAGGCAAAACTGACCGGGCGGTCTTGGAAATAATTATTAATAAATTTAATGGTGGACCGGTTGGGCTAAACACCATCGCTGCGGCCACCGGCGAAGAGCCATCAACTATCGAAGATGTGATCGAGCCTTATCTAATCCGTCACGGATTACTAGAACGCACACCTCGCGGGCGAGTCTCCACCCACACCGCGGTTAGCCATATTGAAAATTAAAAAACCCGCCAGCCGAACTGCTGCGGGTTTTGTGCTTTTGCTCGACCTAATTGCTAAGCCGTTTTGGTACGACGCCGAGCCATCATTGCACCAATGAGACCGCAGGCCATGAGTGAGAAAGTGCCGCTAATAGGCACTGGATTCCCACCATCGGCAGCCAACTCACCCCACACCAAAGTTGAGAGATAGTTGGTACCATCTTGACCGGGCTCACACGCAGGGTCGGCATAGCCGATCTGATTGCAAAAATACGGCCCTCGATCTGCCAACACGATACTATCGAAGCTGAAGTCGATCACCAGCTCAGAAAAGGGGTCTGAGCTGAGACCGTTCCCCACGAAGTAGTAGAGACCGTCGCCAGAGCTCAGGGCTGCATACACCTGATAACCACCGAGCAGCTCTGGCACCACATCAACTTTGAGCACACCTTCAGAGAAAGTCTGCTCAAAGATCAGTTGCACCAAACCACCGAAACCACCAGACATGGAACCGTCCAGCAGATCGAGTGTCTTCAGAACATCCTTATTGCTCTGATCGGCCGGGATCTGGCTACAGCCATCAATCTCTTCGCAGCCCAGGTTTACCTCTGTCGGCAAAAATGGGCCATCGTACACATCCATATAGCCAGCGTGGCTGTATGGAATCGTCAGCAAAAGCGCTGTAAAACATAAAATGTTAAGGTACTTTCTCATAGAAACTCGGCCTCCTCGCCGTATTTACATAAGAAAACCAGAGTTTGTCTGGTGTCTGCACCATACCATAAATAATCATAAAGGCAATATCATTTTAATACTTTGATTTTAAAAAGATATCTATATAATGAGCGCATATGTCAGGACACAATAAATGGAGTAAGATTAAGCACAAAAAGGCGGCAACTGATGCACAAAAAGGAAAGATTTTTTCTAAGCATTCAGCCATGATTACTATGGAGGTAAAGAAAGCTGGTGGTGATGCGAGTTCACCGAGTGTATTAGCGGCAGTAGAAAGAGCCAAGCGCGACTCAATGCCTAAAGATAATATTGAACGTGCACTAGCCAAAGGATCTGGTGCAGGAGGAGACACGCTGGAAGAGGTTATGTACGAAGGTTACGGCCCGGGTGGTGTCGCTCTTTTGATTCAAGCGGTTACCGACAACAACAACCGTACCGCCCCAGAGATTCGACACATCTTTTCAAAAGCTGGTTTGGAATTAGGAACCCCGGGATCAGCCGCCTGGGCGTTCGAAAAAACCGATGAAGGATATAAGCCTTCGACACCAATGGAACTAGATGATGCTACAGGTGAAAAATTAGCTGAATTCATCGAAAAACTAGAGGATCAGGATGACGTGACCAACGTCTTTTCTTCTGCTGATACTCCTGAGTAAAAAATATGCGTGTTATTAGTGTAGACCCTGGCTACGACCGAATTGGCGTAGCGATAATGGAACTCGCTGACGGAAAAGAGTGTTTGGTTTTTTCCGAATGTATAGAAACAAATAAAAACCAACCATTAAATGAGCGCTTGGTTTTTTTGGGTGATCGTTTCAAACAATTAATTATGGAACATAAACCTGACACCTTGGCGATTGAGACTATTTTTTTCAACAAGAATGTCAAAACTGCGATTGGTGTGGCTGAGGCGCGAGGAATACTGCTCTATATCGCCCAAACCAACAACTGCGCAGTACACGAGTTTGGACCCCAAGAAATAAAAATTGCTGTTACCGGCTACGGCAAAAGCGATAAGGGAGCTGTCTTAGACATGGTGAAGCGATTGGTACCAGATGCTCCGGACAAAGCTTTAGACGATGAATATGATGCGATTGCGGTTGGTATCACTTGCCTGGCCCATCACGGTCGAAACACTTAAAAGTGATACACACTTTGACAATCATCATAACTTATTGAAAAAGAAATACTAATCAACACTTAGGGGAAAATTCTAGTGACGAAAATGTTGGGTTGGGGTAAAATCTTCGACTGACATGGTATTGAATTTTTCAAATTAATACGATATTTTGATAAAAACAATTTTAAGAAACTTGTATGATTTATTTCGACAGCGAAAAAGATGAGGGGTTGGAAGAAGAAATAGATGGAGACGATGAGGATGCGTCGATCGATGATGATGTACTCGATGAAGTGAGTGGTGAAGAAGATGAAGATGAGGAAGAGAATGTTGAAGGTTTTGGCCACGTTGATGAAGATGATATTGATGATGGTGAAGACGATGAGGAAGAGGAAGAGCCTGAGTTGGAGGATGATGCTGAGGATGTTGATTACGACACCTTTGACGATGTCGACGAAATGTAGAGGGTTTATTTCTAACCCAACCCAAATCACAAGATTGTTTAAATCATTACTGATAAAACCGCCTGAGGCGGTTTTATTTTATCTTAAGTATGTGAATTTGTTTTTTTCCTCTACGGATAATCAAAAAGTCTTCCTGATGTTTAATTGGGTCAATCTCACTAGCAGCGTCAGTTACCATCTCTCCCTGTAACTCCACCGCATTACTATCAATAAACATCCTAGCCTCCCTTTTACTTATGGCCAACCCAGTGTCCACTAGAATATCAACTACTGGTTTTACTGACATTAAGCTTGATGAGGGTGCTGTTTGTAACAACATTTCCTTTTCTAAATCACTCAGCTCTGAAACTGACTCACCACCAAATAATATCTGCGAGACTCTTCTTGCCGCTTCCGCCGCCTCAGTACCATGCACTACTTTAGTCACCTCAAACGCTAGAGTTTTTTGTGCTAGACGGTTTCCAGGATTAGTTTCAAATTCTTGCTTAAGAGTATCGATTTCATCTAAACTCAAAAAAGTAAAAAGTTTTAGGTAGTCAACTACACTCTCATCACTGGCGTTTAACCAAAATTGATAAAACTCATATGGAGTGGTTTGCATAGGATCAAGCCACACTGCATTACCTTCACTTTTACCAAATTTCTTGCCCGTTGCCTTGTCTACCACCAAAGGGGTAGTGATCGCCACTGCCTCTGCGCCGGTTTTTCTCCTGATTAAATCAACACCAGACACCATATTTCCCCACTGGTCAGAGCCTCCGACCTGGATTTCACAACCTTTGTTTTGGTAAAGGTGTAAAAAATCAAAACCTTGAATCAGTGGGTAGGCAAACTCAGTGTAAGACAAACCTGTATCACCCTCGAGTCGCTTTGAGATCGCATCTCTTTTTAATAATTCATTTACCGTAAAGTGTTTTCCGGTGTCGCGCAAAAAATCAATCAACTTAACCTCACTAAACCAATCGTAATTATTTACAAATTCAACAACCCCTTCCCCGAAAAAATTTTCCGCCTGCTGTTTTATTGTCGTAATATTTTTTTGTACAGTTTCTGGATCAAGTAATTCTCTCTCCGCATCTGGTTTAGGGTCACCAATCATTCCAGTAGCTCCTCCAACCAAAAATATTACCTTGTGGCCCGCTTTAATTAAGTGGCTTAATAAAAACCACAGAACCACATTTCCGGCATGAGCTGAGTTAGCACTAGGATCGATTCCTTGGTAAATAGTTTTTGATCCACCATCCAATAATTCAGATAGGTTTTCGGTGGTGGTTTGGTAGATAAACCCCCTTTCTTTAAGCTCTTTTGAGAGATTCATATTGAAATAACTCTATCACACAATCGTAATATATTGTCTAGACAACTCATGCTAGTATTGCTATATAACATCATTTATGAGAATTCGATCCTGGTTTAAAAAGAACTGGAAGGAAATAGCTATTGATCTAATACTATTTGGTTTTGTGGTTGGTTTAATCATAACCGCTAGTGTACTGCTATGGATTTCTACCTTAGAAATACCAGACTTATCTTCGTTTGAAGAGCGTCGGGTATTACAGTCGACTAAAATATACGACCGTACAGGGGATGTTTTACTGTACGACCTCCACCAAGATGTAAAACGCACGATCATTCCGTTTGAGGAAATGTCACGGCATATAAAAAACGCCACCATCGCTATCGAAGACGATCAGTTTTATAACCACATCGGCATCGACATTAGAGCCATCATAAGAGCGGCGGTTTCCAACTTCACTGCCGGTGACCTACTTGGCGGACAGGGTGGCTCAACCATCACCCAGCAAGTAATCAAAAACTCCATACTCGATCGAGAAAAAAGACTAACCAGAAAGGTGAAAGAAGCTATTTTAGCTATTAGGATAGAGCAAATATTAGAGAAGGATGAGATTTTAGAAATATATTTAAATGAATCACCTTATGGTGGAACTATTTATGGTGTTGAAGAAGCTTCCAGATCATTCTTTAATAAAAGCGCTCGTGACCTGACACTGGCTGAGGCAGCTTACTTAGCCGCTATTCCTCAGGCTCCCACCTACTTCTCACCCTACGGTAACAACCGTGATGCTCTAGACAAAAGACAACAGCTAGTACTCGATCGAATGCGCTTAAATGGTTTTATTACTATTGAAGAATACGAAGCGGCGGTGGTGGAAGAGGTGGAATTTGAAACCCAGGCGGTAACCGGAATTAGAGCACCTCACTTTGTGATGTATGTAGTGGAACAGTTAGCTGAAACTTATGGTGAAGAAGCTATGGCGGAACAAGGATTTAGAGTTATCACTACCCTAGATTGGGAACTACAAGAAGCAGCGGAAAGAATCGTTGCACAAAAAGCTGCTTCTAATACCGAGCGTTTTAACGCCTCCAACGCCAGCCTAGTAGCCACTGATCCAAAAACTGGTGACTTATTAGTAATGGTTGGCTCCCGCGATTACTTTAGTGATGAAGTGGATGGTAACTTCAACGTCGCCTTGTCAGCCCGCCAACCAGGTTCTTCTATCAAACCTTTTGTCTATGCCAGTGCTTTTAGCAAAGGTTACTTACCGAATACTATAGTATTCGATGTCCAAACCCAATTCTCACCACAGTGTGAACCAGACAGCACTAGCTCCGAATCACCCTGCTATGCACCCAACAACTACAACCACGAGTTTGTTGGTCCTATCAGTATGAGAAATGCTCTGGCACAGTCACTAAACATTCCAGCTGTTAAAGCTCTTTATTTAGCCGGAGTTAATGACACTCTAAAACTAGCTAGTGACATGGGCCTCACCACCTTAGACGACCCAGATCGCTACGGACTAACCTTAGTACTTGGTGGTGGTGAAGTGCGTCTACTAGATATGACGTACGGATACAGTGTGTTTGCCAACGAAGGTGTGCGGGCTGAGCCGAGAAGTATTCTAAAGGTTGAGGATAGTAAGGGTAATGTGGTGGACGAAACCACAGTTGTCACCAATCGTGTCTTAGACAAGAATGTAGCCTTAATGATGAGCGATGTATTATCAGACAACGTGGCTCGTACTCCACTATGGGGAGCTAGTTCCCTTATAAACTTCCCCAACCGTGACGTAGCCGCTAAATCTGGTAGTACAAATAATTTACGTGACGCTTGGATTATGGGTTACACTCCAAATCTCGCAGTCGGCTCGTGGGTTGGAAATAATGACAACTCAGCTATGGGTGGAGGTTTATCAGGATTAATCACCACCCCAATGTGGCGCGAGTTTATGGATTTCGCTCTCGAAAAAATTCCCGAAGAGAACTTCGGTCAACCACAAATTAACACCACTGGTGTGAAGCCGATTATTAGGGGTGAGTATATAGACGCCTCATTATTGATCGACTCTTTAGTAAATAACCCAGACAACGAAGGTGAAGCGCCCACCCTTAATATTGGATCCATCTACAACAACATTCACTCGATACTACATTATGTAAATAAAGACGACCCACAGGGTGGTTATCCGGCCAATCCAAGCTCTGATCAACAATACGAAAATTGGGAATATGGTGTACAAAAATGGAACGAAGAAACTTTTGGAGTTTTAGTTAGCGCTGAAGAAGAAATAGAAGAAGGTGATCAAAAACCAGAGCGATCGCTTAGACGTTAACTCTAGATGATGATTTTGGGTGCTGATTTTTTACCCAACCTATCCTCCAATCTCTGCAGAATATCTTTTTGCTTAAACTTTATCTCTGTTTTTAAAATGCTAGGGACAGTAATCCCAATAGTTCTAGTTGAAACTGTGTAGTTAACAAAATCTGGTTTTAATTCAAAATCAGTCACCTCTTTAACCACTTCTATAAAAGCGGTTTCTATGGAAGCTTGTGGTGGACGGAAATGATCTTGGTACTTCTGAAACAGATCTCCAAGCTTTTTCATTTTCTTAGGAGACTGGTATTTATCCATAATTACTTATTCATTGGCATTACTAGGTAGCGAATATTTTTATCATTCACACCTTTCATCACCATCGCTCTACCCACACCAGCAAAACTCAAAACAATCGAATCTTCGGTCAGGTGGCTAAGTGGGTCCATGATGTACTGTTGGTTAAAGCTGAGAGTTAACTCATCCCCTTCTACTTGTGCCTTGATAGTGTCTGTTGTGTGTCCCACCTCATTATTTTGTGAAGAGATGGTTAGGTTGGTATCAGTCACCATTAAAGAAACCTGTCTAAACTTATTTAGGAAGATGTTTGTTTTCTTAAAAGAGCGGGCCAGGTCTTCTTTTAAAACAGTGACGTGAGTACAGTATTCTTTCGGGATAATTTGGGTGTAGTCTGGGAAGTTACCAGTGACTAACCTAGAGGCTATATATACGCCAGAATCGAATTTTAAAGCACACTGGTTGTCATTCACTATAAAAGTAGGATCAGACTCAACAGCATCGCAAACCTTGGCCAACTCAAGGGCATTTTTTTGTGGCACCATTATCGACTGACTTAGAGTTAAACCTTTTTGTGAAACAGTCTTTTCCATCAAGCGGAAGGAGTCGGTAGCTACAAAGGTGAGCGAGTGTTCTTTCTTTTGTTGAATATACACACTTCCCAGCTCTGGCTTAATTGAAGTTTGTGAAGCCGCAAAAGCCACACTCTTTATACCGTATGAAAAACTCTTTGCTTGAATTTTTGATTCTTCACCAGAGATTTGATTAAGGTTTGGAAACTCTTCAGTAGTAAAAGTTTTAATTGATGTATTACTGTTATTTGTTTCAAGCTGTAGTACCTGGTCTTCAGTCCTTAGAGTAATCTCAGGTTGGGTAATGAATTGAATACTCTGAAGAAATGTTTGGGCTGGTACAGCTACTACCCCATCCTCCTCAACTTTTCCCTTGATTGGTATTTCTATACTTATCTCCAAGTTGGTCGCTTGTAGCTTAACCTCGCCCTCCTTAGCCTCTAATAACACACACTGTAGTACCGGTAGGGTTACATGCTTAGTGCTTATACGACTGATTATCTCTAGAGCTCCTAGGAGTTCTTGGTGTGGAATAGTTATCTCCATATTTTTATTTTAATCTATTTTACTCTCTATTATTAGGGGTGTGGAAGTGTGCAAAAGTTTAAAATGTGGTGTGTTTTAAATGTTTTTTGTGGTGGATTTATAACAACAATAACTTAGTTTTTTGTTGATATATGAGGATACTGGTGAGGATAACTTTTTCTAATCCCAAGCTACCTCAGGTATTTGGGGATAAGAAACACTAGATTACCCACTTCCCCACATAAATTCCAAACCTAATCCTGGTGTTATATTCAGCAACTCACAACTTACCAACATATTTAATAATTACAACAATACTGCTTATAAAAATAAAACCCCTTCGGGGTTTTATTTAAGGAGTAACCTCACTTGAGTAATCTCCTCCTCCAACTCACTATTGCTCTTTAGTTCAGTTTTTATCTTCTCGCAGGAGTGGATGACGGTTGTGTGGTCTCGTCCACCTAATTTTTTACCGATTGCTGGGTAAGAAACTTGGAAGTCTTCTCGTAGGATGTACATGATGATTTGTCTCGGCTTCACCACCTCCTTTCGGCGAGTTTTTTCATAAATACTGGACTGATCGATGTCGTAATAACGAGCCACCTTATCTACCACATCAGTAATAGCCAAATTTTTACGTGGTCGAGAGCTGTTTTTGATGATAGTTCTAACCTCATCAATAGAAAGAGTACGACCAAGGAGTTGTGATTGGCACATAATCGTGTTTAGGGCTCCCTCAAGTTCTCGAACGTTACCTTCAATGCTTTGAGCAAGGTGCTCAACCACATCATCTTGTAGAGTAATGTTGTTTTGCGCTGCTTTGGCGTACAAAATTGCTGCTCGAGACTCTAGATCAGGAGCTGGAAGGTCAACAATCATTCCTTGAGCAAACCGTGACTGTAATCGTTCTTCCATCCCGTTCAAGAGTGCCGGATGTTGGTCACTAGAGAAAACAATTTGCTTATTAGTGTCGTGTAGTGAGTTGAAAAGGTGGAATAGTTCTTCCTGAGTTTTTTCTTTTGAGGCTAGGAACTGAACATCATCCATAATTAGAACATCATATTGTCGGTACCTATCTTTAAAGCTGTTGGCGCTTCCGTTTTGTAGAGAGTTGAAATAATCTACCGCAAACCGTTCGCTGGTGACGTAAAAAACCTTCTTCCCCGTCTTCTTAATTTGGTTACCGACCGCTTGAATAAGGTGAGTCTTACCATGACCAGTCTTTCCGTAGATAAAAAGCGGATTGTAAGTTATGCCTGGCTTCTCACTCACAGTTTTTGCGGCTGCGTGAGCCAGGGCGTTGTAGGGGCCTACCACAAAGTTCTCGAAAGAATATTTCGGATTAAGATTATCACTCTTGTTGATGTAGTAATCCTCAAGAGGTAGGGCGGCATTAACAGTTTGTTTCTTGTTACTCTCCTGCTTTTTGTCGTTTCTTTGAGCAACGGTATATTCGACACTGCGCACGTGTGGAGTTAGTTCACGTAAGGTCTTCAAGATCATGTTGTTAAACTTATCTTGTAGCCAATCTTTAACAAAAACACTCGGCACCCCAATAGTTGCCGTTCCATCTTCTAGAGACAAGATGTAAGTGTCACGGAACCAGGTCTTGAAATTGGCGGTAGTAATAGAGAGTTCGATTTTTACCAAAGCATCATCCCAAAGCTGCTTAACATCTACTTGTTCGGTTTGGACGATACTGTTACTAGACGGTGAGTGTGATGTAGGATTCATACGTTTTCTAATCGAAGGTAGTTTGCATTATACTCCTCTGAAATTAACTGTAAATATTTCGCAAAAATTTTCAAAATTTACCGACCCATTTTTTGAATCAAAAAACGCAACTGTGAATAACCTGTGAATAACTGGATAACTATATAATTTACCAAACATCCAACCTCTCAACTCTCGAATCACACACTCCTTGCATGCCCCAGCCTAACCCTCCCGAGCATAGTCGCTATTCCCTGAGAGTTGAGGAGATGGCCGCTACTCAAAATTTATCAATAACTATTGATAAATTTACATATTCCTGTATAGTTCTCGGGTACTAATTCTACAAAGACATGTCAAAAAGAACTTATCAACCAAGTAAGCGAAAGCGAGCAACCACCCACGGATTTTTGGTTCGATCAGCTACTACCGCTGGACGAAAAATCCTCAAAGCCCGACGGCAAAAGGGTCGAGCTCAGCTTACAGTGAAAAAGGCTCAGTAAAGAGCCTTTTTTATTTGGTTATAATCTTATTAATATGTTTAAGAAATCCAATCGACTAACTACCGCCGAATTTAGTGAACTGTACCGGTCGGGTAAAAAGAAGCACTTCCCCCACCTATCGATCACTCTTGGTCAGAATTCAGGTACCAAAGTATCTGTGGTGGCTGGAAAGAAAGTGGCTAAAAGTGCTGTGCGTCGCAATTTGTTAAAACGCCGTGTCTACTCAATTTTGCGAAAAATGGACGAACAACAGTCACTGGGAGAAATGATCGTTATATTAAAACCCACCTTCAGTGGTCTAGCGCGCAAAACAGCCGAGGAGATCGTCCGGCAGTCAATTGCTGAAGTAAAGAAAAGTGCGTAGAATAGAAAAATTCTATGAGTAATTTTTGGCACACTTTTTTCTTCGACCCGGTGTACAACACCTTGGTCTTTTTTGTATCAGTAATCCCTGGAGGTGATGTAGGTTTAGCAATTATTGCCACAGTTTTGTTGGTAAAAATGGTTTTGTTACCAGTCTCAATTAAGGCGGTAAAAACGCAAAAAATAATGCGTGAGATCGAACCGAAACTAAAAGAGATGCGAGAGAAATACAAAGACGATCGACAACAACAAGCACAAGAGATGATGAAGATTTATCAGGAGGCCGGCATGAATCCTTTGGCGAGTATTTTTCTTATTTTCCTCCAGATTCCAATCATCATTGCTCTTTATTTCGCGGTGTCTACCGGTGGTGGAGTGGCGTTGCCAGATATAAATACTGATCTGTTGTACGCTTTTATAAACACTCCAGTTGACGTCACTATGAACTTCATTGGTTTGGTTGATATTTCTGGTCGTAGTTTATTGTTGGCCATCGCTGCCGGGGTTACTCAGTACATCCACGTTAACCTCACTCTCCCCCAACTACCACCAAAAGAAGCTTGTGCTGAGCCAAACCTCAAGGAGGATTTTATGCGTAATATGCAAACTCAAATGAAGTACGTGATGCCGGTAATTATTACCTTTGTGGCCTATACTATTTCTGCTGCCATCGCTCTCTATTTCCTAGTGAGTAACCTCACGATGATTGCGCAAGAATACTATATTCGTCGCCATCGTTAGTTATTGGATAGGTTCACATCCGGGAGCACCGCCAGTGGTGAGACCATCGGTTGGCTTTTGTCCCTCCGGGCACTCTATTTGGGTGTCGGTTGATGCCGATGGATTGCTAGATGTTTCTGTGGTGGAGTCGTTGTTTATCTCTGTACTCATGTTAGAGATACCACCTAGTTTGGTCTCTGCGTCAGGGATTGTCGCGTTCTCTGCTCTCACTATACAGACATTTTTTTGTCCGTCCCATTCTCCTTGGTAGCAAAATACTTCACCAGCACCAGCTGGGGTGTCGCCACTTTGTTGGCTGCCAGCCTTTTTGGTACATAAATCATCTCGTTTAGTTTCACATATCAATTGCTTTTTTTCATCGTCACCAAGACCGTCTGGTGCATGCTGGAGCATGTCACCACTTATTAGAAAAGTAAGGTCTTGCGGTGTGGCACTATCAACTAAGCTACTAGATTTAACCCCCGGCTCAAAATCAGGAGCGGTGATTGGGTCTGGGTCAAAATTAACATTCACCAGCTGCGGGTTGATGATGGTAAGGATTAGTACGGCCGACAGTACGATCAGTAGTCCGATTAAGGCCCCTTGGATATCTTTTTTTGCCTCACCTTTGGTGGTAACAATGTCAGTCATCATGTATTTCACTCCACCGATGATGATTTTTATTACTGCCAACAAAGCCGCGATGGTGATTGATAGTATGTACAAAGAGTTGATGAAATTTTCAAAATCACCACTACCAGTTTCCAGGCCAGGCAACTGCACTAAAGTCTCATAATTTTGCGCCGAGGCAATAAATGGTAGTAGCAAGGTGGTTAGGATTGTTAGTAATTTAATCATACTGGTTTAATTAGAATTCGGTTCGCGGTCTAAGTGGTAAATCCACAAAGTGCCATCGTTTTTGTTTTGGAAGTAGACCCGCTCGCTATTAAAGCCAGCTTGGAGGTTGGTGATGTCTAGGTTACGACCAGTTTCATCGGTGATGTTACGTAGGTATGTGCCAGCTAGAGCAGTTGGACGAATTGACCAGAAATTGTCGCTGTAGGTTTGCGTGCCTTCATACCATTCGTCTGGAGTGTAGTAGTTGAAAGGTTCGTTTGAGACACCACAAATAAACATGTCACGAGTGTCTAGATCGGTGCATTTTTCCGGTAGAAATTCCGCCACGGTGTTGGTGGTGGTGTCTTCCCCAATGATGTATTGACCACTCTGGTAGGTTTCGTCTGCTTGGTGGGCAAAGAGTACAGATTCTTGAGAGCCAACTGCGGTAAGACCAAAGCCAGCCACTGGTAGTCGCTTGAGGGTATTGTCGCTAAAGGCGTACAAATACCCCGGCAAGTGTTTGTTGGCCTTCGGGTAAATATAGTGAGTGTCGTCTCGGCTGCTACCCCAGTCCATCCGCACTTCATTAAATGGCAGACTAAATAGTGCTTGGCTTGTCTCAGTAACAGGGTCGTATTCTATCGCTACCGTACCGCTACCATCGCGTGCAATATATAGAAAGGTGTTGTCTTTAGTGCTGGCAAAATCCAGGATCGCTTCGTTGATTGGCTCTAGAGCGAGGTTGGTGCTAGAAGCTCTTACCTCGCCGAGGCTAAATGCAGCCGAACCTCCCTGCCCTGCCTGGAACAGCGCCCAATTACCGTCCGGTGTAATCGCAGCTTTGCTCGCCCCCGGAATGGTGGTGGCTGATATTCTTTTCTCCTCGCCGGTTTCGAGGTTGATGCTGTAGATGTTACCCACTCCTGGTTCTACGTAGTAAGCAAATGGAGTTGAAGTGGGGGTGTCTTGTACTTCCTGAAAACCAATTACACTATCGGTGGTGATTTGTTGAATGATCTCCAGTTCGTTGATATCGATCAGTGGCTCTTGTGAAGTTGAGTCGTCGTTGGTTGTTACTATCACATCAGTACTGTTTGGCAGATTGAGATCAGCGTAGTTTTCATCTGGTGCGGCGCTATTTCCACCAAAGAGTAAATATAGCCATACACCCAACAGTAGCGTGACAATAATTACTCCGATGATAATGATGGTTGGTCTTTTCATATAACTACAAACTAATATCAATACTATCGCGAGCACCCTGCAACACATAGTCTATATCTCGGACGTGGAAATTTAAACTACTTCGCCCACCAGCTCCGGTGGTTTCAAGAGTGATTTCATACGGATTGGCGGTTTGGTTTGGTAGAGTGTTGTTGCCGAGTGACCACTCAATCAGTGATGGGTCGTTGAACACTCTCGAATCAAGATGATAAGGGGTGGCGCGCAAAGTCACACTGTTACCAACAAACGATAGCGGGTCGCTAGCCGGACGATTCTTTATACCAAAGAGTGGGTTTGATTCATAAAAACGTAAATACGGATTGACTGACGGAATCAAAATACTGTTGCCACCTACCTTGGTACCATTTGGCCGAGATACCTCAACCGTGACTATTAGTTCATCATCACGGCTGGTCTCAAACGACACCGATTGTCCACCTCTGATTGGACCGAGGCCAATCACTTCTTGATTTACTCGCCAAGAATATACTAAATCTGCTGGAGCCACTTCCCCATCACTGATGATGGCTGTAGCGTTTACCAGACTACCGGGACTCGGTAGCGAACGACCGAGATAAAAGTCTGGTGTGTGGGTTTGTGGTTCGATAATAATGTCTACATATAATGGTTGGACTACCAAGTCGGAGCGGTCGGTGCTGCCATTAGCTCGATTAAGGATTAGCGATACAGTCTGACTTTGTCCGGCCGGCGGCGCAGTGAGTTCGATTTCGCGGCGGTTGGTGCTGTTTGGCACGGCTTCCCCATCAACCAACCAGGTGATATTTGACCCAAACGAACCAGCGCTATAGTCATTGAAGGTGGCGGTGTAGGCTTCGCCGGGTTGGGGGAAGTTGGGGCCGATGGTAATGGTCGGGCTGGTGTCGGCCGGGGCTTGAGTAGTCACGTTATCAAAGTTGATACCTTCTAAGCTGGTGAGATCACTAAAGTCACCAAAAGCATCAAGGCTGGTTTGGGCTTGCGCAGCAAAAGCCCCAAACAATAGGTAGATAGCCAGTAAAGCACCAAGATATTTCATTACTCTAATAATAACAGACCCTTTTGGATGAATTGGCTTGCTGGTTTTAGGAAGGTGGAAAGGCGGTCTTCTGGGGTATTGCGTATTTTTGGCTACGTGGTATAAGTAGATTGTGGGTGCACCGGCCAGACCGGAAGAAGCACCAGCAGTACCTTTTGTTTTTAATATCAATCACTGCGCTTCGCGCAAGGAGTTCAACCATGTTTACACATGTACGAGCGGCCCTCGTGGCTGCAATCACCGCAGCTGCCCTGCTGCTTTCCGTTGCGCTCCCCGCGAGTGCATGGGATCTAACCCCTAAAGACGTCGAAGACGCTGGTGAATTTGCCTCAAGAGACTGCGGCACTGAAACTGGACTTGTGTGCGTTCGTGCACCCAAAAAGCCTGTGACGTTTGAAGAGTTCCTCGATGACAACAAACTGCTGTTCAGAGAGAGGACTTTTGCTTGGTTTGTCTCAAAAAACAACCTTCCACGGTGGACGACAGTGAAATCAGAAACAACTGGTAGTATGAGCTACGCCGTTGGCTACCTGGAAGAAATAGTTTCACGCTAGTCTTAAACAGCGGGAAGCAAAAGCGCACCCCTAGGTGCGCTTTTTTAATTTGGTTTTATCCAAACTGAGCCAGCCCAAGCCATATGCCATGGGAATATATTAAATATTGGCAGACTATAACCTATGATGCACAGTAAAAGCATTCCCATCTTCAAACCACTTCCCTTTCCTCCCAGAGGTTCTAATATGGCTAGTTTATAAAGTAGGTACATAAGCATCAAAACTAACATTCCCCATGCAAAAATAGTCGCGTAAGTTATAAAGAAGAGATTTTCTAGTGTAAATAATGAAAAATCAATGCCGGTAAATTTTTTAAATAAGACTGATGCGGCTGTAACAATCTCCGACCCTTTATTAATTACAACTCCAGCAAGCTCTTTTGCAGTTGCTAAAACTACACCGTCATTTTCAGTTACACCAGTGATAGTATCAATCAGGTCATAGAAAGCTATGGTAGCGATAAGTGCAAGAAAGCTTAAAACAGCAACCGGTAATTGAAAAAATAACCAAGCGTAAGCACCCCAAGTGAAAATTGGAATATTAACTCTGGTGGCGCGAGCGCGCGCTTTCATGGTGAGTTTCATCTCAGCTGCTTTGCCTGCTGCCCCACCCTTTGCTGCCTCTCGTTTGAGGCGCTGTTTTTTGGTAAACGCTGGCAATATTTTTTTAGGGGCGCCCTGGTCGCTGACGTTTTTTTGTACCTTTTTAGTTATTTTTTTATTGTAGGTAGCGTCATTAGCAGCAGCGGCTTGAAAGTCCGGGTTATATTCAACCTTGGTACGTCTAATGGTTGGGTCATTGGCCGCTTTATCTTCCCCGAATCTAATTTTTCGTACTTGTCCAGTCGACGGCTGCAGACCCGCCTCGCTATACGAGTCGTTGAAGCGTTCGTTTATTGGTTGGGGCGCCGCCATATACTATATAAGTATACTATAGGCTAATCTCGTGCAGCTTTGAGTTCAGCGCGAGCGCTTTTTATTTTCATGAGTTGTGATGGGTCGGAAGTGATGATCTGGTCTTCGGTGTAGGAAGCGATGATTTTGATAGCCACGTGTTTCAGTCCAGCAAAGAAGATTCCCTCCCCCACACTCGATTCAAGCAAGAGCATTTTTTCTTCGTCAGTGAGATTGAAGGTGGCTTGGATATTGTCGATGGCGGTTGGTGACTGCTTCATCAAAAGTTGGATGGATGAGTTGGTGATCATTGGAACACCGTACGGTGAGCGCAAGAAGTCGTCCACGTCTTGGGTAATGGTAGCGATGCCGAGGTAGTACTTTCGCCCACGCTTAGCGAGACTAAAGAGGAATGACGCAGTGTCTTCAGATTTCATCATCCACCAAGCTTCGTCAATAACCATCAGTCGCTTGGCTAGTCGACGGCGCACTGAACCCCAGATGAAGTTGGTGATGATATACATCGCGATGGTTTTTAGTTCATCTTCCATGTCACGGAGGGAGAACACCACAAACTTTTGGTTGATATCGACGTTGGTTGGTTCATTCATAAAGCCAGACCACGTACCGGAGGTGTATTTTTGCAGTCGCGAGATCAGTGACGCGCTACCTTCCATTCCTGCTAATACCATTTCAAAGTCGGTCAGAAGTGGTGGCTCCATGTCGGCGAAGTTGGCTTCACCAGTGATGTCTTTAAGGGCGTAGGTTTCTTGGATGGCTAGGTCGATAAGAGTTTCTTCCTCCGGGGTAAGGCCACCAAGCATCAGTCGAAAAAGACCAACTAGCTCAATCACGTGGGTACGCAGCACGTCGCGCGGGTCTTCGTCGTCGGCTGGCGGTGGTAGGTCAAACGGATTGACGTGGTGCTTGGAAGACAGCGAGATATTAAAGAAGCGCCCACCAGTAGCTTCGGCTAAGTATTCGTATTCGCGCTCGGGGTCGAGTACGATTACCTCAGTACCAAACATCAGAGACCGTAAGATCTCGAGCTTGAGCCCGTATGACTTCCCTGCTCCTGAAGTAGCAAAGGTCACCGAGTTGTAGTTGGTGAGGCTGTATCGGTCGAACAACACCAAAGACGAGTTGTGTCGATTGATGCCGTAGAGAATTCCTGAGTCAGAGGTGAGGTCGAAAGATGTGAACGGGAAAAAGCTCGAAAGCGGTGACGAATTAAACTTGCTGTGTACCAAAAGTTCGTCACGAGAAAGCGGAAAGATACTTTTGATGCCTGGCTCCTGTTGGAACAAAGCCGGCTTCATAGCGATCATGCGGGCATCTAGAATACCTCGGATATCGTTTTCGGCTTGGTTGAGCTCTGTTTCGTCGCTACCATAAACCGCAATATAAAACCCTACATTAAACAGCTTCTCTTCTGCTTGTTGCAGTTTGTCACGAAGCTCTTCAAGGTTGCGGTAGGCGGCTTCGAGCTGTGGGTCGCGCACTTCGCCCTTTTCTTCCTTGATGTTGATTTGGCTTTGTACCTCAGCTACTTTCTTTTGAAATTTCTTCAAGGTTTCCGCTGTATCGATCGGGTGTACAAAAATAGATACATCGAGCTCACGGGTGAGATTGAGTACCGGTTCGAGCCAGCCGTCATTTAGAAAACGTGGATATGAAACAGCATAATAAACTCGCGTCGCCACCCCACTCATGTTGATGCTGCGAGGAGTGACACTGATAGCAGACGGAGCAATGACGTCGGTAAGGGTCATCAATTGCTCTTTGGCGTTTTCAATTCCGCCGGTTTTTTTGTTTGGTGTTTGTGGACTAAAGATTCCCATAAATTTATACGCTTTCTACCATTGGTGCCGAGCCAGTGTGGTCACCAGGATTATATATATGATAAAACAGCTCGACCAAATCGTCTTTGTCTAGAGCAATGGTGCGCACCCCAACTCGCGCCAAGCCCTCCGAAACCACTCCCACTCTTTGCTCAAGTTGGATGCGGCTTTCTTCAAACTTCATATCAGACGGTAGGCTGGCCGATCGAGATGATGGTGAGAATAGATTGGTGATTCCTTTGGCGACATTTAGTTTTGAAGGAGAGTATGGTACCACCACAAAGAAATTTTTGTTCATAACGTCGATGTTCTTGGTGAAGGTGCGAATGAATTCGATGTATTCACGCAGTTGCACACGCATTAATTCGTTGTCTTGCTTGGTATCGAGGCCAGACAAAACCTGCAAGTATGGCTCGATGTCGAGTCGGCGTGATTGCACGTAGATTTGGAGAGAAAAATCTAGGGTATTTAAAAAACTCTGGAACTGCGCCAAGACGGCCTGTTGTTCTTCGACTGACTTCAAAGCAAAGTTGATTGAGGAAGCTAGGAGGATCATCAACATCTGGCCGTCTTTTTGGATGACGACATTGCCTTTGATGTCTCGCACTGAGACAAAATCTTGAGTTGCTGCTTTGGTACCGGCCATATTAATTTTCTGATTTTTGAAGGGCTTGTAATTCGAGTTTTCTAGCTAGAGAGGAGATGTTTTTCTTGGGTTTGGCGGTTGAGATAATGGTCTGAGGAGCGGGTGCTTCCTGAGCACTTTCGCTTCCTCGGTACACCACATCAGAACTTTTCTGCCATAGATACAGGCGTTGGTTGCTGAGGTAGTTAAAAATTGCTTCGACAAAGTTGGAGAATGGGCGGTTGTTGACGGGATAAAAAGACAGCGCTGCAGCAAACAAAGCCAATGGTAAGCCAATAAATAGAAAGGCGAAAAAATTGAAAAAGAACAGCACTACTGCAATGCCTACTCCCCCACCTAGGTAGACAAATTGTCGCCAGGTAAGTGGGCCGAAGATTTTGTCATCAACGTCAATAAACTGAGGAACCTCAAATCGCATACACACATATTATACATGTTCCCTGGGCTCAGATTTATTGAGTTATTCCGATGTTTGAGAATTGGTTTATCCTGTTTCCAAACGTTAAGCAGAGTTATCTCTTTTGCCTAACAGATCATCTTGAGAGATATTGGTGTGCACGACCGACCCGTCTGGTGTTGGGGGTTGTGTTGTTGTGTTTGTTGGTGTGGCCGGTTTGTTTTTTGGTTCGTTGTTTAGGTAGTTGAAAGTTATGCTCTGCGATAACTTTAGTTCATCTGGCAAGGCTAATAAGATGACCGTTGTAAGTTCTTTGGCTGTAGTTTGTGGAACCTTACATTCAGTGTGAATAAAATCTTCAAGGTTATCTTGATTAAAGAAGCAGTACAAAAACAGAATAACTGCATTCTCTAAGATAGGTAATTGGGTTGTGTTCAAGTCCGCCTTTCGCCCTAAACGATTAGTTAACTCAGAGATAAAATCACTGTTCACAAAATCAATGTAGGCTGGGTCAAAAAGATTTTCGCGAGTAGTTAGAAGATCACTGGTCATAATTAAGGTTGATTATTGTTGGTATCATTATTTTCGCCACCTGCTGAGCTGTCGCCCCCTTGGTTGTTATTGGTTTGTGAAGAGTGGCCATCATTTGCCCTGGCTTCATCCTGCTCCTGATATTTTTTCTGACGCTTTTCTTTTCCGGCCATTTTAGTTCCATTATCGCCATATTCACGTTTCAGGGCGTCAACTGCTGCTTGCCCTCGGGCACCATGTGTCACCGCAGCCACTCCCCCTACCGCAGCCGCTCCACCAAACAGCAGGCCGGTACCAGCCATCATGGCCCCTGCGCCCATACCTACTCCGACTGCGGAAGCAGATGCTGTCTTTGGTGAATTCCAAAGGGTTGATCGATTTTGTAGGTCATTGATATATTCAAGTTCAGCAGCATATTTGGTGGCGGCGTCTGCGGCTGCTTTAGTATTTTCAGCTAATTTGTCAAATCCAGTCGCTCGGTTTTCAAGCGCTGTGTTGATAGCGTCAAATTCTCTATCGACGGCTGCCAGCTGCTCACCTGCTTGCTCGTCAGAGATTGTGCCAGATGTACGGTTTCTTTTAATTTCATCTTCTTTCAACTTTAGGTTGTAAACACGCTGCATAGCTTCTACTTGAGCTTGCTTACCTTTAGCGGCATATTCAGCGTCTTCCTTTTGGCCGGCTGTCAAATCCTTACTCTTTTGCGCTTGCTTGTTTGCTTTGTTGAGTTGCTCAAGCTCTTTCTTGGCAGCTTTAAGATCAGCTTCTAAATCTTCGGTGCGTTTAACAAAAGACTGACCAGTAAAGGTTTTTGCATCACGTGCAACTGCAGCATCCTTAACAGCGCGGCGCTTGATATCTTCCTCGTTCTTCTTCTTTTCGGCAATGTATTCCGGGTCGTCCTTGTCACGGTTGAGGTGGATTGATTTCGCAAATTTCTTTTCAGCTTCGACGCGGTCTTTTTCAGCTTTTTTATAACCACCCTTCTTACCAGTACCAAGTCCAGTTGCGTTTCCTACACCGGCTACATTCCTGGCGTCAAAACTAGCTCCAGCAATTCCACTGGTAGCCTGGAAAGCCTTTCGTCCCCAAAAACTATTGGCAGCACGTCGCTTCGCAGTATCACTGCTGGCATATGCATTAGCAGCTCGGCCAGCTGTGTTTCTCAGCACAGCCGCACTTCCTCCAATCATGGCTCCACCCGCCCACCGCTGTCCGGTGCGGCGCATTCTATTACCCATACTTATGGCTGAAGAGGCACCTTGGACGCCCAGATGTTTGGCAACTGTCAGTGAAGATATTAGTAAAATGCATCCGATGATGAAAGGAATAAGGGTAGACAGCACACTATTGCTGGCCGCAACAGCATTTGATCCCAAGGATGCTGCGTAGTTAGGGGTGCCAACGTTTATGGTGGTGTAGGTTGTGAACGATCCAAGGATCTTGCTCGAAACATATAGTAGTAAAAGATAAATGGGGGCAAAAAAAGCCTTACCTAAAAACCCTCGCCAGTACCTAGATGAGTATTGGCGGAACTGGGGAAAAACCCAGCCAATAAACATAAGGGGTGAAAAGACCATATAAAGCAGCAGTGCCACAAATCGTGTGATCAGTAAAATAGCACCCGCTGCAAATACAAAGGTGGCTACTAAAAATATAATCATGAGACCAAAGACGTAAGTGAGACCACCTTCATCTAGCATTTTTTGTACGGCCCCATCTCTATTTTCCGGCCCCAAGATATTAAAAGTAGCCGTGATACCCATGTGGTCCATAAAAGTGTCTGATATGGCTACTCTAGTTCCCTGTGTGCCGGTCACGGTAGTGGATGCATAACTGTTATTGCTGGCCGGAAAAGCGGATAGGGCGATTTCGCTAGCGACAACATTACTTACGTCTACCACTGTCTTACTGATGAGGAGGCTGAAGTTTACAAATACCGCGGCCATAATGAGATAGATTAGCCACTGTCGAGTGCTGGAGTTGGTGCTGTCGAGGATCATCTTGAAGCCGATGTAGACTAAGCCAAAGATGAAGGTAATGTTGAATATGTCCCTTATGCTCACCCAGATCAAGTCTATTTGTTGGCCCACGCCGGTAATGTATAGGTTGCCGAACCCGATGATCATCTCATCTACTACTACATTGAGCATGTACCCTGCCCAACCTACCATTCGACCAAACAAACCAGCGACCAAGTTGAATAAGATGTTCGTTATACCTCCCGCAAAAGCCAAAGTTGGTACCAAAAACAAAACCGCGGTGAGGGCGATGGTTGGTAGGTACTTTGAGCGCGGGTGATTCATAAAATTATAGGTCGAGCAGGCTGTTTGAACCGCTGAATAAAGTGTTGGCTACTTGTCCCAGTAATGCAGATATAAGGTCATTAATTTCTCTAGCCTCAACGAGTTTGTCGCGGCCACTGCCCAGGTTATCATTTAGCCGGTCAGCGATGACAACTCCAGGGGTGACCACTTCGCAATTTTGTTCACCACCACCGGTAGCAGACTTCACCCCACCACACATCTTAATTGATAAGAAACCGTTGCCTCGGCGTACTTCCTCTGAGTCAGAATTTTGTCTTGAGGCTACTCTCTCCAGGAGACCTTCTTCGGCAGTGAGGTATTGTCCGTAGGGAGTGTAGGTGCCTGGGTTTGAGGTGATGGTAAACCAGTTATTCCAGCCGCCTTGAGAAAAAGAGCCTTGCGTGCCAGAAATAAAATCGTCGATATTGCCCACAATATCGCTTAGTCGACAGGTGTATTCACGGCGGTTTTGGGTATTGCGGAAGCTGTTTTCTAGCGCAATTCTGATATCGAGCCGGAACGGCTCGCATAAAAAGGAGCCGGCACTACCTAAGTCTTCGATGTACTCTCCCAGCACCCCATCGGCCACTTCTTTCAAAAAGCCTTCGATGTCTTGTACAAACAGAGGTCTGCCACGAAAGCCAGATTGGACCCAAGCGGTTACTTGTTGGAGCATCTCCCCCAATATCAGTTTGGCCGTTTCTTTCACAATGAATCCTTTAATTTTCCAAAGGTGTTCGGCTTGTTCGATCACTAGCTGGGACAATTGGGTGGCGTTTGATATGAGCATCTCTGGGATCTGGAGTAGCCATTGTGCAAAGTTACCTCCATCAAAAACTGGTATCCCAGTTGCTTCCGCCTCCGGAATGTTGTTTTGGTGTGAAAGAGGTACGTATGAAACTGTCAGGGTAAATACCACAAACAAGCTGGCAATCAGGCTCTTTTTTAAGTAGGTGAAAAAGGTGTCCATAAAAAGTTGCTAAATACTATCTTGATAATCCGAGCTAAAGAAGGTGAACATGTTGGCGATATCTTCCTCGGTGAAGAGGGGGGCGTATTCCACCAGCGCTTCATACACATTCTCTAACGCCATTTTAAGCCCTAAAGCGTCGTCTTGGTAACGACGGAGGTGGATTAGAGACAGCATAGGATCCTCTTCAATTAAGGTGACCGCTTCCAAGCTCTCCCCTACCGCTTGATAGGTGTTGATGAGATCAAGGTGGGTTTTAACAAACGGTTCTGGTACTGGTAGCAAGAGTGAATCATCACGGTATGCCCAGAACACATCAGCCACGGCCTGCAGTTCTTCGATACGGTCGTAGTTTTGGTTGCGGATGATGTCACTGATGATCAAAATATCGGGATCAAGGTCGGGGTTGCTATTGGTTATTACAATAGCGGCCAGTGTATTGGCGTAGTTGACGATGTCTTCATCGTCCCATTCGGTCATGATGTCCAGGTCTGACCGACTGTAGAGTTTTTGTCGAGCTTCTTCTTGCAGGTTTTGGACGGTTTGTTCGATTACCTCAGAATCATCAGGTGAAAATGGGGCGTAAATCCGTGAGCTGATAATCCCCTCAAAGAAATTAAGGCTCATTTTCCCGGTGACGGTTTCCGGCATGGTGAACTCGGTCGCTTCTACTGTTATATCGTCTGCCGTCACTTCGGTGGTAACGAGGGCATCGCGCCAGTCCTCGATGCCGTTGTTGTCGGCGTCCTCGACAGGAATAGCTATACGTTCCACCGGCTTAACAGCTTCTCTGGTGCTGGCGGTTTGTTGGGGTTCGAAGTTTGATTCACCAAAATTACTAATAACATAAGCGCCAGCTACTAGCGCAAAACCGATGATGCATGATCCCAAAACTTTAGGGTTCAGAAAAAGTCCCATAATGTACATATAGTATATCAGTCAGAGCTACCCAAGGAGGAGTAATAAGGGTAAAAATGTGAATTTAAGCTTAGTTTTCGGGTCGATATAACTTCGTTACTAATTCGAACACAGCTTTTCGGTTAGGGCAATCCAGTCAGCCAGCGAGACGTCCTCCCCGCGTATGGTGAGAGGTAGATTAAGGTCGCTTAAAGCCGCTTCAATTTCAGATCGCTCAAATTCTGCTGCTAAGTTTCCGGCCAGCTGTTTCCGTTTTTGGGCAAAGGCGAGTTTGATTATTTTGAAAAAATCTTTGGCTTCAATCTTACTTTGGCCTTTAAAATTAATGTTATTTACTGCCACAATAGCTGAGTCTACCTGTGGCGGTGGAGTGAAGTGGCCGCGTTTGATGGTGCCAATATATTTTGGATCACCAAATACTTTCACTGATAGTGACAAGAGGGATTCTTTTGGATCGCGAGCAATGCGTTCGGCCAGTTCTTTTTGTACCAAAAAGACTAAAGTGTTGGGATGGATGGGGGTATCTAAAAAGCTGCGGAATAGTAGGCCGGAAATATAGTACGGAATATTAGCGACAACTTTATACTGTCCTGTTTTTAAGCCGTATTTATTTAGGTCGAGGGTGCGAGCATCGTCGTGGAAAATGGTGAGTTGGTCGCGGTCGATTTCTGGCGCAAAGTTTTCCTGAAGAGCAGAAATCGCCCGCTCATCCGCCTCGATGGCAATCACCTTGGCGCCACGCTGCAGGATTTCTCGGGTGAGTACACCAGTACCAGGACCAATCTCCACTACTAAATCCCCCGCTGCTACTTCAGCTGCATCACACATTTTTTTCGGCACGTAGTCGCTATTCAAAAAATGCTGCCCTAGTGATTTTTTGTGTTCGAATTTTTCTTTCACGGTCTCAGCATACCTTCGTTGGTAGGTATTTCAAGTCATCGGAGCGGGTTAGCGTCCGTACTAATCTAAGTAAACCGTAGTCTCGTAGCCGGAAGTGTGCCCTCCCCCTTCTGGTTCAGCTGCCTCGACGTGTTCGGTGCTGATGTCGTTTAAAAATGAAGATGGGACATTCACGCGCTGGCTACCAAAGATGGTGCGCATGTGCGCGTAAGTGAGATAGAGTTTTTCTTCTGCTCGAGTGAGGGCCACATAGAACAGTCGCCGCTCTTCCTCTTGGTCGGTCTTACCATCATCGAGACGCTCGTGCGGGAATAAGCCTTCCTCAAGTCCGGTGATAAATACGTGGCCAAATTCTAGTCCTTTGGCGGCGTGCACTGTCATGAGTCGTACGGCGTTTTGCTCTTCTTTATCTTTGATTTCATCTTGGTCACTTTGAAGAGCCGCCGTTTCAAGGAGCTGCTCGACGGCTTCGCTTGGATTGATGTCGTTGAAGCGACTAGCAAGCGTTACCAGCTCCCGTAGGTTTTCGACTCTTTCCAAAGCTTCTTCGGTCCCTTCGTCTTTGAGGCTGTCTTCGAGACCAGTGCGCTTCATAATGAATTTTATGGTGTCAGATAAGGGTTTTTCGGCGGCTGTCTTGGCAATGTCAGACATAATGTCATCAAATACCTTCACCTTGGCGGCTGCTCCAGCGTTTAGTTCTGCTCGCTTTCCTTCTATTACTTTGAGCATTGTTATTTTGCCAATCCCTCGCGTTGGCGTGTTGATTACTCTGGTGAGGTCGGCGTTGCTGCCAGGGTTGAGGGCTAGCCGTAGGTACGACAATACATCTTTCACTTCCTTTCGTTCAAAGAATTTGGTTCCTAGGAGTTGGTATGGTACTTCGTAGTTGAGAAACGCTTCCTCTAAGGAACGCGACTGGAAGTTGGTCCGATACAAAACTGCAATCGATGAAGGTTCCGCCCCTTCATCGATCAGTGACTTGGCAGTGAGAGCAACATACTCAGCCTCATCAATACCGGTCATGCCGGCGTAGAGAGTGATCTTGTCGCCCTCATCATTATTAGTAAACACATTTTTCTCGACTCGATTTTGGTTCTTCTTAATGATGTCGTTTGAAGCAGCGATGATGGTTTGAGTAGAGCGATAATTTTCCTCTAATAAAATAGTAGTGGTGTCTGGGAAATGTTTTTCAAATTGAAGGACGTTTTTAATATCCGCGCCACGCCAAGAGTAAATATTTTGGTCGATGTCTCCCACTACGCAGACATTTTGACTTTCGCCAGTTAGCAATTCCATAATACTAAACTGCACCTTGTTGGTGTCCTGGAACTCGTCTACATGGATATATTGGTAGCGCTTTTGCAGGGTTTCTCGCACCGGCTTATATTCGCGGAGGAGGAATAAGGTTTTGGCCAATAGGTCGTCAAAGTCGAGAGCGTGCTCTTGTTTGAGAATGTCTTCATACTTTTCCCAAACTTCCGACACCACTTGCTCAAGGTATGAGTTGGCCATGTCTTTGTATTCGAGAGCTGTCACCGCATCTCCTTTGGCGCGCGAAATCATGCCCAAGATTTTTCGGGGTTCAAATTCTTTGGGATTATAGTCACATTTCTCAATAGCCTGCTTAACGGCTTTTTGGCTATCGCTACGGTCGTAGATGGTGAAGTGGCGACGCAGCCCTAGAGTGTCGTGGAATTCACGTAAAATCCGGACTCCTAGTGAGTGGAAGGTAGTGACTACGGGCAGGCTGTCGATAACGGCTCGATCAGACGGAAAATACTTGCGAGTGAGAAATTCAACTCGCTCACGCATTTCTTTAGCCGCTTTGTTGGTAAAGGTGACTGCCAAAATATTGTGAGGTGCTGTTCCCTCATGAATGATGTGGACTATGCGGTGAGTAATAACGCGGGTTTTTCCTGAGCCGGCACCGGCCAAGACCATCAATGGCCCGTCTTTGTGCAATACCGCTTCTTTTTGTGGGTTGTTCAATCCTTCTACGTAAGCTGGTTCAGTCATGTGACCCAAACTATAGCACACTCATAAAACTGATCTTTAAAAACTTTATGCAATCTTTAATTATCTGTGTCAATACTAAATTTACGGCTAGTTTTAGGGCCGGATTAGGGTTTTTTATAGTTGGCCGGAAAAGTGTATTTCGTCAATTGCGGTACCCTCTCACTCTAGTAGAATACTTTGCGTACCAAGGTTGTTGGTGCGAATGGGAGCATTTTGTGCTCTTTTTCATTTCAGAGACAGGAAGTATCGATAGTATGGCGGCGAGACCTAACAACAGCGTATTAAACCTATTACAGTAGAAGCTGACGACAATTCTGGGATATCCAGCGGTCAGACTAAATACTCAAAATTACTAAGCTCTGCCCCAGTGCGCGTGATTAGTGAATTTATTTTTGTGGGTGCAGTAATCATGCTGCCGCTTTCTGTGCAAGCCGGGTTTTTGGCCAAATTTTTTAATGTTGAAGAAGCAGCTATAGAAACAAACATCGAGCCGGCCCAGATCGAGCCGGTCGACATTCCTCTTTTAACTACCCTACAAAACCCCAATCCAATCGCAGCGCGCGGTGGCGCCGAAATTATCGTTGATGAAAACGTGCTGGTTTCAACTGGTCCGGTGGGCGAAGACGAGATTGCTGAGCAGCAAAGTAGTATGGGCGAAATTCGGGTTTATACTGTTCGGGTCGGAGATTCCCTGTCGCAAATTGCCGAAATGTTTGATGTAACGACCAATACCATCATGTGGGCCAATGACATTACCAAAGCGACCGAAATTCAACCGGGTGATACATTGGTGATTTTGCCAATTGTGGGAGTTCGACACGTGGTGAAAGACGGCGACACTATGAGCACTATCGCCAAAAAGTATGAAGGAGACATCGAGGAAATCCTCGGCTACAACCAACTCGCTTCGGCTGATGAGCTGTCCATTGGTGACACCTTAATCATCCCAGGTGGCGCGATGCACTCAGCTCCAGCTCGAACATTTGCTACCCCAGTGAAGGTGTCAGGTGGAGCGGCGGTAGCAGCAACCAGCTTCTCACACCCAGCGCCAGGTTCAGTTAAGACGCAGGGCATCCACGGCTACAACGCCGTTGACCTAGCGGCCGGTTACGGTACGTCTATCCGAGCGGCCGCAGCCGGTGAAGTGATCGTGTCTAAGAGTTCTGGTTGGAATGGAGGTTATGGACAGTACATCGTAATCCGACACAGCAATGGTACCCAAACTCTGTACGCTCACTTGTCTAGTAATGCGGTTGGAGTAGGAGCGTACGTTGCCCAGGGTGAAGTGATTGGTGGTATGGGTAGTACCGGACGATCAACTGGAGTTCACCTCCACTTCGAAGTGCGCGGGGCAAGAAACCCGTTTTGATGAAAGGAAAAAGAGGCATCTCCCAAGGGGAGATGCCTCTTTTTCTTTAAACATTTACCCGATATTGCAAAGCTTCGAGTATGTGTGATGTTTCAATATTGTCACTGTTATCTAAGTCGGCAATAGTTCGAGCAACTTTGATCAGTCGATGATAGCTGCGGGGTGATAGGTTTAGTTTTTTGCTAGAAACTTGTAGTAGGTCTGACACCTCATCTTTTAGGGAGATAAGGTTTTCTATATCTCGTGCGCTCATGTTGGCGTTGGTATTAGCGACCGAGTCCTGCAGGCGCTGTCGCTGGATATCTCTAGCTTGGGTGATTTGGTCTCGGGCAATTTCGGTCTCCTTGGTTTTGGTCGGGAGTGACGTTAGGGTTTCGTAAGGGACGTGCGGTACTTCGAGCCACAAATCAATACGATCTAAGATTGGCCCAGAAATTTTTTTTTTGTACGTTTCTTGCATTGCTCGCGCTAAGTTTTCGGTGCCGTCTTCCACTCCGCGGTAGGGGTTTAGAGCGGCTACTAAAATAAAATCAGCTGGAAACTCAGCAGTACCTTGAACTCTGGAGATAGTCACTAGCCGGTCTTCCAGTGGTTGGCGCAAAGCATCTAGTGAACGTCGGTCAAATTCTGGAAACTCATCCATAAACAAAACCCCATGGTGAGCCAGGGTAATTTCTCCTGGTTTGGGGTTGGTGCCACCACCAACTAGCGAGGTGTGTGAGGCGGTATGGTGTGGGCTACGGAAAGGCGGTTTACTGCTGATGCCATAGTCACTTTTTGCGACCGAATGAATGGCTGTTACCTCCAACGATTCTTCTCGAGTTAGAGGAGGTAAAAGAGAACGGAGGGCCCGAGCCAGCATAGTTTTACCAGTGCCGGGTGGGCCAGCCATCATTACGTTGTGTCGGCCGGCGGCGGCAATGATTAGTCCGCGTTTGGCACTTTCCTGACCTTTTATGTCTTCTAGGTTGACTGCACTTTCGTGCCAACCTCCCGACACTACTGTGAGCGGTTGGCTGGGCAGGTTTTCGGGCCCCTCTTCCCCCTTTAAGTCTACGTGACGAATGACCGAGATTAAATCTTTGGCCTTATAAATTGTGATGTTGTCGATTAGCGCTGCTTCTTCAGCGTTTTCTTCTGGCACAATTACTTCAGTAAAGCCGGCTTCCTTAGCGGTCCGAACGACATTTAGGGTACCTTTTATTGGTCTTAAGGTTCCGTCTAGACCCAGTTCTCCAACATAGAGTCTCTTGGTTTCATCGGTGGCAATTTCTTCGGCTGCCAATAAGTATGATATGGCAATTGGTAAATCAAAAGCTGGCCCGTCTTTCTTTAGGTCTGCCGGCGACAATGAAACTACCACTTTTTGATTCTTGGTTTTAGGAGACGGATAGCCAGAATGTTTGATGGCACTACCAACCCGGTCTTTAGCCTCATCAACTGCTTTCCCCGCTAGGCCAACTACTGAAAAAGCATGCAGACCACGAGCAATATCTGTCTCGATGCAAACAACTGTACCTTTTAGAATGTCGGGTTGAACTGTATGTACTCGAGCAACAGCCATGTCTAGTTTATTGAGGTAGTTCTGATTCCTTGTCCCGGTTAGCAATATTTGTGCGGGCAGCCGGGTTAGCCGCCAACCGTTCTTCCTCGATAACTTCTCCGCTAATTTCACAAACGCCGTAGGTGCCGCTGTCTATTTTATCCAAAGCGCGTTTTAGGTTACGGTGACGAATTTCCAACTGAGCCAGTAATGCTCTCCGCTCATTCCAATCTTCCACCGCATCAGCTTCGACATTTTCATCGGCAGTTTTTAAGTCTTCTCCAGCTGGAATAGCTACCCAGTCACCAGTCTGTTTGTTTAGTTGAGCGATGTCTTCTAATTCAGTGGTTAGACTTTCTAGCTCTTGTTCCAATTGGATTTTAAATTGTTCTTGTGACATATGTTTAGCAGTATAACCTACCGCAGTCCCAGCTCGACAATCTCATTAAAGTTTGCGGTGCTACGAGTTATGACAGCAGTATTGTCATCTATTATTGAGTAGAGTAGTACCACTTCCCCGTCAGCGACTAGTATCCGGACGTCTTTACCGGCCAGACTTCGGTCAATGAAACCAGCTTCACTCAAGTCTTGGTCGAAAGCGTATATTGAGCTCAAGTTTTCTGCCATGTCAGATTCCCACATCAACATACCGCCTTGCACAGCTGTGACTTCTGTAAATTTTAACAAGATAGATTTATCGCCACGTCCTGATCCAATAAAGCGGATCGAAGTCAGAGATTGATTGAGAGCTGGTGTTGTGTTTAGACCAAGTAGTCCAAAAACATACGAAGGACTAACTTCTTCACCATCGGAATTGGCCACTTTTATTTCCATTACCTCGCCATTAGCTTGGCCAAGCCCACGATCAATGAGTTGCGGAAGAAGGTTTAGATTGTTGGCATTGAGCGTGATGGTGTTTAAGGTCGAGTTTCGCAGCAGAGCGGGTGATGGGGTGGTTTGAGCAGGTTCTGTGTGATTGTTAGTTTCACCAGATAAAGTAGTAAAAATTATTCTGGCTGCAATCACCACAATAATAAAGCCAATGATGCTAATCAGCACCACTACCGACAGGGTGTTGGTGTCTACTTTGGTCAAACCGGAGTTGCGCATTTTTAACACCTGTTGGTTAGGTTCTTGGTTGACCGGTTGCGCTAACGGTTTAGGCTTTTCTGGTTCTGGTTCTGGTTCTGGTTCTGGTTCTGGTTCTGGTTCTGGTTCTGGTTCTGGTTCTGGTTCTGGTTCTGGTT
>MDSW01187588.1_pt1 | contig 214517 bp, 197 predicted proteins | sample 811171 | NCBI WGS metagenome assembly MDSW01 (sample SAMN05326641, study PRJNA326480) | marine metagenome | isolation source: seawater | place: Atlantic Ocean: North West | collected 2012 | reverse complement strand
TCACTGTCATTGGACAGCACGTCGATCGTGACAGAGGTGTCCTCTGTAGTGGTCGCCGTGTCGTTCACCGTCACCGGGGTGTCGTTGACGTTAAAAATTGTAAGCGGCAAATCCGCCTGTACAGAAACCGTTTCCCCCAGGATATCTTCGGCAGTCACGGTTACATTTAACAAAAATTCGCCATGCATATTTTCCGGCAAATTTAAAATTAAGCCGTCCAAGTCATCAAGAGTGAGCGACCAGCGCCCAACTGCAAGTTGCTCTCCCGCATTAAGCGTGGCCCCTTCGGGCAAATCATCAATAATGACCGTCAAACTATCATTCAAATCTGTTGATGTTACCGCAACATCCAAACGTATAGTCTGGTCTTCCTCAATCAGGACAGGTGTTATTTCAATATCGGCCGGACTGGCACCGGAACGCGGCAAGGTAAGACGTAAGGTGGACGACGGGGCAACGGCAGCCGTAGTGGCTTCTAAGGGGGTAGCCTCTATGATTACAGGCGGCGAGTCGACCGGCTCACCGTCAGGAAAATTTAATGCTTGCTGAGTAGCACCGGAACTGACCGGACCGCGTCCACCTTGTTCTTCCGACGAGTGAGGCGCAGGCATTACAGTGGTGTCAACCGAGGCCGAAGCAGGGTCATTCTGCGCTGTCTGCGCAGAGTCCGACAACGTATTACCTACCACTCCCTCCTCACCGGATGTGGGGGATACAGGCACATCCACCCCACCTTCGGACAAGAGGCCTTCACCTTCACTATGGCGTCCGCCGTGGTGTATATTGGCACGAGTTTGTGTATCCTCTACCTGCTCTTCCACAGGTGCATCAAGGCGATTTTCAAAACGGGCCTTACCCGGGTCGTCAACATGACGTTGCAATGCGGGATCTGTCTCAGGACCGTTATTCGGGGATTTACCCTGTGCCATATTCTCTTCCTTAAAGCCGCACACCCATATAGGAAAACGCGCAGCTGAATCCTTTTCTTACCAAAAAAGTCATGGGGTCACGCATCATCGTCCAAACAAAGATCGTGCCCCTTATTCCCTATAGGATAGAAAGGTGAAGAATTCCTTATTCTTAATGGTTAATTTGTTATTAACCATATGAAAATATTAGAGAATTATCATAATTTAAAACGATAAAATTGTAATGATTATTCGCCGACCTCCCCGAAAATTAACTATATCTCAACGCCTCTACTGATAAGACTAAGCCGTATTTTGAATAAAATGCCATTGAAAAGTCATGACCTGTTAAACCCAGAAATAATCCACAGGGTCATCGTTAAACAAGATCATAGACCGGACCGCAAAAGACACAGAACGGCAAGGCAGAAAGAAAACGGATGATAAAAAATTTCAGTGCACGGCTTGCGACAGCAGAAGGCACATTCGCCAATTACGCCCCTGTATTACGAAAAGATATCCTGACGGCATCGTTCATGTTGAACGGTCTTGGTTTAGCCCTGCCGATGGTCCTGTTGCAGGTCTATGACCGTATTATTCCAAACGAGGCATTAGAAACATTAACCTTGCTTATTATTGGGCTATCCGTTGTCTTGCTTCTGGATGTGCTGTTGCGGGTCACCCGTTCCTATCTGGCCGGATGGGTTGGTGCAAAATATGAACATGAAACAGGCACCCGCGCCATGGAACGGTTTCTGAAGGCAGACTTAACCGCTATCGAGAAATCTGCGCCAGGCACACATTTAGATAGGTTAGGCTCCATTGATCCCCTGCGTGATTTTTACGCGAGTCAGGCTGGCCTCACTCTTGTCGACCTGCCGTTTGTCGTTCTGTTTTTAGGGCTGCTGGCCTATATCGGCGGCGCTTTAATAATTGTCCCGACATTGTTGCTGATTCTCCTGGGGGCCATCGCCATAATTTTGGGGCTGCGGCTACGACATGCCATGGAAGAACATACAAATTGGGATGATCGCCGTTACAGTTTTATTATTGAGGCCCTTTCAGGCGTCCATACCCTCAAGGGTATGGCCATGGAGCCATTAATGGAACGCCGCTACGAGCGGCTGATGGAAAGCTATTCTGCGGCCAATTACAATATGCTAAGCCTTAATGGACTGGCACAAGGTATTGGCAGCACATTCTCCCAGATTACGATGGTCGCCGTGGCGGCGATTGGCAGTATTCTTGTGATTCAGGGGGAGATGAGTATGGGGGCCTTGGCTGCTAGCACGCTACTGGCGGGCCGTACCGTACAACCCTTGCTTCGCGGACTTAGCGTCTGGACCGGGTTCCAGAAAATCATGATTGCGAAAGGTAAGCTGCATCACCTGAACGACTTGCCGCAGGAACGGACAACCACGACCCAATCCGTTCAACATGTCCGCCATATTGAATTACAGAACGTCTCTTTCCGGTATGAAGAAGACGGAGAAGACATACTCAAAGATGTCAACCTGACATTACATCCTGGAGAGATGATCGGCATCAAGGGCAACAACGGTTCGGGCAAATCCACATTATTGTGGGCCTTGATGGGCGGACTGACACCGCAAAAAGGGCATATATTCATTAATAATCAGCCCCCACATTGTTTCAGCACAGAAAGTCTGAGAACACGCATTGCGTATTTACCACAAAAACCCGTTTTGTTTCAGGGAACCATATTGGAGAACATGACATTCTTCCGTGGCAATGATTACATTGACGAAGCATTAAAAATTGCGGAGCAGCTAAAACTGGACAAAGTGCTGGCCCGGATGCCCGAAGGGTTTGAGACACGCATCGGCGATGCTTCATTCGAAGAATTGCCCTCAGGTGTGGCACAACGTATCGCTATTGTCCGTGCCTTAATCACCAAACCGGATGTCATTTTATTTGATGAAGCCAATTCGGGACTGGATAGCCAGGCCGATCTCGACCTGAAGCATTTAATGGAAAACCTTAAAGGGCAATGCAGCATTGCACTGGTGTCTTACCGTCCGAGTTTGCTAAACCTTGCCGATCGTATCTTTGAATTAGAAGGCGGGAGACTGACAGAAGTCCCCACCTCACAAGCCAGCGTATAAGGACGGGCAGATGTCACAATACACATCAAACCAAAACGCCCCTCAAACAGAAAAAGTGGACGGTATGACCCACACTGCCCCGACACCTGAGGCGGCGGCGCATCACCGAAAAGTCCCTAGTCCGGCGCGGAATATGATTGATCGTCTGGAAAATGATTTCCAATCCCGACCTGCGGTTACTATTGCCCCACAAGACCAGTTGGCCCACGCCCTACATCAGGGAAAGCTGGGCGACTTCGAAGCCGCATCCCCCTTTGCAGCCTGTCTTATTCCCCTGTTGCAGGCGTTAGGCTGGCGAGGACAAATTCGGCAACTGACAGAATCTTTGCCACATTTTGCCAATGGTCTCAATCAAACAGAGTTTCGCAACACATTGGCTCATTTGGGTTATGCAACCAAACCCGCGGATGCTGAATTAGTCCGCATTGATCCCCGGCTGTTTCCATGTCTGTTTCTGCCGGAAGATAATGACCCCTGGGTTGTTCTGGAACGCCATGATAACCATTTCCGCATTTTTGATAGTGCCGTGCAGGCAGAACGCAACGTCCATATTGATGAGGTCTTCGGCCGGGCATATTTTGTCAGTGCTGCCCACACAAGCTTTACGGGGCAAAAAAGCGAAACTATTACAGAAGACAATTGGATCGGTGCCCTGGCGCAACGTTTCAAAGGAACGTTCCTGCAGCTTTTATCCATTACGTTCTTACTGAATATTATGGCCCTGATGGTACCGCTGTTTATCATGTCAATTTACGATAAGGTCATCCCCTCTCAATCGACAACGGTTCTGGCTTATCTGGCCAGTGGTATACTATTGGCCATCGGCTGTGAAATCGGACTGAGGACAATTCGCGCAAAAATGATGGCCTATCTGGGGGCGCGGGTTGAAAATATTGTGGCAAATGCAACGTTTCGGCAGCTGATGTCCCTGCCGCCACTATTGACGGAATCGGCACCAATTGGCAATCAGGTCTCACGCTTAAAAGAATTTGATACTATTCGTGACCTATTTTCCGGATCATTAATCAATGTCGCACTGGAACTGCCTTTTGTATTGCTCTTTATTGCAGTGATCGCCATCCTCGGCGGCAGTCTGGCTTTTGTCCCGGTCGTCATGATGATGCTGTTCGCCGTCATTGCCATCATCATCCTGCCCACCATGCGCAACAGCGTGAAAGAGTCCAGCAAAGCGCGTGCAGCACGTCACAGTTTCCTTGTTGAAGCCATGGGCGGGATACGCACGATCAAACAAACAGCGGGCGAAGAAAAGTGGCTGGAACGCTACCGTGACCTGTCTGCAGAATCATCCTACCGACATTTTCGCACCTCACAAATCTCCTTACTGCTGCAAAGCCTGGCGCAAACCATCATGATGGCCGCCGGCGTTGCTACAGTGGGCCTTGGGGTGCTGAAAGTACTGGAGGGCACCATGTCAATCGGGGCCCTGATTGCCTGTATGGCCTTGGTATGGCGCGTACTTTCACCGCTCCAGAACCTGTTCTTATCCTTAACACGGGCGGAACAGATCAAAACCAGCCTCAAACAGATTAATCAGTTAATGAAACTGAAAACGGAACGCCCCGTTGACAATACAGCAATCACGCAACGTCATTTTAAAGGGCGTGTTATGCTGGAACGGGTCAGTTTCCGGTATCGTGCGGATAATGAACCCGCTCTATTGGGGGTCAATGCGCGCATAGAACCGGGGGAAATGGTTGCGATCATCGGCCCTAATGCAGCAGGGAAATCAACCTTGTTGAAAATGATTGCCGGGCTGTACCGTCCACAGGCCGGGCAGGTCATTCTGGACGATATGGATATTCGCCAGATCAATCCGCTAGAACTGCGGCAGGCGTTAGGTTATGTACCGCAAATCTGCCACCTATTTCATGGCTCCATTGCCCAAAACATCCGCCTAAGCCATCCGACGGCATCGGAAGAAGAACTTCAGGAAGCCTGTCGCCTTGCCGGGGTGCTGGACGATATTCTGGCATTGCCAAAAGGTTTTGAAACCCGCATCGGCGATCAGTCTATTCAAAAATTACCCAGTAGCTTCAAACAGCGTTTATCACTGGCCCGGGGGCTGGTTAAAAAAGCCCCTATCCTGCTATTGGATGAACCCGCCAAAACATTAGACATGGCTGGTGATGCGGCCTTTATCGAAACGCTGAAAACATTACGGGGGCAATCTACAGTCATTATGACAACGCATCGCCCCAGCCATATCCGACTCGCAGACAAAGTCATCGTACTGGAAGCCGGCATGATGACCCATTTTGGAACCCCTGACGAGGTATTACCCCAAATATACGGGGGACAAAAATGACTAAAGGCAAAACAATGACCACAGAGCGTAAAAACCACATGACGGATCAAACCGCCGCCAGCACGGAAGAGCCTGCCGAACAGGTCAAAACCTTTCAGCAGGTCATTGGCAAGCTTTCCGCACAAGCACAGGTTCTCGCCACTCAACGCAAACGAAAACCCACCAGCTATTATGCACGGTTTTTGTCCCGGGCTATTTTGCTTGAAGAAGTCGGCCCACCAAGAATGATAACGGCGACTATCGCGGTCATAAGCTTTTTTATCTTGTCCTTTTTTGTATGGTCAGCCGTCACCCCCTTACAAGAAACCAGCATGGCCAAAGGCCAAATACTGCCACAGGCTTCGGTGCAACCTGTCCAACATCTGGAGGGGGGCATCATTGCCAATGTCATGGTCAAAGAAGGTGATATTGTCCGCGCCGGTGATCCCTTGATGAAATTGGCACCCGTTGCCGCCATGGCAGATCTGGATCAGATGCTAACCCGTGAGGCTTCCCTCAGCCTTCAGGCCGAACGGCTTCGTGCCTTCGCCTTGGAAAGGGACGCAAACTTTGCCCCCTATGCGGCAAATTACCCGCAAATCGTTCGCGACCAGTCTGATGTTCTGGACTATCAGAATAAATCCCGGATGGCGCAGAAAGACGTACTGATCGCACAGATTAATGAACGTGACAAAGAATATGCGGTTTTGGTCCAGCAAGAAGAAACGCAACGCGAAAGTCTGCGGATATTGACAAAAGAAACCGACATCCACAGCCAATTGCGTAAAAAAGGGCTGGGCTCTGAACTCAAATTACTCGCGGCCAAGCGCGCGCTTAATCAGGCCCAGGGAGAGCTACAAGCCACCCTCAGCCGACAAGCCAGCATCAAAGCCAGCATTAAAGAGGCCGAAAGCCGGGTGCTGGAACTGGATGCCACCCTGCGCAACGAAGCTTTAGCAGAAATGGGGCGTGTTTCCACTGAATTAGCAGAATTGCGTAAAGAGCTATCCCGCCATCAGGACCGCGTGGCCCGCCTGACCGTCACAGCCCCCAGCAATGGTGTGGTGAAAGGATTACAGTTCCCCCGTCCCGGTGGGGTTGTAGCCCCCGGTGATCTGTTGATGGAGTTGGTCCCCGAAGACCGCAATCTTATTGCCGAAGTGAAAATTTCACCCCGTGATATCGGCCATGTTAAAAAAGGCACCCCGGTTTTGGTAAAGGTCGACACTTATAATTATGCCCGCTTTGGCGGCATCGCAGGCACCCTGGACCATGTCTCTGCCTCATCTTTCATGGATGAAAAGGGCGAAACCTATTTCAAAGGGGTCGTGCAGCTTCCGCAAACCTATGTGGGGCAGGACCCACGCTCAAACGCGGTCACCTCCGGGATGACTGTTGTCGCCGATATCCGCAGCGGTGAAAAGACCTTGCTGCAATATCTGATTAAACCCATTCATAATGCCCTGTCTTCCTCCTTCACCGAACGCTAAGGCGTCAGGACAATACGCCCAACAAAAAGCCCCGCAATGTTGCGGGGCTTTTTTTAACCTCAATAGTGCGGATTCTAGAACCTCTCTTCAATGGCGGCCCAGATCAGACCGGCAATATTGGTGCCGTCAAAACGTTCAATTTCCTGTAAGCCAGTGGGGGATGTCACGTTAATTTCTGTCAGATAATCACCGATCACATCAATACCCACAAATAACAGACCTTTTTCCTTTAACACCGGCCCTATGATATCGCATATCTCTTGTTCCCGTGTGGTGAGGCCGGTTTTCTCCGCACGTCCCCCCACATGCATGTTGGACCGGGCTTCGCCCTCTGCCGGGACCCGATTAATGGCGCCCACGGCTTTACCATCCACCAGTATGATACGCTTATCTCCCTGACGTACTTCCGGCAGATATTTCTGCACGATGAAGGGTTCCGGATACATCTCATCAAACATTTCAATCAGGCTGTTGAGGTTCTCGTCCCCTTCCCTAATACGGAACACCCCGGCGCCGCCATTACCATAAAGCGGTTTGATGATTATATCCTTATGTTCATCCCTGAATTCCATCACGTCACGGCGGTGACGGGTAATTAATGTCGGCGGCATCAATCCTTCAAAATGGGTCAGGAAAATTTTTTCCGGAGCATTGCGCACCTCCACCGGATCATTGACTACAAGCGTTTTCGGGTGGATATGTTCCAAAAGATGGGTCGTGGTGATATAGCCCATGTGAAACGGCGGGTCCTGACGCAGCAACACCACATCCATTTCCGACAGATCCACGCGCGATGTCTCCCCAAAGCTGAAATGGTTGCCAACTTCACGGCGCAGTTCCAACGGGTGGGCATATGCCATGACCTTGCCGTCCCAATAGCACATGTCCTGCACCAGATAATGATAGAGTTCATGGCCACGCTTTTGCGCCTCCATCCCCAACGCAAATGTACTATCCCCGGCAATATCAATGGAATCGATCGGGTCCATCTGAATGGCAACTTTTAATGTCATTTTTTACTCATCTTTTTCTGTATCCCCTTCCGAACCTGCAAAGCCAACAACTTCAAGGCGCCGGGGGGTTTGCGAAGCCCTGATATCTTCTAAGGTGGTCATGACCTGTTCGCGCAATAATCCCTCACGCGGGTCATTCCGGTCTCTTAACTGACGCAGACAGGCCATCAATGTTTCATGCCCACGGAGCAAGTCCCCCTGATGAGCCTGCAACATACCCAGTTCATATTTATAATCAATATGGTGCGGATCAATAAGTACCATCCGTTTTAATATCTGCGTTGCCAGAATAAGGTCACTCACCTTCAAAGCTCGGGTCTTTATATTATTCAAAAGCCTGAGCAAAATATTACGGTCTGTTACCGGTCGATAATAATCCGGCTTTAATTCACGGCCCTGCCCGGCAATCGCGTGTAATTTTTGCCGCAAATCACGGGCATGAAGGATTTTGCCTCCATTAAACGGGTCCATAATGACATGATCCTGTGCGCCCCCAATACGGATCAGGAAATGTGCTGGAAAATTAACCCCTTCCGCTGGCCAGCCCTGTGTTCGCGCCGCATGAATGTACAATATTCCCAGCGCGACGGGCAGGCCCGCCCGCCGGTCGATTACACTCATCAGATTAGCGTTTTGCAGATCATCGTAAAAATGACGGTCGCCACTATAACCATGCGTGTCCACCATCACAGCTTGCAGGGCTTCTGCCCGTTGCTCCGCGCTCGCGCAGTTTTCTGCACGCGCGTTAAGGTCCAATCCCAATATTTCCAGATGGTGTTGATATTTCTGTAAAGACACACGCGGGCGGTCCAGTGATGCCAGCATCAACGCCACACCAGCCAGATCAATCTTCTGTTCCGCCTGCAATCCGACTTCCGTTAAATGGCGCAGAATATGTCGTTGCTCTGCTAGCATCCACACCCCATCTGATAACCTTATATATTCTTAATATGACGGGGAAAGCCCCCCCGGGCAATGGCTATCATATCAAAACGCATAGAGACATCCGATGGCAAATTTTGCTGAGCCACATACCATGATGCGGCACGGCGCAACCGTTGGTGCTGCCGTGTTCCTAAGGCCTCTATGGCCACGGCAACAGTTTCACGCTGCTTAACTTCCACAAACACAAGCCCACCGCGATGTCGCATCACCAAATCCAGTTCGCCAAAAGGGGTGCGTAATCGGCGCGCCAGACAACGATAACCCTTGGCCCGCAAATACCACAATGCCACAGTTTCAGCCCGGCGGCCTTGCTGTTCCGCCGCCCGTTTTTTGTCCTGTCCTGACTTATTATCGGCCTTCGTCATCTGCTTCGGCCAGCTCCAAGGCCTGCTGGTAGACTTGTTTGCGCTTGCGCCCGGTCATAAACGTCACGGTTGCCACCGCTTCCCGCAGGCTCATTTCTTTTAGCGCACGGCGCAACAGCGAAACCAATTCCGCATCATCATCTCCCCCCACCGTTAACGATGGGCCGACCACAATCACCACTTCTCCCTTGGGGGGGCCCGCCTCTGCGTAATGGGCCGCCAGTTCACCCAGCGGGCCACGGCGCACTTCTTCATAAAGCTTCGTCAATTCCCGGCAGACCGCCGCCTCACGCGCGCCCAATATCGCCGCCATATCTGCCAGGCACGCCGGCAAACGCCGAGGGGATTCGTAAAAGATGGTAGTGGTCTTTAAGGACGACAACTTTTCCAGCTGGTTCTGGCGGGCGCCCTGTTTCGGGGGCAGAAAGCCTGCGAAATAAAAACTATCGGTCGGCAGTCCCGCCCCCATTAAGGCCGCCAGGGCCGCACTGGCCCCCGGCACCGGCCAGACATCTACACCGGCGGCACGCGCTTCGCGTACCAGACGATATCCCGGATCTGAAATCAATGGGGTGCCCGCATCACTGACCTGGGCGACAATGGCCCCGCCCTTTAATTTTTCAATCACGCCCGGCAGCACCTTTTCGGCATTATGGTCATGATACGACTTTAATGGTGTACGTAGGCCATAACGTCCCAACAACTTACCCGTTACCCGTGTATCTTCACACAGGATAAAGTCCGCCTGCTCCAGCACCGCCAACGCCCGTAAGGTGATATCTTCCAGATTGCCAATGGGGGTCGCGGTCACATACAGGCCCGGTGTCACACGAGTTTGGGGGGTCAGTGACGTCATTAATTCTCCACAACCTTTTATCCACAAGTTTGCCATATTTCATGGCTAGCCTTCTGTACTGCATAATAGTATTTATGAAAGACGGAAACATTAATTTTTACAAGGTGTTCGCAAAGTTGACTTGTGATGCAACAAAAATGGAAACCACAGCATCATTCCTAACGCAGTCTTACCGTTTAATTTTCCTGACGGTGGCGGGACTGCTGTTGGCCAGTTGTGCCGCGCCACAACCGCCGACAGAGACACCGCGCGCACCGGTCATTTCTGCCCCACCCGTGACAGAAGAAACCCCCGATGTTGCCCCCCGTCAACGCATTAATATAGGTCTGCTTCTGCCCTTATCCGGGCCGCAAGCATCGCTTGGCAAGACTTTACTTCAAGCCGCAATTCTGGCTCTTCATGACAGCGATGACCAAAGACTTCATCTGCTTCCAGAAGACACCCGTGGGGATCCCACCGTTGCCGAAAGCGCCCTGCAAAGGCTATTGGAGAAAAAAGCCGATATAATCATCGGGCCACTCTTTGCCCACAATACGCAGCGCATTACCCCCCTTGCACAACAGGCCAACATCCCGGTTCTCAGCCTGTCTTCCGATTATAAAGTGGCCGCCCCCGGCATTTATCTAATGGGCTTTCGTCCGGAAGAACAGGTCAGTCATATTTTACAATATGCCGCGACACATGGCTTTGACCAATATGCCGTCTTGCTACCGGAAACATCCTATGGTCAACGTATTCTGGCAACAATCGGTGCACAAATCGCCCAATTGGAAAAGACATTAAGTGCTATTTCCTTTTATCCCCCTGACACTAATCAGCTCTTCGAGCCAGTGAAAAATCTGGCCGATTATGATCATCGTCGTCAGGAATATGTGGATGAGATAACTTTCCTCGATAATTTAGGCGAAAATGACGATTTCGCTATCGAACTGAAAAAAGAGATCGAACATAAAGATACGCTGAACCCGGTAGATTTTGACGCGGTCTTGCTCCCCGAAGGTGGGGCCTTGTTGCGCACATTGGCCCCCATGCTATCCTATTACGATGTGGATACGGACCAGGTCAAACTATTGGGCACGGGATTATGGGATGACCCGTTATTGATGAAAGAACCACAACTTCTTGGTGGCTGGTTTGCAGGGCCAAAACGTGACCGGGCCGAAAAATTCCGCAATCGCTATGCTGATATTTTTGGCGAACGCCCCCCCCGGATCAGCACACTGGCATACGATGCAGTGGCACTAGCGGCCATTTTGACCCGCCAGCATCCCGTTCCAGACTATTCGGCGAAGGTACTCACAGATCCGAATGGGTTTGATGGTCTTGACGGACTTTTCCGTTTCCACACCAACGGCCTGAACGAAAGGGCCCTGGCCATCTATGAAATACAGCCGGATGGATTTACCATTATCAGTCCGTCACAAACAGACTTTATGCCTGTGCCGTCCCCGGCACCACCGCATATTCCCGACACGCTGGATTACCATGACCCATGGACGATCGACCAATTGACACCTCCCGCCAATTGACAACTATAAAAAGCCACCCATCCGCCCTTAAGCCACTTTCACACCCATCTTTTCTATTGATGGGGCTTTATGTTAATAACTGCCCCAACAAATTGTTCATGACCAAACGACCATCACCCGTCAGCTTAAGGCATTGCGGATCGTCTACGACCAATCCCTGCTCTTTAAACGACCCCAGTTTTTCCATATCAATATAATCAGACACAGGGCGACCGATACAGTCCTGAAAATCACGCAACGATACCCCCGCGGTCAGACGCAGCCCCATCATCAACATTTCTTCCGCCTGATGACGCATAGAGAGGACCTCACGCTGTGCGGTGCCATGACCATTATCGGATATGGCCGCCATCCATGCTTCGGGAAGGCGGTGTTGGTGATAGGCAACACGCTGACCATCCACCAGTGTCAATCGCCCATGCGCCCCCGGACCGATCCCCACATAGTCACCATAGGTCCAGTAGACGAGATTATGGCGGCTTTCGCCACCAACAGCAGCATGATTTGATATTTCATATGCGGGTAACTGTGCCCCGCTGCAGATATCCTGCGTCAGATTATAAAAATCTGCGGCCTGCTCTTCTGCAGGAATCTGTAATTTTCCCTGACGCCATTGCGTATAAAAGGCTGTCCCTTTTTCAATTGTCAACTGATAGAGCGACAAATGATCGCCCGCCATGGATATCGCTTCTGACAGCTCATCATTCCACGCCGCCAGTGATTGGTCTGGGCGCGCATAGATCAAATCAAAACTATAGCGGGGGAAGTGTTTGCTAGCCAGTTCAATGGCCCTGCGGGCGTCTTCTACACTATGTTCACGGCCCAGCATTTTTAAAGCCTGTGGCCGTAATGATTGCACCCCCAACGACAGACGATTTACGCCAAGGCCCGCAAAGGCGGCAAATTTATCCGCCTCTACACTGGTTGGATTAGCCTCCAGCGTAATTTCGATATTTTTGCTAAATCCCCACTGCTGTTGCAGACAGGACAACACCGCCTCTACCGTTTGCGGGGCCATCAGCGATGGCGTACCGCCGCCAAAAAAGATACTGTCAATGGGACGGGGGGCAATATGCATCGAAAAATATTGTATTTCCTGCATTAGGGCCGCGGCCCATTGGGCATGGTCCACGTGCGCACGCACATGGCTATTGAAATCGCAATACGGACATTTTGAAAGACAGAACGGCCAATGCACATAGACGCCAAAAGGGCGTTTATTGTGCGGCAAAACAAGCCTCTATCAACTGGTGGAAAGCCACGGCCCGGTGGCTGATGCTGTGCTTTTCAGCGGGGTCCATTTCCCCAAAAGTTATGTCATAACCATCGGCCTGAAATTGCGGATCATAGCCAAAACCACGTGTACCTCTTATGGGCCAAACCAATTCACCCCAAACCCGGCCTTCGAAACTTTCAACATGGCCATCCGGCCACGCCAAACTTAACGCACAAACGAAATAAGCCCGCCGGTCCACCGCGCCCTTTTCTTCTAACGCCCGATGTAATTTTTCCATCCCATAGGTGAAATCACGTTGTCCGGTCGCCGGGTCCACGGCCCAACGGGCCGAATAAATACCCGGTTGACCATCCAATGCGGGCACCACCAAACCAGAATCATCCGACAGGGCAGGCACGCCTGCGGCCATTGCCGCCGCCCGTGCCTTTAATTCCGCATTGGCGATAAATGTCGTACCCGTCTCATCCGGCTCAGGTAGCCCTAAATCACCAGCAGATACCGTTTCCACGCCAAAAGGCTGCATCAGCGCGGAAATTTCACGGACCTTACCCGCATTATGGCTCGCCACCACCAGCTTCTTTTCCCGAAAAAGACGTGTCATCGCCCTGTCATCCTTGTGTAGTTGCCCTGTGTAGCTGCCTTTATTTATGAAACGGCTTTATTCATCCATAATGTTATCGCGACGCAACAAGGTTACACCAGACAATACCCCGGGCGATAACAATAAACCCCGCAACTATACGCTCAGGGCTTTACGCTGGATTTGCACTAATTCACTAACGCCGATTTTCGCCAACCGCATCAAACGCAGAAATTGTTCTTCCGTCATCGGTGTCTCTTCTGCAGTGCCCTGAATCTCCACAATGCCGCCCGCGCCGGTCATGACAAAGTTTGCATCCGTTTCGGCCACACTATCTTCGTCATAATCCAAATCCAACACCGCCTGCCCCTTATATAAACCGCAGGAAATCGCTGCGACTTCTGTGGTCAGGGGCATCCGGGAAATACTTCCGTCCGCCAACATCCCCTCAAAACATTGATACAACGCGACATAGGATCCGGTAATGGCCGCCGTCCGGGTTCCCCCATCGGCCTGCAAGACATCACAATCCAGACGAATTTGTCTTTCTCCGATCGCTTCTAGGTCACAGACAGACCGCAATGCGCGTCCAATCAAACGTTGAATTTCTTGCGTACGGCCGGACTGTTTTCCCCGCGCGGCCTCACGTGCCATGCGTGAATGCGTAGAACGCGGCAACATACCATATTCGGCCGTCACCCAGCCCTTACCGCTATCTCTGAGGAAAGGAGGCGCTTTATCTTCCAAACTTGCGGTGCATAACACATGGGTATCACCAAATTTTACCAGACATGATCCTTCTGCATGTCGGGCAAAACCCGGCTCCAACGTCACTTCACGTAACTGATCCTGTAGGCGGCCAGACGGGCGCATAAAAATTCCTCTCATGACAGATAATATTCGTAATGGGATATGCTTCTGGTTCTACCTATAAAGACGGGCAGGGTCCATAGAATTCTTATTTTCACGGCTCGACTTTATAACACCACGAATGGCACAAAAATATACCTTTCACAAAGAGGAATTGCCGACGGTTCCCGTTGACTTCCCGCACGAGCAGACTACATTTTATGAGAAACTATCAATAGGATGCCTATGTTACTGGAAACGCTCAACGAAAGATCCCGTCGTATTTTTCGTCAGATTGTTGAAGCTTATCTGGACACAGGAGACCCTATCGGGTCGCGGACTTTATCACGCCTGATTGAGACCAGCCTGTCACCCGCCACCATCCGTAATGTTATGGCTGACCTGGAAGACAGTGGTCTGATTACCTCGCCACATACCTCTTCCGGCCGGATCCCAACCGAATTAGGATTGCGCCTGTTTGTCGATGGCCTGTTGGAAATTGGCAACCTCACACGTGAAGAACGCCAGAATATCGAAGCCCAGTGCCTTGGTAAAGGGCGTCCCATAGAGGAAATCCTCGGCGAAGCCACCGCCACGTTATCCGGTTTATGCCATTGTGCGGGTATGGTCATGGTGCCAAAGGCGGACAAGCCGATCAAACACATTGAATTTGTCATGCTCGGGCCGCGCCGGGTACTGGTTGTATTGGTTATGGAGGGGGATGATGTGGAAAACCGCATTATCGAAGTCCCCCCCGGCACCACCCCGTCCAGTCTGCAACAGGCAGCTAATTACCTGAATATGCATTTACGCGGCCGCACCCTGAGCGAAGCACAACAGCAAATCAGTCTGCAACTGGATCAGCAGAAGGCGGAACTGGATTCCCTCACACAACAGGTTATCACCGGGGGGCTTGCTGTTTGGGCCGGGGATAACGAAAACAGTTCCTCCCCGCAAGGAACACTTATCGTACGCGGTCGGGCGAATTTGCTGGATGATGTAAAAGCTGCTGAAGATTTGGAACGTATCAGGCTTTTATTTCAGGATATGGAGACCAAAAAAGATTTATTGCGGGTATTGGGACTTGCGCGCGGCGGTGAAGGCGTGCGTATTTTCATTGGCTCTGAAAATAATCTGTTTTCTCTCTCTGGCTCTTCTGTTATTGCTGCCCCATATATGGATGGACAAAATAATATTCTTGGCGTAATTGGGGTAATCGGACCAACCCGCTTGAATTACGCCCGGGTCATCCCCATGGTAGATTATACCGCCAAAATAATTGGCCATCTTCTGTAAACTAGGACGATTTACGGATAAAAAATTCAGAGAACCGCAATGAACGATACTGCCGAAACCACGCCGAATAATAATCAGGACGCCGAAACCACGGCGACAGATACAACAAAGATGCCTTCTGAAGAGCAGAACACCCCACCACAAACGCCAAACGATTCCGCCGCGCCCGCGAGTCAGGACAATCCACAACCTGAAAAAGAGCAAGACGCGGCCGATCCATTGGCTGTGGCGCACGCCGAAATCGCCGACCTGAAAGATAAACTGTTACGCTCCATTGCAGATGGCGAAAACGTCCGCCGCCGCGCCGAACGCGATAAAGCTGATGCGGGCAACTATGCTATTACCGGGTTTGCACGCGACCTTCTTAGCGTGGGTGACAATTTACGCCGGGCACTTGAAAGCCTGCCTGCTGAAGAAGAACGCAGCGAAAGCATCAAAACCTTTATCGAAGGTGTCGAAATGACCGAACGTGAATTGCATAATGTCCTGGAAAAAAATGGCATTCGCAAAATTCACCCCGAAGGCGAAAAGTTCGATCACAACCTGCATCAGGCTATGTTCGAAGTCCCCGGCACAGGCCAGCCAGACGGCACCATTGTGCAGGTCATGCAGGCAGGTTATGTCATCAAGGACCGCCTGTTGCGGCCGGCACTTGTCGGTGTCGCGAAGGGTGGCGATACGCCCAAGACGGAGCATGTGGATACCACTGCTTAAATCGGGGAACCCCAAAAAACCTTATTAAAGCCGGTCACTGACCGGCTTTTTATTGAATATAATTTAATTTTCGGTCCTTAAACCTTTACTCATTAATTGACAATATAACCCTGCTGTAAGAGGTTAAAGTAGCTAAAAGATCAAAAGGTTGCCTGATGACATCACGGCAGAGCATATCAGCAATAGGCACATACCGCATTATAACACTGGTGGTTATAATGGGGGCATTGATTTGTTGCTTTCTGCCCGTAACGGCCACCGCCCGAAATCTTGTCATCGGTTCCATTAGCGATAATCCGGTCAAAGAAATTCGCAAACATATTCCTCTCGCCCGCTATCTTGCAGGCCATTTGGCAGATGAGGGCATTACCGGCGCTGATGTCTACATCGGTAAAACGATATCCGATATTGCCGATGCCATTAAAAGCGGAGAAATTGATTTATTCGTAGATAGTTCGCTGGTCGTTCAGGCCGTCCACCTACAGAGCCATTGTTCAACACAAATAAGGCGTTGGAAAAAAGGCCACGCCAGTTATCACAGTGTGTTGTTTACCCGCTCAGGCCATGATCTGGAAAAACTGAGTGACCTGCGCGGTCACAACATTGCGTTTGATGAACCATCGTCTACATCAGGCTACCTTCTGCCACGTGCAATCATTGAAAACGCAGGTCTTACCTTAAAAAAACTCCCCTCCCCTGGCCAATCCGCGACATCAGAACGACTAACAACCTATTATGACTTTTCCGACCATGATGAAAATACACTCGCCTGGGTTCTTTATGGCCGCATGGACGCCGGGGCGATGTCCAACATCAAATTAGAGCGGCTAACTGCCGGGCAAATAGACAAAGTAAAAATTTTTCATAAAAGCCCTGACATCCCGCATCACCTGCTGTGCGTCAATGACCAGATAACAGCCGCAATGAAGAACAAAATCATTGCTCTTCTTAAAGACATGTCCAATATAAGCCGCGGTCGAAAAATTCTTAAAAAATACGAAAATACTAAAAAATTTGACGATATTCCTGAAGACCAGCAGAAACTATTGCAACACTTTCTGCATGGTCAGGCCGCCCAAAGGCCCGCGCCATGAGCAGTATTCGTAGCCGACTGGTGCTGTACACCACTGTTATTATTTTGGTTGTCGCGGCCAGCATTACGTTTTTTTCCACCCTTTCCAGCCGCAAACAAAGTCTGAACACCCAACGCGACCATGCGTTGGAAATCACCCGGATGGTTTCCTCATTGGTGGCACCTGCTTTATATGATCTGGATAGTGTCACAGTGCGCAATAAACTGGCGGAAATCAAAATCAGTGTCCCCAGCATCCACAAAATTTATATTCTGGATAGCGAAAGGCGTATTTTCAGCGACGGCTCCAAAACAAACCCGCTACGCGGTCAGGTCCTTCCCCACGAAGGGGCCACAAAATTCTTTTCCCAGCTCGAAATTGATACGGCTATTTCAGCACAGCATGTCGTGGTTGGCGGCCCTATCATGCTTACAGAAAATGAAGTTTTGGGGTATATCTATGCGGCTTTTTCCTCCAAAGAAACACGGGACCGGTTACGCGATACGATCAGGGGAAATATCTTCCTATTCGTACTTTGTGGCGTTTTAGGCATCGGCAGTGCCGTCCTGTTTGCCCGGCGGTTCTCCGCCCCCCTGGAGAGATTAACCAGTTCAGCCAACCGCATTGCCCGCGGTGATCGCGATGTGCTTATCCGCACAGATGGCAATGATGAAATCGCCCGGTTAGCACAGGCCCTTGAAATTATGCTGCGGCGTTTGCAGGAGCAAACCGTAGAACTACGCACGCTCAATACTTCATTGGATCAAAAAGTTCGCGAACGCACAGAACGGCTACGTCAACAGGCCGCAGAACTGCGTCTCGCACGTGACGCCGCTGAAGACGCCAGTCGCATAAAATCTAACTTTCTTGCCACAATGAGCCACGAGCTTCGTACGCCGCTCAACGGTTTGTTAGGTATGATTGACCTGATCGCCGACACCCCCCTTAACACAAAGCAGTTGGATTATCTGCAAACGGCAAAACTTTCCGGTAAAAATCTGTTGAACCTTATCAACAACATTTTGGACTTTTCCAAACTGGAAGCAGAAAAAGTCGATCTGGAGAAAATAGAATTTTCCCTGACCGACATTTTAAATGAAATGGCGCAAATCTATTTGCCTGCAGCCAAACAAAAAGGGTTGCTGCTGGGTATTGATATTGATGGTCAATTGCCGCAACGCATCTATGGTGATCCTGCACGGCTCAAACAAATTTTAAGCAACCTGATTGATAACGCCCTTAAATTTACTGCGGAAGGTTTTGTCACCATACAGGCCATGCCGGAAACCAATGCAACAGGGCAATCCATGATCCGGTTTATCGTCTCTGATACTGGCTGCGGCATTATCACCGATGACCAGGACCATCTCTTCGAATTATTTACCCAGGAAGATTCATCAACGACCCGCAAACATGGCGGCACGGGCCTGGGACTTGCGATCTGCAAACAATTAACCGAACTTATGGGAGGCGAAATCAATGTCGATAGCGACCCGGATATGGGGAGCCGATTCTGGTTCACAATTCCATTACTTGTAGATCAAGACATTATCAGCCATACTGCTAAAACTGATCCTGCTCCAACAAGATCGGAAGAGGCAATGACCGCAGATATAAATGGGGATTCTGCGGATCCCCGCCATCGTGACAGCGAAGACAACCTGTCACAGGCACATATCCTTATTGTTGAAGACAATAAGATTAACCGCGAATTATTATTGGCGATGTTGAATACATCCCATCGTCGAATCGAAACCGTGGAAAACGGGGCTCAGGCTGTTAAGGCCGTGCAGGACCATGACTTTGACCTTGTGCTAATGGATATAAGCATGCCTGTCATGGACGGGATCGAAGCAACAAAAGAAATTCGCAAACTTTCCTCGCCAAAATCCTCCATTCCGATTATCGCCGTCACTGCAAACGCCATGCCCGGTGATAAAGAACGGTTTCTGGACGCCGGTATGGATGATTATCTGGCGAAACCCATAGACGTGATGGCCCTTTTTGACCTGTTGCGAAAATATATTCCTTAAAACCGGGGCCGTTTACATACCGGGCAGAACAAAAAACATCGCGTGATGTAAAAAGTCCTGCCCGGTCATAGAATTGCGGTTTTAGAATGATAAAAATTTCAAGGCGAGGATAGCTATTGCACAGGTATCGTCAGGGACACTGGTCCGGCCTTATCAAAATTAAAAACCAGCGGCAGTTGCTCCCCCGTATCCGTATCGAGGTCATGCAACCCAAATAGCATTAAGTGCAACCCGCCGGGCCTGAATTCCACCTGCCCCCCTGCGGGCACAGCCACACTTTCCACACGACGCATGCGCATAACACCCTTATCCATGCTGTGGGTATGCAATTCAATTTTTTTCACCTTTGGTGACGTAACACTACGCAATACATCATCCACGGCCTGCGGGAGCGTATTCGTAATCGTCACATACGCAACTCCCGGTCGCCCCGCAAGTGCAGGACGTTTCGCCCAACCTTCACTTAAAACCGGGGCAGGGGCAACAACCAGATCCGGCGTCATGTCCGCCTTGGCGATGGCCGCGGGGGCCGTTGCCGCCACCATCAGGAACACAGCAAGCAAGATCACCAGCGACGATTTCCCGGAAAAACAAAAACGCATTCTTATACTCCTTCAACTCCATTTCCCAAATCGGAGGATGTTCATGAACCTCACCCCCAAGACAACAACTCTATAGCATCTGCCCTAGGCTCTGTCCTAGTCTCTGGCTGCTTTTTACCGCCTGGAGAGCAAAAAAAATACATTTTGTCTGAAGATTCTTGCCCGCTTCACTTGCAGGCCTGAAAAAGCCCCCCTATATAAGCTTCAGAGAGAGGCCACTGTGCCTCCACACTATAAACTGAACTTAATAATAAGCGATCTTACGCTAGATATTCATTACGTAAAACGTTCTGGGGCCCTTCTTCGGTGCATGATGATGGCTGTATTAGGGTCGCCACAAGGAATAAAGAGGACAAAATGGGAAAAGTTATTGGCATTGACTTGGGAACGACAAATTCCTGTATTGCAATTATGGATGGCAGCAAGCCAAAAGTAATCGAAAACGCCGAAGGCGGGCGGACCACACCGTCTATGGTGGCTTTTGCAGAAGACGGCGAAGTTTTAGTAGGACAACCTGCAAAACGTCAGGCCGTGACCAATGCTGAAAATACTATTTTTGCAGTAAAACGTCTTATCGGTCGGACATTTGACGACCCGGCTACCAAAAAAGACATCGAAATGGTGCCTTACAAAATTGTAAAGGCGGCCAATGGTGATGCCTGGGTGCACGCCCGCGACAAAGATTACAGCCCAAGCCAGGTTTCTGCTTTCACCTTGAAAAAGATGAAAGAAACCGCAGAAGGCTATCTGGGCGAAGACGTCACCGATGCGGTGATTACCGTGCCGGCCTATTTCAATGATGCCCAACGTCAAGCCACCAAAGATGCTGGTAAGATTGCTGGCCTTAATGTACTGCGGATCATTAACGAACCGACAGCCGCGTCCCTGGCTTATGGCCTGGATAAAGAAGACGGTAAAACCATCGTGGTTTACGATCTGGGCGGCGGGACATTTGATGTCTCTGTACTGGAAATTGGTGATGGCGTTTTCGAAGTAAAATCAACCAACGGGGATACATTCCTGGGGGGTGAAGATTTCGATATGCGTCTGGTTGAATATCTGGCCGAAGAATTCCAAAAAGAAAACGGTATTAACCTGCGTAATGACACATTGGCCCTGCAACGCCTGAAAGAGGCTGCAGAAAAAGCCAAAATTGAACTGTCCAGCACACCGCAGACAGAAATCAATCTGCCGTTCATTACCGCAGACCAAAGCGGGCCCAAACACCTGACCATGAAACTGACCCGCGCCAAACTGGAAAGTCTGGTGAAGGATCTGATTGAACGGACCATCGCCCCCTGTAAGGCGGCCTTGAAAGACGCTGGTATTACCGCCGCTGAAATCGATGAAATCGTCATGGTTGGCGGGATGACCCGCATGCCGAAAGTGACCGAAACAGTCAAAAACTTCTTCGGTAAAGAACCACATAAAGGGGTGAACCCTGATGAAGTTGTCGCCATGGGTGCGGCCATTCAGGCCGGCGTGCTGCAAGGCGATGTGAAAGACGTTCTGTTGTTGGATGTGACACCATTGTCATTGGGGATTGAAACATTGGGCGGTGTCTTTACCCGCCTGATTGACCGCAATACCACAATTCCAACAAAGAAATCACAGGTCTTCTCTACCGCAGAAGACAATCAGACGGCCGTCACCATTCGCGTGTTCCAAGGGGAACGGGAAATGGCCGCAGATAACAAACTGCTGGGTCAATTTGACCTGGTCGGCATTCCCCCTGCCCCGCGCGGTATTCCGCAAGTTGAGGTGACATTTGATATTGATGCCAACGGTATCGTCAATGTGTCCGCCAAAGACAAAGGAACCGGCAAAGAGCAGCAAATCCGTATTCAGGCCTCTGGCGGTTTGTCTGAAGAAGACATCGAACAAATGGTCAAAGATGCTGAATCTCATGCGGAAGAAGATAAGCAACGTCGTGAAATGGTCGAAGTCCGCAATCAGGCCGAAGGCCTGGCCCATTCCACCGAAACACAGCTGCAGGAACATGGTGATAAGCTGTCCGCAGAGGATAAGTCATCTATTGAAACCGCAATTGCAGCCGTACGTACCGCATTGGAAGGCGAAGACAAAGACGCCATCGACGCCGCGGTGCAGGAATTGACACAAGCGGCCATGAAACTGGGCGAAGCTGTCTATAAAGCACAGCAAGAAGAAGGCCCGGACGCTGCGGCTGCCAATGCCTCCTCTGAAGATGACGATGTTGTCGATGCTGACTTCGAAGAAGTCAACGACGATAAGAAATAACAATATATGTCCGGCGTGCCGGGCACACCCCTGATGCGCCGCTCTGCCCTGTTTTCATCCAAAAACGGCAGAGCGGTTCGTCCGTTCTCACAAGCCTGAGAAACAGGCAAGGCAAAAACGGATCACCCCTATGGCGAAACAGGATTATTACGAACTTCTTGGCGTATCCCGCGATGCGTCAGCCGCAGAGATGAAAAAGGCCTATCGCAAACTGGCCATGCAATATCATCCTGACCGTAACCCGGACGACGCAGAAGCCGAAGCCATGTTCAAAAATCTGAACGAAGCTTATGACGTCCTCAAAGATGACAATAAACGCGCCGCTTATGATCAATATGGCCATGCCGCCTTCGAAAATGGCGGCATGGGCGGGGGTCATGGCGGCATGGGCGGCTTCGAAGGTTCCTTTTCTGATATTTTTGATGATCTGTTCGGTATGGGTGGTGGCCGTGGGCGCAGCCGTAACGGGGCCACCCGTGGCGCGGACCTGCGTTATGACCTTGAAATCAGTCTGGAAGAGGCCTTTACCGGCATCGAGAAACAAATCAGCCTGAAGACCTCCGTTCAGTGCGATAGCTGTCATGGTAATGGTGCAGAAGGCGATTCGAAGCCGGAAATCTGTACCACCTGCGGCGGTATCGGCAAAGTACGCAGCCAGCAGGGCTTCTTCACGGTAGAGCGCACCTGCCCCACCTGTCACGGGGCGGGTCAAATCATCACCAACCCATGTAAAAAATGTCACGGCACCGGACAGGTAGAGAAAGAAAAAACCCTGTCGGTGAAAGTTCCCGCTGGTGTGGAAGATGGCACCCGCATTCGCCTGTCCGGCGAAGGGGAAGCCGGCACCCGTGGCGGCCCTACCGGTGATTTATATATTTTCGTAACCCTGTCTGCGCATCCCATATATCAACGTGACGGCTCCACCATTTATTGCCGTGTGCCCATCCCCATGACGACAGCCGCCTTGGGGGGCGACATCGAAGTCCCCAGCATTGATGGTAGCCGCGTGAAAGTCAAAATCACCATGGGCACCCAGACCGGACGGCAATTCCGTCTGCGCCACAAGGGCATGTCGGTTCTCCACTCCCACCAGCGCGGCGATATGATTATTCAGGCCCAAGTAGAAACACCGGTCAACCTGAACAAAAAACAACGCGAACTGCTGCGCGAATTTATGGAACAGGACGGCGACACCAGCCCTGAATCCACCGGCTTTTTCAAAAAGGTCAAAGAATTGTGGGAAGACCTGACGGAATAACACCGGTTCCAAAGACATAAAAAAGGCGGCTCCATTTTCTCTGGGGCTGCCTTTTTAAATGTCTATATATACGGTGCTTTCGAACGTATTACCTCGACCCCACCAAACCCTCTCTGCTTTAGAAACGCTTCAACTTCAATGGTAGAACTGCTGTTCTTCGGTCCCAAAACGACCTGACTTATAATACTACCCTTACCCTGCTCATCTACGGCCCCTTTATGGCTTAGGGATAAAATACCTTCATTACCTACCGCCAAAGCTTCTTGATGTAAGGCCACTTCAAGATATTGGACAACTCCCGTTTTCACCATATTATATTGCACATAATCCCATAGCGTATCGTTCCCTATTTCACCAAAGCCTGGATGCCTACCTGTCACTGTCGGCACTAATACCAGTCGCCATTCTTTTTCTTCCTTGAACGCAGGATGCTTAATTAGGAATCTTTCTGGCCTATATATTATTTTGGAAAGATGCAGCAGATCCTCACCATTATTTTCCTCCATATTAAAATTCCAATTTGGGAAATGATCATTCTTCTGCAGATACTCATTAATCGGACCAATAATATCCTGAAAATACTCTCCTACACCCTCATCATAAACAACTTCCTTAGGCCTATAATTGTCATCCCCCATCGTCAGAATGCGTTTTTTTTCCTTAGAAGAAAGTGCGTCTCTCAAATTCAAAGCCTCCCATTTAAATCCAATGGCGACCCCACAACCATCATCGCCATACCCACGCCATTGACTTAATAAGTCCCCTTCTTCAGACATGGAAAAAACAAAGGCTGTTTTATTGAAGATTCCACTTGGATGGTCATCATCCCGTTGTATTAACCTTTTAATCTGATCATATAGTAGGCCCCGTCCCATATGATCCTGATGATGACTAAACTCTTGATCCCATACACTTTTAAAAACATCTGTAATATGATCACCTTCCTTAAGATCATTGGAACGTGTCACATCAGACAACCAAATTGACCCAGATTTTGTGATGCTGTCAAAAACCGCATTGGAACAATAATGAAATAATGGACCGCTCCGAAAACGCATACCCACCCCCTATACTTGGACGTCATCAACATTACGATACGACAAGTCCTGCAAACTGTCGCCCTTATTCACAGACACACCACCCGCCTGTCCCAGAATGGAACAGCCGCAGAAGTCTGTCAGGATTCTTTACATAATCAATTTATACGTGCGGTTGCAGGATATTTTTCTCATTTAGAATCAGCATTTTAATAATATGGCCCGTTCTTTGCTTATTTTCTGACAACTTATGATTCATATGACAGGGAAAGAGAAAATGAGCAAATTTCTGTTGAAGCTGGCCGCGGCACTGGCCTTTATCACCACCGCCAGCACAGCGCATGCCAACCTGCTGGTCAATGGCAGCTTTGAAGATGATGCTTGCGCCGGGTCCTTCTGTACCGTGGGCTCACTGACGGGCTGGAGCCTTTCCACGAATGTGGATCAAATCAATTCGCTCTGGACCCATGCCGATGGCACAAAAAGTCTGGACATGAACGGTAACCGCGGCCCGGCCACCGTCAGCCAAAGCTTTACCACTGTTGTGGGACAGGACTACCGCGTCAGCTTTGCCATGTCCGGTAATATCGCCGGTAGCCCCAGCACAAAAACTATGGATGTTTCCGTGGCGGGGATGTTGAACAGCTATTCCTTCATCAATCAGGGCAGCTTTGCCAATATGGTCTGGGAAGATCACAGCTTTATCTTCACCGCCAATGCCATAAGCAGCACCCTGTCACTGGCGAGCACCACATCCGGTTGCTGCTGGGGTCCTGCGCTGGATAACGTGGTTGTCACCCGCTATGACCGCCCCAATGGCGTCCCTGCCCCGGCTCCACTGGCCTTGATGGGCATCGCTTTGGCCGGTCTGGGGATGGCAAGCCGCCGTCAGGCCAAGGCCTAAGTCGGTCTCGGTCTAACTCTCCCATTAATTAACTCTTGAAGAAACGGTCCTTGTCATAGGGACCGTTTTTTTTATGGGGACACGGCCCTGTTTTTTATCGGGACAAGTCCCGGCCGCGTTGCCCCTAAGCCCCTTACCAACAAAGCCGCGTCACGGCAAATGTGACGTCAGGCGCACAATTTGTTTATGGTCATCGCGGGCCTGAAAAACCGATTGCAGGCCATCTTCCATGGTGCCGGAAAAAATTCCTTCGCCCAGGGCCTTCAGGCAATCATAAAGAAACGGGAAATCCAACGCCGTTGTGACCACCGCGGCGGCACCGCCGCCTGTCGTCCGCCCCAACCCAAGGGCCACCGTATTGGCAATTTTACGCCAACGGGAATGCACCTTACCATAGGCCGATTGCAGGGCGTCCAGATGATTTTCCACGTCTTTCCGTGATGCTGATGCGACGGGTGATGCCTCATCTTCAGGCCGGGTGCCGCCTTTACGGGCCATCACCTGATCCAATGCATGTTTCAATTGCCGCTTTTGTCGCAACAAGTCCTGACCGTCTTCCATGGCGTAAAGCAAGTCCTGCACTTCCTGATCGGTCGGCACCGCCCCCTTCTGCCGTAATTCCACCGCCGCAGATAAATCCCGCAACACCGTCAGCCGTTCCCCTGATGTGGAGACGGAACCATCCAGCAGTCCCTGCACTAAATCCAGAAACCCCTGACTTTGTATGGCCCCGGCATCTCCAATGGGTTGTGCGCCCATGACCTCATTACCTAACCGGACTTCCTGTTCATCCAGATTATAACTGCCCCCGTATGCCCCCGTCAGCGGCGCGGTGTATTTATGATGCAGCATGGTGGCACGAAAAATCATCTCGGCCATCTGTTCAGGGGATAACTGGCGGCCACGGCGTAAATCATGAACGGGGCCCAACACCCCGTCATGACCGGGAATGTCTCGGCATATTTGTGAAAAAACCATATGATAAACAATACGAATCAGCGCCTGACGCGCCACCGGCACATGCTGCCCCCGGGTGAGGATCTGCGTATAGTTTGCCATGATATGACGGTGATTTTTCGGCTGCAGAAAATCAATCAAGCCCGGCAGGACATCCCCCGTAATTTCTGCTTCGCAAGCAGCCAATTGATCCCCGACACCAAAAAGCTGAGGCAGCGCGTTGCGCCGCACATCATTGACATAGACATTACGAAAATCGCGATGCTCCAGAAAGGCGAAAATCCCCGCCATAACACCCGCGCTGTCGGCATAGGCCTGTTGTCCATCGGGACTAAAGTTGCGAAAGTTGAAATACAACGTACGCCCCGCACTTTCCACATGAAATAACATATTGAGGAACTGACGCGGGGTGCATTTATAATGATGAACAAATTCTTCTTCGGTGCGCGCCGGCAACACATCGACAATCAAGTCATCATTGAACATCAGCGCATGCAGGAACGGCACCCCTTCCATCCACGACCCCCAACGTGAAATCGGTGCCACAGAGTGAGAATAGGCGTAAAGCCGGGAGGCATCCCCCGTATGTAACGCCTGTGCCCCGGCCCGAAGAGCCGTATAGCTTTTTTCCAGTGACGGGGCGCGGGCCAACACCTTTTTGTCCTGCGCTGCGGTACGCTCTGCCACCAGATCCAGCCATTTTCTGACATCTTGCTCTTTAATATGCATAAGACTTCCCCCCTGATGAGATCCCCTGCCCTGATGATAAAACAGCAATCTTTCACAGATATTCTATGACATTTGCAAGGCTTTGCGCTATCACAGAAATATGAAAACTGACCACGGGAGAAGATGATGTCAGCAACGCGGATCGGGATTGTCGGTTGTGGCGGGCGTATGGGCCAGACCTTGGTCCAGACCGTATTGGATACGGAAGGGGCCACCCTTGGGGGCGGCACAGAACATCACGAAAGTCCCCTGATCGGCCAGCCCCTGAAAAACCCGGCCACCGGGGACATCCTGGACCTGATTATTTCCGATGACGCCGAAGCTCTGTTTAAAAGCTGCGATGCCGTCATTGATTTCACCTGTCCTACGGCCACTGTACTGCATGCAGATTATGCGGCCAAATATGGTACCGCCCACGTTATCGGCACGACAGGGCTGGAAAAACAGGATGAAGCAACGTTACAAAAAGCAGCACGTCAAACACCCATTGTTTATGCCCCGAATATGTCAATGGGGGTCAATTTGCTCTTTTACCTCACACAACAAGTCGCACATATCCTGGACGAAGATTTCGATATTGAAATTGTCGAAATGCACCACAAGCATAAAGTAGATGCACCGTCGGGAACGGCCTTGGGGTTGGGCCGTGCGGCCGCGGCGGGACGGGGCGTAAAGCTGGATGATGTTGCGGATAAGGTGCGTGATGGCATTACCGGGGCACGCAAACGAGGGGACATCGGCTTTGCCACCTTACGCGGCGGCAATGTCGTTGGCGATCATACAGTGATTTTTGCCGCCGATAATGAACGTATTGAACTAACACATAAGGCCGGGGATCGGGCTATTTTTGCCCGTGGAGCTGTCCGCGCTGCACTATGGGCTGCCGGGCAAAAGGCGGGTCTATACAGCATGTTTGATGTCCTGGGCCTGCCCCAGGCCTAGAACGTCAGGACCTAAAACGTCAGGCCTAAATCCGGTCATAGCAGGGGTGTCTCACACGCCTTATTAGGCCCGCATATCCCGATGATAGTGCTGCAAGGCCGCACATAAGGCACGCACCACTTCACGGCGTTCCGGTTCGATCAAAAAACGCCCCAAAAACAAATCCCGCCCATGTGAAGTGATATGGATATACTTCTCTGCAACTGCCGTAGCGTCTCCGCCGGGCAGGTTGTCTAAGGCAACCCGCGCCCAATAGGGCTGGAACTGCCACAGCAGGGTATCGCCCTTGTGATCCTTACGCATCACCGTCAAGGCATCCGCTGTCAGCCGAATCCGCTCTTCACATTGCCCCGAACGATAAGACGCCCGAAAAGCCAGATAGACCAATAATACTTCCGCCCCCATAAAACCCATTATCGGCCAGGCTCCCTGCAGATAGAAAAACAAACCGATTAAAAATGCCAAGGCCGCAATCACCGAGATCAGAACCAAAAAGCCCCGCGGCGATAATGACCGGTATGGGTATAAAACTGCATCGAACCAGACTTTGTCGATAGCATTACTGGGGGACGAAACATCAGCTGCTTTTTCTTCCATTCCCACAGTATAAATCAAGGTGGTCACAATCACAATTGTGCACGCCCGCTCTCCCACCACGCCCCCCTTCATGCCGATCATATAGCCAGGCACATAAAACCCTTGTGCGCTGGCGGGACATGCGTAAGATCACGATCATGAAAAAAGCTGATATTCATGATTTTTTTGCCCGATTGCAGGAACGTGACCCGGAACCAAAAGGCGAATTGGATTATACCAACCCGTATACTTTGGTTGTGGCTGTGGCGCTCAGTGCCCAGGCTACGGATATCGGGGTTAATAAAGCCACGAAAGAATTATTCAAGATTATCTCCACCCCCCAAGAGATGCTGGCCTTAGGCGAAGAAAGACTGAAGGACTACATCAAAACAATCGGCCTCTATAACAGCAAAGCCCGCAACATTATTAAGGCGGCACAAATATTAGTGGATGATTTTGGCGGGGAAGTGCCCCAGAACCGTGATGATCTGGTAAAGTTACCTGGTGTTGGCCGCAAAACCGCCAATGTGGTCCTGAATATTGCCTTTGGCCAACCGACGATTGCCGTTGACACCCATCTCTTTCGCGTCAGCAACCGCACGGGTCTCGCCCCGGCAAAGACACCTCTTGCGGTCGAAAAAAAGCTGGAGAAGGTGATCCCCGCGGAATTTGCCCTTCATGCGCATCACTGGCTGATTTTACATGGCCGCTATATCTGCAAGGCCCGCAAGCCCGCCTGTCCTGTCTGCCCGGTTGCCGATCTCTGCCGTTATAAAACCAAAACCCCAGAACCATCATAGCCGTCAGAACCGTCTTGCCACTCAGATTACCGCCCGTGGACGCAAATAATTGCGCAGGATAACGACCTATCAATGTTTGTGTTCATTTCAATAGCGATAAATTTTCACGCATCCTCTGGCCCGGTAGACGAACCAGATTAAGGTCGCAAATGGCTGGCCACACAGGCTTCCGGAGAGACGGTTGGGTTAGGGGCGCTCAAATCCCGACCGTGCATTTCAATATGGTCTACCTGATAGGACCGCATCGCTTTATTTTCATAAAGATAAACATGCATGACACAATCAGGACTCACATATTGCCAGACCCATACCCGCTGATCCTGACGCCGGAATGTAGGCGGGCCGAAAATATTTTCAATCGTAAGCGGGCTTAAACCCACAATCTGTTCTGGTGTTATCCGCGATGACGGCATGGGTGGTGTCGTCTCACTGTGCGATAATTGTGAGCCATCGGATGCACCGCCTCCGTTCTTAATTACGTCCCCTGTCGCCGTATCACGGCCAACCATCTGTGCATCATTATCGACCGCCGCAACAGGAGGCAGATCACGGTCTGCCCCCCCTTCAGGTGTATTCGCACATCCAGAAAGCAGTATTCCTGTCAGGACTAAAAATACCCCGAACTGTCGTCTCACCACGGCCTGCATGAACACTTATCCCTCTATACGGGGAGGGATGCGCGGGTCTTCACCCGTATCATCATCAGGGGCATCTCTATCAGGGCCATGATGTCCGCCTGCCTGTGCCAAGGCCGTGGAATTTGGGGGCGCAGGTAAGGGAACACCGGCCGCACGCATTTCTGCTTCACGTTTCTTTAAGGACAGATGAAATACATGAGTCAGATAGGCTGCCCCCAAAATCGGGGCCGTGAGATTAACCAGAGGAATTGTAAATAGAAAGGTCGTGAACAGTCCGCCGGTCAATACCTGACCACGGATAGAAGAACGATGCCGCCCCGCTTCCCTGATTCCTAAATGGCGCACCGCCACCATTTCATAATAACCCCAGCCCAAAAGATACGAATTCAATCCCCAGAAAATGATAAATGGCGCGAAAGGCACCCAGATCAACAACACATAAAGCGGCAGAACGGCAATATTCAGGGCCAACACAATCAAGCCCAGACGGAGTGCCAACCAGCCGATTTTTGTCAGTCCCAAACGTTGCCCGGCTAATCTGTCCGCATAATAACGATCTTCCACCGCATCCACGATATCATCCAGAAAGATACTGACAAATATAGTGGAAATCGCCGGAAAGAAAAAAACCGAAACCCAAATGAAAAGCAGGCTTGATGCCCAAACCACAACCGCATCCAGCCATTCCCACCGGCCCATGGCATAGTTTTCCAGTGCCTGCTGACCAACTATAAAAGAGAAAATCAGCGCGCCGATCGTTGTCGCCATGCCTAATAAAAATACCTTTAGAAAGGCACGGTCTGCGACCTGTTCAAAACTACGGCTAAAGGCTTTCAGGAAAATATCCACCGTGATGTCCTTAATATAATCGGTTACGGTCTTTACTCTTTACAATATGGGTGAAAAGGTATGTTGAACAAGCCCTAATTCTTTATCTGTGTCCCCACATTAGCAGGTCATGCAACCTCTTGTTGATTTTCATGATCCGGGTATACTGCACCAAGATTATGGGCCCTTAATCCGGGTCACGTAATTCACGCGTATGTCTTATTTAGTTAAAGGTTCTATTCCATGAATGACGCTTCTGCACCAACACATGACGTCTATGATGTCGTCGGTATCGGCAATGCCATTGTTGATGTCCTGACATCCGTCAGTGACGATTTCCTGCATCAGGAAAATCTGCTGAAGGGCTCAATGCAGTTGGTAGACGGCCATGATGCGGCACGCCTTTATAATAAATTAGGGCAATGCGTTGAATGTTCCGGTGGCTCTGCGGCCAATACCATTGCGGGGCTGGCCTCTTTGGGGGCAAAGGTCGCCTTCATCGGAAAGATTCATAACGATCAGATGGGCCAGGTCTTCGCCCACGACATCCGCAGCACAGGCGTCACTTTTAATACCCTGCCGACAACCTCCGGCCCCTCTACAGCCCGTTGTCTGGTTTTGATTACCCCCGATGCGCAACGCACCATGAGCACACATCTCGGGGCGAGCAATTCCCTTACCTGTGACGACATAGATACCGACTTGATTACCCGCTCCAAGGTCACCTATCTTGAAGGTTATCTCTGGGATCCTGACGATGCAAAAGAGGCTTTCATGCTGGCCATGCGAACCGCCCACGCCGCCGGGCGCAAGGTCGCGATGAGTCTCTCTGACCCGTTTTGTGTGGGTCGCTACAGAGACGAATTCCTTCACCTCGCAGAACATCAGGTCGACCTTCTCTTTGCCAATGAATTAGAAATACTCTCCCTCTATCAGGTTGATCATTTTGAAGACGCCGTGAAAAAGGTTAAAGGCCACTGCGAAGTTGCAATCCTCACCCGTAGCGAAAAAGGATGTGTGATTGTCAGTGGCGATGATGTCATCACGCTTTCTGCCCATCCGGCCCATCCGGTTGTCGATACAACCGGGGCGGGGGACCTGTTCGCGGCCGGTTTTCTGTATGGTTATACGCAGGATAAATCTTTACGCGACTGCGGCATTATGGGTAATCTGATCGCCAGTGAAATTATTACCCATCGCGGGGCGCGGCCCGACATCAATCTGAAGGACTTTCTTGAACAAAATATGCCTGTTTAAACTATTTAGGACAAGATGTGCCAGGAAACCGGCACGCCCTGAAACGGCCATAAATCATCATGATAATCTGGCAAGATACATAAACATAAAAAATTAAACGAGACATTAAGGAGCGCAATAATGAAAAAACAAACTCTGGTTCTGGCAACGGCTATGACTATTGCTACAACAATGCCTGCTTTTGCCGGGTGTACCCTGCCTAACGCCCCCGCCATTCCCGATGGTGCCACTGCCAGCAAAGAAGAAATGATGGCTGCCGTAAAAGAGTTTAAACAGGTCTTCCAACCTGCCATAAAAGCAACACAGGATTGTATCGCCCGTGAAGAAGCCGCAGTTGGTGATGTCGCAACGGATGAACAAAAAGCGCAATGGAATGCGATACATAATGCGGCTTATGAAATGGAAGTGGCCGGTGCTGAAAAGATTCGCGGGGCTATTCAAGCCTTCAATGCCGCCAATAAATAAATTGTTATACGACGGTTTATAAAAACCATTGGTAAGACAGGTGACAACAACAGGCCTGATGCCTGCCTAACGGCTTAGCATCGGGCCTAACTTTTTACCGCCGAACAAATGAATATGCAAATGCGGGACTTCCTGTCCCCCATTTGCCCCGATATTGGCTAACATACGATATCCCGGTGTTACCAGTTCCAACTCCCGCGCCACATGTCCAACAGCCCGCATATAACCCGCGATCAATGCCGCCGGGGCTGATGACGTAAAATCATCCATACTCACATAATCCCCTTTGGGAATCACCAATACATGGACCGGGGCCTGCGGATTGATATCGTGAAAAGCTAGAGAAAATTCATCTTCATATACCTTATCGCAGGGAATTTCCCCGCGTAAGATTTTGGCAAAAATGTTATTTGGATCATAGGACATGTCTTTTCCCCATTGGTATGAACAACAGATCAATCCTGATCGCGGCTGTTTTTTTCATCTAATCCCGACAGGCCCTCACGCCGGGACAGTTCGGCAAATATATCGTCTGGTGTCAACCCCATATCCGCCCATAAGACCATCATATGAAATAACAAATCTGCTGATTCATACACAACTTCTTGTTTAGAATTCTGCACAGCGGCCAAGGCCGTTTCCAACCCTTCCTCACCTACCTTCTGGGCTATTTTAGCCAAACCTTTGGCATATAGTTTAGCCACATAGCTATTTGCCGGATCCGCAGAACGTCGCTCTTCGATCAGTGCAAAAAGTCTTTCAATGATTTCCGCATTCTTCATATCATGCCTCCGTCCTGATACCGCGCCTTTTGCGCCGCACGGCCAGTCTCATCCCAACGACTAGAGATTATTCTCTTCCAAACGTACCGCAACACCATGGTCCTGCATATAACGTTTTGTCTCAGCGATGGAATATTCACCAAAATGAAAAATAGACGCCGCCAGAACCGCCGTTGCATGACCATCTTTAATACCTTCCACCATATGGTCTAACGTACCCACACCGCCGGAGGCGATCACCGGTATTGTCACACTATCTGCTATGGTGCGGGTTAACGCGATATCAAAGCCGCTCTTGGTGCCATCCCGGTCCATACTGGTCAGCAATATCTCCCCGGCCCCATAAGCCGCCACCTGTTTGGCATATTCAACGGCATCAATGCCGGTCGGTGTGCGCCCGCCATGGGTAAATACTTCCCATTTCCCCGGGCCTGTGGATTTGGCATCAATAGCCACCACGATACATTGTGAACCGAATTTTTCCGCTAATTCACGCACCAGCTCTGGCCGCTTCACCGCCGCCGTCATCACCGAGACTTTATCCGCACCTGCCAAAAGCAGTTTTCGCACATCATCTTCTGTTCGCACACCGCCGCCCACCGTCAGCGGCATAAAGCATGCCTCCGCCGTATGGCGGACAACATCCAAAATGATACTGCGGTCATCGCTGGACGCGGTGATATCGAGGAAGCAAAGTTCATCCGCCCCGGCAGCATCGTAGACCTTTGCCTGTTCCACAGGGTCCCCCGCATCAATCAGGTCAACAAAATTAACCCCCTTCACGACACGGCCGTCCTTGACATCCAGACAGGGAATGACACGGGCTTTTAACATTTATACCCCCTTGAGAAAGGTCAATGCTTCGGCAATATCCAGCCGACCGTCATATAAGGCCCGCCCTGAAATCGCCCCTTCAATGGTGCCTGTTGCCGCGCGGGCCGCATCGGCCAGAATTTGCAAATCCTGCAGCGAGGCCACGCCCCCGGACGCAATAACCGGAATGGTCAACGCATTCGCCAGGTCGATCGTCCCGGTGACATTCAGCCCTTCCATCGTTCCATCCCGGTCGATGTCTGTATAGACAATAGCACCAACACCAGCGTCTTCAAACTTCCGACCCAAATCAATGGCCGTCATTTCAGACGTTTCCGCCCAGCCTTCAACCGCCACATGACCGCCACGGGCATCAATACCAACCACAATCTGGCCGGGGTAGCTTTTGGCGACTTCACGCACAAAGTCCGGGTCACGTAACGCAATGGTCCCCAGAATGACCCGACGAATGCCTTTGTCCAACCAGGCCTCAATGGTGGCCCGGTCGCGAATACCCCCGCCCAATTGTACCGGGACATCAACAGCTTTTAAAATCTCTTCAACAGGGGCTGCGTTTACCGGCTCTCCGGCAAAGGCCCCGTTCAAATCCACCAAATGCAGCCATTCGCATCCTTGTGCCACAAAGGCAGATGCCTGTGCCGCCGGGTTATCATTAAACACAGTGGCCTGGTCCATTTCGCCTTTATACAGGCGCACACATTGCCCATCTTTCAGATCAATTGCCGGAAATAAGATCATTTTTTAATCCAAATCTTTTGCATAATAATAACCGGGAATAAATTCATCACCGATAAAGGCATAACGGGCCTTTTCGCCCCAACGGACAAATCCTTGTCTCTCACAGACGGCAACCGCGGCCATGTTATTCGCCCGCATATTGACATCCAAAGATCGGCAGCCCATTAACCGGGCTTCCTGCTCGGCCTTTTCCATCATTTTGAAGGACAGGCCCTGTCCCCGTGCCCAGATCCCTAAGAAAAAGGTCATCACTTCGATACGAAAGGCCCCGGCTTCATTATGAGATGGCGGACGCACCAATTGAAACGCCCCGGCGATACGCCCGTTTAATCGAACCACATAAAGACGGCGATCAGGGATCAGCAATACGCCTTTCCAGTACGCCTCAAGAGAGGACATAGCCGGTGGTACTAACCAGTTAAACCCGGCGCCTTCTTTGATGGCACCAATGGTCACCTCACAAAGCTGCTCAAGATCGTCCCCCTCAAAAGCGATCAGCTGATCTATTGTGGCCACACTATCATTGTCTAACTGGATAAGTGTATCGGTCATGGCTTCATCAATCCTTTTATGCGTCTTGCTCACGACACTTATGGCTGCCACTGTAGAAAGTTTGTAATCAGCCGCAGACCGACCCGTTGGCTTTTTTCCGGATGGAATTGCGTGCCGATAATATTATCACGTCCCACCACCGCGGTAAGAGCCTGACCATAATTCACATGGGCTAATACATCTTCCTGCTGCTGTACCTGAAAATGGAAACTATGCACAAAATAGGCATGATCCCCATGGTCCAAACCCGCCAGGACCGGATGCGCTACGCCCGCCGGGTCAAGCCGAAGTTCATTCCAGCCCATATGCGGTATTTTCAACTCTTGGTGATTTTGGGGAAGCTCAATAGCCGCCACTCGCCCCCGAATCCAGCCAAGGCCCGCATGCTCGCCATGCTCTAATCCCATATCTGCTAATAACTGCATGCCCACGCAGATCCCCAGAAAGGGTTTTTGTCCCTGTAACACCTGTTCATCCAGCACATCATGGACACCGTCTAACTGGTCCAGACCACGGCGACAATCCCCAAAAGCCCCAACGCCGGGCAATACAATGCGATCAGCCGCGGCGATATCGTCTGCCTGTGCTGTCACCTGAATGTCGGCTTTTATCCCTGCTTCTGCGGCAGCACGTTCAAATGCTTTTTCCGCTGATCGCAGATTACCTGACCCATAATCAATAATAGCTATTTTCATCATTCGCCATATGACAATCAAAGAACTGTTCTGCCCAAGGTTCTAGGCAAGCCGCCGCAAAGACACAAGCCTTATCTTATGCTGTACTGGCCTTATCTTATGCAATACCGGAACCCAAGCTATCTTGCCCGGCGTCCGGTATCGTGGACGATGTTGCGCCCTGTTGCTGTAAAAAACGCATTTCTGCTTCCAGGCTGTCATGCGCCACAATAACCGCCTGTTCCTCATAGCCTTTTAACGTCAGGGCCGCACGACGAAAGTCCTGCGCTTCCAATCCGAATAATATGGCCACCGCTAATTGCATGATATTGGCGGGCACAGGGGGCAACAACATCCCCATTGCCACGCTAACCCCCAGATAAACACCCGCCACTACCCATAAACGATGATACAGTGCCCAGAAAGTCCCCAGCAAAAACGCCCAGAAGTTAAATCCTTCACGGACCAGCTTTATGGCACCGTCCGCATCCGGTTCAGCATCCATATTTACGTGGACTGTATAAACCCCAATGGCCATGACACTACTGCCCCTTAGGCATCAGTCTGATCGCCCAACACCCCTTTAGTAGAAGGAAGCGCATCGGCCTTACGTGGGTCAATGGTAATCGCCTGACGTAAGGCCCGGGCCAATGCCTTGTAGGATGATTCGATAATATGGTGGTTATTGACCCCATATAGGTTTTCAACATGCAATGTAATCCCTGCCCCAAAGGCAAAAGCCCGGAACCATTCTTCGAACAATTCCGTATCCATGTCCCCCAGCTTGCCACGGGAAAATTCCACATTGAAAACCAAAAACGGCCGACCAGACACATCCAGTGCAACGCGGGTCAATGTTTCATCCATCGGGATATAGGCAGAACCATAACGGGTAATCCCTTTCAGATCGCCCAAGGCCTGCGTAACAGCCTGCCCCAGCACAATCCCCACATCCTCTGTTGTGTGATGCCCGTCAATATGCAGGTCACCCTTTGCCCGCACGGTAATATCAATCAGGCTATGACGGGACAACTGTTCCAGCATATGGTCCAGAAAACCGATACCGGTTTCCACGTCATAAACACCGGAGCCATCCAGGTTGATGCTTGCTGAAATCTGCGTTTCTTTGGTTTTGCGTTCCACTGTCGCCTGACGCATACCCGTCTCTCCTTCTTATATTGGCAACATCGCTATTGATGCTTCATATAGCAGCCCCGCGCCAAAAGTACCAGCACAGATGCGGCATTATCTCTGCCTTTACCCTTGACCCTGCTTGGGAAATCCCCCACATCATGGACAGAAACATCGTTTCAGCTGACGATGTCACCATAACAACATCAGGAACGTCCATGAGCGAACAATTAAAGTCCTGGCACGGCACAACGATTTTGTGTGTCCGCAAAGGTAATCGCGTTGTGATGGGGGGGGACGGTCAGGTCTCTCTTGGCGATACGGTCATCAAACCCAATGCCCGCAAGGTCCGCCGCCTTGCCGAAGGTAAAGTCATCGCTGGCTTTGCCGGGGCCACCGCAGATGCCTTTACCCTGTTTGAACGTCTGGAAGAAAAACTGGAACGTTTTAACGGTCAACTGACACGCGCGGCCGTGGAAATGGCTAAGGACTGGCGCACGGACCGCTACCTCCGCCGGCTAGAAGCCTTGATGGCTGTTGCCGACAGTGAAGTCAGTCTGATCTTAACGGGCAATGGCGATGTCCTTGAGCCCGAAGCCGGTATTATCGGCATTGGATCAGGCGGCAATTATGCCTTATCCGCCGCCCGCGCCCTTATTGATATGGATCTGGACGCAGAACAAATTGTGCGCAAAGCCATGGGCGTTGCCGCAGATATCTGTGTTTATACCAACGACCAACTCACTATTGAAACACTGGAAAGCACAACCGAATGAGCGCCTTTTCCCCGCGGGAGATTGTCTCCGAACTAGATCGTTATATTATTGGTCAAAAGGCCGCCAAACGCGCCGTGGCCATTGCCTTGCGTAATCGCTGGCGTCGCCAGCAACTTCCCGATGATCTGCGCGAAGAAGTCCTGCCTAAAAATATTCTTATGATCGGCCCCACAGGCGTGGGCAAGACAGAAATTTCCCGCCGTCTGGCAAAACTGGCCGATGCACCCTTCATCAAGGTGGAAGCCACTAAATTCACAGAGGTCGGCTATGTGGGCCGTGATGTGGAACAAATCATCCGTGATCTGATGGAAGTGGCCTTGAACTTGGTGCGTGATCGCCGCCGCCGCGAGGTACAGGCCAAGGCTGAGTTACTGGTGGAAGAACGTTTATTGGATGCACTGGTCGGCGAAAATGCCTCTGACGATACCCGGCAGAAATTCCGTAAAATGCTGCGTGAAGAACAAATGGAAGACAAGGAAGTGGAAATTGAGGTCAATGACCACAGTGCCGGACAAATGCCGACCTTTGAAATTCCGGGCATGCCGGGGGCCAGCATGGGGATGCTGAATCTCAATGACATTATGGGCAAGGCCTTTTCCACCCGCACACAAAAAAAACGTATGACAGTACGCGACGCCCGCGATGTTTTATTGACCGATGAAGGTGATAAACTGCTGGACGAAGAAATCATCACCCGTGAGGCCTTAGACGCTGTTGAACAAACCGGTATCGTCTTTATTGATGAAATCGACAAAATCGCCGGACGCGAAGACCGTCGTGGTGGCGAAGTCAGCCGTGAAGGCGTGCAACGTGATCTGTTGCCACTCATCGAAGGCTCCACAGTCGCTACCAAATACGGGTCTATCAAAACAGATCATATTTTGTTTATTGCCTCCGGCGCGTTTAGTTTGGCCAAACCATCCGACCTCCTGCCGGAATTGCAGGGGCGCTTGCCCATTCGGGTTGAGCTGGACGCACTCACCGATGCCGAATTCATCCGTATTCTCACAGAACCGGAAAACAGCCTGATCCGTCAGTATGTGGCCTTGATGGGCACCGAAGATGTCACCCTGACATTCACAGACGATGGCATTAACGAAATTGCCCGCGTGTCTGCCAATCTGAACGAAACCGTGGAAAATATCGGCGCGCGCCGCCTGCATACGGTTTTGGAACGGGTCTTGGAAGAAGTGTCGTTCACCGCCACCGATCAGCCGGGGACCGAAATCACCATCGATGCGGCCTTTGTCAAAGACAATATCGGCGCACTCAGCGGCGATACTGACCTGTCAAAGTTCATTCTGTAGGTCAGCGCGACTTGTATATCAGCACGACGAGGACCACAAAAAAGCCCGGGTTTTAACCCGGGCTTTTTTTGAAGAAATGGTGGAGCTAAGCGGGATCGAACCGCTGACCTCTACACTGCCAGTGTAGCGCTCTCCCAGCTGAGCTATAGCCCCTCACCAATTATAGGCTCCCTGTTTATAACAAGAGGAAACAGGTGAGCGGAACTTAATAATCTTCCCCCCAAAGATCAAGGGGGAAGATTGTTTTTTACTAATCGTTGTCCGGTTTTACCACTGGTGCGACCACGTCAGAGACATCTGTATCGTCATCGTCTTCATCCAAAAGGCCAGAATCGTCAACATCCACGTCAACATCGACTTCGATGTCATCATCGAGTACGTCTTCGTCTTCGGCCTCTTCAACTTTTGCGTCAGGCTTGGCAATTTGCTGTGGCTGCTGCTTACTTTTCAACACCACTTCCGGAGCAAACTGGGCACCACAACTAATGCAGGTAATCGGGTCATCTTTACCCAGGTCATAAAAACGCGTACCGCATTTTGGACATTGTCGCTTTGTCCCCCATTCCGGTTCAGCCATCATTATTCTCCTAGCACCAATCAGCGTCTCTTGTTTTTCAGGACGCCGGAAATTTATAAATCCAATATTTGCCTCTCCAATGCCATGTTATTTTCGAACTGTCAAAACCTAATCACATGGTCGGGGGCTTTTCCCTTCTAAAATTCGATTTGTATCATGTTCGATTTGTATCATGGGGGGATCGTTTATATATCAGTAAGAAAGGCATTTATAAAAGCCCTTCACCTTTTAACGTAACTTTGCCATAACGGATCACAATTTCTGACCCTTCTGCAAGGATTAAGGCCGTGACAACGCTGCGTTCCCAAAAACCAATTCCGACCTCAGGTGGCCTAAAAGGCCGTTTGCGTGTCCCCGGTGATAAATCTATTTCCCATCGCGCCCTGATTATGGGGGCATTAGCAGTTGGGGAAACCACCATTGCCGGCCTGCTGGAAGGGGAAGATGTCCTGGGGACTGCGGCCTGTCTTCAGGCATTAGGGGCAGACATTTATAAAGACGATCAAGATTGCTGGCATGTGCATGGTGTGGGCATCGGCGGATTACGGCCCCCTGAGAATGTACTGGATATGGGCAATTCTGGCACCGGCGTGCGGCTTATGATGGGGCTGCTGGCCACCCACCCGCTGACCGCAACATTCAGCGGCGATGCGTCTTTAAGTAAGCGCCCCATGGGCCGCGTTGTGACGCCTTTGACGCTGTTTGGGGCACATTTTCATGGGCGCGATGGTAATATGCTGCCCATCACGGTGACCGGGGCGACAATGCCTCTTCCCGTTTCATATGAATTACCCGTTGCTTCCGCACAGGTTAAATCCGCAATTATGCTGGCCGCCCTCAACACCCCCGGTGTGACAACTGTCATCGAAAACACCCCTACCCGTGACCATACGGAGCGTATGTTCGAATATTTCGGTGTGTCTCTTGACCTGCAACCTTTGGAGGGGGGGACAGGCCGCCGTATCAAGGTCACCGGGCAACCGGAACTTGTCGCCCGTGATTTAAAGGTTCCGACAGACCCGTCGTCCGCCGCCTTTGCGATTGTTGCGGCCCTGATTACCCCTGATTCCGAATTGACCATCGAACATGTGGGTCTCAACCCGGCGCGGATTGGCCTGTTCACCACATTACAGGACATGGGGGCCGATATTACTTATGCAAACAAACGCGAAGAATGTGGTGAACCCGTTGCGGATATCGTCGTACGCACATCTGCGCTCAAGGGGGTCACTGTCCCGCCAGAGCGGGCCCCCTCCATGATCGATGAATATCCAGTCCTTTGTGTTGCTGCCGCCGCGGCCACCGGACAAACTGTCATGCGGGGACTGGAAGAATTACGCGTTAAGGAAAGCGATCGTATCGCCGTTATGGTCACCGGGCTTAAGGCTTGTGGTGTTCAGGTGGAAGAACACGAAGACGGCATGACCGTGAGCGGCAATCCGGACCGCCCCGTTATCGGCGGTGCCTGCGTTGAAACACATCTGGATCACCGTATTGCCATGTCCTTTCTCATGCTTGGCCTGATAAGCGATGCCCCTATTGACGTAGATGACGGGAGTGTCATTAATACCAGCTTCCCGAATTTTGTAACCTTGATGAACGGGCTGGGCACCAATATTTCGATTATGTAGGGAGACATTCTCATGCCGGTGATTGCAATCGACGGCCCTGCTGCGTCTGGCAAGGGAACATTGGCCCGTAAACTGGCTTCCCATTTGGACTATGCCCATCTTGATACAGGGGCGCTTTATCGCGCCGTAGGACTTGCCGTATTGCATGCGGGTGGGGATCCTGCCTGCGAATCAGATGCGCTGGCCGCGGTGCCTAAATTGGCACAAATGGACCTCGACAGCGAAGATTTACGTAACGAATCAACCGGAAAAGCTGCATCCGAAGTCGCCGCCCATAACGGCCTGAGACAGGCATTACTGGAATTTCAACGCAATTTCGCGGCAATGCCCCCACAGGGACAGGCCGGCGCCGTACTGGATGGCCGTGATATTGGCACTGTGATCTGCCCCGATGCCGACATCAAAATATTTGTAATCGCAGACGTTGAAACCCGCGCTCAGCGGCGGTTTGACGAACTTTCCGCCAAAGGGGAAAGCCTTCCGGATTATGCCACAATCCTCTCACAGCTTAAAGAACGGGACCACCGGGACCAAAACCGCAGCACAGCCCCATTAAAACAGGCTGATGACGCCTACTTGCTAGACACCACAAATTCCGATATAGAAGCCGTGTTCGAATCAGCACTTACGCTGGTGAAGAAAAAGCTGGGTTTATAAGATCCTGCCCTGACAAACAGGGTATGGTCTTTCTTTTGCTTTTTTACAGGACAATAACCCCTGTTTTGTTCCATGGGGGAACAGGCAGGATATCCGCCCTATTATAAGGACGACAAAGACCACCGGAGACAACCGGTTGGCCGGAATACAAAGTTAACCTTAAGGATACTTAATGACTACTGAACAAGTAAACATGCCTTCTACGGAAGATTTTGCAGCCCTTCTGGACGAAAGCTTTGGCGAAGAAGGTAAATTTGAAGGTCGTGTCGTAACAGGTACGATTGTTGCCATTGAAAAAGACGTCGCGATCATTGACGTTGGCATGAAAGCAGAGGGCCGCGTCCCTCTTAAAGAATTTAGTGCACCGGGCAGTGATGTAGAACTTTCCGCTGGCGATCAGGTTGATGTGTTTGTCGACCGTTTTGAAAATGCCCGTGGGGAAGCTATTCTGTCCCGTGAAAAAGCCCGCCGCGAAGAAGCATGGGTTCTGCTTGAAAAAGCGCATGAAGCTGGCGAGCGTGTAGACGGTGTAATCTTTGGACGTGTGAAAGGCGGCTTTACCGTTGATCTGTCCGGCGCTGTGGCATTCCTGCCCGGCAGTCAGGTTGATATCCGTCCGATCCGCGATATCACACCATTGATGAATATCACACAGCCCTTCCAGATCCTGAAAATGGACCGTGCGCGCGGCAACATTGTTGTTTCACGCCGCAGTATTCTGGAAGAAACACGCGCAGAACAACGTGCTGACCTTCTGGGTAATCTGGCCGAAGATCAGGTCGTTGAAGGTGTGGTTAAAAACATCACCGATTACGGTGCCTTTGTGGATCTTGGTGGTATTGACGGCCTGTTGCACGTTACTGACATTTCCTGGAAACGGATTAACCATCCGACAGAAGTCCTCACCATCGGCCAGACTGTTAAAGTACAAATCGTACGTATCAACCCGGATACACAGCGCATCAGCCTTGGCATGAAGCAGCTGGAAACAGATCCGTGGAACGGTATCGAAGCCAAATATCCTGTACGCTCTAAACTGACCGGCCGCGTGACTAACATCACCGATTACGGTGCCTTTGTAGAGCTAGAAGACGGCGTCGAAGGTCTGGTACACGTCTCTGAAATGAGCTGGGTGAAGAAAAATGTTCATCCCGGCAAGATCGTTTCCACCAGCCAGGAAGTCGAAGTGATGGTTCTGGAAGTCGATCCGGAAAAACGTCGTATTAGCCTGGGCCTGAAACAGTGCATGTCTAACCCATGGGAAGACTTCTCAGAAAAATTCCCACAAGGAACAGAAATCGAAGGCGAAGTGAAAAACATCACCGAATTTGGCCTGTTTATTGGTCTGGACGGCGATGTAGATGGCATGGTTCACCTGTCAGATCTGGACTGGAACCGTTCCGGGGAAGAAGCCCTTGCTGAATTCAAAAAAGGTGACATCGTCAAAGCTGTCGTTCTGGATGTAGATACGGATAAAGAACGTATTAGTCTGGGTATCAAACAGCTGGAAGGTGACCCGTTTGCTTCTGTCAGCAGCCTGAAGAAAGGGGCGACTGTCACCTGTACGGTAACGGATGTTCAGGAAAATGGTATTGAAGTTCAGTTGGCAGACAGTGAGATGAAATCTTACATTCGCCGCTCTGACCTGGCCCGTGATCGTGGTGACCAACGTCCTGATCGTTTCGCTGTTGGCGACAAGATCGACGCGCAGATCATAAATATTGATCGCAGCGGCCGTCGTGTCAGCCTGTCTATCAAGGCTCTGGAAATCACAGAAGAGAAAGAAGCTGTTGCACAATACGGTTCTTCAGACAGTGGTGCGAGCTTAGGTGATATCCTCGGCGCGGCGATGAAACAGGCCGAAGACGACAAATAAACCGTCGTCCATTTATGAATTGAAAGCCCGGCCCCTAAACAGGCCGGGCTTTTTTATGCCTTCTTTATTTTTCCCCTGATAGCACCGGGCCATAGCCACGCCACCTCCGGTCAATTCACCTAGACAGCACCCTCGCCATACCTATAGTATGCGCGCTATATTCTGGCATATTCCAGTGACACTTTAATTTGGCATGGAGCATGTGGCATGGCCCTTGATCTTGACAGTCTTATTGACCGACGACGCTTGAAACGCAAACTAACCTTCTGGAGACTGGGCGCAATTATTGCGGTGGTCATTCTCTTGATCTTGTTACTGTCACAACAGGGAACCGCTGTCGGCGGGCCTTACCTTGCCCGTGTCACCATTGACGGCGTCATAATGGAAGATCAGAAACGTATAGATATGCTCCATGATGTCGCCCATGACAAAAATGCCAAAGCGTTGCTGGTGCATGTCAACAGCCCCGGGGGTGGCAGCACAGCCAGTGAAGAACTATACCATGCTCTGCGCCGTGTGGCGGCCCAGAAACCGGTTGTCATCACCATGGGGACATTAGCCGCGTCAGGTGGATATATCACGGCACTGGCCGGTGACCATATTTTTGCCCGGGATACCACCATTACAGGCTCCATCGGCGTTATCATGCAATATACGGAATTTGGGGATTTGCTTGATAAAATTGGCGTGAGCATGGACCAAGTCAAAAGTGGTGCCATAAAGGGGGAGCCCAGCGGTTATAAGCCGCTTTCCGATGAAGCCCGGACAATTTTTCAAACGATGATCGATGATAGCTATAACTGGTTTGTCGAACTGGTCGCTGATCGTCGCGCCATAGCCCCGGACCGTGCCCGCGAATTAGCAGACGGACGGGTATATACGGGTCGTCAGGCCCTCAGCGCGGGACTGATCGATTCTCTGGGCGGGCAGCATGATGCCCGCCTATGGTTGCAGGAAAATAAGGGAATCAGTCCGGATTTACCCCTGTTAGATGTGGATAAAACAGCCCAAGAGCGGCTTATGGAGGGTTTTTTTGCCTCAATAGGCGGAAAAATGCCCTTTTCTAAACCACTTAGCCTTGACGGCCTTGTTTCCCTTTGGCAACCTAACCAGTAAGACAAAATATGAGGGACACCTTTCTAACCAATAAGGGAGAGGGGATGCCATGATCAAATCAGAGCTAATTGCTCGTTTGGCCGAAGCAAATCCACATCTGTTTCAGCGCGATGTAGAGCGTATTGTTAACACAGTATTTGAAGAAATTTCTAATGCCCTTGCAGACGGGAACCGTGTAGAGCTGCGTGGTTTCGGTGCATTTTCCGTAAAGCATCGGCCCGCCCGTTCTGGACGTAATCCGCGGACAGGGGTGAAAGTAGATGTTCCCGAAAAATACGTACCGTATTTTAAAACCGGGAAAGAACTGCGGGAACGTCTGAACGAGCACCTCTAACGGTCGCGAAAAGGGTTCCCTTGCGTATTTTAGGCAGTTTGTTTGTTCTTATTTTTCTTGTGGCAATCGCAGCTATTGCGGTTGCCAACAGGCATGAGGTAATTTTTAGCCTTTCTCCTTTGCCTTTCGATATTACCTTGCCGGTATATTTGTTGATTTTTATCGGCCTGTTTCTGGGACTAATCGCTGGAGGCTTTGTATCCGTCATGGCACGTTGGCGATATCGCCGCCTGCTTCGTCGGCAGGACAAAGACATAAAACGTCTGGAAAAACAGCTTCAAACCTTGCCAACACCAACAGATCATGACAAAACCACAGCAAGACTTTCTGCCTGATTAAGGGGGATTACCCCCTGCAGAAACCAACATAAATAAGTGGTTTTTTATATGGTTCACATGGATATCGCCCCGCATAAGCGCATTTTATGTGCATTAGATACAACCGATCAGGAACAGGCGCTCTCATTGGCCCGTGACTTGTCCCCCTATGTCGGCGGCGTGAAATTGGGCTTAGAGTTTTTCTGCGCCCATGGGCCGGATGGCTTTGCCCGCATTGCCGACTGTGGCATGCCGATCTTTTTGGACCTGAAACTCCATGATATTCCAAATACCATCGCCAAAGCGATCAAATCGCTAAGCCCCTTACAACCCTTTATGATGACCATCCACGCGGGCGGAGGCCCAGCCATGATGAAAGCCGCCATAGACGCCGCGCAAGAGGCTACTGACAAGGCCAACCTGAAACGCGCCATGGTTGTCGGTGTGACGGTTCTCACCAGCATGGATCAAACCGATCTGGACGCCATCGGCATTCATCGCCCGCCTGCACAACAGGTTGAGATACTGGCACGCGCGGCACAGGAAGCGGGCCTGGACGGTGTTGTCTGTTCTTCACATGAAATAACCCGTCTGCGCAAAGCCTGCGACAATGATTTCCGCCTCATCGTGCCGGGCATCCGCCCGAAAGGCAGTGACAAAGGCGACCAGAAGCGTATTAAAACACCAGCAGAAGCCGTAAAGCTTGGTGCCGATTACCTTGTCATTGGCCGACCGATTACCATGGCGGCTGATCCTGTTGCCGCGGCACAGCGTATAGCAACAGAACTCACACTCTGATATTCTGTGGACAAAATATGACCGACGCGAAAATATGTGGATTAACAACGCCAGAAGCAATCGCTGCTGCCGCGCGTAGCGGCGCCGGCTATATTGGTTTTGTATTTTTTCCACGCTCCCCGCGGAATATCTCCCCCGCCCGGGCCGCAACGTTAGCCCGCCATGTCCCCGCCCATATTAAAAAAGTCGGTGTTTTTGTCGATGCGGATGATGACTTTATCGCGGATGTCTTACAGCATGTTGACTTGGATATACTACAATTACACGGTACAGAAACACCCGCGCGGGTCACGGAAATCAAAACACGCTTCCATAAACCCGTCATGAAAGCCATTGCGATTTCAGGGTCGGATGATATTGCAACTATAAGTAGATATGATAATATATCTGACTACTTGCTGTTTGATGCCAAAGCCCCTAAAACAATGGAAAATGCGCTTCCTGGCGGTAATGGCCTGATTTTTGACTGGACACTTTTGGCAAACAAAAAATGGCAAAGCCCGTGGATGTTATCCGGGGGGCTAGATGCAGAAAATGTCCGCACCGCGATTAACATCAGTAAGGCGGACATCGTTGATGTTTCGTCCGGTGTGGAAAGCACACCCGGCGTTAAGGACCTGCATAAGATCAGCACTTTCTTAGACCAGGTCATAGCATCGGATCAGTAATAGGACATACACATGGCAGACCACAATATTGCAGGCAGCAACAGTCTTCGCAACGCGCCAACTGAAGAGGGACATTTCGGTATCTTTGGCGGCCGTTTTGTCGCTGAAACGCTCATGCCACTGATCCTTGAACTGGAACAGGCCTATAATAATGCCAAAAATGATCCCGCCTTTCAGACAGAATTCGCCTATCTTTTAGATAAATATGTGGGACGCCCCAGCACACTATATTATGCGGAACGCCTGACAGAACACTTAGGCGGCGCAAAAATATATTTCAAACGCGAAGAGCTCAACCACACAGGTGCCCATAAAATTAATAACTGTATTGGCCAGATCCTGCTGGCAAGACGCATGGGTAAGAAACGTATCATCGCCGAAACCGGGGCCGGGCAACACGGTGTGGCCACCGCAACGGTTTGTGCGCGATTTGGTTTAAAGTGCGTTGTCTATATGGGCGCCAAAGACATTGAACGACAAAAGCCGAATGTTTTTCGTATGAAATTGTTGGGCGCCGATGTCGTGCCGGTAACGGCAGGCTCTGCCAGCCTAAAAGATGCCATGAACGAAGCCATGCGCGACTGGGTCGCCAATGTCCATGACACATTTTACATCATTGGCACTGCCGCCGGGCCGCACCCTTATCCGGAAATGGTCCGCGACTTCCAATGTGTTATCGGTGACGAAATCCGCACACAGATTATGGACGCTGAAGGACGACTCCCAGACAGTCTTGTCGCCTGTATTGGCGGTGGTTCAAATGCCATTGGCACATTCCATCCTTTCTTAGATGAAGAACAAATTGACATTTATGCGGTAGAGGCCGCGGGTAAAGGCTTAGACACCCAAGAACATGCTGCCTCAATCGCGGGTGGAAAACCAGGCGTCCTGCATGGTAACCGCACCTATTTATTGATGGATGATGATGGCCAGATCAACGAAGCCCATAGCATTTCTGCTGGCCTCGATTACCCCGGTCTGGGGCCTGAACATGCCTGGCTTCATTCCATCGGTCGTGTCAATTATGTCTCTGCAACAGATCAGGAAGCCCTTGATGCGTTCCAGCTTTGCACCAAATTGGAAGGTATTATTCCGGCACTGGAATGCGCCCATGCGTTGGCCTATATTTCCAAAATCGCCGGCACAAAGCCGAAAGATCATCTTATGGTCATGACTTTAAGCGGCCGGGGTGATAAAGACATATTCACCGTCGCTGATGCCTTAGGCACCGACCTGTAATGGTTTTAATTTCAGACGGAACCAATTAATGACTGCACCCATAAAAAGCCAACGCCTTGCGGCACGTTTTTCTGCCTTGAAAGAACAGCAACGCGCTGCCCTTGTGACGTTCGTGACCGCTGGCGACCCGGATCCCGACAATAGCCAGCGCATACTGGATGGCCTGCCTGCGGCCGGGGCCGATATCATCGAATTGGGCATGCCGTTTTCAGACCCTATGGCCGATGGACCTGCCATTCAGGCCGCTAGCCTGCGGGCCTTGCAGGGGGGGATGACGCTTCGCCGTACATTGGATATGGTGCGCCAGTTCAGAAAAAAAGACACCGAAACCCCCATCATTCTCATGGGGTATTATAACCCTATTTATATCTATGGTGTTGAGGTCTTCCTCAAAGATGCGTTGGCGGCCGGGGCTGATGGCCTGATTATCGTAGACCTGCCCCCGGAAGAAGATCCTGAATTGGCCATACCTGCTCTGTCAGCCGGAATGGACTTTATACATTTGGCCACCCCCACATCAGACGATAAACGACTGGAAGATATTCTGCGTCACGCCAGTGGTTTTCTTTATTATGTTTCCATCGCCGGGATTACAGGAACACAAAGCGCGCAAACAGCGGACGTTGAACAGGCTCTCTCCCGGATCCGTCGACAAACAAACCTGCCGCTGGCCGTTGGCTTTGGCATTAAAACACCCGCAGACGTGGCAAGTTTCGCCCATTTTTCCGATGCGGTTGTTGTCGGTTCTGCGCTTATCAATGTAATTACGGAAAATCTCGATTCACAAGGAAATCCCCGCCCGTGCCTTGTGGAGAAATTGCATGAATTTGTTGCACAGCTCGCGACAGGTGTGCATAAATCATCTTCCGTTACGTCATCAGGATAAAAGGCATTAGGAAATGAACTGGATAACCAATTACGTTCGTCCGAAGATCCGCGAAGTTCTGAATAAAAAAGAAACTCCGGATAATCTATGGCACAAATGTAAAAGCTGCGGCCAATTGGTCTATATGAAGGACTTCCTGGCCAATTTATCTGTCTGTCCTCATTGCGACCATCATGGACGTATTGGTCCGCAGGAACGTTTTGCCACCCTGTTTGATGACGGTAAATATAGTCTGATTGACCTGCCAAAAGTACAGGACGACCCACTGAAATTCCGCGATCAGAAAAAATATACTGACCGCCTGAAAGCCGCACGGGCGAAATCTGTCTATCCTGATGCCATGGCTGTAGCCTATGGCAAAATGGCGGGCATGAACACAGTCCTTTCTGTACAAAACTTCGGCTTTATGGGGGGGTCCATGGGTATGGGCCTGGGGGAGGCCATCGTCACGGCCGCTGAAACCGCTGTTGAAAAGAAGGCCCCCTTGGTCATCTTTACCTCTTCCGGCGGGGCCCGTATGCAGGAAGGCATTCTGTCGTTAATGCAAATGCCCCGTACAACTGTTGCGGTCCAGCGCGTACGCGAAGCCGGACTGCCTTATATCGTTGTCCTGACTGATCCCACAACAGGAGGGGTAACCGCCTCTTATGCCATGTTAGGTGACCTGCAATTGGCTGAACCCAATGCCCTGATCGGATTTGCCGGGCCACGGGTCATTGAAAATACAATCCGGGAAAAATTACCCGAAGGTTTCCAACGTTCAGAATATCTTCTGGAACACGGTATGCTGGATATGGTTGTCCACCGTAAAGACATGCGCGATACACTGGTTCAGGTTATCGGCCTGTTGACAAAACAGGTTCCGCAATCATCCTCCCATGATGACAAGCCTTCTGCCCAAACTGCTTGATGTTTGAGAGAAGGCCTAAACGTGACTGCTGCCAGTGATAAGGTTCTCGAACGTCTGGGCCGTCTGCACCCCAAAATCATCGACTTATCTTTAGGACGTATGCAACGACTGATGGCTGCCTTGGGCCATCCGGAACGACAGCTGCCCCCTGTCATACACGTTGCGGGAACAAATGGAAAAGGGTCAACCACCGCCTTTCTCCGCGCAATATTAGAAGAATGCGGCCTGCGCGTTCATGTCTATACCTCACCACATCTAGTACGCTTTGCCGAACGCGTGCGGCTTGCGGGAAAATTGATCGAAGAAGATCATTTGCTGGACATATTGTTGCAATGTGAAAAAGCAAATGGCCCTGAACCGATCACCTATTTTGAAATCACCACCGCTGCCGCCTTCTTGGCCTTCCACGAAACACCGGCTGATATCGTCTTGCTGGAGGTAGGACTGGGCGGACGCCTGGATGCCACGAATATCATCGATCAGCCCCTCAGCACTGTCATCACACCTGTCTCAATGGACCACGAGGCCTTTCTGGGTAATGACATTGCGCATATTGCCCATGAAAAGGCCGGCATAGCCAAAGCCAATACCCCACTGATTATCGGCCCGCAGGACAACGCCGCACGTCTCGCCATTCTAACGCAGGCAGAGAAAGTTTCCGCACGCCCGTATCAGGCGAAACTGGATTGGTTCTATCACCGCGACCGGGCAGATAGCCCCACAGGATACGCCGATCATTTCAGTTACGGGGATGCCTATGGAATGATGGAACTTCCCTGTCCCGCACTGCCTGGCGAACATCAAATCATCAACGCGGCCACCGCCATTGCAAGCTTACGTCATCAAAACCATTTCAACATTACACAAAGCGCTTATGCGGATGGCATGTTGAATGCACAGTGGCCCGCGCGCCTGCAAAATATCACCGCAGGGCGTTTGGGTCAGCAATTACCACAAGGCAGCGAACTATGGTTAGACGGTGGCCATAATCCTGCGGCGGGACAAGCCATTGCCATGGCTTTAAACACTCCCGGCCAAGAACCGCTCTATCTAATCTGCGGCATGATGGCCAATAAAGACTGTGGCGGCTTTCTCAAACCGCTACAATCTTTCAGCAAAAAACTCTTTGCCATCAACATCGACGGTGAAGACAGTCATCCGGCCGCGCGTATCATGGCCATGGCCGAAGAGGTGGGGATTATGTCCACCACCACAACCAGCGTTGAACAAGCCATAAATACCATTTACCAGCAGGAAAGTCCCTCCCGCCCGGTACGTATATTAATTTGCGGATCACTGTATCTGGCTGGGCAGGTTTTACGCGAAAGTAATCTGCCGCCAACCTAGCATCAAAAGATAAAAAAAGGGCAGCCACATATGCCGCTGCCCTTGTTCATCAGATCGCTGAAAATATGCTATGCGTTGTCATTGATCCATTCGACCAATTTCGCCTTAGGTTGCACACCAACTTTAATGGCGGCGGCTTCGCCCCCCTTAAACAGAATCATTGTTGGAATACTGCGCACCCCGAACTTCGTTGGCGCTTCGGGATTTTCATCAATGTTAATTTTGGCAATGGTCACTTGCTCGCCCAGCTCGCCCGCCATTTCTTCCAAAATCGGCCCCAATTGCTTACAAGGGCCACACCATTCCGCCCAAAAATCCACCAATACAGGCTTATCTGCATTTAGAACCTGTGTTTCAAAATCGGCATCGGTAATTTTAATCGTGCTCATCTTTTATCCTTCAGCAAGGGGGATTACGCTACCGCCTGTTGTCAGCGGTTATCACAGTACTGAACTTAGGAAGCCAACCCTGTATCGTCAAGACCATGCACAGTCTTATGGCCAAATTATCATATAGCATCGTCCATTAAGGTCGAGGGCAGGACCATTAAACGGGCCTCTTCCGTCCACAATAAGGCACAATAAATTGTATGTTCCGGGTACATTTCCTGTAACAAATAACGATAGGCCGCCATTTGGCGCACATAAGCCCGCGGTGTCTTTTCAACCGCCTGCGGGGGCGGCCGATTAGTTTTATAATCCACGACCAGCACTTCTGTTGCCGTAACAACCAACCGGTCCACCTGGCCGGATATCGGCCGCGTCCCCATCAACCCCACCAGGGGAACTTCCGCCTGCGAGCCCGGACCGAACAAATTGGAAAATTCCTTATGCTGCAAAACATCCATGACCTCTTGCGTGTATTGTGTCACTTCTTCTGCCGACAGATCATGCATAGGGTGACGTAAATAATCCGCCGCCGCGTTCGCCTGTTGCGCAACCGGCAAATCAGGCAATCTTTCCAACAGGTGGTGTAAAAGGCGGCCACGTTGAAAACGTTTACGGTCTTCCTGCACCCGCTGCCCCGCCCGTAAGGGACTGGTCACAGATGGTTCTTCATCCAGTTGTGACGGACGCAACGGCCGCGGCGGTTCAGGCTCCGTCACGGGATGCTTTTCCGCCCAATGTGGCAATGGCAAATCTATTATAGAATCTCTGGGACTTTGTCTCGGCTCAGGCACGTCTGCGGTCTGGTCATTGTGATAGCGTAATATAACACGTTCATCGTCATCCTGAATTTCCTGAACCCCCGGCAACGCCGCCATGCCTGTGCGGATCATTTCATACCAGCTTTGCTCTTGTGAGGAACGCGCCGTATCCCAGCCGCAGACATAAAGCCTGTCTTCTGCACGGGTCAGGGCCACATATAATAACCGCCGATATTCCTCTGCAGTAAGTTGCTTTTGCGCCTCACGTGCCTCAGCCACAACACCCACAATATTTTCACGCCGCGCAGGCCAAGCCATCAGAGGGGTCGGTTCCTGATGGCCCTGTTCAACGTTCATCCAGCTTAGCTGTTGACGCAAAGTAGGTATCTGACAACAATCGGGCATGAACACCACTGGTGCCTGCAATCCTTTTGCGCCGTGAACGGTCATAATACGCACTTGATCCTGGGTTTGCTCCATATCGCGTTTCACTTCGGCCTCACCCGAACTGATCCACCGCAAGAACCCCTGCAACGAAGGAACATTATTTTGTTCATAAGCCAGCGTCAGATTTAAAAACTCATCGACCGGATCGTTCGCTTCTTCCCCCAGCCTGCTGATAAGTTGTGCCCGCCCGCCCATGGCCGTCAGTAAATACGCATAAAATTCAAACGGCGGCGAAAAGTCTGCCCGGTCGGCAATCGCCGTCATGACGTCACGGGCCGCACCAAATCGTCTACGATCAACCTCATCAGCGTCCGGTCCAGTGCGCGATAAAAGTTTTTGCCAGAGCGTCACGCCCTGCCCCCGATCATAGGCCAGTTCAAACAGATCATCCTCATTCAGACCGACAAAAGGCGTCTTTAACATCACCGCACAGGTCAGGTCATCATCCGGCAATAAAGCAAAATTTCCAGCCGCCATCATGTCCATCACAGCCAATTGGTCTGTCAACATCATACGGTCGCGTCCGGCAACCGGAACATTACGGTCCTTTAAGGCCCGAACCAGACTGGCTTCAAAAGCCGTACGATGCCGCACCAATACCATGATGTCACTCGGTGTAATCGGACGCCCTTGCGATTCCAATATCTCTCCTTTATGGAGCCATTCTGCAATCACATCGGCAATACGGTGCGCCAACCGGGTTTCGGGGCTGGCAACCGCATCCTGTATGACCGGCGGATGCCACTCCGCTGGTATTTCCGTTGCAATACGCTTTTCAAGAGGCCAAAGCTCTACCTGCCCGGCCTGACCTACCCGAAAAGGCGTATGATGAATTTCTTCGTCACCAAAAGTTAATCCGACCCGCATTTCTGAAGGCGCAAACACGGCGTCGACCAAATCCAGCACCGCAGAGGTAGAACGGAAAGACAAATCCAATTGCACATCAGAAAATTGCGCGCCGCTATTTTGCGCGCGTTGCTGGAAATGATCGGCACTTTCAGCAAACTGTTTCGGTTCCGCCCCCTGAAAGCTATAAATTGACTGTTTCACATCCCCGACCGCAAAAATAGTCCGGTTTTCGGAACGCGCACTTTCCCCGGTAAAAAATTCATTTCCCAGTGTTTTAATGATTTTCCATTGTTCCGGGTTCGTATCTTGCGCCTCATCAATCAGGATGTGGTCAATACCCCCATCAAGTTTATACAATATCCAATCGGCAACATCAGGCGTTGACAGCAATCCCATCACCGACAAAATCAAATCGCTGTAATCAAGTGTGGCATGCCGCTGTTTACTGTCCTGATAGGCCGCCATCAAGGCCTGCCCAAATTGCAATAATGCCCGCGTATTCAGGACGATATCCACGGCCTTAAGCTGACGGTGCAGATGTTGTAAACGTATGGCCTCTGCCTCCATTGCCTCACTGCCCTGTGGACTGGCCGCAGCCACCTTTTTTGTCACTAATTTGCTGCGGACCTCCCCCGCCTTGGTCAGGAAAACATCACTATACGTCTGTAGTGAATCTAACCTCTCTTCCGGTGTGGATAACCAATGCGCCATCACAGCTGCTTTTTTCTGTTGCGCTGCCGTCCCGACTTCTTCGATGGCTTTCACAGCCTGTCGCAAACCGACGGCATTAAAACGCCCCTCCTCACAGGCGGATGTGCAAAGGGATATCCGACTGTCCTCTGGTGAAAAATCAAATGCCCGGCGCAGTAACTGCTCGGCAGCTCCAGGCGTTTTGAAACGGGCAAAAAGCCGATCCAGATGTCCTCGTTTTGCAGATAATTCCGCCACTAAGCCATGAAAACTAAATTCTGATACTTGTTGCGTTATCTGTGCCAGAGCCTCTTCCAGCAAGGGAGCCGTATTGGTCTGGATGTTTGTCAGCACCTCATCCAGCGCCTGACGCTGATAATCATTGGCGGTACGTTCATCTATGACCTGAAAATGTGGGGCCAGCCGGGCCTCTAGCGGAAATCGTCCCAACAGGGACTGGCAGAATGAATGGATCGTCTGTATCTTCAGCCCCCCCGGCACATCCAAAACCCGCACAAAAAGCTGCCGGGCCAGTGTCATATCGTCCGCTGTGGGTGCGGCACCGGTCAAGCCGGTTAGCTCCCGCCGTAGTTCATCTTCAGGGCATAAAGCCCATACCCCCAAACGGCCATTAATGCGGTTCGCCATTTCCGCCGCGGCAGCCTTTGTAAAAGTCAGACATAAGATACGTTCCGGCGGCGTCCCTCCCAGCATCAGGCGCAACACCCGGCTGGTCAGCACGAATGTTTTTCCCGTCCCCGCAGAAGCCCCCACCCAAACCGATCGTGACGGATCGCCCGCCAGCTGCTGTTCCGGGGTCTGTTTCATTGGTGGTCCCCCGCTTCTATGCTCCCTATCCATTCCTTCACCCGCGCCAGATGGTCATAATCACCATATCCCAACACACCGGGTCTGGGTTTAGACAAATAAGGCGTTTCTTGCCGATCGAAAGCCGCAATAAGGTCCCGCAATCCATCGGCGGCCTTACGCCGCAATTCATCTACTGAGTCCTTTTCAGGTGTTTTTATTTCCCCTGCGGGATCGCCGCCGTGTAAACGCCAGTACGCCAATTCAGAAACGCTGCCCGCCGGAATATCGTCAAAAGATCCGTCATGAGCCATGACCGCCTCTAATGGCAATTGCGGCGCATATCCCGCGTGTAATTGCCGGGCACTGGGCTCTTTGCCGGTTTTATAATCAATAATGCTCAGACTACCATCCTGCAAACGGTCTATTCGATCCGCTTTTGCCTTCAGGATAAAATCCCCTGCAGGGCCGGGGAAACGTTGTCTGGCCCAGACTTCTGCCCCAATCGTTTGACATCCTGCCGCCCGGCGTTCTTGTTCTTTTTCAATAAACCATGCTGCAATCTGACAATATCTTGGCCACCAGAAAGCCCAAACAGTCGGACGGGCCAAAGCCTCACCAAAGGCATCACGCCCCATTGATAAAAGCTGCTGCACACTATTCGGTGGTAACGCCCCCGGATAGGTTTTCAGGAACTTCTCCAGGGCTGCATGAATAAAGTTACCCTTCTCCAGGGCACCGGGGTCTGCATCCAGTGGGTCCAATACGGATAGTTTTAATATTTTTTGTACATATAGGGCATAGGGATCCTGCATCCAGGTCTGTACCTGTGTCACGGATAATTCGCGGGGGCGCGCCGCCACCGGCGGGCAGGGAGCAGGGGGGGCATAAGGTCCGGCCGGACCAACTATACTTTCACCCGGAACACCAGCAGGGATCAACCGATCCAATGCCATATACCAGTCCTGCCAATTCTGCCCTGCCGATAGATTATCCCCCTGCCATAAAGCTTCTAAGCGCGCAAGCCACCGTGATCGCACTGTGGGCGCGCCATCCACCTTTTCTGACCGGATCATCACCACATCTTTTGCCCCTGCCGCCTGCAAGAAATCATGGGCCGACAAGCCTATTTTTTCTTCAAGGGGCGGCAAACCAAACTTTTCGCGCATAGGGCGGCTCATCCATGGGTCCGGGCTTGTTTCCGGCGGCCATATCCCTTCATTAAGCCCCCCCAGAATCATCAGATCTGTATGTTGCAGACGGGCTTCTAACGGCCCCCATATATGCAATCGTGCATGGCCGCCATAGGCGGGCCTGACCACCAGTCCCCCCATAAATACATCCAGCAACGCGGCATATTCCGATGGCGGCAATGGCCCCATGTGTTCCGCAGCCAGTTGCAGTTCCTCCATCAGACGGGCCGCCTCTATCCCGTCTTCCCCCCGCCACAGGCGTTCCGCCCCGGTCTGTGTGGACGTTGCCGCCAAAGCCTCTACCATCATCAGATGAGTCTGTAGCAATTCCGCAAAGGAGGCTTCCTCTGCTGGCATAATTGCCGCAAAGGGGGCAATATGCGCGGCAATGCCCTGCCACCATGCCCCACAGGCAACCGCGGCCGCACGTTGTTTTTTGTCACGCTCTTTAATATTTTCCGCCTCATCCTCTGCGGCGGGAGAGACCATCGCTTTCAATGTGGCGGTAATGCCCCGAACTCCCGGCGCCGGCCGTGGCCCGCGCAAGACCAGCCGCTCTAAACGTCGTACGTTTTTGCGAAATAGCCCCAATTCTTCACCGCCTGCACATAATGGATGCTTCAGCGCCGCCAACAGAGCCACCGGCGCCAGATCTTCATTTATCATTTCTGCGGTTAAGCGCAGAAAACGTCCCACCGCCGTATTTAATAAAGGCGTGCCGGCGGAATCATCCACCTGAATATCCCAGCGCTGCAATTCCATCCCCACACGACGGGCCAGATTGCGATCCGGTGTCACAAGAGCGGCCGTTTTACCCGGCGTTTCCAGAACCTCTCGCATCATCAGGGCAATAATGCCGGCCTCTTCCCGTAGGCCCGGTACATCCAGGCGCGTCACCCCGACTGCCGCCTCCTTCACCAACTTTTTGCCTTCTTCACTGTCGGTCAAATCAACCCAGTCTTGACAGGTCGCCGCGGGCCGGAAAGCATATTGGAAAAAACGGTCCCGTTGCACTGGCGCACTGGCACAACCAGCAGCCCCTACCCTATCTTCCGCAAGCCAAGGCGTCACATCCTCACGTTCCACATCCATATGTGACAATAACTGTTTCATGGTATATTGCGGATGTGTTGGATCTAGCTGGTCCCAACTTTGTGAGTCCATATCACAGGCAAGTCCCGGGAGGACCACATGTCCCATCGGCAATCCTGCCACGACTTTCAACAAGTCTCGCGTCGCGGGAATACTTCCTGTGGATCCCGCGGCGATGACCGGTGTCTCCGGTGGTCTTTGCCGCCATCCTTCGGCGAATAAAGACATCAAATGATCCCGACGCGCGACTGCGTCCATATAGCCAGTTGCAATCAACACATCCGGCCAGCTTTCAATAAGAATTTGCAGAAAATCCAATGTTTGCTGCCAATGCGCTGCATAATCATCCGGGACCAGTGTCTCCAATTGTGCAAAAGAGAGGCGATGCGTTTGTACCTGATCCAGCAATTGCCCCAACGCCCGTGCCAAAATGGCCGCTTGTGCGCCATTGGGGATATTTTCACCCTGTGCTTTATACCAACGGCGGATAATATTCATCAGCAACATTTGCCGCTGAAGAGGGGGAATGGCCGGTGCTAAGGTTAGGTCATCACTCCCCTGGGGCAGTATGGCCCCCGATAACAGCACCTCATCTTCGTCTACATCACCAATAGGCTGCATTCGGGGCAACATCTGCGCTTTGCCACCGGAAAGACGCAAAAAAGAGTCGCGCAAAGAACGCGCGGCCCGACGGTTGGGCAATAAAATCGTCACCCGACTAAACATCAGGGGATCACCCCCGTAACGATCCTGTACCCCCTGTGCCAGGGCATCCACAAATGAGACCCCACTGCGGATTGTATAAACAGATGTCTCGGTATATTTGCGTCGCGTCATACCACCGTGCCCCCGTTACGATCGATCACTATGATGTCCCGTCCCCCCGTTTAAGGATTGCTGTGACCTTATCCACCATATCGGGCGTTCCAACATGATACCAGTCTCCCTGATGCACGATGCCATACAAACGGCCTTGTTCCTGGGCGTTCTCGAAGACACGACGTAAGGAAAACGGTTTATCATCAAAACCGGATAACACCCGCGGATGCATCATTTGTATTCCGGTAAAAACATAAGATTCCTTTTCACCATCATCATAAAAGGACAGCTTGCGGGCAGAATGGTGGGCGATGCCTTTTGCGGCCCCCTTCTCAATATCCGCCTGATGAATATCCACATGAGGTTCTTCATAGTCCTCCATATGGAAGTCCCCAGCACCTTGATATCCTACGGCGTCTGCACAGGGGATCAGCAACATCAGTACGTCCATCTCCCCCTCCCGCCAATGAGAGGCCAACCGCTGTAATGTCAGCATCTCTCCATCCGTCCAGATCATATCACTGTTTAATACGAAAAAGGGATGTTCCGTACCCAGATAGGGTAAGGCCTGTACCACGCCGCCGCCACTGTCTTTTAGCGCAGCACGCTCATCAGAAAGTGTAATACGCGGAGGGGCCGGGCGGCACGCCACAAACGCCGCCATCATATCGGCTTTATAATGCATATTGACAACAACATCCGTCACACCATTTGCCCGTAACTGATCCAAACTGTGATCCAGCAATGTGCGTCCGGCAACCATCACTAACGGTTTAGGCCGGTCATGGGTCAAAGGTTGCATCCTGGTGCCAAGGCCCGCCGCCAATACCATCGCTTTACCAGGCCAAAGAGGCCGGGGCGATATGACACTTTGTCTTGTCTTTTGCGGGACATGTTCATCGAACCAGTCTTTCAGGGCGGACAGCATGGGATGCTGCAAATCCCGTTGCAAGAGCCCCCAGACCCGCGGCAATAGGTCCAGATATTGCTTCTTTTCATCTCGCAGACATAGTCTCGCAAAAATGCCGATAATTTTTGTGTTACGTTGCGCACCCAGTACGGCATAATCACGTCGAAAGGGTTCTTCTGCGACACCCGATTGTAAAATGTAATGTACGAGCATCTGTTGTTCCAGAACGGCAGGTACATCCCGCCGGGCATCTTGCAACAACGATACCAAATCGTAAGCCCGATGGCCGATAACGGCATCCTGAAAATCCAATAGCCCCACGCGTTTTAGATCTTTATACGCAGGCAGCCACAATAAATTTTCCGCATGATAATCCCGCAACACCAGAACATGGGGGTCTGGCAACGCCACATCCGCTAAAATATCACGCCATAGGCGCATAAATTCTGCACGCACAGCGGGGGGCGTCACCCGCCCTGTCACGGCAGGCAAGTACCAGTCTGTAAAAAGACCCACTTCTTTCAGCAACAAGGACAGATCATATAACGGCAGGGAATAGACGGCTGTGCCATCCACCTGTAGATCCATCTCCAGCGGCCTGTCCTGAAGCCCCAATAAGACGTCAACGGCAGCGGTATAAAGTGCTTTTTCTGCTGCCGGAAAACGTTCAACATAACGGGCGTATAAGTCATCCCCCAAATCTTCCAAAAGCAAAAAGCCCTGTGTCAGATCCGCAGCCAATACACCGGGTGGCTTAAAATCCATATGTTCCAGATAACGGGCAATGGCTACAAAGGGGGCGCAGTTCTCTGCCGGTGGCGGGGCATCCATTAACACAGCCTGATCCGCCCCCCTGTATACACGATAATAACGCCTGAAAGACGCATCCCCGGCCAGCGGTTTGATCTCTGCCGCCTGCCATCCTGCGTGCTCCAGGAAGAGTTCTATGGCCGCGGTTCTTGCTGTCATTTCTGCCCCTCTTCGGCCGTCTCCGCCCCGCACCAACCTTGTTCTTGCGCAATCCACCCAAGGCGATCCTGCCACGCTCCATAACCGGCTAACATAATTTCACGCTGCCCGTCCTGCGCCGTCATGCGGATTTCTATTTTCAGAAAATCATCGGGCAGGTAACTTCCTAACCTGTCTGGCCATTCAATCACGGTTACCGCCTCTTCCAGGGCCTGCTCATACCCCAGTTCCGGCAATTCATCTTCAGACTCTAATCGATAGAGGTCAAAATGCCAGACGGGGGGGCAATCCCCCCTATCCACGGGAGGCTCATAAACCAGAACGAGATTAAATGTCGGACTGGGGACCTCATCATCATAGCCCATGGACTGAATAAGCGCGCGGGCGAACGCTGTTTTACCAGCCCCTAATGTCCCCACCAACAGCACGACATCGCCAATCTGCAAATATTCTGACAGCTTTGTCGCCAAATCCTGCGTTTGCGACAATGAATTCTGCAATTGCACATATGAAGACGCTGCCACCACCTTATCCTTTATGACATATCAATTCATTTTCGCCACAGTGAAACAAGTCACAATTGATATCGCTTTGCCCCAAACCCTTAGCAACTCACTTCTATCAGGACAGGCCCGCCGTTAATTCTTGTTGAAAGCCCCCATCTGCGACCGTTGCCTGTGCGGGATTACGCGGAAGTTTACAAATTACCTTTGTCCCATGTCCTAATTCCGACTGTAATTCCACCTGCCCGCCATGCAGTTCCGTGAAACTTTTTACCAACGACAAACCCAATCCCGCTCCAAGCCCCTTCGGGGTATTGCTCCCGGTCTGGAATTTATCAAAAACCACTTCGCACTCTGCTTTGGGAATGCCAATGCCGTTGTCCTGTACAAACAGTCGCATGGCGTCCTTTTCCTGCCGGGCGCCAATGACAACAACACCCCCCTCGCCCGTGAACTTTATCGCATTGCTAAGCAGATTATACAAAATCTGATGTAATCTACGTCGATCCGCCGTAACCGTCTTCAGGTTTTCCGGAATATCCCTGTCCAGTTTGATGCCTTTTTGTGTCAGGTTTTCCTGCACCGTGTTCGCAACATCCGTCACGAGATCCGTCAGATCAAAATCTGAATATTCCAACGTCAAACCGCCTGCTTCGATCACTGTCAGGTCAAGGATATCATTGATTAAGCTTAATAAATGGTCCGACGCCTGCAATATATTGCTAACGTATTGATGTTGATCTTTATTCAACGGGCCCTGATATTCCTGCTGCATTAATTCCGCAAAGCCAATGACGCTATTTAACGGGTTACGCAACTCATATGACATATGAGCCAAGAATTCCGATTTGAGACGGTCTGTCGCTTCCAATGCCAGATTACGTTCACGCAATGCCGTTTCAATACGAATACTGTCCGTAACATCCAGATAGGTCATCAACGTCGCCCCGTCAGGCAAGGGTACCGCAGAAAAATCAATCACCGTTTCGTCAGGGCGGCGCAAACGGCCTGACGCTAATTTCCGTCCGGTGTCATCCCCCAAAACCTGACCCCACATTTCGTCACGTTCTGCCGGCGACGAAAACAAATCCTGGCATTGCAACAAAACATCTGAAATATGTGGCTGTTCTGCCAGAAAGTCTGGCGATAGTTTCCAGATATCGGCAAATGCCGGGTTATATAATTCCAACGTCCCGTCCACCGCATACACCGCAACGCCTTCATGCAGGTTATTAAGTGTTTCATGCTGAACGGCAAATAATGTGTTATAGGACCGTTCCAACGCCAAACGGTCGGTAACGTCTTCAAACAAAAACAATAAGCCGCCCAAGGGATGCGGCTGGATAACCACACGCAAGGTTGTGTTATCCGGCAAATGCCACATTTCCTCACGAGGCTCTAACAGTTCCGTGTAAAAGGTAAGCTGCTGCCGTTTCCAGGCTGGAAAGTCTGCTTGCTCCGGTAGTCTGCGGTTTTCACGCATCAACTCCAATAGCTCGGTATGCAATGGCTGACTGGACAACACACCCTCATCCAATCCCCATAACCGTGAAAAGGCACTATTATAAAAATTCAGCGTCTTATCTGGCCCAAAGATTGCCACCGCCGTAGACAGCTTATCCAGCGTCTCTGCATTGGCCTCATCGAAACGGGTCAATTGCGCGATCGCCTCTTCCAGGTCGGTAACATCTTCCGCATAACAAACCATGCCCAATGGCCTGTCATCATTAGGCGAGAACAGCGGCAAATTATGTACACGCACTGCGCGGCGTGAACCGCCGATCACCACAAAATGCTGCTCAACATATTCCTGACGGTTTTTAAGAGCGGCTTGTCCTCGCTCCCGCCCTTCGTTATTCAACATAGTGGGCACTAATTCTTGCCGGTGCCGTAACACGCTTTCTGTATTTCGTGCTTCCACAGCCTTTACATAGGCCTGGTTAACCCACGATAAATTAAGGTCCGCATCGCGCAGCCAAATCGGCAGGGAAATTTCGTCAGCAACCTGTTGTAAGTGGTCTTTTTCTGCTGCCATAACCGACAAACGGTCTTCCCGGCTGTCAACCACCTGTTTCTGTAAAGTCAGGTCTGTAAACCAGACGATATAATGTGCTGCCTCACTTCCCGCTACCCAGACCGTCTTTCCCGCCGCCTCGAAAACTTTTTTGCGGCTGTGGTCTTGTAACAGGTAACTAAAACTATGACCTTCACCTCTTAACCGACGCACGGCCCGGGCTAATTGTTCATAGCTTTTATGATCGAAGCCCGAAAGCGCATCCTGTCCTTTCAGGTCCGACAGGCGACCCACAGGCTTCGGCAATGACAGCCATTCCGCCAGCAAGGGACTGGCGGCCATATTGTCATTTTCATCCCAGAACAAAAAGGCATTGTCCGATGATTTCATCAGGGCCAAAGCCGCCAAGATTTGCTGTTGCTGTGTTGAAAGGGTCTCAACCGCCTTTTGGCGCATCCGTAAATGATAGAAGGCCAGCCCCAGACTACCAACGATAAGGCATAGTAAAATTATCAGGCCGACTTCATCCAGGAAATAGGCTGACCCGGCATCTGCTCCCGCACCATGTGGGTATATTTCCGCACCCGTCACAGCGGCGAACGCCTGAAATGACCCTAACACCATAACCATTACCGCAGCCCATACTGTCATCATTATGGTTGTTAATCCGGCCGCAGAGATGATTTTAGTTTTTTTGAAGCCCGCCAATATCATGGACAGTAAGGTAAAGCTTTCCCAACGCCTTGAAAAGAGCCGAGTAACAGAAAATCATAATCCTGCCTGTCCCGGCAGTCCGATATGCCCCGTCCACGGTAGGCGTTAATAACGATATTGATCCGCCTTGAACGGTCCTTGTGGGCTTACCCCGATATAATCGGCTTGCTTTTCTGTCAGTGTCGTTAATTTCACGCCCAGCCGATCCAAATGCAACGCCGCCACTTTTTCATCCAGGTGTTTCGGCAACACATAAACCTTACGGTCGTATTGCTGATGGTTCTGCCATAGTTCGATCTGTGCCATGACCTGATTTGTGAAAGATGCGCTCATCACAAAACTTGGATGACCTGTCGCGCAACCCAGATTAACCAGTCGCCCTTTCGCTAATACAATCAAACGTTTGTCATCAGGAAAGACTACCTCATCCACCTGCGGCTTTACTTCTTCCCAGACATAATTATCCAATGCGGCAATCTGAATTTCAGAATCAAAGTGACCAATATTACAGACAATGGCCCGGTCCTTCATATCCCGCATATGGTCCAGTGTAATCACGTCAACATTACCTGTCGCCGTGACAAAAACATCCCCTATCGGGGCGGCGTCTTCCATGGTTGTGACTTCATAACCTTCCATCGCCGCCTGTAAAGCACAGATCGGGTCGACTTCCGTGACCAGCACCCGCGCCCCTTGCCCGCGTAAGGATTCTGCACAGCCTTTACCTACGTCCCCGTAACCGGCGACAACAGCAATCTTGCCCGCCAGCATGACATCCGTTGCCCTTTTAATACCATCCACAAGGCTTTCACGGCAGCCATACAGGTTATCGAATTTAGATTTCGTCACAGAATCATTGACGTTAAATGCCGGGCAATTCAAACGGCCTTCTTTTTCCATCTGATAAAGCCGTAACACACCAGTTGTTGTTTCTTCGGAAATGCCCCGCACATTCTCCATCACCGCAGGATAACGATCATGCAAAATAGCCGTCAGATCACCACCATCATCCAAAACCATGTTGGGCGTCCATCCATCCGGGCCGGTAATGGTCTGTTCAACACACCATTCATATTCTTCTTCTGTCTCCCCTTTCCAGGCAAACACAGGAACACCCGTCGCCGCAATTGCCGCAGCAGCCTGGTCCTGAGTAGAAAAAATATTACAGGAACTCCAGCGCACCTCTGCCCCCAGTGCCGTCAGGGTTTCAATTAACACCGCTGTTTGGATCGTCATATGCAAGCAACCCGCAATGCGCGCACCGGCAAGCGGCTGCGCCTCTGCATATTCTTCACGCAATGCCATCAGCCCAGGCATTTCCGTTTCAGCGATATTGATTTCCCGGCGGCCCCAATCCGCAAGATTAATATCCGCAACTTTATAATCTGTGTACTCAACCATATTTTTTCCGTTCTCACACCGGTCATCATCAACGGCCATACAGGCATAATTCCCAGATATAGGCACATTATGAGACAATAATAAATTTGGCTCCTGTATAGCAGCACGCCACTACACCATCAAGCATAAAGAAATCTTTATATCTATATATAGATTTACGGCACCCGGCTGAATTTGGATTATTCTTCGCCGAATTTTTCCGCCACAAGCTCTTCCAAAGCCTCTATGGCTTCCCCATGTTGGCGACCCGTAGCCTTCAATGTGATTTTATCACCTGTTGCCGCCGCCAATAGCATCAACCCCATTATGGATGTGCCACTTACCTCGATACCGTCTTTTGAAACCTGTATTTCTGCATCATAGCGACTAGCCACACCGACAAATTTTGCCGATGCCCGCGCATGTAGCCCACGTTTATTGCGAATTTCCACTAAACGCGTGATCGGTGCACCGGTCATTATTCCGTCTCACCCGACAAGACATGGGACGCAATGTTAATATATTTACGTCCTGAATCCTGTGCGGCTGCAACCGCTTCTTCCAGGCTCAGGCTTTCACGGACGCTGGCCAGTTTAATCAACATGGGAAGGTTAATACCTGCGATAACCTCTACCTTGTTATCATCCATGATGGAAATCGCCAGATTAGAAGGCGTCCCCCCGAACATATCGGTGAGCAAGATCACCCCATCGCCCTGATCAACGTCTTTCACGGCCGTTAAAATATCCTGACGCCGTTGTTCCATGTCATCATCAGGCCCGATACAAATCGCACTGACCGCTTTTTGCGGACCAACCACATGTTCTGTCGCCTGAATAAATTCATCGGCCAGACGCCCATGTGTGACTAATACCATTCCGATCATACGCTTTGTCCCTCAAGCCCTATTTTTCGACTAACTTTCAAATTTGTCCCGACTTACTTCCCGATGCAATATATTCACCCGATATCCTTCATCCATCAAGAGGCGGGCTAGGTTTTCCGCAAGAAAAACAGAACGGTGTTTTCCCCCGGTACAACCGAAAGCAATTGTTAAATAAGACTTTCCTTCACGTTTATACAAAGGCAAGAGAGATAAAATCAAGTCACTGATTTTTTTCCAGAAATCCGCATAAGCCGGGTCTGCCTTCACATAATCACCCACCGCAGGCTCCAACCCCGTCAGGGGCTGCAAGCTGGGGTCATAATGCGGGTTACGTAAAAAACGCACATCGAAAACAAGGTCCGCATCGCGCGGCAATCCCTGTGGATAACTGAAAGACGCCACACTCACTTGCAATCCACCACATTTGTCCCGTTCAAATTGTTGGCTGACCGCACGGCGCAATTCATGAATATTCAAATCCGACGTATCAAAAATAAAATCCGCTTCTGCCCGCAGATTCTCCATCAATTGCCGCTCACGGATCAAACCATCCATGACCGGTCGGTCTTCGGCCAAAGGATGACGACGACGTGTTTCCGTAAACCGTTTAGCCAATACCATATTGCTGGCATCAAAATATAAAATGGATAATTCCAGATCATTGCGCGCCCGCAATGCCTTGAGATCACGGCGCAATCCATCACTGCGGAAAGATCGTGTGCGAACATCAATCCCCACCGCTAAGGCCGGGCTATATTTACGACGGCCGCCGCCCGCACCGTCTACGTCTTCTACAATGTCCAGTAAATTAGGCAACAGGCTCAGCGGCAGATTGTCGACGGCCTCATAGCCGACATCTTCCAATGCTTTCAAGGCCGACGTCTTGCCCGCGCCCGACATTCCTGTCACTAACAGCACACGTATCTTTTTTGATGCCAGTCCCTGATCTACACCACCCTGTTCAGTTACCGTCATGGTTGTCTTTCATTACCAAAAGCCTCTGTTTCCATATTTAATGCCCGGGCAGCCCTATCACCCTGCAAGAGGATATCGCAGGTCGTTGTGCGCTTCAATCATAGAGAGATGCCATCGATCAGTTTCCGGGATAAAATCTTCGCCACGGTCCCTTGCCTAAAGTGCGATCAATACCCCACCGCGCAAGACGAAACATCAGATATCAAGGTCGCCTTTTTTTGCCAGCGCGACCCGCGTAATAAAGAACTGCGGCTTTCACCTTATCCACCGCAGAAGCCTCAAAAGGATAGAACGGCAGCAAGGGCACATCAACACCTTGTAACTGCTGATATTGTGCTTCCGGCAAACGCTCCTCCGGGGCATTGCCTGGTGGGCGATCTGTCAATGCCAGCACCAAATCAACCTTTATGGTGGATAGATAGGGAAAACGGACCAAGCCGACACCACGCACTTCGATCAATCCGGCGATGGCAGATGGTGTCATGGCCATTAATTCACCATTGAAATTTCCAATATGCACATAATCATCACTCACCAGCCGCCCTCCCGCTGCTATTAAGCGCAGGGCCAGGTCCGATTTCCCGCTACCCGATGGCCCCATGATAAGAACACCATGGCCATTCACAGATACACAGGATGCATGTATGAGGTTTTTTTTCTGGTCCATCATCCTGACTTTTCTACCCTCTTCCAGGCCTTCCCTACCTCAGGCCCTACTTCAGGCATCATGCCTTTCATATTCAAACCGCGACCCCTAACCCCTAAACCGGGTTTATCCAATGGGCGCGGCTTTGGGGGCTAATAACGTCGTCGCTAAAGGCAATTTTACCACAAAGCGCGCGCCTGTTCTGCCAATGCGGTTTTCCGCATATATATGGCCATGATGCGCCTTTACGATCTGCTTGCAAATGCTCAACCCCAAACCGGAATGATGGCCAAAGGCTTCACCCGCTGGCCGTTCCGAATAAAAGCGGCCAAAAATATGAGATAGTTTGTCTTCCGGAATGCCCACACCTTCATCTTCAACGGCGATTTCTGCTTCTTGTTTTTCAATACGTAACCGAATAGCGACCGTCTTACCTGTTGGTGAAAACGACAACGCGTTATCTATAAGGTTACGGAACACTTGCCCCAACGCCCCTTCCAGTCCATTGACAATGACATCTTCCGGTTTCTGGTCCACTGGATCTGTAACCAATTGCAATTCCAGACCAATATTGTTTTTTAATCCGGTCGCCAGATATGTATCATACAACATTTCCAGTACCCGCGTGATATTAACCGGCTCCATACGGGCGTGGGACATTTCCGCATCCACCCGGGAAGCGCGAGAAATATCAGTGATTAAGCGATCAAGACGGGTCACGTCTTGCATAATAACATTAGTTAATTTGTCCCGGGCAGCCTGATCCTTCACGATATTCAATGTTTCTGCTGCACTGCGTAATGAGGTCAGAGGGTTTTTCAGCTCATGGGATACATCCGCGGCAAAAGCCGCCACACCATCCAGTTGACGTTCTAGCGTATCTGTCATGTCACGCAATGACAGGGACAAGTCGCCAATTTCATCCCCCCGTTCGGAAAAGTCGGGAATGGCTGCTTTCTGTCCCACATTCAATCGCACCCGGTCTGCTGCGCGCGCCAACATTCGTATTGGCCGCACAATGGTGTTGCCAAGAAAAATAGACAACATTAACGTCAAAATCAGCGTCACCGCAAAAAGCTTTAATATGGTAAAACGCGCCTCATGCACTGCCATGTCAATTTCACGTGTGTCAGCTGATAACAACAATGCCCCTAACACCCGACGCAATCTTTGCACAGGCACAGCCACCGTTATGATGCGGCGATTTTCCCGTCCTTGCCATAATTGATGGGCGACCTCACCACCAAGGGCCGCCACAATTTCCGGATAGTGATCGGCTTTCTGCACCATATATTCCTTATATGCTGGCAGATCAGCACGTTGCTCCACCGCATCCAGAAAACGCGTCAATGCCCGGACAGCCTGTTCTTGTAATCCGGCCATCCCATTCAACGGTGGCAAAGGGGCCACTTTAATCGACTGGTCTACCGCCAAATGGCGACTATCCAAGAGCAGACGGCCATCTGCAGAGAATAAGCGGGTACGGCGACCTGTTTCTCCCACCAGCCGCTGGACGATTTGCCGGGCCGGGACCAATTGCAGGTCTGTTGCTTCTGGTCCAACGGTCGCGGCTTCTCCCAAGGCCCCGGCGATAATTTGTCCTTCCGTCACCATGGCATCCACATGGGACTGGATTAATGCCGCCCTGAATTGATCCAGATATAACACCGCCCCGGCAAGGAATACCAATGCAAGAACATTCACCGCCAGAATACGTAAAGTCAGGGGCGAGATACGGCGATGCCGCCGCCCTATCGTGACGCCGTCCTGTTCATCCCTGTCGGGACCGTCAGCCGGGGGCCTGTCAGGATTCACTATAGCGATACCCTACCCCATATAATGTTTCGATATTGCCAAAATCATTATCAACCGCACGGAATTTTTTACGTAGCCGTTTGATATGACTGTCAATCGTACGATCATCCACATAGACATCATCATGATAGGCCACATCCATAAGCTGATCGCGGCTTTTGACATGCCCCGGACGCTGACAAAGACTTTGTAATATCAAAAACTCTGTCACCGTAAGCTTCACATCCTGCCCATCCCAACTGCAACTATGACGAAGCGTATCCAGTTGTAGGCGCCCGCGGATCATCAATTCTTCGTCCTGCACCTGCTCCTGACCGTTTTTAACTTTCAAACTGGCCTCACTGCGCCGCAGCACCGCACGGATCCGTTCGATCAATAATCGTTGTGAAAAAGGCTTCTTAATATAATCATCCGCCCCCATTTTCAGGCCCAGCATTTCGTCAATTTCATCATCTTTCGATGTCAAAAAGATAACCGGGAAATCCACCACGGCCTTTAACCGACGCAGCAATTCCATACCATCCATTCGCGGCATTTTAATATCCAGCACGGCCAGGTCCGGTGGTGCGTCCGTAAGCCCTTCTAAAGCACTGGCCCCATCCGTATAAATCCGCACAGTATAACCTTCCGCTTCCAATGCCATCTGCACGGATGTCAGAATATTGCGGTCATCATCCACAAGCGCAATTGTCACAGACATGATAATCCTTTTTGTCTCGTCCCTCTCCCACTGCCTTAAGATGCGGAATCTTCGCCGATTTATCAAGAAATGCCTTATGATGTTTATAGTTTTTCAATGCTTTTTAGGGAAAATCTGTTCTTTATCGTTGTTTATGTCACCAATTAGCCCGTCTATGCGGCCTTTCGCCATATTGACTCTGCTAGGTGACTAAGTTACGACCGAAATATACACCATGCGTACAACTTATCGCATTTTTGCCATAACAGTATAAATTATACTGAAGACCAATTAGGGAGGGTCAGAGGACATATCATGGAAAACAAAGGCGCGCACATCAGCAAGCATGGTCTGGGTCAACAAGGAATTCAAAATGCGGATACCGTTTATTGGAATCTCGGTGCAGAAGCCCTTTACGAACATACCTTGAACGCAGGACTGGCCACACTTGCCAAAGGGGGGGCCTTAGTCGTGGACACCGGCCACCATACGGGCCGTTCTGCAAATGATAAATTCATGGTGCAGGAACCCTCTTCCCGCGATAATATCTGGTGGGGAGACGTTAACCGCCCTATTTCAGAAGAGAATTTCGACAAAATCCACGCGAAAATTCTAGCCTATTACCAGAACCGCGACCTTTACGTACAAGATCTTTGGGGCGGGGCTGACCCGGCCTATCGCCTGCCTGTGCGTATTGTCTCCCCCTCTCCATGGCATAGCCTGTTTATTCAAAATCTTCTGATCGAAGCGTCCGGTGATGAATTAGAAAACTTTGCGCCAGACTTTACTATTCTGCATGCGCCCGAATTTTGCGCCACCCCTGAACAAGACGGCACCAATAGCGAAACCGTTATTACCATTAACATTGCAAAGAAAACCGTATTAATCGCGGGCACATCTTATGCCGGAGAGATTAAAAAGTCGGTTTTTTCTATTTTGAATTATCTCCTGCCGGAAAAGGGGGTCATGCCGATGCATTGCTCTGCCAATATCGGCAAAAAAGGGGACACGGCTATTTTCTTTGGTTTATCCGGCACCGGCAAAACAACACTGTCTGCTGATCCGGAACGTGTTTTGATCGGTGATGATGAACATGGCTGGTCCGATACTTCCGTGTTTAATTTCGAAGGTGGCTGTTATGCAAAAATGATCCGTCTGTCGGCTGAGGCAGAACCGGAAATCTACGCCACCACGAAACGTTTTGGGACTATTCTGGAAAATGTCACCATTGATCCCCACAGCCGGAAACTGGATCTGAATGACGGCAGTAAAACGGAAAATACGCGTGGGGCCTATCCGATTTCCTTTATTCCCAATACATCAGAAAGCGGCATGGGCGGTCACCCGGAAAATATCATCCTGTTGACGGCGGATGCCTTTGGTGTGATGCCCCCTATCGCGCGGCTCACGCCGGAGCAAGCCATGTACCATTTCCTCTCCGGTTATACAGCAAAAGTCGCCGGCACAGAAAAAGGACTAGGCAAGGAACCACAGGCCACCTTCTCGACCTGTTTCGGGGCCCCGTTCATGCCACGCCACCCTTCCGTTTACGGTAATCTGTTACGTGAAAAGATTGCGAAACATAATGTTAAATGCTGGCTGGTGAATACAGGTTGGACCGGGGGTGTTTACGGTACCGGCCAACGTATGTCTATCGCGCATACCCGCGCCTTATTAAATGCCGCACTGGATGGTGAACTGGACACCGTTGAATTCCGCACCGACCCGAATTTTGGTTTTGACGTACCGACAAGCTGCGCGGGTGTACCTGCCGCTATTCTCGACCCCCGCAGTACGTGGGATGACGGTGCCGCCTACGATGCCAAGGCCCAGCATCTGGTCAACCTCTTTATTAACAACTTTGCCCAATTCGAAAATTATGTCGATGATACGGTCAAGGCGGCCGCACCGCGCGCAGCCTGATAAAAGACGCAGCGTCCCTGCAATACAGCCTGTCTGTTATCTTCACATTATTCAGTAATGTTAAAGCCCGGTCAGACCGGGCTTTTTCAATTCTTATCTGATGGCTTCTATCTGCGCTTATTCTTGCGCTTAGGCCTGCCCTTATGTCTGCGGAAATGCCAAACCATACATACGGCGGAACAAGGCCCCGACTCTATCCCGTCGCAATGCCGACCCCGGTCGCGTTTGTTGCGGCGAACCTTGCAAATTCAGATCCCGTCCCACCATGGCCCGCAAACCGAACAGTCCTTCATCCCGCTCCACTGGTAAGCCATAACGCATGTCACGAAAAATAACTTCATAACCGCCCGCACCGTCTGCGCGAACGAACTTATAATTCTTTTCACTGGCAAACCAGTCTGCAATGCGCCCTTCACGTGTCTGTTCCACCACACCGATCGCCGGATGATCCCCTTGTGGGTAATGGCGCCACTGGATAGGGCCCGGGGCCCAGCGGGTATAATATCCTACCAAATAGCCCGCTGACTGTTGCACGACAATACGGCGGTAGGCCCCCTGAAAAAGGGTGGCATGGGCATCCAGGCGGCTGTACGTCACGCCTTCATTCGCCAACTGGTCCGCCGCATAAGCCTCTGCGGACAGTTTCAACCAACTACAATAACCGATATAAGCCGTAGACAACACCAGCATCGCCACCGCCATTTTGCGGTGCAGTTGCCGCCAGGGTAACAGCCCAACCACAACGGCCAATAATAATGGAATGGTATATACCGGATCCACGATGCTCATCGCATCAAAAGCAAAGCGATAATCACTGAAAGGGGCCAATAACTGCGTACCATACGTTGTCAACGCATCTAGCAATGCATGTGTAAACAACGCCAATACCCAAAGGATCGTCCATGACCATCGTTTATCCGCATCTCCCAATCCCAAGGGGGTTTTTCCGCGGGCAACACGACGACGGTCACGCCACGCATAATATCGCCAGGTTATATGACCCAGCAGGGTCCCCACAACAGGCCCAAAAAATAATGAATGCGTGATCCCGCGATGATGCACCCATTGATCGAAGGCATCACCATCGAACAAATTAATGACCACACCATCTAGGTCTGGCAAAGTGCCTGCCACCACACCAAAAACAAGCGCACGCCGCCCCAATGACCGCGCCGCAACAGATTGACCGACCACCGCCCCCAAGGCGGCCTGTGTAATACTATCCATAGGAAATGCGCCTGTTATTGCAGTTGATCTTATTCTCTATTTTCACCATATTAAGAAAATAATGTCAGACTATAGACTCTTCAATATGCATCACTTTATATGACGGCTCTCTAGCAAACGGGAAAGACGGGTTTTGCCGGATCATTGCACACCATAAATGACCGCGCACAATTAACGACAAGGGACTGAATTTCACAAATGTCACAATCTAAAAGCTGGGGATTTCCAAGATGGGGCGCGTATGGGTTTGAAACAGATCCGACAACCGTCCGGCTTTGCGATTTTCAGGGGTGTCAGAAAAAGGGGGAATTTCCGGCCCCAAAGTCCCCTAATTCCTCAGAAAAGTGGTGGTTTTGCCAAACACATGCGGGGGAATTTAACCGTAATTGGGATTATTTTCAGGGTCTAAGCAAGGAAGAAGCCCGCCGCCGCGAGGAAGAAGAGCTACGCCGTGGTGCTGGTTACCGCACCAGCGGCGCCTATAATCAAGGCCCCAGCTCCTACGGACAAGAAGCCGCCCGTAATGACGCGTTAGATATATTGGGGCTTGATGACGGTGCCAGTGCCGAAGAAATTAAATCAGCTTTCCGGCAATTGGCAAAGCAGTACCATCCCGATACCAACCCCGATGATGAAGAAGCCGCTTTGAAATTCCGTCAGGTTACTCTGGCCTATGACACCTTAAAAGACGATATAAGATCGTCTCACAACAAGACGGGATCATGAATAAGACACTGCTGATTCTGGCAGGGATCATCTGCTTCAGCTTCACTGGCTTCAGTCTGGCCTATCCGGTCTTCACACCGATGTTTTTAGAACATGACATTCTGACCGGGCATCTCTCCCCTGAGAAGCGCACCATTCTACTGGGAACCGCACTGGCACTTTACCCTTTGGGACAATTTATATTCAGCCCTGTTTTAGGCCGCATCGCTGACCGACAAGGCCGCAAGAAAATATTGCTCGCTAGCCTGGCATCATCCTTCTTTTGTTATATCCTCATGGCCATCAGCATCAAATATGGCCAACTTTGGTTACTTCTGGCCAGCCGTTTTGCCTTAGGGGTCAGCGGTGCTAATCTGGCGATCGCACAATCCATGGCCGCGGACCTGTCAACACCGGCCACAAAGGCCCGTCATTTTGCCCTACTGGCCATTGCGACAAATCTTGCCTGGGGGATAGGGCCGCTGATGGGCGGTATGTTAGCGGATCCGACGTTAATAAACTGGTTTAGCTATGATATCCCTTTTTGGACCGGGGCGGGACTGGCGGCATTATGCGTCATACTCGTCTTTCTTTTTCTGCCGGAAACCAGGCCTAAAACCGCCACATCTCTCGCCACAGCAAAGCCAATATTGGCTTTGCTACGCGATAAAAAACTCCGCTGGCTGTATGGCATCAGCTTTGCCAGTTTTTGCGCCATTTTCCTATTTTTCAGTTTTTTTGCGCTTTATATGGTGGAAACCTTCCAGACCTCCCCCGCCATGCTGGGATATTATGTTGCCTGCATTGCGATCCCCATGGTCCTGTCTAATTACCTGGCTCCCGTCATTGAAAAGCGGTTAGGCCTGCGCCTTACTGGCATTATCGGCCACATATTCATATTAGCGGGTGTCCTTTGGTTTTTATGGCCGGAAACGGCCTATTGGGTCTTGCTGCCAACGGCGCTGGCGGGTGTGGGGATCACAATTTCAGAATTAGCCACGTCCCTCGCTGTCTCTAATCAGGCCAATCACGACCAACAGGCGCAGGCCATGGGCATCTATAGTTCAATTACGGTGGCCGCAGAAATGTTGGCTGCGCAAATTGGGGGGATGCTGGCCGCGCAGGATTTACTTATTCCTTTTTTCGCATCCGCTATATTAGCCGCTGGCTGTATTTGCGGATTTTCCCTCTATCGTGTGCAACGCCCCCCGTCCTATTTGCACTTCGATACCCAAGATAAATAGCCCCCACGGCAACTGTTACAGTCTGATGAAATTGTAACAAAAAAGACCTGTTATTCAGTGTTTCCCTGCGTTTATAATCTGCACCAAATTTAAAGTATTCACGTTGCAGATAAAGGCTGACGTCAAAAATAAACATGCGCTATTTACTCGACCACGATATAGACTTGGCCGCGTTCGCCCAAGATCTATGTAAAAAACGTTCACTCACCGCCTTATCGCCACTTAACATCCAACGCCAATTCATGGATAGTTTTGACTGGCGTCTCTATAAGGCGAATGTTGCTCTTGAGCTAGAGCTGGCCCCGGGCCACCGCAAATTGCTCTGGAAATTAACGGACAACAGCAGTCCGGACCTTGTCTTCCCTGTTCCGCGTGCAAAACTCGGCTTTGCCGCCGACCTACGAGAAGGTCCGCTTAAAGACCGTCTGGCTCCATTATTAGAGATGCGCAAACTCATCGCGCAGCTTACCATCACCACACATCGCCAGCCCCTGTGTCTGCGCGACCAGGAAGGCAAAACCCTACTGACCCTGAATCTGGAACATCATCAGTTACAAGACGCCGATGGGCAAAAAGTGGAGCCGCTCCCCCCATGCCTCACTGTCGAAGCGGTGCGTGGCTATGATAATGCTTTTGCTGTATGCATTGATTATTTAGAAAACAAATTACAGCTCAGCCCCAGTGATACCTCCTTGTTTCAAGATGGTCTTGTACGACTGGGGCGCTACGCAGGCGACTATAGTTCAAAGGTTAAATTAGTCCTAGAACCCAGCTTACCCGCCGCAGAAACAACACGCACAATATTACGCACGCTATATACAACGATGTTGCGTAACGAATCCGGGACCATACAGGACATTGACAGTGAATTCCTGCATGATTTCCGCGTTGCCGGACGCCGCACCCGTTCAGCCTTAAGCCAGATTAAGAATGTGCTTCCACAGACCGAGGTCGATATTTTTAAAAGTGAATTTGCCTGGTTAGGACAAATTACTGGCCCGACACGGGATATGGATGTCTATTTGCTGGATTTTGAAAAATACCGCAATTTACTGCCCGAACTTCTTAAACCCGCCCTTGACCCATTGAAAACCTTTTTGACCCGTCATCAACGCTCCGAACAACAAAAAATGGTGCGGGCCTTACGCAGCAAACGTTATCGGGACTTGAAGAAAAATTATACCGCCTTCCTGGAACAGGAAACGCCAGACAGCGAGCCACCCGCCAAGGCCCAACAACCAACAAAAAAAACCGCTGACCAGCGTATATGGAAAACCTATTGCCGTCTGGTCGAGGAAGGACGGGCAATTCATCCTGAAAGCCCCGCAGAAGATTTGCATGAGCTGCGCAAAACCGGGAAAAAATTGCGTTATTTAATGGAATTTTTCCAAAGTCTCTATCCCGCGGAGGATATTAAAGCCCTTATCAAAAGCCTGAAACTCTTACAGGAAAATTTGGGGAACTTTCAAGACCTGGAAGTTCAAACCCACGCCTTGCAGGGGTTTGCTAATCAAATGCAGCAAGAAAAAATTGGGTCAGTAGACACGTTTCTCGCCATGGGGGCCTTATGTCTGCACCTTAATGAACAACAACAACAGGCCCGCACAGAATTTGCTGAACGCTTTGCGGCCTTCGATGACGATATAAACAGGGATGCCTTTCAACAGCTCTTTCATAAAACGTCACGCTCTTCCATGAAATCAAAAGGATAATAATGAAGACCCTTGCTATTTATAATATCAAAGGCGGCGTTGGAAAAACCGCTACAGCCGTCAATATGGCTTACCTTGCCGCACGTGAGGGACAACGCGTATTGTTCTGGGATCTCGATCCACAGGGATCATCAACCTATTATTTCCGTATCCAGCCTAAGGTAAAGGGCGGCAGCAAAGGGCTTTTCAGCGCCAAGCATAAATTGCTAGAGAGTATCAAGGGCACAGATTATCCTAATCTGGATTTACTGCCCGCAGATTTTTCTTACCGCAAACTTGACCACACCCTGATGGGGGCAAAAAAAAGGAACAGTCTGCGGCAAGTATTGAAACCATTAAGAGATGAATATGATCTGGTCATATTGGATTGCCCGCCTAGTATTTCAGTATTATCAGAAAATGTGTTTACAGCCAGCGATGCCCTGATGGTCCCCCTGATCCCCACGACACTGTCCTTACGTACCTTCGAACAGTTATTGAAGTTTTTCCGGGATAAGAAACTCGACCTAGATCGCATCTGGCCTTTTTTCTCTATGGTTGACCGTCGCAAAAAGCTCCATCGCGATATTGTCGAAATTTTCCCTGGCGAATATCCCGGCACCATGGATTACGCGATCCCCAACTCTACACATGTGGAACTGATGGGATTAAAACGTAGCCCCGTCCACAGTTTTGCCCCACGTTGCCCCGCAGCTATTGCCTATGATGGCCTTTGGACGGAGTTACGCGAACGGCTGGAAAACCTCTAATACGGCGGCCTTTAAACAAACACAAAAAAGCCCGGTCAGGATAATTTACCGGGCTTTCCTTCCATTCTGGACTTCAAACAACGTGCTGGTCTGCAACTAACCTGCGCTTTACTCAATCGTCATTGTCTGCGGACTGGAATTGCACAAGCAATTCATCATAGGTGACGTTCCAATCTTCAAAAGGATGGGAATACAATGCCGCATTCGCAAAGCGCGGATCACCGGTTACTTCAGGACCAACCCAATCGGGAAGGCGCACAACAGCATTTTCTTCCTGCAATTCTACTTCAGCGACATACAAACCATCATTCTGTCCGGCAAACACATCAACTTCCCATAGATATTCACCATCCTGAATCAACAGACGTACTTTTTCGATAGCCGGGGCTGAACAGGCCACATCAAACATAAGTTCGCCGTCAGACGATGGCACATCATATTCAAACTCATAGCGGCTTGCTTTGCTACGGTTTGCTTTAATGGTCAAAATATAACGATCGTTTTTTTGGCGGATACGGACAGACGTCCCATTTTCACGCGCCATATATCCCTGACGGATAAAGTGTTTTTTTTGCGCCGCCGGCAGGCGATCCGCATACACAAGGAACTTACGTTCAATCTCAACTGAATCTGGCATTTATACTTCTATGTTATGGGGTATTGCTGTTCAAAAATCTCCGCCCGCTCAAACTGTTCATGCATATTTACAAGCACGCAAAGAACAACGCTACGAACTCAGTTTTTTTACCACAGCCTGCTTGTAAATATCCAGCATATAGAGACGCTTAAGGTCTTCTATCCCGAAAAAATCGGCGGCGATATGTTCATCGCTGATTTGAACATCCGACAAGCGCATCAAATCTGCTTTACAATCAAAAATCGCCACACAAATATCGCTGCGGTCCAGACGCGGCCGCATAGATACATCAATTAACCTGGGCGCAGATAACCTAAGCCCGGTTTCTTCTTTTACTTCTCTTTTTAAGGCTTTCAGCACGCTTTCGCCGGGGTCGATCTTACCGCCGGGCAGTTCCCATTCCCCATCCGGTTCCTGCAACAGCAGAACCTTATGATCATGCACAAGCAACGCCTTCAAGGAAATCGGCAGACCTTGTGCAACTTTAAAAATCTTTTTTGCCGGATTGTACTGGGTCATCACTATTCTCGCTCCCGTGGTGATGTCGTCCCTACCTGCCTGCTGACCAATCGCTTTTGTGCGGATATTCTTGCGTTAACATTATCGTTAACAAATTAATAATTCGTTATTTCTTTTTGGCTTTTTTCTTCGTCGCCTTTTTTGTCTTTTTAGTTTTTGCGTCAGCCTTTTTAGCCGTTTTTTTATCGTCTTTCTTCTTAGCCTTCACCGCTGCTTTTTTAGCAGACTTCTTTTTGTCAGCAGCTTTTTTGTCTTTTTTAGCTGAAGACTTTTTCGCCGCTTTGTCTTTAGGCTTGCTACTTTTTTTGTTTTTCTTTGCCTTGGCCGCCTCTTTCTTTTCGGCGACTACTGCTTCCTTAGCGGGGGACGGTTTTTGCAGTGCTACTGTAGAGATTTTTGTGTCTTTACGTGTAAGAAGCATATTCGCGGCTTCAATCACACGGGCCGCACGCACGACACTAAACCCACGTACGACGGCTAATTCCTCAGGTGTGGACTTGGCTAAAGCGGCCACAGTCCCAAATCCTGCCGCCTGTAATATAGCGGCCGTTGCCTCGCCAATGCCGTTCACATCCGTAAGTTGCTTTGTCATTGTCCCTCTCTCCATAAAGACATTGTCATCGTGACTCTCGCTATATTTTTAATGTTTTATTTGATATTTTTCAATGATTTTTTGATTTTTTTACGATATAACAGTGAAAACTGTCATAAGGAGCGTAAAAATGCCCATAATTGTGAACCTTGATGTGGAAATGGCGAAGAAAAAAGTCAAATCCAAAGAACTGGCGGAACACGTTGGGATCAGTAAGCAAAACCTGTCACTTTTAAAAAACGGCAAGGTTAAAGGCTTACGCTTTAAAACACTGGAAAAAATATGTGCGTATCTGGACTGTCAACCAGGCGATATCCTGCAATATAAGCCTTAAAACCCCGAAATGAGGGAGGATACGTTATAAGCAGGTAAATTCACTTACCTCCTTCTTCACTTTCCGGCCCGGCCCCTACACGACCTTGACAGTCATCTCTTAACCACCCACCATAACGGTATGAGCTCGCCTTACACTTCTTATGTTCCCAAAGCATCAATGCTGAGCCTGTCTTGTGCTTCCGTTGTATTACGCGTCATATGCCTCGTTATTGTTTCTCTTGGCCTATGGAGCACAAAACAAATACCGGTGCTCGCCGCGCCGATAGCATCGCCCCCACTGGCTGATAAAATTTGGCATGTCCCCAGCCAGTCTTTTGTCACCTTTTCTCAAATGGTTCAGGTGATGCAAAAGGCCGACATTATCCTATTAGGGGAAATCCACGATAACCCGCAACATCATCTTCGCCAGGCCCGCATCCTCAAGCAGTTCTCACGCGGGCGTGAAATCGCCGTACTCTTTGAAATGGTGAGCCGCGATTATGATAATGCCTTTCACATCTACCGACAGCGCTTCCCCACATCCCAGCCTCCTGATCGGGCCGATGGATTGGATATGCTGTTAAAGTGGAATGAGAACGGTTGGCCAGACTGGTCCTTATATGAACCCGTGTTTCGCCAGGCCCTTCAAAAAGACATGTCCCTGTTTGGGGCCGGGCTTCCTGTGGGTGTCATAGCCTCGCTACACAAAGAAGGACGTGCAGGACTTTCCCCCGCATTGCATAATGCCCTGACACCTTACCTGCAAAGAACTTTACCACCCGCATTATCAGCACGACAAAGACAGGACATCGCGCGCGGCCATTGTGATCTTTTGCCCGCAGCTCTGTTGCCGCGCTTTTCCGATATACAAACAATCCGCAATGCTGCCTTTGCCCAGCGCATTGAAACCATCGGACCCGACAGCAAAAAACGCATTCTGATAACGGGGAACGAACACGCCCGCCGGGATCTGGGTGTTGTTCACTATCTGTCTTCACAACAAAAAGTCATCAGCATGGGACAAATTCCTGTGCAACTGGGCCATGACAACCCTACAGATTATACCGCCCGATACGGACGCCAAAGGCTACCCTTTGATTTTGTCTGGTTTTCCCCCTCACAAAACAGGACAATGGACCCCTGCGCGGGTCTGAGGGATAAGTGGTAAGGAAATCAATCTCTGTCAGCAGTCAGGGCCGCAAAGCCCCAGAGAACAGAAGAGAGCTAAACCTCTCGGAGGTCCCCTTTAATCCTGTGGGGCTGCTTCCGTATCCTCACGTCCCAATACCGTAAATAATAAATGCTGGAAATTGTCCGCAATCATATGACTGCGTTTAATAAATTCATGCGCCGGCGTTTCTTCAAAAACGCTATGGGCAGTCGTCTGAAATAAATCAAGCCACCGGGCAAAATGTGTTTTTCTGATCTCGCTTATTTGGGCATGTGCAGGAAAAGGGCGGCCTTCATAACGCGTTGTTTTCAACATCACCCCTGACCAAAAGTCGACCATTTTTGCCAGATGTGTATCCCAATCTTTAATACGCGCCTGAAAAATCGGCCCGATCAGGTCATCTTCTCTCACCTGTGCATAGAATTGATGCACCAGGTCACGGATACTGTCCTCGCTGATGGTTGCATGTTTGCTCATCCTGCCCCCGTCTGTTTTAATTTTTATAGGTCGCGGCAATCGATTTTATTTTTTCCATCATGGAAAATAAGCCATTGGTCCGCATGGGAGAAAGATGCTTTTCCAGCCCCAGCTGATTTAAGATCGCCTTGGCATCCGTAGATATAATTTCATCCGGTGTTTTATCAGAATAAATCATCAGCAATAAACTGACTAATCCACGAACAATATGCGCATCACTTTCACCGTTGAAGATCACCTGACCGTCTTTCATGTGGTGTGTCAGCCACACCCGGCTGGTACATCCATGCACACGGTTTTCTTCGATTTTATCAGCCCCATCCATTTCCGGAAGTTTACGACCCAAATCAATAAGGTATTTATAGCGTTCTTCCCAGTCATCCAGAAATTCAAAAGTATCAAGAACGTCGCTAATGGACATAATATGTGCTTCCTTAAACTACGACCATGATGTGGCCACTTAATTTTTTAACGCAGACCGCTGCTTTTAATCGCCCTGATGTCCCGCAACAGGCTGTCCTTTACGAATCTTAAAATACAGCGTCTCATCCTCTTGGTACTGTTCTAGGATCATATGGCCCGCCTGATGACAAAAATGAGTTAAATCCAGTTGTGCCATCGGGTCTGTTGCCACCACCGTTAACACATCCCCTATCGCCAGGCCTTCCAGTTGTCGCCGACAACGCAACACCGGTATCGGGCAGGCCAAGCCTGTGACATCCAGTACCAGCGTTTCGGCGGGGGATGGCTCACATGACCCGGGCCGTAACGTACGACGCTGCGATGTGTCAGCTTTCGATGTCACTTTTGCTTCACCTTATAGATAATATTCTTTTGCTCAATAACACCCCGTCTTTAGCAAATATAAACCAAAAGACAAAGGGGCCATTAACCCGACTTTAAGAGGTCCGGCCTATAGTCCTCTCTGTATATACCTCAGTGACAACAGGACGCAAAACCGATGCGGGCTCTTATGACATCTGCAATGAACCACTCTGACGCACAGACACTTTCCCCCGAAAGTGTCTTTGATGCGTTAAGTGAAGCGGTTCTCGTCTTTGACAATCGACTGACCTTATCGGCATGGAATCACTCAAGCACAGTCCTGCTCGCGCAATATGTACAGCCCTCCACTGATTTAACGCTGGGGACATTACTGAAACAACTGCCCGCCATCACACCGCTACGAAGCCCCAACAGCTTTTCCCCCCAGCCACAAAGACCCAAATCCCAGCCGCCACAAACTTTGCAGGATATGCACGACAGTTTAAAAGCGGGAGACGTTTTACCGTCTTTTACTGGTGAATGCCATCTGGGTAAGGGCATCTGGCTGGAAGTCACCCTGCACCCGCAGGAAGATCATAGTTTCTTACTGTCATTACATAATATTTCCCGCTTTAAGGAATCACTACGTTATTTAGAACGTTCTGCGGAGGCCATGACCCAACAGCTTCTCGAAATTCAGCATCATCGGGAATTTATGGAAGAACAAGCCGCCAAAATGGTTGGTATGGCAGAAGAACTGGCCATCGCCCAACAGGCCGCCGAGGATACAACTGCCCGTCTGCAATCCACCCTGAACACCATGGCGGATGGCCTGGTCACGCTGGATATGGACGGCCATATCCAAACCCATAATCACGCTATGAAAAAGATTTTTGGGTATAACAGTGATGAACTATTACAAAGCCATATCCAGGTACTGATCTCTACAGTCAGTCATAATGGCGAAACTATCACCGATTTTACCGACTTTCTTCAATCCCTGCCGGAAAATGCACAAGGGCAGTCGCTGGCGGGGATGGCACTGCGTAAAGACGATCAACGTTTTCCCGTTGAACTCGCGATTACCGAACTGCATATGGGCGGGCAAAAACTATTTACTGTCCTGATGCGGGATGTCACCGAACGCTATGAGGCGGAAAAACGCATACGTGATATGGCCCTGCAGGACAGCCTAACCGGGCTTGCCAATCGTAATCTGTTCCACCGCCGCCTGGAAGATGCGCTAAAAAGTGCTAAACGCATGGGAACGAATGTTGCCGTCCTCTTTTTGGATCTCGATAAATTCAAACCTGTGAATGACACTTACGGTCACGGCGTCGGCGATGAATTATTGAAAGTCGTGGCCCGCAGACTGGGCTTCTGCTGCCGTGAAGTAGACACCGTAGCCCGTTTAGGCGGGGATGAATTTGCCATTGTATTAACCCATATCGTCGACCCCAATGATATTGATAAAGTGGCAAAACGTATTCTTGAGGCCCTGACCCAGTCCATTTGCGTTGAAGACCATAATTTGCACGTTGGCACAAGCATCGGCGTGAGCTTTTTCCCCGCAGACGCAGACGATCCTGATGAATTGATCCGCATGGCCGATGTCGCCCTGTATCAGGCCAAAGACGATGGCCGCGGCGTTTACCGTTTATACAACCCCGCCATGGATACCAAGGCCCGCGATAGCAAGGCAATGGAAGAAGAACTGGAGCATGCGCTGTTAAATGATGAATTTGCATTGGTCTATCAGCCGCAGGTCGATGCCATGGATGGCCATGTGATCGGCGTCGAAGCACTAATCCGTTGGCAACACCCGGAAAAAGGCGTTATCCCGCCATTGACCTTTATTCCAAAGGCAGAAGACACCGGCCTGATTTTACCGTTGGGTAAATGGGTACTCCGCACCGCCTGTAAACAGGCGCAACGATGGCAGGCGATGGGACTGCCCCCCATGCGCATATGTGTCAATATTTCCGCCCGCCAATTCGAAGCCGATGATTTTATCACTACCGTTGAAAATATTCTGGCGGAAACGGGGCTTGACCCGCAATGGCTGGAACTGGAAATCACCGAAGGCATGGTCATCGACAAAGTGGAACAGGTGGTCAAACGTCTGCAACGGTTATCCCAATTGGGTATCCGGCTGGCCATTGATGATTTTGGCACTGGATATAGCTCACTGTCTTATCTGAAACGGTTTGCCGTCCACGCCCTTAAAATCGACCGTTCCTTTATCCGCGACATTACCGAAGACCATGATGATGAAGCGATCACGGACGCCATTATCCGACTGGGCCATAGTCTGGGACTGGAGATCATCGCCGAAGGCGTGGAAACAGACGATCATGTCCGTCTTCTGCGGCAAAAAGGCTGTGATATCTTCCAAGGTTTCCATTTCAGCAAACCGCTTGCGACGGGTGAAGTCGAAAGCTGGATCACAGCATATAATAAAGAACGTCACTAACGCCTTCTGCACCCGGTCATTTTATATCAATCACCACTGAAATGTCATTCTTCGGCCAGATAACAAAGTAATATCTGTGCGTTGATCCAATGGGCTATGCCCTAATGATCGCATGACCTCGTGAGGCGGGTCTTGCTCTGTCTTTCCCGGCGCGGTACAAAACAGTATCTTCGCAGAAAGGCTAAAACACATGTCTGACCCGTCTCCCCCCAGCACCCAAACCACACCAACAGCAGATCAGTGCGGCCCTCTGAAAGGTATTCGTGTCATTGAAATGGGCCAATTGATTGCCGGGCCCTTTTGCGGCCAACTGCTCGGTGATATGGGTGCGGATGTCATCAAGGTTGAACCGCCGGGAAAAGGGGATCCTATGCGCGAATGGGGACGCGGCAGTGCCAGTTTATGGTGGTCCGTTATTGCGCGAAACAAAAAGTCAATTACGCTTAATCTGCGGTCCCATGAAGGGCAGGATTTGTTAAAACGGCTCGCCCAGGATACGGATATTCTGATTGAAAATTTTCGCCCCGGCACCATGGAAAAATGGGGGCTTGGTTATGATATCTTGCGTGAACTTAACCCCGGATTGATTATGGTACGGGTCTCCGGTTATGGACAGACAGGGCCTTATGCCAAACGCGCCGGCTATGGCAGTATTGGCGAAGCCATGGGGGGACTGCGATATCAATTAGGTTATCCGGACCGCCCGGCCTGCCGGGTCGGTATCAGCATTGGAGATTCCCTCGCCGGGACTTATGCCTGCATGGGGGCGCTGGCGGCTTTGCAGCACCGCCATAATACCGGACGCGGGCAAATGGTAGACACGGCCATTTATGAGGCCGTCCTCGCCATGATGGAAGCCACTGTGCCGGAATACAGCGAAGGAGGGTTTGTCCGTGAACGCACGGGTTCAATCCTGCCCAAGGTAGCCCCTTCCAATGTGTATCCCTGTCAGGATGGCGAATTGCTCATCGGTGCTAATCAGGATACCGTTTTTGCGCGATTGGCCACCGCCATGCACCGCCCGGACCTGGCAGAAGATCCGCGTTATGCCACCCACCTTGCCCGCGGGGAGCATCAAGCGGAACTAGACGATATCATTGCCCAATGGACTGCACAGAAAACGGTCGCGGAAGTAGAAGCATGCATGGAACAACACGGCGTTCCTGCCGGACGCCTCTTTAAGGCATCGGATATGTTGGAAGACCCCCATTATCGTGCGCGCGACACCATTGTCGATGTACCCCATCCGGAATTTGACCATCTCAAAATGCAAAATGTCTTCCCGCGCCTGTCCGAAAGCCCCGGTACTATTCGCTGGCCCGGCCCGGATCTGGGCGCACATAATGCTGATATTTTTCAGGACTTGTTAGGGCTTGATGAAGCCGACATCATCGCCTTACGTGAAAAGGGAGTGATTTAACCCCTATGTCATCAGATTCTGATAGGGACAAAAGGGGTGTCTCCGCGGTCCCACCATCCCCTCACATAAACTGGCGCGATAATAATGTGCCGGAATCAGTGCTGTATGGCGATATATACTATGCACCTGAGAATGGGCTGGCCGAAAGCCAGCATGTCTTTTTAGAAGGGATCGGTGCCCCTGGCATCTGGACTGACAGAGACCATATCACCATTGGCGAGACCGGGTTTGGTACAGGGCTCAATTTTCTTGCCACCTGGCATTTATGGCGTAAAACTGCTCAAAAAGATTCCTGCCTGCATTATATCTCCACTGAAAAACACCCTCTGCATCGCACAGAGATCACACGCGCCTTAAGCCCATGGCAAAGCCTGGAAGACGAAATCCGCACACTGTTAAGCCACTACCCCGATAACCCATTGCAGGAACTTCAGGGCTATCAGCGTTTTCAATTTGACGAAGGCCGCGTCACCCTAACCTTATGCGTAGGGGATTGTGCCTCACAATTGTCCCGGCTCACGTCACAGACAGGATGCGTGGACGCCTGGTATCTGGATGGCTTTTCCCCCGCTAAAAATCCCGACATGTGGTGTGATGCTGTCTATCAGCAGCTTGGGCGCCTGTCTGCACCCTATGCGCGGCTCGCAACATTTACGGCAGCGGGCCACGTGCGCCGCGGCCTGACCGCAGCTGGGTTCCACATGGAAAAGTCCCCCGGTTACGGACGCAAACGGGAAAGATTGATTGGTCGTTACCAACCGAATGTCACCTCCATAACCGATAATATCAACCCCGCCGATAGTAACAGACGCACCACCCCTATTCATGCCAAAAGACGTTATAGCCATAGTGAAAAACCGTGGTTTCATCTTTCATCACCGCTAAAGTCAGGGGCCCGGATTGCGGTTATCGGTGCCGGAATCGCGGGGCTAACTGTAGCCCACCGGCTTAAACAACAAGGTTTCCACCCTGAAGTCTATGACCAGCATGATCATGTTATGTCGACCGGTTCCGGCAATCCTGCAGGTATGCTGGACCTGTATCTTACCGCAGGCGACAGCCTGGGACGCAAATTTGGATTGCGCGCCTATTTATATGCTCTGCGTCACTACGGCCAGCTTGCCCAACACAATAAAGGAGAGGAAATCTTCCGTCGTTGCGGGCTGGTCAAAATACCGAAAGATGAAAAACAGGCAGATATTCTGGGTCGTGTATTGCAACAAAACCTGCTGCCGCCAACCCACCTTCAACAGGCCAACGCCACCCACATTCAACAAGCCGGAGGACCGGAGACTCCCCCTTTTGATCCAGTCCTTTACCTCCCGCAGGCCGGCATGCTCTTTCCGCATAACATTGGCGCGCTTCTTTCCACCGACATTCCCGTGAAATTGAAAAATCGCATCACAATGTTGCAAGAGATGACCCTAAACAGCGACTGCAGTGATGATGTAAATCTAGCGGGCAACAATACTGATAATGAAAATAAGCAATGGCAATTAATAGATGATAGCGGAACAGTCATCTCATGCGTTGACGCCGTCATTCTTACTGCCGGGGCCGAAGCGATTGACCTGACGCAGGCAGAACATTTGCCCGTACGCATCAGCCGGGGTCAAATTTGTATCATTCCAGCATCACAGAGCAAACCAGATCAGCAGCATATATTAAGTGGCAAGGGCTATGTCCTCCCTCCCCTGAATAATAATGATCGCGATATGCCCTATCAGGTTGTCGGGGCCACATATGACAAATTACCGGACCACCCCCGCCCTTTACCAACAGAGGTCACAAAAACAGGCCAGACCGATATCGCCAGCCGCCTAAGGAACATCGCGCCGCATATTCACTTTCCCCCCAGCCCAAGTGCAGTGGATAAAGAAACGGCCGGGGCAACCATAGCTGGCCGCACTTCTGTGCGCGCATATCTGCCGGACCATATGCCAATTTGTGGCCCATTGCCTATTAAAGCTGCTTATCAACAAGCCTATGCTGCACTCATCGACGGCAAAAAAGGCCCCGTATATCCTTCTGCACCTTATTATAAAGGCTTGTATGTGATGGCCGGGTTGAGCGCCCGCGGCCTGACCACAGCGCCATTGCTTGCAGAGATCCTCACCAGCCTGATTTTCGGCACACCGCCCCCCGTGGAAGATGATATTGTGCAGGCCCTACATCCCGCCCGTTTCCTGATACGTGACATCCGCCGGGGAAGATAATTGCCTTTTGACGCACCGATTTTACTGTAAAGTATCACCCTACCTCTGTTATTCTTCTGCTGAAGGAATTTAGTGCAGGAGTAATAATATGGTTGATATCCCCGGTATCGCAGATGACGCGGATATGATGGATGTTTTCGCACAATATCCAGCCTATCTTCCACCACTCATGCAAGTCTTCGATCATATTCTGCGTAATAAAAAAAGCCAGCTATCCTCTGGGCAACTGGAATTGATGGCGGCCTATGTCAGTGGCCTTAATAATTGCCTTTATTGTCAGGAAATTCACAACTACGTTGCCAATGCTTTTGGGGTCGATCTGGGCGTAACGCAGGCCTTACTCGATGATCTGGACACAGCCCCAATTTCCGCAAACCTGAAACCGTTATTTGCCTATCTGCGCAAATTAACTCATGATCCCTCTTCCTTAGAGCAAGGCGATGTTGACAGCATTTTACAGGCAGGATGGGATGATAAAACAATTTTTGATATTGTTTCTGTCTGCGCGTTGAGCAATTTCATTAATCGTTTTGTCGAAGGTATGGGCATTACCCGCACCCCAGGAAGAACGACATTACTGCCGAAAGAGATTATGCGGGAAGATTACACAACACTCATTGACCTGGTCCTGGATTAAAAGACATCAGCTCAATTCACGGGGCCCAATAGCAACGACAACTTCTGCAGCCATTACAGAACAAGCAAAAGCTTTCCTAGCCCTGTTGACCAGGCACCAAGCCTTTGCAGAAATCATGCTTTCCAGCACCCATAGGGGAGCGTTGACAGAAATAGATTATTTCTGCTGAGATTTATAAAATTTTCCTTGTGGATCAATTAACAAGTCACCCTCAGGGAACACCTTACAGGCCAACACCACGCCCGCCGCTTCGTCCGCCTCGCTGACATGGGCCCTGCTCATTTTACCCACATGATATTGGCCAGAAACCACCCGAACCTTACAAACTCCACAGCCACCTGCCCGGCACCCTACGGGGATTTTGCTTAATCCTGCCCGGTGCATCGCCACGAGGACGGACACGCCTTCCGGGCAGGATATTTCTGTTTCCCCATCAGTCAGGGAAATCTTGTGAGACGCTTTATTCATATGGCGTAATGCCTGTGCTAAATCCTTTTAAACAAAGGACTACGCGCTAATGCTGCTTCGCCATCGCCTTGTGATACGAATTTCTCAGTGAAGATATCTTTTTCAAACAACCGGCCCTTCATCAAAGTGCGAATGCACGCTTCAATCATAGGTGGCGGCCCACAAAGATAAGCCTGATTGCCTTTGAACTGGCCCTCAAAATGGCGTTCGGCTACTTCATTGATAAATCCAACTTCCCCATCCCAGTTGTCACCCTCTTTCATTTCGGATAACGCGGGCACATAGATAAAGTTATCATACTTTGCGTCCAGGTCGCGGAAGAGATCTTCGTAGTACAGATCAGCTTTAGAGCGTACTCCATGGAAAAGCACAATATCATCTGTGCAGCCCTCTTCAAGCAATTCCTGCACCATTGATTTTGGACTGGATAGCCCCGAACCACCGGCAATAAACAACATCGGCATTTTTTGCGATTTGCGTACGAAGAAACGACCGTAAGGACCAGACAATTTCACATTGTCCCCCACCGCCAGTTTTTGATGGATATGGGTGGTCATCGCCCCATCGGGCACCAGTCTGATGTGTAATTCAATAATCTTTTCACTGGGGCCATTGGCAATGGAAAAGGCGCGGGCGCCATCAATACCGTCAATTTCTAACTGAATATATTGACCGGCCTGAAATTCCATCTCTGCATCATCATCTAATGTCAGAAAGACACCCTTGATATCCGGGGACAAATCCTTCAGGTCACTGACCGTTGCCTGATAATCTTCCACTGGCAAATAGCGGGCGTCTTCGTCCTCTTCGATTTCAGCTTCAATTGTGGTGTCGTCTTCCAGCGTTGCACAGCATGCCAGAGCCTTACCTTCATCACGCTCAAAATCCATCAGCGCGAAAGGCGATGCTTCACCATGATCGATTTCGCCCTCCAGAATATCTACTTTGCACGAACTGCAAAGCCCGTGACAGCACTGATAGGGGATATAGATGCCCGCCCGCAAGCAGGCATCCAGTATCGTCTGGCCGTCCTCGACTTCGATGGTCTCCCCGATCGGCTCGATGGTCAGCTCGTACGTCATTAGCTTGCAACTCCGCCAATACCGTTCAGGCCCGGGGTTGTAAACCGGAACAGTGATTTATGGTGTGCCCCTAAATCTTCTAATGTCTGGTCCGGCTCTGGGGAGATCGGCTTATGGTCCAATGTCCATTCCACCGCATCCCAATCAATTTTCTCAAATTCAGGATGGGCACTGTACACATTAGGCAATAATTCCGACACCAACGCCCCAAACGGCATGTCCGGCGATAACGGTACACATACTGGCGCACAGAACATCAAATGCTTTTCCCAGTTAATGTAAATCAGGATGTTGCCATGAAAGTTTTCACGTTTATCCAGCGGTTCAAATTTATATTCACCAATTGAGGTTACAGGCATTATCGCCTCCATCTTCTCATAACATCATTAAACACGGTTCGGGCGACGGAGTATCAGGCCGCCGCCCTCCTGCATGGATTTAGCTCGCCGCCTTGGCACGGTCAGCCTGCCACTGTTCCCACAATTTCTGGTCTGGGGAACCGTCATAATCCATATTATCAACACTTTTGTTGAGCTTGTACCATTCCAGTACGTCCTCAACACTGGCCCCACCACAGTTGCCCTGATAAATCTGGTGTACGGGCAACCAGGCCTGTACGTATTTTTCAGGCTCGTGGTCAAAAATGTTCTTACAACCATCAGAACAGAAGTGATATGTCTCGCCATTGTGTTCCGAACTACGGAAGCATATGGTGGTCGGATCATCCGGTTCGGTAAAGCCCATGGGAATCTGACATGTCTGACACAACATCGGCAGTGTCTGGTTATAGAAACGGTTACCCGCATCTTTTTCTGCCTGCCAATGGTCATAACGTGGACGATAATACTTGTTAAAGGTGTCCGGATATTTGCTATCCAGCCATTGCATTTCGTCTTCGTTCGGCACCCATGTATGGAACGCCGCCGCATGGGTATAGTTATAGAAAATAGACCATACTTCATGAGAAAGACGATCTTTTTCCTTAGCCGGAATGTCATGGAATTTAGGCAGCTTAATACCATAACGGCCCAGATCTTCGAAGAGAGAGGTCCCTGCATCTTCGAAATAGATTTCCCACGCCTCTTTCCAGGACATAATCCGTTTAGGCAGCATGTAATCCATCATCATGGCCACAAGACTTAAGAAGCGGTAACCACGCCAGAACCATTTATCAATCCAGTGCTGCACAATCGGCACATTGCGTTCATCCTGTTCCAGCATGAATTTAATCACACCAAGACCCAGAGTCATGTGACGGGCTTCATCGGACTGCGCTGAGAAGCCAAAGGTCACTGTGGCCATATCACCATTAAAAGCGGCCCCTGACATAAACGGCACAAACAGCAAATTCGTCAGCACATATTCAAATGAGAATGAAATGGCCGTCAGGAACTCAAAAGGCCCCGCGGTCATGGCATCGTCAAAGAAGGATTTCGGCACGGACAGATACCATACACGGTCATGCATATGGCCACGGTTATGCAGTCCATCGAAATATTTATTGTAATGGCTCATGGAATGAAGCTGCGTTTGCACGTGGCGGAGCTCATCAATGGCCTGCATTTGACACGCCACCCGCGCACCGACGCCTCCAAAATGACGACCCACATGGGTAAAGCCCCGTGCGGCGGCATATTCCAGCGGGCTAACACCTGTCAGGAAGATCTTAATGGCGTTGATGTAACGCGCATCTGTGATCCCCAAGTGACCATTATTCTGCGCAAAACTGTCAATCACGGCATACAGTTTACGCTCTTTTTCCGCCTGAAACTTCCAGTAGGCATCCATCGTCAGGCGGAACGGGTCTTCCCATTCATCCCAGTCGTGAATAATAATGCCCTCATATTTGTCGTAAGGATATACCTTCTCTTCCGGCTGATAGGTGGTATCCCACCCAAGCCCGCGGGTCAGCAAAGAATACCGTTCTTTAATACCCATGCGTTTTTTCTTGTTTACGGCCATTTTATATCTCCGTTCATCAAACTCTTAGATTTATGCTCTGCTACAGCACACTTCCCGGTTCATCTTTTCTGGGTCAGGCTCCCCAGCTCAACTCAAAATAGTCGTCTTCTTCATCGACGTTGCCCGCCAGACTGATGACGCTCAGGTGAATTTCCTGAACATCCCAATCGCGGCCCAGTTTTTCTTCGACTGTTTCCTGTTTAACGATCAATTTACCGGGACAATCGATTTTAACCATCGCCGGATATTGATTAACGACAGCTTCCGGATTGTCTTCGGCAATCGCCTCAATAATTAAGCGGGCGTCATCGTTATTTTGTAGAGTGATAGAAACATTACGGGTCATCGCGTGACACTCCTTATAGCTCAAGGCCGGCCTTTTTGGCCCGCTTGTCAAGATCAGCATTAATGGCTTCAAACGCTGCAGCCGCAGCTTCTTCACCCAGTGTTTTCTGTGCCAGCGGCGTAAAGGCTTCTTCTGCCTGTGCCCGCCATTTTTTTACCCAATCGGAAATGAGAGCTTTGTTCTCATCGCTTTCCGCCGCACAGACTTTCAACAGGTTATCCGCCCATTTCTTTTCTTCAGCGTACCAGTCCACCATGAATTCATTCAGCATGGACAGAGCCGCCCCGTTATGGGCGGCAATCGCCGCATCAAAGGCGTCATAAGTCAGGCCGTAAACAATGGCATCCATGCAAAAATTCTGGGCGATATGTAGTTCAAACCAATCGTCCAACACAAAGCTGTCTTCCACCATTTTCCGGATCGGCTGCCAGGCTTCATCTTCCAGCCAATAGTCTTTGGCTTTGGTGAGTGACGTCCCGCTGTTACCGTCCAGCAGTAGACCAACGCGGCTGATAATTTGCGCAATGCCCAAACGGTCCATAGCCGCAAAGATACCTACCTGACTGACCGAAGCACCATAAGAACGATCAGAAAAATCTGAATTGTTCATGTTCGCGCCCCACTCGTAATGACGCAGCGGCAGGAAAAAATACCCGACTTTCTCTTTCCATTCATCGCTAATGCTGTCCAACAGGTTCCGCTTTTCAACAAAGCTGAAATTCTTTTCCTGTGCTTCCATCATGCGAGAACGGGCGATGGTGTAAGTCCCATAGTAATATTGGCGCGGGTCACGATAGCTGTACCAATCTTCCATTTTGATTTTGGTCAGATTTTTGTCATACAGCTCACGACTGGAATCCCAGGTCGGACGAAAATGGAAATTGTCCGTAGGCTGGATATCGAATGTACCCTCTTCATAACGGGTCGCTGGCTTATCTGCACCCAAACGTTCCGCAACATTAGCATATGTGTTCCGCCGTGGCTGAAGAACCGATGTTTTAATCTCTAGACTCACCTATCGTCTCCTGTTTTCCGCTATTTTAATACTATTGTCAGTCCCGTGACGGCTTCTGGTGACGCCACTTTAACTGCTCGAAATCTTTTTCGATGTCGCTTTTTATTTCTGTAATTCTGGCATTGTTTAACGCACAGAATTCTTCAAACGCCGGGAAAGGCATCACAAGCTCTACGGTCAGAATTTCTTCACCTACCGTAAAATCAAATTCCACATAAAGGTTGCGTCGCACACCAGTGACGACAATGGTTTTATCATAATCTGACAAACGGTCCTGTGCGGACTGAAATCCTTGTGACATGAAAATTTCTCCCAAAATCTCCCGCAGTCATAAGAAACGTGATCTCTCTATCGTTTACAATTCTTCGACATCACGAAACGCCTATACTGCTATAATTATAAACAGCAAGTGTTATGCCAACTTTATAACCCCCACAGCGACGGCATGTTTAACTGATTGTTTTTTCATTATATTTGAATTCTTATCCACTTAAATGCCACCCGGATATTTGCTCTCAACATCTCCGTTATCGCCATAACACCTCACGCAAAAGCTCTATTTTTTATCATTTAATGAATACCGAGCATCGTGAAATTTGATCATTTAATAACTTTATGACCGCGCCAAACGTAATTCGCGTAAATAATCAAACAAAAAATTGAGCCGATCATTCCCCCAGAATATTTGGTCATCAATGATAAAACTGGGCACCCCGAAGACCCCATCTGTCTGCGCCGTCTGCCAATTCTGCTCTAGCTGCACACCCAGATCTTCATCCTCCAGACCACGCAGCACATCCCCCCGACTAAGGCCCACATCTTCGCCCACTTGCAACAACACCTCTACATCACCGATATCTGCGCCATTTGCCCAAGCCGCCTGCATCACCTTTTGAATATAAGGCTGTAATACCCCTTCGTTCTCCGCCACTAAAGACAAGATCGCGGCTTTTGTTGGGTCGGTCCCGGCGGGAGGGGGTTGAAATCGTATCCCCATTTTACGGCAATGGCGCTCCACATCCTGCCGTGAAACGCGCTGTTTAATTTTTGCCTGCGCTGCGGACGCCCGCCCATGGTATCCGCCCAAGGGACGCCAAACCATCCGCGCATAAAAATCATCAAAAATTGTAAAAAGCGACTTAGACGCCAAATAACAGTAAGGACAGCGAAAATTAAAATAAACCTGCACATCAATATTGTCGGTCATTATCGCCTCCCACGTCTAAAATTTATGTCCTTTACACATTCTGGAATAACAACAGAACTGCAGAAAAGAAAAAGCGGGCAACATAACGCTGCCCGCTTTTATTTCGTCAATTATTTACCGGTCACACGCATATTCTGCACGGTAAATTTCTTCGGTGGGGCCATAGATGGATCTAACTGCCCTTTGAACTGACCTGTTGTGCAATGTTTGGACTGCACATCCAGCATCATAAAGGAGTCATCAATAGACACCCCGGACCCTTTGTTCTTTTCCAGATGGTGATCTGGATGGGTTTGACCAATGATAAAGGAACGCCATGGCTCACCCTTACGGTCATACTGTGTTGTCCGCGGGATCGTAAATGTTTCCGCATCAACATAATGTACCCGCCGGCTTAAGGGGTGGTTCTTATCCACTGGCACACTTTCCAGGATATGGGCTTTACGAAGCTGCCATGTAATCTGAGGGAAACAACCCCCCTGACCACCAAACTCGACAAACTGGTAACCGTCGGCCTCTTTGTGGTCTTCGGATAGTTCCAGTTCATTATGCTTATAGAATGGCAGCATCACCATACGTGTGCCTTTATAGTTCCAATTCATATCGGAAATCCGGCCGTTATAGCCTTCGAAATCTTCAATCATCAAATCAGAACCCAGGAATGAATCCGTAACCTGCCCTGTTGCCAGACGCCGCACCCGACGCTGGAACCCAAGATACAACCACGCATTATCCCGCTTCAGGTCATTTTCAAACCGATGGATCAACAGCTGGGTGTTTTTCACGTCAAACGGTTCCAACACCTGCACATAAATGCCCCTGAATAACTGACTTGGGTTATTGGGCAGATCCGGTTTCGGCTCATCGTTGATCCGATGTTTATAGTTCAGGAAGTGGAAACTGAATTTCAATGTCCGCTCAACCTTACCGGATTTGAAATCACGGAACTTCCAATAGAACGGAGAGATTGTGGCACTGTCGCCCCAGTTCAGTCCATATTTATAGTTCCACGCCAGCTTCTCCCCCGCACGCGGGTCATCGGCTTTGGGCTCTTCGGGAAACGGGCGGCCGGCTACAAAACCATTAATAGACCCGACCTTATCACCCAAAGTCACTTTATTCAGCCCATCATAAGTGGCCTGAATATAATTTTTGTTCAGCTCAAAAGGGATCGTTTCTGCAACGGTCATTTCCGTCCAGCCGTTCTTGATGAAGCTATACATTTCATCATCAAGAATTTCTTTGAACTGTTCCACATTTCCCTGATTAATTTTCATCCCGGCCGACAGCCCCTCATAAGTAGGCGTGCTGTTTTTATAGGGATAAAAACTGTTCTCCACATCAGCTTCCGAGGCGGCATGGGCATTAAAGCCCATACTACCCATGCTGATGGTAATGGCGGCCGCAGCCGTTAAGATATGTTTTTTCATCATTCTCATCCTTTGCGATTAGAAACGATAACGCAATGTGACCTGGATCTCGTCTTCGGCCTGCGCCATGCCGAGAGGGCCAGAGCGGAAACGTCCAAGAGGTTCAAACCCACCTAAACCAAGTGTATAGCCCGGTGCATGCCCCGGAAATGCTTCTGTAAATGGTGGATATGGGTTACAGCTCCGACAATCATCAAAGCTACGCGCCCCTTTACCGACTTTGAAATTCGCCCCGACAATGAGACGCCAGTTATCGTTAATCAACCAGTCAACCTGTGGCGCCAATGTCACGGCACTCGCCCGCACGTCATACGCAGAAATAATCTGTGCAGACAGGCGGTTTTGCATCCACCAGCCCTTGATCAGGAAAGTCGCAATCCAGTTGTCTTTCCAATCCGGCATTCCCGCCAGACCGGCTGGTCGCATTTCTTTTTCATGATCCAGCAGGTGTTGGCCGAATAGCTGTGCCGATAACAGGAACGCCTTGGTTTCATTCAGGAACGGGATAAAAGTATCACGGTCCCAACCGATCACATAACGCACCACATCAGATTCTGAATACAGACGTGGGTCCAGTGTATTGGCGAATTCCTCACCCGTGGTGTAGGCCAATTCAATACGGAACACAGATTTGATGCTATCCGCATAAATATCCATAGACCCGCCAAACAGATGAATACGCGGGAATTCCACATCAAAGGCAATCAGGTAAGGGGTACCCGTTGGGTCTGTGACGCCCGTAAACGGATTAACAGAAGGAGGTCCATCAGTTCCCCCGTGCAGTGACGGCAACTGGCTCAGATACGTCAGGTAGTTAACAGAAAACCCAACGCTTTTATAGACACCTTCGACTTTACCACCGATCTGGGTATTATCCAGTTCCCAGTCCGGCAGGTTGACATTGCGGATACCAATTTGGTTTGGACCGAAATCTGTCGCGGCAACACCGTTAGCAACATCGGCACCATGATAAGCACATTAACAATGACGCAAATAGCCCACAGCGATGCATAGTAAGACAGTTTGGTATTAATCGGCACAGACCCCAATGAAATCAGCAATAAGCCGATCGCGTCTGACACAACGCCCAATGATCCCGGCCGGAACAGGCTGTCAAAAGTTTGTCGTGCAGCCTTTTTACTATCTTTGACGACTTCCAGCTCACTGTAATATCGTTCCACCAGCTGAATACCGTGGGACATGGCCCGCGCTGCAATCAGGAAGGGGATCACCATGGTGAGCGGGTCGAGGTTATATCCCAATAGCCCCAGAATACCGATCCCCCATATGGAAGAAATCGCAATGCCCGTCAGGGGAATAACCACGCCGTAAAGCCGGCGGAAATACACCACCAGCAACCCGAGCATCACAAGAAGTGTAAACGCAAAAATCTGGAAAACCTGTTCCTTGTAGGTATAGATCCAGCCCACAAGCATCGGTTGCCCCGTCACATAGATACGCGTCCCTTCGCGGGCTTCTTCCGCGCGGAATTGTTGAATTTGACGGAATGTTTCTTCGTAATCCAGCTCCCCTTCGTTTAAGGTACCCTTAATCACGGCGGCCTTCATATCGGGGGAAACCTGCAAACCGTAAACCCGTGGATTTGCCCGCACATCATTGCGCATGGCCACCAATTCTTCCGGGTCCAACACCGCCTTTTTTGACGGATCGTAATAGGGCTCCGATACAATGGCCCCCATTTCCGATAACCAAACCTTACGTGTGGTCCGGTGGGTCAGTGACGTTACCAGGTTATGGTTGATCCCCGGCAGATTATCCACTTTCTGTGTTAGCCGGTGAATAGTCGCCAGAGTGTCATTATTAAAAATATCTCCTTCATCCACCTCTACACTGACGATGACAACATTAGCCCCGCCAAAAGTGTCACGAATGGAATTGTGGAGTTGAATATATGGATGCTCCTGCGGTAGCAGGTCGGCAAAATCGGAATACATCCGCACGCCGGGAATCTGCATCGCAAAGAAAATAGTAATCGCAAGAATAAGCCCTAAAAAGACTTTTGGATAAGCAAATAAGTGATCGTCTGCATCACGGAGGAAGTGGGTAAACCTTGACATGACCCCTGTCCTTTCCCTTTCTGCCAAAGGCGGCGATATCTGCGCACGCTTTGGAAATAAATTAATTCAGCTCAACGACGTGAAGGCTTCCACCACCACCCGCAACCAGCATTTTCCCATTAGGTAGGGCCGTAATCCCCCGCAAGTATCCATAATGCTGGATATCGCCAAAATTTTGCCACTGCCCGCCATTCAGGCGCATTAACGTATTGTTGTTACCCACGGCAAAAACCTGGCCATGGATTTCTGCAACGTTGTAAATAGGCGCATTTGTGGACGTGTCCTGATATTGCCAGCTCTGGCCGCCATCAGAAGTATGTAATATTCTCCCCTGAAGGCCGACAACCCACCCTTCTTCGGGGGTACGGAAATAACCGGATTGAGAATAGAATTCATTGGGGACCGGCTCACGGGCTTCCCAGGTCTCACCACCATCGCTTGTGGCATAGACGAAACCAAACTCCCCCACTATGACCGCATTTTGCGCATCCAGAAACTGTATCCGGGTAAACATGGCATCATCCATCACCGACAAGTCCTGCCAGTTGGCACCATCATCATCCGTCATGGTAATAAGGGTAAAACTCCCCACCACCCAGACACGATTGGACGGGTCACAGGTCAGATCAAGGACTTCCTCTTCCGTGGCTATCGGCATAGCCGACCAATTCTGGGCGTTCTGATCGGAAAACCAGATGCGCCGAGCGACATCCAGCGCAACAAAACGCTGATCGGGACAGGCGGCCACATCAATAAACAGCGGATGCTTTGTCAGACTGCCATCCCCAACATAGCTGCGCTGCCATTGGCCACCATTATCTTCAGAAACAAGAATTGTGCCCCCTGCACCCACAACAACAGTATGGGTTAATGATTGGGCAACAGATTGAAATTGATCAAAACGTACGGTCGTGGCTTTCTTCTCCGCCTCAACCTTTTCCAGATCCAGCTTTGCTTCGCAGGCTGACAGCAATAATGCTGAACATACAGCCACGATATATAAGACGGACCTCCCCTTCAAAATTCTCTTAAACAACACTTCGCGCTCCCTTTGAACAACCTGGCGTTATTGATTAACGCTCTATATTGGTTGCTACATTAAAGTGTACCGATTAGTACACTTGATAATCAACGACATCATTCAAGAAAACTTCGTTTCCCGCCGGTAAACTTAAATATTCAGATACACCGATACATCATGGCTGTTGATTATCCTCCCAAACCCCACGACATTGGTGAACTCCCACCTATCACCAAAATCAAAGGGCAATAAATCCGCCAAAATCACAATTTATTTTTTATTTGTTTATTTTGACGTAAGCAGAACTGTGCAAGCCCTATGCCAGAGTGTAGAAAAGCCCCCAAATAATATCCCGCTCGTCTTAAGTCCGTCAGGAAAACTCTTAGCATTTCATGAGTATAATGAATTTTAACAAAAAACTAACCATAAACCGCAATGCATGCTATCTGCATATACACCAACACCCCAAAAGTTATCCATATGGTCATTTCTATTGTCATTTAGCCCGATCAATTGATGATATGGTGAAATACTATCTTTGTAGAAACGACAACCTATATTAAACTATTCAGTACGGATGATCGTAGAATCATCATTCAAGCGTAATTGTGATGACAATAAAGTGAGCCTATAGCCGAGAACATTATGGTAAAAACGCCCTTCTCACGTGATGAAGATACCGTCAATCTGTTGCCGGAATTACCGGACTTTTCTGACCTCTCTTCACAGTTAAAGTTTTCACCGAAAACCGGGCGCATCTGGCTAGATGAGCAACGGATGATGCTCCTGCATGGCGGGTCACTGGGGGCATTACGCAATGAATTGATCGAAACTTTGGGCGTGGATATGGCACGGGCACTGTTGACCCGTATGGGCTACACTTCCGGAGCTTTTGATGCAGAATTGGCAGCAAAAATTCGTCCCATCAAAGATTTCTTTGATGTTTTTGCCGTAGGTCCGCAACTTCATTCCCTGGAAGGTGTCGCCTCAGTAGAGCCCGTCCGCCTGGAAGCCGATGTCGCGAAAGGGGCATATTACGGGGAATTTATCTGGCACGACTCCATTGAAGATGAAATCCATATTAATAAGTACGGACTAGGTGCCGATCCGGTCTGCTGGATGCAGATCGGTTATGCCTGTGGTTATACATCCGTCTTTATGGGGCGGCCAATTTTCTATCGCGAGGTCGAATGTCGCGCAACGGGTCATTCTGCCTGTCGTATTATTGGCAAACCCCAAGAAGAATGGGGAAGCGAGATTGAAGAAGAACTCGCTTACCTGCCACCGCAATCCTTTACGCAAGCCACAGGCAAAGCCCAAACCCCCATTAAAAAGCCGGCACCAGTACCCACAGACTTCACCAGCACTGATACCCCTCCCCATACGCCAGCAAGAATCCGTACCGATATGGTAGGGGCGTCAACGGCCTTCAATATTGCCTGCCATATGCTCGATAAGGTTTCCCTCACCGATGCAACTGTCTTATTTCAGGGGGAATCCGGCGTTGGTAAAGAAATGTTCGCCCGCACTTTACACCAAATTGGCAAACGGGCAGACAATCCCTTTATTGCCGTCAATTGTGCGGCACTACCGGAGAACCTTGTCGAAGCTGAACTTTTCGGTGTTTAAAAAGGAGCCTTTACCGGGGCCGTGGAAACCCGGCCCGGCCGTTTTGAGCGCGCCGATACAGGCACCATCTTTCTTGATGAAGTCGCGACCTTATCTCTATCCGCACAAGGAAAACTGCTCCGGGTCCTGCAGGAACAGGAACTGGAACGGGTCGGCGGAAAAAAACTGCATCATATAGATGTCCGCGTGATCGCCGCCACAAACGAAGATCTGCGCACCGCCGTCGATAAAGGCGCGTTCCGGGAAGATTTATATTTTCGCCTGAATGTCTTCCCTACTCATATTCCACCTTTGCGGGAACGTAGCGCGGATATTCCTTTATTGATGAATCATTTTCTCAATAAGTTCCGTAGCCGTTATGAGAAAGACATTACTGGCTTTACCAGCCGCGCCATTGATGGCTTTATTCAATATCATTGGCCCGGCAATATCCGTGAATTAGAAAACCTTGTTGAACGCGGCGTCATCCTCGCCCCTGATGGTGGGGCCATTGACCTGTCCCATTTGTTCACCTTTGGTGAAACAGTACAAAGCCCCATACTGGGGATAGGTAAAGACGGCATGCTGGATACATCAACATCGACATCCGATGATCGCCACCATCACAGTGCCGACAGCGCGGAAAATATGATAGATCGCCTGTTGCATGACAATATCTCTTTAGAGAAACTAGAACATGACCTACTGACAAAGGCCGTAGAAAAAGCCGACGGAAACCTATCCGCCGCGGCCCGTCATTTAGGCATCACCCGGCCACAACTGGCCTATCGCTTAAAGAAAATATCACCATAACCAATATTCCCACTGCAGAAGAAACCACAATGATGCATAAAAATCATTGCAGTTTATCTATTAAGTGATTAATGTCCGATTCGATGGTGTCCGATAATAAGGACAAAAGGGAATACAGTACCGCCGGCCGGAAGTGATCGGCGCATTCTGTAGCTGCCCCCGCAACTGTAAACGGCGAGCAACCATTCATATCCACTGGGGTAACCTGGGAAGGGAATGGACGCGACGACCCGCAAGCCAGGAAACCTGCCATCGCTGTCGTCCTTCCATGGACCGGGGTTGGTCTATGGTGCGGTTTCTCCGATGTGACGGCGTTATCTGTCCGGATAATGGTCTGTCATGTGGATACCTTTTCGTTCCCTTGCATACCGTTTTCCAGACAAACATAAAAAATAATATGGAGAAATAAGGGTATGTCGATCACATATTCATCTACATCACGCTTTGCACTGGCCTTGGCCACCGCAGCAATACTTTGTACCACGACGGCCAACGCTGTTGACCGTCCCGTCAACGACGAAACAATTGTGACATCCACCAAAACCAATCGCCCCCTTTACAAAGTAGGTAATACGGTTTCCGTATTAACCGCAGACGATCTGGAAAAACGTCAGGCACGTTCCGCCATTGATATTTTGCGTGAATTGCCCGGCGTAACGGTCGGACGTAACGGCGCATTCGGGGCGGTTTCTACCGTACGTTTACGCGGGGCCAACAGCCGCGATACCATGGTGATTATTGACGGTGTTGTCGTCTCGGACCCCAGTTCCACGCAAACAGCTTATGATTTCGGGCATTTACGCACGTCCGATATTAAAAGCATCGAGGTCTTGCGTGGTTCACAAAGCACGCTTTATGGTTCCGAAGCCATCGGCGGGGTCATTAATATCACGACGAAGTCCGGCACAGAAGAGCTGAGCAATACGGCATCTGTGGAATATGGCAGCTACCAAAGCCTGCAAGCCACATATGGACTGCGCGGCGCATTAGCCCAAAAAGTCAATTTTGCCGTTAACGCAGAATATTATGACACTGATGGTTTTTCATCACGGGACACCAACACCGAAGATGACGGTTATGAAAACATCACCCTTTCCGGAAAAGTAGATCTGCAGGCCACAGACCATTTGGCCTTCGGGTTTAATCTTCGTCATATTGACACCGATGCAGAATATGACAACTGCAGCTGGCCCTCTACAAATGACTGCGACAGCAAATATAAACAAACCACGGGCCGTGCCGATGCGGACCTGACTTTATTTGATGGTAGCTTCTCGCAAAATATTGGCCTGGCCTTTTCCGATACGGACCGTGACTATTATGCCAATGGTGCTTTTGATTTTGCCTCACAAGGCTCACGGGTCACCCTGGCCTATCAGGGGACAATCCGCTTTAATGAGGCCAATACATTGGTATTCGGGTATGAGCATGAAGAAGAAGAATTTTCAGGCACCTGGAACCCTAGCGAGGATGTGAATACAGACAGCCTGTTCGGTCTTTATGAAATCGACGTGTTAAACAGCCTGTTTTTAACAGCTGGCCTGCGATTAGACGACCATCAGAACTTCGGTTCCTTCGAAACCTTCAAATTCTCTGCTGCCTATCAGGTTCCGAATACGATGACCCGCCTGAAAGCCAGCTATGACGAAGGCTTCCGCGCACCATCACTTTATGAATTGTTCTCTTTCTATGGCGACCCGATGTTGCAACCGGAAGAAAGCAAAAGTTATGACCTGGGCGTTGAACAAGACCTGTTGGGGGGCGACCTGTCTTTAGGGCTGACATATTTCTATTTGAAAACCACAAACTTGATTGATTTTGACTTCTTGCTTGGCGGTTACATACAAATTCCGGGTAAGACCACATCCGAAGGGGTGGAAAGCAGTGTGACCTATAATGGCATCGAAAATCTGACTTTATCCGCCAATTACACCTATAATAAAACCAACGATGTGAATGGTGACCCATTAGTGAGACGGCCAAAGCATGAAGCCAACCTGAACGCCAATCTTGTCTTTCTGGATGGCCAGGCAAATGTGAACGCCAACATTCACTTTGCAGATGGGGCTGTCGATAACTTTAATGTTGATCTGGACAGCTATGTACTGGTTGATATAGCCGCATCCTTGGCGGTCACAGAAAATGTCGAAATTTATGGCCGCGTTGAAAACCTGCTGGATGAAAACTATCAGGTCGTCAATGGCTTTAATACCCCGGGGCTATCTGCTTATGCGGGGGCGCGCTTAACGTTCTAATACCTCTCTCTCATTACGGTATACACGTGACGACATTAAAAAGGCAGGGGATATTCCCTGCCTTTTCTTTTTTGCTTCAATAATAATGCCCATCCCCGGACGACCGCACGGCTAATCTGTTTCCCTGTTCAACCTAATGACAGGCAATATCAATCCCGCGTTTTTCCAAATATCGCTGATGATAGTCTTCAGCTCGCCAGAACGTTTGTGCCGGGCTGATTTCTGTCACGATCGCAGACAAAAAACGTCCTGATGTGTTTGCCGCGGCTTTGGCCCGTTCCGCGGCCTGTTGCTGTGTCACAGAATGATAGAAAATCACCGAACGATATTGTGTGCCCACATCCGGGCCCTGGCGATTTAATGTTGTCGGGTCATGGATCGACCAAAAAACCTCTAATAATTCATCATAACTGACAATTTGCGGATCAAAATCTATTTCCACCACTTCGGCATGGCCGGTCTGGCCCGTACACACCTGTTGATAGGTAACATGGTCCACATGCCCGCCTTCGTACCCAACCGCCACATCAATAACGCCCTTGATCCGGCGAAATTGTAATTCCACGCCCCAAAAACACCCGGCACCAAAAGTTGCTTTTTCAATTGTGGCCATCTGTTGTCCTTCATCATGTTGTCATCAGCAGGGAACAGTTACGCTAAGCTTTTCTCACGTCTATGGGGCCGGGTTAGGGTTTTCCATATGAATAGCTTTCACCCCGTCTTCCATTTCCTGCGTCCATTCCAGCTCAATAGCGGCAATATTCTCCGCCAGTTGATCCAATGTCGTCGCACCAATAATCGTGGACGTTGTAAAGTCACGGCTATCACAGAATTTTAACGCCATCGCCGTCAAACTCACGCCCAGACGTTCTGCCAGTTGGGCGTATTTTTCCACAGCCGGCACAACACCCGGGCGGCGATAACGGGAATTAAAATTCGGGAATGTGGCAAAACGGCTGTTATCCGGTAGCGCACCATGACGATACTTCCCGGTCAAATATCCCATTGCCAAAGGTGAATAAGCCAGCAGCCCTGCATTTTCCCGTAATGAGACTTCTGATAGCCCCTGTTCGTAAGTCCTGTTTAACAGGTGGAAAGAATTCTGGACGGATTGCACCCGTGGCAATCCTAATTCACGTGACTTCTGCAGGCAGGTCATCAACCCCCAGGGCGTTTCATTGGAGAGGCCGATATGACGAATTTTTCCGTCTTTCACCAAATCGGCCAATACAGATAATGTTTCTTGCAACGATGTTTCATCTTCAGCAATCTGATGAACATATTCCGGGCCGGTCCCGAAGATCGGCAACAAACGATCTGGCCAATGCAATTGATATAAATCCACATAATCGGTTTGCAGCCGTTTCAGGCTTCTTTCCAACGCAAAGGTAATATGCGCCCGGTTCAGGCATGGCCCCTCATCCCCCGGGCGATATCCCGCCCGGTCTGAACGGCCCATAACCTTTGTTGCCAGTACGATTTTATCGCGGCTCCCTCGTGCTGTCAGCCAGTTACCGATATAATCTTCTGTGCGGCCCTGTGTTTCTGGCCGCGGAGGCACCGGGTAGAGTTCCGCAGCATCAAAGAAATTCACCCCGGCCGCGACAGCCGCATCCATCTGTGCAAATGCCTCATCCTGGCTGTTCTGTTCACCCCAGGTCATCGTGCCTAAACAAATTTGCGACACCTTCAGACCACTGGTGCCTAACGGACGATATTCCATAATTACTAACCCCTCACCGCATGTATTTTCAGTGCTGTTCTTCACACTGTTATGGCGTATCCTAACCATCCCGCACAAAAAAGGAAAGAAAACCGCTGATATCATGATAAAAGCTGTTGTTATCACTTCTCTATCATGTCTAAGGACACCGTAATTTCCCATGCCTCTTGACCGTACTGGCCATTATGACACACCGGATATTCTGTCCCTGCAGCGGGATCTGGACTGGATTCAACAAAGCCCTTTTTTATATCAGTCTGCGACAGTTAACCCCGCCCCCGCAACGCGGCTTTCCCGCCTCGGCGCAGTTTGCGCCAACAATCCCGCCCCGTTGCAGAATTTATTATCCGATGCCCTGAAACGTCCCCGTTTGGGATATTACTACGAACAATTGCTGGGCTTTCTGCTGACATCCGCCCCGGAAATTGACAGCGTGTTGCAAAATATACCTGTGCAAGGGGAGGCGCGGACCTTGGGCGAGTTTGATATTTTATTACGGTCTGCAACATCCTTACAATGTCAGCATTGGGAAGTCGCCATTAAATATTATTTAGGCATACCTCCATGCGATCATGAATATCACTGGGTGGGTCCCGGATTGCGCGACCGTCTGGATATTAAACTGGACCGCTTACGCCATCACCAAATGCGTCTTGCCCAAACCGAAGAAGGAAAACGCGTTCTGATTGATTGCGGTTTCTGGCCTATATCCTCTGCCGTACTGGTGAAAGGCTATCTTTTCCATCCGCTGCCCCAATGGTATGACAACAAAACAATCACAGCTGGCACTATTAATCCTGCTCATTTGAAAGGCTGGTGGGCGACCATAACGCAATGGCAGGATCATTTTTTGCATTCTACGTCTGCGCAAGATGGCATACGGTGGGTCGTCCTGCATAAACCTTGTTGGTTAGCCCCTGCACATCAATCTGAAGCGTATTGCCTGTCCGCAGAACGGCTGTATAAGGAAATTGCCGCTGCGGCGGAAAAACAACCCGTCATGGTTGCCGCCTTACAGCCTGCAAAGAATGCGCACATGACCGAAATACACCGTGGTTTTATTGTCCCGGACCTATGGCCAACGCAGGCCAAACAGATTGCCAACCCGGCCCCGCTTAACGCATAGTCTATGATGTCATTGGTATAAAGGCTGGTAACAGACCGCTGCGCCGCATAATGACAACCGACAGCACCCCTAGCGTCAAAATCCAGAACAACAGGTATAGCCCCATGGCTTTCCGGGCTTTCTGTTTGTCATACCATTCCAAAGGCTGCACACCTTTGAGCAAGAACGTCACTTTTGCCGCCAAATTAACGCAAACAACGTTCACCGCCAGTAATAATCCCGCCCCTTCAGCCAAAGGATAATTTCCCGCCCCGAGAAAAATACCCAATGTGGTTGCCGGCGGCAACAATGCCACCGCCACCATCACCCCGACAAGAACGCTGGACGTGCCGGACGCCAATGACAAAACCGCCGCCGCCCCGGATACCAGGGCCAGCGCAATCCCATCAAAGCCTACATCCGTACGACTGATAAGTTCTGGACTATCTAGGGGCCCGACCCAAAACGCCCCGATACCAAAGGACAGCAGCAAACTGAGGCCCACCCCTAATAAATTTGTTTTCACCGCCCGCATCATTAACCCCACATCCCCAAGTGCCGTTGCCAATGCCAAGGCAATATTAGGCCCTAATAGCGGGGCAATCACCATCGCCCCGATCACAACTGCAATATTATCTTCGATCAGGCCGATGCTGGCGACAATAGTCGAAAAAATCACTAATAAAAAAAACGTGCGGGTAATGGTTGCCCCTTGCACCACGTCTTCCAGCAATTCATCCCGGCTTAACCCTTCAAAGATACCCTTCGGTTTAACCTGTCGTCCTTCATGATCGCTGACTTCCAGGTCTTTTTTCTTCAGATCCGGCGGTTTGGGGATCACCGCTTCTACAGGGAGCACCACCAACCGCCGCATTTGTGCGGCGGAATAGATTGTCTGCAATTTATCCGTTACGGACTGGACATGCTTGGTGCGGACCAACAAAGACCAGTCCCGGTTATCATCACCCACGGGCCAATAATCTATCACCCGTTGCATACGGGCAAATCGCAGCGCATTTCGGGAAGCGGTCCGTGATAAATGAATCTGGATAACACGGTGAGTCATTTTAAATATCAGCCCATTATTACGTTCTGCAATATCGTAATCCTATGGTTCATGGTATAGAATATCAACCAGGATCAATGGACTTCTGACCAACTTGGTATAGACATGACATCTCATAAAACAAAAACAGACCAGGAATGGCGCGCCGAGCTTTCCCCGGAAGAATACAGAATTACACGCGAAGCGGGCACAGAGCGTGCCTTCACCGGCCGCTATTGGGACCATAAAGACGTTGGGCAATATTGCTGTGTCTGTTGCGGGACACCGTTATTTTCATCAGACACAAAATACGATTCCGGATCGGGTTGGCCCAGCTATTGGTCACCGATTTCGCCGGACGTCCTCACAGTAAATCGTGATACCTCCCACGGCATGATCCGTGAAGAAGTTGTCTGCCGCCAATGCGACGCGCATTTAGGCCATGTTTTTCCCGATGGGCCGGATCCCACCGGTTTGCGTTATTGTATTAACTCTGCCTCATTGTCCTTTAAGGCCGAAACGGACGATTAACGGCAAGCCACAACCATAGCATTGGGATCATTCTATGGCCCATCATGATAAAAAGCGGTCCGTTGTGCCGCTTTCATTGTTATGACTGACAAAGTGACGCTTAGGTCACCTGCCGCTGGCATCACAATAATTGGGGCGGCGGCGCAATACCATTGCGATCATCACACCACAGCCGACCAAACCCAAAGTGGCCGGGGCATCCACCCGTGACCCAATCCCCGCCGTCATATTGGCAACCCCTTCGATGACATCATTACCGCAGCTCATGGTCCAGTGCAGGGCAATCTGCGTTCCCGATCGCAACAAATCCGTCCCGGCAATATCAAACACAAAACTGAGGTAATCGTCTTTTTCCACAGACCATTGGCCCGTGCCCAACGCGGTCGTCACGCCATGCCGTCCCTCTTCCTTTACAGAAACGATATGATTCCGCCGATCCGTTGAATAATTAAATTGCTTTTTGTATGCGTTACCATTGCCCTGGCGGTCGTGCAAATCATAAACAGTGCCCTGACCGCCCTGATTATTTCTCTTATTATCCAGGACAAAGGCATATTCCCAAACCGTTGATGTTTTTTTCGCATCATCACCAGAATACGGGGCCGCACCATAGGGGGACCACTGATGTCCCAACAACAAATCCCCATAGGTAATCCCGTGCTGCCCGGAATATCCCGCAAAGTTCGTATAAACATCAACGCTTAATAACGTACCTGATAAACGCACATCCATTTTCTGTACGTCATATCGGCTTCCCCCCAGAACATCGGCGGATGCCCCCCGGCCGATATATTGATCCCAGATCACGTCACCGGCCCGCGCCGGGGCCAGCCCAATACAAAGCAGGGCACACAAAAGAAAGGAAATACGCAGATAATATCGGTGCATTTTATAACCTTAAAACGTTATGGGGCGCGGTAGGCCCGCCCATAAATCCAGATTTATTCTGCACCAACCCTAGCCAATACCTCTTAAAAAAACTGAAACAGAGATGGTTAATAATATACAAACATCGGCGCGGCCTTTCTCCCGACAATCACGTAAAAAGGCGGCCATAATGGCCGCCTTTACGTGTGCCCTCAGTAGAAGGCGAATGTCTGTATGTCGCGGGTTATGCGACCTTCTTCCGGCGGCGCATCGCTCCCAGACCTGTCAAACCAACAAGCGTTAGGGCTGCTACCGCTGGCTCTGATACTGAACTGCCGAAATGCGCCACACCTTCGATAATATCGTTGGCACATGTCATTTGCCAACGAAACGCAATCTGGCTGGCGGTGGCCAAGGACGTCCCGCTCACATCAAAGACCATTTTCAGATAATCGTCTGATGTATTCGCCTGTACCTGATGGGTTTTATTCGCATTAAGCACCGTACCGCTGCGCACCATAATGATTTGCTTACCACTGCGTGCACTGCCAAAACTAAAGCTGCTGCTACTATCCGGGTTGGTCACCTGCACCAGTCGGGCACTGCTATTATCGGTGAAAGACCCGCGGTCATTGCGCGCCCCATTCAGGTCATAGGCGTATTCCCATGTCGTAGAACTTGACTTGTAGAAATGGTCATATTTATAGGGCGCCGAACCATAAGGCGTCCATGCCGCGCTATCACCGCTGGACTTCACGCTCATGAACAAATCGCCGTAATCATGATAATTCCCGGTGCTACGGTTATTATGATCGACAAAATTTGTATAAATCTTCACCGTCATCAATGACCCTGTGCGGTTCACGGTCATATTGTGAATATTGTAATTACTACCGCCGATAGAATCCCGCGGGTTGGAACCGTCCCAACCGCCAATATAATTATCAGCAATATTCACTGTACCTGCTTGCGCGGATCCGGTCGCCAACCCCATGGCCACAACACCCAGTCCCAATACTTTTTTCCAACAATGCATCGCACTTCGCCTCTGTAAATTTTTTAATTTTCATCAGCATTTAGTCTCAAAATCTGAAGCATGGACCTCTGCTGATCAGCGGCACGAACCGCTATAAATACACAGCCTCTGGTTTAGCAATTCATATGCCAATCTTATTTATTGTTTTTTATCAATGCGTTGCCATATTTTACATTTACGCGCACATCCTAAATGTAAAGAGTCCTGACTCAATGTCCCCATCCATCACCCGCATTGTCCCAAATCGGGACAGCTTTAACCGCCACAACCTCATTAGAAAAATCGTAACCACTTTGTGATAAGGCTATGGGCTGAAGAAAAATAGCCCGGCAAGAGACAGTAACAACTGTGAAAGGGCGCATATTCAAAGCCACAAATTTACGGCCAGACAACGAGATAATAAAGACAAAGGGTCACATCAGCATGATACACTTTATTTCCCCTTCAACCTGGCGTCAGGGAATGGGGTTTTCCTGTCTGGCCAGTCTATTTGCCCTGCTGTTTATGACCCACGTCATTATCTCTCCCGCACAGGCGGCAATTGGTGACGGGGCCGCCAACAGCATCTATGAAGATGCGCTAAAGCGTTATCACAACGGGGATGTTGATGATGCCATTATTTTCTTAAAAAATGCGCTGAAGGAAAATAGTCAGCATTTGCCATCGCGTATTCTTATGGCGGAAATCCTGATTGCCAAAGGTGATGGGGCTGCGGCTGAAATTGAGCTGAATTTCGTGCAAAAACGCGGTGCGGACCTAGACCGTCTGGTCGTTTTATTTGGTCACAGCTACCTGTTACAACAAAAATACGATGAACTATTGGAAAAAGTCCGCCCCGGCACCCGCAGCCGCAGTGTCGAAGCGGAAATTGCCTTATTGCGGGGACAATCCTATCTGGCCAAAAAGAGTATGGCCAATGCCGACAGCAGTTTCCGTGATGCCCTGCTGCAACAGCCCGGCATGGAAAAAGCATTATTGGGTCGCGCACAGGTCGCCGCTGCCCGCAAAGAATTTACACAGGCCATGGCCCATGTAGATGAGGCCCTACAGAGTTTCAGCCCCAGCCCCAGTGCCTGGATTATGAAAGCAAAACTGCTTAAGATCCAAGGATACAGCCAAGAGGCTATTGCCAGCATTAATGAAGCATTACGCCTGAATGATCGTCATGTATTGGCGTTGCTGACACGGGCCGGACTTTATATTGACGAAAAACGTCTGGATGAGGCCGAAGCGGATCTGGATGGAATTCTCGCCCAAATTCCCAATGAACCGCAGGCCAAATACCTCAAAGCCATTATCCATGCCGCGCGTGGGGATGCGGGCCAATCCGCAGAAAAAATAAACGAAATTATTGCGACATTGCGGTCCATTCCGCCAGAGGTGATGAAAACAACACCCACCTATTTCTATCTGGCCGGGCTGGTCAATTACCAATTCGGGCATTTGGATGAAGCCCGTGGATATCTGAATAATTACCTGCGTATTCAAAAAAACGATTTAACCGCGATGCGGCTATTGGGGGCACTGGAATTACAGGCCGGCGACCCAGTGACGGCAAATTTAATCCTGACAAATGCTCACCGGCTGCAACCAGATAATCCCACTATTATGACGTTACTGGGATTTACCTATCTTGATATCGGCAGCATCCATAAAGCCAACCGTTATTTTGAACGGGTCGTCAATTTGCTCCCAGACAACAGTCAGGGGCTGGCCAATCTGGCAAGGGGCAAAATGGCCGCGGGCTCCATTGAAGATGCCATCGCCAATCTGATCCGCGCGGAAAAACATGATTTTGATGACCTTGATATCAAGGTTCTGCTGTCCCAGGCATACCAGCGGGCCGGGGCCCCGGATAAGGCCGTGGCGATTTTACAGAAATTAATCCGGGATGTGCCGGGCGATGCCCGCCTGCATCAATTACTGGCCACGGCACACGGCCTGAACGGTCAACATGGCCTGGCCCGCACCCATTACCAGAAATCATTAGACTATGACAAAGATAACCTGGAGGCCATAACCCACCTTTCCCGCATGGACGTCATTGAGGAAAAGTGGGGTACGGCCCTGGACCGGTTACAAAAGGCGTTAACAGAACACCCCAATCAACCCCGCCTCATGCTGGAAATCGGTGATATTTATCTACTGCAGCAAGATCGCATCAATGCCCGCTTCTGGTATCAGAAAGCCTATAGCCTTGACAGTAACTCTTTTGATGCCCTGACCAAACAAATCGACCTTTATGTTCAGGAAGGTGTATTAGATAAGGCTATTCACCTCGCCAGTGAGTTTTCAACACGCGCCCCGGAGGACGACAGCGTCCATACCCTGATCGGCCAATTGTATCTACAAGATAACAATCCCAGCAAAGCCATAGAAGCTTTCAAACTGGCGGCGAAATATGCCGTCAATCGCGGACAGGCTTTATTGACCCTCGCCGATGCGCGCCTGCTGATTAATGACCGCGCAGGGGCCGCAGCGGATCTACGAAAAGCCATTGCCTGGGATAATAGTCTGACGGACGCCTATGTCATGCTTATAAAAATGGCGATTGCGGGGCGCGAAGAACGCGAAGGCCTCCAGCTTTTAAAAGAACTGAGATCCCTCCTTCCCGATAACCCCGCCAGCGACTTGCTCGCCGGGGAGCTATATATGGCCGTGCAAAATTACCCGAAAGCCGAAGTAGCCTATCATCAGGCCCGCCAAATACAGGATCATCCTTTAGCGGCGCTTGGCCTATATCAGGTTTATCGCCAGACAAACCGTTCTGATATGGCGCGGCAATTATTGGAAAACTGGCATCATAAACACCCCAACGACCTCTTGGTGGCGCTGACGTTGGGCCATGATTATAAAATAACTGGCGAAATTACAAAAGCCGCCCAATTCCACAACCGTCTGGAAACGCTTTTCTCCGATCATCCATTGGTTCTCAATAATGCCGCCAACATCTATTTCGAAAATGGTCAACAGGACCATGCCGTTAAAATTGCCGAAAAGGCTTTAAGCCTTTCACCGGACAATGTCGAAATTATGGATACGCTAGGCTGGATTTTAAGCCGCACCGGTAAACCCGAAGCCGCCCTGCCTTATTTCCGTAAGGCATTGGTCAGGGATTTCCAAAAGCCGGCCATTCACTACCATTTGGCTTTAACGTTATATGCTTTGGACCGAAAACGCGAAGCTATTGCCTCTCTGCGTCAGGCCCTGGGAATGCCCGAAGCGTTTGTTGAAAAAGAAACAGCCGGTGAATTGTTAAGGAAATGGCAGGAAGAATAACCTTCCTGCCATCATTTAAGAGGTTACTGCCCGGCCCGCTGTCGCAATTCAGATGACCGCCTTACCAATAGCCAGAAATCTTATCTCCCCGGGAGGCTCTCATAAAAAATCACATCCCGGCTTGGCGCAATTGGCCTAACATTTTATCTGACACCACGGCCCGTTGTTGACGTGCCAAACGCGATGCCGTGCCGAAAACCGGCGTGCCAATATGAGACATCGTTGCAGAATCTGTCACATTATTTGACAATTTTACCCGTTCTTCGCGGCCACCCGACAAGCGCCCCATACATATCGAAATTGAAAAACCCAATAAAATACTGATACTTAACCAGATCATCATGACAATCAAAGCGGTCTGCATTTTGTGTCTCCTTCGTCCATTTGCCTCATATAGACGCAAAGGACATGCCATTTTTCAATACTACCGGGAAAGGCCATAAAAAAAGAGGGCACAGCCCCCTTTTCAATCACAACACTAGAAACCATCGACATCTTTTATTCAAAAGCTTCTTCCCATGTTCCTTTGGTAGAGGCCTTGGAATATTCTGTTGACCGGTTTTCGAAGAAATTCGTGTGTTCAATACCGTTCAAAATTTCATCCATCCATGGCAAAGGGTTGTTACCGACAAAATAAACAGGTGCCAGGCCCAACTGCGTCAAGCGACGATCCGCAATATAGCGGATATAATTTTTGACTTCCTGAGGTGTCAGCCCTTCTACTTCGCCTAGCTCGAACGCCAGATCAATAAAGGCATCTTCGTGCTCAACAATGGTTTTACAGGCGTTTGTCAGATCTTCTTGCAGTTCGTCCGTCCATATTTCCGGGTTTTCTTTCACGAATGTATGAAACAACTGCACAATAGAATTGGTATGTAACGTTTCATCGCGCACAGACCAGGTGACAATCTGCCCCATGCCCTTCATTTTATTGAAACGCGGAAAATTCATTAAAATCGCGAAAGACGCAAAAAGCTGCAGTCCTTCGGTGAACCCGCCAAAAACAGCCAATGTTTTCGCAATATCTTCCTTTGTCTCCACGCCCCAAACCTGCATGAAGTCATACTTATCTTTCATTTGTTGATATTTCAAAAAGGCTTCATATTCACTTTCAGGAATGCCGATGGTATCCAGCAAATGGGAATACGCCGCCACATGCACCGTTTCCATATTGGAAAAAGCCGCCAGCATCATCTGGACTTCGGTCGGTTTGAACACCCGGGTATAATGACGCATATAGCAGTTATTCACTTCCACATCCGCCTGTGTGAAAAAGCGGAAAATCTGCATCAGCAGATTACGCTCGCTTTCTGACAATTTCAGGTTCCAGTCCTTCACATCGTCTGCCATTGGCACTTCTTCAGGAAGCCAATGTAACCGTTGCTGTGTCAGCCAGGCATCATAAGCCCATGGATACTGAAACGGTTTATAGACAATTCGTTCTTCAAGCAAAGACATGGAAATTCCTCACGCCGGTTAAATCACTTCTATATCAGAAAACTACGCCTTCTGGCTGTTGCAACGCACAGCTATTGGCAAGACAGGCACTCTTCGTAATTAGCCACTTCCTGTACTTTGACCAATTCATCTTCCTGTGCTTTACGTTTTGACGCTGTCGTAGAGGCTTCGGAACTTTCAGCACGCTGAATAGACAGTGACCGGCAGTAATACAGGCTCTTCAGGCCCTTCTTCCATGCCTGGAAATGCACTTGGTGCAGGTCGCGCTTATGCACATCTGCGGGCAGGAAAACATTAATCGACTGCGCTTGGTCCACAAAAGGCGCCCGGTCGGCACCATGTTCGACAACCCAGCGCTGATCTAATTCAAATGCGGTCTTAAACACATCTTTTTCATCATCACTCAGGAATTCCAGATGTTGCACAGAGCCCCCGTTCACGGTGATCGAAGACCATGTTTCCTGATCGTTGCGCCCTTTTTCATCTAACAAACGGGTCAAGGCCTTGTTACGAACATTAAAAGAACCGGACAATGTCTTTTGCGTAAAGCTATTGGCCGCAATGGGTTCCACCCCGGGGCTGGCCCCGCCACAAATGATGGAGATAGAAGCCGTAGGCGCAATTGCCGTTTTATTGGAAAAGCGTTCTTTAATCCCGTAATCCGCAGCATCCGGACAGGCCCCACGCTCTTCCGCCAATTCACGCGAAGCACTATTGACACCCTTGTGAATATGTTCAAAGACCTTCTTATTCCAAACCTTTGCCATCACGGATTCAAACGGGATCATGCGATCCTGTAAGAAAGAATGGAATCCCATCACCCCAAGGCCTACACTGCGCTCACGCATGGCGGAATATTTCGCCCGCGCCATGGTATCCGGGGCCCGGTCAATAAAGTCCTGTAATACATTATCCAGAAAACGCATCACATCCTTGATAAACTGGTCATTATCTTTCCAGCTGTCATATTCTTCCATATTCAGGGACGACAGGCAGCATACGGCCGTGCGGTTATTCCCCAAATGGTCAATACCCGTGGGCAATGTAATTTCACTACACAGGTTAGACGTCTTAACGCTCAGGCCTGCAAGCTTATGATGTTCCGGCAAGGCCCGGTTCACATGGTCACCATAAACGATATAAGGCTCACCTGTTTCCACCCGCGCGGTCAGAATACGTATCCATAAACTACGCGCCGAAACCCGTTTGATAACGGATTTATCATGGGGGCTGAGCAACGCCCATTCCTCGTCATTTTCCACCGCACGCATAAAGGCGTCAGAAACAAACAAGCCATGATGCAAATTCAACGCCTTACGGTTTGGGTCACCCCCGGTTGGACGACGAATTTCAATAAATTCTTCAACTTCGGGATGGTCAATGGGCAGGTAAACCGCCGCTGACCCGCGCCGCAGGGAACCTTGAGAAATTGCCAGGGTCTGGCTATCCATCACCCGAATGAACGGAACAATCCCTGATGTTTTACCATTGGATCCGACTTTTTCACCAATAGAGCGCAAATTCCCCCAATAACTGCCGATACCGCCGCCCTTGGACGCCAGCCAGACATTTTCATTCCATAGCTCTACAATCCCGTTCAGACTGTCATCCGCTTCATTCAGGAAACAGGAAATCGGCAAGCCACGTTTTGTCCCGCCATTGCTGAGCACTGGTGTCGCCGGCATAAACCATAATTGACTGATATAATCGTAAACACGCTGGGCATGTTCATCATCATCGCCGTAAAAACTGGCAACGCGTGCAAATAAGTCCTGATAACTTTCACCGGGTAATAAATAGCGATCCGATAATGTCGCCTTACCAAATTCCGTCAGGAGGTCATCGCGTTCCGGCTTTGTAATAACCTTTGCGCGACTTTTTAGCTGTACTGTCCGAACCGCTTCTTTTAACCCCGTCACCATTCTGCTCCGTTGCATATATTGTTTCAGCCCACATTGTTAAAAGGCCCCGCCACTCCCATAGCTTGTCCTCAAACGCCGAAACGACCCCTACCTAATTTTGTTCTCTTGCCTGACAGTATGAACGAAGAAATATTCGCAATTAACATTCTCTGATTTGCGACTCAATCACCGCAACCTAAGGAAAAAAGCCACTTCTACGCTATCTACCCCTAGTCCACACCCTAAGCACAAGATATGGTATTTGCGCCCTATGTTAATGTCAACAAGTTGTAGTCTATTCTTTTACATTGACATTGAAATTACAGGGAAATTACAGATTTTTTTCATTTTAAAGACGGCTTTTTGTTCGCCGTGTCGGGGCTATGGAAAAGGGATCTTCGGGCCAATGATGCTTTGGATACCGCCCTCTCATTTCCGCTCTGACGCCGGGATAACTGTTATGCCAGAAGCCTTTAAGGTCCTGAGTGATCTGCAAAGGTCGTCCTGCTGGTGAGAGCAAATGAATCACTAACGCTATTTTTCCGCCCACCACTGTCGGCGTTGTCTCTGCACCAAACATTTCCTGCAGCCTCACTTTTAGAACGGGTGGCGATTGCCCATAATCAATCGGCAGGCGTGATCCGCTGGGGACGGTAATATGTTCTGGTGCCAGAACGTCCAGCATTTGTTGTTGTTCCCACGTCAGTTGTTGACGCAATATATCTGTCAGTGACAACTTCTGTAATTGTTCCAGACGTGTCAAACCAGTGACATACGGCTCTAACCACTCTTCCAGCCCGTCATACAAGGTCGCTTCCCGTAGGTCCGGCCAATCATCGCTGTCATCACCATGCTGATATAAAAATTCTATACGTTGCTGAAAGGCCTTGGCCCTCTTGTCCCATGACAAACAGGCCAACCCCTCTGCCCGCACACCCTGCAGCAGTGCTTCTTGCGCGGCTTCGGCAGATGGCGTTGTGGCTTCTTCCCGCAGTCTGATCTGCCCTAACCGCTGCACATTCTGCGCTCTGACTGCTTTGCGGTCTTTGTCCCAGACGACCTCTTCCGTGTCCTCAATCAGGGTATCAAAATACGTTTCCAACGCCACACGGTCCAACGGTGCCGCCAGAAAGACACGACTATTGGCAGATGTTGCCAACGCACCCGGTCGCCCCCCTGCACTGCCTAAACGCGCTACTGCCAGATATTCACATGCGCTCAACGGGTCATCAGTTGGAAGTGCCGCACCTTGTCCGCCACTGGTTAAATAAACGCCATCCCGGCCAGACCGGCGTCGCGCCAACCGATCTGGATAAGCCCAGCCCACCAAAACACCTGGCAAAATTGATGGTGATATCTCCTCACCGTCCCCTTTGCGTCCCCCTTTATGTTCCGGATTTGCCTTATCAGTGGCCGGATATGCCGGTTCAGCACCCACCTCATGGCCCCGTGCTGAACTCTTGTCATGGCCCAATGTCACATCACCTTCCCGCAACATTGGCAACAGCATACGGTGCCAGCGCTTCGCTTGTTGCATCACCTGCTGCAGGGCCGGACGGTCAATATAGCGGGGTAACTTTTCCACCGTTCCGCCTCGCCATGACTGACAGACGATTTGAAAGCGTTCTGTGACATCTCTGCCCGCCGCGTCACCGCTTTCCCGCCGAACAATATCCCGTTCAGACAGCAATGCCGCCATGGCACAGCCTTCCAGCGCATATCCTGCCTGCCCGGCCTCCAAGATCATATGCGACAATCGCGGATGGACGCCGAAACGTGCCATCTGACGGCCATGTGTCGTTAAGTCCCCCACCTCTGATAAGGCCCCTAATTCGATCAATAGGTATCGCGCCTGCTCTACTTTACTCTTCTCCGGTGGGGTCAACCAACGTAACTGATCCACCTCTCTGACCCCCCAACACGCCATTTCTAGAACGATTGGCGCCAGATCCCCTTGCAGGATTTCCGGATTTGTCTGTGCCGACAGACCGTTATGCGAGGCCTCACTCCACAGGCGATAGCATGCCCCCGGTGCCAAACGTCCCGCCCGTCCTGCCCGCTGTTCCGCGGCCGCCTTTGTCACCTTCACCGTCTCCAGTCCCGACATACCCGTGCGGGGATCGAAAAATGATTGGCGCATCTGTCCCCCATCAACAACAACCGTGATTCCGTCGATCGTCAGACTTGTTTCAGCAATGGCTGTTGCCAACACGACCTTCCTTTTACCCGCTGGGGGCGGGGCAATCGCCTTATCCTGGGCCTCTAGCGATAATTGACCATATAACGGACAAACAAGGATATCCGCCACATGACGGCCTTGAACATCCTGAAAAGCACCTTCACCTTGAAGGGTCATCTCCTTCAGGGCGCGTTCCATCCGACGGATTTCCTGCTGTCCCGGCAAAAACACGAGGATATTGCCCTGGTGCATCACCAGGGCTTCTTTAATCACACTTAGCATATGCTGTTCGCGCTGGCGTTGCCCGCTATCCGGCCCGGAAGATCGCACGGAAGGTAGGGGGCGCCAGTATTGTGTAACCGGAAAACGACGGCCTTCACTGGTCACCACAGGCGCATCCCCTAAAAAGGCGGAGATTTCCCCCCCGTCCAAGGTGGCCGACATGATAATGAGACGTAAATCTTCCCGCAGGGCCGCCTGACTATCCAGACAAAGGGTCAAGGCTAAATCCGCCTCCAGTGAACGTTCATGAAATTCATCAAAAATCACCGCCGCAATGCCGGGCAGCTCAGGATCCTGCTGCAACATTCGTATCAGGATGGCTTCGGTAATGACTTCAATGCGTGTTGTCGGCCCCACTTTATGATCTAGGCGCACTCTGTAGCCAACCGTCTGACCGACCTTTTCGCCCAACCCGCGCGCCATATAAGAAGCCGCCGCCCGCGCCGCCAGACGTCGTGGTTCCAACATCAATATCTTGCCCGCCGCCCATGGCTCTTTATATAACGCCAAAGGGACGCGGGTTGTCTTACCAGCCCCGGGCGGGGCCTGAAGGACGACGTTCATATGATGCGTACATGCCACCTTCAGGTCGGCCAGAACAGCCTCTATCGGCAAAGAAGATTCCATGATATCAGCCTATCAGCAAGTCCAATAAAAGCAAAACCGCCGCTTCCCTTATAAAAAAACAACATATCAGCGCACCATATCTTACGAATCATAGGTAAGTAATGGTGACGTTTCTATGACTTTTGCCGAAACTGCATAAAAATCAATTCCTTAAAAAGAATCTACTGCATTGATAGACCGGAAATATGCGTCTCTCACCCCCCTTTATGGACCTACAACACGCCAGAACGCGGCTATTCTTAATATTGGAGTCTCATGGGAAAAGTGAGGAATTCAGCCCTTTTGTATCATTTTACCGTGGTTTTGCACAAACATCCCCTTGCCTTCAGCGTATGTTATATACTAGGTATGTTGCCATATTAAGGGTTTGACTACGGATCGTCGCACATCACAATATGCGTCCGTAGACACCATAAAAGCTGGAAGCCATCGTCGCACTTACAAGAGGGGTATAGTGCAACGGTACTTTTTGCCCGTTGTAAGGTCGATGGCAAACAGAAAACATCACGGCAACTTTGGGATCAATCTCCCGGAGTCATTCCATGTTTATGGGACTGCCGTATTAATCTGGAGACGGTTAGAGTATGAATCAGCACGTGCCTTTAAACCATAAGGGTCTTCCTTCCGAACAGGGGGCATATAACCCGGATAACGAGCATGATTCCTGCGGCATTGGTATGGCCGTAAATATCAAAGGAAAAAAGAGCCACAGCATCATTGAACGTGGCCTGAAAATTCTTGAAAATCTGGAACATCGCGGCGCGGTGGGCGCAGACCCCAAAGCCGGCGATGGCGCGGGTATTCTAATTCAGATGCCTGACGATTTTATGCGCCAGAAAGCCGCAGAATGCAGCATTACCCTTCCAGACGCCGGTCATTATGGCGTTGGCATGCTGTTCCTGCCACGGGACGCTGACCTGCGCGTCAAAATCGAAGCGAAGCTCGTTGAATTGACAGTCGAAGAAGGCCAGGATTTCCTTGGCTGGCGCGATGTGCCTACAGATAATAGCGATCTGGGTCATAGTGTTCTGCCCACAGAACCTATCATACGTCAGGCTTTTGTCGGTCGTGGTGAAACAACCCCGGCCGAAGCATTTGAATTAAAACTGCTGGTGATCCGTAAGCAATTATCCGCTTTTGCTACCAGCTTAGGCGAAGAAAGCAGAGATTATTATTTCAGCTCTTTTTCAAGCAAGACCGTTCTGTATAAAGGCATGTTGCTGGCCGACCAGGTCGGGACATATTACGCTGACCTGAAGGACGAAAGCATGGTTTCGGCCATCGCCCTGGTTCACCAGCGTTTCTCCACTAATACGTTCCCCACATGGAGTCTGGCACAACCTTTCCGTATGGTGTGTCATAATGGTGAGATCAATACTGTACGCGGCAACGTCAACTGGATGAATGCCCGTCGTCAGGCGCTTGAATCAAAAATCATCGGCGATGATCTGGAAAAACTCTGGCCGCTGATCCCTGAAGGCACATCGGATACGGCCTCTTTTGATAATGCCCTGGAATTGCTGGTGGCGGGTGGATATTCCATTGTCCATGCCATGATGATGTTAATTCCGGAAGCCTGGGCCGGTAATCCATTGATGGATGAAGACCGTAAGGCGTTTTATGAATATCATGCTGCCCTGATGGAACCTTGGGACGGTCCGGCCGCCGTTGCTTTTACTGATGGTAAAATCGTCGGGGCCACTTTGGACCGGAATGGCCTGCGTCCGGCACGCTATCTTGTCACCGATGACGATATGGTGATTTTGGCCTCTGAAATGGGCGTGCTGCCCGTTGAGGAAGAGCGCATCGTCCAGAAATGGCGACTGCAGCCCGGTCGTATGCTGGTCATTGATACTGAAGAAGGCCGCATTATTTCTGATGAAGAAGTCAAAGCGCAGCTTGCGTCTTTACATGATTATAAAGCCATTTTGGCCCGCACCCAGATCAAACTAGAAGATCTGCCAGCGGAACCCGCACCAGCGGATACCAGTGGCGTCAGCCTATTGGATCGACAACAGGCATTTGGCTATACGCAGGAAGACTTGAAATTCCTGATTGCGCCGATGGCCGCCACGGGTCAGGAAGGCATCGGGTCCATGGGAACGGATACCCCAATTCCCGCACTGTCCGCAAAATCAAAACTGCTTTATAATTATTTCCAGCAAAACTTTGCACAGGTGACAAATCCACCTATCGACCCTATCCGTGAAGAAGCCGTAATGTCGTTGGTGTCCTTTATCGGGCCACGGCCAAATCTGCTGGATCTTGATGGCGTGGGAACAATCAAACGTCTCGAAGTCCGGCAGCCAATTCTGACCAACGAAGATCTGGAAAAAATCCGTGCCATCGGCGATATCCCGGATAATAACTTCCGCACGGTCACGCTGGACATCACCTATGACGCGGCCGCAGGCGCAGAAGGCATGCAGGACGCCATTGAAAAAGTCTGTCTGCTGGCAGAAGTTTCGGTCTCCGAAGGCGATAACATTATTATTCTCTCAGACCGTAAAATCAGTGATGAGCGCATTGCTATCCCGGCCCTGCTGGCGACCTCTGCAGTTCACCATCACCTGATCCGTAATGGTTTACGGACATCGGTCGGCCTGGTCGTTGAAACAGGCGAAGCCCGTGAAGTTCATCATTTATGCGTCTTGGCTGGTTACGGTGCAGAGGCCATTAATCCTTATCTGGCTTTCGACACGATCCGTGAATTATTACCGACATTCCCTGATGAAATTGATTATGACACAGCCGTCCAGCGCTTTATAAAGGCCGCAGACAAAGGCATGTTAAAAGTCATGTCAAAAATGGGAATCTCCACCTATCAATCCTATTGCGGCGCGCAGATTTTTGACGCTGTTGGTCTGTCTTCTGAATTTGTGGCGCAATATTTCACGGGGACCCGCGGCCTGATCGAAGGGGTGGGTATTAAAGAAGTCTCCCGCGAAACAGCCATGCGGCACAAAGACGCATTTGGTGACGCGCCGATCTATCGCCATGCCCTTGATGTCGGCGGTGAATACGCCGTACGCATGCGGGGTGAAGATCACATGTGGACGTCAGAATCTGTCGCTGATCTGCAGCATGCCGTCCGCGGTAACAACGCCGAAAAATACGAAGATTTTGCAAAACGCATTAACGATCAGAACGAACGTCTGTTAACGCCCAGAGGCCTGTTTAAAATCAAAACTGCCGCAAAGCCTATCGCCCTCGATGAGGTGGAACCTGCGGCCGAAATCGTTAAACGGTTTGCGACCGGGGCCATGTCCTTTGGGTCAATCAGCCGTGAAGCGCATACCAATCTGGCCATTGCCATGAACCGTATTGGCGGTAAATCCAATACCGGTGAAGGCGGGGAAGAACCTGATCGCTTTACACCTGATGCCAACGGTGATAGCCGTCGCAGTGCTATTAAACAGGTGGCGTCCGGTCGTTTCGGTGTAACCACTGAATATCTGGTCAATGCCGATGACATTCAGATTAAAATGGCCCAAGGGGCGAAGCCCGGCGAAGGCGGACAGCTTCCTGGCCATAAGGTCGATCCGGTCATTGCCAAAGTGCGTCACTCCACGCCAGGTGTCGGGCTGATTTCGCCCCCACCTCACCACGATATTTATTCTATCGAAGATCTGGCACAGCTGATTTACGATCTGAAAAACGTCAATCCTACATCACGTGTCAGTGTTAAGCTGGTGTCTGAAATTGGTGTTGGTACTGTTGCTGCGGGTGTCTCCAAGGCCAAGGCAGACCATGTCACGATTTCCGGCTTTGATGGCGGCACCGGGGCTAGCCCGCTGACCTCAATCAAGCATGCAGGCTCCCCGTGGGAGCTGGGCCTTGCAGAAACACAACAGACATTGGTACTGAACCGCCTGCGTGACCGTATTGCCGTGCAAGTTGACGGCGGCCTTAAAACAGGGCGCGACGTCATTATCGGGGCACTGTTAGGGGCCGACGAATTTGGTTTTGCCACCGCCCCGCTGATTGCCAGCGGCTGTATTATGATGCGCAAATGTCATCTGAATACCTGCCCTGTGGGTGTAGCGACACAAGACCCCGAATTACGTAAAAAATTCACCGGCAAACCGGAACATGTGGTCAATTACTTCTTCTTTGTCGCGGAAGAAGTCCGCAAAATCTTAGCGGAAATGGGCTTTACCCGTCTTGAACAGCTTATCGGTCGGTCCGATTTGCTGGAAAAAGAAGCTGCCATTCAACATTGGAAGGCCAATGGGCTGGACTTTACTAAACTGTTCCATAAGCCTGAGCCCGCCGAAGGAGACGCCATCTTTAATACAACTGAGCAGGAACATAACCTGTCTGTATTGGACTATAAGCTGATCGAAGAGGCCAAACCGGCACTGGAAAATGGTACCCCCGTCCAGATTACAACCGCCATAGGCAATACCGACCGCACAGCAGGAACGATGTTATCCGGCGAAGTTGCCAAGCGTTACGGTCATAAAGGCCTTCCCGATGACACCATCAGCGTAAAGCTGAAAGGTACAGCAGGGCAAAGCTTCGGCGCCTTTTTAGCACGCGGTGTTTCCTTTGAATTGGAAGGGGAAGGTAACGATTATGTCGGGAAGGGTCTAAGCGGCGGACGTATCGCCATCTACCCCCCGGCGGAAAGTAAAATCGTGCCTGAAGAAAGCATCATTGTCGGCAATACTGTCATGTATGGGGCCATCGAAGGCGAAGGATATTTCCGCGGTGTTGGCGGGGAACGCTTTGCTGTCCGTAACTCAGGGGCAATTGCCGTTGTCGAAGGCGTTGGCGATCATGGTTGTGAATATATGACCGGTGGCTGCGTTGTCGTCATCGGGCCTACCGGGCGTAACTTTGCCGCCGGGATGAGTGGCGGTGTAGCCTACGTTCTGGACATGGATGGAAGCTTTGAAAAACGTTGCAACCTTTCGATGGTTGATTTGGAACCGATCCCGGCTGAAGACGCCGCGGCGGGTCACAACCACGAAGATGGTGAGCTTGAAAATCATGGCGTTGTCGATCTCATGCGGGATATGACCAGCAACGATGCCAACCGCATCAAAACTCTGCTGGAAAATCACGCGCGTTATACCAACAGTGCCCGCGCACAGGAAATTCTGGCTAATTTTGCGACATATCTGCCAAGATTTGTCAAAGTCATGCCGGTTGATTACCGCCGCGCTCTGGAACAAATGCAAAAAGCGCAGTCAGGCAATACTTCACTGCGCCACGGAGGATAAGACCAATGGGTAAACCTACCGGCTTTATGGAAATCCCGAAACAGGACCGCACCTATTCCCCGGCTTCTGACCGTGTACGGCATTACAATGAATTCGTCCTGCCCATGCCGGAAGACGAAGTGGTGCGCCAAGGCGGACGCTGCATGGATTGTGGTGTGCCTTATTGTCATACGGGCTGTCCTGTGAATAACATGATCCCCGACTGGAACGATCTTGTTTGGTCAAAGAACTGGCGGGGCGCACTGGAAACATTGCAATCTACAAATAATTTCCCTGAATTTACCGGGCGTATTTGTCCGGCCCCCTGCGAGGCCGCCTGTACTCTGAATATTGATGATAACTCTGTCACCATTAAAACCATCGAATGCGCCATTGTTGACAAAGGCTGGGAAGAAGGCTGGATCACGCCGCAACCGGCCAAAGTGAAAACAGGCAAAAAGGTTGCTGTTATCGGCGGGGGTCCTGCGGGGATGGCCTGTGCACAACAACTTGCCCGTGCGGGTCATGATGTTGCGTTATATGAAAAGAACCGCCGGGCCGGTGGCCTGATGCGTTACGGTATCCCGGATTTCAAAATGTCCAAATCACTGATTGACCGGCGTGTTAAACAGATGGAAGAAGAAGGCGTCACCTTCTGGACGAACATGACCGTAGGCGAAGATATCAGCATGAAAAAGCTGGTAGAGGATTATGATGCCGTTGTCATGGCAGGGGGTTCGGAAAAACCACGTGACCTGCCCGTGCCCGGTCGTGACCTTAAAGGTGTGCATTTCGCCATGGATTTTCTGACGCAACAAAACCGTCGTGTCAGCCATGAACCGCTGCCGAATGTGGAAGAAATTCTTGCCGGTGGTAAAGACGTTGTTGTCATCGGCGGGGGAGACACTGGTTCAGACTGTATCGGGACGTCATTCCGGCAGGGGGCATTGTCCGTCACCCAGCTTGAAATCATGCCACAACCGCCAGAGCGCGAAGACAAGGCTTTGACATGGCCCCATTGGCCTTTGAAATTCCGTACGTCTTCATCACAAGCCGAAGGGGCAGAACGTGATTTCAGCGTCTCTACCGTTGAATTTGTCAGTGATGAAAATGGCCATGTCAAAGCCATGAAGTGTATCAAGGTGGACGAGAAGTTTCAGCCCATTCCGGGTACGGAATTTGAACTAAAGGCAGATTTGGTACTATTGGCTATGGGCTTTGTCCATCCTATACACGAAGGCATGATCAATGAACTTGGCGTCACACTGGATGGGCGCGGAAATGTCAGTGCCAATACCAACGACTATAAAACATCTTCCGCAAAGGTATTTGCCGCAGGCGATATGCGCCGGGGCCAGTCACTGGTGGTCTGGGCTATTCGCGAAGGTCGCCAATGCGCCCGTGCTGTTGATGAATATTTAATGGGGTCATCTGACTTGCCCCGTTAAGATCAATGTTATCTTATGTTAAAAGGGCTCTGTCGTATGACAGAGCCCTTTTCTTATATGATCCATTATGCTTTATGGAAATTGACCCGTATCAATGAGCCTTACCCCACGCCTTCCTATAACTACCTCATGAACTGGACGTTATTGTGCAGGCTTTAACGATTTGTCACATTTCTTACCTATAAAGAAGACTTAAAACATCAGGAGCAAAAGAATGACCCATATTCATCACACATTGATCGAAGAATTCCCCGAAGCCGTGGACAAGTTACATGAATTAAAAGTCAGCAATAACCATTTCATAAAGCTGTCCAATGATTACAATGCCGTCAATGAAGAAATCAATAAACTGGAAGCAGGTCTGGAAGCATCATCAGATGAATATGCGGAAACGTTAAAGAAAAAACGCCTGACACTGAAAGATGAAATCGCGCACTTATTGCGTAGCTAACAGCCCGCCGCGACAAAAAAGGTTGCAGGTCCGTAGAAAGTACGGTATTCGCGGGCCTGCATATCAACAATTATTACTGTCGCATGGAAATTTATAAAATCTTCAATTTTGATGCTGCGCATCATCTTGCCTGCAATGTCCCGGATGGCCATCCCTATTCCCGTCTGCATGGACATTCTTTTCAGGCGGAAGTATTCCTGCGGGGCGAGCCGGATATCGACACCGGATGGATCGTTGACTTTGCACAGATTGATACCGCCCTCCAACAGTTGCGTAATGAACTGGACCATAACTATCTCAATGAAATTCCCGGTCTTGAGCTGCCCACGGTAGAAAATATCGCCTGCTGGATCTGGAATCGTCTATCCCCTGACTTCCCGCAGCTATGCCGCATCATCATCCGGCGCGGCTCTTTCGGGGAAGGATGCATTTACGAAGGCCCGGCAAAAGAACCGGCGGCGCGCCATCATGGCTGACAGCACCCCCGATTTGAAGTCCCGCATCGATGAAGTGGAAGTCACCCTCAGCCATCAGGACCAAACCCTACAGGACCTGAGCGAGGTACTACACCGCCAGTGGACCCAGATTGAAAAATTAGAAGCAGAGCTGGCCCGTCTTCATGCCAAACTAGATCTTTTGGAAGATACCCAAAGCGAAGATAATGAGAGCAAGGGCCTCTCTTATGAAAAGCCGCCGCATTATTAACGGCCTGCAATAAGGCTAGAAATAAAAAAGTCCATTGGTGATAAAAAAAGCCGCCTGTAAAGGCGGCTTTTTTCCATACTGGCAATGATTACTTTTTAATTTTCCGTAATCCGGCCAATCCCAAAAGAGCAGGCCCAAAGAACCAGGCCGCTACAGGAACCGGCACTTGCGGTACAGGTACAGACGCTGACGTTTCGCCGCGCAGTGTCAAAGAACCAAGCCGTGTGAAACCGGAAGTCGCGTTCTGCACTAATGACGCGGCCCCGTCATCAAAGAAGCCTGTCGCCAAATCTGCAGCTGAGAACGTATAACTCCAGGCATCTGGCCCAGGCGTATTCCAACACGCTGTATTCGCCACACACTGGGCCACTTGAATTGTATCAAGGAACAAGGTCAACGCCCCGCTGGTAACATTTTGGGAATTACCCCATGTACCTGAAACAGTTAGGGATGTAACAGACTCCCCAACAGGCACACTATATGTAAAGTCACCAATATACCCATTGCCGCCATTCACCTCTGGCAAGGTATCAAAAATCGGTGCCGCATAAGAGGCCCCCGTGCCAGCAAAGGCAACAACTGTCGCAACTGCCAGCGTTTTTTTAATCGATAACGCCATTCTTTTCCTCCAAGGATTAATTATTCAAAACAGATTCTAAAGCACGCATCAGTAATAACTAGCAAGAAACAGGCCAGAATAGAAAAGCGTTCAGAATCAAATAGCTGCATGAATTTTATTTTTCCAAGCATCTGAATCTGTAAAGAAAACCGACAGTCTGAGGTCCGTATAAAGCCTTGGTGCAGAAGCCTACATCATCCTTATGATCTTTTGGCAGGTAACAGCTGCCAAGTACCTACCGCTGCCGTCTGCTATATCCCCCCTGACAACACACACTGACAGCACACTGGCAACACGCTGGCAACACGCTGGCCTCTAAACAACTCAACTGCTTATAAGAGACATATTATAAGAGGTATATAAATACATATATTTAGTGTGTATTTCCTTGCTCTCGTGCCGTGATGTCTTTACAACGAGAATATGACTGACACCCTTCCCCCTCAATATTTCGGATCGAAACCGCCGAAGCGCCGCTTCTGGCCTAGTTTTCGGGCTGGATTGCGCCGTCGCTGTCCCGCCTGTCATCAGGGTAAAAGCTTTGCCGGTTATTTGAAAATCGCAGATCATTGCGATAGCTGTGCAGAACCGGTCGGAAATATTCGCTGTGATGATGTGCCCCCTTATTTCACCATCACCATCGTTGGCCATATTGTTGTACCGCTGATTGTCTATACTGAATCCCGCTACCATCCCCCTGAATGGTTACATATGGCGATTTGGCCCGCCTTAACGTTGATGCTGACCTTAATCTTGCTTCCCTATATAAAAGGGGGCGTTCTTGGCGCGATGTGGGGCCTGGACATTACAGGGCATGAACATCAGGGTGGCCCCGAATAAAGTATTTACGTAAATATGCTGGATCCCACTTACGATATTTTCCCCTTTACGATATCTGCCCCCCTACAACAATAAATTCAGTCACAGCACAAAAACAGGCACATTTTAATGATCTGAGACCGTGAAGCTCTCCGCAAGTCCCGTTTCAAATGTCAATCCCGCCGGGGTCAATGTTATCGACACGGGAAAGCCTGACCTCACCAACCCTTTGCGTTCTAACGCCGTCCATACTTTTTCATTTTGAAAGCCACTGGCCTCACGTGCGGAAACGACATATTTCCCAATATGTATATGGTCACCGTGAGCATGCGGTAAGAAGGTCAACAATACTTCCCCGGTCACCTCATCATGCGTTGACGTTGACGGGTCCAAGGCTAAAGCCTGAAAAAGGGCCAAGGTGCGATTTTGTAATGTATTCAGTTTTATCTTACCCGCCATTCGTTATGCCTCCTGATTAATTTCATCTTTGTTTTCATAATGTTACTACGGACTTTCGCTGGTGACGGCGAAAAAGTTGACAAAAGGTTAAAAAACAGTATAACTGCGCAGAATTTTTTGCGGCGCAGTATTATGTGTTTTGTGTATCCGGCCGCCAAACAGGGAATAAAACATCCCGCTTTATGCAAGATGGCACAGCCTTTGCGTAATATAAATTTAACATAGCTGTAAAGCTATCGCGGGCCGAAGGCCTGAACAAAGAATAAACCTTTACGTTAGACACAAAGACGAAAGCAGTAATCCTTCATGCACTGCGGTAAACGCAGCTTGAAAAGAAGGGAAATAGCCATGTCAGAAATTCTAAGTAAATACAAGGCATTAGCTCTAATCGGACTGGCAGGTCTATTGGCACTTTCACTCGCTGCCCTTGCCCCGGAACGAAACATAAATAGCAGCTCAATCGCCCCGACCCCATCGCACGATAGCCTGCAAAAAATGACAGATGGCCATATGGCCGAAGTGTATAAAAGCCTGACACAACGGGCCAACTTTGTCCCAGAAAAGGACAATTTTGCCGCCTTTGGGGAAGAGGCGGAACAAGGCCGCGAATTACATTGTCTGGCGCAGGCGATTTATTTTGAAGCCCGGGGTGAACCTGTCGAAGGACAAATGGCTGTGGCTTTTGTCATTTTGAACCGTGTGAAAGATAATCGCTATCCGGACAGCATCTGTGGCGTTGTCTTCCAAAATGAACAAATGCGCAATCGCTGCCAATTTTCTTTCGCTTGTGATGGCCGCTCCGATGACCCGCGCGAAGCGCGGGCCTGGACCACAGCCCGGGGTGCGGCTGTTGCGGCTTTTTACAATCAAAACAGCGACTTCACCCATGCCTCTACACATTATCATGCCGATTATGTGCAACCGCATTGGGCTGACGCCCTGCATCCAACCCTACAGGTCGGGCAGCATATTTTCTATCGCGAAGAATCTTGAAAAGATCAAAAATTCCGCTAAAAGAAAAGAGTAATTGATTTAAGTCAATGCTCTATCATTGAACGGGTTTAATAGTACTCAGGTATGGAAAAGGAATAGAAATGGCGAAACCCATTATCTACTTGCTGTCAGGATTAACCACGATCATCCTTTTGATTGTTGCGTTCTCTATTGGCAATGCGGTTTTATTGCCAGCGATCTTCATGGCGGCCACCGTTGTCGTTGGTGCGCTGTGTCTGCATGTTGCACATGATATGATCGTTGCGCGCGATAAAGTCATGCAAGAATGGGAAGCCAAGCATCCGGAATAAAGCCGGTGCACTGTTTTCTACGGATACCCTGAGTACTTAAGCCCTGATAAGTACTTGAACTTAACGCTTCACCCCTTGGGGTGGAGCGTTTTCTTTTCTTCGCCCCCCTATTTTCCCCATACGTTTTTCGTCGCCTTCGCGCCTGTGTTATACTTGCAAAGAAGGAGAGCACATGAAAACAGACTCACAAAGCCCTCATACAATAAAAACAAAACCCACAGCCACAACCACGGAAGGCCCCACACAAACGCACGCTTCACAAACCTCTTCACTTAATTCAATACGTAAAACACCTGTGCCGACAGACACGGCCACCACAGCACCCATCAAGTTCTATCGCGATGCTGAATTTCTCAATAGTCCCGATGCCCGCCCCTTACGTATCATGTCAGAATATCATGGTCCCGAGTCGGTGTTGGCCAAACATGATATCACCGACACAATTGTTTTTTTCGGCTCTGCCCGCATTTTATCACGCCGGCAATGTGAACAGGACCTGTCCCGTGCCAAAACAGGGCAGGGCACGATCACTGTTAAAATGGCCCAACAGAGACTGGCTCTCAGCCACTACCATGAAGAATGCCGCGAACTCGCAAAACGGCTTACACAATGGTCATGCGGGCTGCAAAGTACAGGCAAGCGTTTTGTCGTCTGCTCCGGCGGCGGTCCCGGCCTCATGGAAGCCGCAAATCAGGGCGCTGTCGAGGCCGGCGGGGATAGTCTGGGACTGGGTATTTCCCTTCCCCATGAACAAACCAGTAATGACTATATTTCAAAAGACCTCAGCTTCCAGTTTCATTATTTCTTTATGCGGAAATACTGGTTTGCTTATCTGGCCAAGGCCTTCATCATCATGCCTGGCGGCTTTGGTACACTGGATGAATTATTAGAAATCCTGACATTGAGACAAACAGGAAAAATGACGAAGAAAGTGCCTATTCTTCTCTATGGGCAGGATTTTTGGAATCGTGTCATCAATTTTGACGCACTGGTCGACTTTGGCACTATCAGCCCGGAAGACGTCGAACTATTTCACATCGCGAATTCAGTTGATGATGCCTTTAACTATATCACAAACGCCTTGATCGAAATGGGCGGTCTGGATCATCCGGGCGGCGGCATGTAACCGCACCGCGCGCATACCGTCTTCCATTAAGGCCTTCTTTACGGCTCCCTGCTATAATGGCTATTTCGCGCCACAAGCTTTATGGTGGCCTAAGGAAAATTGCAGGAAAACCCATGACGGCCGATGAAATACAATCCGCGCAAGATGCGATAGATAGCCTGAGTGCAAATTATGTGAACTGGACCCGCGATCAAGTCAAAGAGCTTTACCGCTTGCACGATCAATTCCAAGAGGCAGATGAACAGAGCCTACACAGCCTGCAACTCACCATCTATGACATGGCCCATAATATTAAAGGCATGGGCAGCAGCTTTAACTATCCTTTGATGACCGATATTGGTGCGTCCCTATGCCTTTACCTCAAAAAGCTCGGCAAAGATGCCACCGCACAAAGTCCGGTTATTGAAGCACATATTAAATCTCTAGACACGGTCATCAATCAAGAGATTACAGGCGATGGTGGGGAAGCCGGTGCAGAGCTGCGCGCACGTTTATCCAGCTTGGTAGAAAAAAGCCTGTTAGCGCAGAACGCATAAAGCATAAGCCGAAAAGACGTCAGCCGATACAAAAGACCTGCAAAACAAAACCTTGACGGCCACCGTCATCTTTTATGCGGCCGGGTCCGCAAAGTGCTGCCAGCGGGCACGCCCGCCCTTATTATCCAAATAATTTAATAATGCTGCCACAGGGCCACGGTCATAGCGTTTATCGACATCTTTCAGTAACAAGACCATGGCTTCATCAATAGGCATACCCGGGCGGTAAGCCCGCGCACATGTCATACCGACATAGGCATTGGCAACCGCAACAATACGCGCGGTCATCAGGATATCTTCACCTTTCAGTCCCTCCGGCATACCTGATCCATCCCAATGGGCATGAACCTGACGAATAGTCTGCAATACAGGCCCGTCAAAAATTATGCCCTTTAGCATCTCGGCTGTTTTCGCAAGGTTTTCTCTCACCACCGTCAATTCAGACGTCGATAGCGTCTCCGGTTTCGTCAAGACTGACCGGGGCACCATAATTTTCCCCAAATTCATCAAGGCTCCGGCGATTTCTGCTGTTTCGACATCTTGATCCTTCAGGCCCATCTCTTCCGCTATCGTTTCCGCAACCTCCGCGACCCGTTTGGAATGATGCGTTGAAAAAGGATCACGGCTATCGATAATCGTTGCCAATGTTGTGACCAGATGACGCAGGTTCTGTTCACGTTTTTCACGCTCACTAACCAGTTCGGTGATATCCTCCATCACCATGAGAACGCCGTGGTCAGTCATGCCCTCCTGATTTTTATCCAGCGGAATATGGTCGGATTTAATCATGCGTTGACGGCCACTGTGTTCTACGCTGCGCATGCGCATAATAGGTTGGCCGCTTTCTACCGCTGCGGCATTGGCCTCTTCCAAAGGAGTGGCTTTTTCCGCCCCCAGCAGATCACGCATGGCACGCCCGATCATATCTTGCGCGGGCATTCCCACATCCGCAGCCGTCTGCCGATTGGCAAACGTATAATGCCCTTGTGAATCCACTGCGGCAATTGATGTCGGCTGGCAGTCCGTGACCACCTTCAAAAAGCCATACACTTTTTCTAACTTTTCAGCTAAATGCCGATACCGTTCAGCCGCCGCCGCCACCCGTACGGACGCCCCATGACGCCATACTAATAAAACCGCTCCACTCACCAATAAAATCAGCAAAGATGAAATCGTCAGGATCATATTGCGTCTTTGTGAAATTGCCCCCAAAGCCTCACGTGCATCAATAGTGCGCACCATAAGCCAATCTGTCCCCCCGACCTGCCGCCCCGTGGCCAATACCTTTCGGCCATCAAAGGCTGTTGCCTGCTGAAAGCTTCCGGGCTTTTTCAGTAATTTTGCGGCCGCCAATGAAGGGGTATCTGCGGATAAACTAAATTGTAAGGGGGCATGTATCCCCCCCGCATAAGACAAGGGCGACAAATATTCAATAGCCGCGCCGCGCTGGCGCACAAGATAGGTCCGGGCGCTATGGGAAATTTCCCCCGGTTGTCGTAAGCGATCAAATAAATCATCGCCCAAAGGCCGCACCCCGATTGCATAACCGATGGCCCCACCCTCGTCTAATGGCTGGATCGCTGCGATCGGGGCAATCACAGCCACCGCCGCACGGCCATCCTCCCCGACAAAGGGGCCAAAAAAGTTACGTTTTTCAAGGCCCTGCTGTATCTGGCGTTGATAATCACGCAGTATCTCCCGGGCAATGATCGGCATATTGGGCGTTGCCACCATGACGTCACCTTCCGGCGATGTCAGTACAATCCCGGCCACGGCGGGGCGATCAATATTGACGGGCACGTCAGCACGTCCCTGTGCCGCGGCAAACCCATTTTGCTGCGCCACCACATTTAACATATTCTCCAGATACCCTAGCTGTGCGGCCCCCCCTGTGACATCGTCCTGCACCACACCATAAGAAATTTCCGTCAAATAAATCTGTAACGAGCCGTTTTCCGCCAGGTCTGTTACGACTTTTTGCTGTTGGCCAACCCAGTCTTCAACCGCGACAAGCCGGCTCTGCATAACGACCGAAAGCTGTTTCTGCCACGCCAGCAAGTCCCGTTTGCGTTCCGATTCCGCAAAGCTAAAAGCCAGATAAAATCCAAATAATGCCGCTCCCAGCACGACCATAAAGATCAATAGAGCTGCCCGTCTTGCTTGCCACCACCCTAACGTTGTCACGGTCTTATCCGCCTTTTCTCATGATTTCCGCGCGCCCGTAAATAATGGTTAATTTTCCACAGCCACAGCGCGACTTTAACCACTAAGTAAGCATTCCTCTCTTATACTCTACCGCAGACGGACATCCATATGTCGATTGAATATAACAGCCTCACGCTTTTATGTTCCTTAGCTAACCCCTTCAGATAAAAGGGCTTATCTAATATTATTATCATTATGGCATTGTTCCGTCCAATGAGGAAAGCAGAAAAAATACGGACGTCAGCATGACAACGCAAAATAATGCGCCAGAAAACATTAAAAAAAATCCGATGTTGCCCCACTTTATGCGACATGCGGCCAGCTCTGCGCGTTCCCAGACAGATAAAAATGACAGTGTCATCACCCCCGCGGCCTATCAACCCACGGACGTTCATCACTACACAAAGCCGCGTCTGTTGATTTTAAGCACCGGCATTGCTGTCAGCCTATTGCTGTTTCTTTTTATGGTGATATCCAGTCCCGCCCATGCGTTAGGACAGACCAATACTAAGGGTTTGTTTGGCTCACAAGAAGTCCGCAGCGACCGCCTCGTTGCATTCCGCAAATGGACGGAAATGCTCAAACGTAATACAGATCATATGCGTGGCCTGCACCTGAAAGGCCCCTGCCGGGTCACCATTTCCTTCAAATGCCCTGAAGATGAATGGAAATCTTATTTAGGTGACTTGCATAATCAGGATGATCTGGAAAAGATAAAAGCCATCAACAGTTACATGAACCGTGCGCCCTATATCACCGACCCGCGTAATTGGGGGGTGAAAGATTACTGGGCAACATTAAAAGAATTCTTCCTGAAAGATGGGGATTGCGAAGATTATGCTATTGCAAAATACTTCTCTCTCAAGGCCCTCGGTATCGCCCCGGAACAAATGCGTATCGCTGTTGTCGAAGACATGAACCTGAAAAGTCCCCATGCTGTTCTGGTCGTCAACCTAAAAGGCCAGAACTGGATTTTGGATAACCAGATTCCAACCGTCGTTAAAGAAAACGCTGTGTATCACTACCGCCCAATCTATTCGATTAATGAAACGGCGTGGTGGCTACACCGCATGTAAACAGGGCCGAATAAGGATTTCAATGAACATACGCGTCCGCAAAGATAGTACCGCAAAGCAAAGCCGTCCTTCACAGGAAGAGCAGCTGCTGGACTATGCCCGCCAGTTAAAACGACATGGTAAAGGACGCCATGCCATCCATTTACGTCTTTCCAACCTCAGCCGCCAAAACCGGCAACCGCATCATCGCCACATGGTCGCCGGGGCCTTTAATAGCTTAATTAGAAATTATGAAGCCCATCTTTTCTGGCTTAATAATTTTGATCTTGTTTTTGTCGGAAAAGATTGCGGTCTGGACGAAATTAACCGTGTTGTCTTACAAATTCGCCTGATGTTCAAAGATGACCATAATATCGCTGTCGAAGACGATCCTGATCAGAAGGACGGCTTTTGCGACTGGTATGATATTGAAAAAAATTATGATGATTTTCTAAAGCAGATGACTTACCTGCATGACCATCATCTTAAATTGCAGGAATTAGATGAATATCCCGATGCACAGAACCCTACTGATATAGACCACCTGCAGGCCAGCCCGGAAGCCTCACCAACCCCCGACACAGATGCCGTAAATGACGGGTCAACCCCTGCCATTCATAATAACCTCCAGGATATGGTTGACCACCTCAGCCACGCTGGCAGCACCGACACGCAGCCTGTTGCCAAAGAGGAGGCCGAATACAGTTTCCATATTCACCGTGAAGATTATAAGCCCAAGGCAAAAACAGTCCCCCCTATGGGGCCCGCCGAGCTGGACAAACTGGAACGGGCATTAGAATCTGTGGATATGTCCACATTAATCCGCGAACAAAAAGCCTGTGCGTTACTCCCCGGAGAAAATCCTCACCCCATTTTCACAGAACATTACGTGTCTATTGATGAAATCAATCAGCAAATTCTGCCCGGTTATAACCTGCAACATGACCGTTGGCTGTTTCAGCGTCTCACCCGTATTCTTGACCGTAAGGTGATGTTCTCACTTAGCAATATTCCAAATACGCCCCATGGGGTCCTCAGCATTAACGTCAATGTAGACTCTGTTCTCTCTACAAGCTTCAGTCAATTTCGGCAGAAAATACAACATCTCACCCATAAACCTCTGATTCTGGAATTTCAGTTATTTGACGTGATCGCAGATATGAAAAAATTTCTGGACGCACAGGAGCGGGCCAAACAGATGGGCTGTAAACTGGCATTAGATGGCATGGATTTTTATTCTTTCCTGGCTTTGGACCGCCGCTTTATCAAGGTGGATTTCTACAAAATCGCCTGGCAAGAAAATTTCACCAGCCACCACATTGCCGATATGCATAATCAGCTCATCTCCCAAATTCGCTCTCTGGGGCCTGAACGGGTAATCCTGTGTCATTGCGATAGTCAAAAGGCCGTACAGGATGGCCAGAAGCTCGGCATTCACCTGTTTCAGGGATATAGTCTGGACGAACTTATCTAAACAGGATTTGTACGCCGCAAAGGGCGACAACAATCAACCAGCCCATAATATAAAGATACGCCCCGCGTAGCATATCCTTCGCCAGAAGCCGTGCCCGTGCGGCGGTGGGACCTGACCACCCTGCCTCAGGCCCCAAATAAAAAGAATACCCCAATATGGCTGAGGCAGCCCATAATGCCCAATCACGTCCCCATAAGGTTGCCGTGCGCAGCCCCGGGAACGGCTCCCGTGACTGGCGGGGGCTCGCGGCGATGAGCGGCCCCGCAGCCAACAGACAAAAAGTCGATAAAACCGCAGGAAAGAAAGAAGCGATATTATAAAGCGGCACAATTCCCAGATAGAAGGGGGAAAGTTGTTGGCGGCTATGCCGTTCAAAATAATATTGAACGATGATAACCCCGATGCGGAACGCAAACACCGCGGCCAATCCCTGCCAGATATACATCACAACAACGGCGCAGCAGTGACTGAAAAAACCATCATAAAGATCCTGTAAGGCTACACGCGGTTGTCGGTGGGGATCATCTGTGACCGCCGCGCTCCCTTCTGCGTCATCCACCCCCATGACATCACGCCGGGCGGTAAACACCTGATCCAGACGAATTCTTTGGCGCATAAACAGAAAAAGCACCCCGGCCACCAACCAGTCCCCAATGGCAAACTGGTACAGGAAATATTCCAGCCACTGGCCCGCCTGCCAATAGAGGAACACCAAGAAAAGAAAGAAAATCAGCCCCCGAAATAATAATGTTTTAGGTCCCCTCCGATCGCGGTTCAGTTTCGGGACCACGCGCGCAACCACCCCCTGCGACAGCCGGTCAATATCGGGCAGCCCGCCTAATAGACGCCGTCCGCCAATGACCATGTCCAGAAACATTGCTGCGATTAAAATTACGATTTCTGTCATTGACCCCAAAGACCTTTACCCATCGTCATGATGAACACCCTGTTTTGGTCATTCCCTGTGACAGTTATTTGTCTGGTGCAACCTATTAATACGTTGCCCCGGCGTCCTCTAATTGCTTCACAATGTGACGATGGCGGCCCTGTTTCGCATGTTCCAATGCCGTACGCCCCGTATAATCTTCCAGTGTCAGGTCTGGCTCTCCCGCCAATAACATTTTAACGACCTGACTGTGCCCGCTGCGCACCGCCTTCATTAAGGCCGTCTCACCATGGCGGTCTTCCTGATCCACATCGGCTCCCTTCCCCACAAGATAACCTGTCGATAATGCATCCCCCAATTCTGCAGAAATCATCAAGGCTGTCTGCCCTGTGTCCCGTCGGGCAATATCCATATTTGCGCCTGATTCCACCAGATATTTAATCAGCGGCGCATCGGATTTTTCCGCTGCCAGCACCAATGCAGGTGTCCCGTCATCATTGCGGGTATTAACATTGACCCCGCGTTCAATGGCGACCTTGATGCGACGATAGTCCTGATCCTGAATGGCTTTAATAAACTCATACGATTCTGAAAACGCATGCGTCTGAATAGCAAACATCGGGCCTGTCATCCCCAGTACCACAGATAACATGATGAGGCAGGCACTTTTCCCTCGCAGTGAGACAAACCTTTTTTGCAATAAGAAAAACATAACTTCCTGCTTCCTTCCGGTGACAATCATTCATATTCAGACACGACAACACCGGACATCATGAATTTGTGACGACTATAGACTTTGCAATGCCTGCGTACCCTTTATATAAGAGTGACCATGAGAATACAAACCATTGCCTGTATCAAAGATGAACAAGACGACACCTCATTTGCTGCCAATCACTAAAGGACATAAATATGGCGCGCAAAAATAATGCCGCAAAACGATCAATCCCCATAAAACGATCAATCCCCTGGGGCTTTATTGCCACTTTAGTCACCCTGTGTTTCGCGGCAATTCTGGCCTATACCTACCTTAACCCGGCAACGGAGCACACCCAAGGGACCGCTCAAGGGACCACTCAGGGCGATGTTCCCATAGGGGGGGCTTTTGAGCTCGTGACTCATAAGGGAGAGAACATCACGGATCAGGCCTTTCGCGGCAAATATATGCTGATGTATTTTGGCTATAGCTTTTGCCCTGATGTCTGCCCGGTCGAATTACAGAACATGGCCACGGCACTGGATATGATTGATGCCAAAACCCTGGACCGCATTGCTCCCCTCTTTATTACCATTGACCCTGAACGTGATACAGTGGACGCCATGGCACAATATGTTTCATTGTTCCATCCGCGGCTTATCGGCCTTACCGGGACGCCTGAACAAATCCGCACCGCCGCTGGTGCATGGCGTGTCTATTACCAAAAGGCCACAGATCAGGACAGCAGCGCAGAATACCTGATGGATCACAGCAGCATCATTTTTCTCATGGACCCTGAAGGCCGCTATGTTAGCCATTTTAGTTACGGCACCGCACCAGAACAAATTGCTCAAAAGCTGGGTAAAATCATTAATTAGCAGGACTGACCGATGAAACGCCCGTTCTGGAAAGAAAAAAGTCTGCCTGAAATGACCGCAGAGGAATGGGAATCTCTCTGTGACGGCTGTGCGCGTTGCTGCCTTCATAAACTAGAAGATATCGATACGGGTGAGGTCGCCTATACAGATGTAAGCTGCCGTCTGTTAGATACGGAAAGTTGTCGATGTACACGCTATGCCCAGCGTCATGTCTTGGTCCCGGATTGCGTCGTTTTTACCGCCGATCAGGTTGACCAGTTCCATTGGCTACCCCCCAGTTGTGCCTACCGCTTACTGGCCGAAGGCAAAGACCTTTATGATTGGCATCCACTGGTGAGCGGCACCGCCCAAAGTGTGCATGACAGCGGCGCTTCTGTCCGTGGACAAGTTGTGTCTGAACGTGTAGCAGGTGATCTTCAGGATCATGTTGTCTATTGGCCTGCCTTCGCCCCGGAAAGCCCCCCAAACACCGATCAAGATGATGACGACACATAACGCTGCAGGGAAAATAAGGGTTGATAAGGATAAAGGCGCGGGCCTGTCAGATATTGATGGCATTCCGCTGCGAATTGTAACCCATCCACAAGCAAAACGTTTGAGGCTACGCTACGATTACGCTCGCCAACAAGCTATCCTCACGCTCCCCCCTGGCGTAACAACGGCCCAGGCCCAGCCATTTCTGGACCAATATCACCATTGGCTGCACGAACAACACAGTTCAATGCCGCAACCCACACCGTTTCTTCCCGGGGCCAGAATTCCTCTGGGGGGCACGCCGCACCAGCTCCATCACCATCCTGATCGCCCCGCCCGCTTGATATTAGAAGAACCCTGCATACAAGTGGGCGGACCGATCACAGGTTTCGAAAAACGGGTGGAAAATGGCTTGAAACGTCTTTGCCGCACCCGCATTGAAGCATTGGTAAGCCGAATGGCCATGACACTGAACGTACAGCATGGCCGTATCACCCTGCGCGACACACACAGCCGATGGGGAAGCTGTTCCGCCAAAGGGCACCTGTCTTTTTCCTGGCGTATTATTATGGCACCGCCACAGGTCATGGAATATCTCGTCGCCCATGAAGTCAGTCATTTGAAAGAACTAAACCATAGCAAAGCTTTTTGGGGCCACGTCGATCACCTGATTGATCACCGGCAGGCCTCCCGCAAGTGGCTAAAAACACATGGACATGGTCTTTTTACCTATGGCGTACCCATCACAAAGCCCGGTCTGCTCTCCCCAAAATTTTGATCTCTATCTCATGCAAAGACAAGGGGCGGCACTAATACAGCGCATAAAGACACCAACCTCATCCGTCTAAAACTGATCTACCTTTTGGGAAATATTTTTTGCCAGAAGCCCCCGTTTTCTTGCCCGGCATGATGGGACGGGGTTGGCGGTTTATCGCGCGGGATAACAGGGGGTGTTGTCGGACCACCATGCACTGCTCTACCAGTAAGAAGCTGTTGCGTATAATCACGCCAGATCCGGGCTGGTAAACCGCCGCCGGTGACTTGTTTCATTGGGCTGGAATCGTCATTGCCCACCCAGACCGCACTCACCGTATCTTCTACATAGCCGATAAATAATGCATCGCGGAAACTTTGCGATGTCCCCGTCTTTCCAGCCACTGGCACCGAAAGACGGGCGGCCCGCCCTGTGCCGCGGGTCACAACATCGCGCAAAATATCATCCATGACATCCGCAGACTGTGTGGTAATAACACGACGCGGCGACCGGGGCTGATGACGCCATATCACATCACCGCTGGCTGTCCGCACCTCAACAATGCCGTAGGGCTGCACATCCAAACCACCATTTGCCACAATACCATAGGCCGCCGTCAAATCGATTAATCTTACATCTGACGCCCCCAAAGCCACACTTGGCTCTGATACGACATCGGTCGTTATTCCCATATTTTTTGCAAAATCAATGACCCGCTGACGATCAACACGCTCCGATAGCTTAACGGCGACCGTATTGACAGAATAAACGAACGCATCACGTAAGCTCACCATGCCACGATAGGTGCCGCCATAATTTTTGGGTCGCCAGCCTTCAAAGATCACCGGGCTGTCACGCATTTGCGTTTCCGGCCCAAGTCCGGCCTCTAATGCCGCCAGATAGACAAATAGTTTAAACGCCGATCCGGGCTGACGCCGCGCCTGCACACTACGGTTAAACTGGCTTTCTGCATATGACCGCCCCCCGACCATCGCACGTACCGCGCCATCCATATGCATGGAAATTAAAGCCGCCTGACCTGCATTTAAGCCGACCGCCTCTTGATCCATACGGTCACGTAATGACGCCTCAGCCATCCCTTGCGCCCGCGGGTCCAATGTCGTTTTTACAATTAAGGCATCACGGGTTACCCCTATAATATCCCCTAACTGATCAATGACCCAGTCCGTAAAATATCGCACATCCGCCCCACCGCCCCGTTGCGAACGGATCGTCAGATCACTTTTTTTCGCCACTGCTGCTTCCGTAGCAGATAACAAACCGGCTTCCACCATATTATCCAGAACTTCAGCCATTCTGTTATAAGAACGTTCCAAATCTCTCAATGGTGAATAATACGCTGGTCCCTTCACAATTCCCGCCAACATGGCCGCTTCCGCCAGATTAAGCTTACGGGCGGAATGGCCAAAATAGGTCCGGGCGGCGGCATCAATACCATAAGCACGGGAGCCAAAATAAATCCGGTTCAAATAAATCGTCAGCAATTCCTGCTTGTTGAACTTCACTTCCAACCAGAAAGACAACAGCAATTCCTGCACCTTACGTTTCATGGTGCGATCAGATGATAAAAACAGGTTTTTTGCCAATTGTTGCGTCAGTGTGCTGCCGCCCTGCACCACCCGACCATGACGCAAATTCTGGACCGCCGCCCGGGTCAGTCCGCGTATATCAACGCCACTGTGGTCAAAAAAACGGCGGTCTTCCGTGGCAATGACGGCTTGTATCAGCGGTACGGGAAACTCTTCGAATTCCAGCCAGTCACCATAAACATCCCCATAAATTGCAAGAGGTGACCCCTCCCGATCCAAAACCCGTAAAGTCGCCTGACGCGGTGCCAGTTTTATATCCGCAAGGTCCGGCAGATCATAGGCATAGTAGAAACACAGCCCCAAACCTAACACCGCAGCCCATGCTGCAATCACACCTATGGCATAAAAAAATCGACTGATAATCCCCCGGGAAGAAGCCGGGGATGGCTTGCCTCCCCGCACGCCCATGGCCCCGCGCCGGGATTGTTTTTTGTTGGATCGACCCGCCATGTCCTTCGGCTCTTAATTATGTATGTGTCCTAGACATCCAGGTTAGCAACGCTCAACGCATTGTCCTGAATAAATTCCCGGCGCGGTTCCACCACATCACCCATTAGTTTGGAAAAAATTTCATCGGCCGTATCTGCATGATCGACCTTCACCTGTAATAAGGACCGTGCTTCAGGATCAAGCGTTGTTTCCCAAAGCTGACCGGCATTCATTTCCCCCAATCCCTTATAACGTTGAATTGAAAGCCCCTTACGGCCTGCCTTCATCATCGCGAGGAATAATTCACTAGGAAGGGAAATTGGCAGACGTTCTTCTTTACGGATGAGATAAGATGTTTGTGCAAAAATTTCTGCACGCTCTCGCGCGGCAACATCCAGGCGGCTGGCCTCTGCCGAATTAATCAGGGCATCATCCAGAGGGTAAGCATCTTTGACCCCACGAATTTCCTGCGTGAAGATCACGCCGCCTTCACCATCCAGTTTTGCCGCCCAGTTATCCTCGCCAACGCCAGACTTAGCGTTCATTCGTTCGACAACCATTGCCAGAGTCTTTTCGGCATCATCACCCTTCAGGGCTGCCGGGTTCAAAACACCCATCACCGCCATTTGTTCGACCAGTTCCGTATTATAGCGGGGCGGCACCATTCTCAACACACGGGTAAAACGACGTGACGCCGCGACTAGATCCATTAAATCATCGCCACCGATCTGGCTGCCATCCGCCAGCTCCAGCAACATATCTTCCACGCTATTACCGATCAGATGATCTTCTAATGCACCATCATCTTTCAGATACACTTCTGACTTGCCGCGGCTGACTTTATACAAAGGTGGCTGGGCGACGTATAAATGTCCGCGTTCCAACAGTTCCGGCATCTGCCGGTAAAAGAAGGTCAACAACAATGTCCGGATATGTGCCCCATCCACGTCAGCATCTGTCATGATAATGATTTTGTGATAGCGCAGTTTCTCAATATCGAAATCATCGCGGCCAATGCCAGTACCCATTGCCGTAATCAGGGTCCCGATTTCTTGTGATGAAAGCATCCGGTCAAACCGTGCCCGTTCCACATTCAGGATTTTACCGCGCAACGGCAAAATCGCCTGATTGGCCCGATGACGCCCCTGTTTTGCCGAACCCCCGGCGGAATCACCCTCCACAATGAAAAGTTCAGCCTTGCTGGGGTCACGTTCCTGACAATCTGCTAACTTACCCGGCAAGCTGGAAATATCCAGAACCCCTTTGCGGCGGGTCAGCTCCCGGGCCTTGCGGGCGGCTTCACGGGCGGCAGCAGCTTCAACAATTTTGCCGATAATCGTGCGGGCATGTTGCGGATTTTCTTCAAACCACTGCCCCAGTTTTTCCCCCATAATGCTTTCCACAACCGGGCGCACCTCGGAAGAAACCAGCTTATCTTTTGTTTGCGAAGAAAATTTCGGATCCGGAACTTTCACCGACACCACGCATGTCAGCCCCTCACGGGAATCATCACCGCTGATCGATACTTTCTCTTTTTTGGCAATCCCGGAAGACGTCGCATAACTATTGATCGTACGGGTTAGTGCCCCGCGAAAACCGGCAAGATGCGTGCCCCCGTCGCGCTGCGGAATATTATTCGTGAAACAGAGAACATTCTCATGATAGCTATCATTCCATTGTAAGGATGCCTCAAACCCGATGCCGTCTTTTTCACCGCTAATAGTAATTGGCTCTGAAATCAGGGCGTTCTTGCTACGATCAAGATAGTCAACGAAGGCTGTAATACCGCCTTCGTAATATAATTCTTCCTGCACGGGTTCCGCGCTACGTCTGTCTACAAGTGCAACGCGCACGCCCGAATTCAAAAATGCCAATTCCCGGAAACGATGTAATAAACGCTGGTAATCAAATTCTGTCTGGCTGAACGTCTCCGTGGACGGCAGGAAAGTTACTTCCGTTCCGGTTTTTCCATTTTCCGCGTCCCCGACAACTTCTAAATCCCCCAGAGCCTCTCCGCGCTCAAAACGCAGGAAGTATTCTTTACCGTTACGGAAAATACGCAGCTCCAGATAATCGGACAGGGCGTTGACAACCGAAACCCCCACCCCATGCAATCCGCCGGACACCTTATAGCTATTTTGATCGAATTTACCGCCAGCATGAAGCTGGGTCATAATCACCTGCGCCGCAGACACCCCTTCTTCTTCATGCAGATCTACCGGAATACCGCGTCCATTATCGGTCACGGTTACGGAACCATCCGGATTCAATGCCACAAGTATTAAATCACAATATCCCGCCAAAGATTCATCAATGGCATTATCCGTCACCTCAAAAACCATATGATGCAGGCCAGAGCCATCATCGGTATCACCGATATACATACCCGGCCGTTTACGCACCGCGTCCAGGCCTTTCAGAACCTTAATGGAATCCGCACCGTATTCTTCCGCCCCCAATGTGGCATCTTTGCTGCTATTGTCATCCACCATATTGTCCTCTAATCCTTGCTTTTCTTTAGTTGTAGGAACCAAACCCGCTTCACGCTTCGCGCAGACGGCTGTCTTCTACATGAAAAAATTGGGCGTTTGTGCCTAGAGCATCAAATAAGTGACGGTCTGTGCCCGTCAGCCAGATTTGTGCGCCCAGTGAAAATAATTCATCAAATAATGCCTGCCGACGACCTTCATCCAGATGGGCGGCAACCTCATCCAACAATAAAACCGGCGCCTGTCCGTGCCGCAGTGTGCTAAGGCGGGCAGACGCCAATGTAATGCCAATCAGCAATGCCTTCTGCTCCCCTGTGGAGCATTGATCCGCGGGCATGGATTTCGCGACATGACTGACCAAAAAGTCACTTCTGTGCGGCCCTTCCGTTGTCCGCCCAGACACACCATCACGACCACGATTATCGCGTAGCTGTTGACGAAAACTTTCTTCCACATCAACCGCCGGCTGGTGCTGCAATCCACTTTCCAAAAGGCCTTCGGCCTTTAGTGACGCCCGTGGAAAGGCGCCCGCAGCCGTGGTCATCCCCATGTCAATTGCCGTCTGCAAATGCGACACCGCATCCAGCCGGGCCGCCGCCATAGCCACCGCGTGTCCTGCCATTTGTGATTCCAGCACCGCTAACCATGACGGATCACCGCCGCCGTCTGATAATAATCGATTACGTTCACGCATCAGTCGCTCATAAGCCGCAAGCTCTTTACTGTGTTCTGGATGAAACGCCAGAACCAAACGATCCAGAAAACGACGACGTGAAGATGCACCTTCTATAAACAGGCGGTCCATTTGCGGGGTAAGCCATGATACCTGCACATGATCCGTAAACGCGGCAGGCCCCGATGCCGCGTCACCATCTATGCGGACCTGCCGACGTTGTGTGCGTTCGTCTTCCTTTATTTCGACCGCAGCCTCCGCGCGGGCGTGCTGCCCCGTACCCAATTGCACGGGCACACCATCCCGAACCAGTGTCGCCACAACAGCCCAATCACCCTGTCCGCCCTTGCGCCCCACATCCGTCAATTTCGCGCGGCGAATACCCCGCCCTGGCGCCAAAAAAGACAATGCTTCAAGAATATTTGTTTTTCCCGCACCGTTCGGGCCAAAGAAGGCCACCGCCTGCGCGTCAAACTGCAAATCCAGATGGTCATATGAGCGGAAATTTGTCAGCCGTAACCGGCGCAATCCCGCCATCGTTCCTTCTGAGGAACTAACTTCAGATTGCTGATTGATACGGTCATGTTGACAGATGGACAATCCCAGAAATGCCTCCTTCAACTGATAAGCGTCCTAAAGGCCACTGCCCAACCACCACTACCAGTCATATTATATCGGGACCTACCTGAACCGGAAAAGCACCCACAGGCAAAGTTTACTCACTCGCCGACCGGGGCTAAACCCGCATCGGCATCAGAACATATAACGACCCCGCATCCGTAGCATCCTGAATAACTGTCGGTGATGCGGAATCCGATAAACTCACCTGCGCCACATCACCCTCTACCTGAGTCAGAATGTCTAGCAGGTAACGGGAGTTAAAGCCGATTTCCAACGCGTCCGATGCGTAACTGACCGCCAGCTCTTCTGTCGCTGTCCCATTTTCCGGACTATTAACCGAAAGATTCAGCTTTCCTTCTTCCAGTGCCAACTTAATAGAACGGGTTTTATCCGAAGAAATCGTCGACACCCGATCCACCGCTTCTGCAAACAGCCCCCCGTCGACTTCCATGGTTTTATCATTATTTTGTGGAATCACACGGCTATAATCGGGGAAGGTTCCATCAATTAATTTAGATGTCAGCACCACCGCATCAAACGCGAAACGTATTTTTGTTTCCGACAACCAAACTTCTACATGGCCATCATATTCATCCATAAGCTTCCGCAGTTCACCTACAGCTTTACGCGGAATAATCACCCCGGGCATCCCCGCAGCCCCGTCTGGAAGGCCCAAATCATATTGCGCCAGACGATGGCCATCTGTTGCCACACCACGCAGCACCGCATCTCCTTCGCTGTCTGCTGTATGGAAATAAATACCATTCAGGTAATAACGCGTTTCTTCTGTTGAGACAGCAAAACGAGTTTTATCGATCAGGCGTTTAAAGTCCTGCGCCTGCACCGCAAAACGGAAAGGAAGATCACCTTCCGTCATAACAGGAAAGTCTTCACGTGGAAGGCTGGCAAGCGTAAAGCGTGATCTGCCCGCAGAAATCGCCAAACGCTGCAATTCCATATCATAGTCTAATTCAACCTGGCTGCCATCGGGCAGCTTGCGGACAATATCGTACAGCGTATGGGCTGGCGCGGTAATGCCGCCAGCTTCATGGCTTTCCACAGCGATATTTTCAACAATAGACAGGTCCAGGTCCGTCGCCGACAAACTCAGGGTTCCGTCTTCCCCCTCCAACAACACGTTGGACAAAATCGGAATCGTATTCCGTCGTTCAACAACACTTTGGATATGGGCTAGTGATTTCAGTAACGCGGCACGTTCTATCGTCAGTTTCATATGTAAACAGGCTTCTTATGGACGTTTAATCTCACCCGGATTGCGCCGTTACGTCTCCCTTTAACGAGACAGGAATAGGCTACAAAAACAGCGTCACCGGAACTGTGAGACTAGCATACTGATTCGCCGCGTCAAAGGCGTTTTTACGGCTTCGTAACATAAAAAAAGGGGCTGCAAGCCCCCCTTTTTTTCTTCCTATAGAACAATACGTTATGGCACAGCGCACACTACCCTTCCAAGATACGGCGCAAATGTAACAGGTCCTCTTCCAGAACACTGTCTGTCTGGCATAATTCTTCGATGCGTTTTACCGCGTGCATCACGGTTGTATGGTCACGGCCGCCAAACCCGCGGCCAATATCCGGCAGTGACTTTGATGTTAGTAACTTTGCAAGATACATCGCCACCTGACGCGGTCTGGCAACCTGACGCGCCCGCCGTGCCGACATCATATCTGAAAGACGGATATTATAATAATCTGCTACTTTACGCTGAATATCCTCCAACGTAATGCGTCGGTCATTCGCCCGCAGCAGGTCCTGTAAAACATCCTGTGCCACATCGATCGTGATCGCGCGGCCCACTAACGTTGTATGTGCCACAAGGCGGTTTAACGCCCCTTCCAATTCGCGTACATTAGACGCAATCCGCCGCGCCAGAAACTCCAGCACATCAGGCTGTATCTGTACATCGCCAATGCTTTCCAGTTTTTGCTGCAAAATCCCCAAACGCAACTCATAATCTGTCGGATGAATATCCGCCACCAACCCCCACCCCAAACGGGAACGTATGCGTTCTTCTATACCCTCCAGATCCGAAGGTGAACGATCCGCAGAAATAATAACCTGACGGTTGTGGTCCACAAGAGTATTAAACGTATGGAAGAACTCTTCCTGTGTGGAATTTTTATTGGCGATAAACTGTACGTCATCAATCATCAACACATCCACAGACCGGAACTTTTGTTTAAAGCTCATGGTGTCTTTGTAACGCAGTGCTGAAATAAACTGATACATGAACTTCTCAGCCGAGAGATAGATGACTTTTCTCTCTGGATTTTGTTCGCGTATATGCCAGGCAATGGCATGCATCAAATGGGTCTTACCCAAACCCACCCCACCATGTAAGAACAAGGGGTTAAAATTAACCGTACTGCTTTCTGCCACACGCTGTGCCGCCGCATAGGCCAATTCATTTGATTTCCCGATCACAAAACTGTCAAAGGTAAAACGCGTATCCAGTGGCGCACCTATTTCATCTGAAACGTCACCCGCCCCCACCGGCAGTGCTGTCTGTGCATGATATCGCGATGTTGCAGCGGACTTCGCGCCTGTCTGCGCAGCGGCGTCAACGCGGGCCTTTTCGGGGGCATTGTCCCCTTCTTGTGAAGAGGACGCAGAAAAGCCGGAAACAACCATTAAATCGACCACTTGAATAGTCGGATTTTCCTGCTGCCAATATTGAAGGATACGATCAAGATAATTTGATTTCAGCCAGTCACGTATAAAACGCGTCGGCACCGCCATCACTAATGTATGCTGCTCCAGATTGACCGGGGCCATCGGCTTAAACCAACTGTTGTACACAGCATCATCAAAGGCAATACGTAATTGTTCTTTAACCCGCAACCATTGACTTTCCAATGAAACTGTCACCGTACCAGACTGTTCATCATGGCCGGCCGTAAACTGCTTATGTGCTACCGTTTCGCTCATTATTTTTGCACCCACGGCAGACCCGCGGCTTTCCAGCCATTGATCTGTCCCCGGTGCATCTGGCTATCAGGGTCCCCTTCAAAACCTTCGGCGACATTATAACATTTTTTAAAACCCGCTGCGGCAATCGCCATGGCCGCATTTCGGGACCGTTGACCCGAACGACAAATGAAATAGACAGGCGTCTGCAGGGGGAGATCCAGGGCTTTAAATTCAGAGACAAATGATTCGTTCACCAGCATCTGCGGATATTGTTGCCACGCAATAAAATACTGACGCCGCCCTAACGCCCGCAGATCACAAACACCAACAAAGTCCCATTCCGCCGCACTACGTACATCAACCAACACTGCCTGCTCGTCGCCTTGCAAAGCCTGCCATGTTTCTTGTGGTGTCAAATCGCCCGCATAATGTGACATTTCGTCTTCCCGCCCACTTGGCTTTCGCCAAAAATAAAAATCAAAACTCTGCACTTCAGGCGCATTAAACCCGCGCTTGAAGAAATCCGTTCCCAATTTTCGTGTACCTACAGCGCGACCCTAAAGACTAATTATGACGCCCGCCCCAGAACCCGGCCTATTCTTTATCTTTTCGTCTGCTGTAACACTTCACAGAATGTAAGCTAATGCCTCCCGTGAGGAAATAAAGCCTACCCCCACAGCGCGACACATGGCAACACATCTCTCATCAGACTCATATAAAAAAGATGACAGTTGGGGGTTGACCATCTGCTCACATACTACATCTTGTATGTGAGGCGAATATTAAAAAACAGGAATATAATCGAAAGGCTGCCAAATATAAAAAAAGCTGACCCGAATCCGGTCAGCTTTTCATATCAATGATATTTTGCAGAGAATCACCCTGCCATCACGCTATAGCAGCGTTAAGCAACAATCGCTTTAAGGCGCTTGTTCATGCGTGAAATCTTACGTGATGCTGTGTTCTTATGCAGAATGCCTTTTGACACACCACGCATGATTTCCGGCTCAGCTGCTTTCAGGGCCAGCTTAGCCGCTTCCGCATCACCTTGCTCAAGTGCTGCTTCGACTTTTTTGATAAATGTCCGCACACGGCTGCGACGTACTTTATTGACCGCGGCTTTACGCGCATTAATGCGAATACGTTTCTTCGCCTGTAGTGAATTAGCCATTCGGTTTAACCTTACTTTCCAAATTGGGCTTCGGGTTCTTTCTCACATCCGCAGGGCAGGCGAAAGAACAAAGCCTTTGTTATCCGATTACGGGGTAAATCAAGTAGCGGCTTATAAACGCGCATCCCCCTAACGTCAACAGCGTTTTCGCCGTAAATGACAACAGAACCCTGAAATTAAGGCCGTAAAGCTGAAATCCGCCCATGCAGTCCTCTTTACATAACATGCCACACAGTATTCAGCTATGCCACACAGGCCGCCAGTCTAACGATTCTTAAAATGGGCGGACCTTTTTTCAATAAAGGCCGCCATGCCCTCCGCCTGATCTTCCGTCGCAAATAACGACTGGAATAAGCGACGTTCATATTGGATACCTTCGGCCTGCGTCGTCTCATAGGCACGATTAACACATTCTTTTGCCACCATGACCGCTGGCAGCGACAAATCACCGATGCTATCGGCGACTTTGCGGGCCTCATCCAATAGGTCGTCTGCCGGCACAACACGACTGACAAGACCAGCCCTTTCCGCTTCCTGGGCATCCATCATACGGCCGGTCAAGACCATTTCCATCGCTTTTGACTTACCAATCAGACGCGTCAGACGCTGCGTCCCTCCAGCCCCGGGGATCGTACCCAATTTTATTTCAGGCTGGCCAAATTTGGCATTATCCGCCGCCAATATGAAATCACACATCATCGCCAGTTCACAACCACCACCCAAGGCATAACCTGCCACAGCCGCAATCACAGGCTTACGACAGTGTGTAACGCGTTCCCAATTGCGGGTAATAAAGTCTTCCTTGAACGCCTGCATATATGTCTTGGATTGCATTTCTTTAACATCTGCCCCGGCAGCAAAGGCTTTTTCATTACCTGTCAGGATAATGGAAAAAACCTCTTCATCTGCCTCAAATTCATCCAAAGCAATCGCTAATTCATCCAATAACTGCCCATTGAGCGCATTCAATGCATCCGGACGGTTCAAACGAATGAGACCGAAATTTTTTTCTTTATCCACCAAGAGTGTTTTATATGCCATTTCACACCTAAATTTCTGCCTGTCTATGTCATCATGACAGTCTTTATACCGCAAAAACTACCTGAGTTCCTTGCACCGGGGTTATATAATTACTGCATCTCCGGGCTTCAACGCATATAGGGGCTGAGACTGAAAGTCACGGTTGTCACAGGTTCCGCGACCCCCTTCTGACCCGCGGTGTTGCCCTGACCTTGGTTCTGGCCTTGGCTCTGGTCTGATACTATTTCAATATGCAACCGCTCCCCCTCTCGCAGCACCGTCAGGCAGGCATAGGCTTTATCATCACAAATGATAGACGCTTTTTCAGAGGGAATAATTTTTAACCATCCCAGCGCCGGTAATGATTGATTGTAAAAAATAAGCACTCTTTCCGCCTGCATAAGGCCCTCAGCCTTTGTTTGAATCAATCGCCCCTCCGGGCTGTCAAACATCGTCCTTTGCGACTCAATCTCCGTGAAGCCACCCGGCAGCGGCACATCAACATCACGTAAAAATGCTGCTGATAATTGATCGGTTGCAATGCCCGTTTTCCTATCCGGCAGATCAGCAGAATCTGCATGACCTTCTGACACGATAGCATTGCCTGTCAGAACAAACATCATGAACAGCATCAGGGCTGCCTTTCCCCACAGAACATATCCGTTCAGTGCCTTCCTCATGGTGTTAGACATTTCAATTCTCCATGCCCGTTCTTACAACCTCCGACCTTAATCCACATGCTGACAAACTGGGCAGTAAAACGTTGACCGCCCTCCTTGGACCGCCCGGGCTATCATACTGCTGCATCCCTTTGTTTTACAAGCTTCACCCTCGCGGCCATACACGCGAAAACTATGTTGAAAATATCCCAATTCGCCATCAACACGCGCATAATCTTTCAAGGTGGAGCCCCCCGCCTCAATGGCGCGGCGCAAAACCTGTTGAATGCGAGGAACCAATCTTTCCAGTTGCTCCATCGTCACCTGCCCTGCCGCCATAAAGGGAGAAATGCCTGCCTCAAACAAGGCCTCACAGACATATATATTTCCTAAACCCACGACATTTTTCTGATCCAGCAGTGCCTGCTTGATCGCGACCTTTCGACCTGCCAAACGGGCCGTCAGGCCGTTGGGGTGGAATTCATTACCCAATGGCTCCGGCCCCATATCCCGAAATAATTTATGGGATAAAAGTGTATCTCCGGCACACATATCCATAAAACCAAAACGGCGCGGATCATTATAAACAAGGTAATCCCCACGATCGGTAATAAAAACCACATGGTCATGTTTAGCCAACGGTCTGGCTGAGGGCTGGTCCGCAGCCGCAATTAATTTTATACGTCCCGACATCCCCAAATGCATAATGACGGTCTGACCATCAGCCATTTCCATAAGGATATATTTGGCCCGACGGCGCAACCTGACCACCTGTTGGCCTGTTAACCGCGCAGCAAAATCCGGCGGCAACGGGAAACGCAGGTCAGAGCGACGCACAATCACCTCCGATAATATGGCCCCGTCCAGCAACGGTCGCATCCCGCGACAAACGGTTTCCACTTCTGGTAATTCAGGCATATTCTTTCATTTCCCGCAAAACGGGTCCCACAACACAGATTTTTTAGCACTTGTTTCATCACTTGGCCCCGCAAACCATATTCTGTTTGGCACAGGATGCAACACTGCGTTATGTTGCCGCCATGGATAAAACACATAAACATGATGATGAAACCCATTTCGGCTTTCAGACCGTCAGGACCACAGATAAACAGCATTTAGTGCGTAATGTCTTTGATACTGTGGCCGAAAAATACGATCTCATGAACGATGTCATGAGCGGTGGACTGCATCGGTTGTGGAAAAAAGAACTGATCCGCAAACTACGCCCGCAACCCGGAATGACCTTACTGGATGTGGCGGGCGGCACGGGTGATATCGCGTTTCGTTTTCTGGATGCAGCGCGAAAAGCTCCCGCACAGCCGCACCAAGAGAGCATCGACTCCAACATCCCCCCAACACACACCCCGGCGCCGACAACCACCGAACCTCACGCCAAGGTCATTGTCTGCGATATTAACAGCAATATGCTCACCGTCGGACGGGACCGGGCCATTGACCGGGCCTTTAATGTCTCAGGAGATCAAATTGAACTGGAATGGGTTTGTGGTAATGCCGAATCGCTGCCCCTCCCTGACAAATCAGTTGATGCCTATAGCATCGCTTTTGGCATCCGCAATGTTACCCATATCGACCGCGCCTTGTCCGAAGCCTATCGGGTATTGAAACCCGGTGGGCAGTTCACCTGCCTGGAATTCAGCGCGGTTGACCTGCCGGGGCTAGACCGTCTTTACGATTTTTATTCGTTTAAGGTTATCCCCGAACTGGGGCATCTGGTTGCCAAAGACCGCGAGTCTTACCAATATCTGGTTGAAAGCATTCGCAACTTCCCTGCCCAAGAAGAGTTCAAAACGATGATCGAAGCCGCCGGCTTCCGTCAAGCCCGTTATCGCAACCTGAGCGGCGGCATTGTCGCCCTTCATAGCGGTTGGCGCATATAGGGGGCTATCATGAAAACTATTCGCCATATCCTGCGACTTTGCCATGTAGGCCTGACATTAGCCCGCCATGATGCCTTATATGCTTTGGCCGTTTTTGAAGATAAACAAAACCGCATCGACCAATTACGCCGTTTCGGCAAAATGGATTTATTCGGCCGTCACGCGAACACAGACGACAGTACCGCCGGAGACCGTTTGGTTGAGGCTTTACAGAGTCTAGGGCCGACCTTCATTAAATTTGGTCAGGCATTGGCCACCCGCCCCGATCTCATCGGTACGGAAACCGCCCTTGCCTTAACCCGGCTTCAGGACAAAGTCCCCCCCTTTCCCACTATCACCGCAAAGGCCGTGATCGAAGAAGAACTCGGTAAACCTGTAGACCACTTATTTGCCGAATTTGATGAAACACCTATTGCTGCCGCCTCTATTGCCCAGGTTCATTTTGCCGTGACACCAGAAGGACAAAAGGTGGCTGTGAAAATTCTACGGCCCGGCATAGAAGACGCCTTTGCCCGCGATCTGGAATGTTTCCATTGGCTAGCGAGAAAAGTCGAGCGTTTCTTTGCAAAATTCCGTCGTCTGCGTCCGGCGGATGTCATGGAAACTATTGCGGAAACCATTGCCGTTGAAATGGACCTACGTTATGAAGCCGCCGCTGCCTCCCGCCTGTATGATGAAATGCGTGATTGCGACTTCTTTCATGTGCCTAAAATCGATTGGGAACGCACCAGCCGCCGCGTCTTAAGCATCGCGCGCGTTGAAGGAACCCCTTTTACAAATCCGGGCGCCATTGACGCACGCGGATTTGACCGCAGCGTACTGGCAAAAAATGTCATGCAATCTTTCCTCACACAGGCATTGGAGCACGGTTTCTTTCATGCGGATCTCCATCAGGGCAATCTATTTGCCACCGAAGGAAATAGCATCACTGCCATTGATTTTGGCATCATGGGATATATGGATGTAGAAAGCCGCAGGGTGCTGGCTGAAATTCTCTATGGCTTCTTGCAACGCGATTATGACCATGTTGCAAAAGTACATTTTGATGCGGGTTATGTCCCCGCAGGACAATCTCTGGAAAAGTTCTCACTGGCGCTGCGCGCTGTCAGCGAACCTATTGCCGATAAACCCGTCAGTGAAATTTCGATTGGCCGCCTGCTGGCACAGCTTTTCGAAACCACAGAAACGTTTGAGATGAAAACCCAGCCGCAATTGCTATTGCTGCAGAAAACAATGGTGACAGTCGAAGGCGTTGCTATGAATCTAGACCCACAAATCAACAGCTGGGAAGCCGCGCGTCCCGTGATTGAAAAGTGGATGCGGGCGAATCTGGGACCCAAGTCACGATTAGAGCGCACAGCCACGGAACTCATTGAAATGGGAACCCGGCTACCTCATATCGCTCGTGATTTTGACAATCTCATGCAGGACATTAAAGAAAACGGCATCACCCTTTCGCCACAAACGGTACAATTAATGACAACGCAACGCCCCCAACGCGGCACATTCCAATCGCTTGTCATCGGTCTTATTGGCGGCGCCTTGGGGGCACTGGCCGCATGGTTGTGGGTGACGTCATAACGTCACGGTAAATAACAATAATAATCCGTAAAAAAAATTGATTATGCCCCTAATTGTTTGTAGATTCATGTAAAGTACAAATCTCAACACACATTACGGGCAAATAACACAATGACCACTGTTTCTGCATCTGGAAAAAGGGTCCTGCTGATTATTGGCGGTGGTATCGCAGCCTATAAATGTCTGGATCTGATTCGTCGCCTAAAGGAACATGGCATCGGTGTCAGATGTATTCTGACCACAGCAGGTGCAGAATTTGTGACCCCCCTAGCCGTAAGTAGCCTTTCTGCCGAAAAAGTCTATACAGATTTATTTTCCCTCACTGATGAAGCGGAAATGGGACACATTCGCTTATCGCGGGAGGCGGATCTGGTGCTTGTCGCCCCTGCCACTGCGGATTTGATGGCAAAAATGGCCCATGGACTCGCCAATGATCTTGCCTCTACGGCCTTGCTCGCCACCGATAAACCCGTCTATATCGCGCCGAGCATGAATAGTCAGATGTGGACGCATCCGGCAACCAGGCGCAACCTTGAAACCCTCCAAAACGATGGCATAACCATTATCCCGCCAGGGGAAGGTGATCTGGCCTGTGGGGAAGTCGGTGCGGGGCGCCTGGCCGAAGTCCAGGACATCCTCTCAACCGTCTTACAGGCTCTAAAGCACGATAACCCCCTGCAGGACCTTAGGGGCCGTAAGGTTTTGGTCACGGCAGGGCCTACTCATGAACCTATGGACCCTGTTCGCTTTATTGCCAACCGTTCGTCCGGCAAACAGGGATATGCTTTGGCGGCGGCTCTGGCTGCACGCGGCGCGGACGTCACATTGATTTCCGGCCCAACAATGCTGGACTGCCCGCCCAATGTCACCCGTGTGAATGTCGAAACTGCACAACAAATGCAAACTGCATGTGCTGAAACACTACCGGTGGATGCAGCCTTATGTGTCGCGGCTGTTGCAGACTGGCGGCCTGCGCAAAGGGCCACACAAAAAAACAAAAAAAGCTTTGCCCCGGCAGCGGGTGAAGAACAGAAAACCCAAATAGATTTGGTGGAAAATCCGGATATTTTGGCATGGCTTTCACAACATGAACACCACCGCCCCTCACTTGTGATCGGCTTTGCGGCGGAAACCGAAGACCTGTTGCAACATGCCGCAGATAAATTGGCCCGCAAAGGCTGCGACTGGATTATCGCCAATGATGTCAGCCATGTGGGTGACGATGCCGTTATGGGCGGCGATAATAATCAGATTACAATTCTACATCGTGATGGTCAGGATAAATGGCCACGTTCGTCCAAAACAGTCATTGCGGAAAAATTAGCCGCGCGCATTGCCGCCCAACTTGGTGCAATGCCCGAATGAAAAATTCCCGCACACGAGATGATTACCAAAAATAACGAGAACAAAGAATGATAGACGTAAAGCTGCAAAGATTATCCCATAGTGCAGGACTGGACCTGCCCGCCTATGAAACCGCACAAAGTGCGGGCATGGATTTACGCGCCGCATTGGCCGATGGGGAAGATATCACCTTATCTTTTGGTGAACGGGCACTCATCCCAACCGGACTGGCGATGGCCCTGCCATCCGGGTTTGAAGCCCAGATCCGGCCCCGCTCTGGTCTGGCCGCAAAACATGGTCTAACCGTTCTCAATACACCGGGGACGATTGATGCGGATTATCGCGGTGAAATCAAAATCATCCTGATTAACCTGGGTCAGGAACCCTTCACCATCAATCGGGGGATGCGCATCGCACAAATGGTTATTGCCCCTGTGACACAGATCACATGGCAGGAATGTGAAACCCTAGATGAGACAGCCCGTGGCGCAGGGGGCTTCGGGTCCACGGGTCATCAAAACTAGGAAAAACAGATGCTGAGACTTCCGAAAAAAATGCTCTTTGCCCTCGAAGCCGTTGTGGATATCGCCTATAATGGCCGGGCGGCCCCTGTACAATCCAAAGAAATCACACGACGGCAGGGCATTCCTCAACGCTACCTTGAACAGGTCATGCAGCAACTGGTCCGGGCCGGCATCCTTAAAGGCGTTCGCGGGCCACGCGGTGGGTATCATCTCGCCCGTGAACGTCGTCGCATCAGTGTGGGTGAAATTATCCGCGTCATCAATGAACTGGATCAGGCAAACAGTAATCTGGCCTATGATTCCAGCTCTGACCTGGGCAATAAGGTGGTTAAACCCATGCTGGAAGAGCTAAATGATGATGTCATGTTAAAACTGGACGATATTACTTTACAGGATTTATGTCAGCGGGCCTCTGCCTATGGGGTGACCTCTGAATCAGAAAAGCATCTGGACTTTACAATTTAAAAAAACATCTTACGTCCAATAGGGACTTAAACCAATGGAGACTGAAAGCCATGTCTGTGTATAAAACCGGAACCGAAGGCCGCGGCAGAATTTACGACAATATCACGGATACCATTGGAAATACGCCCTTGGTCCGCATGAACCGCCTGACAAAAGACCTCAACAGTAACATCCTGTTAAAACTTGAGTTCTTTAACCCCTTGGCCTCGGTGAAAGACCGCATCGGGCTGGCCATGATCGAAGAGCTTGAAAACAATGGAAAAATCACCGCCGATACTGAACTGGTTGAACCAACATCCGGGAATACAGGTATTGCCCTTGCCTTCGTCTGTGCCGCAAAAGGATATAAACTGACATTGGTGATGCCTGAAAGTATGTCAATTGAACGACGCAAAATGTTGGCTTTATTGGGGGCGAATTTAGAACTTACCCCGGCCGCAAAAGGCATGAAGGGGGCAATTGAAAAGGCGCTGGAACTGGTTGAACAAAACCCCAACGCCATTATGCCACAACAGTTTGACAATCCCGCAAATCCCGAAATTCACCGCCGCACCACGGCCAATGAAATCTGGACTGATACAGATGGCAAAGTTGATGTGATCATTTCCGGTGTAGGAACAGGCGGTACCTTGACCGGTGTAGCCTCTGTTTTGAAAGAAAAAAATCCTGACATCAAGATTGTCGCAGTTGAACCGGAAGACAGTCCGATTTTATCCGGTGGCCAGCCCGGCCCCCATAAAATTCAGGGTATTGGCGCAGGCTTTGTTCCCCACATACTGGACACATCCTATATTGATGAAGTCCTGACCATCGGCAATGAAACCGCTTTTGAAACCGCACGGCGCACCGCTCTGGAAGAAGGTATCCCGGTCGGCATTTCGTCAGGGGCCGCGATTGCCGCCGCACTGGAACTATCAGAACGGGATGATATGGCAGGGAAAAATATTGTTGTGATTATCCCCTCCTTTGCCGAACGCTATATTACCACCGCACTTTTTGACGGTTTGGCAGTATAGGTTATCACAACGATTATGGTGCTTAACGATCAACAATTGGAACGCTATGCGCGCCATATTATCCTAAAAGAAGTCGGCGGCGCCGGGCAGCAAAAGCTGTTACAGGCGCGGGTGTTGGTTATTGGTGCGGGGGGGCTTGGCTCCCCCCTCTTAATGTATTTAGCCGCCGCCGGCGTCGGTCATATAGGCATTGTTGATGATGATGAAGTTGAACTCAGCAATCTACAGCGGCAGATCATTCATGTGACAAACAATCTTCATCAGGCCAAAACCGTATCCGCAGCACAGCATATCGCCGCACTGAACCCTGATGTAACAATCCACCAGCACAGCCTGCGCCTGACCGCAGATAATGTCGATAACGTCATCAGGGGATACGATATCATCGCCGATGGATGTGATAACTTTGAAACACGGTTTCTAATCAACGCCGCCTGCCACCGCGCCCGGATACCGCTGGTTTCCGCAGCCCTGAGCCAATTTGAAGGACAATTATCCACCTTCCGCAGCTATGAAGATGATAAGCCATGTTATCAGTGCCTGGTCCCCACACTTCCCCCACCCGATAGTGTACAAAGTTGTGCCGAAGCCGGTATTTTAGGGGCTGTTGCCGGGGTAATGGGCAGCCTGCAAGCCGTTGAGGTCATGAAGGAAATTGTCGGTCTGGACGATAGTCTGGCTGGAAAATTATTGCTTTACGATGCACTATCTGCACGCAGCCGCCTTATTAAACTTCCCAAGGATCCCGCCTGTCCCTGTTGCGGCACACAGGCAAAATAAAGGCCCCTCATATAAAGGAGCCTTTACTGTTCTGCTTGGTCCATCAATAGGCATCAATTTGCCCTGACCCTATATCCAGTCTTCCAACACACGGTCTGGTGGCTTATGCCCATCTGCATATGTTTTGATATTAATCAGCACTTTTTCGCCCATATCTATACGGGCTTCAATCGTTGCGGATCCCATATGCGGTAAGGCCACCACATTTTCCAACTGCAGCAATTTAGGATTAATCGCAGGTTCGTTTTCAAAAACATCAAGACCCGCGCCGGCAATTTCACCAGCCTCTAACATACGGATCAAGGCATTTTCATCGATCACCTCACCGCGGGATGTGTTAATGACATAGGCCTCACGGCGCAGCAATTTTAAGCGGCGCGCAGAAAGCAAGTGGAAGGTCGCCGGTGTGTGCGGGCAGTTCACAGAAATAATATCCATGCGGGCCAGCATCTGGTCCAGGCTTTCCCAATAAGTTGCCTCTAGCTCCTGTTCCAGGCTTTCGTGTTCCCTGTGACGATTGTGATAATGAATGGATAAACCAAAAGCCTTCGCACGCCGGGCTACTGCGGTACCGATCCGCCCCATGCCGACGATACCTAAACGTTTTCCCCAGATACGGTGCCCGACAAGACCAGTCGGGGACCACCCTGTCCATTCACCATCGTGCAACAATTTTTCACCAGCAATCAATTTACGCGGGACAGCCAACATCAACGCCAATGTCAAATCCGCCGTATCTTCGGTCAACACACCCGGCGTATTTGTCACGGTAATGCCACGTGCGCGTGCCGTTGCCAGATCGATATGGTCAACCCCTGCACCATAATTCGCAATTAACCTTAGTTGCGGTCCTGCCTGCGACAACACCCCGGCATCTAATCTATCTGTCACTGTCGGCACTAATACATCAGCCTCTTGCATAGCTTCTGCCATTTCCTGACGGCTGAATTCGTGGTCATCCAAATTGAGCCGCACATCAAAGAGTTCCATCATGCGCGTCTCAATGAGGTCGGGCAATTTGCGCGTTACAATTACAAGCGGCTTATGCTTTACGGTCATGAATAGGCTCCGGCATGCGCACGATACATTCTGGATCGGCAAACAGAGTAAAATGAGATTTATATACTAACTCAATAACAGAACTGACCGTTACTTTCAAATGGGCAAAGCCGCAAAAAACAGCAAAAATTGCTTATAAGCAGATAATAGGCTGTCTTTTGATCCTTCCACATCAGCAAGAGCGGCTTTATTCACTACAAAGTTATAAAGTCTCACATATATCTTCGTAAAAAATCGCCTTCGTACATTGACGGGCGCATTCAGTCAGGCATATTTAGAAAAATTAACCATAAGGACAGAGTGTGACGCGACTTTTCTGTATTTTGCTATTTTCTTTATTGCCCTGGCAACACATTACGGCACAGGAAGCACTTACTTACGGGCCCTCCGGCCTGCCTATTCCCCGTTTTGTTTCGCTATCGGCAAATAAAGTTAATGTCCGCACAGGACCCGGGCAGCAATATCCCATTGAATGGGTTTATGTGCGCCGCGGTTATCCTGTAAAAGTCATTGCTGAATATGGGAACTGGCGAAAAATTCGCGATTTGGACGGTACGGTCGGCTGGATCTTACACAGCCTGCTCTCTGGCCGCAGAATGGCTGTCATTCTGGATCAACCCCGACTACTTTATGCACAAGCCTCTACATCTGCCCCGCCAGTACTGAAGGCAGAAGAGGGCGTCATAGGTCAAATCCTACGTTGTCAAAAAGGATGGTGCCAATTGAGAATCAGCGGCCTTAAAGGATGGATTTCTCAAAAATATATCTGGGGCAGCCTGCACCGCGAAAGTATTAATTAAGGCAACGGTTCCGCTGCTATGCCCCGTTAGATGAGCGCACACGGATCACCACATCAACCCGGCTGATATCATTACCCGCAGGTGGCTGTGGCAAATTATGGATAGTCACCATTTCAGACGGCACATCTTCCAGGCGGGAATCTTCTTCATAAAAGAAGTGATAATGGTCCGTGATATTTGTATCAAAATACGCACAACCGGAATCAACCACCACTTCACGCAGCAACCCGACATCCGTAAATTGATGTAATGTATTATAAACGGTCGCCAGCGAGACATAAGCCCCTGATGCCACGGCCTCTTCATGCAAAATTTCGGCTGTCACATGGCGATCACCACGATCAAATAACAATTTTGCTAACGCAAGGCGTTGGCGTGTAGGACGTAAACCTGCGTCACGTAGCTGGTTTAGTGCTTTGGAGTAGGGACGGTCTTGGGCCTCTTCCGTCATCATACTTCTCCTATACCCTTAGGTCCTGATTGTCCGACAATATCAGCAAGGGCATATTCACACCCCCGGCCGTTTAGTTGCAACTGCTTATTATTATGTGAATATTATGACACTTGAAAAATCTTTTGGCAAGAACCACCACTTTCGCGGCCTAACTCTTTAAATAAAAGATATTTTTTGTTTGAACGCTATTGTCAAAAGACCCTTAATCCCCGGTAGCGATGCGCTCTACCAATTGGCGTACAGTGGGAATAAAGCCGTTGCTATAGAACGGGTCTCTGGCAAAATTATACGCCCCGTGTCCAGCAAACATCAGATTGTCTTCAACCGGGCCGCCATGGGCGATATCCTGAAGTGTCTTTTGTATACAGAAACTGCGCGGGTCTGCGCCACGGCCAGTAGAATTTTTCTCATTGTCTGCCCAATCAGAAAACTTACATTGGCTAAGGCAGCCCATGCAATCCTTTTGGTCTTTTCTGATTTCCGCAGCCTTATCCCCGGTGACAAAAACCAAAGTTTCATCCGGTGTTTTCATCGCTGTGGTAAAACCACTCTCCAGCCAATCAGCAACACGTGGGGCATCGGCAGCACTGACAAAATAACGCCGTTTGCCAACCTGAACTTCTGTATTCAATTCTTCTGTTGCCTGCCTTGCATAGGCCACTTGGCGGTTACTGCGCGCCTCCAGCTCTCTTAGGAATGGATTATACACGGCAGAAGAATAAAACCCGGTCGGGCTAAAACGGTGCAACAATATATCCCCTTCATCCAGGGTCAGGAGTTGCTGTTTCCACCCCTCCGGTATCGGACTTTCCTGTGTCAGTAATGGCCGTGTACCAAACTGGAAAGCGATCGGCCCAATTTCCGGGTTATCCAGCCAATGTTCCCAATCACGCAAATACCAGACGCCACCCGCCATAATAATCGGCACATCCTGCAGGCCAAAACTATTCATCAGACTACGCAACGCGACAACCCGTGGATAGGGATCTTCAGGTTTTCGGGGGTCTTCGGCATTTGAAAGGCCATTATGACCACCCGCCAGCCACGGATCTTCGTATACCACAGAACCCAGCAACGCCGCCTGTTTACGATATGCACGCTTCCACAAGATACCAAAGGCCCGTGCAGAAGAAATAATAGGGTGGTAGTAGACATTGAATTCTGCGGCGATTTCACTGAGACGGTAAGGCATGCCTGCCCCACAGGTAATCCCATGCACCATGCCTTTGGTTTGTTCCAAAATGCCCAGCAATACGGCCTCGGCACCGCCCATTTCCCATAAGACATTGATGTGGATACGGCCGTTCCCGCCAGACCGCTCAAAAGCCTCTTTAACCTGTGTCACGCCACCACGAATACCATAAGCAACCAACTCTTCATGGCGTTCACGCCGCGTTGCCCCATGATAAATTTGCGGTATTACATTACCCTGTTCATCATAGCTATCTGCATTCACACATGACACTGTCCCCACCCCACCGGCAGCAGCCCATTCGCCAGCGCTCACGCCGGTACTGACAGCAACGCCTTTTCCGCCTTCGACCAACGGCAGAACCTCTTTTCCAGACATCATCAATGGGGAGAGGGGGTTTTTCATATTCTTTATTTCCAAGCCATACATACTTATCGTAACGATACCAATGCGACGCTACGATGACCTTACCTATAATAAAAAAGGCTACCTCCCATGTACAGCACCACCATGTGGCACTGACCAGAAGATAGCCCCCTTAATGTAATTAGTCTTCCTTCTGTGCAGAAGGATCAATTTCTTCGCCCGTTTCCTGATTAACCACTTTCATGCTCAAACGCACCTTTCCGCGGCCATCAATCTCCAGTACCTTGACCTTAACAACGTCTTCTTCATTGACCACATCGGTCACTTTACCAACCCGTTGCGGGGCCAATTCGCTGATGTGAACCAGTCCATCCCGATTACCCAGGAAGTTCACAAATGCACCGAAATCTACGACCTTGACCACTTTACCGGTATAAATTTTACCGACTTCTGGCTCTGCCACAATACCTTCGATCCACTCAACAGCCTTGGTAATTGCTTCCAGATCAGACGACGAAACCTTAATAGTGCCATCGTCTTCAATATCGACTTTAGCACCCGTCACTTCGCAAATCTCACGGATAACTTTACCACCGACACCAATAACTTCACGAATTTTCTCTTTATTGATTTTCAGTGTCTCAATACGCGGGGCGTGGGCGCTCAACTCCTGGCGCACATTTGAAATCCCCTTTGTCATTTCATCAAGAATATACGCACGGCCTTCTTTTGCCTGCGTCAGGGCCACATTCATGATGTTTTCACTAATGCCCGTAATCTTGATGTCCATCTGCAACGATGTCACACCTTCGGCCGTACCAGCGACCTTAAAGTCCATATCACCCAGATGATCTTCATCACCCAGAATATCGGACAACACCGCAAAGTCTTCCCCTTCCAGAATCAGTCCCATGGCAATACCTGATACTGGCCGTGATACCGGCACACCCGCATCCATTAATGCCAAAGAAGACCCACAAACAGTCGCCATAGACGAGGATCCGTTTGATTCTGTCACTTCTGATACTAACCGGATGGTATACGGAAAATCTTCTTTTTCAGGCAACACAGCCTTCAACGCCCGCCATGCCAATTTACCGTGACCGATTTCCCGGCGGCCTGCGCCACCCATACGGCCCACTTCGCCCACAGAATAAGGCGGGAAATTATAGTGCAGCATAAAATGTTCGCGGTAGCTGCCTTCCAACGCATCAATCAGCTGCTCATCATCGCCGGTCCCTAATGTTGCCACCGCCATGGCCTGTGTTTCACCACGTGTGAACAGCGCAGAACCGTGTGCGCGCGGCAAGACATGAACTTTACTGTCAATCGCCCGTACATCGCTAAGGCTACGGCCATCAATACGCTTGCCCGTTTTGATGATATCGCCGCGAACAATGTCCTTTTCCAATGACTTAAGCAATTCGCTGACAACGCGGGCTTGCGCCGCATCTTCTGCACTATCGGCTAATTCTGCAAGAACGCGATCTTTTGTTTCTGCCACTTTCTGCGTACGTGTCTGTTTGACTGTTTCCGCATAAGCCGCTCTTAGCCCTTCTTCCGCCAATGCCGCAATTTGTGCCTTCAGCGCGCTATGGTCTTCCTGCTCTGGCAATTCCCACGGATCTTTTGCGGCCAATTCCGCCAGCTCAATAATCGCATCAATCACCGGACGCATCTGTTCGTGACCATACATCACCGCACCCAGCATAACTTCTTCGCTCAGTTCCTTGGCTTGAGATTCCACCATGAGAACCGCGTCTTGTGTGCCGGCGACGATCAGGTCCAATTCCCCTTCGCCCACTTCATCCATCAGTGGGTTCAGGATGTATTCGCCATCCTTGTAACCAACACGGGCACCAGCAATCGGCCCCAGGAATGGCATGCCTGACAAGGTAAGCGCCGCGCTCGCCCCGATCATGGCAACGATATCCGGATCATTTTCCAGATCAAAGCTGGTTACCGTACAGACAACCTGTGTTTCGTTCTTATAGCCTTTAACAAAAAGCGGACGAATAGGTCTGTCAATGAGGCGAGACGTCAATGTTTCTTTTTCAGAAGGACGCCCTTCGCGTTTAAAGAACCCGCCGGGGATCTTACCTGCCGCATAGGTGCGCTCTTGGTAATTTACTGTCAGAGGAAAGAAATCAAGGTCGGGGTTGGCTTTCTTCGCACCTACAGCGGTACAAAGAACGGAAGTTTCCCCATAGGTCACCATAACAGCACCATCTGCCTGACGTGCAATTTGCCCTGTTTCAATGACTAGCGGACGACCGCCCCATATAATTTCTTTACGATGTACTTCGAACATATCTCGACCTTAATTTCCGGCGGCATTGTGTTGCAGTGCCCTCGCACTAACAGCCAACCACCAAGGCAATCCCTATGATTGCTTTCCTCTAACTTTGTAACGCGCAGAAGCTTACTTACGCAGACCCAATTTCGCAATCAGAGCCTGATAACGAGCTTCTTCAGTATTTTTCAAATAATCCAGCAGACGACGGCGTTTATTCACCAGCATCAGCAGCCCGCGACGGGAATGATTATCTTTTTTATGAGATTTGAAATGCTCTGTCAGATTGACAATCCGTTCTGTCAATATGGCCACCTGCACTTCGGGGGAACCAGTATCATTTGCCTCACGGGCAAATTCATCAATTAACGCTTTTTTGCGTTCTACAGTAATCGACATCGGGTACTCCTTAAATATCAATCAGTTATATTAAAAACACGCAAAAGCTTTAGGCGGCCATCTGTCATTTCAGCCAATGCAATAAGCTGATCTTCACACATAACGCGCACAAGCCCCTGCTTGTGATCCGGAACCGCCAAGATCTGCCCCTGTTGAATACGGGCAGCCTCTTTTACCGTTACGGCCAGAGCCGAGATGTCGTCCAGCACGGTCACAACTGGTAAAAGCTGTTCCTTAAGCGGCGCACTATGGACCAAATCGCCCAGTTTATCCAGCGAAATCGACTCCCTTTCCGCAAATGGCCCCACACGTGTCCGGCGCAATTCTGAAACATATCCACAACTGCCCAACGCCCGCCCTAAATCACGGGCAATGGCCCGCACATAGGTCCCTTTCCCGCAGTCAACCTCGAAACAACTTTGGCCTTCTGCCAATGTTGTATCGGGCACAAGTTTCAAATCGAAAATGTCTACTTCTCGGGGGCTGAGCGACACATCTTCTCCCCGACGCGCAAGATCATACGCCCTCTGTCCAGCCACTTTTATCGCCGAATAGGCCGGGGGTGTTTGTAAAATACGCCCGATAAAGCCCGGCAATGCGGCCTTGATTTCATCGTCTGTAGGATAATGGTCGGATCGTCGGGTGACATCCCCTTCTGCATCATCGGTACTGCGCTCTTCCCCCCATGTCACCACAAAACGGTATGTCTTGCGGCCATCCATAATATAGGGAACCGTCTTTGTGGCCTCTCCCAGTGCAATGGGCAAGACACCTGTCGCTAAAGGGTCTAACGTGCCACCATGACCGACTTTTGCCGCCTTAGTGAGATAGCGGACTTTACCGACCACCTGTGCAGATGACATATCTAACGGCTTATCAATAACCAGCCAGCCATGGATCGGCAGGCCCTTTCTGCGGCGTCCCATTGGGAATTACGCCTCGTCTACCGGATCGTTTTCATCGTCTTCCGGGACTCCCAAATCCTGTGCGACATGGGGGGAACGCAATAATTCTTCAATGCGGTCCGCTTCACCAAAGCTGGCATCCGCCTTAAAATTCAACGTCGGCACATATTTCATACGAACCATCCGCCCCAATTGACCGCGCAAATATTTACGGCATCGATTAAGGCCATCCAAAGTGTCCCCTAAATGCACTCCCCCGAGTGGCATGACGAACACAGTTGCATTGCGCATATCCGGGCTACACTTTACCTCGGTAACTGTTATAGACACACCCTTCAGTGCAGGTTCCGCAAGATCGCCGCGCGCCAGCACTTCTGACAGCGCATGGCGGATATTCTCACCAATACGTAACATACGATGGCTTGCCGCACGACCACGTGCGTCCATGTGCGCATCCGCATCAGAGTATTTACCCATTGGACATCCTTTCCACGTGTAGGAAAATGGCGGCAGTGCGGCGACCCCGCCTGATCGACAAACAATCAGACGGCGGCCTTATAGGCTACGTGCAACTTCTTCGACTTCGAAACATTCAATGTAGTCCCCTACCCGAATGTCGTCATAGTTTTTAAAGCCCATACCGCATTCCATGCCGGACTGTACTTCGCTCACGTCATCCTTAAAGCGACGCAAGGAGGCCAAGTCACCTTCATATACCACGACATCATCACGCAGCAATCGGGCCTTCGTCCCAGCTTTGATATAACCATCGGTCACCAGACAGCCTGCCGCTTTACCCGTTTTACCTGCGGCAAAGACCTGTAGAATTTCCGCCGCACCCAAAATATGCTCCCGCATCTCAGGAGAAAGCAGCCCGGACATGGCGTCTTTCACATCATCAATCAAGTCATAAATAACTGAATAATAACGAATTTCCACACCTTCACGGGCAGATAGTTCTTTTGCCTGACGGTTCGGCCTCACATTAAAGGCCAAAATCGGGGCTTCAGAGGCTTTCGCCAAGATCACATCAGATTCGGTAATCCCGCCCACACCAGAATGAAGGATATTGGCTTTAACCTCATCCGTGCTCATTTTATCCAGTGCCGTGGTAATCGCTTCCGCAGACCCCTGCACGTCAGATTTCACCAACACAGGGAACGCCGCCACTTCTTTATCTTTCAGGCGGGTGAACATATTTTCCAACGTGGCCTTCTGGCCTCCAACTTTGGCTTTTTTCACCTGACCTTGACGGAAATTAGCAACCTCACGCGCGCGGCTTTCGTTTTCCACGACGCTAAAGAGATCACCCGCAGATGGTGTACCATTTAGCCCCTGAATCTCAACCGCAACGGAAGGGCCCGCTTCTTTCTGGTGACGGCCGCGCTCATCCTGAAGCGCACGAACTTTACCCCATTCGTTACCAGCAACCACCACATCACCGACACGCAATGTTCCACGTTGCACCAACAACGTTGCCACAGGGCCACGGCCTTTATCCAATTGTGATTCAATCACAATACCATCCGCCATGCGGTCAGGATTCGCTTTAAGGTCTAGCAATTCTGCCTGTAATAAAATCGCCTCTTCCAGCTTGTCCAGGTTCAGGCCTTTTTTCGCCGAAACTTCAACATCCAGCACATCACCACCCATATTTTCCACGAAAACTTCGTGTTGCAATAGGTCCTGACGTACCCGGGACGGGTCTGCCCCGTCTTTATCAATCTTGTTAATCGCCACAATGATCGGCACATCTGCGGCCTTGGCGTGGTGAATAGCTTCAATTGTCTGTGGCATAATACCGTCATCCGCCGCCACGACCAAAACCACAAGGTCCGTGGCCTGCGCACCCCGGGACCGCATCGCCGTAAAGGCCGCATGACCGGGCGTATCGAGGAACGTGATTTTCTGACCGGATTCCATCGTCACCTGATAGGCCCCGATATGCTGCGTAATCCCGCCGGCTTCGCCCGCCGCCACATCAGACGCCCGCAAGGCATCCAACAGAGATGTTTTACCATGATCAACATGGCCCATCACCGTCACAACCGGAGCCCGCGACAACAGATCTTCGTCTTTATCATCATCTTCGGGCAGCTGAATATCGGCATCAGATTCACTGACGCGTTTAATATTATGGCCAAACTCTTCAACAATCAGCTCTGCCGTATCCTGATCGATGTCCTGGTTAATGGTGACCATCATGCCCATTTTCATCAATGCTTTGATGACTTCTGTGCCCCGCTCTGCCATTCTGTTGGCCAGTTCCTGCACAGTAATTGTTTCCGGCACCACCACATCACGAACAATCTTTTTATGTTCCTGACCCTGGCTGGCCATCTTACGTTTTTCTTTCTCACGGGCCCGCTTCATCGCCGCCAGGGAACGTTGCCGTCCGCCTTCGTCATCTCCACGGTTAAAGGCCGCTTGAACTGTCAATTTCCCGCTACGGCGACGTTGATCGCCACCGCGACCCGGCTTCCCGGCACCGGCGGTGTCCGCAGTCTTTTTCGCCCCTTTGGCAGGCTTTGATAACTTCGGCTTCACTTCGGCGTTGCGGCCACCCTTTTCAGGTGAACGTACAACAGGTGCATCACCTTCGGCGGCTACGGGTTTTTTCGCCGGACGCGCTGCTGATGTTTTCTGTGCTGATGTCGATGCAGGGGCCTCTTTAACCGGCTCCGCTGCTGCAGTAGTCTCTTTCGCTTCTTTTGCCTTTTGCGCGGCTTCTTCTTCGGCCTTTTTCTGTTCCGCCTGTGCTGCTTTACGCTTGACCTCTTCCGCTGCACGCTGCGCGGCGGCAGCTTCGCGCTCTTTGCGCTCCGCTTCTTCGCGACGGCGCTGCTCTTCCATTTTCACAGCCCCTTTCAGGGCCGCAACCCGTGCAGCACGTTCGCCGTCAGTCAGTCCCTCATCTTTTTTCGGCTTCGCGTTGCCTTGTGACCCTGTCCGGCCCTTTGCCGTCAATTTAGCCGCAGGCTTCTTTTTCGCTGGTGCGGCAGGTTTTGCCGCAGTCGATGCTGATTTAGCCGCAGGAGCCGGGGCCTTTTCACCGGGCTTTACGAGCTTACGCTTTTTACGTTCGACGACAACCGGTCCTCGTCCGCCGGAAGAATCCTGCCGTGGCTGGCCACCATTATCGCCACCAGCTTTTTTAAGCTGAAGCGTTTTTCGCCCAGACACAGACAGTTTTTTTCCATCAGTAGTTTTTTCGCTCATTCGTTACCTGCCTTCAGATCAATCCTCATCAGCAGCAAGGTTTCTGAACCCTTGCAACCGCTCTAGCTCGTGTATGAAACGGTTCGTTGCATGCCCTGACGTCAAGGCAATATGCACCGCATTCTCACGTCCCAGAGCCTGACTCAGCTCCGTGCGGGTAAAAATATCAATTACCCGCAAATTTTCAATACCCTGACAAAGCTTACGACGTCCATCGTCCGCCCCGTCAGAAGCCGTCAGAAGAACCGGCGCCATCGTTGCCTGCAACGCAGACCGGACCTTCTCAAAACCCATCACCATCTGCCCCGACTGGCGCACAAGTCCCAGTAACTCGAGACAACGCTGCCGCAGCATTCGCTCCACGCTGTCACTTAATCCTTCCGGAATCGTAAGCGTCAGCTTTGACCCGGGCGCGATATCGCCACCCACGTCATCTATGTCCTGTGCGCGGTCATCGCGCTGTCGCGTTTGCGCCACTTTGGCAGCAAACCGGTTAAATAACTTTTTGCGAACAGCTTCATCCACTCGCTCGCGCCGGGCCTCGACCCAACACCCGCGGCCGGGTAAACGCCCGCGCAAATCCGGCACCAAATCCCCGTCGGGACTCAACACAAAACGCACCATCTTATAGGCAGGATAACTTTCCCGGCTGACGATGCAGCGGCGCAATTTATGCAAAGCTTTCATGCGCCCCCTATCATGTTAACTCACCGACCAGACACCACCGACATCGCAATACCACAGGTTATGCGTCAGTGACGACCTCATTTTCCGTCTCTTCTTCTGCGGCACCTTCTGGCGCAACATCCTCATCATCGAACCAGTGGGCTCGCGCCGCCATAATGATGTCATTCGCTTGCTCATCAGAAAGTGCGTAATCCCGCAGGATGCCATCGGCACTACTATTGAGCTCATCTGCGGCCAGATCACCCAGATCATCCAATGTCTTAATGTCGGCCTCACCCAGCGTCACCAACATCGGCCCTGTCAGACCTTCAATCGCACTCAAGTCATCTGATACACCCAACTCAACACGACGGCTATCGGCTTGCGCTTCCGCAGCCTCCAGACTGTCGCGGGCACGCGCCTGCAATTCAGCCACCAGGTCTTCATCAAATCCGTCAATGCCCGCAAACTCTGCTGCATCCACATAAGCGACTTCTTCGATATTACTAAAGCCTTCCGCCACCAATAGCTGTGCCAAAGTTTCATCCACGTCCAGCGCCTTGACAAATCGTTCTGTACGGCGGGTAAATTCTTCCTGACGGCGCTGGGACTCGTCCTCTTCCGTCATAATATCAATCTGCCAGTCCGTGAGCTGTGTCGCCAGACGCACATTTTGACCCCGACGGCCGATTGCCAGACTCAACTGGTCATCAGGCACCACCACCTCGATACGCTGCACATCGTCATCCAATACGACCTTTGTCACTGTAGCCGGAGCGAGCGCACTGATAATAAACGTCGCCGGATCCGCAGACCACTGGATGATATCAATTTTTTCGCCTTGCAATTCATTGACAACAGCCTGCACGCGGCTTCCCCGCATACCAACGCAGGCCCCCACAGGATCAATACCGGAATCCCGAGATGTCACCGCGATTTTTGCCCGGCTACCTGGGTCACGACTAACCGATTTCACCTCGATCACGCCATCGTATATTTCCGGCACTTCCTGCGTAAACAGACCGGTCATAAATTCAGGAGCCGTCCGTGACAGGAAGATTTGCGGGCCACGTTGCTCACGACGCACATCGTGAATATACGCCCGCACCCGGTCGCCATTACGGAAATGCTCCCGCGGGATCAACTGATCGCGACGAATAACGGCTTCGGCCCGGCCCATGTCAACAACCACATTACCGTATTCCACCCGCTTTACGACACCATTGATGATTTCGCCAACCCGGTCTTTAAATTCATCATATTGTTTTTCGCGTTCCGCATCGCGCACTTTTTGCACGATCACCTGCTTCGCGGTCTGCGCAGCAACACGGCCAAAATCAATGGGCGGAAGCTCTTCGGCCACCATATCGCCGATTTCAGCATCATCTTTATCAAGGCGCGCATCCTGCAAAGAAATCTGGATGGCTGGATTTTCAACCTCTTCCACGACCTCCTGCAATCGATACAAACGGATGTCACCGTTTTTACGATCAATATGCGCGCGAATTTCATTTTCAGAACCATAGCGGGACCGGGCGGCTTTTTGTATCGCCTCTTCCATTGCTTCCAGAACAACGTCCTGTGCAATCCCTTTTTCCCGTGCTACCGCATCAGCAATCTGCAATAGTTCCAGCCGATTAGCACCTACAGCTGTAGCCATTTGCCTGCTCTCCGTCATCGTTATCAGACCCAACACAGGTTGTTTTCACAACCCAATTTCATACCGTTCTCACGGTCACTCACAGGCTGCGAACAGCCCCTTACACAGTTACCTGCACAACGCAGACAACCAAAATCAACTCTCTTGGCGTTGCTGCTTTGCCGCGGCCGCCAATAATTCATCGGTCATCACCAGTTTTGATTTCTGGATATCATCGTGAAAAATGCGGCATTCTCCGCCATCTTCCACATCAATAATGACCTCTTGCCCGTCCACGCCCTTCAGCAGGCCCTTAAAACGACGACGCCCGTCTACCGGGGCTGCCGTTTCGATCTTCACCTCATAGCCAGCGAAACGTTCAAAATCTTTTAACCGCACCAGTGGACGATCCACACCCGGCGAACTGACCTCCAGCAGGTATTCACTGGGAATAGGGTCTTCCACATCCAGAAGCACTGAAAGCTCACGGCTTAGCCGCGCACAATCATCCACATGCATCGTCCCATCTGGCCGTTCCGCCATGATCTGCAAAACCATGGTCTGGCGTGCACCACCGGATGTCAGAAAGGCAACTCGCACCAATTCAAAACCCAGAGCTTCCACTGTAGGCTCTATCAATTCTTTGATTTTGTCTGCGGCTGTCGCGCTCAACGCTACTGCTTCCTTAACCTCTTATTTATCGGGACCGTTATTATACACGATTCCCCAATAAAAAAGTGGGTCAGTGACCCACTCGATGGCTTCTTAATTTTAAAAGTGATTCGTTAGCGCATATAATAACTTTCTTGCGCCCCTCTGCAAGCGATTTATCCCGCCCGGCCAAAGGAAGATTTAGCGGGCCTTGCGCCGAAATCGTAAATAGGCACTTTTGCGCCCCTGTGTCAGGGCCTTGGCCTCATAACGTGATGGCGGCCAGTCCGCAGGCCGCTGTCGCCAATCGTCCGGGCCAGCAGCAATCCATTCAAAGTCATCACGGCGCATAAGCTGCATTAACGTCCACCGGCAATAATCCATATGATCCGTGCCGACCCGTAATTCCGCGCCATCTTTTAACAATCGCGCAATGACATCCAGATTCCCCGGATTGATAAAACGACGTTTATGATGGCGTGCCTTAGGCCAGGGATCAGGGAATAACACAAAAAAACGACCAATAGAGGCGTCGGGCAGCCTGTCCATTAGCAGACGCGCATCATCCGTAAAAATGCGGACATTCTCTAAGGATTGCGCCTCCACATGCCCTAACAACCCTGCAATACCGTTCAGGAACGGCTCACAGCCGATAAAGCCTGTGTTTGGATGATGCGCCGCCTGCCAGGCCAGGTGTTCACCTTTCCCGAAACCGACTTCAAACCATAGATCTTCAATATCTGCCGCAAATAAATCATTGATCTCCACAGCCGTATCACTGTCAGCAGCATCAACGACTAAACGTGGCAACAGTTCATCCACCAGTTTCTGACGGGACGGCGTTAACGGCTTACCCTGCCGACGACCATAGATCCGGCTACCCTGAATATTTTCCAGATCACGCATGCGCTTTATCCTCCGATGGCCTCATAATTTGTGCCCGGCCATCTTTTTTATCCTACTGATTTTCACGGTCAAGCGCGTTACAGAAATTCAGCCTTCAAGTGATCGACCAGATCCAATTTTTCCCAAGGGAAGCTCCCCTCGTGTTGACTGAACGGTAGCGACAATGGCCCCTTATCACCATACGTCCGGCCAAAATGCCCGTAAGACGCCGTGGGCAGGTAAAAGGGCTGGTTTAATTGTAAATGTTCACGAATACCGCGCGGCGTCAGGTCCATTAATTGCCGCAGTGTTTCTTCCAGCCGGCGCACATCAACACCCTCCCCGCCTTCCAAGTCTACATAAAGCGATAACGGATCGGAGACGCCAATAGCATAGGAAAGCTGTAGTACACAGCTTTTAGCCAACCCGGCGGCGACAACATTTTTTGCCAGATACCGCGCGGCATAGGCTGCTGAACGGTCCACTTTCGTCGGGTCTTTGCCCGAAAACGCCCCGCCACCATGCGGGGCCGCCCCGCCATATGTATCCACAACAATTTTGCGTCCCGTCAGGCCCGCATCCCCATCCGGGCCGCCGACAACAAAAGTCCCCGTGGGGTTCACATAAAAGTCTTCTTCCCCACACATCCAACCGTCTGGCAGAGCAGTCTCTACATGTTGGCGGATAATATCACGCACGCGTTCCTGACTTACACCCTCCTGATGTTGGGTGGAGACCACAATGGACTCTGCGGCAACAGGCACGCCGTTTTCATAACGGAGCGAAACCTGACTTTTGGCATCCGGGCCTAATTCCGGTATTGCACCAGCATGGCGTGAACGCGATAACGCCCGCAACGTATTATGGGCGTAATACAGCGGGGCCGGCATAAAAGCGTCCGTCTCATCACAGGCAAAACCGAACATAATGCCTTGATCTCCCGCTCCTTCATCTTTGTTTGCGCTGGCATCTACGCCTTTGGCAATTTCTGCGGATTGATCGTGAATGTAAATATCAACAGCCGCTTCTGCCCAGTGGAACCCGTCCTGTTCATAGCCAATTTGGCGGACAACCTGACGGGCAGCTTCTTCTATCCGGGCAGGTGTTATACTGCCCGGCCCGCGGACTTCGCCAGCCAATACAATTCTATTGGTCGTCGTAAGTGTCTCCACCGCTACCCGGGCTTCCGGATCTTCGGATAAATATAAATCCAGTATGGCATCTGAAATCTGGTCCGCCACTTTATCCGGATGTCCTTCGGACACCGATTCACTGGTGAAAAGATAATTTCTACGCGTCACATCCTGCTCCTAAAACCAGACGGGTCTTTCCTGTCGGCTTTTCTATACGCCAAACACATACATAAAGAAATCTTTATGTTTCATAAAAATGTCAAGGGGCTAAAGACAAAACATTCTGATTTTTCACAGATCATACTACTCAAAGGCGATACGGACTGACCTTTACGCATCTTTAACGTTAATCTGCTAACTCTGGCAACATAACCATAAAACAGACAACTTTGAAATTGACAAAGGGCGCATTGCCATGCGGGGATTTTTTAGCAAACAAGCAGGCCTTAAAGGTACTGAACATGCGGCAACAACGGGGGGTAACACCGATGAACAGGGGAGCGGGACGCTGAAGAATAATATCCATACACAAACGGCCAATGCTTATGATTGGATTAATGCCATGCTGGTCAATATGGTTGTATGCGATGCAGAAACGCTGGAAATCCATTATTGCAATCCGCATTGTCTGGCAACGTCAGAAAAAATTCAACATGCCCTTTCCCATCATGGGCAAGATCTTATCGGCAAGACCATTGACCTGTTCTTTGGCGAACAGGGAGCCCCACGTGATTTGTTGGCAGACCCAACACAACTTCCTCACCGTGAAACCTGTACCGTAGGCGAGGAAATTCTTGATGTGCTTATTACCGCTATCCAGACCGACGGTCAGTCCGTTCAGCAATATTTATTGACCTGGCATGTAGTAACCGCACAAAAAAAGACCCAGCAGTCTGCCCGGCGCCTGCAAGGAATGGTCGAAGAAATGCCCGCAAATATCCTACTTTGCGATCCGTTTACGCAAAAAATTATTTATACCAATAAAGCCTGTCAATCGACCTTTACGGCTTTGGGCGCGGCACTCCCGTTCTCCGCTGACAGCGTGACAGACGCCGATATCACGACCCTAGATCAGGACCCTGACGCCTTCCGCCAATTGCTTACCAACCCGATGGCAATGCCATGTGCCCGGATGATTACGCTGGGCGAAGATACTTTTAAAGCCCATCTCGGGGCCATCACAGATGACAAGGGCTGTTTTACCGGCGTCATGATCCGCATGGAAAAACTTACCGAAATGGTAGAATTGGGCCAACGTGTTAAAAATTTGGCCCAAATGGTCAACAAAGCGTCCCATGAACTACAAGACACGGCACGTCACATGTCCGACACCGCAGAAAACACCAGCCGCGACTCAAATGCAGCAACAAACGGCATTGAACAGGCAAGTAATAATGTGCAGATGGTCGCCGCTGCCGCTGAACAACTTTCCGGTTCCATCAGTGATATCGGTCTGCAAGTCCGTAAATCTTCTGACATTTCCCTGCAAGCTGTGACCGAGGCAGAAAAAACAGGGGCCACCATGACACAGATTTCCCAGGCATCTTCGCGTATTGGTGATGTCGTTAAATTAATTAATGATATTGCCGGACAGACAAATTTGCTGGCCCTTAACGCCACCATCGAAGCCGCCCGGGCCGGCGAAGCGGGTAAGGGTTTTGCCGTTGTCGCCTCAGAAGTCAAAAATTTGGCCAACCAAACTGCGAATGCGACCGAAGAAATCACCAGCCAGATCAGCGAGATCCAAGGCTCCACACAGGCCGCTGTTGATGCCATCAGTAACATCCGTAATACAATTGATAATATTAATACGATTGCCGGCAGCATTTCCGAAGCTGTTGAGGAACAAGGGGCGGCCACACAGGAAATCGCACGCAATGTCTCTGACGCCGCCAGTGGCACACAACATGTTTCTCAAAATATGATAGATGTCGTGAACAATACAGGGCAGGTTGGCCAAGGGGCCACCGCCGTCTTGCAGGCCGCTGAAGAATTGGTTTGCGAAAGCCAGGCCATGTCTGACGAAGTCGATGAATTCCTGTCCAAGGTCGTCTCTGGCTAGAACAAGCACCCCTTCGCCTGATTTCAACACGCACAGACAAAGTCACAGGCGATACAGTCAAACCCGTTCGGGCAAGACTGTCTCGTCACCTAACACACATTGGTTGTGCACAGCCTTGACGATCCGTGCCCGGATTGCCATAAGGTGAGAAAGACAAAAAAACTAAATCATCGCGTGTTGGTCGTGGATCTGTGTTGTCCTCCGCATCATCGTGCGTCATATGTCGCTCAGGATACATCCTCATCCATATAAATCCTGAAGGTGGAGTGTAAAATGACAACCCTTACCGATCGGCCCCTGCTTATCAGCAAGGAATTCTACAAAGAAAAAAGCGACGATGTCATGGGCAGCTTTAAACTAGCCATGCGCCAAATGGCTGCCTGTGTACATGTCATTACAACTGAACACGAAAATAGCCGTGCGGGCATTACAGCAACGGCAGTCCAGTCCGTCTCTTTTGATCCCATGAGCATGTTGTGTTGTGTTAATGAAACAACAGCACTCCATGATAAGCTGCTCTCGTCCGGCCGCTTTTGCATAAACATGTTACAAAGCGGGCAAGAAGACATCTCGAACAATTTCAGTGGCAAATTAAAAGGCGAAGAACGCTTTAGTGTCGGTGACTGGCAACAGACGGCGGATGGCCTGCCCTATCTGAATACGGCACAGGCAAATTTCTTCTGTGAGACCGCAGAGACCATAAAATACGGAACACACACGATTTTCATTGGCAAAGTAATCGACGTCAAAGTCCGTGATGATATTTCGCCATTAATGTATATGGACGGTGCTTACCGCAGCTAGCACCGGCCTGACCGCATGACATAAGAAAGGCCGCATCTGCGGCCTTTCCTTATTATAAACAAATATATGCAACCTACCGAATGAAGTCAGGGACCCGTCCGGCTTTATTTTCCTCTTCGGACGGAGCTGCTATAACCTCTTTTTCCGTGATCGCTGTATTAATTTGTGAACTCACCAGTGCTGTCAGGCAAAGCAGGAAATAATACAAATCCAAATAGGCCACATTAATCGTCAGTCCGTTAAAGGCAAAACCGACAATACTGAACTGTAAAGCGTAGATCAGACTATGTTCCCATTTCAGGTCCGGGTCGCCCCGACTGCGTTTAGCATTCTTATTGGCCACCCCCACAGCCGTAAACCCGATCAACAGGAACAAAATAATACCGATATAACCATGTTCGCCCAACACCTGAAAATATACACTATGCACGGCTCTGTTCAGGTCAATGCCATACAAGTACTTCATGTAGTAGGGCTGATGGTAGAACGCATCAAAGCCATTGCCAATTAACGGGCGTTCATTTGCAATTTTAATGGCATAATCCCACTGAATCAGGCGCGTACTGGCAGAGCCGTCTTCTTCATAATTTTGGATAGTTCTCATGCGGTCGTGCCATGACTGTGGCATGAAGATAAAGCCTACGCCTAAGAAAATCACCAAGACGGATGCGGTAAGTATTTTGTTTTTCGAACGCCAGAAATAAAATCCTGACATCCCCACCAGTCCGACGAAACCACCACGGGACTGCGTCCCTAACAATGTCAGAAAACAAAGGCCCGCCGCGCCCAGAATACCGAGACGAATCCATTTATTCGTAAACCATGACCGAAGCGACAACATCACGGGAATGACCATTAACATGGCCAACGATACGTTATTATTATCTTCCCAGCCCGAATCTAATGGCCCCCACACGCGGTAGCTGCCCCCTGTTAAAGCCGTGAAAATGCCGCCTTTGACGCCGGTCGCACCAATACCAATGACAAAAATAAGGGCAAAACTATAAGTCCAGAATTTATTGTTCATGAACAATAGGACCAACAACACAAGCAGCATCGTCTTTGTGAATTCCATATAATCTGTCAAAGACAGTTGGAAATCCACCGCAAACGCCGTTGTCAGACAGGTCCATAAATAAAAGGTCAATAACAACCCTAGAAGCGGGTTAAATTTCACCTTGCGCATCTGGTCATTATTAAACAGACAGCTTAACAGCGTCGCTCCGGCAATAATGTCCAGACTGGGAAAACTGTACATCCAGCCGAACACTTCGCGATGCGGGTTCATAATAGAAAACCATGTCCAGGCCAATATACCTATTTGCGGTCGGACAAAAATCAACGGCAGCAAACTGATAATCGCTGAAAAAAGAAACAGATCACGCATTTTTTAATATGGCCTCATCCGCAATTGGCCCTCACTGGCATGACAAGTGCCGGCCTTTATTAGCGGCCATCGTGAAGGAAAAATTTCATAATTTAAATTTTTTGTCTTTTTTCGTCTGTTTCCGGTCCTGCATAAATGCCCAAACCATCACATAAAAAATAAGCAAATTGGAAAAAAGAAAATACAGGGTATCCATTACTTTACCTTATTAGATGAGTGGAATTCTCTTGACTAAATGACCACTACCTCTTGCCTTGCAACGTCAGCATTTAACGTTTGTATCACAAAGACGTTAATAAAAATAATATGTGATGAGATCATGTCACGACATGACCTTTGTCATAGAAAAGTCTCTTTTCTACGCTAAAAATTCCCTCACTGATGAAGCGGCTGGCCTGTTCATTTTCAGCTCATATAACGTATGTTACAGATATGCTGCACATATGTTACAAATATCCTCAACACTGAAAAAAGAGTGACGCGTAGATGCAAGACAGTCGACTTTTCCGAACTAGCTCCCTGACTGCAACAGTCATGGCGGGCTTGATAGCAGCCCTGCTAGCACTGTCGCCTCTGGCTCCACTCACGCTTATGGCCCATGCTGATGCAAATAGACCCGACCTAGTGCCCGGTATAGAAGAAGACAGCACCGCACCGGAGAATGTCATTCTCATGGAAAATTATAGTGAAGACGTCAACTGTCCCGATAGCGGTCTATTTATCCGTTTGTTAGTCACCAACGTAAAAAAAACTGTTGGTATTATTACCGTAGATGTCCATGGGGATAACCCGGATGAATTTTTGCGTGAACGTGTGGGCCGGGCACGTGTTGCCGCCATTAAAGGCAATACCCCTGTTTGTGTACCAGTCGAACAGCCCGGTTTTTACGCCATTGCGCTATACCATGACAAAAATGCCAATAAAAAACTGGATAAAAACTGGCTCGGCATCCCCCGCGAACCCGTTGGACTGTCACAAAATCCTAAATTAAGCCTAAGCCGGCCTAAGTACGAAAATTCCGCATTCGAAGTAACTAAAGAGGGAGCAGATTTGCAAATCACCCTCAAAAATGCGATCTAAGTGATGCCGTTATACGCTATTATCATAATGTCAAAACTGGGGGTGACCTAATATGAGCGTTACGACAATATCCAAATCGCCCTTACGGGTCGCCTTATTTTCAGGCAATTATAACTACGTTATGGACGGCCCGGTCAGGGCCTTGAACCAACTGGTTGCCTTTCTGGAAAAGCAAGGGGTAGAGGTTCTCGTTTTCGCCCCAACAGTTGCAAAGCCCGCTTTTAAACATGCCGGCACGCTGATTTCAGTCCCTTCGCTACCTATGCTGGGACGTTCTGAATACCGTGTGGGACTGGGCTTGCCCCGTTCCGTACGCAAAGTTCTGGACGATTTTAATCCCAACCTTATTCATTTAGCCGCCCCGGAATTAATCGGATTTGCCGCGCAACGCTATGCGAGAAAAAACAATATTCCCGCCGTCGCCTCATTTCACACCCGCTTTGATACCTATTTCCGTTATTATAAATTAGGCTGGCTGGAAAAATACCTCACCGCGGGCATGCGACGTTTTTATAACCGTTGTGAACATGTTTACGTGCCGTCTGATTCAATGCGTAAAGTGTTACGCGACGAAGGCGTCGGGCGCGAATTGCGCATTTGGGCCCGCGGTGTGGACACCACCCTATTTTGCCCACAAAAACGTGACATGAACTGGCGCCGCGGCCTCGGCATTGAGGATCATGAAAAAATTATTTTATTTGTCGGGCGTCTCGTTCTCGAAAAGGGACTTGATGCATTTGCCGATGTGATCGATGGATTAAAAACCCAAAACATCCCCCACCGGGCTGTGTTTGTCGGCGAAGGCCCCGCACGCGACTTCATCACGGAACGACTGCCCGATGCGATACTGACTGGGTTTCTAGAGGGTGAAGATCTGGCACGCGCTTACGCCTCTGCCGATATTTTCCTCAACCCCAGCATCACGGAAACATTTGGAAACGTGACACTGGAAGCCATGGCCTCAGGCATTCCCGCGCTTTGCGCCAATGCCACGGGCAGTCAGTCTTTAGTGCAGGATGGTATTACGGGTTTTCTGGCGAAACCCGATAATACAGAAGATTACCTGCATAAAATAAAACAGATGATTTCGGACCCTGCATTATATTCTCGTATGGCTACAGCCAGCCTGCAACGTGGGCAGCAATATAGCTGGGATAATGTGCTGCATGGCCTCTTACAACAATACTATGAAGTAATCGAACAGCCATCCCATAAGAAAGAAGCCGCCCAAGGACATAGCAACACGGTCAAGCCTTCTCCCAGCTTATAGCCCCAAAATGCCCCCAATTCATTACGGAATTTTTCATGACGACACCCGCCCCGACCGAAGATTTTAGTATTGTGATGCTGGCAACGCACCATATTGACTATTATGCCGAACGCACAAAAGCGTCATGGCAGGCCTACTGTGATAAACACGGTTATAACTTTATTGTCTACGAGGATAAAATTCTCGATGACATGCATATCAACTGGAGCCGCATTGAAGCCGTCCGTCTGGAACTCGAAAAACGTACATCAGACTGGGTCGTTCTGGTGGATGCCGATACACTCATCGTCAATGACTCCATTAAAATGGAAGATCTAATCACCCGTTACGGGAACAAAGATATTCTGTTCTCTTCTGATGTATCATGGCGTTTCGGCATTAATATACCGCTGAATTTTCAAGCGGCCTTTAAATATGGGGCCCGCCTTCTTCCCAACGGGGGCTTTTTCATGATCCGCAATGAAGCCTATGGCCGCCAATTCATTACTGACTGGCTAGATTTAGCCCGCGGTGACTTAAAACATCTCGCAGATAAACATCCCCGTTGCCAGAATGTATTGTGGACAGGGCTTTTCCCAGAACACAAAAAAAATATCGGCATGATTAAAGAAGAAGTTCTGCGCGTCGGGATTAATAACTTTCTGGACCCACTGACCATTCGTATGGAAAACGCTCTGGCTCTACATGACAAACAATTAACCATAAAACCCACCTGACCATTCTTTGCCCGGACAAAATAAAAACCGATATGCCCATTCAATTCTTGAAAAGAAAATTGACACAACAGCATACCCAATGGTTGCTGAAAGGGCTGCAATGGCTGTTTGCACTAACGATTATGCTCTATCTGGCAATACGACTCACAGAAATCGGCTGGGTAAATGTCTGGCAGAATCTGCCTGATAATCCGTTATTCTACCTTTTGTTTATATTAATCTATTTTGCCTTACCCACCTCGGAAATGCTTGTCTATCGACTCATTTGGAACCGTTCTCTCTGGCGGCACTTCGGCGTATTTGTCCGCAAAAGAGTTTATAATGTGGGTATCATGGGATATTCGGGTGAAGCGTATTTATTGTTCTGGGCCCAACAAAAACTGGGATACAGCTATCGCGCCGCCTTCTCCGCCGTGAAAGATAATAATATCCTATCCGCATTAGCCTCCAACGGCATGACCGTTCTGTTACTGATCATTTTTGCCGCAACCGGACAGTTAGATATCGTCCTGAAACAAGACCCGGATTATGCGACTTATCTTCTTATTGCTGCTCTGGGGCTTGCCCTGCTCATTCCGGTTATTCTCCGTTTCCGGCGGCACATTATCGCCCTGTCCGCTGGCCCTGCCCTGAAAGTCTTTATATTACACAGCAGCCGACTTACCATCGTCATGCTACTTCAGGCCCTGCAATGGTCCGTTGCCCTGCCATCTGTTGCGTTTGACACCTGGGTAATTTTTCTGACTGCACAAATGATCATGACCCGCATCCCCTTCCTGCCCAGTCAGGACCTGTTGTTTTTGGGGCTAGGCCTGTCTATGGCTGGCCTAATTGATGCCCCCCTTGATGCGGTCGCCGCCATGTTCCTGGCTGCCGGGGCCTTATCACAAGCTATGAACGCGGGAATGTATATCGTGACTTTTTTCACAAACAGCCACAATGTCATCGACGAGAAAACACCCGTCTCCCCCACAACATAATGGGGGTCTCATCAATTATGTCGACATTGTAATGAAGCTGTGCGCAAAGTTTGTAACACGGATTGCGCCACGGCCGCCCAACCAAATGTTTCCAAGGTATAAGACACTGCGCGATCAGACGCCGCAATCCGCTGCGCGGTATCTATTACATAAGGGGCAATTGCTGCGACAAAGGCCGGTGCATTTTCGCTTGGCACCAAATGGCCATTAACACCGTCTGTTACCACATCCAATATGCCTTCCATGGCTGACGCCACGGCAGGCAGTCCTGAAATTCCTGCTTCTACCAATACCAGACCAAAGCCTTCCATATCACCGGGCACGGGCACATTCGGCATAATAAATAAGTCTGCTCCGCGGTATAGGCTGGAAAGCTGCTCTTCACTGACACGTCCCAATAGCGTGACCCTCTTTTCCAGTCCATGACGGGCAATAGCCATCGCGATGTTTTTGTGTTCCGGGCCTGTTCCCGCTAGCCAGTAATGCACATGTTCCGGCAGGGCTGGCATCACCTGATCCACAAACCACGCGAACCCCTTGCGCGGCACCTGACGGCCAACGCTACATAACAATAAGGCATCCGCAGGTAGGGCGGGGCCCACCCCGGCCAGCAGCGACCTGTCTGCGTGCCGTCCTTGAACGCGACGGGGAAAACGGTCCATATCAACGCCGTTGGGCGTCACAAATAATTTATCTAACGGCAGCCCCCGCCGTAAACATTGCTGCCCTGTTGCCTGACTCACTGGAAGGATAGCGTCCAGTGCCGCAAAAATGCGCGGCACACACCATTGATACGGGGGAAATGTCATGGTCACATCATGTCCATGACAGATCGTTGCCGCCACCACACTGTGTTTTGTCAAAACTTTCCGTAAGACAATCGCCATCCATGCCGTTGGCATGGCGGAAAACAGCACTCCATCAATCTGGCCGGTTCGTGAAAGGTGCCATATCCGATACAGGCTGCGGATATAGAACGGGATTATCCGCACATAATGCCAAAACCGGCTACTTTGCAGCACACATGACTGTAACTGAAGGTCTTCCAATGCCTCTAAAGAAGCCTGCAGTTCCATTGCAGCACGCTGCATTCCCCCTAAATTCATATTCGGGCGACCTGTTGGCGGAAGACAATGCGAAACAAAAAGCAGACGAAATTTCTGGCGCAACACGTTTTCCTCAGCCCAAACAGTGCAGACAGCACGCCAATTGACGCACACGGCACATAGACACAACAAACAGGTATATCAATAAATTTCGGCGCAACGTTATGTCATAAACGTGACGCATCTGTGACAGACCTATCAACGTTTGGCCCAACGGCGCATTAAGTTCGCGTGCGATTTAGAAACCAGATCAAATCGCGGGCTTTTACCTTCATCGGCAAAAATAGACCGCCGGGCCTGATCCAGGTCAAATAAGATTTCCCGCGCAGCATCGTCCCGTATCAGGCTTTCCACCCACGTCAATGCTACCAACCGCTGCCCGGATGTAACGTCTTCCACCCGGTGCAGTGTCGTAGACGGGTAGACCACGGCACTCCCCGCTTCTAACTTAATGCCTTCTTCGCCACTGGCATTTTCAATAACTAATTCACCGCCCTGATATTCATCCGGGCCAGACAAAAAAACCGTGACAGACAGGTCCGAACGTAACAATCCCTCTGCGCGCATGACCGCATCATCCACATGGCGGCCATAACCCTCTCCTGCCCCCGTTCGGCTGAACACCACGGGCATCATATCAGCAGGATAGGCCACAGAATTGAACAAAGCATTATCTGCCAGAGCCTGACGGATGTGCCGTTGCATTTGTCTGACCGCCACAGAAGGCGATGCCTGATAATTATTTTTTACCTCGCGAGCATGCCAACCAGCTGTTTTTCCACCTTCTTCGAAAGAAACACTGGTCAAACCTTCACGAAGCGTTGACAATTGCGCTGAATTCAGCAAATTATTAATGCAAATGAACATCATTATCAAAAAAGATAGCCAAGTAATTAAAAGAAAGAGTATCACCCTATGACCCAATGGCGCCGCAAAAACCTATGGAGCAGCCTGAGTGCTGTTGCCATGATGACACCGGCTACTGCACTGGCCACATCAACAGATCACTCCAATACTGTCGTGAGCTCAGCACAGCGGCCCCACGCTATTGTAGAAGGAAACTTGCTCGCCACAAGCCCCTATGAACTATCGCGGCATATTCTGCCTGTCGGTGCCGACAACATTCCCTTAGGAGGTGAAGGCGGCGAGGGCGGCGAAGGCGGAGAAGGGGGGCAAGGAGGCGAATTCGGCGTCAGTCCCGCCGTTGCCGCAAAAGATCCCGTTGCTTACCGCATCGCCATTGATGTGATGAAAGCACATTTCCTTGCTGGCATCGCCGCCTATGACGCAGGGGACCATGACGCAGCAGGCGAAATGTTTGTTCATCCCATTGGGGAAATCTATGTGGACCTTGAAGATATCTATCTCGCCCGTGGTCTTTCCGCCTTTGATGACAAAATGGCCCATGCATCTGAATTGGCCTATAATCATGCCCCGGCTGACCAGGTCAGGGTAGCTGTGATAGCTGTGCTTGATGCTTTAGCAGCAGTTGAGGCCGTCTCCCCACAGGATCATCGCGGGGACGCCGCCATACAGGGCGCCGTGATCGCCGACCTCATTGACCGTGCCGCGTTACAATATCAGATCGCCTATGACGGAGAAGCCGGTGAAGCTTATCTGGACGGTTACGGATTTTATAAAGCCGCAGCCGCGCGTGCACAGACAGCTATGAAACATATTACCGCAGCGGATGCTGAAACTGCGGAAAAGTTTCAGACAGCTCTGGCCGCTCTGGCCAAAGCCTATCCCGGTGCGGCTAAACCGCCAACCCCGACCGCCAATGCCGCTGAAGTCCTGTCTGCCAGTTCATCCGTGGCCTTTGCACTGGGTAATCTATAAATATTCGAAAGATAAATTTTATTATAAAAGGGGGAGGGGCACTGGCCCGTCCCCCCTTACATTACATGCGGATGTTTACCACGAAGCATTATGACCATTCGGGATAAGGGAATGATTGAAAAGCTTTACGCAAAGCATCAGACCAATGCGCCGATAGACGATTAACATATTCATCGTTCTCTTCAATGCGGGTCTTTAATTTCAGGGCGTATCCATCCCGTTCATACACCACCAGGTCCAAAGGAAAGCCTACGGACAAATTTGATCGTAACGTAGAATCCATCGAAATAAGGGCCAGCTTCACACCGTCCATCAATCCTGTTCTTTCATAGGCCAGGGCCCGATCCAATATCGGCTTCCCGTATTTATGTTCACCTATCTGTAAAAACGGTGTTTCTGGGGTCGCACTGATAAAATTACCCGCAGCATAAATCTGAAAAAGGCGCATACGGCGCCCTTTAATCTGCCCCCCTAACAAGAAAGAGGCCGAAAAGGGGGTATCTTGCGCCTTCATCACTTCTGCGTCGTTCTTATAGACTTGCCGTACCGCCTGCCCGACAAGACGCGCGGCTTCGAATAAAGAAGGCACAGTAGACATCGTGACGGGCTGTCCTTCCGGATCGCTTTCGGGAATCAACCCTTCTTCAATGATGTTGACCGTTGCCTGTGTCGTCGCCAGATTACCCGCAGTCATTAACGTAATGACTCTTTCGCCAGGGACCTCCCATGTGAAAGTTTTCGAATAAGTGGAAATATTATCCATGCCCGCATTGGTCCGGGTATCGGCTAACATCACCAATCCCTCATCCAAATATAAACCAACGCAATATGTCACTATATCAACTCCTGCCTGCGCGATATTATCAGACCCGTACGGCCCTCATGGCTGGCTTTATCTTTATTGGGCCGCCGATTGTGACTGGGAAACCCTGACCTTTACACTCAGTTCCTCACTCTCACCGCCGCGGCGTATCCCCCTAATAGGAGCTGCTTCGCGATAATCCAGTCCCACACCTATTCTCACATATTGGTCCGTAGTACAAACTCTATTTGCAACATCAAAACCAATCCACCCCAGCTCCGGAATCATCACCTCCGCCCATGCATGGGAGGCTTGGGTCACTTCACCTGTCTCCGTATGCAGCAAATAGCCAGACACATAACGCGCCGGAATACCAATGGAACGAGCACAGGCAATAAAAACATGGGCGTGATCCTGACAAACACCAACCCCTTGGGACATCACTTCGATCGCAGTGGTCTGCGCATGGGACTCACCCGTCTGATATTCAATGGCATTACGGATCGCAAGCATCATTTTATGCATGCAATCCACATCCGTATCCGCCGTCGCCTGCACGGTTTTTGCCAAGGCACGAATAGCCCCATCAGGACGCGTTTGTTCCGTTTCACGCAAATAGAACATAGCGGGGAAGGGTTCGACCGCACCACTTACGACACCGTGGGTATTAACCGTATCCACGACACCTTGCACGCGTATACAATTTTCCTCATAGGGCCTGTCGATAACCAATGTTTGTGTCACATTGCCAAAGCTATCCTGGAATGAACTAAACTGCGCCGGAACTGTTGATGTAACCCGCCAATAACGAACACTTTGCCCGTCAAAGGGTTGTGGCGTTAGTCGCAAGCTCTGAATAGAATAACTCACCGGGCTGTCATAACGATAAATCGTTTCGTGGTCGATCGTAATCAACATACGATACCTCTATAAATAAAAATGGTACTCTTCCGCAATGGCATCCGCCAACAGATTATTTTGTTCTAAAAACCGTGTTAAATATTCATGCAGCCCCACCGCAAAGACATCTTCGACCTTACTATAGCTAAGCTGTGAATGCAGGCGACCTGACAAACGTAAACTTTCCCCGCCGATTTGTTGCCGGCGGCTGGTTGTTTCCAGGGATTTGACCACCTGCGACAGGGTATAGACCAGCGACCGCGGCATTTCGTTACGCAGAATTAATAATTCCGCCACCATCCACGGACGAATAGCATCTCTATACAACCAATGATATGAGCCTAAGGCAGACACGGACCGCAATATTGTGGACCACTGGTAGTAATCCACAGAACCGCCGACTTGTTCCCCTGCAGGTAACAAAATGTGGTATTTCACATCCAAAATCCGCGCCGTGTTATCGGCCCGCTCTACATAGGTTCCCAGATTAATAAAGGAATAGGCCTCATCGCGCAGCATATTACCATGCATGGCCCCGCGGAATATCATCGTCCGCGTCTTCACCCAATCAAGGAAATCCAGTAAATTTCGTTCTTTCAGGCTATGTTGCCACTTACTGTTAAATTCCAGCCAGCTGTCATTCAGACTTTCCCAGATTTCTGTTGTCAGGGCAGGTCGAACAGCGCGAGCATTGGTCCGTGCAATTTCCAGACATCCCCGGATCGAGGAAGGGTTTGCCTCATCCATACCAAGATAACTGACCACCGTCTCCAGATTAGCGTCATCATATTGTTCGCGGAACCCTTCATCACAAGCCGCCGCCACAATCAACGAATCCCATTCATTACCGTCTTTATGGGCGCGGCTGGGCATCTGATCCATGCGATAACCAACTTCCAGAACGCGCGCTAAATTCTCCGCACGCTCCATATAACGGCCCATCCAATAAAGACACGCTGCCGTCCGACTAAGCATCCGCGCCTCCTGTCCCGTCCGGCGCCATAACTTTAGAGGTATTGTCCTCCTCGTCCACGGGCGGTCCGTCCGGAAGATCCTGATCTTCCAATACCCAGGTGTCTTTGGTGCCTCCCCCTTGCGACGAATTCACGACCAATGAACCTTCACGCATCGCCACACGGGTCAATCCACCCGGCGTCAAGCGGACACCATCCGCGCCCACCAGAATAAAAGGGCGCAAATCCACATGACGCGGCGCATAACCTTCTGCCACAAATGTGGGGCAGGTTGATAATGCCAGCGTAGGCTGGGCAATAAATTCGTCTGGATTCGCGCGAATGCGATCCGCATAGGCCTCTTGCTCATCACGTGTGGACTTTGGACCCACTAACATACCGTAGCCGCCGGACCCATCCACTTCCTTCACCACTAACTCCGATAGATGATCCATAACGTAGGCGTAATCGTCCTCTTCAGCACACCAGTATGTCGGGACGTTTTTCAACAATGGCTCTTCACCCAAATAAAAACGGATCATCTCCGGCACATACATATAAATGGCTTTGTCATCCGCAATCCCGCTGCCGACCGCATTGGCGAGATTGACTCCACCGGAACGATAAACATTCATTAATCCCGGCACCCCCAGTGCACTATCCGGGTTGAAAACCAATGGATCAAGGAAAGCATCGTCTATACGGCGATAAATCACATCCACACGCTGCGGCCCTGTCGTTGTCCGCATATAGACCAAATTATCTTTCACAAACAGGTCTTGCCCTTCAACAAGTTCCACGCCCATCTTATCCGCAAGAAAACTATGTTCGTAATAGGCTGAATTATAAAGTCCCGGCGATAACACAACCACTGTGGGCTCTCCCTCACATGCCGAAGGGGGCACCGATTTAAGGCTGGCCAACAAATCTTCGGGGTAATGATCCACCGGTGCGATACGATGCTGACCAAATAATTCCGGGAAAAGCCGCATCATGACTTCACGATTTTGCAGCATATAAGACACCCCCGATGGCGTACGGGTATTGTCCTCCAGCACGTAAAATTCTTCAGGTCCTGTCCTGACCAGGTCAATACCCGCAATGTGGGTATATATCCCCCCCGGCACATCCACACCATGCATTTCTGGCAAATAGGCATTGTTCAACAATACCAGCTTTTCCGGTACTTTCCCGGCCCTGATGATATCCTGATCGTGGTACACGTCATGCAGAAACATATTTAAGGCTTTGACACGCTGCTCCAAACCCCGCGACATGAAATCCCATTCCGATGCAAGAATAACGCGAGGAATAATATCAAAGGGGATCAGCCGTTCGGGATCGCCCCCCTCCCCATAGACAGCAAAGGTAATACCAATACGCCGAAAAAGAGCTTCCGCCTCAATTTTTCTCATTTTCAACATATCGCGGGAGGCTTCCGTCATCCACCGCGCCAGGGCCTCCATCCCCTCACGGGGAGAGCCATCGGTCCTCACCAATTCATCGAAAAAGGCCCGCTCCAAGGCATCTTCTTGTGGCATTGTCTTACTTTCCCTCTCTCTCACTACCCGAGAAATCAGCAAGTTCTATGCCATTAAGAGTGGCCCGCAAAAAAAGATGAATCAAGTCATTAGACGACAAAAAACGACCGATATTCACGAAACACTCCCTAAAAAACATTAATCGCCACCATAAAACACCATAAAAAAAGGCGGCAGACTTCTCAGTCTGCCGCCCTTTCCATCATTTGCCTAAATAATAGGCTATTATCGCCCGCGCATTTGCGCCTTATATTCCTCTGCGGATTTGGCAATTTTATAGGCTTCTATCCCGGCTTTACGGTCCAACGGTACAGGGACATCCGACACAGGCGGCGAGGCCAACTCTTTTGGATAACATGCCATAACCTGTTTATCTGCCTCTGTCTGCGTTGCACGGAAACTTAATTCGCGCTTATTCGTCCGCGGGGCTGGAATAATGCGGCCGTCTTCAGCCTGATCCATATCCAACCACCATTTCTTGATCGGATTAATTGTACCGTTACCGACCTTGTCATCCAAACGTGCTAGCCAGCTCCGTGTGAAGGGAAGATGATGCGCCATCCATAAGAACGGGGCCTCTTTCATCACCCCTTCCAGATTATACGGACATGTTTTCATACAGCGTCCGCAACCGGCACCACCGCTATTGGTAATCCGGTAGCGCGCACATTTTTCTACATCCGGCTTCCACATTTCATAACCGTTAAACATAATTTTAGGGCCATGCGGAATAGCCGTTACCGGACATTCCCGGGCGCATTTATTACATTTTTCACAGAAGTCCTGCAGCCCGAAATCGACCGGCTTGTCCGGCGTGACAGGCATATCAAATGTAATAACACCGGATTTGAACCGCGGGCCGACATAAGGATTCAGCACCAGTTCGCCAATACGGCTCAATTCACCAAGGCCTGCCTGAAGAATGAGGGGGATATGTAACACATCCTGATCCATCACCCCGTGAGAACGGGCCGAATAGCCCAAATTACGGATATGAGACGACACCACACCACAAATCTGGCCCGCCCGCAGGTAAGCCCGCATGGACTGTGCCCCGGACACCCAATCATCACCGCTGGCGCCTTCCATGGTTTCATAACCCTGATCCACCAAGACGGCCACGGCATAGCGATGATACGGCTGGATCTCCGAACCGTCAAAATCATGTGAATACCACGCATAATCAGGGATTTTACACACCCCAACCATATCCGCCCCCATATAATAGCATAATGCCTTCAGGGCCTCCGCGTTCACATCCGGTGTGGCTTCCAATTCTTCACACTTATTCGGATTTACAGGGCCCTGCTGCAGCGGCACCATCGCCCCCAATTGCGGGGCCATCGCATGGCTATATACATTTTTCGAAATAAACCTGAAACTTGACATTTCTTTATGCGCCTTGGGACCCAAATCACCAAAAGCCGCACGGTTAAACATTTCATGTCGCTTTGGAATACGCGGAACATTTTCCTCGTCAATCAAAGTCGTCGGCTCATCCACGCGCTTCACTTTTTCCATCGGATAAGGGCCCAGATGGTGCGGCCGGTTATCACGGGCATTGGCCCAGCTCATACCCGGTTTTGTCCCACCGAAACCAAAATACCACCCGGGGCCGTGAGCCTTCCACTTATCGACCAATCCACGCGGGGCCAATGGCTGGTCAGTTGCCATTTCTAACGTTGTGGTTACCACCGCCATACCAAAACGGCGGCCTAAATAGGGGTTTTCCACACGGGCAGAACCGTTAACGCCCACCACTTCCCCTAGGCCCGATGCCAGAAGCATCTGGTCCATATCCACATCCGTAGCTGTCGCCATATGATGACGGGCAGAATAGCCCAGAAAGCGCAGATATTGGCTCGTGTGTGCCGCGACCTCACCTGCGCGGATTGTCGCCCGCTGCGCCTGCGTCCCCTTCATCCATTCATAGCCCGGCTCTCCTTCTTTCGGATCACGGGCATACTCCACTAACAACACAATCGCATGTGTATGTCCCAATTCACGAAATGGGCGGGCGGCAGCCTTCTTCGCTGCCATAATCATCTCACCCAACTGCAAAGCACCTTCGGACATTTTATTGGCTTTTGACCGCGAAGATGCTTCCGCTGCTTCCACTTTTTCCAGATCGGGGTTGTTAATTGGTTGATCTAAAATTGCCCGATCCGGAATCAGGCAGGTCGCCGCCATAGAAGCATCCATATAATAACAGGACGCCTTAAAATGATTGGCACGTTCTTCCAGACCCTCGGGGATCGGCGCCTGATGAGGCACGACAGGACCATCACGCAGACGATCATATAATACGGCATAGCCCCCCATTGAATTTGCCAGACTGTAGGGGTTGCTTTCATCTTTCATGCTTAGAGCATCTTGCGCGACCGATGCAAAGTCAGGCATTTCGCTTTGCCGGGCTAACCGCTCCAGTGGATAGCTCCCCATATGCACTGGTCTGTTCTTATTTGAAAAAAGCCTCATCACCCTCTCCGTCTTTCTCTATCAATTTTATATATACTGAACACGCCGTTCTATACCGCAACTGCGTCAGCCTTATTATTTTTGTTAATGTGTACGCGCTGGTTTGCACATCATACTTATCACATGAAAAGTGTCGCTTGTATTTATACATTTATACGCTGCACCTGTGCAGTATCATGCGTTAATCTAGCTAAAAATGTGAAAAGTCGTGTTCACCTTGTCGGGAAGTATGACACAGATTATCCATGTTTTAGAAAATTTTCTTTTGCCGCAATTTTTTATTGGCTCCATGGCGCTTCTTGCTGTCCAGGCGCCTTTGTTGTGCACCCTTAGTCGGCTTTGTTGGCCGGCGACGGCGGGGCTGCAGCAAAGACTGTTGTAAAAGGCCCTGCAATCTTTCCCGTGCTTCCTTACGGTTTTCCGCCTGCGTACGAAATTTATGTGCGGTGATAATAATAACGCCCGCTTCTGTCATCAAATGACCCGCGATCCGGCGTAATCTTTCTATGGCCTTTGCTGAAAAGTACCCTGACTGCACCACATCAAAACGCAGCTGGACCGCTGTTTCGACTTTATTGACATTTTGCCCCCCCGGCCCCGGAGACCGGATGAACTGTTCATGTAGTTCTTCTTCAGGAACAGAAATATGAGAATTGATCCGCATTAAGGCTGCCCCATGATGGCCATAGCCTTTACCATGGCATAAACGGAATCTCCTGGTGAAAGGGCCAATTGGTCCCATGATTTTCGCGTGATCCGGGCCAATAAATCAGTACCATCGCCGATTTTCAAAAATACGGTAACATGATGCCTGTCTGTAAAAGCCATATCGACAACCGTTGCCAAAGGCATATTAAGGACGCTGGATTTCGCTGGCACCGGCGGCTGGCACAGGGCCACATCTGTCGCCCGTATACGCAAACGGCGACGGGTCCCGGATGGTCCCATATCCGCCGGAATGTAAAAAGGCACCGTGCCCGCCTGCAATGTTGTGACACCATAGCTTTCATCATACGCCGCAACACGCCCGTCTATAATGACCGCAGCCCCACCCGCCATTGCAAAAGGCAGATCTGCACGCGACAATAGAGCTGCAACCGGACCCGACGCCGTCACACTACCCGTGTCCAGCAACACGATTTGATCGGCTAACATTTCCATTTCCGTCCGATCATGGCTCACATAAATGACGGGCACCTCAAGCCGGTCATGCAATCGCAGTAAATAGGGTAGAATGTCGTCTTTCGCCTGCTGATCCAGGGCGGCGAGCGGCTCATCCATTAACAAGATATCCGGGGAAGACAGTAACGCCCTGGCCACCGCCACCCGTTGGCGTTCCCCACCGGACAAATGCGCTATGCCGCGATGAAGTAGCTTTTCCATCCCCAGCAAATGAACCACTTCATCATATGACAGTGGCAGCACACCATCACCCCGGCCGCGCGCACGCCGGTTTTGCCCATAACGCAAATTACCGTCCACGGATAAATGCTCAAACAGCCGGCTATCCTGAAAGACGTATCCTACACGACGATGATGCGGGGGACAAAAATGCGTATGGTCTTGCCAGGTATCTCCATGAATACGGATAATGCCATCCATACGTTCCAGCCCGGCGATGGCCCGTAAGATCATTGTCTTACCGCTGCCCGATGGCCCGAATAATGCCGTAATCCCCCGGCCGGGTATTGTAAAGTTCACATCTAATAAAAAATCACCCCGCCGGGCATTGAGCGACACCGCAATCTCTTCGCCGTTCTGGCGCTGAGACGCCAGAGACTGACCTGCTGCCGCCTTTTCGGACTGCGGGTGTGCCACATCACCTGAGGATACAGTTGAATCCATCACACAGGCCCCCGTCGCAGTTTACGACCGATCACCATCATGGCCATAATCACCACAAAAGAAAACACCACCATCCCCGCCGACAGATAATGTGCTTTTTCCCATTCCAATGCCTCAACGTAATCGTATATGGCAATGGACAAGACGCGTGTCTCTCCCGGAATATTTCCCCCAATCATCATCACAACGCCAAATTCACCCATGGTATGGGCAAACCCCAACACCGCAGCGGTAATCATTCCGGGCCGGGCCAATGGCAACGCGACAGAAAAAAAACGGTCCCATGGCCCCGCCCCCAAGGTGGCCGCAGCTTCCATAGGGCCGGGCCCCATCGCCTGAAAAGCATTGCGAATAGGCTGCACCACGAAAGGAAGTGAATATAAAATGGAGCCAATCACCAATCCTTCAAAACGAAAAGCCAGCGTATGTCCAAAAAGAGCTTCCGCGGCACCCCCCAATGGGCTGTCGGGGCCTAAGGCCAACAACAAATAAAACCCTAAAACTGTTGGCGGCAAGACCAATGGCAATGCCACAACAGCCGCCACGACCTCACGCCAGACACTTTCCGTACGGCTTAACCACCACGCCAATGGGGTCCCGATCAGCAACAAAAAAACAGTGCTGACACAGGCCAGCTTAATCGTTAAAAAAATCGTCTCCCACATGGGGGAACACTCCTTGAAATGCACTGGCGGCTCATATAACGATGCCACCATACGGCCTTCTGTCACGTCTTTTCGGCCCTTTTCTTGCCAAATAACGCAAGTCGTTAGTTCTCTGTTACTGTCCTGTCCTGCCCGACCATTTCATATCCATAGCCACGGATCAAAGAACGCGTTCGTTCATCCTTTAAATACTCTAAAAAGGCCGTTGCCGCAGGATTTTCTGCCCCACGCCGCAAGAGCACGGCGTCTTGCAAAACCGGATCATAATGAGTCTCCGGGATAATCCAATAATCACCACCCTCCCCCGTCTTCACCTGCGACAAGGCCACGAAAGCCATATCTGCATGACCGGTCATGGCAAACTGGTATGCCTGCGTAATATTATCCGCCTGTAGGATGCGCCCCTTTGCTACAAGGTGATCGAAACGCAAATCCGTTATTTTTTCAATCACCTGTTGTCCGGCACGGCCATAAGGGGCAATCAACGGATTGGCCATAGCAAGCCGGGTCCAGTGACCCTGTTTCAATTTATGCGCCAACCTGTCGGTCAGCCCAGCATCGCGGCTATACAAAACCAATTTTCCCCGGGCATAGGTAAAACGGCTTCCCGCCACCGCCACACCCTGACGGATCAATGCCGCCGGGCGGGTCTGGTCCGCGGCAAGGAATACATCATATGGTGCCCCATAACGGATTTGCGTATACAACTTCCCTGTTGAACCGCTGCTGATCACAATTTCATGTCCGCTATGTTGCATAAACAAACGGGCAATCTCAGCCAGCACCCCGCGAAAATTCGCGGCCACAGCAACATTGGCCGTGGCCGCCTGCGCAGGCCCCGTTGCCATTATCGTCAGCGTACTCAGTAAAAACAGTCTGAAACATATGACGACCACGAAAGGGGAAATTCTTTTCCCCTCTGCATGCGCGCGCGCCCACATTTGATTATAAAATGTCCGCATCATGTTACAAACTTAGTGGAAAAAATATATTTGGGGAAGGCGGCACGCTCTGTCCCGGCAGACCACGGGCCACAAAGACTCCCTTGGCGCTATTACTGCGGGCAGTATATTATTGTATTGTCACGACACGACACACATATAAAATCGGGAAACAACTATACGTCATAATCCGGGGCATAGTTTCTGATGCCTCCATGAATATAAACCACAATGGTATCGGTCAACGCCCCACATTTATGACCGTATATTGTTAAATGTTAGGAATAAATTGATGGCTCTCCCTCTTGTTATCGCCATAACAGGTGCCAGCGGTGTGATCTATGGTGTAAACCTACTTAAGGCCCTGAAAGATAACCAGCAGGATGTAGAACTGGTGATGAGCGATGCGGCCATCCGCAGTCTGCATCTGGAGACTGACCTTTCTCTGGATGATGTTAAAGGCCTGGCCCGTCACGTCTATAACAACAAAGACATTGGTGCCGCGATCGCCAGCGGGTCTTATCGGACCCGCGGCATGATCATTGCCCCCTGTACGATAAAAACATTATCTGCCGTCGCCCATTCCTATAGCGATAACCTCATCAGCCGCGCGGCTGACGTCATGCTGAAAGAAAAACGTCGTCTGATTTTGATGGTACGTGAAACCCCGCTGCATAAAGGGCATTTGGATCTTATGTCGCGTTGCAGTGATTTGGGGGCCACAATCATGCCCCCCATGCCCGCCTTTTATCACGGGCCACAAACCGTACAGGATATTATCGACCACAGCATCGGTCGGGTTTTAGATCAATTTGATATTGACCATGACCTCTATAAACGTTGGAACGGACAACGCCCCGCATCCATCACACCATAAATTTCCACGCTGCGATTATACATGAGAAATTCTGTAATATTACAGATGTAACATGTGTGCTTACCCCTGTAACAACATCATTAATCAGGATAAGTTCTCGAAAAATTTCTTTATCGCCCTTACGTCCACAATATGATATTTAGACGCATTAACAGAAATATACAAAGACCCCGCAGGATAGCCATGCTACCGTCACAACCCAGAGCCACCAATGCTTCCACCGTTGAACAAATCTGCATTGCGATTGAAAATGGTATTATTGGTGGCCAGTTTATCGCGGGTCAACGCCTGACCGAAGCAGCCCTGACCAAACAATTAGGCGTCAGCCGTGGCCCTCTCCGTGAAGCGTTGCGGCGCCTGGAAACCACAGGACTGATCGTCATGCAGGCTAACCGCGGGGCCATGGTCCGCAAACTAAGCCGTAAGGACATAACCGACCGCTTTCAATTGCGCGCCGTCCTCGAAGGTCATGCGGCGGCCCGCGTCACCGCCCGTTTGGACGAACCCGGTGTCAGAGACATCATGTCAACGCTATGGCATGAAATTGACAGTCTGCAACAAGGCCGCGGCAGTCGCAGTTTTATTGAACATAATAACACACTGCATAAAGCCCTGATCTTACATTGCGGCAATGCATTGCTGGCCCAGCAATGGCAACAACTTCTGGTGCCGATGCTCTATTTTTCGTTCCTGCGCAACCCTGACTTGCTGGACATAGCACAATCGCTGGATGAACATCGCCAAATTATCGAAGCCATTGTCACGGGAGACGAAACCCGCGCCGAAAAAGCCGCACAAGATCATATCCTGCGCAGCCATCATAAAATTCAACTTTTACCCGATGCGGAATTTGATCGTATTTTCAATTACGCGAGATAAAGCACATCCGTCTTAATAATGCCGTAATTCCGCTGCACATGGCAATGTAATCCTACCTGCTTGCGCGCTTGACCTTGCCGCAAAAATAACGCAGAAAAGACCATGATTTCACATTGACTGGCCCGGGGGGATGACCAGTAATTATATCGCACGGAAAAAATATATGCATAAGAATTGCTTATCTCTAAAAGCATCTGCAAAACAACGGCTGCGAATCCTCTTTCTCGCCAAATGGGCTGAAGGAGATGGCCGCCCCGATACACAAGACGGCACTCACGCTACCTACCATTATGACCTGCGCTGCACACTGGAAAACCTGGGCTTGAATGTAGAGGCCGCAGGCCACTACGAACGTCTGTACACAAAACCGGACTATGACTTTCTGTTCACGCTGCTTAATCGTGGTGGTTTCATGAACAGCGAAATGTTGGCACCGTTACTGGCCACCTATCAGAATGTTCCCTTTTTGGGGGCCAGTCCGATTTTACGCGGGTTGGGAGATGATAAACATCTGATGAAACTGGCCGTACGCGCGCGCGGTATTCAAACCCCTGATTGGGAAGTCTACCGTCGCGGTTGCCTGGAGGTAGCCCCCCCTTCTTTTGAATGGGAACGCCTCGTTGTTAAACCCAATGCCAGTTCTGCCTCATGGGGAATAAAATCCGTAACGGACTGGCAAGACGCCAAAGATCACATTACTTATATTCACGATCAGGGGCACGATGCCATTGTCGAAGATTTTGTTTATGGTTATGAATTGGCGCAGGCCATTATCGGCGGGGCCAGCGGACCCTGGTTCCTGCCTACGGTGCGTATGGTGACCTCTGACCCGCTTTCCATCAGTTCCTATGAACAAAAACGCCACTTAAGCGGCACTGATGATATCGCGCTGGAATTATTTCATGACAAGGACATCATCAGCAAACTACACGAAGATGCCCATAAATTATTGCCGGAAATATGGCCCATGGACTATGGCCGTATCGAAGCAAAATATAATCCAAAGACGGGCGATTTTAATTTTATCGAACTCAACCTCAGCTGTAACCTGTGGCATCGAAAATCAATTGCTTTTGCCGCACGCAGTATCGGCGTAGAATATCCCGCACTAATTGAAACTATTCTTTGCCACAGCATGTTACGTCAGGGTGTCATCACGAAAGATGATCTGGCATAGTTGTATAAAGTAAATTTAACTTACGTAAGGAACTCCCAATGAAATTTCATGCCGTTATTATGGCCGCACAACGTCCGGGCGTCATTAATGAACTCGCCGTTGCCGCAGGGGTAAGCCATAAATGCATTATCGAAATTGCTGGAAAGCCCTTAATTGAACATGTCGTTGATTGTTTGGAAGCAACGCCGGAAATCGGCAACATGACCGTTTCTATCGACCAGCCAGACGCCTTGGACAACTGCAAAACCCTCCAGCGCCTGAAGGCAGAAGGTCGCCTGCGGATTGTGATGGCCCGCGAAAACCTTTATCTAAGCGTCGCCGCGGCATTGGAAGGCGAAGATACCTACCCCAGTATTATCACGACAGGCGATAATACACTGCACGAGCCCCATATGATTAGCTATTTCTGTGAACAACTGGCCCAGACTGATGCCGACAGTGCCGTTGCCGTTGTGACAAAAGATACCCTGTTGAATAAATATCCCGGCGGGCAAAAGAAGTTCCACCGTTTTGCCGACGATTCTTATTCAAACTGTAATCTTTATGCGATCATGACACCCACAGCCTTGAATATTGGCCGGATCTTTGAAACAGGGGGCCAGTTCGCAAAGCAACCCAAACGGGTTCTAAAGGCGGTCGGTCTCTTTAATGCCTTGGCCTATCGTTATGCCTGGTTCAGCTTTGACAAGGCAATGGAGCGCCTCTCTAAACGCTTTAAAGTAAAACTCGCTGCTATTCGTTTGCCATTCCCAGAAGCCCCTATTGACGTAGACAATGAAAAGAGCCGCATACAGTCAGAAGAAATTCTACTACAACGCCAGGCCGCGGCGGCCGCAGCAAAAGGTTAAACAACTTTCAAATCTAACGACACCTGTGAAGACTATATTGCCAAAAAGCCCACCATAGGTTTCTATGGTGGGCTTTATAACAGATACGTCCAATTTTACTTGTTACGCAGCTTTCGTCACGCCAGGCTTTTGACCGCGATGAAATTTCTTGGGCGGGCGTCCCTGACTCTGACCGGCTTTTTGGCCGGCTTTCTGACCTGCTCTAGCATTACGGGGTTTACCGCGATTATCCGCAGCGCCCTCATGGGACTTTTTCTCTGCCCCCCGTGCGGCCCGCGCAGGTCGGTCTTGACCGTCAGCACCACGACGTTCACGCCGGGGCTTACCACTCCCTGAATTATTTGGTCCCTTACGGCGACGTTGCGGGCGATGCTTTGAACCACGATGGTCCCGCATGGCCTCAACTGATACAGCCTCCAGCGCAAAATCATCTCCGCTGCCCACCGCCATTTGCGCCTCAATAGACAAGCCAATCAATTTTTCAATATCGCGGAGCAAGCGGCGTTCTGAAGCATCACAAAAAGTAATGGCATGTCCGCTCTTGCCCGCACGCGCTGTACGACCAATACGATGGACGTATGCTTCGGGCACATTAGGCAGTTCAAAGTTGACCACATGGGTAATCCCGTCAACATCAATACCACGCGCCGCAATATCCGTTGCCACCAAAATGGAAACGCGCCCTGTGCGGAATGCTTCTAACGTTCGTTGACGCTGACCCTGACTCTTATTTCCATGCAAGGCATCCGATTTAAACCCGGCTTTATGCAAATGCTGGCAGACTTTATCCGCGCCATATTTGGTACGTGTAAAAACAATGGCCCGTTCAACGGGATTATTTTTCAATACATCTACCAGTAAGGCTCTCTTCGCACCCTGATCCGCCAGAATGACCTTCTGGTCAATACGTTCAATGGGGGTGGATTGTGGCGCGACGCTGACTTCTACAGGATTCTTTAGAAATTCGTCCGCCAGACCCCGTATTTGTTTTGGCATTGTCGCAGACAGGAGCACTGTTTGTACATCCCGGGGTAATTTCGCCATAATCTTTTGAATAGGTGGCAAAAAGCCCAGGTCCAACATCTGATCGGCTTCATCCAGCACGACCGTTGTTGTTTTATCCAAACGCACGGCACCACTAGATAAATGGTCCAACAAACGGCCAGGTGTGGCAACGCAAATATCCACACCGCGGCTCAGTGCGCGAATTTGGGGTCCCGGCTTGGCACCACCGACCACAATCGCCCGCGAATGGCGCATAAACCGACCATAACTGCGAATATTATCAGCAATCTGGATCGCCAGTTCACGAGTCGGCACTAAGATAAGAGCCCCACAACACTTAGCGGGGGGGCGTGATTTACGACCCGCAATATCATGCAAAATAGGTAAAGTAAAAGACGCTGTCTTTCCCGTACCCGTTTGGGCAATACCCAGCAGGTTCCGACCACCAAGAAGGGCCGGAATGGATTTTTCCTGAATAGGCGTTGGGCTATCGTAACCTTCAGCGGATACCGCCTGAAGGAGACAATCGGCAAGGCCGAGGTCACTAAAATTTTTCAATTATTGATGCTTTCATTATCTGCCATAATGCAGATCAGAACATAATCTACAGGCAGTTGTCTCACGGGGAAGCTCGTGTAGCTCAGCTGCCAATTTCATACTTCTTGCAGCAGGACCATCACGGCAACCATCGTGTCAAACATCCACAGAAAGTCAAAGGAGGTCTTTGCGTACACCGTAACGGGATTGATCGTTATCTACACACGGTGTCGATTTCACCCCCTGTGTCTCACACTTTTTATTAAATAGCAAGGCAATAGCTTAAACGACATCTGCATAGCAACCAGAGACAGGGTGCAAAACTAACAGATTACACAAAGCAAAGCGACAATTGGCAATTGCCATAGGGCATAAAATCAGTCACACTCCCGAATGCTGATCATTTAATAAATGACAAGCGTGGATGCTGCCGCCCTTACCCATAGGAGATCAGCCTTGTCACCACGGTATTCCACGCCCACAACATCCGAAGAGACGTTCCTTATCGCTACTCTTCATTAAAGGAGAAATTTCATGTCCACATTATATGAACGCCTTGGCGGCCGCGCTGCAGTAGAGGCAGCTGTTGATATTTTTTATGACAAAATGCTAGCGGATGACCGCGTGAACTATTTTTTTGATAAAACCAACATGGAAGTCCAGGTTGCCAAGCAAAAGGCATTCCTCACAATGGTTTTTGATGGCCCTAATAACTATACCGGCCTGGACATGCGCAATGGTCATAAACATCTGGTGGAACGTGGCCTGAATGACAGCCATGTTGATATCGTCATCGAACATCTGGGAAATACGTTGAAGGAACTGGGTGCCGCTGAAGCTGATATTGCCGAGGTTGCGGCGATCGCCAACAGCGTACGTGATGATGTCCTGAACCGTTAAATTATTACAGGTCATACCTGAATTTTCACACGATAACGGCCCCCCTGTGCTATCCTCAGGGGGGCCGTTTATATGTTGTCTCTGGAAATCCCCGAAATAGATTTCCCCCTTGACGCAGCACCAACACGGTCTATATCTATATATCATGCAAGCTAGCCAAAATAGGGACCACATAATGCCTTCAACAGCCACGAATATTCGCGGCATTACCCACCAAACCCGCGGCCAGGCCGCCTCTGATGGTGATGGCGTTTCATTACAACGGATCATAGGCACTCATGATCTCAGCATGATCGATCCATTCTTACTGTTTGATGCATTCGGTTCTGATGATCCCGACCAATATATCGGTGGCTTTCCCACCCATCCCCACCGCGGCTTTGAAACTGTAACCTATATGCTGGCAGGGGCTGTACGGCACAAAGATAATGCTGGCCATGAAGGCGTAATTACACCCGGTGGCGTGCAATGGATGACCGCCGGCAGCGGCATCAGTCATTCGGAAATGCCCGAACAGGAAGACGGCCTGTTACGCGGCTTCCAGTTATGGGTGAACCTGCCCGCCAAGGATAAAATGACCGCCCCCGCCTATCAGGAGTTTGCGGCGGCAGAAATTCCGCAAGAACAGCATGATAATCATCATATTCGCGTAGTCGCGGGCACAACCAGTGCAGGCACACAAGGTGCCGTCACCGCTTTAGCAACAAAATCCATTTATCTGGATGTCAGCCTAAAAGATGGGGCCTCATTCTCGCAATCCCTCCCTCCGGAACATAATGGATTTATCTATATGATCGAAGGAGAAGCTGTCTGCGGACCTGACAAAACCGTATTATTGCCACACGTGCTTGGCATACTTGGTCCCGGCGATACAGTTGAACTACAGGCCGCAAATGGGCCGTGTCGTTTCTTACTTATCGGGGGAAAAGCCCTACATGAACCTGTCGCACGCTACGGCCCGTTTGTCATGAATACGGAAGATGAAATCCGCCAGGCGTTCAAAGACTACCAACAGGGCAAATTCTAAATTTAAGAACACGGCACTTCAAACTTAAAGGGATGACATGGGACTTCTACAAGACGGAAAATGGGTTGACCAGTGGTATGATACCAAGGAAACCAAAGGACGATTTGTCCGCAAAGAATCAGCGTTCCGGAATTGGGTAACGGCCGATGGCCAGCCAGGGCCGACCGGACAAGGCGGGTTCAAAGCAGAGGCCGGGCGTTATCACCTATATGTCTCCTACGCCTGCCCATGGGCGCATCGCACGCTGATTTTCCGCAAACTAAAAGGTCTGGAAAATCTGATTTCTTTATCTGCAGTCCACTGGCTGATGCAGGAAAATGGCTGGACCTTTGACTCAGCAGAAGGCGTTATTGCTGATGACATCAATAATGCCCAATATATGCACCAGGTTTATACCGCGGCGGACCCCCGTTACAGTGGCCGTGTTACGGTACCAGTGTTATGGGACAAACAGCAAAAAACCATCGTCTCTAACGAATCTGCCGACATCATTCGTATGTTTAATACCGCCTTTGACGGGGTAGGGGCAGCCGAAGGTGATTACTATCCGCAAGCATTACAAACAGACATTGATGCGCTGAATGACCTTATTTATGACACTGTAAATAATGGTGTCTATAAATCCGGCTTTGCAACCACGCAAGATGCCTATGAGGAAGCCGTACAACCACTATTTACCATACTGGACATGCTCAATGAGCGCCTGTCCACCCAACGCTATCTGTTTGGCGCAACCCTGACCGAAGCGGACTGGCGACTTTTTACAACACTTGTGCGTTTTGATCCCGTCTATGTCGGCCACTTCAAATGCAACCTGAAACGCATTGTCGACTATCCGCATTTATGGGATTATGTCCGCGACTTATACCAACATCCCGGTGTGGCCGAGACAGTAAATATGCACCATATCAAAGCACATTATTACGCCAGCCATACCATGATCAATCCCACTGGCGTGATCCCCATGGGCCCTGATATAGACTTCCTTGCTGCCCATCAACGGCACAACTTATCTTCCTAACTGTAAAGGTCCATTATGATGCAAAAATTGTGGCATATCCTTTGTTTTCGCATCATGGTCGCCCCCTACCTGCTGCAACTTCTTTTCTGGGCTGGCGTTGGCGGTTGCCTTTATGGAGGATATGTCTTGTGGTCATTAGATCAGCCCAGCTGGCCACTCCCGCTGATTTTCGGTCCCCTGCTGCTAAGGGTGCTTTTTGAACGTGCCCTTATCGCTTTTAAAACCTATGACCGCCAAGGTGAAATCATCACGTTATTGCAACACAAGAAATAAATGGAAATAATGCTATGTTCAAAAAAGTGACCGCTATCATCTTGGCCACCGTTATAACAACAACCCTTTTCCCCCAGACCGATGCCGCCCGCGCAGATACAGGAACACCAGCAGCCCCACTGTCCTTGACCGTTATTGTTTCCGGGGCTGATGCCAACAAAGGTCAGGTGATGGCACGTTTATTTTCCTCTGCCGAGTCCTACACCAAAGAGGCTTATGCAACACAAACCGCCGCTGTGGATAGCGATGGTAAGGCCACGCTGGTCTTTGAAGGCCTCCCCGCAGGTGATTATGCCTTTAGTGCCTTTTATGACCGTGATAGCGATGGTAAAATGAAAAAGAATTTTTTAGGCATCCCACGCGAAAAATTTGGCTTTTCCAACAATGCTGCCCCCAGCATGGGGCCTCCATCTTATGAAAAAGCCCGATTTACCCTCGGCCCAAATAACACACATCAATCCATCACCGTTTATGCCTTGGGCGATCACAAAAAATAAGATAGCGCATGACCGGTAAAAATATACGTATTGATATTGTCTCTGATGTGGTCTGCCCCTGGTGCATAATCGGGTATAAACAATTAGAAGCCGCCCTGAACAATACACGCACCGCGGGCGACATCCATTGGCATCCTTTTCAGCTCGCCCCGGACATGCCCGCTGAAGGTCGTAACCTTCTGGAGCATTTAGCCAAAAAATATAACCGCAGCCACGAAGAAGGGCGGCAAAACCGCCAGCGTATTACGGACACAGGAGCGGCTCTCGGTTTTCAATTTAATTACCGTGATGACATGCGCGTCTATAACACCTTCCGGGCGCATCAGCTATTGCATTGGGCTGCCCTGTCCGGTCATCAACATGACCTGAAGCTCGCCCTGATCACCGCCTTTTTCGGGCAACGCCAAAACATTGACGACCCGGACATCTTGGCCGCCGTGGCACAATCTGTGGGTCTTGATGCGAAGGAGGCCCTCGCAGTACTGGATGACGAACGTTATGCCACTAACGTGCAGGAAGAAGAACGGCATTGGCGTGAACAGGGTATTCAGGGCGTCCCCGCTATGATTTTTCAGCAACGTTACCTTGTGAGCGGCGCACAAGGCATCGATAATTACGTTTCTATTCTCCAGCAGATCAAAGAACAGCCGCTCTGAAAAGGGGGGACTTGTATACAATCCCTGATAATAAAACAGAGCATTGCCAAAGGCGGCAATACCCTGTCTTTATATCATCTCTGCCCCAGGTTTATCGTACCTGGGACATACATAAATCTTTATTCTGCCGTTGGTGCAGAAGCAGCGGCAGCGGATATTTTACGGGGGGCCGTTTCTTTAAGGAAAAGAGAAACCAATGCCCCCAAAGTCACGCCGATAAGTGCAAAATACAATACACTTTCGATCCCGTACTTTTCTGCTATTGCACCGCTGATAACAGGCGCAATCCCACCGCCAAAAATCTCACCTGCGCCGACAACGAGGCCGATCGACGTCGCCACAAGGCCAGGTGGGGCGGCTTCTGTCGCCACTGGCCCACTTAATAGTGCAATATTGCCAAAGCTGAAGAAAGACAGAATGAATAGAGTGGTAAACAACATCACCATATCCACGCCTGTCTGGGCAAAGAACCAGACAAAGATTGCCGCAAAAACAAAACTGACAATAGACACGATCTTACGGCCCAACCAGTCAGACGCTGCGGGCACACCAAATTGTCCGGCAAAGCCACCAAAACCAATTGCTGACATGATAAAACCCATATCTTGCGGGCTCAGTTTCAAATAGTTCTCAAGATAAAGGGGGACCATGGCACTGAGTACAAAAACACATGACATCACACAGAACAGCCCCAACATACATAAGATCACATTACGTTCCCGGATCACATCAGCCCAGCGGGCTTCTTCTCCCTTTGTCGCGGCCAGATTTTCCATCCCCTGCGTATGTTCAGGATCGCGCAGTACAAAATACATGGCCAGCCCGATCACAAAGCCCGGCAGCGCCACAACCCAGAAAACTTCTCGCCAGGACGGCACCACCAATAACAACTGCGTGGCAATAATCGGCCCCAATGCCAACCCAAACAGGGCAAAGCCGCTTTGCTGTAAGCCTTGTAAGATACCACGGCGTGACGGTTTAGCCGCAGCAGCGGTTGCAGCAAAACTGGTCGGACAAAAGGCCCCTTCTGATATTCCCATCAGTGATCGCACCAATATCAGCCCCACCAATCCATGCACCATGCCGGACACACCCGACATCAGGGAAAAGAACACGATCGCCGGAATCAAAACTTTACGATGTCCAATACGGTCAGATAATCGCCCGCTGAGAATAGCAAAGATCCCCCATGCCATCCCTAAGGCACCAAAGACTAACCCCACATCCTGGTAATTTAAATTCAGGTCCGCCATCATTGATGGCAATAATGGCGCAATAATCCACCGATCCAGCCCCACAAGTCCAAAACCTAGAGAAAGCAGCATCACTGCTTTCCATTCATAGGCATGGTCCCATTTAACGTTTGTATCAGACATTATAGAACTCCCCTCCCTGTGCCTTAGGTGATATCCAGCATCAGTTATCTTTTTCATTTCTGTGCACTATTGTTATCCAACAGTCATGAAAAAATCCAGAAAGTTCTTAAAAAGGAATAATGTCCGTATATTGTACCGCCACGAATGTGGTGCTATGTGCCGCAGAACGTCTGATAGTATGGATCTTCAACTTCAGGCGGCACTGCATAATCTTCCGCGCCTTGTTGCGCCTCATAGGGCTGCGATAAAACAGTCATAAGACGTTCCATCTTACCATAATCACGACGCTCTACCCCGGCTGCGATGGCCTCTTCAACAAGGTGATTGCGGGGGATATAAAGCGGGTTGACCGCATGAAGACGCTCTTTCAGGGCGACAATATCCGCTTTTTCATGCTGCAGACGGGATCGCCAGGCCTCTCTCCAGTTCACGGCCTGTGCAGATTGCCCTATCTGGCCATATAGCTCAGCCACGTCTCCCCCCACCGCGGCCTCGAGAGACCGGAATGTTTGGGTAAAATCAGCCTTTGTCGCATACATAAGGGCCAGCAAGTCGCTAATTAACGTCTTGTCGTCCGGCTCTATTTCCTGGAAACCAAGTTTTGCGGTCATTGCGGACTGCCAGTCCCGGTCAAAAAGCGCCGCAAAGTCTGTCACCATCTCTTCCGCCAAAGCAACGGCCCTGTTACTTTCCGGATCAAATAAAGGCAGTAAAGATTCCGCAAGCCGTGCCATATTCCACTGTGCAATCTTCCCCTGATTGCCATACGCATAACGCCCGCCTTTATCAATAGAACTAAAGACTGTTGACGGGTCGTAACGGTCCATAAAGGCACAGGGCCCATAGTCAATCGTCTCTCCGCTGATCGTCATGTTATCTGTATTCATCACGCCATGAATAAAGCCTAACGACATCCATTGCGCCACCAGCGCCGATTGCCGTGCCATCACCGCTAAAAACAGCTCGATATACGGATTTTTTGCCGCGGCAGCCTCGGGATAATGACGGTCAATCATATAATCCGCCAATTTACGTACACTGACATGGTCGCCCCGCGACGCAAAAAATTGGAATGTGCCCACCCGTACATGACTGGCCGCAACACGGGTCAGAATACCCCCGGGCAATGGTCCCTGACGATAAACAGCCTCGCCAGTGCTCACCGCCGCCAAACTGCGTGTTGTCGGCACACCCAGTCTCGCCATTGCTTCACTGACAATATATTCACGTATAACCGGACCCAGAGCGGACCGGCCGTCACCACCTCGCGAAAACGGCGTGGGGCCAGACCCTTTTAATTGTATGTCCCATAAGGTGCCTTCTGTATCTCGCAGTTCCCCCAATAACACCGCCCGGCCATCACCTAGCTGTGGTGAAAAATGCCCGAATTGGTGCCCTGAATAGGCCTGCGCAAGTGGTGCTGCCCCTGCGGGGATGATGTTCCCGGCAAAAACGCCCGCCAACAGGTTCTGACCCGCCGATGTCTGCAATATATCCTTAAACTCTATGCCGAACCTATGCGCCAATGCTTCATTAAAATGTATAAGAGCCGGCCTCTCCACAGGCAGCGGATTTTGTCGGACATAAAAATTTTCGGGAAGACGACTATAGCTATTATCGAATAGCACACGGGCAAACATGGATTGTACATGTTTATTCTGCGGTTCTTCCCCGGTTGATAACGACATTAATAAGCTCCGTAAAGTTGAGAATAGGCAACCTATACCGCATAGATTATACAGCTCCCTTTTCTCATTAGATTGGGCCTCAGCGGGACTGATACAAGACTCTGATACAAGAGAAAGCAAGTAATAATAATTCGCAACAGCACCTCTTCAAAGGGGCCAGCCCCAAAGGCCAGCCCCCCGTTCGAAGCTCAAAAAAGTCGTTTTGCTTAATTATTTTTTCCGCCGATATGACGCGGCAATACCGCCGCCACGGTCATCAGCACAACCGCAATAATAATTGCTGTCACCGGGCCGGGCAGCACGTCAATCAATGCCACATATTTTTCATGGCTGGTCGCAGCGATTGTGGCCTTACCACCAAAAATCTCATTCAACCATCCTAAGTCTTTGACGGTTTCATAGGACAACATATAGACAAAAGCCCCTAAAAGACCCCCGATGACAAAAACACCTGCATCAAGACGGCCTGTCGCCGCGGCACTAATGCCTGTGCCGGGGCAATATCCTGCAATCGCAAAACCGACCCCCATAATCGCCCCGCCGATCATCACCCCTGCATAGCTTGTTTTGACGGACAGATTGCCAACATCGACCCAACCCAGGGCCAGCGCCACAAAGAGCATTGCCGAAGACAAGCCCACGGCAAAAACGATAACTTTCATCAAATGGAGGTCCTTTAGGCGGACCATGTTGATGATATATTCAGGATTTGTGGCCCCAACACGGTTTAAAGCAAAACCAAACGCACCGCCTAGCAAAATAGCCCATACAACTTCAGACATCTAAACCTCCGTCTTTCTATACAGAACCCAGGCCGTCAACACTGCCGTTGCAAACAAAGCCGCAGTAAACAGATAACCCGATACCGCCGTTTGCATCATACCACTCATCATATGACCGCTTGTACACCCCCCGGCCAATCGCGCGCCGAATAAAACGATAAATCCACCCATAAATGCGGCCCATAGGCGCCGTGTTGATGATGGCCCCATTGTTGACCGCCAAACATCTGGCATATAACGAGTTTCAGCATTTGGCCGGTCTCCGCCCAAACGTGAAGACACAAAAGCCCCCGCTGCCATCGCCAAAACAAAAATAAAGCTATAATTTACTGGATGCGCCGCATTCTTTGCATATTTACCACCGCTTTTATCCAGATACGCATTCGTTGATGCGTAACCGCTTTTTGCTGTTGGCTCTTCTGTAATCACAGTCGGGTCAACAACGTCCCATATCATGGCGTCGAAAATAACAAATTGTGTCGATACACCGATGGGCTTTACGAAGGCAACAGCCAGAAAAAACACCGCGCCCAACAGCAAAGCACCCTGAAACCAGGGCAATAATCGTGACGTATTATCCTTTTGCATCATAAAGTCCCTCAACTTTAACTCACATTTAATATCATCTTAAAGAGCGGCAATCGCGCCCGATCTATAGTCACATTATACCACGGAGCTATGACATAATATATATTATACTTTCATAATATAATAAATATATAAATTAGTGAAATTGAATATAATTGTCGCTCCGCAGATAGCTTGGTGACAGAACAATGAGAGACGTTGATATAACAGCTTTGGCGCAGGCAACAGAAGCACTGAAGTTCCTGCCCACCCGAAACGACTTCGGATTTTATAGCGATGTCGGCATCAGGAACTCTCCTCTGGAAAATTAATTTCCGTCTTCGGGTAATCTATTGCCCTCATAACAGGTTAACGGCAGAATAAGACTGCCTACCCACAGGCCTTCATATATCTGTAAGAATCGGGCCTTAATAATGACAATGGCGTCCCCAAAGATCTGTAATATCGCCACGGAACAAAATTATCGTTTTATGTAAAGCGACCAAAACGCATAATACACTTCCATTCATTGCCACTATAAAACGTCAGGTCACGATGAAAAATATTCTTGTCCTCTGCACCGGGAATTCCTGCCGTTCCATATTGGCCGAAGCCTTAATTAACGATCTCGGGGCCGGGCAGTATAAAGCGGTCAGTGCCGGCAGCCAGCCTACGGGTGAGGTCCACCCCAAATCAATCGAGACATTAATCCGTCATGGCATTGATCCCGGTACGCCACGTAACAAATCATGGGATGAATTTGCCGGTCAGTCTTTTGATTATGTCATTACAGTTTGTGACGCGGCGGCGTCTGTGCCATGCCCGGTCTTTCATGGCCCGCATCAGAAATTACATTGGAGCACGCCTGACCCCGCCGCAACAACAGGAAGCGAAGAAGACATCAACGCTGCCTTTGACAACGCCTTTCACATGCTGAAATCCAGGATTGAGGAACACTTGTTATGAATACAACACCCTCGTCACCACCATCGTCTTCTCCCTCACCCATAGGCATTTTCGAACGTTATCTTTCGGTATGGATAGGATTGGCGATCGCGGCCGGTGTGGGCGGTGGGCTTCTGGTCCCTGAACTGTTCCGCGCTATCGCTACCCTTGAATATGCCAATGTTAACTTCATCGTCGCCGTACTGATCTGGGTTATGATCTATCCGATGATGGTCAATGTGGACCTCTCCACCGTCAAAGACGTCGGCAAAAAACCCAAGGGATTATGTATTACACTTGTTGTCAATTGGCTCATCAAACCGTTTACGATGGCGGCCTTGGGCATACTCTTCTTTGAATTTCTATATGTGGGACTGGTCAGCCCGCAAGAGGGCAAAGAATACATCGCAGGCATGATTCTGTTGGGCATTGCCCCCTGCACCGCCATGGTTTTCGTCTGGAGCCAGCTTGTCAATGGTGACGCCAATTACACACTCGTTCAGGTGTCCGTAAACGACATTATTATGATTTTTGCCTTTGCCCCGATCGCGGCTGTTTTGTTGGGGGTCACAAACATTTTCGTGCCATGGGAAACGCTCTTGTTATCTGTCGTACTGTATGTGCTGATTCCACTGATCGCCGGTTACATCACCCGCAGACAACTGGACGGATCCGATAACGCAGAACGCATCACGCGGTTTACAGCCCGCTGCAAACCGTTTTCCATTATCGGGCTGCTGGCCACCGTCATCCTCCTGTTTGGCTTTCAGGCCGAAACCATTATTGCGAAACCACTGGTCATCGCCCTCATCACCCTCCCTCTGCTGATACAAAGCTATGGTATCTTTGCGCTCGCTTATGGCTGGGCTTACCTCTGGCGTCTCCCGTTTCGCACCGCAGCCCCCGCGGCCCTGATCGGCACCTCAAACTTTTTTGAACTGGCGGTGGCCGTGGCCATCAGTCTATTCGGCCTGCATTCCGGGGCCGCCCTGGCCACTGTTGTTGGTGTCCTTGTCGAGGTACCCGTGATGTTATCTTTGGTCGCCTTTGCCAACCGAACAAAAAACCATTTTCACATGCGCCAAAGCCATACTTAACAGGTCTATGCGCAAAGCACGGGCCTTTTAGAAATAGAATTTTCCATCTCTCTTAACCTCTAGGTCGCCCTCATCATATTACATGACAGTATACCTCTGGATAAACCCGCATAAGCAATCACGAACCACGCCGACAACCGGTATTCCGCGGTATTCCGGGGACAGTATATATTTTTTTATGCTCATACGGTCTGCCTTGGTCTACCAGGTGGTTGAGGCGTCAATTGACGGCCCGTGTCCTGTTCCAGTTGCGCAATCCAGCCGTCTGCACCCAACGGGCGACCCGTTTGGCTATGCTGGTGAAAACGCTTAAGCATGGCATCATCAACACCCCCCTGCAAAAAAGAAAACCAGTCTCCAATACGCTGCAACAAAGGTTTTACAGTTACCAAGTCATCATCCTTTCCCGCTAAGTGCGCCCGCGCACTGGACCAGAGCCAGTCTTCCGGCCGCGCAACCAGCCCGGCCCGAACAGGATTTAATTCAACATAACGCGCACACGCCATCAAATATCCCTCATCCATCACAAAAGAGTGAAACCGCTCCTGCCATAAATGGCCCCGGCAACCCTCCCGGAAATTAATCATCCGCGTGTAACGTCGATGCGCTTCCCCAAGCGCAGCCCGCAAACCATCCGGGGAGGAAGGCACCATAATCAAATGAACATGGTT